>OWJE01000057.1_pt1 | contig 99146 bp, 79 predicted proteins | sample 1732931 | NCBI WGS metagenome assembly OWJE01 (sample SAMN05065769, study PRJEB22554) | human gut metagenome | biome: ENVO:2100002; feature: ENVO:00000062; material: ENVO:00002003 | host: Homo sapiens | place: USA | reverse complement strand
AAGCAAGCAGCTTGTTTGGATTGGAGAAACGGTGAATATCACCTATTTCACCAAGAATCATTCCACCATTGATATAACCGATACCAGGAATGGTCATGATGACAGAATCGTTGAATTTCATGATATCCGTCATCTCAGCTTCAATCTTTTCTAATTGGCTATCCAGTAACTCGATTTGTTGAATGGTTTGAGTTATCTGAATAGATATAGCGCTGTCGTTGGCACCGACAGACTTCTGTGCGAGAACTCTTAATTCTTTGGCCTGCTCTTTAGTAAAGTGTCCGTGCGAGTTCACTTTGAGCAGATTTGCCAGATGAGTCATATGCATGGAAGCAATCTCTTTTGGAGAAGGTGCTTCTTTTAAAAGAGCATAGACAGCATTCTGATGCAGACCGGATTTGAAAAAGTATTGAATCTCCGGGAATACCTGATCAACATAGGTTGTCAGTTGGATTTTCAATCGGGTGCGTTGCTTAATGGTTTTCTGCCGAAAGCGCCCCAAGGCCTTAAGATCCATCATATCGAGATCAAAGAAGGTAATAAATCTTAGGTCATCCTGCATCATAAGAGTTTTAGCAATAACAAATGTGTCGACCTTATCTGTCTTTGTTTTACGAACATTGTTCTTACGCATTTGACAGGTTTTGATGGGGTTCAACACACACACTTGGTAGAACTCAGCAACAAGGTATCGAACAAGGTTGTCACCGTAGTGTGCCGTCGACTCAAGACCGATGATGATGCTGTTCTTATCGAATGATTCGAGCTTAGAGACCAGCAGTTGGAAGCCATCAGCGTCGTTTGTGAATTTGAACGGCTCAATGAGTATTTCACCGTCCGAAGAAATCGCAGCGGCGAAATGGTTGAGTTTGGCAATATCAATGCCTACAAAAATTTTCATGAGGTTGTACCTCCCTTTCATAAAGTCTGATACCATGATGTCCACCATCGATTATCATCGTAGACTTGATAGAAATAAGTACTCTGAGTGAAAAACACTCCGGCAACATCCAGCTGATAAACAATTCAGATAAAGGTAGCGGCAATACACTCCAGTTGAGTAGTCAAGCTACAGGGAAAAATCAAAAGTCCATAGTATCTGAATTGTATTGAACCACGATATTAAAAGAAAGGGAACGTGTGATAATTAACTTCCTAATTATCATACAAGTGGGAAAATGAAATATTTCGAAAAAAATCATTAACAATGAAAGTATCACTCATCGTCTTTATTGTATGTGCGATGATCCTTAGCGTGGGAATGCCACAGGCGGCATATGCGAAAAATGCAAATGTAAAAAATCCAGCAAAAGCAAAATTGTCTTTAAATACTACATATAATGGATATGATGTGACTGGAGATGGAAAAGCGGATACCATCAGGATAAGTAGTGTTAGTTTGGAGGCTGACGAGTGGAATGTTGGCTTGAAAGTTGAAATTAATGGGAAAAAAGTTCTATATAAGAAAGACTGCTATTATTATGGAATCGAAGCAAGCCTATGCACATTAAAAAACGGAAAGGTTTATTTGTATCTTTATAATCCAGGAGATGATGGAGATGCGTATTATTGTGGTTTGTATCAGTACAAAAATGGAAAACTAAAATGTGTACTTAATATGAACAAATTTTATGGCTCTGGTAAATTGGGATATCATACAAATGGTGAGGTAAAAGCTGTATCTGGAAATAAAATAACAGTAGGTATTTATCAACAGAATTATGAACTTGGCGGAATTAGTGTGTATTTTGATTACATATATTCCAAAGGAAAACTTGTTCAAAGTAGTAATGTCACAAAAGACTTTGAATGTTGGGCATTAGAAAATAATGGAGGTAAGTTGACCGCTAACTATCATATTACGGTATATACGAAGAAAAATTGTAAGGAAAAGGCCTTTATTTTAAGTGAAGGGGATCAGATAAAAATAAAAAACGTTTATTGTAAATCGGGAAAAATGTTATTAAGAGTACAAAAAAAATCTGATAAACGAATAGGATATATTAAATGTATAAAATATTTTCCATTGAAAAAAGGTGCTCCGTTTAAAGAAGTTGTGTATGCAGGATAAGAGATATATAATGAAAAAACAGCAAAGCAAGTGTAATATTTTAATAGCATTATGTTTCCATAGGTTGGTTGGAAATATCAGCCAGAGTCAATAATAGATCCGTGTCAGTAAGAACTTACTGACACGGACATTTTTACATCAATTTAACAACACATCAATTTCAGAAAAATCAATATACAGACCATCATAAATATTCACTTTAATAGTAGCCTCAAAGAAATATTGAATATTAAGAATATCCTGTTCAAAAAAATTTACGAGAACCGTCCGGCGGTGTGGATCAACAATCCAGTATTCACGTACACTAGCGTTTTTATAATAGTACAGTTTGCGGATATAATCGTCCGCAGGATTTCCCGGCGATACAATTTCAATAATAAAATCAGGAGCACCATTGCAGCGTTTTCCATCCAGCTTATTTTTATCACAGATGACTAAGAGATCTGGTTGAACGATGGCCAGAGGCGAATCGTTTAGTTTTACATCAAAAGGGGCACAAAAAACGCGGCATGAACCATTTTGTTTTTTGATATAATTGTTGATCGTAGTCGAAAGTTCCACGGAAATGGTCTGGTGTTCCTGTGAAGGACTTGCCATATTATAAGGAATGCCTTCAAATACTTCTATATGAGAATCTTCTGGAAGTAATTCGTATTGTTCCAGTGTTGTCAGTTCAGATTGTTTTAAAGCGGACATTAATTCCTCCTGTTTTATCACAGATATTGGCACGGATGAAACGGCACATCTGGAAATGGTATGATTATGATATCATAAAGCCCTTTTTTACAACAAAAGCAAAGAAGCGTTTATTTTTATCGTAGCTTGTGAAAACATCCGGCGGGACATATAAGCAAAAAGATCATTGAAATGTCCAACTTTCAAAAGGTGGCGGGACATATGAGCAAAAAAATTTATTGAAATGTCCCGTTTCAGAAGCTAAGGGGACATATAGACAAAAAGTTCAGCATTATGTCCTGTTTTTGAAAAGTAATGGGACATAGAAGACAAGAAAGAGCGCATATGTCCCAACGAGAGCAAAGAGAGGGACATAGAAGGCAAGAAAAATTGCATATGTCCTCACAATGCCATCGTAACGTTTTGCCCATTTTCTTTAATGATAAAAACTATCGTCTTTTTGGAGAATATTTGACAAATACCCTATGGGGGTATATCATAAGTGCGAGAATAGTGCAAAAATAAATATTTTTCAGATATTACAAAAGGAGCAGACACAATGATCAAAACAACCTTAAAAATTGACGGCATGATGTGTGGAATGTGTGAATCCCACATGAATGATGTGATCCGCAAAAATTTTAAAATAAAGAAAGTGACATCTTCCGCACGGGATGGGGAGACGGTTATCATCAGCGAAGAGCCGATTGATATTCCGTGGGCAAAGAAAGTAATCCATGAAATTGGTTATGAGATGACCGGCAGTTCCAATGAGCCATACGAAAAGAAAGGACTGTTCCGCTTCGGGAAAAAATAAGGAGGTTTTTTACCAATGAAAAGGCAAAGTAAATTCTTTGGAGAGTTCAAGAAGTTTATTCTGCGTGGAAATGTGATGGATATGGCGGTCGGTGTTATTGTCGGCGGTGCATTTACGTCCATTGTGACATCCCTGAATGCAGATATCCTGACTCCGATCCTGGGAATTTTCGGAGGCACGGACTTTTCTTACCTTACGGTTACGCTTGGAACAGGAGAAAATGCACCGGTTCTGCATTATGGCAATTTTATTACTGCAGTAATCAATTTTCTGATCACGGCACTTGTGATTTTTATTATGTTGAAAGTTATCAACCGGATCACAGAAAAACTGAGCACGTTAGCAGGTATGGAGGAAGAAAAGCCGGACCCGACAATAAAAAAATGTCCATTCTGTTATTCGGAAATTGATATCAGGGCAACCAGATGTCCGCACTGTACATCCGTACTGGATGAGCAGGAATAAAAACAAAATAATAACACTATTGGAAGGGAGTGACAGAGCCATCATGGAGGTCACTTCCTTTTCAAAATCAGGCGAGCATGAAATTAGAAATAGAAAAGAGGAAAACAATATGGATGAAAACACAAAAAAGCGCTTAGACCAGCAGTTTGCTTTTATCCGGGAAATTGACAGGGAAAAATTTATTGGGAGACAAACCTATTTATCGGATGGCAGGCGAAAGGAAAATGATGCGGAGCATGCCTGGCATATGGCGATCATGACCATGTTGCTCAGTGAGTATGCGAATGAACCGATTGATGTGCTTCATACAATCGGCATGCTTTTAATCCATGATCTGGTGGAGATTGATGCCGGAGATACTTATGCTTATGATGAGGAGGGAAAGAAGACACAGGCTGACCGGGAGAAAAAAGCGGCCGACCGGATTTATGGTCTTCTTCCGGAAGAACAGGGAAAGATGCTGTATGATTTGTGGCTTGAATTTGAGGCGCAGAAGACGCCAGAAGCGAAGTTTGCACGAGTGATGGACAATCTACAGCCTATGATGTTAAACGCTGCTACAGACGGCAAAGCGTGGGTAGAACACGGGGTGCATCTGGCACAGATTATGAAGCGTAACGAGCATACAGCAGAATATTCTGAAACTTTAATGGAATATGCAAGGGAAATGTTTATACAGCCGAATCTTGACAACGGGCATATCATCGAGGATGAAAAGAAATAGTTCAGGGCTGTAATGCAGAACAAAAGCGTGTGAAAACCAGAAAATTTTCACACGCTTTTCGTCTGCGTTTTTTATGAGATTGTCATGAAATAATTACGCATTTTTTGCATCGTTGTACTTCTTTACATAATTCTTGATACGATCGTATGGATTCAATAGATCGCTGATAGAAGAATCATGATTTAAAGTATCAATGATATATGCAATATATTTACTCATATCGCAGCTGATATAGTACTCACGGGAGAGAAGCTCCGGAGTCTGATAAATCAGGTTTGTGGTTACTACACGGTAAATCAGGCCTTCTTCGTATGCTTTATCGAAAGAAGCAAGTCCGTTTGTGAATAATCCGAACGTAGAAACAACGAAAATACGGTTTGCTTTACGCTTCTTTAATTCACGTGCAGTGTCAATCATGCTTTCGCCGGAGGAAATCATATCATCAATGATCAGTACATCTTTGCCTTCGACGTTGGAGCCTAAGAATTCATGGGCAACGATCGGGTTACGTCCGTCTACGACACGGCTGAAGTCACGTCTCTTGTAAAACATACCCATATCAATGCCAAGTACGTTTGCAAGGTAAATGGCACGGTTGGTGGCACCTTCGTCCGGGCTGATGATCATCAGATGCTCGGCATCAATGGTCAGATCCTTTACGTTCTTTAAGATACCTTTGATGAACTGATAGGAAGGCATTACATTCTCAAAGCCATTCAGAGGAATCGCATTCATAACACGAGGATCGTGAGCATCAAATGTGATGATGTTGTCGATTCCCATATTGTAAAGCTCCTGCAGTGCTAATGGGCAGTCAAGAGATTCACGGGCAGTTCTTCTGTGCTGACGGCTTTCGTACAGGAATGGAAGAATGACAGTGATACGGCGGGCTTTTCCGCCGACTGCAGCAATGACACGCTTTAAATCCGCAAAGTGATCATCTGGAGACATATGATTGGTATGTCCGCAGAGTGAATAGGTCATGCTGTAGTTCGTAACATCTACCATGATATAGAGGTCATAGCCCCGGACAGACTGATTGATAACACATTTCGCTTCTCCGGAACCAAATCGTGGAATATGAGGCTCGATGATGTAGCTCTCTTTGTGATATTCCTTGAAAGCAATATCGTTGTGATGCTCGTGTTCGCGATGCTCTCTCCAGGTGGACAGATAGCTGTCTACTTTTTTTCCTAATTCCATACAGCTTGCAGTCGGAATCAGTCCGAGAGTACCGGTTGGCATGGTTTCCAAAATTCTTTCGTCGTTTGGCATGATTTTCCTCCAGGTTTAAATTAATTGATAAACATATATGCATATAATAGACCCATAACTATGGGGTATTATCTGGAAATGATGCGTGTGCGTTTCTGTTTGCGGATATCTTCTTCTGTGAACAGATTGATAAAAGTATAGGAATCTAAAATACGTGAAAATGTTCGTTCAGAATAGGACTCCTTGATCCGTTCCACACTTAGGTTGGTAGAAATAATGGTGGATTTTTGCCGAATCAGCCGTTCATTCACACACAAAAACAACTGGGAAGAGGTAAAAGAGTTAATCAGTTCTGTTCCCAGGTCGTCGATGACTAACAAATCGCAGTCGAAAATATTCTGGTGTGTGGCAATTGCATCGGAATCTTTTTCAAACACACCTTTGCTTAATATATCAAATAATTGAAATGCTGTAAAGTAAATTACGGAATATCCGTGGTCAAGAAGTTCTTTGGCAACACAGTTTGTCAGAAAAGTTTTTCCGACACCGGTTTTTCCGTAAAACAGCAGATTTTTTGGCTTGTGATCAAAATCGTCAATAAAATAATGACATTCCCGCACCGCTTTTTGTGCGGTTTCATAAGAAGAAAGTCCTGTCAGCGGATTTTTTTCCTCTTTCGAATAAAAATCGTAGCGGAAATTGTCAAAATTTTCAATACGGAGTATTTGGCGAATGTTGGATTGGGCATAGACGGTATTGATAATTGCCTGTTTAAAACAGTGGCATTTTTTCCCGTCGATATACCCGCTGTCTTTGCAATCCGGACAGGTATAAACCGGGTCCAGATAGTCTGCCGGATACCCGCTTGCGGTAAGGAGCTGCTGCCGTTCCAGAGACAGGGCACTTAGTTCCTGCTTTAAGGAGGCCAGTGCATTGGTGTCTCCATCAAGATGCAGACGCGCCTGACGGACGGAAGAAGATGCAACACTTGCATCAATTTCCTTCAGACGGGGAAGCTTTTTTAAAACCTCCGCACGCCGTGTTTCGAGAATATGACGGTTATGCAGTTGGCGCTCATCGTATTCATGCATGATCTCATCATACTGTGCATTGGAAAGCGGCATTTGATTCTCCTTTTATTGCTCAACAGATGATATGGGAGTGATTATGACCGGATCGGAGAGTTTAAAAGCATGGCTTCCAGACTCTTATAGTCATTTTCACGGGATTCAAAGTTATTAAAATTGTTTTTCTTCGGAGAAGCGGCTGCATTTGCTTTCACTGCGGCTCTCTCCTTTTTCTTTTGCTGATGGGTGGCGTCGAGGCGTTTGACATCTTCCAGAGAATGTACCTTGTCGTTATACCAGCTGGTCAGAATAGAATCGGCATAACTGAAACTTGACTGACCGGTACTGGAAATAGTGCGGGCACAGGCTTCCTGGATCAATGACAGATCAAAAGCGTATTCTTTGGTCCATTTGCGGATCATGGCTGTTTCGGAATCGATAAGGTTTCTTCCTGTGATGCCGAAAGCTTTCATGACGGCGTAGTACGCTTTGCTGCGGACGGCGGCTTCACTTTTGGCCTGTTCCACAGAAGTAATTTTTTTCTCATGCCATGCCAGTGCCACTTTATTCAGATAACGAAGATTTGTATGTCCTTTGCTGACGCAATATTCCACCAGATAGACGATCAGTTCGGCAGAAAAGTGAAGATCTTCATGCCAGAATAAGATCGTGTTGATATCATTCTCACTGAATGGATGCCGGATATAGGTTTCCACGACAAAAAGCATTTCCTGAATATCCGGATTTTTCTGAAATTCTGCGATTTCATCCAGCGTATAATGGCGGATCTGCGGTTCCTGCGGCTGATTCGCAGGCTGGGAGCAAGAAACGTTTTCCCCTGCAGCGGATGCTGGTGTTTCTTCCAAAGAAACAGCAGACGGGGCAGGAGAGGAAGATGCCTCTTCCGTGTTTGTGGAATCTTCCGGAAACGGAAGAAGACCGATTCCGCACAATTTACCGTCGGCGGTTTCCTCCAGAGAGAGGAGTCCTTCTTTCTGCCAGTAACGCAGTGCACGCTGAATGTCCATTTCTGTATTGTTAAATTTGTCAGCAATTTCAGAAATTGTACAATTTGATGCATGAGAATGGATGCACCGTAATAAATATAAATATACCTTAACAAATTCCCCGTTTGCTGACGGCATAAAGCGGTCAATAAACTGGTTGGGAACGATTGTGTCCGTGGCTGGACAATCATTGTGCAGCTGAATGTTTATCATATGTCATAGTACCTTTCTTATTATGCATTTGTGATTATAGCACAATCATTTTCCAAATGGAAGAAGAAAAACACCCGTAAATCCCTGGTAATCAGGGGGATACTGATTGTGAACAACATTGTGGATAAAGTGGATAAGTCCACCAAAACGTACAAATTCAAAACGGAAAGGAGTGGATAAATATAGACAAAAAATCCACACAGAACGAAGAAAGAATCAACGTTTCTATGTGGATAATGTGGATAAGTTATTTTCCAAGGAGGGATTCGCCGATTTCTACGACATTTCCGGCTCCCATGGTTATCAACAGATCTCCGTTCATACAATTTTTTAATAAAAACTTTTCGATCTCTTCAAAAGAAGGAAAATAGTGCGCGTCTTTTCCTTTGGCTGTCAGGCGCTCCAGAATATCTTTCGAGCTTACACCGAAGGTATTCTGTTCGCGGGCAGCAAAGATGTCTGCCAGAACAATGACATCTGCCATGGAAAGTACTTCGGCAAAATCATCCAGAAAAGCTTTGGTGCGGGAGTAGGTGTGTGGCTGGAATACCAGCACCAGACGCTTATGCGGATATTTCTGCGCGGCGGTCAGTGTCGCACGGATCTCTGTCGGATGATGTGCATAATCGTCAATGATGGTGATACCGTCTACGGTTCCTTTGTACTGGAAACGGCGGTTGGCACCGTGGAAAGCGTCCAGACCTCTGATGATGGCATCTGTGCTGATTCCCATGGTACAGGCAAGGGCGATGGCGGCCATGGCATTTCCGGCATTGTGTCGTCCGGGAACGGCAAGTTTGATTTCACAGATGGCCTCTTTGTTGTGCATGGCGGTAAAAGAAGGACAGGCTTTGTCATCATATGTCAGATTATCTGCATAATATTCACAGGAATCATCAAAACCGTAGGTGATGATCTGCTGTGGAAGTCCGTCGGTCAGTTCCTGATGGTCTGCAATTTCTCCATTGATAATGGTTGCTCCGTCTGCCAGTGTATTGCCGGCAAATTTACGGAAAGAACGACGGATGTCGTTGATATCCTTGAAAAAGTCCAGATGTTCTGCTTCTACATTTAAGATGATGCTGTATTTTGGACGGAAATTCAGGAAACTGTTGGTGTATTCACAGGCCTCCGAAACAAAGATTCCGGAATGACCGACACGCAGGTTTCCTCCGATAGAGGGAAGAATTCCGCCAACAGTGATGGTCGGATCGGATTTCGCAGCAAGAAGAATCTCACTGATCATGGAAGTTGTGGTTGTTTTGCCGTGGGTTCCGGCAACGGCAACGGAATTGTTGTAGTTGTCCATGATCTGTCCAAGCAGTTCTGCACGGGAGAGCATTGGCAGTCCCTGGGATCTGGCCTCTGCAAATTCCGGATTATCCGGATGGATTGCGGCTGTGTAGACAACCAGATCAATGCCGGGAATGATATTTTCAGCACTTTGTCCATAAAAAATCTGAGCACCTTTGGATGCGAGCATGCGGGTAAGATCGGATTCTTTTGCATCGGACCCGGAAATAGTGAAGCCTTTTTCTAGAAGAATTTCAGCGAGTCCGCTCATGCTGATTCCGCCAATTCCGATAAAGTGAATATGAATGGGATCATTAAATTTTAATTTATACATCAGGATTACCTACCTATTTTATAATTTTTTTCTATTATACCACTCTGTAACCAAAGGCGCACCCGAAAATATGTTGTGCATTTTGCCAAAAAACAACAAAAAAACTCAGCATTTTTGTATAAACTGTTGTACATAAAAGGATAATATGATATACTACGGTAATAGTAAGAAACAAACATAATATTTAGAACAGACGAGGAGTGATGACGTGATTAAGAAAGAAATGATAGCCATGCTTTTAGCAGGCGGTCAGGGCAGCAGACTTGGAGTTCTGACATCGGACGTCGCCAAACCGGCGGTAGCATTTGGCGGCAAGTACAGAATTATCGATTTTCCACTCAGCAATTGTATCAATTCCGGAATTGATACGGTTGGTGTGCTGACGCAGTATCAGCCACTCCGGCTGAATACACATATCGGCATCGGCATTCCGTGGGATCTCGATCGGAACAATGGTGGAGTGACCGTACTTCCACCGTATGAGAGAAGCAATAACAGTGAATGGTATACCGGTACAGCCAATGCCATTTATCAGAATCTGCGCTATATGGAAAGTTATAATCCGGAATATGTTCTGATCCTTTCCGGAGATCATATTTATAAGATGGATTATGAGGTTATGCTGGACTTCCATAAGGCAAATCATGCGGATGTGACGATTGCGACGATGCCTGTTTCCATGGAGGAGGCAAGCCGTTTCGGAATTGTGATTGCGGATGAAAACAAAAAGATTCAGGATTTTGAGGAAAAACCGGAAAAACCGCGGAGTAATCTGGCATCCATGGGAATTTATATTTTCTCCTGGAAAGTATTAAGAGATGCTCTTATCGAATTAAAAGATCAGCAGAGCTGTGATTTCGGAAAGCATATTATTCCGTATTGCTTCAAAAACAACAAGAGGCTTTTTGCATATGAGTTCAACGGTTACTGGAAGGATGTGGGAACACTTGGCTCATACTGGGAAGCCAATATGGAGCTGATTGATCTGATTCCGGAATTCAATCTTTACGAGGAATTCTGGAAGATTTACACGAAGTGCGATACGATTGAGCCGCAGTACATAGCACCGGGGGCAAAAGTGGAGCGCTGCATTATTGGGGAGGCAGCAGAGATCCATGGAGCGGTGATCAATTCGGTAATCGGACCAAACGTATATATTGGACCGGGGGCTGTCGTGCGGGATTCCATTATTATGAAGGATACCAGTATCGGCAGGGATGTAACGATCGACAAATCCATAATTGCAGAAAACTGCAGAATTGAAGATGGGGTAACACTGGGAATAGGAGAAGCAGCACCAAACAAATTAAACGAGAGTGTTTATTCGTTTGGACTGGTAACGATTGGAGACGATTCTGTTGTTCCGGAGAATGTAAAGGTGGGCAAAAACACAGCCATTTCCGGTGTGACAGTAAAAGAAGATTATCCAGACGGGGTATTGGCAGGCGGCGAAGTAATCATTAAGGCAGGTGACAGAAAATGAAAGCAGTAGGAATTATTTTGGCGGGTGGCAATAACAACCGGATGGGAGAACTGTCCAGAAAACGTGCGATTCCGGCGATGCCGGTCGGCGGAAGTTTCCGCTGCATTGACTTTGTCTTAAGTAATATGAGCAATTCGCATGTACAGACAGTTGCGGTACTCACACAGTATAATTCCCGTTCACTGAATGAACATTTAAGTTCTTCAAAATGGTGGGATTTTGGAAGAAAACAGGGAGGTCTGTATCTGTTTACACCAACCGTTACGGCAGAAAACAGTGACTGGTACCGAGGCACGGCAGATGCCATGTATCAGAATATTGATTTCCTGAAAAACCGTCACGAACCGTATGTGATCATATCCAGCGGTGACTGTGTGTATAAGATGGATTACAATGATCTGCTGGAGTTTCATATCGCAAAGAAAGCAGATATTACCATTGCGTGCAAGGATATGCCGGCGGATGCGGATGTCAGCCGTTTCGGAGTCGTCCGTATGAATGAAGATTCCCGGATCACGGATTTTGAGGAAAAACCGCTGGTGGCACAATCTAATACGATTTCCACAGGAGTGTATATTATCCGGAGAAGACAGCTGATCGAAATTCTCGAAAAATCAGCGGAGGAAAACCGGTTTGATTTTGTTACGGATGTGCTGGTGCGTTACCGCAATGTAAAGCGTGTGTATGGATATAAACTGAATAGTTACTGGAGTAATATTGCAAGTGTAGATGATTACTTCCGTACAAATATGGACTTTTTGAAACCGGATGTGAGAAAGTACTTTTTCCGCGAAGAGCCGAAGATTTATTCGAAAGTGGATGATCTTCCGCCGGCAAAATACAATATGGGATCGGACGTCAGCAACAGTCTGATCGCCAGTGGATGTATTATAAACGGCAGGGTAGAAAATTCTGTTTTGTTTAAGAAAGTGTTTGTAGGAAAAAATTGCGTGATCAAGAATTCGATTATCTTGAATGATGCATATATTGGCGATAATACGCATGTAGAAAACTGCATTGTGGAGAGCCATGGAACGCTTCGGGCAAATACATTTTATTCCGGAGACGATGCTGTCCGGATTGTTGCAGAAAACAACGAAAGATATATGCTCTAGGGAGAGACTAGAAGGGGGATACATATGCAGATTACAGACGTTAGAATCCGCAAGGTGGAAAAAGAAGGCAAGATGAAAGCCGTGGTATCTATCACAATCGATGATGAATTTGTCGTACATGATATCAAAGTGATCGAAGGGGAAAAGGGATTGTTTATTGCGATGCCGAGCAGAAAAGCCGGCGACGGGGATTTCCGGGATATCGCACATCCGATCAATTCCGCGACAAGGGATCAGATTCAGGGATTGATACTGAAAAAGTATGAAGAGGTCTTGCAGGAGAAGGAATAAACGATTAAAATAAGAGAAATGGGACTGTGGAGTAATCCATGGTCCTTTTCTTAATTACAGACTTTTTGAATCCGTAATTGCGAAACTTATGGATGGGTGGCTTCCGTGTGGTGGCTGGGGCTGCTGCTTCCTGTGACGTGCGATTCAGACAGAATCTTAGAATTTGCGAAAATGATTGCGTGGCTCTAATTTTGTGTCCGGGCAACGTTTCGACAGCGGCGCGGCTTGTGTCCGTCTGGCAGGGATGCGCTCAGAATTTCTAGTCTGCCTAAGCGGAGCACTTCAAAAATTTTATTGCGCCCGCTCCCGGTTGTGTCTCCCTATGAACACTTTGACAGTCCTTTCATAAATGTGGTCGCAAACCGACCCGCGGGCACAGTATTTTGAAGCACTCCGCTAAGGCAGACACGAAATCCTTCGGACGCGTCCCTGCCAGACGGACACAAGCCGCGCCGCTGTCGAAACTTGAACGAACGCAAATCATCAAAGGGGCCACGCGGTCATTTTCTGCAGATTCTTGATTCTGGATGTTGAGCACGCCACAGGAAGCAGCAGCCCCAGCCACCACACGGGAGCCACCCGGCGGTACCTTTCGTAATTAACGGACAAAAATTCAAATAAAAGGAGAATTGGATACATGTTTTTAATTGCAGGACTTGGAAATCCGGACAAGAAATACGAAAAAACAAGACATAATATTGGATTTGATACCGTCGATGCACTGGCAGAAAAATACAACATCAGCATCACGGAGAAAAAACATAAAGCACTGTGTGGAAGCGGTGTGATCGAAGGCGTAAAAGTCATCCTGGCCAAACCGCAGACCTATATGAATTTAAGCGGAGAAAGCATCGCAGAAATCGTGAATTTCTATAAGCTTGATCCGGAGAGCGAAATGCTGATTATTTTTGATGACATCTCTTTGGCACCGGGAAATATCCGTGTGCGCAAAAAAGGCAGTGCAGGTGGGCATAATGGAATCAAGAGCATTATTTCAAGTGTGGGAACCTCAAACTTTATGCGAATTAAAGTCGGTGTGGGGGAAAAGCCACAGGGATGGGATCTGGCAGACCATGTGCTTGGCCGTTTTTCCGGGGAGGACCGTGCAAGGGTGGAAGAAGCCATACGGGATGCGGAAGATGCAGCAGTCCTGATGATTCAGGGGGAAGCAGACAAGGCAATGAATGATTTTAATGCAAAAAAGCAGGAGAATACAAAGTAAGTGAAAGCGTTTATAGAACCGCTGCAGGAATTGAGCGGATATGAAGATATGACAAAAGCGGCCATGCAGCCGGGACTGGTGACCATCAGTGGCTGTATTGATGCACAGAAGCCACATATGATTTACACGCTTGGAAGGACACGCAGCCGGCGTCTGATCGTAACGTTTCATGAGCAGAAAGCGAAAGAATTGTATGACGACTATCGTTTTTTTGATCCGTCAGTGGTGTATTATCCGGCAAAGGATGTGCTGTTTTATCAATCGGATATCCGCGGAAACCTTCTTACCGCAGAGCGGATCAGTGCATTGCGGGCAATTCATGAAAATGAACAGGTGACGGTGATCACAACATTTGATGCCCTGATGAATACGATGCCAAGGGATGCACAGGTGTGGGACAGTGTGCTGCATATTGCACAGGGAGATACCCTGGATCTGGATGCACTTGTGGAACAGCTGGTGCGGATGGGATATGAACGGCAGTATCAGGTGGATAATATCGGTCAGTTTGCATTAAGAGGTGGAATTCTTGATATTTTTCCGCTGACGGAAGAAAATCCGGTCCGGATTGAACTGTGGGATGATGAAGTAGATACCCTTCGCACCTTTGATGTGGAAAGTCAGAAATCTATTGAAAATATAGAAAAGCTTGTGGTATATCCGGCATGTGAACTGGTTCTTTCGACCGAAGAGAAAGCAGAAGGTATCCGCAGACTGTTAAAGGAAGCAGAAGCTTTTTCCGATAAATTGCGGAAAGAAATGAAAACCGAGGAAGCCTATCGGGCACTGTCACAGGCAAAAGAACTGGCACAGGAATGGGAAGAATTGTCGGAAACCGCGGGAATGGATGCTTTTTTGTCCTATTTCTGCAGGGAACGGTGGAGCCTTCTGGATTATTTTGGTCCGGCAGATACATTTGTGTTTTTCGATGAACTGAGCCGGAGCGCGGAACGCGGATGGCAGACGGAACTGGAATTTTCGGAGAGCATGAAGCAGCGTCTGGAAATGGGGTATATTCTGCCGGGGCAGATGAACGAACTGTTTGGCTATAAGGAAATCATGGGAAGGCTTGAAAAATATTCCTGCTGTGCGGTTTCCGCACTGGATATCAAGACCTGCGGATTAAAATCCAATGGGCAGTTCGGCATTCATGTAAAGAGCGTAAGCGCATACAATAACAGCTTTGAACTTCTGATCGCAGACCTGAAGAAATACAAAAAAAACGGATACCGTATTATTTTACTTTCCGGTTCCCGCACACGCGCGAAGCGTCTGGCGGAGGATATTTTAAACGAAGGACTCAACTGTTTTTATACGGAAGATTACGATCACGATCTGGTGGCAGGACAGATCATGGTCTGCTACGGAAAAGTGCATCAGGGGTATGAATATCCGATCCTGCAGTTTGCAGTGATTACGGATACGGATATTTTCGGGGAAGAAAAAAAGAAAAAGAAGCGGCACCGCACCTATGAGGGCGAAAAAATCCAGCAGTTTACGGATCTGAGTGTCGGGGATTATGTCGTACATGAAAATCATGGGCTTGGTATCTACAAAGGAATTGAAAAGATAGAAGTCGACCGAAAGGTGAAAGATTACATCAAGATCGAATATGCGGGAGGCTCCAATCTGTATATTCTTGCAACACAGCTTGACCAGATCCAGAAATATGCGGGGAAAGACGCAAGAAAACCAAAACTCAATAAACTTGGAAGCCAGGAGTGGACAAAAACCAAGGGAAAAGTGCGTGGAGCCGTGCGTCAGATCGCACAGGATCTGGTGAAATTATATGCCGAGCGGGAAGAACAGAATGGCTATATGTATGGACCGGATACGGTATGGCAGAGAGAGTTTGAAGAACTGTTCCCGTTTGAAGAGACCGAAGATCAGGTGCTTGCCATTGATGCAACCAAGCGGGATATGGAGAGTCATAAGATTATGGACCGGCTGATCTGCGGGGATGTCGGTTACGGAAAGACGGAGATTGCGATCCGTGCAGCTTTCAAAGCAGTGCAGGAGAATAAACAGGTGGCATACCTTGCGCCGACAACCATTCTTGCCCAGCAGATTTATAATACGTTTTCCCAGAGAATGAAGGATTTCCCTGTCCGGGTGGATCTGTTGTGCCGTTTCCGCACGGCAGCGCAGCAGAAGAAGACCATCAGTGATCTGAAAAAAGGACAGGTGGATATTATTGTGGGAACACACCGGATTCTGTCAAAAGATGTGCAGTTTAAAGATCTTGGGCTTCTTGTCGTGGACGAGGAACAACGGTTTGGTGTGGCTCACAAAGAAAAAATCAAACAGTTAAAGACCAATGTGGATGTGCTGACACTTACTGCCACACCGATTCCGCGGACACTTCACATGAGCCTGATCGGAATCCGGGATATGAGCGTTTTAGAGGAACCACCGATGGACCGTGTCCCTATTCAGACGTATGTCATGGAATATAATGAGGAACTGGTCCGGGAGGCAATCACGCGGGAACTTGCCCGTGGCGGACAGGTATATTATGTGTATAACAAAGTAAGGGATATTGATGAAGTGACGTCACGCATTCAGGAGCTGGTGCCGGAGGCAAATGTGGCATTTGCTCATGGACAGATGAGAGAAAACCAGCTGGAGGATATCATGTACCGGTTTATCAATGGAGACATTGATGTACTGGTATCAACGACAATCATAGAGACGGGACTGGATATCTCAAATGTCAATACAATGATCATTCATGACGCGGATAATATGGGGCTTTCCCAGCTGTATCAGCTGCGCGGGCGGGTCGGCAGATCCAATCGTACGGCGTATGCGTTTCTTATGTACCGCAGAAACAAAATGCTCAAAGAGGTGGCGGAAAAACGACTGGCTGCCATCCGGGAGTATTCGGATCTGGGCAGCGGATTTAAGATTGCCATGCGGGACCTGGAGATCCGGGGAGCCGGAAATCTGCTGGGAGCCGAACAGAGCGGTCACATGGAGGCGGTTGGATATGATCTGTACTGCAAGATGCTTCACGAAGCGGTGAAAGAAGCCCGGGGAGAAGCACCGGCCGAACAGTTTGAGACTTCCGTTGATATCCGGACGGATGCATTTATTCCGTCCACATATATTGCAAATGAGTCGCAGAAACTGGATATGTATAAGCGGATCGCCGGAATTGAAACGGATGAGGAAGCGGAGGAAATGCTCGAAGAACTGATTGACCGTTTTGGAGAGCCTCCGAAGTCCGTGCAGAATCTGCTGACAATTGCCAGACTCAAAGCGGTTGCCCACAGTGTATATATTAAGGAAATTGTTCAAAGAGAAGATCTGTTAAAAATCCTAATGTACGAAAAAGCAAAGATTCACGCGGAGCATATTCCGGGGCTGGTAAAAGCGTTTGCCCCGTCACTGAAATTTGCGGCAGATCCGAAGGAACCGTACTTCACTTACCGTCTGGGAGCAAATTCAAGGGAAAAGAACAGGGAAATTCTGGAAGTTCTCAGGCAATTATTGGAACAAATGCACGTTTTTTTGTGTGCGGAGCCGTAAAAGTGCTTGCCTGATGTAGGGAAAAGAATTATAATACTCTGGTATATAGGTGAAAAGAAACTCCCGGGAGGAACTATGAAAGCAAAAAAAGTTACAGCGATTATTTTAGCCGGTGCAATCTGCGCAGCAGCTTTTACCGGATGTGGTATAAATACAGGTGCGACGGCAGCAAGCATGAAAAATCAGACCGTCACGATGGGCATGGCAAACTTTACATGCCGTTATCAGCAGGCAAATGTAGAAGATTATTATAAGAGCATGATGGGGGCCAAAAGCAGCAGTGAGCTCTGGAGCAAGGATTTATATGGAAACGGAACAACCATGGAAGACACCATGAAAGATTCCGTTATGGAACAGCTTCATGAGATGTATACGTTACAGGCACATATGAAAGACTATGATGTGAGTGTGACAAAAGACGAAAAGGCAGCAATCAAAAGAGCTGCACAGCAGTTTATCAGCGATAATTCTTCCGAGGCACTCAAGGAGATGACTGCAGACGAAGATACCATGGAGGAACTGCTTACGCTCTACACCATCCGCAGCAAGATGCAGAAAGCCATCGAGGCAGAAGCAGATACCAATGTGACGGATGAAGAGGCAAATGAGCGCGGTTATACGATGATGACTATTTCTACAACTTCCCATCAGGATGACAGCGGAAATACCGTAGAATATACCGATGATGAGAAAAAGCAGCTGAAGGAGACCGCAAACAAAATCGAAGATGCGGTAAAGAATGGAAAAACTCTCGAAGATGCTGCAAAGGATGAGGATCAGCAGACCACTACCGGTGCGTATGCATCCGATGATTCCACACTGGATACATCTGTGAAAAAGGCATTGGATGATTTGAAAGAAGGAGAAACTTCCGATGTGATTGAAACAGACAGTGCATTATATATTGTTCGTCTGGACAGTGAAACAGACAAAGACGCTACAGAAAAAAATCGTCAGAATATTATTGACAAACGTAAAAGTGACCACTACAATGAAGTGCTGGAGGGCTGGCAGAAAAAAGACGGCTGGAAGGTCAATAAAAAGAATGTTGCAAAGATTTCATTTAAGAATTCTCTGACACAGCAGGACCCGAATGCCTCTACAGAGACACAGACTTCCACAGAAACACAGAATGTAGAGAGTACACAGTAATGCAAAAAGATAACATTGTGTTAATTGGAATGCCGGGGGTGGGTAAGAGCACCGTCGGCGTTATCCTTGCTAAGGTGCTGGGATATCAGTTTATAGATGCAGATTTAGTCATTCAGGAGCAGGAGAAGCGCCTGCTTCGTGAGATCATTGCAGAAGAGGGAACCGAAGGGTTCATTCAGGTAGAAAACCGTGTGAATGCGACACTTGAGGCACATCATGCAATTATTGCAACCGGAGGCAGTGTCGTCTACGGAAAAGAAGCTATGGAGCATCTGCAGGAAATCGGAACGGTTATATATCTTGAGGTGGCATATCCGGAGCTGGAAAAACGTCTGGAAGATATCAAAGGCAGGGGTGTTGTTTTAAGAGACGGACAGACGTTATATGATCTGTATCTGGAGCGCACGCCGCTGTATGAAAAATATGCGGATATCCGGATTTCGGAGACGGGGCTGGATATCGAACAGACCGTTGAACAGATTGTGGATGGTATCACAAATTTACACTAGATGAATAGGATAGATAGTAGGGTAGCGTACTATACGAAATAGGGCGTTTATTGAGGTGAGATATGGAACAATATGTAATCAAAGGCGGAAATCCGCTGAATGGTGAGGTAGAAATCGGCGGGGCAAAGAATGCGGCACTGGCAATTCTTGCAGCTGCGATCATGACGGATGAAACGGTTACAATCGAAAATTTGCCGAACGTGAGAGATATTAATGTATTATTGCAGGCGATTGCAGAGATCGGTGCAATGGTAGACCGTATTGATGCACATACCGTAAAGATCAACGGTTCATTTATCAAAGACGTGACGGTGGACAATGAATTTATCCGTAGAATCCGTGCGTCCTATTATTTGATCGGTGCACTTCTTGGAAAATACAAAAAGGCGGAAGTGGCTCTTCCGGGCGGATGCGATATCGGAAGCAGACCGATTGATCTGCATATCAAAGGATTTCGTGCAATGGGAGCAGACGTGGATATTGCACATGGTCTTGTTATTGCAGAGGCAGAAAAATTAAACGGAACACATATTTATCTGGATAAAGTATCGGTTGGAGCAACGATCAATATTATGATGGCAGCATCCATGGCAGAAGGAAAAACCGTAATTGAAAATGCGGCAAAAGAGCCTCATGTGGTAGACGTGGCAAATTTCTTAAACAGTATGGGTGCGAATATCCGTGGTGCAGGAACGGATGTTATCCGTATTGTCGGTGTGGAGAAGCTGCATAAGACAGAGTATTCGGTTATCCCGGATCAGATAGAGGCAGGAACCTTTATGTTTGCGGCAGCGGCAGCAGGGGGAGATGTGCTGGTAAAGGATGTTATTCCGAAACATCTGGAAGCAACAACCGCCAAACTTGTGGAGGCAGGATGCAAAGTTGAGGAGTTCGATGATGCGGTTCGGATTATTTCGGATGGAAAACTGCATCACACACAGGTGACAACACTTCCGTATCCGGGATTCCCGACAGATATGCAGCCACAGATGGCAGTAATTCTGGGAATTGCAGAGGGAACCAGTACCGTTACGGAGAGCATTTTTGAAAACCGTTTCAAATATGTGGATGAACTGACACGTATGGGAGCCAATATCAAGGTAGAGAGCAATATTGCCATTATCAATGGAGTGGCCCGTTATACAGGTGCCAGGGTGAATGCGCCGGATCTGCGTGCGGGAGCAGCGCTGGTGATTGCCGGTCTGGTGGCAGAGGGAATTACGGTGATTGATGATATTTATTTTATCGAGCGTGGATACGAAGAATTTGATCAGAAGCTGCGCGGCATTGGGGCACAGATTGAAAAGGTATCGGATGAAAAAGAAATTCAGAAGTTTATTCTGAAAGTTTCATAAATAAAAAGAACGGGCAAAAAAGGGAGCGTGAAAAACATTGGTATGTTTTCACACTCCCTTTTCATTTGAAAAATTTATAAAACCGCTTTGATATAGAGGTCGCGGCTGGCGGTGGAAAGATCCAGACAGGATTTATCATCAAACTGGACAATCGGACGGGACAGTGCATTCTGATTTAACATGACAATGGTACATCCCCTTCCGTCACTTAAGATGACGCGGTTACTCTGGTAAGTGCTGGCAATCTGCTTTAAGAAAACCAGAATATATTTTGTATGGTATTTCTGGAAACCATCTTCTTCAAATTTACTGATCACTTCGAACGGACACAACGGAGAGCGATAGGAACGTGCCGCTGTCATGGCATCGTACACATCGGCAATTGCAACGATCATTGCAAAATTGTCAATGTAATCTTCCGTCAATCCGGTCGGATAGCCGCTTCCATCACAGCGCTCGTGATGCATCAGGGCAGCTTTTTTGATACGGGAATCCAGATCCGGCTGACGTTTTAAAATCTCGTATCCGAGTGCCGGGTGCTGTTTGATTTTTGCAAACTCCTCATCGGTCAGAGATCCCGGCTTATTTAAGATATCGGAAGGAATCAGCAGTTTTCCGATATCGTGCATCAGTCCGGCAAGCGTAAGAATGTCCAGATCGTGACGTTCAAAACGCAGCCAGCGGCCGATCATTCGTGAAATGAGTGCAACGTTGAGACTGTGCGCATAAACCGAATCGGCCACAGTACGCATGTTGTAAAGCATATCAAACATTTCAACGATGGTGTTGCGGGACTGGAACAGATCTGCGACACTGCCCAGAAGTTTTTGCGAGTCAATCGGTTTGTTATCCTTGATGGCTGCGGTATACAACTGTTTCATCAGCTCAATTGCCTGAACATACTCAATCTGGAACGTGCGGAATTCACTGGAACCGGCGACTTTCTGTGAGTGTGTTTTGCTTTCCTGTGCGTATGTTTTTGCTTCTTTTACAGGCTTTGGAGCCTCCTCCTGCGGAGCAGGTTCTTCGCCCTCAATTTCTGCATATTCCACACGGTACAGTTTCATGCGGTTGATCAGCTGACGGGTTACAGCAGAACCGGCGGGAGCCAACGGCTGTCCAAGCGGTGTGATCACAGGCTGTGCAAGGATGGCACCTTCTTGTAGTTGTTTTGTCTCAATTTTTATCATATTTTATCTCTCCGTATGTAACGTATATACAAAAGTATAGAATTATTTCGCACAAAAGTCAATCTTTTAGGGCTTGACAGATGAAAGAAACTGGAGTATGGTAGCACTTGGATATTTCAAATTTAATATTGTAAGCTTTCTCTTATTCAGAGTGATGGAGATACATAGGATCTGTGAAGTCACGGCAACCCCTGTTTGGAAGGTGCCAACCTGAGCGAGTTAATCGAACAATAAGGGGATTTGATTATCTTTAGATCAATCCGCTGCGAGGCGGTTTTTTTTATTTCTGTATAAAACAAGAGAGGAGAAACAAAAAGCAATGGAAAAATTATTATTCACATCAGAGTCCGTTACAGAAGGACATCCTGACAAAATGTGTGATGCGATTTCAGATGCCATTCTGGATGCATGCATGGAGCAGGATCCGATGAGCCGTGTAGCCTGTGAGGCAGCAAGCTGTACCGGTTTCGTACTTGTTACAGGAGAAATTACAACAAAGGCAACTCTTGATATTCCTGCAATTGTAAGAAAGACTGTAAACGAGATCGGATACAACGATGCAAAGACCGGTTTTGACGGACATACCTGTGCGGTTATGGTAGCTTTAGATCAGCAGTCCGCAGATATTGCCATGGGTGTTGACAAGGCACTTGAGGCAAAAGAGGGCGAGCTGACAGATGATCTGGATACCGGCGCCGGAGATCAGGGAATGATGTTTGGATATGCAACCAATGAGACACCGGAATTTATGCCATATCCGATTTCACTGGCACACAAGCTGGCATTACAGCTTACAAAGGTTCGTAAAGACGGAACACTTACCTACCTTCGTCCGGATGGAAAGACACAGGTTTCTGTAGAGTATGATGAAGCAGGAAAGCCAAAGAGACTTGAGGCAGTTGTTTTATCTACCCAGCATGATGAGGACGTTACCCAGGAACAGATCCATGAGGATATTAAGAAATATGTCTTTGATCCGATCCTTCCAAAGGAGCTGATCGATGGAGATACCAAATTCTTTATCAATCCGACCGGACGTTTCGTAATCGGCGGACCACACGGAGATGCAGGTCTGACCGGGCGTAAGATCATCGTTGATACCTATGGTGGATATGCACGTCACGGCGGCGGAGCTTTTTCCGGAAAAGACTGCACAAAGGTTGACCGTTCCGCAGCATATGCTGCACGTTATGTTGCAAAGAACATTGTTGCAGCAGGTCTTGCTGATAAGTGTGAGATTCAGTTATCTTATGCCATCGGTGTTGCACAGCCTACTTCTGTCATGGTTGATACATTCGGTACAGGAAAGATCGCAGATGATGAGCTGGTAAAGATTGTACGTGAGAACTTTGATCTTCGTCCGGCAGGAATTATCAAGATGCTGGATCTGCGCCGTCCGATTTACCGTCAGACAGCTGCTTATGGTCACTTCGGACGCAATGACTTAAATCTCCCATGGGAGGCAACAAACAAGGCAGAGGCTTTAAAGAAGTACCTTTAATTTATGAAAAGTTTACATAATTTTTTATAAAAGAATGATATAATAAGACACAGAGTTTGTTCTGTGTCTTATTTTTTTATAGGGAAGGAATACGAATGAAGATAAAAACCAAACTGATCATTTCGTTCTGTATTATTATCTTTGTGCCATCGATCCTGGCGATTGCCACGATCAGCGCCTATTGTAATTTTCAATCGCATGTGATCGAGCAGACGTATGGAATTAAGAATGCGGATGCCTATAGTATTATCAATTCTGTGCCGCTGTTAAACCGTTATACGGCACTGGATTTTGAAAAAATCAAAAAGACAATCAGATTATCCCCTTCGAAAATGGAAGATGCTTCGTATCTCACCGAGATCAATGAGGATCTGAAGCAGAAATATTCTTATCTGATTGTAAGGATCGGAGAGAAAATTTCGTTCAACGGCGGAAGTGAAAATGAAAAGATCCTTTCGGAACTTCCGGGATACGGAGAAAACAGTTCCCGGCATGGGGTGGACAAATATATCGACCGGGATGATGAAATTCTGGTAAAACAGGTAGATTTCAAGCTGGATTCGGGAGAAAAATGTACGGCATATATTGTCACGTCCTTTGACGCTACCGGGCAGGAAATCCGCCAGTTTATTGTATGGGGAATTATCTGCGTGGTAATTATCCTGTTACTGACGGCGGTTATGATGATTGTGTGGATTTACCGGAGCATGATCACACCGATCCAGAAGCTGCGGGTGGCAGCGGAGAATATTAAGGAAGGTAATCTGGATTTTGCGCTGGATACCCAGGGCGACGATGAGATCGGTGAGCTCTGCACGACGTTTGAACAGATGCGTCAGCGTCTGAAGGATAATGCGGAGGAAAAACTCAGTAATGAAAAAGAAAACCGTGCACTCATCAGCAACATTGCCCACGATCTGAAGACGCCGATTACGGCAGTAAAGGGGTATTCGGAAGGCATTATGGACGGCGTTGCCAATACTCCGGAAAAACTCGATAAGTATATCCGGACGATTTATAATAAGGCAAACGAAATGGATACGCTGATCAATGAACTGACATTGTATTCCAAAATTGATACCAACCGTATTCCGTATGACTTTGCAAAACTGAATGTTGCCGCATATTTTAAAGACTGCGTGGAAGAAATCGGACTGGATCTGGAAGCAAAGGGGATTGCGTTATCCTATTTTAATTATGCAACGCCGGATACCCAGATTATTGCAGATCCGGAGCAGCTGCGCAGAGTGATCAATAATATTATAGGAAATTCCGTAAAATATATGAATAAAACAGAAAAGTTCATCAATATCCGTATCAAGGATGTGGGGGACTTTATTCAGGTGGAAATCGAAGACAATGGAAGAGGAATTGCACAGAAAGATCTGCCGTATATTTTTGACCGGTTTTACCGGACGGATGCTTCCAGAAATTCGGCAACCGGTGGCAGCGGAATCGGACTTTCCATTGTAAAAAAGATCATAGAGGATCATGGAGGGAAAATCTGGGCAACCAGCAAAGAAGATTCCGGCACTACCATGTACTTTGTAATACGCAAATATCAGGAGGTAACAGCAAATGAGCAGAATACTGATCGTTGAAGATGAAGTGGCTATTGCAGATCTGGAGAAAGATTATCTGGAACTGAGTGGCTTTGAAGTGGAAATTGAAAATGACGGAACCAAAGGACTCGAAAGAGCCCTGCATGAGGAGTTTGATCTGTTTATCTTAGATCTCATGCTTCCGGGAGTAGATGGATTTGAAATCTGTAAAAAGATCCGTGAGATAAAGAATACACCAATCCTTATGGTTTCTGCAAAAAAGGATGATATTGACAAGATTCGCGGGCTCGGACTGGGGGCAGACGATTATGTGACAAAACCGTTTTCCCCGAGTGAACTGGTAGCTCGTGTGAAGGCACATCTGGCACGGTATGAGCGACTGATCGGCAGCAATATGCCACAGAATGATATCATTGAGATCCGGGGCATTAAAATAGACAAGACGGCGCGCCGGGTATGGGTCAATGGAGAAGAGAAACAGTTTACGACAAAAGAGTTTGATTTGCTGACTTTTTTGGCAGAGAATCCAAATCATGTATTTACAAAAGAGGAATTGTTCCGTAAAATATGGGATATGGAATCTATCGGTGATATTGCAACGGTTACCGTACACATCAAAAAGATTCGAGAGAAGATTGAGATGAATACGAACAAGCCGCAGTACATCGAGACCATCTGGGGAGTCGGATATCGGTTTAAATTATAAACGGTCTGCCTCCTGAAACTATGATTAAGGGGGCTGTTATGAACGAACACAAAAAACATGGCAGCAGTTTCTCCAGCAAAATGGGCTTTATTCTTGCCGCTGCGGGATCTGCTGTCGGACTTGGAAATCTGTGGAGGTTTCCTTACCTTGCCGCAAAATACGGTGGAGGTTCTTTTTTACTGATCTATGTGATCCTTGCGGTTACGTTTGGATTTGCACTTATGATCACAGAAATTGCACTAGGCAGAAAAACCGGGAAAAGTGCACTGTATGCATTCAGCACGCTGCATGAAAAGTGCGGTTTCATTGGAATTCTTGCCAGTATTGTGCCGATTATCATTCTTCCGTATTACTGTGTGATCGGCGGATGGGTCATCAAATTTGCATGGGCATTTCTTACAGGAAGCGGAAATGCAGCGGCAGCAGATGATTATTTTTCAAATTTTATTGCAAGGACTGGGGAACCGGTGATGTGGCTGGTATTTTTTATCCTTGCCACTTCGGTTGTGATTCTGCTTGGCGTAAATAAAGGAATTGAAAATATCAGCAAAGTGCTGATGCCGCTTCTGGTAGTCCTTTCCGTTATTATTGCGGTATTTGTTGTGACCCGTCCGGGAGCAGGGGCAGGAATTGTCTACTACTTAAAGCCGGATCTTTCCAAGATCAGTGCGAATGCTTTCCTGGCGGCACTGGGACAGCTGTTTTATTCCATGTCGCTGGCGATGGGCATTATGATTACATATGGCTCCTATATGAAGAAAAATGAGGATATAGAGAGCAGTGTGCGGAATATCGAAATCTTTGATACCGGAATTGCATTTCTGGCAGGACTGATGATTGTACCGGCCGTGTTTGTGTTTTCCGGTGGAGATCAGGCATCGTTGAAGGCAGGACCGACACTAATGTTTATTACACTGCCAAAAGTGTTTGACAGTATGGCGGGAGGACACCTGATCGGAACGGTATTTTTTGTGCTGGTATTGTTTGCTGCACTGACATCGTCCATTTCCCTGATGGAGACAGTGGTTTCCATTTTCGTGGATAAGACAAAAAAGAGCCGTAAATTTATTACGGTCTGTGTAACTGTTTATACGGTGTTGATGGCAATTCCGTCTTCTCTTGGATTTGGAATCTGGAGCGGTTTTTCGATTCACGGAATGAGTATTCTGGATTTCTTCGATTTTATATCCAACAGTGTCCTTATGCCGATTGTGGCATTCCTGACCTGTGTATTTGTCGGTTTTATTGTGAAACCAGAGGCGATTACGGATGAAGTGGAATCTTCCACACAGAAATTTAAGAGTAAGAAACTGTATATTGTATTGATCAAGTATGTTGCACCGATACTGGTACTGCTGATTTTATTCAGTTCGGTATTAAATGCACTTGGAATCATTACTTTGTAACGGACAACAGAAAAGAAGAAACAAAAAACCCTATGCATAATGCATAGGGTTTTTAGATAAATATATGTTTGTTCTGTTCAATTGTATTCGGACTTGCTAGGCAGTTCCGGAGTTTAACCTCTCCGGCAGGGGTGTGAGCACACGACGGATACCGGAACCCTCCGCAGGAATTCCTGATCCAAATAGTCCGCATCTGCTGTACTGCGTTTTCAACAGGCAGCATGTCATGTTGTGAAAACAAATCCCTGCGCTGGACAATCGCGCTTGCTGTAAAAAACAGATCAATGAAATCTATGACATACTGAGCTGTAATACTGACAGTTCAGAGAATAAAGCCTACTTGTTTATGCGTGCGGTACTCTCACCGCCTGAGCCTGATGGTCAAATATTGTACCGTCCTTATATGGACTCATATAAGCATACCCCGAAAACCGAAGTTTGTCAAGTGTTATTCGCTTTTCATGACCATTATACGCTATGTCTGCCGGGAAATCAATTGTGGAAATCCGAGAAATACAAAAAGTTGTGTCAAAAGAGGGAAAAACGGCTCAAAGATTGCAAGAAAATGGTCGATATAGTATAATAAGGTATAAAAAAGTAAAGGCAAGGAAAACCATGATCGATATTCACTGTCACCTTCTATACGGAGTAGACGACGGAGCAAAAACAATAGAAGAATCTGTGGCGATGCTTGAGGCAGCAAAAGAGCAGGGCATTTCTGCAATGATCCTGACACCGCATTACCGGCACGGCATGTTTGCTTATCCGAAGGAAGAAATTGAAGAACATTTCCGTATTCTGGAGCCGTATGCACAGAAACTTGGAATTTATCTTGCATTGGGCACCGAATACCATGTGAACAGTCATATTGTCGAGGCACTTGACAGTGGCAGATGCCGGACAATGGCCGGCTCGCGGTATGTGTTGTGTGAGTATTCGCACGACAGTGAATATGCCTATATTTACCAGATGACGCAGGAACTGGTTCTGCACGGATATATTCCGGTATTTGCACATGTGGAGCGGTATGGAGCACTTGCAGATTTACAGCTGGCAGAGGAGCTGCGCAATCTTGGGGCATGGATTACGGTGAATGCGGATGCGGTACTCGGACTTGAGGGTATGGGTCCAAAGAAATACTGTAAAAAGATGCTGAAGGCAGAATGTGTGGATGCGATTGCATCGGACAGTCATGGAATAAAAAACCGTGCCAATCATATGGGAAAATGCTATGAGCTGATTGAAAAAAAATTTGGCAGGGAATATGCAGATCAGCTTTTGGTGAATCATCCGGCAAAGATTCTGACCGGAGAAATGAAATAGTTAGTAATGGAGCATTGATATGGAGCAGCAGTTACAACAGGAACGTATTGTAATTGAAAATGATGATGAAATTGAAATTGATCTGAAAGATCTCGTTTTAGAGATCCTTTCTTTCTGGAAATGGGTGTTGTTTGCACTGATTATCGGAGCCGTGACCGCATATTGTATCAGCAGGTTTGTAATGGTGCCGCAATATGAGTCAACATCCCAGTTTTATGTATTGTCCAAAAGCATGTCGATTACAAGTCTTGCGGATATACAGACAGGTACAAGTCTGACAAACGATTATATGGTTATCGTAGAGGGGCGTCCCGTGCTTGAGCAGGTAATTGAGAATCTCGGACTGGACGAGACCTACAGTTCCCTGAAGAAAAAAATTACCCTGAATAATCCTTCCAACTCGCGAATCCTCGAGATTACGGTGCGCGATGCAAACCCATCCATGGCAAAAAAGATTGCGGATGAGATTGCGCGTGTCAGTGTGGCCTTTATCCAACAGAAAATGGATCAGGATGCACCGAATATCATTCAAAAGGGATATTCCGACGGAGAACCGGTCAGCCCGAATACCATGAAAAATACGGCGGTCGGAGGAATACTTGGCATGTTTTTGGCGATTGCGGTTATTGTGGTGGTTTATCTGTTCAATGATACGATTATGAATGCAGATGATGTACAAAGGAAGCTGGGGCTGAATGTTCTTGGTACGCTTCCTTTGGAAGAAGCCGAATACGATGGGGAAAAAGAGCGCAAGCGTAAGAGAAGGAAGAAAAAGAAATGAAATCGGTAACATTTGAGAATCTGAAAAAACAAAATTATACGATGAAAGAATCACTCCGGGCATTAAAAACCAATATCCAGTTCTGCGGAGATGATATCTGCACCATCGTTGTGACGTCTGCCATGCCAAACGAAGGGAAAAGTACCGTGACGATGGATCTGGCACGTTCTTTTTCGGAATCCGGCAAACGTGTATTGCTGATCGATACCGATATGCGTAAATCCGTATACGTGGGACGATTACGGGCAGTGGCTTCGGATGGAAGAGAAATCTATGGATTATCCCATTTTCTGTCCGGACAGAGAAAACTCGAAGACGTACTTTACGGTACAACGATTCCGGGCCTGTTTATGATTTTTGCCGGTCCGTCAGTACCAAACCCGACAGAAATTCTGGAAAAAAAGTATTTTACCGAGTTACTTAATTTTGCAAAAGAACATTTTGATTATGTATTGCTGGATTGTGCGCCGATCGGAGCTGCAATCGACGCAGCAGTGATCGCAAAACACTGTGATGGTGCGATTCTTGTTATTGCCCAGGGCATGGCAAGCGGACGTCTGATCCAGACTGTCAAAAAGCAGATGGAAGCTTCCGGAGTGAGGGTACTTGGTGCGGTACTGAACAAAGTACGGATGAAGAAGAACGGCTATGAGGGTGGCTACTATGGCGGCTATTATGGCAGCTATTATGGAAATTACGGAGAACATCATGAGAAGAATGCATGAACCATCGACAAAACTTCATAATGCATTGTATTTTATGTCCGGAATGATGGTGGTGATTCTTGCACTTGTGATTGTGGCAGGGGTCAAAACGAAGGCGGAAAATGCCGGCTTCCACATTGCAGATGATACAGAAAATTCTTATGAGCAGCAGGTTGCGGGGCAGACAGATACCACACACGATTCCGGTCAGGAAAAGTGGCAGGAGGGTGTAGTTGCTTATCAGGGAAAAGAGTATCTGTATAATACAGATATCAAAACCTACCTCATGATGGGGGTTGATATCGATGGTCCGGTACAGCGAAGCAGCGATTATACCCAAGGCGGGCAGTCCGATGCACTGTTTCTTCTTGTTGTAAACAACAAAACAGAGCAGCTGCAGGTCATTTCCATCAATCGAAACACGATGGCAGATATCGAATTGTGTGATGAAGAAGGTATTGATATGGGACCGCTTAAAACTCAGATCTGTTTGCAGCATGCATTCGGGGACGGTAAGCGCCTCAGCTGCAGCAAAACCGTGGATGCGGTTTCCGGCCTGTTTCAAAATATTCCGATCAGCGGTTATCTTGCGATGAATATGGGGGGAATCCCACAGATGAATGATGCTGTGGGAGGAGTGGAAGTGACTGTACAGCAGGATATTTCGTTTCCAAAAGCCGGTGTGAATTTGAAGAAAGGGCAAAAAGTAACCCTGAATGGGACGCAGGCTTATTATTACCTGCATGGAAGGGATACCGAAGAATATGACAGTGCAACAAAGCGTCTGCAGCGCGAAGAACAGTATATTGTTGCCTATATGGATAAATTAAAAAAAGTATCCACAGAAAACCCGGATCAGGTGACAGAAATTTACAATTCTGTTTCCGATTATCTGGTAACCAGTGTGGATTTCACAAGTATGATTGAGCAGCTGATGAATTACGGTTTTTCAGAAGACCAGATGTATACGGTTCCCGGAAAAACGGTGGAGGGAAAGCCGATTGACGGGAAACGGTATGAGGAGTACCATGTCGATGAAGATGCCATGGAAGAACTCATTATGAAGGTGTTTTATACACCCGTACAATAAGGTATCCAGTGCGCGCGCACTTGATATAGATAGAGTTACATGCAGTTTATATTACGTGGAAAGGAGGTAGATTGCGATGAAAAAGAAAATTTTCACAGGAGTTGTGACAGCTATGATGCTGGTATTTACAATGGGCACAACCGTGTTTGCAGATCCATCACCAACAAGTGATACGGCACTGGTTCAAAGAACCAATGAGCTGAATAAGGCAACAACCGTTGAAAGCAGCGGTTATAATGCAAACAATGAGCTTATCACGGTTTCTTCCAAGGGTGTGGACAAAGATGTTTACCGCGAGGGAAACCGTCAGGCAAATGCTGTGGCAAGTGCACAGAACGGAAGTGCAACCGTCATGGCCATGTCTGATATCAGTGTTCCGTCTGCAACGAATACATCCAAAGGAATCAAAGTAACGATTTGTGCAAGTGGAATTAAGGCTGGAGACAATGTTTATGTATTACATAAATTAAAAAGCGGAAGCTGGCAGACTGTAAAGCCGGACAGCGTTTCCAATGGCAAAGTCACGGTTACATTGTATTCATTTTCACCGGTTATAGTTGTAAGGTACAGTTCAAATGTGAATCCTACCGTTACAACAGATCCGTCAAAGGATGAAAATTCCCAGGGATCAAATACAAATTCCAATGTAAATGACAATTCCAACAGCAGCAGCCAGACAAACAACAACAACCAGAACAACTCACAGACCAATAATCAGTATAATCCGGTTAGTGTAAATCAGAATGTGACAGTAAACTATCCACAGTCTTATGACGATGGAGAGGACAGTTTCGAGGATGATTATGATGACGGTTATACAGATGGTTATACCGATGGAAAGAATTCCGTACGGAATTCTTCCACAAAGAGTTCTTCTGCCCGTGTCAATGGCAAAAGTGGAGCAGGAAGTCAGAAAGGAACATCCGTTTCCGGATCTGTTTCCTATAAGACATCTCCGAAAACCGGGGCAGCGCTTCCGGCACTTCCGTTCGTTGCAGTATTTGCGGCAGCAGGTATTGTTGTATGCGGAAGAAAAGCACGTAAGAATTAATCTCACTGGATACAATTTTATTTAGCATGTAGGTCTATGGATAGGTGATGCATGGCATCACGTGAGGGCGGTGGAATGGAATCTGCCGCCCTGCCTCAATTTTAAAGAAAGAAAACTATTTTATGAAAAGACAGGAAAGAAAGAACGACAGAACGATCAATATCTATAAAATTCTGACCATTGTTCTGGCAGTTGTATTGATCGTGGTACTCATAATATTTGGAAGAAGCTGGATGGTTCAGAAGAATGCACAGAAAGAATATGAAAAGCTTTCTGCCCAGGTAAATGATCTGCAGAATCAGGTGAATGATAATCAGATCAATATTCCGTCAGATACGCAGACTGAGACGGAGAATGTGGCACAGGAAGTGCAGACCGAAGACAGCGAACTGGAACAAAAAGGAATAGAAATTCCACAGAAAAATTTAAACTGGAAAAAATTAAAGGGAGTCAATCAGGATATTTACGCATGGATCTACATTCCGGGAACCGGGGTGGATTATCCGGTGTTACAGCATCCGAGTGATGATTCCTATTATCTGAATTACAATATGAATGGTACCAGGGGATATCCTGGATGTATTTATACAGAGAAGGCAAACAGTAAAGAGTTTACGGATTTTGATACTGTTGTGTATGGGCACAATATGCGCAATGACACAATGTTTGCTTCTCTCCACAACTATGAAGACCAGACATTTTTTAACAATTTTCCGTATATATATGTGTATACAAAGGAAAAGGTGCTCGTGTATGAGATTTTTGCGGCATATAAGACGGACGATGCACATATTCTGCACACCAATGACTTTTCAACGAAAGAGGGACGTGTAAGTTATCTTGAAAGCATTGTGAAAAAATCCAAGAATTCGCCGGAGGTAAAGGACAAAATCCAGCTTTCGGTGGACAGTCATCTGCTGACTTTATCAACCTGTGTGAGCAGACAGGCAGATAAGCGGTTTGTGGTTCAGGCAATTTTATTAAATGAGGAACAGCTATGAAACAGTGCAAAGTAGGTATGGATCAGGAAAATATCATATCGACCTTTGCAAGTACGCAGTTTTACGGAGATCCGGATGCCTATATCCGGGAGTTTCTTCAAAATGCCATTGATGCATGCAATACCAGGGCGGCGCTGGAATGGAGCTGGGGAACAGAGTTTCTGGAGATGGAGGAGGCAAGAGCCTTAAATTCCATGCGAAATCCGTATTCTCCTCAAATTTCCATTCAGTATAATTCCGAAACGCAGCGTCTGGTGTTTGAGGATAACGGAATCGGAATCAATGCCAGGGATATTGAGCAGTATGTTGCCAAAATCGGCGTGAGTTTTTATCAGAGCGAGGATTTTTCCGCACAGCAGCTTCATTATGAACCGGTGGCGCAGTTTGGAGTCGGTATGCTTTCCGGATTTATGGTTGCACGGGCACTGTTGATTGAGTCGAGAAAGGACAAATCGGTAAATACCGCGTGGAATGTTACGGATCGCCAGTCGTTAGAGCCGGTTACCGCAAAATGGATTGAAGGGGCGGAAACGATGGAATATATCAATTCCAACCGGGAACAGTCCGGAACCAGAATTACGCTGGTGTTACGGCCGAAATATGTGAAGAATCTGTCCTTTCAGAGGCTGGTGCACGCAGTACAGCACTATATGCTGTATCAGCCATTTCCCATTCAGATTTCCTTTGATGAAAAAAGCGTGACGCTGCGGGAACAGAATCATATCATGGACAATCCGTTCGCGGATATTCTTGGAATCATATCGATTCGTATCATGGATGAACTGATGGAGGGGTGTATCTGGATTTATAATTCCAAACATCAGGGACTGATCGGGACATCCTGCCTGTATCAGCAGGGGTTTCTTGTGACCGATGAAAAGAAAGATCTGGGGTTAAAACCGGAGTGGCTCAGGCATATGACGTATCATCTGCATTTACGGAAAAAATTCCTGACATTGCGGCTGGCAAGGGATGATGTGGCGCATGATGAAAATCTGACGGAGCTGCGCAGGCTGATCGGCAGACGGATTGTAGAACATTTTGCATCCAATCCGCTGGGGCTGAACCAGTATATTGCCAGCGGACAGCAGCCGGTTCTGACAGAGTATGAAGAAGAGATGCAGCTGCTTGGCAAAGCTGTCACAGTGGAAGTTTATTTAAAAGGGAGAGAGATTGAACTTCCGGTTGCAACAATTATTCAGGGTTATACCGGAAAAAGCATAAGGATTGCATTTATCAGCAAGGGGCTGTTTACATATTATAGGCAGAACCATATTATGGATTTCCGGCGTTTTCTGGCAGAATACCAGCTGATTGTATTCGAAAAGAACCGGGATCTGTTCTGCCAGCTTCTGGCGCCTTATCAGGGTAGCATGCACTATGTGATAAGCAGTGAATGTCCGGGTGTTATATATGAAGAAATGGATGCAGATTTCCATATGATAAAAAGTGTGGTACCATATCGTTATCAGTATCATCTGCGGCCGGAAACGTTTCCGGATAACGAGATTTTCTGTATGGTGACGAATACGGCAAACGGAACGCTGGAACTGCGTGTCAATCCAAAGCACCGACTCTTAAGGATTCTTGAGCCTGTGATGTATCACCCGAAAGTTCACCGGATGATGGAGGTCATCTATGAGAATATCAAGCAGCGGGTTATCAATACGCAGCATCGTTGGAATAAGATTGTTGATTTCGGCGGTTCGTTCGTAGATGACTGGAAAAATCAGGAGAATGTGCCGACAGTGAGCTGTATCTGGTGCCTGGAAGGCGATTTTGATGTATCTGTGAATGAATTTATTGCGCAGACCCTGACACAGAAAGAACGTGTGGATCTGGGACTTGTGGGACTGGTTTTCCGCAGGGAAGATTTTATTGACTGGTGGTTTGCACCAAGAGAGTAGAGTGATTATGGAAGAAAAAAAAGAAATATTGACAGAAGAAATAAAGATGGACAATGATCCAAAGGGCGAGGGAAAGGAGAAAGCTTCTTCGCCTCTGCGGGAAGTGCTCAGCTGGGTAGTCACTCTGCTGGCAGCCTTCGCGCTGGCGATGGTTTTGAAGAATTACGTGATCATCAATGCAACAGTCCCGACCGGATCGATGGAGCATACCATTGAACCGGGCGATGACCTGTTCGGGCTGCGGCTGGCGTATCAGTTTACAGAACCGAAGAGAGGAGATATCGTGATTTTCCGGTTCCCGGATGACGAAACGCAAAAATACGTCAAGCGTGTGATTGGTCTGCCCGGAGAAAAGGTTACCATTGAGGATGCGAAAATCTATATCAATGACTCTGAGACTCCTTTGAAGGAGGATTACCTGAAAGAGACATGGACAGAGGCAACCGGACCGTTTGAGTTTGAGGTTCCCAAAGACAGTTATCTGGTGCTTGGAGACAACCGGAATGATTCCTATGATGCCAGATATTGGGATCATACCTATGTCAGCAAAGATAAAATTATCGGAAAAGCTTATTTCATATACTACCCATTCCAAAGACTGGGCAGTCTATATAAATAAATCATTAAATAATTAACAAGGAGGCTATCATTATGCCAGAAAATTCAAGTTGCAGCGGAGCATCATCCTGTTCCAAAGAAAGCTGTGAGGGATGTTCCCATAATTCTCAGAATCCGCAGAGTATGCTCGAAGCGATGAATGCATATTCCAATATCAAACATGTGATTGGAGTGGTCAGCGGAAAGGGAGGTGTCGGTAAATCATTTGTTACTTCTTCCCTGGCGGTACAGATGGCGAAAGCCGGATATAAAGTGGGAATTCTGGATGCCGATATTACCGGACCGTCCATTCCAAAGATGTTTGGAGCACACGGTCAGCTGGTCGGTGACGAAAAAGGAATGTATCCGTATGAGACAAAAGAAGGAATCAAAATCGTTTCCATTAATCTTCTGATGGAAGATGAAGAGGCACCGGTTGTCTGGAGAGGACCTGTGATTGCAGGGGCTGTGAAACAGTTCTGGAATGAGGCTGTCTGGGGCGATGTGGACTATCTTTTTGTGGACATGCCACCGGGAACAGGTGATGTACCGCTTACCGTGTTCCAGTCCCTTCCGGTGGACGGTATCGTTATTGTTACATCTCCACAGGAACTGGTACAGATGATCGTAAAGAAAGCTTTCCATATGGCAAATATGATGCATATACCGGTACTTGGACTGGTGGAAAATTTCAGTTATCTGAAATGCCCGGATTGTGGAAAGAAGATCGCACTGTTTGGAGAAAGCAACATTGACGAAGTTGCCGCAAAAGAAGGAACCAGAGTTCTTGGCAAACTGCCATTGGATCCGGCATATGCGAAAGCTGCGGATGCCGGTGCATTCTATGAGATGGAAAATCCGTATCTGGATGCCGCTGTGGATGCGTTAAAGACAATTTAAGACAAGAAAAGACCTGTCAGTGAATAAATCACTGGCAGGTCTTTTTTGCTTATTTCTGGCTTTCTGAAACTGTAGATTCGGTATTGCTGTCCGACTCTGTTCCCGTAACGGTTTCTTCCACAGCAGGATCTTTGTATGTGTACGTGTTGGATTCACGGAAAATCGTACTGTTGGAACCCATCTGGCACACTTTAATGGTATCACCGTCTTTGACACTGTCTTTTGGAATAATCAGACAACCGGAATTGCTGAAGGTTGTATTGACTTTCTCGTCATTTACAAATACCTTACTCCACTTGGTGAAGTTGTTTCCATAGACAAACACTTCCGATCCGCCGATGGAATCCGACGTCTCAGATATCGTTACATCATCAATTCCCATTACAATGTCGGTTGCAGGGTATTTGTCTTTGCCATCATAGCAGTAACGGTTTCCGTAAAGAATGTCATACTGCAGATTATCCAGTCCGTCCAGATATGCAGTGTGGTCTGTGTTGTTCATCTGGGTCTGATGGTAATTTAAGATGGTTCCCTCATGAATACCTGTGGAATCCGTAATGCTTGCCATCAGCTGGTATGCATACAGATCTGCATCCTGCTTCTTTAATCCCATGTTATTCCATGTGACATATTTTGTCTTGTAGATATCACCGGATTTCATATCGGAGTCTTCCAGACCCATGGTTGGAAGATGATCACCGAACGCTACCACGATGGTATCTTCATCTCTCTTGGAGAGCTCTGTAATCAGATCATTCAGGAATGTATCTACTTCATTTAACTGGTTGATGTAATAAGTCCACTGGTTTTTCTTTTCTTCATCATCCACACCGCTGACGGTATATACCGGACTTGCGATAACCGGAGTCTTTGGATAATCACCATGTGTACCTACGGTAATGGTGTAGGTAAAGTCCGGCTGATTCGGAGTGGAATCTAAGGTTTTGATTGTTTCAGGAACAAGAATATCATCGGTAGCCCAGCTTCCGTTTGGCGTATAACTCTGAATGTTCATCAGTTCCTTGCTGGTGAAAGTATCAAATCCCATCATGGAAAAGGCATTGACACGGCTGTAAAAGTTACCGCCATTGTTATGTACGGCATGGGTTCCATATCCGATGGAAGCCAGATCAGCAGCAGTGCTCTCGCAGTCTGTCTTTTTCAGGATTGTTTTATACGGATACTCGCCGGTTCCGAAGTACTGCATACTCATACCGGAGAGAACTTCAAACTCAGTGTTTGCGGTTCCTGCGCCAACAACCGGAACTGTCAGGTAACCACTCGTGTAGTTCTTCTCGAGATTGTGAAAGGTAGGAATCGGATCCTGATTATAATTCAGAAACTTGATCTCATCCGGATCACAGAATGATTCAAGAAGAATACAGATAATATTTGGTGCATTCTTTTTGGTGACAGTTGTTTCTTTTTTTGTGTCATTTACATTTTTTTCAATCGAAGCAATTTTCTGCTCGGAGTAGTCATCCGGCTTGCTCATTCCACGGTCTACCACACTCGAAGAGAATCCATAGATAAAACCGTAGTTTTCATATCCCTGTGCAATGTTGGAGAAGTAACTTGCAACAACATTGGCATTCTGTGCAGCAGAGGTTGTAACAGGAAGACCGACAAACAGTACCGATACAATGGCACCTACTACAACAATTTTATGGGTCTTGCCCTGATAGCGCGGTCCTTTAATGAAGAGCGCAACACAAAACAGAAGGAACAGACCGAGCCCGATGACTACGATGGTAGCTTCTTCTGCCGTGAAATAGTTGGTATTGTTCATGGCAAACAGATCATTGATACATTTAAGGTCTGTAAAGCCAAACGGTGTTACACGGTTTGAAAGGATGCATCCGTTAATGATTCCAAGAAGCACCCAGAAACCGCTGATAATGATCCGCCAGAATGCACGTCTGCGGAACAGATAAACAAAGCTTAAGGATGCAAATACAATAAAGGCATTATAAAAAAATGCACCGGTATGCATCCCAACGAAGGAACATGCCGAGAGAAAACTCCTTCGGGAAAGAACCTCCACCATAAATACGATCCCACAGGATATCAACATGTGGAACAGCAGGGAATATTTATTCAGAAATGAGATCCGACGCAGGTAAGCTTCGGAATGTTGTTTTTCAACTCTGGTGAATAGTTTTTCTTTGATAATACTAAAAAATTTCTTCATCGTTACCTCTCCTTTACTCGAACTATAGATTACTAAAAAAGGATAGTAAAGACAAGAGGTAAAATTTATAAAAAAACCCCGTTAAAAACGAGGTTTTTTTGCAATATGAATAAATTGTGAACAAACGGTGTTCTTATCGGTTGGAACGTCTCCAGATGTGCATCTGGTCTGCCTCTTTGATCAGATCATCACGGAAGTCCGGATGTGCAATGGAAATCAGAGCCTCTGCCTTCTGCCAGGTAGATAATCCCTTTACATTGACCATGCCATATTCGGTAACGACATAGTGGGTATTTGCACGGGTGTCTGTGACAATAGAACCTTCTGCCAGGGTCGGGCGGATGCGGGAATGCATAACACCTTTCTTATCCGTGAATGTGGAAGAACAGCAGATAAAGCTCTTTCCACCTTTGGACATATAAGCACCGAGAACGAAGTCAAGCTGTCCGCCGGCACCACTGATGTGTTTGGTTCCGGAAGACTCGGCACTGATCTGTCCGAACAGGTCGATATCTACACAGTTGTTGATGGAGATGAAGTTGTCCAGTGCTGCGATGGAGCGGATATCGTTGGTGTAACTGACAGGTGCGCTCATCAGTTCTGGATTTTCATCCAGATAATCATACATCTTCTTGGTTCCGGCACCGAAACCATATACCTGACGGTAGCGGTCAATGTTTTTGCAGGCACCGGTAATCTTTCCGGCTTTGGCAATGTCTACGAATGCATCTACATACATTTCTGTGTGAACACCAAGATCCTTTAAGTCGGACTGTGCGATCAGGGAACCGACTGCGTTTGGCATACCACCGATACCAAGCTGCAAGCAGGCACCGTTTGGAATCTGGTCTACGATCAGCTGTGCAACTTTCTGGTCTACTTCGGTAGCAGGACCGCCGGCACCGAGTTCTCCGATTGGAGGATTGGAGCCTTCTACGATTGCATTGACTTTGGAAATATGTATACCGTTTTCTGTTCCGCCAAGGCAGCGCGGCATATTTTCGTTGACTTCTACGATGATATGTCTGGCTGTCTCACACATCGCACCAAGATGGGAAGCACTTGGCCCGAAGTTGAAGTATCCATGCTTGTCCATTGGAGCAACCTGGAACATTGCCACATCATCCGGACAATCCAGCTCACGGTAATAACGAGGGAGCTCGGAATAACGGATCGGGCTGTAGAATGCACAGCCACGTGCGATCATATGACGTTCGATTCCGGACATATGCCAGGAATTCCATGTAAAATGCTCGCCGGCGTCTTCGCGCTCAAATACGGCAAGCGGTTTTAAGAGGATTCCGCCACGCAGGTTGATATCCTTCAGTTCATCGGTACGCTTGGCAAGTGCTTTGTCCAGTGTATCTACGGTGTTGGTACACCAGCCATAGTCTACCCAGTCACCGGATTTGATTACTTTTACGGCTTCGTCTGCTGAAACGAGCTTCTGTCTGTATTCTTCTGAAAAATCCATTCGTATAAGACCTCCTTGTATGTCTTAGCGTGAAGTTGTGAACAGAAATACAACAACTTCGTTAATTTATTAACAACATTATAACATTTATGGATTTCAAAAACAATGGGGAGTGCTGGAAAACGTAATTATTCTGTGGTACACTTTAAGGGAAAAAGTCCTGAGGTAGACAGGGAGAGGGCATATAGAAGATATTTGAGAGAAAAAATTCTAAGATAGACAGGGCAGGGATATATGGAAGATTTTTAAGTTGAAAAGTCCCGAAGAAGAGTCAGAGTGGGATATATAGAAAAAGTTTCCACTGATATGTCCCGGAAAGCGTTAAAAATGGGATATAGAAGTGCAGATATTATGTATATGTCCCGAACGAAAATAAAAGTGGGACATAAAAGAAGAAATATTGTGCATATGTCCCAAACGAAAACGAAGCCGGGACATAAAAGAAGAAATATTGTGTATATGTCCCAAACGAAAACGAAGCTGGGACAGCGAAAAGAAGATATTGTGTATATGTCCTCAAATGTTCGACATCGCACATGGTATCTCTATGAAGAAGATATTTACAGGAAGGAAAAGAAGATGGAGAATCATACAATTGTTACTTTAAAAAAGGGAGAAGGCCGCACGATCAAGGCGGGTGGCGCATGGATTTTTGATAATGAGATTGATACGATTGTGGGGACATTTACCAATGGAGATGTGGTGACGGTACATGATTTTGACGGATATCCGATGGGAAAGGGATTTATCAATCAGAATTCGAAGATCCGTATCCGCATGCTGACCCGTCATGCGGATCAGGAGATCAACGAAACGTTTTTGTACATGCGTGTGAAAAATGCGTGGGAGTACCGCAAGCAGGTGATGGCGGGTGGCAATGACAGCGTGCCTGAAGCGGATGATGTAGCAGAGAAAGTGTTTCCGGGAATTGGAACGACAGGAAGACCGGATTTGAATTGCTGCAGAGTAATCTTTGGAGAAGCAGATTTTCTGCCGGGACTGGTCATTGACAAGTATGCGGATGTGCTTGTGGTGGAATGTCTGGCACTCGGTATGGAGCAGTTCAAGGAAACAATCGTTTCATTATTAAAAAGGGTACTGAAAGAGGACGGTATTTCTATCCGTGGAGTCTATGAGAGAAGTGACGCCAATGAGCGAAAGAAAGAAGGACTTCCGAAAGTAAAAGGATTTATTGGGGAAACATTTGATACAGAGGTGGAGATCACGGAAAATGGCGTGCACTATCTGGTCGATGTGGTAAATGGTCAGAAGACGGGCTTTTTCCTGGACCAGAAGTATAACCGGCTGGCAATGCAGCGGATCTGTAAAGGAAAGAGAGTTTTGGACTGTTTTACACATATGGGAACGTTTGCACTGAATGCAGGAATCGCAGGTGCTTCCGATGTGACGGGACTTGATATTTCGGAATATGCGGTGCAGCAGGCAAATGCCAATGCCGTGCGTAATCATCTGGAAGATACGGTACATTTTCGCTGTGCAAATGTACTGGACGAGCTTCCGAAACTGGCAGAAGCCGGAGAAAAGTATGATGTAGTCATTCTCGACCCGCCGGCATTTACGAAATCCCGTGAGGCCACGAAGAATGCCATCAAAGGTTATCGGGAGATCAATATGAAAGGGTTAAAGCTGGTAAAAGACGGCGGATACCTGGCAACCTGTTCCTGTTCCCATTTTATGACACAGGAACTGCTGGCAAAGACGGTGAAGGAAGCTGCAAAGGCGGCACACAAACGGCTGCGTCAGGTGGAATTCCGTACGCAGGCGCCGGATCATCCGATTTTGTGGGCAAATTCTGCGAATGTGCCGGAGAGCTATTATCTTAAATTTTTTATTTTTCAGGTGGTGGATGAGAAATAATCCGAAGAATGCTTATTTATAGGGGTTCCGGAACAATTCTCTGATATGAAATAAAAGACTGACACACCTTTTGACACACTTTTATAGAAAAATATCTCGAAATAAGCAAATCCTCTTAGTTCATTTGCGCCCTTGTTGGATTGTGCTACACGATTTTCAAGGGAAAACGAAAATAGCCGCCATTACTGCGAATAATGACGGCTGTTGATAAAACAGTTACTTAATATATTCGGGTAAGCCGCTTCTCTGGCTTTCCCTTTTTCTACGCATAATATAACATGTCTTATGAGTTGATGCAAGGAAAAGTGTAAAACGGTTCATAATTTATAACATGTCATGTTTTCAGATCAGTGATGACTTATTTCGGTTATAATAAAAGGAGAAAGCTCTCAATTGACTAACCGGGTATAAACTCCATATAATAGTGGTAACCGAATGGAGGAGCTATAGAAGGAGGGAGCATTATGCAGGCATTATCAAAAGCAAAAGTTGGTGGAAATTATACCATTCAGTGGTTATTCGGATTACCGGAAGTTGTAGAATTCCTGCACCGCCATCATGTAGAAGAAGGTGGCAGCGTACAGGTGATTCAGAAATTATCCAATGGGCTGATCATCGGTGCCAATGGAGAACGGTTCGCCATGGGAAATGAGATTGCAGATCGTATTCAGGTATAAGTACACCCGGCTATAGAAAACAGACACCCCGGTATCCGTTATAAAAACGGCTGCCGGGGTGTTTTGGGTAAAAAAATGAAAAGGGCAGTATACTTGCATTTTAGAGAGCATTATGGCATAGTTGAGAAAGAAAATCGAAAGCGAAGGATGAAAAGAGGAAAAATGAAGTTTCGAAAAGCTAAGCAGGACGATAAGGAAGAAATTCTTGCGCTGTATCAGTCGCTGATCGGTACTCCATACTGCGCATGGGGCAATGGGTATCCAGGAGAACAGGAATTTGATTATGATATGAAAAGAAATGCTCTTTTTTGTATGGAAAATGAAGATGGAGAAATCATTGGCACGATCACAGTGGATGAAGATCCGCAGGTGGAAGCACTCACCTGCTGGTCCAAAACACTGCAGCCGTCTGCGGAGCTTTCCAGACTCGGGGTACGCACCGATATGCAGAATCAGGGAATTGCCCGGCAGCTTCTGCAGCATGGCATGGAAGAATTGAAAAAACAGGGGAAAAGGAGTGTACATTTTCTCGTGTGTAAGACAAATAAAAAAGCGCTCCGTTCTTATGAAAAACTGCATTTTGACGTAGTGGGAGAGAGCGATTTATTTGACGAGGACTGGTGGTGCTACGAGAAAGAACTTTAAAAATCAAGTACAGGAAGTTGGAAAATATGCAAATAGGACAGAAAAAAACAACGGGACAGAAGATGAAAAAAGAGAGGAACAGGGGAAGAGAAACGGATAGAAAACCGAACATAAGCCAGATACAAAAAACAGGCGAACACTGCATTTACGCAAAAAGATGCGGAGGATGTGACTATCAGGGAATTTTGTACAGTCAGCAGCTTTCCAAAAAGCAGAGTTACATGCGCAAACTCATGGAACCGTTTGGAAAGATCAATCCAATCATCGGGATGGACGATCCATACCACTATCGGCATAAAGTACAGGCGGCTTTTTCCTGCAATAAACGCGGACATATTGTGGCAGGCGTATATGAGAAACATTCGCATGACATCGTGGATGTAGAGCAGTGCCAGATCGAGGATGCACAGGCAGATGCCATTATCCGTGAAATCAAAAATATGATGCGTTCTTTCCGGATTCGTGCATATGATGAGGATACCGGATATGGGCTGCTGCGTCATGTGCTGGTGCGAAAGGGCTATCACAGCGGACAGATTATGGTGGTGCTTGTACTGGTATCTCCGATCCTTCCATCCAAAAATAATTTTGTCAAGGCACTGCGGAAGAAGTTCCCGGAGATCAGTACAGTAGTGATCAATGTCAATGACCGCAAGACCAGCATGGTGCTCGGGGAGCGCAATATTACGGTTTATGGAAAAGGATTTATTGAGGATGAACTGTGCGGATGCACATTTCGTATTTCACCGACTTCATTTTATCAGGTAAATCCGCAGCAGACAGAAAAACTCTACCGGAAAGCCATTTCCTGTGCCAAACTGACGGGAAAAGAAACTGTGATCGATGCGTACTGCGGTACGGGCACGATCGGGTTGATTGCCAGCAGCCGCGCAAAGCATGTGATCGGAGTGGAGTTAAACCGTGATGCGATAAAGGATGCTATCTCCAATGCAAAGCGCAATCATATTCACAATGTTACTTTTTATAATGAAGATGCCGGACAATTTATGGTAGAGATGGCAGAAAAAGGAGAACATGCGGATGTGGTCATTATGGATCCGCCGCGTACGGGAAGCGATGAGGCGTTTCTTTCCTCTGTAGTGCGACTGGCTCCGAATAAAGTCGTGTATGTATCCTGTGGTCCGGAAACGCTGGCGCGGGATCTGAAGTATCTGACAAAGCATGGATACCGGATGAAAGAGTGTACACCGTTTGATCTTTTTCCGTTTACGAAACATGTGGAGACGGTTGTCTTACTTTCCAAGGGCGCTAAAGGTCCGGTGGACCTTTGCTCAGCGCGCACCGAAGTGGAACGGAGAATGGCCGACAGCAGAAAAGTGAAGGTTGACTTCTCCCTGGAGGATATGGATTTATCTGAATTTAAGGGAAAAGCAACTTATGAGCAGATAAAGGCATATGTACTTGAAAAGACAGGACTGAAGGTTTCATCACTGTATATCGCACAGATTAAGAAGAAGTGTGGATTAGATGTCGGTGAGAACTTCAATCCGGCTAAATCAGAGAATGCGAGACAGCCACAGTGTACACCGGAGAAGGAAGATGCGATTATGCAGGCATTTAGACATTTTGGAATCATATAGATTGTGGATAAGCAGTATCATGTGTTAAAAATATAGTGAAGTATGGAAAAAAGGACATTCCGGAACTGTAGATTTTACAGGTCAGGGGATGTCCTTTTTACTGATATGGAAGTGTTCAAGGGACAAGGTAATGATACTGAAGTATTAAGACTGATATGAATGATATCTATCTTATCTGATCTGCGGATGAATGTCGATGATTTCAATATAGTAATAGTCAAACAATGATTTAAGTGTTAGAATTTAATTATATATGTGTGGCATAATTTCAGGTAACCCCTATGATAATGCCTGCATCGAATCCTTCCATTCTGTATTAAAAAAGGAAGAAGTATACACAACTACATATTACACATTTGAGGAGGCTAAATCAGCACTCTTTGAATATATAGAGTCATTCTACAACCGAAAAAGGCGCCATAGTGCTCTTGATTACAAGACACCACAACAGGTTGAAGATGAGGCTCTAGCAGCCTAAGAAATAATTCTCTCGGCATATGTTATGCTGGGAGAAAAGTTCAACTTTTTGTGTCCAAAGTATTGACATAGACCCAATTCCCTGTTATGGTACGACTCATGCGGATTATTTCTACGGAGAAATCCCCTGTGTGAGATGTCTGACGAAGGAAGAGATTAACTCTGCTTACGAAGAAAATACCGGACACCTGATTGTTTCGGAATTTAAACGCATGAAGAAGGATGTAATGGCAGTTCCTGCAGTGTTGTGCAAGAATCATGATCCTTTTTCCTGGGGCAAGGATGCAAAGGAGGCCATCCACAATGCGGTGGTTCTTGAAGAGGTTGCCAAGATGGCATATCGAACCGAGCTGATTCATCCGCAGGTAGCACCTGCCCCGCAGGAATTACAGGATAAGCATTATTTCCGCAAGCATGGTGCAAATGCATATTACGGACAGAATTAACAGGATATCGAGAGGGTATAAAACAGATGAAGATGAAAACAGCACCTATGGGGTGGAACAGCTGGGATTGTTATGGAGCGGCTGTTACAGAAGATATCGTACGACGGAACGCTGAATTTATGGCTGAGCATCTGAAGGAGTACGGTTGGGAATATATTGTGGTGGATATCCAATGGTATGAGCCTTATGCTGCAACCAATGAGTATCATCCTTTTGCGGATGTAGTAATGGATGAGTATGGAAGACTGCTTCCCGCAGTAAATCGTTTTCCTTCCGCAGCAAACGGTGCGGGCTTTGGACCATTGGCAGAATATGTCCATTCTCTTGGATTGAAGTTCGGCATTCATATTATGAGAGGGATTCCACGACAGGCTGTACATCAGAACACGAAAATCATGAACAGTGACAGACATGCCCGGGAAATTGCCAAAACAAACAGTATCTGTGCCTGGAATACGGATATGTATGGTGTAGATCCTGAGAAAGACGGGGCACGGGAATACTATAACAGTATTTTTGAATTATATGCTTCCTGGGGTGTGGATTTTATTAAATGTGATGATATTGCACGGGAACTGCCACATGAGGAATCCGAACTGATTATGCTGAGCAAAGCATTGCATGGTTGCGGAAGACCCATGGTTTTAAGTCTGTCGCCGGGACCTGCTCTTTTAGAAAAGGCAGAGCTTTATAAGCAGATTTCCAATATGTGGAGAATCACCGATGATTTCTGGGATAAGTGGGAACTGTTATATGATATGTTTTCAAGAGCAGAAAAATGGTGCACCCATGCAGGTGCAGGGCACTGGCCGGATGCCGATATGCTTCCGGTCGGACCGATACGGCAGGTATATGATGTGAATAACTGGACGAATTTCACACAGGATGAGCAGATCACCATGCTGACACTCTGGAGTATCATGCGTTCTCCTTTGATGCTGGGAGGAGAGCTGACAGGGTTTGACGAATTCACTATGAATCTCGTAACCAATTCTGAAATACTTGCCATGCATGCAAATGCACGGCATTCGCATCAGGTGTGGAGACGTGAAATCGATGGTATAGAGCATGCATTGTGGATTGCAGCAGATACAAAGGGTGGATATTATGTCGCGGTATTTAACCTGGGTGATAAAGACAGTGACATATCCATACCGCTTGCCGATCTGGAGATTTATGATGGAGTAAATGGAACGGAGCTTTGGAGCGGAGAGCACGTGGAAGAGCCAAAGAGCCTTAGTGTGTCATTAAAGAGTCATGGTGCTAGGGCATATCATTTTACGTATAACTAAAAAGCATACTACTGTTAATGTATAGATAAGAAACAAAGATAAAATAGTAAAAATAGAATAGAACAAAGAAAGAATATGGAGATAAAACAGAAAGGAATAAACAATGAATGTAAATCCTATAACAAGATTGGATTATCCAGATCCGGACGTGATCCGCGTAGAAGACACCTATTATATGGTATCCACAACCATGCACTTTATGCCGGGCTGTGAGATTCTGCAGTCTTTTGATCTGGTGCACTGGGAGCATGTGACTTATGTCTATGAGACGTTGGATCATACGGATGCGCAGCAACTGAAAAGAGGTCAGAATATTTACGGACAGGGCATGTGGGCAGCTTCCCTGCGCTATCATGAAGGCCGATTTTATATCTGCTTTGTGGCAAATGATACCCGTAAGACTTATTTGTATACTTCGGAAAAAATAGATGGTCCATGGAAAAAGCAGCTGATAGAAGGCTTTTATCATGACGGCTCTTTATTATTTGATGAGGATGGCAGAAGCTATATTGTATATGGAAATGATGAAATCTGGATTACAGAATTGAATGAAGATTTGACTGCACCAAAGAAGGACGGATTACATCGTCTTTTAGTCAGTGATCATAAGAACCCGGAGCTAGGCTATGAGGGTTCTCATATTCAAAAAATAAACGGCTATTATTATATTTTTCTGGTTCATTCCCTGAGAGACCGCTGGATGCGGACGGAAGCATGCTTTTACAGTGATTCTCTGGAAGGAGAATTCACGGGTGGAGATGTACTTTGTGATGATCGTGGATATTGTGGACAGGGCGTGGCACAGGGAGGAATAGTGGATACGCCGGATGGAAAGTGGTATGCAATGCTGTTTCAGGATTCCGGAGCAGTTGGACGGATTCCTATTCTGCTTCCGGTTACCTGGAAGGATCATTTTCCGTTTTTTGGACAGAACGGACATGTGCCGGAAGAAATAGAGGTTCACAGTACCAGACCAGGATATATTTATCAGCCATTAGTGGGAAGTGATGATTTCCGTAATGGGCTGCTTCCGCGCTGGCAGTTTAATCATGATCCAGATCCACGGTACTATCATCTGGATGCATTGCAGGGAACCTATACAATTACAACACGGGAAGTTTGTACAGAGCTTACACAGGCAGTAAATACGCTTACGCAAAGGATGAGTTATCCGTCCTGCGCAGCTGAGGTTACTGTTGATGCTTCTGCATTGAAAGAGGGCGATGTCGCAGGTTTGTGTGCGTTGCAGGGCTGTTATGCTGCAGTTGGCATTACAAAACGTCATGGAAAATATGAAGTCCTTATGCTGGATAAAAAAGAAGATGGTATATTGGATATGACGGAAGGAACTGTTGTTGAATCACACCAGATGGATTTTCGTCTTGAAGCAGATTTCTGTAACATGAAGGATGAAGCACGCTGCTATTACCGGGTAAATAAGGGAGACTGGCTACCCATCGGAACCGTGCATAAGCTGTACTTCAAACTGGATCATTTTACTGGTTGCCGGTTTGGTCTGTTCTGCTATGCGGCAGAGGAAACAGGAGGAAGTGCCTGCTTCCGGGATTTTAAGTATTATGATGTTGATGAAATCTCATAAAGATAGAACTGCATAAAATAAGTGTCGGAATTTACTCAAATTTTTCCTACTTTGGACATTGGTTTTTACAACGGTATTGTATAGTGAAGCAGAGGAAAAACAAATATGGAATGCTGCAGAAGAGATTGTGTTGAAAGAATTAGTGTATATTGAAAGCGTGGAAAGCTCCTTCGGGAGCTTTTTGCTGTTTATAAGATAAATTCTGTCGGAGCTTTTGACTTAATGATTTGATTTATAAAACTGGCAATGATACAATTAGCGTAATTTGAAAGAAAGCAGAGAAAATATGAGTGAAAAGTTACTGATTGTTGAAGATGACAAAAAATTAAATGATGGAATCCGTCTGGCTTTAAAGAATGATGCTTATTTCTTTTATCAGTGCAGAACTTTGCAGGAAGCTAGAGAAATCTTGAAAAAGGAAGATATCACATTGGTTTTATTAGATGTGAACTTGCCGGATGGGAATGGGATTGATTTTGTAAGAGAAATAAGGAAAAATAGTCAGGTGTCGATTATTCTGCTTACAGTAAATAACATGGAAGTAGATATTGTAACAGGATTGGAAGCTGGGGCAAATGATTATATTACGAAACCGTTTAGCTTGATGGTTTTGCGTGCAAGAGTGTCTGTGCAGCTTAGAAATAAAGAGGCAGCAGCTAAAAATTCTATGGAGCTTGATGGATTTGAGTTCTATTTCGATAAAATGGAATTTTTCAAAGATGGAGAACCTATTGAACTTAGTAAGACAGATCAAAAGCTCCTTAGAGTGCTGTGTGAAAACAGAGGAAAAGTATTGAAACGGGAATATCTGATTGACGAGGTATGGCAGGGAGATACAGAGTTTGTGGATGCTCATGCTCTGACTGTTGCAGTCAAACGCCTCAGGGACAAATTAGAAGATGATACGCAGAAGCCTGAATATATCAAGACAGTCTATGGAATTGGTTATACCTGGGCGGTGAATGGATGATAGAACTAATTATATTGATTGTAGGAATATTTGTTTTAAGTGGAATCTTCTGGCATAGCATTTTTTATCAGAAAGAAAAAAAGCTTTTGAACCGGCTGCAGCAAATGCTGGATTGTGCTATAGATGGAGAACTGGAACGGACAGAAATATCAGAAGAAAAGTATTCTGCTCTTGAAAACAGCATGAAACAACATTTAGACAGTAGCTTTCTGGCAAGAAAGAACCAACAGGAAGAAAAAGAAGTGATACAGAAACTTATTTCCGACATTGCGCATCAGACCTTGACTCCTATTTCAAATTTGAAAATTTATGGTGAAATACTCTCTGAAACAAATCATGAAAATCAGGAGGAGATAGCTACCATTTTGGAGCAGACAGAGAAATTAGATTTCCTGATACAATCATTGGTCAAATTATCACGGATGGAGAGTGGAATTATCGCAGTACATTCGGAGGATACTGCTATTGCACAGATGTTTGCATCCGTACAGCAGCAGTTTAACGTAAAAGTAAGGGAGAAGAATATTACTCTGAGCCTATGTGACACGGATTTGCATGTTCGATGTGATCCAAAATGGACCGTGGAGGCACTCGGAAATATTGTAGATAATGCGATTAAATACACAGCATGTGGGGGAAATGTTCAGGTAAAAGCCGAGCAGAATTCTTTCTTTGTAAAGATTGATATCATTGATGATGGCATTGGAATAGAAAAAGAAGAAATACCAAAGATATTTGGACGGTTTTATCGGAGTCTGTCAGTGGCAGACCAGCCAGGAGTAGGAATTGGCTTATTCCTTGCAAGAGAGATCATTCAGGCACAAAATGGGTATATAAAAGTGACATCAGAGAGAGAAAAGGGCTCTACCTTTTCTGTGTTTCTCCCGATATCAAAAAAGGAATAGTATCAAAACTGTGATATTTCAGAAACAAGATGGAGACATTGTTATGATAAAGTCTGTATTGTAAAGATCAATACAGGCTTTTTTGATGGGAGGATGGCATGAATATATTAAAAGCAGTGAATTTAAGAAAAATATATGGACAAGGAGAAACAGAAGTCAAAGCCCTTGATGGTGTAAATTTAGAAGTGGAAAAGGGGGAGTTTGTAGCGATTGTTGGAACTTCTGGGAGCGGAAAGTCTACGATGCTTCATATGATTGGAGGATTAGATAATCCAACATCCGGTCAGGTCATTGTTGACGGACAGAATTTAAGCCATATGACAGATGAAGAGATTACTATTTTTAGGCGTAGAAATATTGGATTTGTATTTCAACAGTATAATCTGGTTCCGATGCTGAATGTATGGGAAAATATTGTTCTTCCTGTAAAACTGGATGGAAAAAAGATTGAAAAAGATTATGTAAATGAAATCATAGATACACTAGGCATTTGGACAAAACTGGAAAATCTTCCAAGTGCACTGTCAGGGGGTCAGCAGCAAAGGGTGGCAATCGCAAGAGCATTAGCGGCAAAACCTGCTATTTTGCTGGCAGATGAACCGACAGGAAATCTGGACTCAAAAACGAGTCAGGATGTATTGGGACTTTTAAAAGTCACCGGTAAGCGTTTTCATCAAACGATTGTAATGATTACTCACAATGAGGAGATTGCCCAGATGGCTGACAGGATTTTACAGATTGAAGACGGAAAAATTGTTTCAGACAGTGGTTTGGTATAGTGAGGGCGTTTATATGGTAAAAGTAGAGAATAAAGAAACGTTACGATTATTGACGAAACGTTTTATGAAAATGAACCGAGCAAGAAATATTATTGCTGTTATTGCAATCATGTTGACATCACTGTTATTTACAAGCCTCTTTGTGGGGAGTGTATCCATGATACTTTCCAAAAGAGCAACGGAAATTAAGCAATTTATGGATTCATCCCATGCTATTGCGCAGAATTTGTCAGAAGAAGATGCGGAGAGATTGCAAAAAACAATAGAACAGGATGAAGATGTGGAACGATATGGTTCCGGTATTTTTCTGGGAGCTGGAATGGACGAACGGTTTGGATTTTCCGTAGAGGTCCGATATGCAGATGAAAATATGGCAGAAAGTTTTAATTGTCTGCCAACTACAGGAAGACTGCCGGAGAAAGAAAATGAAGTAGCACTTAGCAGCACGATATTGGAATCTCTGGGTGCTACACCAAAGATTGGGGAAGAAGTAACGCTGACTTGGGAAGTAAATCCCATGCTGAAACAATATAAGACAGATACGTTTCAGATATGTGGATTCTGGCAGGGGGATAAAGCTGTTTTAGGTCAGATGGTCTGGGTATCCGAAGCCTATGCAAAGGAGAATCGTTATCCCGTTACGCAGGAAGAATTAGAAAATGGCATCTACAATGGAGGGAAAGAGTACTCTGTCTGGTACAAGAACCTTTGGAATCTGGAAAAGAAAACGGAAAAGATATCCAAAGCAGCGGGATTTACGAAAGCTGGGACAGGAATGGAAGTCAATCCGGCATATAATCTCTTTGAAGAGGATTCATTTTCATTTTCTTCTTTAATTATCATGATTCTATTTGTCATATTAGCTGGATACCTGATTATTTATAATATTTTTAACATTTCTGTGAAAACAGATATCCGGGCTTACGGATTGTTAAAGAATGTGGGGACAACGGGAAAGCAGTTGAAGAAAATTGTACGTATGCAGGCGTGGAGATTATCAGCTATTGGCATTCCAATCGGATTACTTTGTGGTTATCTTGCAGGTCTTTGTATGGCTCCGTCCTTGACTGCAGATGCCCAAATTAGTGCACAGGCAGGAAAAACAGCTCAGACAGTAGTATCAGCCAATCCTTTGATTTTCCTTGCAGCGATACTTTTAACTCTTTTAACGGTGTATCTCTCCAGTCTGCAGGCTTGTAAAATGGTGGAAAGAGTTTCGCCTGTGGAAGCTCTGCGTTTGGCAGAAGGAGAGCAGTCACATAGGAAAATAAAAAAGAATACTTCTGTAACCTGGTGGGGGATGGCAGTTCAAAATGTGTTACGAAATTGGAAAAAGGGATTGATTGTTATGCTTTCTATCGCTCTTTCTATGGTGGTTGTCAACTGTATCGTGATGTTGGTGCAGGGATATGATTTTGATTCTTACCGAAAAGTGTTTTTAGCTTCCGATTTTCAACTGGATCAGATGACGGGAAGTTTGTCAAATACGAATTTCAACGGTATTACACCTGAAATCAAAGAGATTTTGGACGAATGTCCTGATAGTGCTAAGACAGGATATGTGTATTATTCTGAGGAAACCCACAAGATGGAGCCGGAACTTCTGGAAACATGGGAAGCATTCGCAGATAAATATGAAAAAAACTGGACCGATTATGAAGAACAGGTTTGGGAAGATGCAAAGGCTTCCAATACAGTAAGTGTTCATTTTCTCGGAATCAGCGAGTCGGTGTTTGACAAATTAGAATGGAGAGGGGAAAAATGCTCTTGGGATGCATTTAAAAGCGGAAATTATGTGCTTGTAGATTATGGTGATAAATATGCAGAGCATCCGGTTTCTTATTATCAGACTGGGGATGTTTTTCAGATGGAGTACAAAAATGGAAACCAAAAAGATTACGAAGTCATTGGAGAAGCACTGATGCCATATGCATTGGATTATCCGTATGCAGACCTTATCTATATTACGGTATTAGTTCCAGAAGATGAGTATATTACCCAGACGGGAAATGAATCAGCCATGTATGCTGCCATCGATGCAAAGAAGGGCGAGGACAAGAAGATAAAAGAATACATTGATGAAAATATTTTGAAAGAAAATGATATGATCAATGTTTTTTCTGTATTGGATATGAAGGCGAGCTTTAGGCGGTTTGTCAGTAAATATTATATGATCGGTAGTTTTCTTGTCGTTATTTTAGCCTTTATTGGCATTATGAATTTCTTTAATACAACAGCAACTTCTGTAATTAGCAGAAAAAAAGAACTGGCACTTTTGGAAGTTGTTGGAATGACGAAAAAACAGATATCGAAAATGCTAGTGGCTGAGGGATTCCTATATTTGGGAGGCGCATTTATGATTGCAGTATTGTTAGTTGTGGTTGGAGCAAAGCAGATTTTAATAAATACGCTTGGTACGGCATTTTTCTTTCAACTGCATCTTACAATCGTGCCGTGCCTGCTTATGGTTCCGATATTAAGTGGAATTGCATATGCGATTCCAAAGTATCAGTTTAAAAAGATGAGTCAGGAAAGTGTAGTTGAAAGAATTCGTAAGGAATAATAACAATATATAAATCAGGCGTATGGAAGTATATTAAAGAAGAGCGGTATGACGATGGTGGAGATTGCGAAGCGGAACAATGTCAGTGAGCGGACGATTTATAGGTATAAAGAATATAAAAGGTCGTCAGGAATTTATGCGGATGCTGAATGATATTGAAGACGGCAGAGGATGAAGTGAAAATTATTCAAATGGTTTTTGACAGGTATATTCATACCAATGATGGAATCAATGGTGTGGCAAATTATCTGAACAATCATGGATTATAATGCAAAAAAATTGATTGTATAAAAGAAATGGGTAAGTTATAATATAGGTGTGGTCAGATGCCTTTTGGGGATGACGATATCTGTTACAAAAAGGAGAAAGGCCAGTGAATACAGAATTGAAAAATGAAGTGAAAGCGATTATTGCAGGAAAAGAACCTGCACTTGCATAAAGTTATGTAAGAAAAAGAGCCTTTGAGTTAAAATGACTTGGAGGCTCCTGTTATTTTTCAGTAAGGAGTTAGGAGTAGTAAATGGATATTAATAGACAGCAGAAAGCTCCAATTTATGAGGCACTTGAGGAATTTAAAAAAAGAAGAGTGGTTCCATTTGACGTGCCTGGGCACAAAAGAGGCAGGGGAAACCCGGAACTGGTACAGCTGCTTGGACAAAAGTGCGTGGAACTGGACGTAAATTCCATGAAACCACTGGATAATTTGTGCCATCCGGTTTCTGTTATCCGCGAAGCAGAAGAACTGACGGCAGATGCATTTGGCGCAGAAAATGCATTCCTCATGGTTGGGGGAACGACATCGGCAGTGCAGGCAATGATATTGTCAACCTGTAAGGCGGGCGATAAAATTATATTACCGAGAAATGTCCATAAAAGTGCACTTAATGCACTGGTGCTCTGTGGGGCAGTTCCGGTTTATGTGAATCCGGAGATGAATGCGAAACTTGGGATTTCTCTCGGAATGGAAATAGACCAGGTTGCCAGGGCGATTGAGGACAACCCGGATGCAAAAGCGGTTCTGGTAAACAATCCGACGTATTACGGGATATGTTCAGACCTCCGGGCAATCGTAAAACTTGCTCATTCCAGAGGAATCAAGGTGCTTACAGATGAAGCACATGGGACGCATCTGTATTTTGGGGAAAACCTTCCGGTATGTGGTATGGCAGCAGGCGCAGACATGTCTGCCATCTCCATGCACAAATCCGGGGGAAGCCTTACACAAAGCTCCATCCTTCTTACCGGGAAAGCGGTAAAAGCAGATCATGTCAGGCAGATTATCAATCTGACACAGACAACCAGTGCATCGTATCTCCTTTTATCGAGTCTTGATATTTCAAGAAGAAATCTTGCGTTGCGGGGAAGAGAATCTTTTGCCAGAGTTGCAAAAATGGCAGAATATGCCAGAAATGAAATCAATTCTATTGGCGGTTACTATGCCTATGGACGTGATCTGGTAAATGGAACCAGCATTTACGATTACGATGTCACCAAGCTGTCCGTTTATACACTGGATATCGGGCTTGCCGGAATAGAAGTATATGACCTGCTCCGGGATGAATATGACATACAGATCGAATTCGGTGATATCTGTAATATCCTTGCGTATATTTCCATTGGTGACAGAATTCAGGATATTGAGAGACTCGTAGGGGCATTGCAGGATATCAAGAGGTTATACAGCAGGGACAGGACAGGGCTTTTGTCCGGGGAATATATCAATCCGGAGGTGGCGGTATCTCCGCAGAAAGCTTTTTATGCAGAAAAAAAATCGCTAAGTATAAAAGATTCCGTGGGATGCATCAGTGGAGAGTTTGTCATGTGCTACCCACCGGGGATTCCGATTCTTGCCCCGGGGGAACGGATTACAAAAGAGATTGCGGAATATATTCTGTATGCAAAAGAAAAAGGATGCTCTATGCAGGGAACCGAAGATCCGGCAGTGGAATATCTTCAGGTACTGGCATGAGTGGCAACAGGAGGTAAAGATATGCAAATGTGGTTTTCGGAATATCATACAGTTAATGTAAAACTGGATGTCCGGATAGAGGAGCAGCTTTTTTCGGGGAAAAGTGAATATCAGAAGATAGATGTATTTAAATCCTATGAATTTGGAAAAATGGCAGCATTGGATGGTGAAATTGTTTTTTCCGATGCAGATGAATTTATATATGATGAAATGGTGACCCATGTGCCGATGGCAGTCCATCCCAATGCAAAAAAAATTCTGATTATCGGTGGCGGGGATGGGGGTGTGGCGAAAGAACTCATAAAATACCCGTTTGTTGAAAAGATTGACGTGGTAGAAACCGATAAAATGTTTGTGGATGTATGCAGAAAATTTTTCCCGGAGGTGGCATGTGGGTTAGAGGATCCCAGAATTTCAATGTATTATGATGATGGGCTTAGATTCCTACGTGGGAAAAATGATGAATACGATCTGATCATCAACGATTCAACAGATCCATTGGGGCATACGGAAGGTCTTTTTACAAAAGAATTTTACGGAAGCTGTTATAAAGCTCTCCGGGAGGACGGAATCATGGTGTATCAGCATGGAAGCCCATTTTATGACGAGGATGAGGCTGAATGCCGGAAAATGCACAGAAAAGTCTACAAGTCATTCCCGATCAGCCGGGTATACCAGGCACATATCCCGACCTGTCCTTCCGGGTACTGGTTATTCGGATTCGCTTCTAAAAAGTATCATCCGCTGAATGATCTTGATGCAGAAAGATGGGATGCACTTGGAATGAAAACATGGTACTATACTACAAATTTACACCGGGGGGCATTTATGCTTCCAAAATATGTAGAGGACTTACTCGAAGAGGAAGAAACCCGGTAAAACAAATGATACAGGAGGAATAAAAATGAGCAGATTACTTATTATTGGATGTGGCGGTGTTGCACAGGTGGCAATCAGAAAATGCTGTCAGAACAGTGAAGTTTTCACGGACATCATGATTGCAAGCCGTACCCTGTCAAAATGTGACGATTTAAAGGCAAAACTTGAAGGGAAAACAGCTTCCAGAATTGAGACGGCAAGGGTTGACGCGGACAACGTGGAAGAATTAAAAACACTGATCCGTTCGTACCGGCCGGATGCAGTGCTCAATGTGGCACTCCCTTATCAGGATCTTACGATTATGGATGCATGTCTTGCCTGTGGAGTTGACTATATTGATACCGCAAACTACGAGTGCGAGGATACGCAAGATCCACAGTGGAGGGAAATTTATGAGAAGCGGTGCAAAAAACTGGGATTTACCGCTTACTTTGATTATTCCTGGCAGTGGGCTTATCAGGAAAAATTCAAGGAGGCAGGACTTACCGCAATTCTTGGAAGCGGGTTTGACCCTGGTGTCACATCGGTATTTACGGCATATGCGCAGAAACATTATTTTGATGAAATCCACACCATTGATATACTTGACTGTAATGGCGGAGATCATGGATATCCGTTTGCCACAAACTTTAATCCGGAGATAAATCTTCGGGAGGTATCCGCTAACGGTTCCTACTGGACGGATGGGCACTGGGTAGAAACCGAGCCGATGGAGTGGCGGGCACAGTATAATTTTGACCAGGTCGGAGAAAAAGATATGTATCTTCTCCACCATGAGGAAATAGAATCCCTTGCCAAAAATATTCCGGGTGTGAAAAGAATCCGGTTTTTCATGACGTTTGGACAGAGTTATCTTACACACATGAAATGCCTTGAGGATGTGGGTATGCTCCGGACAGATCCGATTATGGTAGACGGAAAAGAAGTGGTGCCGTTACAGGTGTTAAAAGAACTGCTTCCGGATCCGGCATCACTTGGACCACGGACAGTAGGGAAGACAAATATCGGATGTATTTTTAATGGGATAAAGGACGGAAAAAAGAAATCTATTTATATTTATAATGTATGTGACCATCAGGAATGTTACAAAGAAGTGGAATCACAGGCAGTTTCCTACACAACAGGAGTACCGGCAATGATAGGTTCCATGATGGTTGTGACAGGACTTTGGAAAAAGCCCGGGGTATTCAATCTTGAGGAGATGGATCCGGATCCGTATATGGAGGCACTGAATAAATTTGGTCTTCCATGGAAGGTAGTTGAAAATCCGGTATCCGTGGATTGTTACAAGACAGCAGACCCTTCTGTTCATATGGATTGAGCCGGAGGGAAGGATGAAGATTAATGAACTGAAAACTCCCTGCTATGTGATAGATGAGGGAAAACTGACAGAAAACCTGAAGATTTTGCATCATGTAATGCAGAGAACGGGCGCAAAGATCCTTCTTGCACAGAAAGCATTCAGCGCATTTTGTGAATATCCCCTGATTGGAAAATATTTAAGTGGGACGACGGCAAGCGGGCTGTATGAAGCACGTCTGGCACAGGAAGAGATGGGAAAAGAAAACCATGTCTTCTGTCCGGCATATCTGCCGGAAGAAATGGACGAACTGGTAAAAATATGTGACCATATTATTTTTAATTCCGTTTCCCAGTTTCTGGTTCATAAGGAAAAAATCAAAGAAGCAGCCGCAGGGGTAAGTATAGGACTTAGAATTAACCCGGAGTGTTCTACACAGGAAGGGCATGAGATTTATGATCCGTGCGGTACAGGTTCAAGGCTTGGTATAACGAGGGCAGAGCTTGACAAAGCCATACAAAACGGTTTTGACCTGTCGCAGATAGATGGGTTTCACTTCCATACGCTCTGTGAACAGAATTCGGATGCCCTGGAAACGACACTTGATGCCGTGGAAAAAAAGTTTGGAGATCTGCTGTACGGACGGAAATGGCTTAATATGGGTGGCGGACATCATATCACAAAAGCCGGTTACGACATGGAAAAACTGGAGGACTGCATCCGGCGCATGCAGGAAACATATGACCTTGAAATTTATCTTGAGCCGGGGGAGGCAGTAGCCCTGAATGCAGGCTATCTTGAGACAACCGTACTCGATATTGTCGAAAACAATGGGATAAAGATACTGGTTCTGGACACTTCGGCGGCATGCCATATGCCGGATGTACTCGAAATGCCGTACCGTCCGCCGCTTAAGGACAGTGGAAAAGCAGGGGAGAAAGCATATACATACCGGCTTTCTTCCTGTACCTGTCTGGCAGGTGATGTGATCGGTGATTACTCATTTGATAAAGCGATAAAAGTGGGTGACAGGCTTACATTCTGTGACATGGCAATTTATTCCATGGTCAAAAATAATACGTTTAACGGTATGCCGCTTCCGGATATCGCGGTTATGGGGGCGGATAAAGAATGCAGGGTAATCAGGAGATTTGGATATGAAGATTTTAAAGGAAGGCTGTCCTAGCCAGGATGGATTTCATATGCCAGCGGAGTATGAACCGCATAAAGGGACAATACTTATATGGCCGAAACGGCCGGGTTCCTGGATATATGGTGCAAAAAAGGCAAGAGAGGCTTTTGCGGATGTCATATGTGCCACTGCGGAATCCGAGACGGTATATCTGCTGGTGGAAGCAGGGGAGCTGGATCATGCACAAATGATCATTGAAGCTGTCCGGAAAGAAAAAAACTATCAGAAAAATTATCCGGTCCATTATATGGAAATTGCATCGGATGATGCATGGGCGAGGGATGTCGGACCGACCTTTGTTGTCAATGGGCAGGGGCAGGTACGGGGAATTGACTGGTGTTTTAATGCATGGGGTGGAATCTGTGACGGATTGTATGCAGACTGGGAAAAGGATGATAAAGTAGCGTCCTCTTTTTGCCGGAAGACAGAATATGATCTGTATGATGCGCATCCGTTTGTGTTAGAAGGCGGGGCAATCCATACCGATGGAGAGGGAACCATCCTTGTGACAGAAAGCTGTCTGCTCAGCAAAGGCAGGAATCCGGAACTTTCAAAAGAAAAGATCGGACAGAAGTTAAAGGATTATCTTGGGGCAGAAAAAATCATCTGGATTCCATATGGAATCTACAACGATGAGACAAACGGACACATAGACAATGTCTGTGCATTTACCGCTCCCGGACATGTGGTGCTTGCGTGGACGGAGGATTCCAAAGATCCGCAGTATCCCTTGTCATCTGCAGATCTTGCAATATTGGAAAAAGAGACAGATGCCAGGGGGCGGAAGCTCATAGTCCATAAAGTCCCGGTTCCGGGGAAGCCGGTTTGTATAACGGAATATGAACTTGCTGGTTTTTCCTTTGAAGAGGGGGAGGAGCAGCGAAAAGCAGGGGAGCGGCTTGCCGCAAGTTATGTTAATTTTTATATTACAAATGGAGGAGTACTGATTCCCCAGTTTGGTGATGAGATGGATGCAGAGGCTGTGAACATCATAGGGGGGCTTTTTCCCGGAAGGAAGGTATACCCGGTTTACGCACGTGATATTATTGTCGGTGGTGGGAACATTCATTGTATTACACAGCAGATACCGGCTGATTCCGGGAGGATGGGAGGAGCATGATATGAGAAAAACCACAGTGGCTGCCATACAGATGGGCTGCGGCAGCGATGTAAAAGAAAATATAGAAAAAGCATCGGAACTGATCAGGGAGGCCGCTGCACAGGGGGCGCAGGTCATTCTTCCTCCTGAACTTTTCGAAAGACCGTATTTCTGTCAGGAGAGAAGGTATGAATATTATGGATATGCAAGAACGCCAGAGGAAAATGATGCTGTCATCCATATGAAAAAACTGGCAAAAGAGCTGGAAACGGTGATTCCGGTGAGCTTTTATGAAGCCGGGGATCACAGACAGATGTTCAATTCCGTGGCAGTCATTGATGCCGATGGAAGTGTGCGCGGCATTTACAGGAAAACACATATTCCGGACGACCATTATTATCAGGAAAAATTTTATTTTACGCCCGGTGATACAGGGTTTCGGGCATTTAAAACCAGATATGGGACGATTGGTGTTGGAATCTGCTGGGATCAGTGGTTTCCGGAGACGGCAAGAGGCATGGCACTAAAAGGGGCGGAACTCCTTTTCTATCCAACTGCAATCGGAAGCGAGCCGATACTTGGCTGCGACAGCATGCCGCATTGGAGACGGTGCATGATGGGGCATGCGGCATGTAATCTTATGCCGGTCATTGCTGCAAACAGGATCGGGACAGAAACCGTGGAACCGTGCGCGGAAAATGGACAGCAGAGCTCAGCCCTCACGTTTTACGGTTCCTCTTTTATCACAGACGCAACAGGGGAAGTGACAGAAGAGATGGACAGGGTATCAGAAGGCTTTATCCTGCATACGTTTGATCTGGATGAAATAGAAGAAGAAAGAAGAAGCTGGGGGCTGTTCCGGGACAGAAGACCGGAAATATATTTGAAAGAATAATGACGGCGCGGCTGCACATATGGAAAATTTCTGTCATATGATAAAGCATACCTGAATAAAATGAAAGGATGCAAAAAAATGGCAATATTTACCAATCAGGCACAGCTCCGCTATGGAAACGCTGTAGCCAATTCCAACGTTGCAGTGGGAGAAATCCTTGAGGTACTTGCCGCAACCAAAACTGCGGTACGCAAAACATACGGGCAGAATGACCGTGTCACCTATGTTGTGAGCATAGTGAATTCCGGAAATACAGCCATGACAGGACTGACGGTTGCAGATGATCTGGGGGCATATGCATTTGGCACAGACACACTGGTGCCACTGACGTATGTGGCAGATACCGTGCGTTATTACAGCAATGGAATCTTACAGACCACACCGGCAGTCACGGCAGGACCACCCCTTTCCGTTTCCGGGATCAGTGTACCGGCGGGGGGAAACGTGACCATTGTATATGAGGCAGAAACCAATGCGTTTGCACCTCTTTTGGCGGAATCGGAGATTACCAACACGGTGACCGTTTCCGGAGGGGGAATTACACCGGTTACCGCAAAGGAAACCGTTATCGCGGAAAGTGGCCCGAAGCTGACAATCACCAAATCCGTCAGTCCGGTTCCGGTTACGGAAAATGGAACACTGACCTATACGTTCCTTATCCAGAATACCGGAAATACTGCGGCACTGGCGGCAACCGGCGCAGTGGTGACAGATACATTCGATCCGGTACTTTCGAATCTTGCGGTATCGTATAATGGAACGGCTTGGTCGGATCCTGCAAATTATTCCTACAATGCCACGACCGGTACGTTTGCGACGCAGGAAGGGCAGATTACCGTACCGGCAGCAACCTTTACGCAGAATGCCACAACCGGCGAGTGGACAGTGACACCGGGCGCAGGCACACTTACCGTAACCGGAACAATCTGAGTTTTCTTTCCAGGGGATTACCACGAAATGGGTGGTAATCCCTTTTTTGCGTGACATGGCGCAGTGCTGAGTGAACAGGAACGTGGTGCTTGCATTTCCGGTATAGTTATGGAATAATTAAAAAAACATATGAATGTAAAATATAAAGTATAAAGGACAGGGTGAGAAACTGAAAGATGAAAAAGTATATGGGGAATAAAAAGGAAGTACTTTTATTTTATCTTCTGATGATTGCGGTGATTGGCTGGTTTGTGGTAGCGGAGACAGTGTATCCGTCAGAACGTATCAAAGCTTCTAGACCGGAGAATCTTACATACAGGGGGACATTTACCTGGCAAAGAGATCAATGATGACCCTTATGGACAGAAGCGTATTATATCAGATTAACAGTCTGGAGAAACCACAGAAAATCAGTGGATTCTTAAAAGAAAAAGGGTATTCCCGGCAGAATCTTGTAGATCTGCGCAAAGACGAACAGGCAATCTGCCTGAACGGAACGTATGTACATATGAACCACATGCTTGCAGAAGGGGATGTTCTGACGGTATGGATTCGGGAAACGGAAAATTCCGGACAGATCCGTCCGGTAAAACTGCCGTTTGCCATCGTTTATGAGGATGAGGATCTGCTTGTGATCAACAAACCGGCAGGAATGCCGGTTCATCCATCCCGTGGGAATCCGGAGAATTCTCTCGGCAATGCACTGGCATGGTATTTCAAAGAGCAGGGGGTTCCCTTTGTGTTCCGCTGTATCAACCGGCTGGACCGGGATACCTCCGGGCTTACTATTGTGGCAAAACATGCGGTTTCTGCGGCGATCCTCGGGCAGATGGTGCGGGCAAAAGCCGAGCAGGGACTAAAAGCACCCGGGATTCACCGGACGTATCTTGCGCTTGTGGAGGGAAAGGTTGTGCCGGTTTCCGGCGTCATTGATGCACCGATTGCCAGACAGGAGGACCGCTGCCTGCGCCGCGTTGTTGATTTTAAGCGGGGAGACCGGGCGGTGACGCATTACCGGGTTCTGACCGGATGGCAGACCGGAAATGCACAGAAGTTCCGCAGTCTGGTAAAACTTCAGCTGGAGACCGGGAGAACCCACCAGATCCGCGTGCATATGGCATATCTGGGACATCCGCTGGTGGGAGATTTTCTTTATAATCCGGCATACGGGGAAAATCAGATTGACCGTCGGGACGATGAAAATTCCGGGGAGAGACAGATTTTTCAGGGAAAGACTTTTTCCTGTGGAAAAGAGCAATATGATATTGGCCGTCAGGCACTGCATGCATGGAAACTTTCGTTTCCGCATCCCATGACCGGACAGCCGATGAATTTTACGGCACCGCTGCCACCGGATATGCAAAGGCTGATACCAGAAGAAGCATTGCCTTCTGTGTAATCATAACAGGGTAACATGCACAGATGTGGATTATATGCGCTGTGCACAGATATCCTGCAGGCAGCAGTGCTCACAGTGCGGAGTCGTGCGTGCGCTGCAGATGTCACGTCCGTGCAGCACAAAGCGGTGACATAAATCATTCCCTTCTTCCGGCGGAATGATTTTCCACAATTCCATTTCCACCTTTTTTGGCTCTTTGATATGGTCGACCAGACCAATCCGGTTACACAGACGGATGCAGTGCGTGTCCGTCACGATGGCCGGTTTTCCAAAGACATCTCCCATAATCAGGTTGGCACTTTTACGCCCGACACCCGGCAGCTTTAACAGGGCATTAAAATCGTTTGGAACATTTCCACCATACACATCCCGCAGCATCCGCATGCAGGCACTGATATCCCTTGCCTTGCTTTTCCCCAGTCCACAGGGACGCACAATTTCTTCGATTTCTTCCACAGGAGCATCTGCTAAAGCATTGACATCCGGGAATTTTTCATATAGTTTGGGTACGATCATATTCACGCGGGCATCCGTACACTGTGCCGCCAGCCGCACACTGACGAGCAGCTTCCAGGCCTCATTGTAATCTAAGCTGCAGGCCGCATCCGGGTATGCCTGCTTCAGTCGCGCAATCACTTCCAGTGCCAGTTTCTTTTTTTCATCTATATTCATCATCCTATATTCTCCGTAACTTTCTGTTATGTGTAAGCAAATTTATTATACCACGTGCCAAAACAGAAGCAAATGGATTTGTGATCCTTATCCTGGTACTTATCTTTTTTCCAACACACAGGAAGAAGGGAGTCATTTCTTTTGAAAGAACAAATTTGCAACTGCTCCGGAGTTCCATCAAATAACGCAAATAGCGTAATCCTGCAAACCCGCAAATACGTACGTGAAATCAGGACCGGAGCTGACTTGCAAATTTTTCTGGAAAAAGAGAATGACTCCCTTCTTCCGTCGTTTTGAAAAAAACTTATGTTTAAACCAATTCCCCTCCCGAAAAAAATATGCTATATTGAAGTAAATTTCTGGAAAACACAATGGAGGAAAACATGGAGAGAATCAATGCAGTTACCTTTGCACCATTTTGTGCAAGAGGTACCTTTGAAAAAGAAGAAACCAGACAGAGTCTGAAACTGATGAAAGAAAAGACGGGAGCAAACTATGTGATTTTTGCACCGAACGGTGTGCAGAAGACAGCATTTTCCGAGAACATTGATTACCGGACCAAGCGGAATGTATCGGATGAGGAGCTGACTGCCATGATTGCTTACGCAAAACAGCTTGGCCTTAAGGTGGCGTTAAAGCCAACGGCAAACTGTGAGGACGGAACATGGCGTGCACATATCAATTTCTTTGATGAAGATGTCGTGTGTGAACCGAAGTGGAGCAATTGGTTCGCCTCTTACCGGGCATTTCAGGAACACTATGCCGGACTTGCGCAGCAGTGCGGAGTGGATCTGTTTATTGCAGGCTGCGAGATGGTGCAGACCGAGCGCCGCGAAGCGGAATGGCGGGAAGTGATTGCGGCAATCCGCCGGAAGTATGATGGACTGGTTTCCTACAATACGGATAAGTACCAGGAACACAATGTGAAATGGTGGGATGCGGTAGATGTGATTTCATCCAGCGGGTATTATCCGATTGACGATTGGGACAATCAGCTGGATCGTATTGAACAGGTGGTAAAGAAGTTCGATAAGCCGTTTTTCTTTGCGGAAGCCGGCTGTATGTCTGTGAAAGGTTCCAATCAGGTGCCGAATGACTGGGGCGTGCGTGGGGACTATGATGAAAAAGGACAGGCAGACTGGTTTCAGGCGATGTTTGATGCCTGCGAAAAGAGAGACTGGGTAGGCGGATTTGGCATCTGGGAATGGGCTGCATGGCATGGAGACGGCAGAAATCCTGTCAAAAGAGGGGATTATGAAGTCTACGGGAAAGCGGCAGCAGACATCATCTATCGTAAATTTTCACAAGTTTAAGAATGAAAATTTAGCTTAAATTCTGACTAAAAACATATTTACACAAACTTAAATTATGGTATACTTAAATAAAAAGCTGAATAGAAGGGGGACCTGAAATGAGTTATATGGATACATACAAGAAATGGTGCACAGACAATTATTTTGATGAGGATACCAAAAAAGAACTGCTGGCACTACAAGGAAATGATGCAGAGATCGAGGATCGTTTTTACCGTCAGCTGGAGTTTGGTACTGGTGGTCTGCGCGGGGTAATCGGCGCAGGAACAAACCGTATGAATATTTATACGGTTCGTCAGGCAACCCAGGGACTGGCAAACTATATCATTTCGCAGAACGGACAGGACAAGGGAGTTGCGATTGCTTATGATTCCCGTATCATGTCCCCGGAGTTTTCCGATGAGGCAGCGCTCTGCCTGAATGCAAATGGTATCAAAACCTACCGTTTTGAATCCCTGCGTCCGACACCGGAGCTGTCCTTTTCTGTTCGGGAACTTGGATGTATTGCAGGTATTGTAATTACGGCAAGCCATAATCCACGCGAGTATAACGGATACAAAGTATACTGGGAGGATGGCGCACAGATCACACCTCCACACGATAAAAATATTCTTGCAGAAGTGGCAAAAGTCACTGATTTTTCACAGGTAAAGACTATGATGAAATCTGAGGCCGAAGCTGCAGGACTTTATCATACCATCGGAAAAGAAATGGATGACCGCTATATGGAAGAACTCAAAAAACAGTCGATCCACCCGGAAATCATCAAAGCGATGGCAAAAGATATCAAGATCGTTTACACTCCGTTACATGGAACAGGAAATCTCCCGGTACGCCGTGTATTAAAAGAACTGGGATTTGAAAATGTCTATGTAGTAAAAGAGCAGGAACTTCCGGATGGAAATTTCCCGACCGTTTCCTATCCGAATCCAGAGTCGCCAAAGGCATTTGAGCTTGCACTGAAACTGGCAAAAGAAGTAGATGCGGATATCGTTCTGGCAACCGATCCGGATGCCGATCGTCTGGGTGTTTATGCAAAGGATACCAAGACAGGAGAGTATGTAAGTTTCACTGGAAATATGTCCGGTATGCTGATTGCAGAGTACATTCTGCGTGAGAAAAAAGCAAACGGAACACTCCCGGCAAACGGTGCACTGGTTGAGACTATCGTAACCACCGACATGGCAAAGGCAATCGCAAAAGCTTACGGAGTAAAACTGATCGAGGTACTGACCGGATTTAAGTATATCGGTGAGCAGATCAAATTTTTTGAGCAGCAGAACAGTTATGAGTACGTCTTTGGACTGGAAGAAAGCTACGGATGTCTGGCAGGTACTTATGCAAGAGATAAGGATGCCTGTGTGGCAGTCATGATGCTCTGCGAAGTGGCAGCATGGTGCAAATCCAACGGAATCACCCTCTGGGATGCCATGGTTTCTCTGTATGAGACTTACGGCTATTACAAAGAAGGCCTTGAGACTATGACCTTAAAGGGTATGGACGGAGCAGAAAAGATTCAGAGCATGATGAACGAGATGCGCAGCAACCCGCCGAAAAAGATCGGTGCATGGGATGTTCTGGCACTTCGGGATTACAAGAAAGATACAAGAACAGAAATCGCAAGCGGCAAAGTGACACCGACAGGTCTGCCGGAGAGCAACGTACTTTACTATGAGTTAAGTGACAATGCATGGTGCTGTGTACGTCCATCCGGAACAGAACCAAAGATCAAATTCTACTTTGGTGTTGTCGGAGCAGATATCAAAGATTCGGAAAAGAAATTGGATGAGCTGCGCACCGCGATGCTTGCATACGCAGGAGAATAAAATTTATGGATGATCAGAAAAATATAAGACCGGATTTCTCAAAAGCCGGGGTGGACAGTGTCCTTTATCAAAAAGAAGAACCGAAAACGGAAAAAGAAAAGTTAAAGGAACTGCATGGAAAAGATAAAATGTGGTATCTGGTTCATTATTATGGATTACAGACCGTGGTTGCCCTGACAATCATAGGAATCATCAGTTTTCTGGTCATCCATTACTTTACACAAAAAGATATGGCGCTTGAGATTATGGCGGTTAATGCGCAGCAGTCAGCCAATAATCTGGTTGAGGATTCCTCATATTATGAGAGTTTCCTGAAAGAAAATGGGGTTGACCCAAAGAAAAACGAAGTGATTGTCAGCAGTAATCTGGGAGCCACGACAAATGAAAATGACAGTGCATCCGTAGAAAGCATACAGATGATCCAGAGCCGTTTTATGACACAGTCGGTAGATGTCTTTTTGGCGGATTATGATTTCTTTTATTCGCTGGGAGAGTTTGATTATCTGGCAGATATCCGGGAGTATTTACCGAAAGAGCTGTTGGAAACCTATGAGGACGATCTGGTGTATGTAAAAAGTACCGAAACCGGAAAAAAATATCCGATCGGCATAAAGTTAGAAAAAAATGCCTGGGTGAAGGAAACCGGCTGGTATCCGGATACCTGTGTGGTAGGCCTGGCAGATGGCTTAAAAAACAAAGACCTGGCCGTGAAGTTTATAGAAGAAAAAATACTGGAGGAGTAACATGAGTATTGTATTTGATGAAAATCTGGATCTGTTCCGTCTGGAGACGGCAAATACCAGCTATATCATAGGTCTTGCAGACCACCGGACCTTTGTAGGTCATGTATATTATGGCAGGCGTGTGCGCGGGCAGGATCTGCGCTACTTGCTTCGTACCGGAGAGGCACCGTTTGTTCCATCGGAGAATGAAAGAGAGCGCTGCTCTTTTTATGATACATTTCCATCGGAGTATTCCGGAAACGGAGTGGGAGATTATCGGGAAAGCAGCATTGCTGTGCGCACACAGGCCGGACAGCATGCGGTTATGCCGACCTATGTCTCTTATGAAATTACAGATCAGAAACCAGAACTTCCGGGACTGCCGTCTGCTTTTGACCGGGAGAATGCCGCACAGACACTGATCCTTCACTGCAGGGATGAAGTGTTACAGCTGGATGTGGATCTGTATTATACCGTGTTTGAAGAAAATGATATGATTACAAGAAGCGTGCGTATCTGTAATCACAGCAAAGAGGCTGTTTATCTTACGAAAGCATACTCCGCATGCCTTGATATGGATGACGATGGATACGAGATGCTGACACTTCACGGTTCCTGGGCGAGAGAGCGCCAGATGGATCGTCGTCCGATCGGTTATGGAAAGACCAGCGTGGGAAGTATCCGCGGGGAGTCTTCCCATCAGGAGCACCCGTTTATGGCATGGATGAAATCATCCAGTACACAGACCGCCGGCGAAGTATATGCCATGCATTTTATTTATTCCGGCAATTTTATTGCGCAGCTGGAAAAGAGCCAGTTTGACAGCATCCGCGCAGTCATGGGAATTCATCCGGCAGATTTTTCCTGGAAACTGGAAAGCGAAGAAGTCTTTTATACACCGGAAGTGGCACTTACCTTCTCCGCAGAGGGACTTGGAAAAATGACGAGAAATTTCCATGATTTCTATCGCCAGCATCTGATCCGCAGCAAATACCGCAATCAGAAACGCCCGATCCTGATCAACAACTGGGAAGCAACCTACTTTGATTTCAATACTGAAAAACTTTTGGATATTGCAAAACTTGCCTCTCAGTACGGAATTGAAATGCTGGTTATGGATGATGGCTGGTTTGGACACCGCAACGATGACAGTACAAGTCTTGGGGACTGGTTTGTCAATGAAAATAAGCTGCCGGGCGGACTGAAATATCTTGTGGATGAAGTAAATAAGCTTGGTCTGAAATTCGGCATCTGGATGGAGCCGGAAATGATTTCTCCGGATTCCGAATTGTACAAAGAGCATCCGGACTGGGCGATCGCTGTCAAGGGACGTACAGGAACGCTTTCAAGAAATCAGTATGTCCTGGATTTCAGCAGAAAAGATGTGAGGGACTGTATCTATGAGAAGATCCGTGCGATTTTAAACAGTGCAAATATCGAATATGTCAAGTGGGACATGAACCGTCAGCTTACGGATCTGGGAAGTCTGGCACTTCCGGCAGACCGTCAGGGCGAGTTAAGCCATCGCTACGTGCTCGGTGTCTATGAGATGCAGGAACGTCTGACACAGGATTTCCCGGATCTCCTGCTGGAGAACTGTTCCGGCGGTGGAGCGCGTTTTGATCCGGGCATGCTCTACTACAGTCCACAGATCTGGTGCTCCGATGATACCGATGCGATTGAGCGGCTTGGTATTCAGGAGGGCACAGCACTTATCTATCCGCTGTCTGCCATGGGAGCGCATGTTTCAGATTGTCCGAACCATACCGTAGGCAGAAATACTCCGTTTAAGACAAGAGGGGAAGTTGCCCTGGCAGGAACCTTTGGTTACGAGCTGGATATCACAAAGATTGCAAAGGAAGAACAGGAGCAGATTCCACAGCAGACTGCGATGTATCACAAGTACAATGATCTAGTGCGGGAGGGTGATTATTATCGTATCGCGTCATACCGTGAAAATCATTTCTATGATTGCTATATGGTGGTATCCAAGGATAAAAAAGAAGCACTGGTTACCTTTGTGACCGTACACGCACGGCCAAATTACCACAGCCTAAAGGTACGTCTGCAGGGACTGAATCCGAATCTGGATTATCGTCTCGAAGGGGAAACAGAGAGCGAAAATGTATACGGTGGTGATCTGCTGATGAATGCCGGTATTTTAGTACCGTCTGAGCAGGGAGACTACCGGAGCTATCTGTATCATTTTATGGCAGACTAATTGACAAAAAAGAAATAGGAAGGTAAAATTAACTTAAATTAATCAAAATATATTTGGTTTCAAAAATAGATTTAGTATGAAAAATCGAGGGAATTATGGCAAAAGCAGTAAAACTTGCAGATATTGCGGAACAGGTTGGTGTCAGCACGGTAACTGTTTCAAAAGCTTTGTCCGGACAAAAAGGTGTCAGCGAGGAAATGCGGGAGAAAATAAAGAATCTTGCAGAAGAACTTGGATACCGCAGTCCTTCAGAGACGAAACGGCAGTCTGCGGAAAAACAATATAATATCGGAGTCCTGATACAGGAAGTTTATCTGGATAAATATGATTCTTTTTACCTCATGATGTATCAGGAAGTAAATAAAAGAGCTGTAGCGAGAGGATGCTTTACATTGCTGGAAAGCATCCCCAGGGACAGTGTCCTGGAAAACCAGATGCCGCTTCTCGTGCAGGAGAAAAAAGTAGATGGTATTATTATTCTGGGAGATATGACAAAATCCTATATGGAACATATAGAAGCCGAGGCCGGAGTCCCGATTGTATGCATGGATTTCTATAATGATACGGTCGGACTGGATACCGTGATTTCCAACAGCTTTTATGGAACCTATGCACTGACCAACTATTTGTTCCGCATGGGACACCGGAAGATTGCATATGTGGGAACGATTGGCATGACCAACAGTATTACGGACCGTTATCTGGGATATGCAAAATCCATGTTGGAGCATGGGGTTTCCAACCCAAAAGATTATGTGATTGACGACCGTGACCGGAATACCGGACGGATGGATCTGGAAAAATATTATCAGCTTCCGACCGACATGCCGACAGCGTTTGTCTGCAACTGTGATCTGGCAGCTTCATATCTGATCCGCAAGCTGGAGAGAGAGGGATACCGTGTCCCGGAGGATGTCTCTGTTGTGGGATTTGATAATTATCTGTTTCCGGGATTGTGCGATATTGGAATTACAACCTATGAAGTGGATATTGCGGAGATGGCACGCCGTGTCATTCACAAGATCGTAAAAAAAATTGCAAATGAAAACTACACGGCGGGCGTGTTTATCGTAGATGGGCACGTGGTATTTAAAGATAGTGTAGCTCGGATATAGAAACCGGGGCATCCTGCTTAAACACAAGCGGGGTTGCCCCGGTTTCCCGTTTAAACAGATTGATAAAATGGTTGGTATTATGGATTCCTACCATACTTCCTATTTCATGGATGGTTTCATCGGTGGTCAGAAGCAGTTTTTTAGCTGCTTCCATCCGTCTGTGGTTCAGATACTGGATGGGAGAAACCCCATAGTATTTGGAAAATTCACGGCAGATACGGTATTTGCTGACGGAATAGGTATTTTCCAGTTCGTCCAGGGAATAATTTTCCTCATAATGGGTATCAAATAAATGATGGATTTCCTTCAGATAATCCGGAACTGTATCCCGCTTTTTCTGCGGATGTCTGGCATAGATGATCATTTCTGTCAGAATATTGGTAATCCACATGGAAGTTTTACATAAAAACAAAGGATCTTCCGAAGAATCTGCCGGAAGTTTGTGCAGATGCTCCAAGGTGTGAAAAAGCGAGAACAGGTCACTACTTTCTGCCGGAAACCGGAGTGCTTCGGGAAGCAGCGTGAGGTAGTGCGGCAGCGAAAGTCCGGAAAGATACATCTGAAAATAGCGGCAGCGCCCTTTTTCAATCTGGATGGTGACATCACCGGAGGATGGAAGTAAGACGGCACACCGGTCGGAAAGTCTATGCGTATTATTTTCACAGGTGATGGAAAGGATTCCTTCATATACATAAAGAAACTGATAAGGCGCTTCAATATGAAACGAAAGAGAACAGATGGTCGGAAAAACAAACATCCCTTTTCCCAGCAGATGCAAAAAACCATCCTGCTCCGACAAAACTTCCGGAAATATATGGAATTTTTTCTGGTTATCTGATAATACATTTTTCGGAACAGTTCCGGAAATCCACTGATATTGTAATTGATCCATAAGATATCCTCGATTCTTTCACTACATCACACATTATTTCTGGTTTCAGTATACCTTGGTTAAACCTAAAAATCAATGAGATAAGCTAAAAATAAACAGTAAAAAACCTAAAATCACTCATCTGCAGAAAAAATCAACGGTAATTATATACAAAAAACAGTATGTAGAATTGTGCAGTATAGGGAATGTGTTTAATTGCACAATATGGTATGATTAAAAACAAGAAAGAGTGATGATTAAATTAACAAAAAACGTATACTTAAATTAGCTTAAGAAAAGCGATACATATTTTAAGGAGGAAAAAAATATGAAACTGAAAAGATTATCAGCTCTTATGCTGACGGGGGTTATGGCTCTTTCTGTTGTAGCCTGCGGAGGAAACAAGAGCACCGATGACACACAGAGCGCAAGCAAGAAAGATGATGGGGGTATCATCAGCTACACAGATCTTGATCTTGACAAGGACTGCAAGGATCTGAAAGCAGAGATCACATTCTCAAGCAACCGTACTGATATGGATGCAGATGATTATCCGGGAAAGAACTGGAAATCATATCTGGAAGATTTCAACAAGCTGTATCCAAACATCAAGGTAACAGTTAACACAATTACAGATTATGATCAGACTGTACAGACACAGTTACAGTCCGGCGAGTATGACAGCGTTGTCTGCATTCCTACTATGGATAAGGCAGATATGTCTTACTACTTCGATTCTTATGGTGATTACGACACCATTTCACAGACAATCAACTACGCTGACAACTCTATGTATGAGAAGCAGGTTTACGGAATTCCTTCTACCTGCAACGCTGGTGGTATTGTTTACAACAAGAAAGTATTCGAGAAGGCTGGAATCACAGATCTTCCAAAGACTCCGGATGAGTTCATCGCAGATCTGAAAGCAATCAAGGAAAAGACAGACGCTATTCCGCTTTACACAAACTACGCTGCTGGATGGGCATTATCCGGACAGTGGGATGCTTACATCGGAATCCCTGCAACAGGTGATGTTAAGTACATGAATCAGGAACTTGCTCATACAAAAGATCCATTCAAGGATTACGGTGATGAGACTCATGCATATGCAGTATACAAGATCCTTTACGATGCAGTTGCAGAAGGTCTGACAGAGGATGACTACACAACAACTGACTGGGAAAGCTCAAAGGGTAAGATGAACAACGGCGAGATCGCTTGTATGGTACTTGGATCATGGGCTCTGCCACAGATGAAGCAGGCTGGTGACAACGCTGATGATGTTGGATATATGCCATTCCCAATCACTGTAGATGGCAAGCAGTATGCAGCTGCAGCAGCAGACAGAGGATATGCTATCAACAAGAACTTAGATGACAATGATAAGCAGGCAGCACTTGTATTCGTTAAGTGGCTGGTTGAAAGATCTGGATACGCTTACAATGAGTATTCACTTCCTGTAGTAAAGGGCGCAGATACACAGCTTTCCTTCGACAATGTTGAGCTTCTTCAGGATGAGCCGGCAGTAGAGGGTGAAGAAGATCTGTTAAACGAGTTAAACAGCGATTCTGAAGTTAACATCAACCAGGATGGTGATGGTGTAAGACTGCAGGCTGTTATTGAGAACGCTGCAAGCGGAGATAAGAGCTATGATGATATCGTAGCTGAGTGGAACAAAGCATGGAGCGATGCACAGGAAACAGAAGGTGTAGATGTAACTGAATAATTATCAGTAAAAAGTCTACATGCCAATAACATTGGGGCGGGAAAATTCCTGCCCCAATATATTACGAAAATATGGGAGGAAAGGCATTATGGCATCTGCTGTTAAAGAAAAGAAACCGTTTAATCTGGTTAAATGGGCAAAGAGCAGAAAAGGTCAGAAGACATTGATTTGCATCGGATTCACGATTGTTCCATTGTTACTGCTCTTTGTATTTACATATTTACCATTTGGAAAGATGGTACAGTTTAGTTTTTATAAAATGAAATATACAACCCCAGTACAGAACAGACAGTACGTAGGGTGGAAAAATTACATTGATGTGTTCCGCAGAAGCGACTGCTTCGGAGCATTGAAACTGAGTTTATTCTATATCGCGGGTGCATTGATCCAGTTGGTTCTGGCATTGTTCCTTGCAACAATTTTAAGTTTTAAAGTAAAAGGTGGAAACATCTTTAAGGGATTTTTATTCTTCCCATATCTGATCAGTGGTATCGCAATCGGATTTATTTTCAAATTCTTCTACACCAGAGGATTTGTATTTGATACAATTTTACAGTGGTGTGGTTTTCAATTAGACAATCTTCCATACTGGTTAAAAGATACCAGGGTAAACAACTGGTCTCTGGTGGCAACTTCCGTATGGCGTTATTTAGGACAGATGATGGTTCTTTTCATCGGAGCAATCATGTCTGTAGACGCAGAGTTATACGAAGCAGCTGAACTGGATGGTGCAAATAAATTACAGCAGTTTAAGCATATTATCCTGCCAAGTATTAAAACAATTGTAACTTTAAATATTATCCTTTCCATTACAGGTTCTTTAAGTGCATTCGAGCCGCCATACGTTATCACAAACGGTGGAAACGGAACAGGAACCTATTTCGTAATAATGAACCGTATCGCACATACTTCTCAGAAGGTAGGTCTGGCATCTGCCATGGCAGTAGTTCTTCTGGTTATCATCCTGATCTGTGCAGGATTGCAGCAGCTGTTCTTTAAGTATATATTCCGTGAAGCGGATTCGGATGAAGAATCTTACAAGGCAAAGAAAGCCCGCTTGAAAGCTGAAAAACAGGCGAAGAAAGCGATGAAGGGAGGAATGTAAGATGGCAACCTATACAACAAAATCAGGAAGACAGTTTTCTATCGGTTCCATTGTCTGGGGCGTTTTAAAATATGTGATTTTGATCTTCTTCTCACTGGCCGCTGTAATACCGATTATCAGTTGTGTCATCACATCATTTAAAACTGAGACAGAGTATCAGTCAACAAATGTTATGACATTACCGAAAAGCTTTTTAAACTTCAGTAACTATGTAAAAGCATTTATAGATGCGAACATGGGACACGCATTCATCAACTCCGTAATCGTTATGGTCTGCGTACTGATTGTTTCCGTATTTATCGGAACACAGCTGGCTTATGTTCTGGATCGTTTCAAATTTCCGGGAAATAAGCTGATCCGTAACTTATTCATGGTTGCTTCCTTACTTCCGGCAGTAGCTATGCAGGTAACCGTATTCAACATCATGAGTTACTTCAATCTGGTCGATCACTTATATGGTTATATCATCATGAGTTGTGGTACCGATGTTATTTCGATTTACATTTTCATTCAGTTCATGGAGAACATTTCCGTATCGCTGGATGAGTCCGCAATCGTAGACGGTGCTTCTTACTGGACCATCTACTGGAAGATTATTCTTCCGCTGTTAAAACCGGCAATTGTTACTGCATGTATCTTAAAGGGTGTTGGTATTTACAACGAATACTATTCCGCAAGTCTGTACTTACAGAGAAAAGAGATCCGAACGATGGCACTTTCCCTGTATACATTCGTAGGACCTATGGGAAGTAAATACAACCTGATCTGTGCAGGTGTTATCATTTCACTGCTTCCGGCATTGATCGTATTTATTTGCTGCCAGAAACAGATCTACAGCGGAATCACAGCAGGAGCAGTTAAGGGTTAATTATTAAGAAAACAGAGGAATGCAGATATGAATATGAAGGAAGAAATAAAAGACCAGCTCGTTTCATCTATTATTCCATTCTGGAAAAATTTAAGGGATGATGAGTTCGGCGGATATTATGGATACATGGGGTATGATCTGAAACTTGATAAAAAAGCAGAAAAGGGTTGTATCTTAAACAGCAGAATTACATGGTTTTTCTCCAATGCCTATACACTTTTAAAAGATGAGAGTCTGTTAAAAGAAGCAGACCATGGATATGCTTTCCTGAAGGATCACTGCATTGACAAAGAAAACGGTGGTATTTACTGGTCCATGAATTATGATGGGACGCCACTGGATACGACCAAACATACATACAATCAGGCATTTTGTATTTACGCACTTTCTTCTTACTATGAAGCATCTGGTAAGAAGGAAGCGCTGGATCTGGCAAAACAGTTATTCCATATGATCGAGGAAAAATGTACCGATGATCAGGGATATCTGGAAGCTTTTACGAGAGACTTTCAGCCGGAGTCCAATGAAAAATTATCAGAAAACGGTGTGCTGGCAGAAAAAACGATGAACACCCTGTTGCACGTACTGGAAGCTTATACCGAGCTGTATCGTGTTTCAAAGGATGAACAGGTAAAAGAAAAACTCAAATGGATCATGGATGTATTTGCTGACAAAGTATACAATCCCAAGCTGAAACGGCAGGAGGTATTCTTTGATAAAAATTATAACAGCATCATTGATCTTCATTCTTACGGACACGATATTGAGACCGCATGGCTGATGGACCGAAGTCTGGAAATTTTAGATGACGATGCTTATACAAACAGACTTTCACCGATCACGAAAGCATTAACCGAGAACATATATAAGGTAGCATTTGACGGTCATTCTCTGTCAAATGAATGCGATAAAGGTGTCGTAGATACCAATCGCGTATGGTGGGTACAGGCAGAGACCGTAATCGGTTTCTTGAACGGATATGAAAAAGATCCGTCCAAAACAGAATACAAAGAGGCAGCAGAAGCCACATGGCAGTTTATCAAAGACTATGTCATTGATAAGCGGCCGGGATCGGAGTGGTTCTGGCTGGTAAGACAGGATGGAACTCCGGTAGAAGGAGAACCAATCGTAGAACCTTGGAAATGTCCGTATCATAACGGAAGAATGTGTATGGAAGTAATAAGGAGACTTTAAATAATGCATGAAAGATATTATGTAGAACTGGCAAAGCAGGAAAAGCTGCTTTCACGTAAAAATGAAAAAAGCGACTTTTATAATGGTGTATTTGACCGTTATGTGAATCCCGTTCTTACAAGAGATATGATTCCGCTCACCTGGAGATATGACTTAAACGAGGAGACAAATCCATTTTTTATGGAGCGTCTCGGAATCAATGCAGTCATGAATTCCGGAGCAATTTATTTAAACGGAAAGTATTATCTGGTTGCCCGTATCGAGGGAAATGACAGAAAGTCCTTCTTCGGCGTAGCTGAGAGTGATAACGGAATTGATAATTTCCGTTTCTGGGATTACCCGATCCTTCTGGATGATGTATGTCCGGAGGAGACAAACGTCTATGATATGAGACTGACACAGCATGAGGACGGATACATTTACGGAGTATTCTGTTCCGAGAGCAAAGATACCAGCGTGAACGATCTGTCTGCGGCAGTTGCAGCAGCAGGTATTGTCCGCACAAAAGATTTAAAGCACTGGGAGCGTCTGGAAAACTTAAAGACCCTTCGTTCTCCACAGCAGAGAAATGTCGTGCTGCATCCGGAATTTGTAGATGGAAAGTATGCATTCTATACCCGTCCGATGGATGACTTCATTGATACCGGAAGCGGAAGCGGTATTGGATTCGGTCTTTGCGATGATATCACACATGCAGTCATTGACGAAGAAAAGATGACCAGCATCCGTAAGTACCACACCATTACCGAGGCAAAGAACGGTGCAGGTGCTACTCCGATCAGGACTGATCGCGGCTGGATTCATATTGCACACGGCGTAAGAAATACTGCAGCAGGTCTGCGCTATGTGATCTATGCATTTGCCACGGATTTAAACGATCCGTCTAAGGTAATTGCAGAGCCATCCGGACTGTTAATCGGACCGAGAGGCGAGGAGCGTGTCGGAGATGTATCAAATGTTGTATTTACCAACGGTGCAATCGTAAACGATAAGAACGAAGTATTTATTTACTATGCTTCTTCTGATACAAGAATGCATGTGGCTACTACAACGATTGACCGTCTGATCGATTATGTATTTAATACACCACAGGACCCGGGAAGAAGTGTACTGTGTGTACAGCAGAGATGCGACCTGATTAAGAAAAATTTAGAGTATTTAAAAAATCATAAATAAGAGGAGAGTTGATTATGAGTGAAGTAAAGATGCTGACAGCTCCGGTACCAAATGTACCATGGCAGGAGAGACCACAAGGACCTCAGAACGGAGCCCCGATCTGGAGATACAGTGAAAACCCGATTATCGGAAGAAATCCGTTAAAGGGTGTTGCAAGAATTTTTAACAGTGCGGTTATGCCATATGGTGATGCTTTCATCGGTGTGTTCCGTGGAGAGCAGACCAATGGTATTCCATATATTTATCTTGGACACAGCAAAGATGCCATCCACTGGGATTTTGAAGAAAACAAGATTCCGTTTGTAGATGAAAACGGCGAACCGTTTATGCCAATCTATGCATACGATCCAAGACTTGTAAAAGTAGAAGACACCTATTATATCATCTGGTGTCAGGATTTCTACGGAGCAGCAATCGGCATGGCAAAAACAACAGATTTCAAGACGTTTACACGTATTGAGAATCCGTTCCTCCCATTCAACCGCAATGCCGTGCTGTTCCCTAGAAAAATCAATGGAAACTTCATGATGCTTTCCCGTCCTTCAGACAGTGGTCATACACCGTTTGGTGACATTTTCTTAAGTGAAAGCCCGGATCTGGTATACTGGGGCAAACACAGACATGTCATGGGCAAAGGAAGTGAATGGTGGGAGTCCTTAAAGATCGGTGGCGGTGCTGCTCCGATCGAGACTTCCGAAGGATGGCTGTTATTTTACCATGGGGTATCCGGTACATGTAACGGATATGTTTATTCCATCGGTGGAGCAATCCTTGACATTGATAATCCTTCCATCGTGAAGTACCGCTGTGAGAATTTCCTTCTGACACCGGAAGAGTGGTATGAGGAGAGAGGTTTCGTTCCGAACGTATGCTTCCCATGTGCAACCATTCACGACAGTGCATCCGGAAAGATCGCCATCTACTATGGCGCAGCAGACAGCTACGTTGGCCTGGCATTTACAAAGCTGGATGAGATTGTAGATTACATCAAGACGAACAGTGTTGTAACACCTACAGACACGGAAATCGGAAGGAGATAATTATGCATATTTCATCGGACGACAAGAGATTACAATATTGTGGAAGAATTGATTTTGATAATCCAAAGGAACCCGTACTTGTCTATGCGGCAAGTTTTGTTCAGATTCGTTTTACCGGAACGGAAATTTCGGTAACGCTGGCAAACAAACGGGCATACTGGTCGAGCCGGATGGGATATATATTGGACGGGAAGCAGGGACAGTTCTTACTCACCTCAGATCCGGAGGCAAAAACATATGTGATTGCTAAAGATCTTAAAAATACAGAACATACCCTCACTCTGTTTAAAAGAATGGATTCCTGCCATATCGTCACATTACTGGGATTTGAATTGGGAAGCGATGCCGAGGTACTTACTCCGGCACCGCTTCCGTCCCGTAAAATCGAAGTTTTCGGAGACAGTGTTTCCTGCGGCGAAGTATCAGAGGCCGTAGATTATGTGGGAAAACCGGACCCGGAACACGATGGGGAATATTCAAACAGCTGGTATTCTTATGCGTGGATGACCGCGCGGAATCTGCATGCACAGTTGCATGACACATCACAGGGTGGTATCGCCCTTCTTGACAAAACCGGCTGGTTTATGGAGCCGGATTATCTGGGAATAGAATCCTGTTATGATAAAATAGAATACCAGCCGGAACTCAGTGAAGTAAAACCATGGGATTTTTCACGTTATACACCAGATGTTGTGATTTTTGCATTCGGGCAGAATGATAACCACCCGGATGATTATATGGCAGAAGATTATAACAGTGCACGTTCCGAAAACTGGCGGCAGCATTACCGCAGATTTTTAGAGCATCTTATGGAAGTATATCCGAAGGCAACCTTTATATTGACAACCACAATATTGGAACATAACGAAAACTGGGACATTTCCATTGAGGAAGTGTGCAAAACAGTAAACAGTCCGCGGGTACACCATTTCCTGTATTCACAGAACGGAAAAGGAACACCGGGGCATATCCGTATTCCGGAGGCAGAACAGATGAGTAAGGAACTTACCGCATTCATCGAAAGCCTCGGAGAGGAGATTTGGGATATGTAATCAATTTTAAAAAAAAATTGATTACATTATATAAGGAGTATAACAATGCAGATTGAATATGAAAGAGGTATTTCCAATCCGGGCAATCTGTACCGGATGAAAAAATTAATGGCAAGGGCAGAGGCCGGGGAAACATTAAACATTGGTTTCCTTGGTGGTTCGATCACGCAGGGATGTCTTGCATCCGCACCGGAGCTGTGTTATGCTTACCGCGTATTTCAGTGGTGGGAGAAAACATTTCCGCAGGCCAAATTTCATTATATCAATGCCGGAATCGGTGGAACAACATCACATTTCGGGACGGCCCGTGCCGAGTCCGATCTGCTTTCCCATAAACCGGATTTTGTTATCATTGAATTTTCGGTCAATGATGAATCGACGGAATTTTTCCGTGAGACATATGAAGGACTGGTACGCCGTGTATGGCAGGATAAAAACGAACCTGCTGTGATGCTGGTGCACAATGTTTATTATAATAACGGTGGAAATGCGCAGATCATGCACGGTCAGATAGCCAGACATTATCAGCTTCCGGCGGTCAGCATGCAGAGCAGTATTTATCCGGAGGTCGTTGCGGGGCGGATTCCAAACCGCGAGATTACAGAGGATGATCTGCATCCAAACGACAAAGGGCATGAGCTGGTTGCATCTGTGATTACTTATGCCTTAGAGAAAATCCATATAACACAGACAAAGGATGCAAAACCAGAATTCCCAGAACCACTGACAGACAATTGCTATGAAAAAGCAGTGCGTCTGGATAATCGTAATTATGAACCTGAAAACCAGGGATTTGTCAAAGATACCAGAGTACAGGAAGAAGTCAAAGATTGCTTCAAAAATGGATGGTCCGCAAAAGAAAAAGGAGCATCGTTAACGTTTGCTGTAAATGGAAGTGAGATTGCAGCACAGTATAAGCGTTGTGTAACGAAACCGGCGCCGGTGGCACTGGCCATTGTGGATGGGGATGAAGCACATGCGGTGACACTGGATGCAAACTTTGATGAGGATTGGGGGGATTCCCTGACGCTGACTCCGGTTCTGGTGCATGGAAAAGAAGGGGCACATACGGTGGAAATACGGCTGATTTCCGGAGATTCTACCATGCCGAGTGCATTTGAACTGATCTCTGTAATTGTTTCTGAAAAATAGAGAGAGGAAGAAAAATATGTTTCCAAAAGATTTTGTCTGGGGAGTGGCAAGCAGTGCTTATCAGGTGGAAGGAACCGATCCTGACGATGGCCGTGGAAAGAATGTGTGGGATGAGTTTGTGCGTTCCGGCAGGGTGTATGAACAACAGACTGCAGATGTTTCCTGCGATCATATGCACCGTTATAAAGAAGATTTTGCTTTGATGCGGTTACTTGGAATCAAAAATTATCGTTTTTCACTCAACTGGTCAAGAATTCTTCCGGCGGGAACCGGGAAGGTGAATGAGAAAGCTGTACAGATGTATCGCGATATGATTCTTTGCATGAAAGAAAACGGAATTCGTCCGTTTATCACCATGTTTCATTGGGAGTTTCCATATGAGCTGTTTAAAAAAGGCGGATGGCTCAATGAAGATGTGGTGGAGTGGTTTGGAGAATATGCAAAAGTCGTTGCAGAAAATTTCTCTGATCTGTGTACCGATTTTATCACAATCAATGAGCCGCAGTGTGCGATTGGACTGGGACACTTAAGCGGGGTACATGCACCGGGAATGCAGTATTCTGTTCCAGAGACCTTTCAGATGGCACACAATCTGATGAAAGCACATGGTCAGGCAGTGATCAATCTGCGCAAATATGCAAAACAGAAGATACGGGTTGGATATGCTCCGACTTGTGGCGTTGCATATCCGGCGACAGAGAGTGCCGATGATATCGCAGCAGCAAAGAAAGTGTACTTTGGATTTGAAAATCCGATGGATAACTGGACCTGGAATGTGGCATGGTTTTCCGATCCGGTATTTTTAGGAGAGTATCCGAAAGAGGGGCTGGAGAAGTTTGCAGACTATCTTCCGGAGATTACCGAAGAAGACATGCAGCTGATTCATCAGCCACTTGATTTCGTGGGACAGAATATTTACAACGGTTACATGATCCGCTGTGGAGCGGATGGAGACCCGGAGTATGTGGATCGTGCACCGGGCACAGCAAAGACAGGAACCGGCTGGCCGGTGACACCGGAGGCACTTTACTATGGCATCCGTTTCCTTACCGAGCGTTACAGACTGCCGCTTTATATTACGGAAAACGGGATGTCGGATCTTGACAATATTTCCGCAGACGGACAGGTGCACGACAGAGAGAGGATTACGTTTCTGGATGCGTATCTTGGAGCGGTACAGCGTGCGATTAACGAGGGAATGCCGGTTATCGGATATTTCCTCTGGACATTTCTGGATAACTTCGAGTGGGCAGAAGGTTACAAAGAACGTTTTGGACTTGTTTATGTAGACTACACAACCCAACGCAGGATTGCAAAAGATTCCGCATATTGGTACAGAGAGGTGATGAGAATGAATGGAGAAAATTTAAGTTGTAACCAGCCGTATAAGCAGATCCTCTTTATGGAGCCGGTATTTACCCACAATATCTGGGGTGGTACAAAGCTTCGTGAAGAGTATGGATATTCCATTGAGGGCGATGACATCGGAGAATGCTGGGGAATCGCAGCACATCCAAACGGAACTTGTACGATTGCAGACGGTGCGTATAAGGGAAAGAAATTATCCGATCTGTGGGAGGAACACAGAGAACTCTTTGGAAATACACAGGGGAAGGTATTCCCGCTGCTGATCAAGATTATTGATGCAAAGGCGGATTTAAGTATTCAGGTACATCCGGATGATACCTATGCTGCAGAGCATGAAAACGGTTCTCTTGGCAAGATGGAGTGCTGGTATATCCTTGACTGTGAGCCGGATTCCAAGCTTGTTATCGGACACAATGCAAAGACACACGAAGAACTTGAAGACATGGTACACAACGGACGCTGGAGTGAGCTGATCCGCGAAGTTCCGGTAAAGAAAGGTGACTTTATTCAGATTGATCCGGGTACCGTGCATGCGATCAAAGGCGGTATCACCATCCTTGAAACCCAGCAGAATAGTGATATTACGTACCGTGTTTATGATTATGACCGTCTTTCCAATGGGAAGCCGCGTCAGCTTCACATTCAGCAGAGTCTCGATGTCATCAAAGTTCCGGCAGCACCGCTTTCTGAGTGCATGATAAAGACCGGTGAGGCAGAGGCAAACAAACTGCAGAAGCTGATCGAGTGCAAGTATTATCAGGTATTCCACATGAAAGTCGAAGGTCAGGCTGAATTTGAGCAGGAATATCCGTTCCTGATCGTCAGCGTGGTAGAAGGAAACGGACTCTTAAACCATACCAGCGTGAAGAAGGGAGATCATTTTATTCTTCCGTATGGCTATGGTAAGGTTGAGATTGAGGGAAATCTGGAATTTGTTGCTTCTACGGTTTCTACGAAATAAGACTGGGTAACGGTTTGTAAAGGCATACATGATCCTTTGAGGAATGTATGCCTTTTTTATGTGCAAAACTTTGTTTGACAAAGTAAAATATTTATGTAAAATAATTATAACAGAATTTATCAATAAAGAAATCCATGAAAACATTGGAGGAATTGTATGGCAACAATTAAAGAAATTGCAGAAATGGTAGGGGTTTCGAGCTCAGCAGTTTCACGGGTACTCAATTATGATGAGGGAATCTCTGTTAGTGATGAGACAAGAGAGGCGATCTTTGCCACAGCAGAGAAAATCGGATATAAAAAGAGAGTAATCTATCCCAAGATCGAAAATGTGGCATTGCTGTATTTTGTTGACCACGAGGATGAACTTGAAGATGTCTTTTACCACGGGGTAAAGGATGAGATAATAAAGCAGGCGAAAAAGATGAATATTCAGCTCAGTATCTATGACCGAAAGGACGGCATGGATCATGTTCCGAAAGATTTAAGTGCCTTTATTGCGATTGGATGGCTCACCAGAAAAGAAATCAATGCTTTGTATAAACGGTGCAAAAGGGGCGTGTTTATCGGCACATCCCCGGATGAAAAACTTTTTGATGCCGTGAAGCCCAATATGGATTCGTTTGTGACACAGATGGTTGATTACTTTGTGGAAAAAGGACATAAACGGATTGGATTTATCGGGGGCAGTGATAGAAATATTGACACCGGAAAACCTTCCATGGATATCCGGGAGTGGTCATTTCGACAGAGCACTGCATACTATGGGTGTCTCAATGAGGAGTACATTTTCATTTCCGAGAGATTTACGGTGGATGATGGCTACCGCATGGGAAAAGAACTGCTTAAAAAAGAGATACTGCCAACAGCACTTTGTGTGGCAAGTGACACACTGGCGGTGGGTGTGCTACAGGCTTTAAATGAAGGCAATATACAGATTCCGGAGCAGGTGGCGGTTTTTAGCATCAATGATGTGAATATTGCAAAGTATTTATCACCACCCCTTACTACTATTCATATTGATATTCCATGTATCTGTGAAACCGCGCTTGATCTGTTGCGAAACAGGGTACTATATGGCGGACGCGTAACCAAGCTGGTGTTTGTAAATGGAATTCCAGTTTTCCGGAAGAGTTGTTGAAAAAAAGATGTTCGATTGCGGACATCTTTTTTTGTGCCTTTTTTGTATATATTGCATAAAATACAAAAATAAAAATTGGCAATATAGTGAAAAGTGTATTTGTGAGTATTGACATTATTAGGCTTAGATGATACATTCTTAATAAGTAAATAATTTACTTGAATATTAGTAAAGATTTAATTTTAGAAAAGGGGGAACATTTATGAAAAGGAAGTTATTACATGCAGTCCTTGTAGCGAGCATGGCAGTAGCATTGTCAGGATGTGGAAACACATCTGGTATTAATGCTGATGCGGAGAAAACACAAAAAGCTACAGAAACAGAGAACATTGAAGAGGAGAGAGGCACAGAAGTTGCTGCCGCAGAACAGAAGGAAAATACAACAGGTACGCCAGATGAAAACGGAAATTATCTGATCAACGGAAGTTTTGAAGAACCAGATTTTTCCGGATGGACGGTGACAAACAACAATGATGTTACAGAGGAGTTAGATGTTTATGATCGTGAGACAGACTGTTTTGCAGGTGCACAGTCACTGCATTTTTATTCAGGAAACAATCCGGTGGATTTTTCCATGAAACAGACAGTGAGTGGACTTGAGGATGGCACCTACAAACTAACCGCTCATATTCAGGGTGATGCAGCCGGGGATGAAAATCCGACCGTATATTTTTATGCGCTCGTGGATGGCGAAGAGGTAAAAGCAGATGGCAAATTGCAGGGGTATGTTAACTGGTATACGGTGGAAATCCCGGGCATTACACCAACGGACGGAGCAATCACAGTAGGAGCACACGTGGCAACAGCACCGGGCGGCTGGGGAACCATTGATGATATTACACTTGTGAAGGAGTAGTTATGAAATTTATTAAGGGTATGGATATTTCCATGGTGAAAGAACTGGAACAATATGGTGCGTCCTATCGGCTGAACGGGAAAAAAGAAGATCTGTTTGCAATTTTAAAGACATGCGGAACCAATAACGTAAGGATTCGGATTTGGCCGGATCCCTACGATGAAAACGGAAATTCTTACGGGGGAGGTGGAAATGATCTGGAGACTACCATTGAGATCGCAGAAAGAACTGTACAAAGCGGTATGGATTTTATGCTTGATTTCCATTATAGTGATTTCTGGGCAGACCCGGCCAAACAGGTAAAACCGAAAGCCTGGAAAGAATTAAGCGGAGAGGCACTGGAAACGGCGGTGTATCTGCATACTGTAGATACGTTAAAGGCATTGAAAAACCACAAGCTTGTGCCGACTATGGTGCAGGTTGGAAATGAGATTACAAAAGGGCTGTTGTGGCCGGATGGTTACATCGAACAGACCGAAAATATGGCACATCTTCTGCAGGCAGGGATTAAGGGGGTGCGCGAGGAGTGTCCGGATGCAAGGATCGTATTGCATCTGGATTTCGGAACGGATAATAAAATGTATCGACAGTGGTTTGATCAGGTTTCATCGTATGCGCTGGATTTTGATATTATTGGAATGTCGTATTATCCGCACTGGAACGGAAGTCTTTCACTTCTTCTGGATAATATGAATGATATCAGCAGCCGGTATGACAAAGATGTGCTTGTTGCAGAGACTTCAATTGGTTATACTACGGAAACATTTGGCTGTAACGGAATCGTTTATTCGAAGGAGCATGAAAAAATCACTGGATACCCGGCAACACAGCAGGGACAGGAAGCATTCTTGCGGGATTTGTTTGCAACGGTAAGAAGTGTAAACAATAAAAGAGGCATCGGTGTGTTTTACTGGGAACCGGCATGGCTGCCAATACCGGACTGTACGTGGGCAAGTAAGAGTGGCAGCAAGTACATGAAAGACAAGATGACAGCAGGAAATGCCATGGCAAATATGGCATTGTTTGACGAAAATGGAAACGCAAACAGCGCGCTGATAAACATGAAAACAATGTAAAGGGAGGATAATCATATGAAAAAAATAATAACAGCTGTGCTGGCTGTAACAATGGCAGTGGGAATGTTGACTGGCTGTGGAAGTGGAACCGGAAAAAAGGAAGCTTCCGGGGAAAAACTCGTGATTTGGACGAACATGAACGTGGAAGTGGATACCATTCAGAAATATGCAGATGAATGGGGAGAAAAGAACGGACGAAAGGTAGAAGTCATTCACCAGTCTCCATCTGTCCAGCAGTTTGCACAGGCAGTAAAAAGTGCTTCCGGACCGGATGCTGTGGTGGGTATTCCCAATGACCAGCTTGCAGATTATGTAAACGCAGATCTTACTGCAGAAGTGCCACAGGATCTGTATGCGGATCAGGATTTTTCCGATGCAGCCATCCAGGCATGTTATGTAGATGGAAAACGATATGCAGCACCACTTTCCGTAGAGACTACTGCACTGTTTTACAACACAGATCTTGTATCGGAAGTCCCAAAAACATGGGAAGAACTGGTCGATCAGGCAGCCGCAGACGGAGGTGTACAGTTTGATGCAACAAGCATATACTACGATCTTGGTTTTGTGAGAGCCTGCGGAGGTTATATTTTTAAATATCAGGATGGGGCATATGACACGGCAGACATCGGTCTTGATAATGAGGGCAGTGTGGATGCCTATGCCTTTATCAATGACCTGTGCAATAAATATAAACTGATCACGGCAGATGTGACAGCCGATATCGCAAGAAGTAATTTCCAAAACGGAAAATGTGCTTATTATATTGGTGGACCATGGGACATTGACGGTTTTACCTCTGCAGGAACTAAATTTGCTGTAGCAAAAATGCCAACTTTCCACGGACAGCCGTTTGTGACCCCGGTGGGTACACAGGTAAGTTTTGTGAGCAACAGCAGTAAAAATCAGGATGCAGCATGGGATTTTATTTCCTATCTGCTGGAAAACGGTGCACTTGGCATGTATGAGGCGGGTGACCGTATACCGGCAAAACTGGCAGATCAGGAACTTGATGAGATCCAGAGTAATGCATACACACAGGCATTTGTCGAGCAGATCAATGATGGAGAGCCGATGCCGACCGTATCAGAAATGGGACAGCTCTGGAGTATCCACACAAACAATATCCGTTCGATGTGGTCTGGGGAGCAAACACCAGAGGAAGCTGCCAAAAATATGGTTACGCAGTTGAAAGAAGCGATTGAATTGATGAATTCAGGAAAGTAGTGATGGCATGAGAAAGAAAAAGAATGCGCTTGGGTATACTTATCTGGCACCGGCACTGATCTCGATTCTGTTGGTGACATGTCTGCCAATTATTTATACGGTGATTTTATCTTTTACTAATTACAACATGTATCATCTGACAGATTACACGTTTGTGGGTCTGGAAAATTATCTGACCGTATTTTCCGGAAGCATTAAAAATGTGTTTTTCCCGGTACTTGGGTGGACGATTTGTTTTGCGCTGTTAAGTACGGCAGGTTCCTATGCAATGGGACTGATTCTTGCCATTTTGTTAAACAATCCGCATATGAAAGAATCAAAAATTTACCGTGCAGTGCTAATTGTTCCGTGGGCATTGCCATCTACGATTGCAATCCTCGCATGGCAGGGACTGCTAAATGAGCAGTATGGTGGAATCAATAATTTACTGCATACAATCGGTATTGCCTGGAATGTACCGTGGCTGACCAATCCATTCTGGGCAAGGGTTGGGTTGATTATCGTGAATGTGTGGCTGGGATTTCCCTATATGATGAATGTCTGTCTTGGTGGACTACAGGCGATTTCTGGTGAATACTATGAGGCGGCTAAAATGGATGGGGCATCAAAATTTCAGTGTTTTAAGAGCATTACATTGCCGATGGTGACAAAACTTTCCATTCCTCTTGTAATTTCCTCGTTTGCGGCTAATTTTAACAATTTTGGAAATATATATATGATTACACAAGGTGGACCAGCGAGAGTGGATAACCAGTTTGCGGGTTATACGGATATCCTTGCCAGTACCACCTATAAGATGACCACATGGTCGAACCGGTATGAACTGTCTGCAACGTTCAGTGTGCTGATCTTTATCATTGTCGGAACATTTACGCTGATTAATATGCGGCTGTCCGGCTCATTTAAGGAGGTTGATTAAATGAAAAATAAAAAGAAAATATCCGCCTCAGAACAACGGACACTGTGGGGAAGCAGAGTGGTCATATGGATCACAATGATCGTGGTGCTGTTTCCGGTCATATGGATTGTTATGTCCTCTTTTTCCGCGGGTGACAGCTTTTTCCTGTCCTCATTGTTCCCTGAAAAATTCAGTATTGAACATTATGTGGAACTGTTTCGGGAAACGGATTTTGGAATCTGGGTTTTTAATTCCCTAAAGTTTTGCTTTATTGTAGCAATCATACAACTTGTGCTTACTTCACTTGCAGCGTATGCGTTTGCAAGACTGCGGTTTGTGGGAAGAAAATATGGACTGATGGCACTTTTGATATTACAGGTGTTTCCAAACAGCATGGCAGTTGCCGGATACTATATTTTAATTTATAAGTTCGGGTTGGTGGACAACAGCTTTGCGCTCATTCTTGTGCTTGCAGGTGGAAGTGCTTACAATATCTGGTTACTTAAATCTTATATCGATGGACTTCCGGTGGAATTGGATGAAGCTGCAATGGTGGATGGAGCAAATGAATTCCAGGTTTTTTATAAGATCATCATCCCGCTTGCAATGCCACAGCTTGCCGTGATCTTCCTGTTTTCGTTTATTGCAACATACAGTGAATATGTGATTACCTCAATCTTTTTGCAGACACCGGGAAAAATGACGCTTGCACTTGGACTGCAGTCTTTTATCAGCGATCAGTTTGCTGCGCACTGGACTTTGTTTGCTGCAGCAGCAGTGATTTCATCCCTGCCGATCATGATCATCTTTATGTGCTTACAGCGATTTATTCAGAATGGATTGGTTGCCGGAGGGGTAAAAGGATAAAATGAAATATCATCGGGGATTCTTCATGAAGATGGCAAAATAGGGACGAATGAGGATTTTTCCGGATTAGCGGGTCTTTTAGAATCTGCAATTTCTGGAGTACGTGCTTCTGCTGCATCGAGTACCAAAATTATGCTTCATCTGGATCAGGGTGGAAAAAATCAGTTGTATACCTGGTATTTTGGTGGATTATTGAAAGAGTCACCAAACTTGGATTTTGATGTATTTGGATTATCTTATTATCCAATGTGGCATGGAACCATGGAGGGGCTTCAGTATAATTTGAATTACTTGGCGACCACTTATAATAAAGAAGTGTGTGTTGTAGAAACTGCGTATGCATGGACAACGGAAGATGGTGATGGTGAAGGAAATGTATTCATTAGTGGAGATGAAGAAGTTGGAGGATATCCTGCAACAGTAGAAGGACAATTTGAATTTATGAATGATCTGGAATCAATCATTTTAAATGTACCAGATGATAAAGGTATTGGATATTTTTATTGGGAACCAGAATGGATACCTGTAGAAGGTGGAACATATGCTACATCTGCAGGGGTTGCGTATAAAAATGATACCGTAACTCCAAGTAATACATGGGATAACATGACGTTGTTTAATTTTCAGGGAAATGCATTAGATTCTATTAAGGTGCTTAATAAACCGTGTGAAAATTTATTGACAAATATCAGTTTTGAACAGAATGGGATAACTATTTCACCGAGTGGATGGAATGTATGGACAAGTGATTCGTCAGATGAAAATACTGTAAGAACAGAATATGGTGATGCATATGATGGAGATTACAAATTAACATTTTGGGATGATAAAGAGTATTCGTGTTCTGTATATAAAACGTATACAAATATTCCGAATGGAACATATAAATTCTCAATTTGGGCAAAGACAAATGGGAAACAGGATGTTTTACAACTTTATGCAAAAAATTATGGAGGAAGTGAGCTTGATACCACGATTGAAACAAGTGACATTAATTGGAATATTTTTAGTATAGACAAGATTGTTGTTACAAATCATACGTTGGAGATCGGGGTTTATTCTGTAGCAGGAGCAAATGACTGGTGTAACCTTGACTTGGCAATGTTAAGAAAAATTGATTAATTATATTTAAAATTTTTAAGGGGATGGTTTTGATCGTCCCCTTAATTTTTGAATTGTTCTTTGACTGGTGGAATCTTATGAAAAAGAAAATATGGAATAGGTGCAGAAAAAATGGTACGTTATGATAAGATTTTTTCTATCATTGATATTAAAGAAGAAAATATGAAAAAGTGGGGGAAGTGCTTCCATTTTATAAGAATGTACAAAAAGAGGGGGTTATTCTTTGGAAGGCAGCTTAAAAGAACTTGCACGATATTAGCACCTGTAGAGCAGAACATAATCTGTTTTACAGGTGCTTTTTTCAATTAATAAGGAACTGGTACTTTCGCCTCTTGTGAAAATGTCTAATTAAAAGACTAAAAAAAGACTAAAAAACTTTAAATTAAGTAATACTTTACAAATGTTTAATTTTCTATTAACTAAATATTGACTTAAAATTACTTTATGATATACTGAATTTATCAAATAAATAAAGCAATTGCACACTGGTTCCCATATTTTTACTGCACTCCCCAAGTATGCAGTACCCTCTCCCTGAAATATGGGAAGCAGCGTGCAATTGCTTTTTTATTAAGTGAAACCGGATAGATGGAGGGCACTGGAAGGTTTTTACAAGAAATGGAGAAGAAAGGAAAGGTAGAGCAAAAACATGAGAAGGGTAGGAAAACAGATTGTTGCCATCACGCTGGCAGCGGCAATGATGGGGTCACTGACACCGGAGGCATGCACATTTTTACAAAATGAGGTGGTGTATGCGGCGGAGACAAATGAAGCGTCAGCACCAACAGTAACACGTACAGAACTGTACAAAAATGAGGGCGCAAAAACAACAAAAACCATTGATTTTTCAGAATTGAAAGAAGATGACTGGAATGGTGAAGGAAAAATTACTTTTGCATATGATGAATCCATCAATGGCTCGTTGGGAAATGTGAATGAAGAGTATGAATTAACTGCAAAGGTAACACTGGATGAAACATCCTATCAGTCGCTGGATGCAGATAAAGCGCATCTGAATATCCAGGGTGTAACAAAACTGGGATCAAAATGGGGATGGAACAACAGTACGGATTGCCAGTGGCTGCAGAAGGATTCTTTTATGAAAGTTGGGGAGAATTATTCAGCTGATCTGAAAGTAAAGTTTTCAGGAATAACACCGGATACATTGATGGATGTTGAATTCGTTCTTGTGGGAACCGGATTTAAGGGAACTGTGACATTTTCAAATGTAGTTCTCACAAATTTATCAAGCGATAAACAGGAACTGACCAAACAGGAGCCAACCGTTCTTTCTGATTTAAATAATGAATCCCAGGTAAATCTGTGGGCAGGTGAAACCGGATATCAGTATTTCCACGGTGGAACAAAAAATGCTGCTCCGGAACTTTCCTATGACGCAAATGGCGGGGACGGAAGATTAAAAGTAAGCCTGAATTATACAGCCAACTCCGGCGAATCATGGAGTGAGGCAAAAGTGAAATTCACACCGAAGACACCGGCTGATATCAGCAATTATAATCAGGTGAGTGTGGATTTGATTTATCCGGAAAGCAGTAATATTTCCAAGATAAAATTTTTCTCCAACAGCGGAATCAATAAAGATACCAGCATAGATTCGTCCGAGGCAACAGATGCAGGAAACGGATATAAGAAAGTTACAGTTACTTTAGGATTTTCTCCATCTGCCACACCAATGGATGATCTGACAATCGGACTTATCGGAGCCAACAGTTCCTTTGCAGGGGATGTTTATCTGGATAATCTGATACTTTCCCAGAAGGATGCCAGTGGTGATTTTGTGACAATTACCGCAACACCGAATACAGACGGAACACAGGCAAAACCAGAAGCAACAGATAAAACCCTGACCATGACAGATCCGGATGCCAGCAATAGCGCAAAGGCATTGTATGCATATCTGCAGGGACTGACCGAAAGTGATCAGGTACTGTTTGGACATCAGAATGATGTGAGCCATTCCGTAGGAAACAACGATCTGGGAGACGTAAAAGATGTGACCGGTTCCGTCAGCGGTATTTTCGGCATTGACTCCCTGGCATTGTTTGGAAGCGAGGCTGGTGGTACGGATGCGGCATCTGCACTGCAGAATTCCATTGACTACAGCAAAAAGGCGGCCCAAAACGGTGCAATCGTTACCTTATCCACCCATATGCCGAATTTCACCAACGCAAAGATTAAAAAGAATGCAGATGGAACCTACGATTTCTATAACTGTGATTTTAATGAAGCAAAAGATTTATCCGGTGATTCGTTAAAGAAGATTTTGCCTGGTGGAGAGAAGAATGAGGTATTTAAGGCATATCTTGATACGATTGCATTCTATGCCAATGCATTGGAACAAGAGAATATCCCGGTAATTTTCCGGCCATTCCATGAGGATACCGGCGGCTGGTTCTGGTGGGGCAGTGCAAACACCGCAGAAAGTTACAGGAGTCTGTATGCATATACCAGAGATTATCTGGAATCCCAAGGCGTGCACAATATGCTTTATGTGTATTCGCCAAACGGACCGCTGGAGACCGAGGCAGAGTATATGTCGCGTTATCCGGGAGATGCCTATGTAGATATTCTGGCATTTGACTATTACAACGATTTTAATACCTATCCGGCTGAAGCAGATACGTCGTTCTTTGATCATCTGGATCAGACCTGTCAGGTTGTATCATCACTTGCAAAACAGCATAACAAGCTGGCTGCAATTTCGGAGACCGGTGTACGTGTGATGAAGAAGGATGGAAGTGATAACGAAGGGCTTCTTGTAAAAAATAATCCGGTCAGTGAGGCAAAGTCGGGTGTGAACTGGTATCAGAAAGTGAATGATATCGCAAAGAAAAACGACATGCCATATTATATGGTATGGGCAAATTTCAGCGATACCAATTTCTATGTGCCGTATAAATACAGTGATACCATGGGTCAGGAAATGATCAATGAGTTTATTGATTACTACAACAACGCGGATTCAGTATTTGGAAACGGTACGAATTTCTATGACAATATCGATAAGTATGCAGGAGTAAAGACAGAGAATTACAAAGATGTCAGCGGATACATGGTAGCACCGTTTGATATGGATACGATTTTAAAGCCAACTGTGTTAAAGGCAAGTGTTTCCAATGCCGGTGAGGTATCGTTTGTTGTAAAGGATACGGCAAAGGGCAAACAGTTGACATTGCCGGCTGCGAAAGGCTCCGATGGATGCTATACGGCACAGCTGACACAAGAGGAAATGGATCAGATCGGAGAAACAGATGTTGCATCCATTACACTTGTTGCAGATGGAAAAGAACTGTCCACGATCACAAATCTGAGTATCGGAAAAGAAAAGGACAAAGCTCCGGCAGGTGTGCTGGAAAATTTTGACTACTATGTCGGGAGTAATGGACTTCTGGATGCAGCTTACGGTGGAAATTCTGCCGCTGGATGCAGTTCGTCCTTTACGCTGGATCAGGAGCATAAGGCAGACGGTACATATGGTGCTGCATTTAATTACAAATTAAAAACAACCGGTTCGGAAGTCTGGACGGGTCTGGTAAATGCAAGTCTGGGCAATACAGATTTTTCAGCCTATAATGCATTGAAATTCTGGACAAAACTTGATGGAAAAGGGCAGAAGGTTGTTGTACAGATCAAGGCAGGAGGAGAAGAGTATGAAGTATATCTGACCAATCTTGCGAAGACAGAAGATGCCTATGAAGTAACCGTTCCATTCTCAGCTTTTAAAGGGAAGACGGGTGGAAAACTTAGTGGGGATGCTTTAAAAGATGTGCAGGCATTCGGACTCTGGTGTAATTCCAACCCGGCAGGTTCCGCGGTAGATGTGGAATCGGTACTTTACTTTGATGCATTCAAAGGAACAACGATCAGTGATGCAGAAGCTGCAAAAGCAGATGCCGATGGCCTGATTGCGGTAAAACAGATCAGCCAGAGTGGAAATAATGGCGGAAATTCTTCCTCCGGCAGCAGCACCTCTGGTGGAAATTCCGGCAGCACAACAACACCGGATACAAAACCATCGGAAACCCGGAAAACGGACAAAACATTTGAGAATATTGCAAAAGATACAAATGCGACACTTACCGTTGAAAAGAACGATAAGGGAGAAGTGACAGATGCCCGGGCACAGCTGGACAAAACAGTAAAGAATGCTTCCGAGACAAAGAAGACTACAATTTCAGCAGATGTGGTTGCAAAATTAGTCCAAGAGGCAGGAACCAGCGACATCACGATTACCCAGACAACAAAGAACGCTTCCGGCAAAGTGATGAACAGCGTATCTGTCAATGCGAAGGATCTGCAGGCAGGCAAAAAGCTGACACTTGTAAAAGTTGATAAAAAGACAGGAGAAAAAGTCCTGATCAGCAGCAGGACTTATAAGGTTTCCAAAGACGGAACTGTGACAGCGGATACCAAAGATGCCGGTGATTATGTACTGCTGAATGAGAAGGATGCAAAAGCCCTGAGCAGTAAAATCTTAAAGAGTATTGCATTAAAGGATACCAAGAAAACGGTTGCAAACGGAAAGAAGGCAAAAGTTACTTTTGATAAGAACCTGAACATGGAAAATGTAAAGAAGATCACTTATACATCTTCCAAAAAGTCGGTTGTAACCGTGAATAAAAATGGTACAATTGTCGCAAAGAAAGCTGGCAAAGCAGTTGTGAAAGTAAAAGTCACTTTAAAGAACGGAAAGACAAAGACTGTAAAGATGACGATCAAAGTGACAAAGTAAATTTACAGGAGTTTCGTCAAAATTTTAATAAGAAAAAGACGGTTTCGCAGGAAATCGTCTTTTTTCTTACCCATAATTGTAAAGAGAAGCGTGTGTGTTTTTTCGGGGGAATTGATTGTAATTTCAGGAACCTTTGTTTATACTAAAATCAATAGAAAAGAGAATGAGAAGGAGAACATTTATTATGGCAGGAAAACACATTTCCATTCCGGCACTTTTAAAGATCGGTGCGGGTGCATTGGACAATCTGGGGATTTACTTAAAAGAGTTACAGTTACAGAAAGTAGTTGTATTGTTTGGAAACGGTCTTGTAGAAATGTTTGGTTCTACCGTTATGGAAGCATTGCAGCAGGAGGACATTGATATTTTAGAATATCAGGAACTTGATACCGTGCGGTTGGAAGATCTGACCAGTCTTGCATTTTCCATGCCGGCGAAGACGCAGGCAGTCATCGGCATCGGTGGCGGAAAAGTGATTGATGGTGCGAAATATTGTGGATTTCTGCGAAATCTGCCGTTTATCAGCATCCCGACATCGGCATCGAGCGATGGCTTTTCAAGTGCCAGTGCTTCCCTTCTGGTGGAAGGACGCCGCAAGTCCGTTCCGGCAAAACTTGCATATGGGATTGTGGTGGATACAAGGATTATCCGCAGTGCACCGGAGAAATTTTTATATTCCGGAATCGGCGATATGGTATCAAAAATTACGGCACTGTATGACTGGATTTTTGAGGAAGAACATGGGTACGGAAAAGTCAATGATTTTGCTGTCATGATTGCAAAGAAAGCAGTCAACAGTTTTGTGCGCACACCGTTTACTTCGATACAGGATGATCTGTTTTTAAAGGAACTTCTGGATTCTCTTGCAATGAGCGGAATTGCAAATGAGATTGCGGGCAGCAGTGCGCCAACGAGCGGCAGCGAACATCTGATTTCCCATGCGCTGGACAAGATGCTTGAGCATCCGCAGCTTCATGGTATTCAGGTTGGCATTGCAACCTATCTGATGAGTGTTGTGCAGGATCATCGTTACCGGAGGGTAGACACAATTTTTATGCAGACGGGGTTCTGGGATTATGTAAAAACACTGGATCTTCGGCGGGAGGATTTTGAGAAAGCAGTTGATCTGGCACCGTCGATCAAACCGTTCCGCTATACGTATCTGCATGAGCAGCAATATAGGGATCGCGCGAAGGAACTCCTGCATACAGATGCGCGGCTGCAGGAAATCCTGAAATAGAGAGGAAAATAAATTACAGGATATACAATGATAAAAGTAGCAATATGTGATGATGATATACAATTTATTTATAAATTGGAACAAAGTATTTTTCGGTTTGCAGAAATGAAAAGAATAAAAGTGGATGTTGACGGTTATACAAGTGGAGCAGAATTTATTCAAAAACTGCAGCAAAGCGAAAGGTATGATTTGTTATTTTTGGATATTGAATTAGGGGACAGCTCGGGGATTATCGTTGGAAACTGGATTCGATCCCAGATCCAATATGAATCCATGCAGATTGTTTTTGTATCGGCAAAAGAAATGTATGCCATGCAGCTTTTTGATCTGCGTCCAATGAATTTCCTCGTGAAACCCATACAACAGGAACGAGTAGATTATATATTAGATGAATATGAAAGGCTGTATCAGTTTCAGCCACATATTATAGAAATTGGGAAAGGAAGAAATTCGATACGGATAGAAGAACATTCTGTTTTTTATTTGCAGAGCCTTGCCAGAAAAATTCAAGTGGTAACAGCAAATGATACATTATGTGTTTATGGAAAACTTTCGGAGGTTATTCCTGCGTTGAATCCGCATTTATTCTGTGTGGTACATAAATCTTATGTCATTAATCTGCGGTATGCAGAATCTTTTCAGAAAGACAGCGTACACATGATCAATGGGGATGACATTCCGGTCAGTCGGTCTATGAAAAATAACCTTGATCATGCAATTGTGGAAAAGATGAGGTGTGGCGGGTGAATAACATAGAAAGAATATTTGAAGCGGTATGTAACATATTAAGTGTGTATGTAAGTTTTAAAGTGACGGATGTTTTTCTGGAAAAGAAAAGAAAACTGCCACGGATGGCAAATATTGTTTATGTGATCGTATGGCTTATTAATACAGTTGTTGCATTTGGTTTTCGAAATGCCATGGGAACTACGGTGAGTATGGTATTGCTTCTCTGGGCGGCAGAAGGTATATTGTATGAAGGAAGTATACTACAGAAAATAATGGCAGGTTGTTTTACAGTATTGCTGGGGCTTACCATAGAATTTATCATGTATTATTATCTGGGAGATTTTTCTTTGTTTTCCGAAGGGCGGGCAATGGGAACCATCACAGGGGCAATGGTCAATCTGCTCATAGCAATGGGAATAAGACAGGTGATATGTCGGCGAAGGGTTATGGAAACACAGAACTATTACTTTATGATTCTTGTATTAGCCGGAAATATTGTCTGGATATATGCTCTTGAGAGTGTATCCGGCGAAAATTCGCCAAAAACAGTATTATCACTGGCTATTATGATCGTTGTAGATCTTGGAATGTTCTATTTGTATGACCGTTTGGGAGAAGCTTATCAAGATAAAATGCAGCAACGGCTTTTAAAGGAACATATGATGGCCTATCAGGAGCAGATGCATATCATGCAGCAGAATCAGAAAAAGCTGGATTCTTTGCGGCATGACATGAAAAACCATATGTATCTTCTGCAGACATATCTTAATGAAGGAAGGTATGATAAGGCACAGGAATATGTAAATAAAATGAGTGAGCATTTGCAGACGGAGCATAAGTATGTGAATACGGGGAATCTGGAATTGGATATGATTTTGAATCATAAACTGGCAAAAGCGGAGGCAATGTCCTGTCAGATTCAGTCGCAGATTGTGATTCCGTGCCAGTTGCCAGTGGATGGATATGACTGGAATGTTTTGTTTGGAAATCTGTTGGACAATGCAATTGAGGCAATGGAGCAGATAAAAGATCGTTTTTTGGAGATTCGGATACAATACGACAGGGGAATTCTGGGTATACAGGTGAAAAATACGTTTGATGGAAAAGTCAATAAACAGGGAGAACGTTTACTGACAAGGAAGAAACAACAGGCATTGCATGGAATCGGTATGCAGAATATTTCAGATGTTGTAGACAAATACGGGGGATGGAAATCTATAAATATCGATGAAAATATATTTGAGGTTCAGATTGTGTTATATCTTTGAAAAAATCCCATGGTGTATGCTATGGGATTTTTAATGCAGATTTTGACGAAAATCAAACCAATTTTAACATGCAGAAAGAATAATGGGAAAAATGAAGTATAGTATACACAAAGGTAGGTAATTGCGAAACTCGCGATGCTCGTTCGCAAACTTGAATCAAAATAGAAAC
>OWJE01000042.1_pt1 | contig 121495 bp, 98 predicted proteins | sample 1732931 | NCBI WGS metagenome assembly OWJE01 (sample SAMN05065769, study PRJEB22554) | human gut metagenome | biome: ENVO:2100002; feature: ENVO:00000062; material: ENVO:00002003 | host: Homo sapiens | place: USA | reverse complement strand
TTGAAAAAGACGATGAATCGTGCTTTGATTATCGATGGCAGGAATATTTATGATAAGAAAGAACTGCATGATATGGGTTTTGAATATACGTGTATTGGACAGTAATGATGAATATATTAGTAACAGGGATTCATGGCTTTGTGGGTTCTAACTTGGTTGAAGCTTTAAAAGAGAATTGTATCTTTTATGGGCTTGATATTGTTTCTCCTGCTAAAGAGGGAGTTGTAACTACTTTTTCTTGGCTAGATATCGAACCCACATCTTTTCCTTTTCAAACTCTTCCCCAATTCGATGCCATTATTCATCTTGCCGGAAAGGCCCATGATACGAAAAACCAATCAGCCGCTCAGTCCTATTTTGACATCAATACCGGTCTGACTCAAAAGATATTCGACTTCTTTTTGGAGTCTTCTGCCAAGAAATTCATTTTCTTTAGTTCGGTGAAAGCTGCTGCCGATAGTGTAGTAGGAGACGTGCTTACCGAAGACGTGATTCCGACTCCGGTTGGTCCTTATGGGGAGAGTAAGATTAAGGCGGAAGAATATATAAAAAATCATTTTATGTTTCCAACTGTTTCTATTAGTGAGGATCGGTCTTTGCGGTTGGAGAAAGAGAAGGGGAGGATACCCAAGAATAAACAGGTGTATATTCTTCGTCCCTGCATGATTCACGGACCGGGAAATAAAGGGAATCTGAATTTATTATATAATGTAGTGAAAAAAGGAATCCCTTGGCCTCTTGGCGATTTTGATAATCGCCGTTCGTTTACTTCAATCGATAACCTTTGTTATGTGATTGAGGGGCTTTTGAATCAGGATGTGCCTACGGGCATCTACCATATGGGAGATGATGAAGCTCTTTCAACGAATGAACTGATTGGCATCATGTGTGAAGCAATGGGAAAAAAGCCGCATATCTGGAAGATGAACAAAAGGGTTATGGAAGGATGTGCCGGCCTGGGTACTTTGATGCATTTACCTTTGAATACGGAAAGACTTCGTAAACTGACGGAAAATTATGTGGTAAGCAACGCTAAGATCAAGGCCGCTTTGGGCATTGATAAATTACCTGTAACGGCTAAAGAAGGATTGATGAAGACCATTCGTTCATTTGAAGAAACTAAATAACTTATGTACTATCTAATAATCTTAGTTCTGCTATTCCTGGCAGAACTTTTTTATTTCCGTATTGCGGATAAGTGTAACATTATCGATAAGCCTAACGAACGTAGTTCACATACCCGGATTACACTGCGTGGTGGAGGGATCATCTTTTATTTTGGGGCGTTGGCTTATTTTCTGACAAACCACTTTGAATATCCATGGTTTATGCTGGCTTTGAGTCTGATAACCTTTATCAGTTTTATAGATGACATCCGTTCTACTTCGCAAGGACTTCGTCTGGTCTTTCATTTTACGGCAATGGCTTTGATGTTTTATCAATGGGGGCTGTTTAGCTTGCCTTGGTGGACGATCCTTGTTGCCCTGATCATTTGTACTGGGATTATCAATGCTTACAACTTTATGGATGGCATTAATGGCATAACAGGCGGATATTCATTGATCATTCTGATAGCATTGGCCTACATAAATAGGATATATGTCCCATTTGTTGAACCGGACCTTATTTATACTATGCTTTGCGCAGTATTGGTCTTTAATTTTTTTAATTTCCGCAAACAAGCGAGATGTTTTGCCGGTGATGTCGGTTCGGTCAGTATAGCTTTTGTAATCCTGTTCCTGATCGGAAGTTTAATTATCAAAACAGAGAATTTTGGCTGGCTTATATTGCTTGCTGTATATGGAGTAGATAGTGTGTTGACGATCGTTCATCGATTGATGCTTCACGAAAATATTGGTTTGCCTCACCGGAAACATTTATATCAGATAATGGCTAATGAACTGAGAATACCGCACGTAGTAGTATCGTTGGTGTATATGATTGCGCAAATTATAATTATCATCGGATATTTATATTGCCAAAATTATGGTTATTGGTATTTATTGGGCTGTATCCTCTTGCTGAGTGGAATATATATTGTTTTTATGCACAAATATTTTCACTTGCATCTTTTATCTAAAAGATAATTATTGTATCTATAATAATTTTAGTTATGACCGTTATTAATTCCTTCTAAAAACTATAACTAGCTTTTGGGGGTTCTATAAGCAAAAAAATAAGGATGCATTAATGCATCCTTATTTTTTTGCTTCGTTTATGGTGTCTTTTATATACGATATATCCCGAAATGAGGATTAACGTTAGCAGAAGTCCGGAAATAAAAACGAATAGATCTGAAAAAACACCTAAGAACGGAGAATAACAACGACCGACATGAAGTTCCAAACAGAAATTCCATAACGACATGGGTTGCTGTTTTATAAGGTCCGGCATTGCCGGTAATACTAAATTGTTCTCTTTATTGCGTGCTCCGTTGTCGTATTCGAAGATTACTTCACGGGTAACTAAATCGTCAGTGAATCCGTTGACGAGACTGCCGCCGAGTGGTCGTCCGTGAACGGCTGCAGGAGGTTGTCCCGTATAATAATCGAGGACGGTGCCGGTGGAAGGATTCCAGACGAAGAGGCCACTGAAAGATCCGATCAGCCATTCGTCCGGACTTTGGGGATGAAATACATTTACTCCCATAGGGCTTACCGGTGGAGTTTGTTTTAACTTAACCGGTGGAAGTTGTAAATCGTTTATCCGGTAGAATCCCATTGACGAAGATAACAGCCAGACATTCCGGGATGCGTCCCAACGAATACTGCGAAGCTTGTCGTGCCAGGGATTATCCGAATCGAGTGTACTCCCGGGGACAGGCCGGGTATTGACCAGAACAAAAGGTATCATTAATGGAGGTCGCAGACACATGCCTGTGACAGATAGCAATAGGGTCAGTCCGATCAACCATGTACCCAATTTATTGTGCCAGTTCAGTGAAGTTTTCAGAGCCTTTGCCTGTGTCTTGACAGGAAGCCTTTTTCTGTGTCTCCGGCGAATGAATGAGGGAAGAAGGGTGTATATGATTCCTGTAGCACTGAGAACGATTAATACTACTCCCAGAAAATCGACTGCCAGTTTGCCGGGGGTACCGAATAACTCTCCGCTATGCAGCAGCCAGATGGTCCGGAACAAAGAGGTCTTTGGGGAATAGTTTTCCGGTGTTTTCAATTCTGTTTTCCGGAATTCGTCATAAGGAGAAACACTCGTATAAAGATAAGAGCGTGTCAATATGACTAAGGTATCCCCACGTTGAGTGATATCTGAGATTCGTTCGTCATTGCCGGATATCGGATATTCTTTCCAACTGTCATGGTTCAGGAGATAGATAGAATATAATCCGGCACACCAGATATCGTTATTGGCTACACGGACGATATTACTTATTTTACGATTGTCGATTCCTTCGGCCAGACCTCGGTTGAAATCGGCAAATGTAGCAAAGCAGGAGTCTGTTTTCCAGACTCCTGCATTACCATATGCCAGAATTTTCCCATCGGGTAGGCGTAGTGTTCCCTTTATGATTCCATTATTCCAATTTTTGTAGTGATAGCTTTCCGGCATCCAGTTTCTGCTGACTTCAGCTTTTGAAAAGAGTGTACGATGATTGAGTACAATACCGGAAAAGCAGAACATCAGGATAAAAAAGCTAAAGAATAAACCTACCCATTTATGGTATTTCTTCCAGAAATTTTTCATTAGAGATTTTTGCTTAGTTTAAATTTGTACTGCCATCCGGCTGAATGGCATATTCAAATGAATAAATACCGCTTTTGCCTTCGTCATCATAAAAACTCTTGGCTTTCAACTTGGCATATTTCCCACTGGCTGTGCGAACGATAAATACGTAATCGCTTGGGGTGTAAGTGGGAGGGGGGCCGGCAAAAGTGATTGCTTTACAGAGAACCTCATTAGCGGTGGACTCCATGGTAGGAGGAGGGAAACCTGTGCCGGGAGCAGTGATGGTATAGGCTGCGTCGACAGTAAATGTTCCCTGCGGAACTGTCGTACAGGCTGCCAAATCTTTAATGTTAGTGAGTAATGCTCCACCTTTTCCTTTGCCGGATGCACCGCTGTTGGTACGCACATTGTAACGATTGAATGCGATGTCCCAGTCTGTATTTTCGGCATGGGATTCTTCACTGACGCTTACTTCTTTTCCTTTTTCAAGTGAATAATAGATCCAGTCGTTTCCGTATGCTGTTTTCCGACTCAGGCTTACTTGTTTTACCGGCAACGTGTTTTCTCCTTGTGCAGGGTCGTCGGGACTGTTGTTGTCTGAGCAAGCGGTGGTGATAAACGCTGAAAGTACGCCAAATAATAGAATGGCGAATCTGAATTTGTTTTTGTTGTTCATTATTGTTTTAGTTTAATTAAAGTGTATAATTACATGCGATAAAATAGTTTCTTCCCGGTGAAGTGGAAGTATTGAAAGTCACTCGATCTGAAGTATAATCGAACAAATTGGTTATTCCTGCTGTGATTCTCAGATTCTGCATGATATATTGAGATACTGTCAGATCCCAAAGACAATAAGGGTTTACTTTAGCCTGATAGTAGGCTTCTACCTTCTTTCCGTCTATTTCCAGTTCATCCAACACATCGAATTTCTTTTTCCCCATAATATTGCCGGACAGGTTGACAACGGTGGCATAGCGTGGGATGCGTGTGTTATATTCAGCACGAATATTACCGGAATGTGGACTGGAAGAGCTCAATCGGACTCCATCCGCATCTTTGCTTGTGTACAGATAATTGTATGCTCCATGCACATTGATATGTCTGTTTATTTGTATTTTGCACATGGTCTCTACTCCTGCCAGGCGGCTTTTTCCTATATTGATATAATGGAGTTCCGTTTGGTCATTGCTCCACATTCCTTCTATTTTGTTTCGGAACCAGTTGCTATAAACGTTGGCATTGATATTGATCCAACTGTTCACATATTCTCCCGAAAGAGAGATATAATTGTTGGTTTCGGGTTTCAGTTTACTGTTGCCATATATCCAGAACATGCCCAGATGGTCCCAGTTCATGTACAACTCTTTAATGCTGGGTGAACGGTAGCCGCGTGCATAGTTAAAGCGGACAGTGAATGGAAAGATCTTATACATCACGGAAGCTTTGGGAGTGATGTTGGTACCGTATTTCTCGTGATAGTCGCAGCGGAGTCCCGCTATTACGGAGAATTGCTTGTTGATGCTCCAGTCATCCTGGAGGAAGGCGGTGGCATACCATTGGCTTTTGTTTTCTTTCACACCGGTTTCAAATTTATCACTGAATAATGATTCTCTGTAATATTCCAATCCTCCCGTAATGGTCTGTTTATCGAGCGCCGTAGTGCTATATACGATACGGGGCTGGATAATATTGTTTTTATATTCGAGACGACGACCGCTCTTCAGTTCGTATTTATCATATCGGTTGTAGTGATCGGTATGAACAGAGGCTACCAAAGAGGATTTGTCGGAAATCGTGTAATCTATGCTTCCGCCATAGGTATAGTCCTCTGATTTCTCGAATATATTATCTGCTTGAAAATCATATTTGTTCAGCATATAATAGCTTCCTTTTAACTGGACTTTGAGCCGTTTGCTGAAACGATAGTCCATTTTATGGGCTACTTGTACGTCTTCGTATCCCGATATACTGGTCGGGGTTTTACTGAGTTCTTCGGTAATTGTGGTGTTATAGGCCGGAAAATATTTCACGAGAGGTTTTTTATCGAATAATTGGTATCCATCGAAACTTTTGTAAAGTACGTCGGTGTTCATGGTGAACTTGCCCAGGTTCAATCCAAGAGACAGATTGGTGTTCAGATTGGGTTTATCCAGATGAATCCGATATTTGTATTGCGAATGATCTTTGGGAGTATCTTTATAGTTTTGCTGGTTTCTTCCTGCATAGCGTATGCCTGCGGAAGCCTCGAATTTCTTTTTGGCTTTACGCGTAATGATGTTGATAACTCCGCCCATCGCTTGAGAACCATAGAGGGCCGAAGAAGCTCCTTTGACTATTTCGATATGGTCGATATTATAAAGATTGATTCGCGAATAGTCGATGTTGCCACCGTTTTCGCCCGCTATACGTTCGCCGTCTATCAGGAAAAGGATGTGTTTGGAACCTAATCCCTGTATATCGATGCTGGTTCCATAGCCAACCTCCTGAAAGTTAAGTCCGGGAACCTCTTGAGTCAGAAGGTCCTGAATGTTACCGGTTCCTCTTTCTTCTATTTGCTTAGAGGTGATTATCTGAGTGATGACCGGTGTGTTCTTAATCTTCTTTTCTGTTCGGGTTGCCGTAACCACAATTTGTTCAAGATTGAAAGGATCATCGTTCATATAAGAGACTGTGTCCTGTTCTTGCCGTACATTCTGTGCTGCTAAAGGAAGTGTTCCTATAAGAGTAAGTAGTAATGCTAATTTTACTTTCATCATAATCTTTGTTTTTGAGACAGCAAAGATAGAGGGTCCTTAAAGAGTGTGAAATACCTAAAAATAGGTAAAAGACGGATGCCGGTTGGTACTAATTCCATTAAAATTATTAGTTCAACTTCCGAATGGCTTTTCACACCTTGCATATCGGAGGGATTCTGTGACTTCTCTTAAAGAATTTGCAGGAGATGGTGTAAGGAGTGGAATAAAAATCGTATTTTTGCAACCAACTTTTTTAAAATAACCGGTTATGGATACCATTCAGATAAAAGATAAACTATTCACTGTTTCTATCAGGGAACAAGAGATTCAGAAAGAAGTGATTCGCGTGGCGAACGAAATTAATCGTGATTTGGCAGGTAAGAACCCGTTGTTCCTCAGTGTGTTGAATGGCTCGTTTATGTTTACTGCCGACTTGCTGAAACACATTACGATCCCTTGCGAGATCTCTTTTGTGAAGCTGGCTTCTTATCAGGGAGTATCATCTACCGGTTCCATTAAGGAAGTGATCGGTATTAATGAAGACATAGCGGGACGTACGATCGTTATTGTAGAAGATATTGTGGATACGGGACTGACTATGCAGCGTCTGCTGGAAACATTGGGAACACGCGGACCAAAAGAAATTCATATTGCTTCGTTGCTGGTGAAACCGGATAAACTGAAGGTGGACTTGAATATTGAATATGTGGCAATGAATATTCCCAATGATTTCATTGTAGGATATGGTCTCGATTATGATGGTTTCGGCCGTAACTATCCGGATATTTATACAGTTGTAGACTAACATAAAATAATAGGTATACCAGTAATGGTAAAATGTAGAATTATAAATTAACAAGATGCTGAACATTGTAATTTTCGGTGCTCCCGGTTCAGGAAAGGGAACACAAAGCGAACGTATTGTTGAGAAATACGGAATTAATCACATTTCAACAGGAGATGTATTGCGTGCAGAAATTAAAAACGGCACAGAACTGGGTAAAACAGCTAAAGGCTACATTGATCAGGGACAGTTGATTCCGGATGAATTGATGGTAGACATTCTGGCAAGTGTGTTTGATAGTTTCAAAGATAGCAAAGGGGTTATTTTTGACGGTTTCCCAAGAACTATTCCACAGGCTGAGGCGTTGAAAGTGATGTTGAAAGAACGTGGTCAGGACATCTCTGTGATGTTGGATCTGGATGTTCCGGAAGAAGAACTGATGACTCGTCTGATTAAACGTGGTAAGGAATCGGGCCGTGCAGATGATAATGAAGAGACCATCAAAAAACGTTTGGTTGTATATAATACACAGACTTCACCGTTGAAAGAATATTATAAAAGCGAAGGCAAATACCAGCATATCAATGGTCTTGGAACCATGGAAGGTATCTTCGAAGATATTTGTAAAGCGGTAGATACATTATAATTATAAAATATGTGTGCTGATATGCTCCATGCGCTATTTATAGCCAATGGACATATTGGCACATGATTACATCGAAAAAATAATTGGTTATGGCTGAATCGAATTTTGTTGATTACGTAAAGATATACTGCCGCTCGGGTAAAGGCGGAAGAGGCTCTACGCACATGAGGCGAGAAAAATATACTCCTAACGGTGGACCTGATGGAGGAGATGGCGGAAGAGGAGGCCATGTTATCCTGCGTGGTAACCGGAATTACTGGACATTGCTTCACTTGAGATATGATCGTCATGCAATGGCTGGTCATGGGGAGTCGGGCAGTAAGAACCGTAGTTTCGGTAAAGACGGAGCGGATAAGATTATTGAAGTTCCCTGTGGTACGGTGGTTTACAATGCCGAAACAGGTGAATATGTATGTGATGTAATAGAACACGGACAAGAGGTCATTCTCTTAAAAGGCGGACGTGGCGGATTGGGAAACTGGCACTTCAAGACGGCTACCCGTCAGGCTCCCCGTTTTGCCCAGCCGGGCGAACCGATGCAGGAGATGACTGTAATCCTTGAATTGAAGTTGCTGGCTGATGTAGGTCTGGTAGGTTTCCCAAATGCAGGTAAGTCTACCTTGTTATCTGCTATTTCTGCTGCAAAACCAAAGATTGCCGATTATCCGTTTACAACATTGGAGCCTAACCTGGGTATTGTATCTTATCGTGACGGACAGTCGTTTGTGATGGCTGATATTCCGGGAATTATCGAAGGTGCCAGTGAAGGTAAGGGATTGGGATTGCGTTTCTTGCGTCACATTGAGCGCAACTCTTTGTTACTTTTCATGATACCGGCGGATAGCGATGATATCCGTAAAGATTATGAAGTGCTGCTAAACGAACTGAAAACATTTAATCCTGAAATGCTGGATAAACAACGGGTACTTGCCATCACTAAGAGTGATATGCTGGATCAGGAGTTGATGGATGAAATAGAACCGACATTGCCGGAGGGAATTCCTCATGTATTCATTTCATCTGTATCCGGTTTGGGCATTTCGGTGCTGAAGGACATTTTATGGACGGAGTTGAATAAGGAAAGCAATAAAATAGAAGCTATTGTGCATCGTCCGAAGGATGTCAGCCGATTGCAGCAGGAACTCAAAGATATGGGTGAGGATGAAGAACTCGACTATGAATATGAGGATGATGGTGATGAGGACGATTTGGATTACGAATACGAAGAAGAGGATTGGGAAGATAAATGATTTCACTCACTGACGATAGAAAAATGTTGGGGTATGCGCTGTTGGGCGCATACCCCAACATTTCTCATTTTGTAACGACCCGTCACGGCGGTTATAGTGAGGGGGCGTATGCTTCTTTTAATTGTTCACCTTTTTCGGGAGATGAACTTGAAAGGGTAGAGAAGAATCAGACGTTGTTGTTTCAATCACTATCGCAAGCTCCTAGGCATTTGATTATTCCTTTTCAGACACACGGAACGAAAATACTTCCGGTCGATGAAAAATTTCTTGGAGTTTCTGGGCAGCAGCAACAGGAAATGCTAAACGGGATTGATGCGTTGATTACCACTGAGCCGGGATGCTGCATTTGTATTTCCACGGCAGACTGTATTCCGGTATTGTTGTATGATAGAGTACATCATGCTGTAGCGGCTGTGCATGCCGGGTGGAGGGGGACAGTGGAGTATATTGTTGGACATACGCTTGAGAAGATGCGGGCTGTTTTTGGAACGGAAGGACAAGATGTAATCGCATGTATCGGTCCGGGTATCTCTCTACAATCATTCGAGGTGGGGGATGAAGTTTATGAAGCTTTTCGTTTGAATGGTTTTGATATGTCGCGTATCTCTTTCAGGCATTCGGTTACACATAAGTACCATATTGACTTATGGGAAGCCAACCGGCAACAGCTTTTGGATTTTGGAGTACCGGGGGTACAAATTGAAATAGCGGATATTTGTACTTACATCCGGCATGAGGATTTCTTTTCAGCGCGAAGATTGGGCATAAAGTCCGGACGTATTTTGTCGGGCATTATGATAAATAGCTGATAGATAAAATTTTGATTTATTATGTATACCATTATTGTATCGAAAGAGTTAAAAGAAGCATGTCCTGTTTTTGCAGGGGCTGCTATATATGCTGAAGTGAAAAACACTTCTTATTGTGAAGGGCTTTGGGAGGAGATTCAATCTTTTACAGAAATGCTCACTGCAACAACCCGGTTGGAAGATATTAAGAAACAACCTGTGATAGCTGCCACACGTGAAGCCTACAAACGCTGCGGGAAAGATCCTGGGAGATATCGGCCGTCGGCCGAAGCGTTACGTCGCAGATTGATGCGGGGGATTGCTTTGTATCAGATTGATACTTTGGTCGATTTGATTAACCTGGTTTCTCTCCGGACCGGACATTCGATAGGTGGTTTTGATGCTGATAAGATAGCGGGCACTGGTCTGGAACTGGGGATCGGTAAGATGAACGAGCCTTTCGAAGGGATCGGGCGTGGTGTGCTGAATATCGAAGGGCTGCCGGTGTACCGGGATGCTGTGGGGGGAATAGGGACTCCGACCAGTGATAACGAACGGACAAAGATGGGGCTGGAAACAACACATATATTGGCTATCGTTAATGGCTATAATGGTAAAGAAGGACTGCAGGAAGCTGCCGAAATGATACAAACTTTATTGAAAAAATACGCTGACTCGGACGGAGGAACAATTACTTACTTTGAATAACGGATATCCCCATGAAAAACATATTCACTTTACTGATTTTATCTGTATGCTTTTTGTGTGCCAACATATCGGGTAGGGCACAGAACAAATTTTCGGATATGGAGGTCAATCATGTCCGGGTGGCTACACCGGGACTTTTTTCCAAGGAGAATTGTGTCATGCTGGATCTGAAGTCCCTGTCACGGAATTACTCTTTCCCTTTGCCGGGAGGCAAAGTCATTTCGGGCTATGGAACACGTGGAGGCCATAGCGGTGACGACATAAAAACTTGTGCCCGCGATACGATTCGTGCAGCTTTTGACGGGGTGGTACGTATGGCTAAACCTTATGGTGCGTATGGCAATGTGATTGTGATACGACATCCCAATGGGTTGGAGACGGTATACAGTCATAATGTGAAGAATCTGGTAAAGAGTGGGGATGTGGTGAAAGCCGGAATGGCTATTGGCCTGACCGGACGTACCGGACGGGCTACTACCGAGCATCTGCATTTTGAGACGCGGATTAACGGACAACACTTTAATCCCGGTCTTATTTTTGATATGAAGAAGGGAACCTTGCGTACTGATTATTTGCAATGTACGAAGAAAGGTAAGGGAATTGTTGTTAAAGCTTTGAAAAGCGAAAAAGTCCTTCCTAAATATAAAACTCTTTCGCCTTTCCTATATGAACTGCCCGGGATTAAAAAACCGGTATGGAATATACCAGCCCTAGCGAGATCCGCTGCGTATTCGGGTCTATAGCATCTAAATTGCGGGCGGGTTTCAATAGTTTATTCCGTTTGTATTGATAGTGCAAGAAGATCAATAGTTCGCTGTTCCTCATTGGATAGTATTCCACACAAACTTGTCCGCACCATGTCCGGCGATAGGTACCTTTTTCAAAGATACCGTTAGCTTTATAAATTTTTCCGGATTCGTAAATACCTTTCAGGTAAGCATTCCAATTAGGGTGGAAGCGGTAGTCTACATTGGCAATCGTGGTAAAATACTCGGTATGTTGGGCTGTCTGCGGGTTTTCCAAGTCTATGCGAGGTAAGGCGCTGATAATGCCTTTATTATCTATTCCTTGTCGGGAGTACATGAAATCCATATAAGCGATCCATGGACCTTTTTCGTAAACATTGCCTGCGGTAAGATACATTATATTTCTTCCTTTGGCCTGCTGTCCCCATGAAGCGGCGTATCTCAACTGAATGGCTTTGTCCAGATAATAACTGTTCCAGTTAATGGTCGATATCAGAGGTACTTTGGTAGCTTCGACATCTGTCGGCAGGCCGTGAAGGTAAGTATCTGCGTCTCCACCGTTACGGTTGTTGACTATCTGAAAATTGAGTTCTTGAGTCGGAGTCACATTCCAAGTGGCAGATACTCCCGCCAGAAAGCAGTTTACATAATTATTAAACTCGCTGAATTCACGTACTTTAATCGGATTGACATAGTACTCATAGCCTCCCAGCATAAGAAATTGCTTTCCGGCCGTGATGGAAAAGCGATCGGAAAGGTGATAGGTCAGATAAGCATACTCTACGGAAGAGGACAGATTATCCAGAGCAAAGGGGTTGCTGTATTTATTAAAAGATTGCCGGAAATGGTAAGAGAACTTCCGGTTGATATTTCCTATGATTTCCAGCTTAAACCGGTTTAACTTGAAAGCAACTTCATCTAACTCATTTTCAGTAAAAGAGGCAGCACATGAAGTATATAATTGGAGATTCATGTGAGCGGAAAATCCTTTGTTCTCTTTTCCGGTGACGCGTTCGATCACAGAGGGGATAGAGTCTTTGGGGGAAATAATTGGTTGTTGTTGAGCTGCAACAGTGCTCATGGTAAACAAGGTTACCAAAAGGAAGACGTGTCTTTTCATATTTGTGAAATCTCTTAGGGTTAATAAAGTGATGCAAAAATAATAAAAAAACGTCTTCCTTTCGGTTATTCTAGGGTAAAACTAAAACTGTTTGTTTCTCCTTTACCTTCTTTTTCTATCAGTCTACAAATTTCAGGCAAACAGGTTTATCTACTTTTATATCTTTCTTGATATCAGTTAATAATCCGGTAGCCTGATCTCTTTCAAATATTTGAATGACATTGGTGTCGCGGCAAGCTACCAATAAGTATTTGCCGTTGGGAGTGATGATAAAGTTGCGTGGATGGATTCCCGTTAACTGATAACCTACCTTGGTTAGGGTACCGTTGGTCTCATCAACTTTAAAGATAGCTACTCCGTCTGCTTTCAAGCGGTTGCTGGCATAGAGATATTTTCCGTCCGGGCTAAGGTGGATGTCACCGCTTCCCTGTGCGTTTACAGTGTCAGCCGCAACAGTTTGAATTTCGTCCAACATTCCGTCAGCATATCGAAAAGCGATTACCGTCCCTCCGATTTCATTAATAAGGTAGGCAAACTTACCGTCTGAATTGAATATCAGATGCCGGGGGCCGGAACCGGGAGCAACTTTAAAAGCTTCCGGGGTACCTTTTGTGAGGAATTTCTCTTTGTTATCGGCATTGGCATTAGGGTTGATATTGAATTTATGTATCTGATCGGTACCTAAGTCGTCTGCCAGTAAATATTTACCGTCGGGGGTAATACGTACACAGTGTAGGTGAGGCATCGTCTGCCGTTCTTTGTCCGGACCGGAACCTTTAAATTCGATTACGTCTGAGGCGGGTAGCAATGCTCCGTCTTGTCCGATAGGAAAGACGGTAATACTTCCACCGCTATAATTGGCTGTGACGATGTTCTTTCCGTTGGTGGTCAGATAGCACGGATCGGCTCCCATTGTTTTTTGTGTATTCAATAAGTGTAGAGTTCCTTTTTCTTTGTCGAAGGCAAAGGCGCTGACTGCGGCCTGGTCTTTGCTAAATTCATTGACGGAGTAGACAAACTTTCCGTCCGCTGATGGAATGAGGTATGAAGGGTTTGCTACTTCCGCATCACTCAGTGGGAGCGATTCTCCGGTTTCTTCGTTGAATCGGAAAGTATAGATGCCTTTGCTGTTGCCGGAAGTGTAAGTTCCGACCAGCATTGTTAATTCACTGTCAGTGGTTGACGGATCTGTCGGCTGAGCTGTTGTCTTTTTGGGGGAGCAACTGGCTACAATCATACCGGCAGCACAGATACTAATGATTTTCTTGACCATAATGAATAGATGTTGTTTTGAGATTTTGTTGGTTGTCTTTGTTACATTCTGAAAATACAAAGTTAGTATAATCTCCTGTGTTTCTTTCCGGAATGAATAAAATATCTAAAATCCACCCTCTTTTTCTTTCTATATGACGAATATTATCTATCTTTGCACCTACATAAGTGGTTACCACTTCCTCATTTCAAAAGGGGTTGACTGGTTTTGACAGCGGGCAGAAATGGTGGGTAAGCATGCAGTGCGTCGGTGATTTGCACTTTAATCTCAGTTATCAAAATTTTATCTGGCGAAACTAATTACGCTCTTGCTGCTTAATCGAATCATAGTAGATTAGCTTAATCCAGGCACCAGGTGCCAGGACGAGACATCACTCGGAAGCTGTTGCTCCGAAGCATTCCGGTTCAGTGGTGCAGTTACATCGGGGATAGTCAGAAGTGGCCTTGCGCTTCTGATGAAACTTTAAAGGATAAGGCAGGAATTGATGGCTTTGGTTCTGCTCCTGCACGAAAAACTTAGGCAAAGATAAGCATGTAGAAAGCTTATGATTTCCTCGTTTGGACGAGGGTTCGAATCCCTCCAGCTCCACTTTATGACAAAAAGGTCCTCCTGAACTTATAAATTCAGGGGGACTTTTTGGGTTAATAAGATCCCAATTGTCCGGGTTATAAAGTTCTTCTCTAACGTAAGTTGTTGAAATATATTGGATTAACTTCATTTTATCCCCAATTATTTGTCCGGGTAATTTATTTTGTTTTTTAAAATAAACACTCTACATTTGGCTTCGGAGTAATTTGTCATAGAGAATCGACAAATGAAAAACAATCTGATTCCAAGTCTGGTTAAGGAAATTATTGTCTACCCATATTTGTTCCTAATTCATATTCTGGAAAATGCCCCGTTAATCTGTCTTTTTTTTATTAGAAACCATATTTGGAAAACAAATTGAATATTATCCCGTTCTAATGTAGATCAGATTGATTTTTCATGTAAGTCACCTCTCTCAATGTCTTGTTACTAATAAATAAACTATGTGAACATCTCATTGCTGTTATTTTGTTAATATCCACTACGATAACTGAGAGGGATTTAAAGCGTGTAGGAGCGCTACAAATCCGATCACCTCCTTACGTGACGTGAAGAAGGTAGTATTTCTTTTCCCCCTCCCTCGCTACCTCTTGTTTGATTCTTGCTTTTTATAAACTACTCCATTTAAATTATAACAAACAAATAGAATGAAATATATTATATACTTCATGATGATGTTGTATGGTTCATTATGTCATGCCATCGTTTGCAAACACATTGTAGAAAGAAGTGAAACGAATACTCGTAAAGTGTATCAGATCCAAAGGGATGCTCTGGGTTATATGTGGTTTATGAACCATGCCGGAATCAGTCGGTTTGATGGGACCAAGCTAAAACACTATAAACTGCCGGCCGAAGGGCGAACCATGGATTATTATATGGGCAATTGCCGGTTGCTTACAGATAATCGGAATGGGTTGTGGGTAGTCACCCGTAATGGATATTTATGGATGTACAATCCATCATTGGATAAATTCGAATGCAGGAATCATCTGGTTATTCCGAATGATGTTTCCCTTCATTTTCTCTGCGTAGATAACAGTAGTCATATCTGGTTTTCTGTCGGAAACCGGTTGATAGCCTATCAAATACTATCTAATACTTTTCATCGGGTGGATCATAGCCTGGCAACGATTTCCTGTATGGTAGAGGTGGCTCCGGGAGAGTATTTTGTAGGTTCGGATGAAGGGCTGTTCGGAATTACAATAAAGAATTATGCCGTCGACAGGCAAACCGGAGAATTGTCCGGTAAAAGATATAGCCGGATACATGAAATACTTTTTCATCCTTATACCCAAAGATTGGTTATGTTTGATTATTCGGAAGGATTAGGGGTATGGGATATGAAGTCGGAGCAATTGGTTGGTACTTGGAACCGATTGTTGAATAGTCGGGTCAGTGGTCTGAGGATATGGGATGACCGGACTGTTTTGGTAGCTACAGATGGTGAGGGAATATTTCGTATGGATATCGTTAATCCGGATATTACATCTTTTATACAAACTGATTTTGAGAATGATAATTCAATTCGTACCAACCGGATTGCTGACGTGTTTGTAGATGATCAGAAACTTATCTGGGTGGCGGATTATCCGGAAGGCGTATCAATGATCGATGTGGAATCTCCTGATGATTATAAATGGTACAGGGCACGGTCCGGGGACAGTCATCCACTGACCAACAATCGGATAAATGCGGTTCTGCATGATTCGGATGGGGATGTCTGGTTTGCAACGGATCACGGTATCAGTTGTTTTCATCCGTCGACAGGCTTATGGAACCGGATTGTTACGCCTCTTCCTTGTCAGATGTATACTGCATTGTGTGAAGTAAAGCCGGGAGAGATATGTGCCGGGAACTATGTACACGGTTTGTTCTTCATCCGAAAGAAAAGTAATTATTCGGTTACACCGTATGTACGTATTTCAGGAGTAAACGCATTGTGTCGTAAGGATAAAGACGGTTTTTGGATTGGAACGGATGAAGGGGTGTTTTTTTATTGTCCGGAAAACGATAGTATCGTGGAGGTAAAACGCTTGTCCGGTTTACACATTCATGCTTTGCATCAGTCCGATGATTGTCTTTATATTGGGACTGAAGGAAACGGATTAATGGTCTATCATCCGGAGCATGAGCAGATGGATACGGTTGCTGCTTTAGGAACCGGTAATGTATATGCTGTTTGGTCGGATGATAGCAGGCGGTTAATGGGAAGCAGTGATGGGTTTGCTTTCTCGCTCGATCTTGTACAACATTCATATTACAGGTTTCTGAGTAAAGGAATTCGGATTACATCGGGTACTTTCTTAGGTAATGGAAGATACATTTTGGGCACCTATCAAGGCGCAATTGAGTATGATAAACAAAAGGCTCGACCGCTGCGTAAAGCTTGTTTGGGATTTTACTTGGACGAACTTCGGGTTTTGGACAAAGAGGTGACCGTCGAAACGGAGAATTCTCCATTGAAGAAAGCTCTGAACTGTACAGCTACGTTACAGTTGGAGCACAATGAAAATACTTTTTCGTTTACGGCTACTGCCATTCGCTATACTGAAAAGCAGGATATAGCTTACAGTTGGAAACTCGATCATACGGATTGGAGTGCTCCGTCTGTAGATAATAGAATTCGTTTTTCGAACCTTCCTCCGGGTGAATATATCTTTTCTGTGCGGGCGTTATCCATTGATAACGGTCGGCCGTTTGCGCAAAGAAATATGCACATCATCATTCGTCAACCCCTTTGGAAGACAGGTGGAGCTTTCCTTTGTTACGGTCTTTTGGCACTTATGTTGGGCTCTCTGGCCGTACGTTCATGGTTCGTATGGCAAGACAGAAACCTTTCAAGAGAACAAGTACGGTTGTTTGCGAATACGACACGTAACCTTTGTCTACCACTTACACTGATAAAAGTTCCTTTGGAATATCTTTATGAAAAGTCATCTTCCGAACTTGTTAGTAACGTATTGCAACAGATAAAGGGAGTGAACAATTTATTGGCTGAGCTGGAAAATATCAGTCGTGTTTCTGCTGCTCCGGGGCGTCTGTCGCTTGCCGACTATGAGTTATCCATATTCTTGAAAGAGACAGTAGCCCGAATTAGAGATTATATCAGCGAGAAGGACATTATGCTCCGTTGGACGGAGGAGCCTGCCTTTGCTACCGTATGCCTCGATAAGGATAAGATGTCTGCCATTCTTAGAAACCTGTTAATGGCTTTTACAGACAGTATGGATCGAGGTGGCGAAATTCTTCTGAGTACTTCGTGTAACAATCAAAAGTGGGAGTTGAGGCTGGAATCTGAGGATAACGGGTTTCTTAAAAAAAAATTCTAAATTATAAAGGGTTCGTTTCGGGAGGTTCTTCCGAGACAATGAGTTGGCTATTTATACGTAAATTAATCTGTTTGCATAAAGGTAAAATCAAATTTGCTTATAAAGAAGAACAAAAACTGGTGCTTATTTTAATTTTTCCTATTGTCATCCGGCAATCGGAAAGAGTTTCTGAATTCTCCGGGATATTATCCGTACCGGAGCTCTCCACAGGGAATAGTGAGTTGTTGTCGGTTACCGGAATGCTGCCGACAGTGAAAACTTCTGAGCAGAAACGTCCGGATAAGAAAAAAGAGAAACATTCTCTGGTATTGGTTGAAAGGAATAAGGATTTGTGTAATTATCTTGTGCAAATCCTGATGAAGGAGTATAAGATTGTGTCTGTTTGTGATGCGGAGGCGGCCTTTGAGACTGTGTGTGAACAATGTCCGGATGCAGTACTGGCTTCTTCTGTTCTTACCCGTATTTCGGGTGAGGAACTTGCCGTTCGGATTAAATCGGATGACAGAGTAGCACATATTCCGGTAATATTGTTAGTGAAACCGGGAGAGGATGACCGGTACATTCAACGGAATGCCGATCTTTATGTGTGGATGCCTTTTGCCATATCATCTTTAAAGACTGAGATTGCAGCTTTGATTGCTAACCGGGAAATGATCCGTAAGAGGTATATTCGTTTGGCCTTGGGGGGTGAGGCCTCGGACCCTATCGATAAAGAGGTAGAGTCATCAGAAGGTGATCAGGAGTTTATTCGTCAGGTGAGAAGTCTGATTGAAGAGAGGATGACCGATTCCGGATTTAAGATTGGTGAACTGAGCGGCTGCATGAATATGAGTCGTTCGAGTTTTTATAATAAGATTAAGGAGATAACCGGACATGCTCCTGCGGACTATGTTCGTAATGTGCGGCTCAACAGAGCATTGGTTTTGTTAATGAGCAGAAAGTATACGGTGGCTGAGGTTGCGGATATGACGGGTTTCAGTGATCCTAAATACTTCGGGATCGTGTTTAAGAAATATTATGGGGGCTCACCGACGAAGTATATAAACAATTTATAGACCGACAGAAGACCGGTAAGGGAGCCACCTTGCCGGTCTTCATTTTATTAACTAATCCGGTCGACTGGATTGAGAGAATTACTCTTATCTTTGCTATCCGAAAGGAGAACTGCGATGTAGAAGGATTGCAGAGATGAATGAACGTAAAATTATACATATCGATATGGATGCCTTTTATGCTTCTGTGGAGCAAAGGGATCATCCTGAATTGCGTGGTAAACCGCTTGCCGTGGGGCATGCCGAGGAGCGGGGAGTAGTAGCGGCAGCAAGTTATGAAGCTCGTCGTTATGGAGTTCGTTCGGCTATGTCGTCACAAAAGGCGAAACGTCTGTGTCCGCAATTGATTTTTGTTCCCGGACGGATGGAAGTGTATAAATCCGTTTCCCGTCAGGTACACGAAATATTTCATGAGTATACCGATCTGATTGAACCTCTGTCATTGGATGAAGCGTTTCTTGATGTGACGGAGAATAAGCAGGGGATCTTGCTGGCTGTGGATATAGCTAAAGCTATCAAGCAACGTATCCGTGAAGAACTGAGCCTGGTGGCATCGGCAGGCGTGTCGTATAATAAATTTCTGGCTAAAATAGCTTCGGACTTTCGTAAACCCGACGGACTTTGTACTATTCATCCTGATCAGGCAATCGATTTCATTGCCCGTTTGCCTATTGAGTCATTTTGGGGAGTAGGGCCGGTGACTGCCCGGAAGATGCATTTACTGGGGATACACAATGGACTTCAGTTACGGGAGTGTTCGTCTGAAATGCTGGTACGTCAGTTTGGTAAAGTGGGACTGCTTTATTATGATTTTGCACGTGGAGTCGATCTTCGACCGGTAGAAGCAGTGAGAATACGTAAATCAATCGGATGTGAGCATACATTGGAGAAAGACATCCATGTGAGATCGTCTGTGATTATAGAGCTTTATCACGTAGCTACGGAGCTTGTAGAGCGATTGCAGCAGAAAGAGTTCCGGGGAAATACGTTAACTCTGAAGATCAAGTTTCATGATTTTAGCCAGATAACACGAAGCATGACACAGGCACAGGAACTTACGAATCTTGAGAGAATCTTGCCCCTTGCCAAACAATTGCTGAAAGAGGTGGAGTATGAGCAGCATCCCATTCGCTTGATCGGGCTTTCGGTATCGAATCCGAGAGAAGAAGCGGATGAACATCGGGGAGTATGGGAACAACTGAGTTTTGAATTTAGTGATTGGGGAAAATAGTTAAAGGTGGAATCCTAAGAAAAAAATAGTTGCATGATCGTATTTGTCCGGTATTATTTTTATATATTTGGAAGTAATATCATATTGAGAACTAATAAATTATAAGGAACTATGAGCTTGCATAAATATTCGATTGTTTTATTGGCATTATTGGCATTACTCTGCAGTTGCCATGATGAAGATAAAGGAGATATCCCACAGTCCGATGAGCGAACCGCAGATTTTATTGTGAAATATAAGGATGATTTCGGAATACATACGGATTATAAAGCTAAGGTATATATCTATTATGGAATATATTCAATGGATATTGTAGGCTTTCATTATCTTCCGGACGGGGTGCTGGATTATGAAGGGAAAGAAATAACTCCTGACATCCGTCTATCTGCTGATGGAAAAGAAGATATAACCTTGTTATTGGATAATGCTGAAAAGGTAACGGTTATTGTTGAAAGCTCCTATTATGAGGGAAGAGTGGGAATAACAAGTTACTCTCCGGGCGACACACCTATAAAAGGGATATTTACGTTTGGGGAATAGTGAACGGTATGGAGGGAATCTTTGATGTCTGTTTCTATTTCATGATATATTAAAAAAGGAAGAAGTCTGAACTTCTTCCTTTTTTAATGGAGGATCTGTTTCAGGCAAGTGCCCGTTTTATTCTATAATCCATGGATTACTTTCATTAACTGTTCGCCCAATCCGATGGTATAACCTTGTGACACGAAGACTACCCGGTTGAATGTATCACCGATAATAAACATGGGCAGGATGGTGCTGTTTGGCAACTTCATCGATTCGGCAATTTGTTTCTGGATCGCTCCATCTACGTCGATACCATAGGTAATGGTTGAAGGCAATCCGGGGAATTCTGACGGACGGAACTTTTTGTACTGTTCTTCACTAGGGAAGAGCAACACCATTTTGCGTCCCCATTTTTCAAATTCACCGCTTAAAGCTGCAATATCCCGAAGGGCATGGTTAGTGGGTTCTTGTCCGGCTCCCAGCACTGCTACAACGTAGTATCCCCGGCCACAAGTCTGAAGAATACTTTGCGGTTCGGAGGCTCCTATAGGCAGATAAGTCGATTCGGAATTAAAATTACCAATTACTTGTACCTGGTCTTTGCTTTCGCGCATGACCAGATCGACAGTTGTTGTCTTTCCCTCTTCAATGGTGAAGAAAGTCACATTAGCCAATACAGCTCCGCTTGCCATGCGAGTACCGGTTACCATCATATAGTATCCTGTGTCCAAGCGTGCACCATTCTTCAGCAAGTTCGACCAGGTGGCTCCCCCACCCATATCTACGTCACCTTCGTCGTAGTTGAGGAGTTGGAAGGTTCCATTGCGGAACTTTGAGAGGGTGAAGTGTGAATAGTATTTTGGATCACTCAACGAAGAGATCGGCCGGTAGCGGGCTACGAGCGTTCCGGTTGGTGCCTGCGTTTGCTGTGCGGCTTCAAAATCGACATCATAGACCTTGCCGTTCTTGAGGTTGTTGTCATTGAAAGTCCGATATTGAATCTTGCCGGTCACTTCATCTATCCAAGCAGGAATACCCAGGCTACGGGCCATGGATACAAAGAAAATGTTACGGGATTTCTCGTCTGCTACCCGGGCTTTCCATACACCCATTGGTGACATTGGTATACGTTGTGAGTTCAATTCGTTATTGATTGTGATCTCTTTTTTACACCATTCTACCAAAGCTTGTGGATTTTTGCGGAAGGCTTCTGCTTCACTTGCCGGAATCTCTTTCCGGAAGAATGCTTTGTAAGGAGTGATCATTTCATTGGCTACACGCGGGTTCAGTACGTTGCTACAGAAATCTTCAGAAGCGGGCAGGCCGGAGTTATTCAGATGGTCGTTCAATACTTCCGGGCTTACGTCTCTCAGGTCTTTGGCCGAGATTACTTTCAGCAGGCTGATAGCCTGACCGGCCTTATCGGTTTTTACAGCATCAGAAAGGAAATCGGTTAAAGTCTGGTGATTACCTCTGGAAGCTATCAGTAAGCGTACTGTTTCGGTTTCATCCAGCTTATTCTCTTTGGCAAAAGTCCGAGCTTGCTCTTCGGTAATGAAAGTGGCTACGTATACGTTGCGGATAGAATCTTCCTGTGCCATGCGCCGATCATTTTCAGTACGTTGTTCCGGAGTCACTTCGGGCAGGTTGGCGCCTTCGGCAGGAGGAACGATGTCCAGTGGAAGCGAATAGGTTTCACCGGCGTTTTTGTTCAGTGTGATCTTCAGTTCATTGTCTTTGCCGAATGATAGTTTAGAATAACCGAACCGTCCGTCTTTGGAGGCCCATACCAACATATCACCCTTGCCGGCAGTCAATGATGCATGCCCGCTCCGGTCTGTATGTTTGGTGGCCACCGTATAAAATTCAGCGTAGTTATAGACCTTGAACTCTACGGTAGCATCGGCTACCGGCTGACCTTCGGCATCTGTCACGAGTACGGAACCTTTGGCAGTCGGAGCATAATTGTCAATCACGTTGATCTCTGTATAATTCGGAGTTTCGTACATGATTTCTTCTTGTCCGGTATAGCGTCCGAATACCTTTGTATGCATCAGCATACCACGACTGGCGGGAGCATTAAACCAACCCAGATTCAAAACCGGTTCCGGTTCGCAGGCACCAAAGAAATACCATTTGCCATCTACCCAGGCTTCTACCCATGCATGGTTGTCGTCGGTATGTGCCCAACGCGGAGTATATACCTGTCGTGCCGGAATACCTACCGAGCGAAGAGCTGCTACGGTGAAAGTGGATTCTTCACCACAGCGACCATAAGCGGTTTTTACGGAAGCGAGTGGAGAACTCGTACGGGCATCACTTGGGGTGTAGATTACCTTTTCATGGCACCAGTGGTTTACCTCGAGTACAGCGTCGTGCAATGACAGATTCTTCACACGGTCTTTCAGTTCATTGTAAAACACCCGGCGTGAGTCATCCAGGTTTTCATTGTTTACCCGAATGGGGAGCACAAAATGACGGAATACGTCATCGGGGATTTCTTTTCCCCAAGGCATTTCCCGACGTGCCTGATCGGAGAGTCTGGCATTTTCCAGATAGTAGTCGCCTGTATAATCCGTTACGTCACCTGTAGGCATGTAGGCATAGAGGAACATTAAAGCCTCTTGTTCGGGAACGGTGAGCTTTTCATTAAACACTGCAAACAACTCTCCATTGGGAAGTTGCTGCTTCTTCATTTCAAAATCTTGCGTCACTTGGTTTCGGTAAGCCACATCTTTCAGGAAATGGGACTCACTGCATGAAAAGAACGCAACCGACAACATCGGAATGATTAGAAAGCGGGTTAGGGTTTTCATACAATTTGTTGTTAAGTAAGGCCTCACCCCCGTTCTTCTCTTAAGGAGAGGGGGGAGTGAATGCTTTTGGTTCATATATTTAGTTTTGATTTCTTTCTCTTTTTGTTTCATCTTTCCGGAATTACTGTTTTCTACTTTAATCTTTCGGTATCTTTATGGTCATTTATGAAAATTCTGGTTTACATTCTTCGGAGTCCGGCTCTTTTCCATTTTCCGGGTGAAGGAAAGAGAACGGAACTCTAAAATCCATTCAATGGGAAAAGTACCGTGGGAATCAGTAGTACCATTCCTAGGATAATGAATAAAAGAAGTATCTTCCAGAACCATTTTACCCAAATCTCATAAGGTATGCGGGCAATGCCTAAGGCACCCATCAATACAGCAGAAGTAGGGGTGATCATATTGGTAAATCCGTCACCAAACTGATAAGCCATTACCGTAGCTTGCCGCGAAAGTCCGATGACATCGGAAAAGGGTGCCATGATAGGCATGGTTAACGCTGCTTTGGCGGACCCGGAAGGGATAATCAGGTTAATGAGTGTCTGTATCAGATACATCACCCCCAAAGATACTATTTTTCCAGCTTCTCCCATCAGTGAAGCCAAAGAATGTAAAATGGGGTCGATGATATGTCCGTCTTGCAGTATTTGAATAATCCCTCCGGCCAGTCCCACAACTATGGCGGCCGACAACATGTCTTTGGCTCCATCCATGAATTGCTTGATGATAGCATCTGCATGTTCACTATTGGCAAACCCCGAAAGAATGCCCATTGCCAGAAAGATGGCGGATATCTCCGGTAAATACCAGCCATGACCCATGACACCGATAATCAGGAAAAGAATAGTGAATGCGAGTAAGGTCAATATAAAGAACTGGTTGGATTTGCGTAAACCCAGCCAACCGAAAACTGCAAACAAGATAGATAAGGTGGGAACTGCATAGCAGGTGACTGATGCTTCACCTACTGAAAAAGTACTGATCGGGTAGATGATGGAGAACAACCCCAAGGACACGAGTAACAATAGGTATACGATCCATGCTTGGCGAGTCGTTACATGGGATATCTCTCCACAGCTTTCTTTTTCCCGTTTCCGCCAATAAGCGTCAGCATGATACATAGGTGATTTTTCCGGATGCTTTTTGACGACAGCGGCATATCTGAGTACGCAAACAATCAGGGCGGTGGTCAGTACCAGCCAACAAAACATACGGTATTCAAATCCGGAGAACAACGGGAGATCAGACAAACCTTGCGCAATGCCGATCGTAAAAGGATTCAGTACTGCACCGGAAAAGCCGATATGGGCAGCTACGTATACCATACACAGCCCGGTGATGGAGTCATATCCCATTGATATGGCAAGTGGGACAATGATGATGACGAAGGCCAGTGTCTCTTCACTCATACCGAATACGGAACCGAAAAGGCTGAAAAGGATGATGACTAAGGATATCACTACATTGTTTACTCCCAGTATTTTGATCAGTCGGTGTTTTTCAAGTCCTTTCGTGAAATTCAGAAATGAAAAAATGCCGGTATCAATAGCACGGCTGCTATTCATTATTTGAAAGGCACCTCCCATAATCAGTAAGAAAGCTATAATCCCTGCCTGACGTTCGAAGCCTTCAAGAAGGGAGCTGAACACTTGCCAGGTCTGGGGCGTCTGTTCTACCCGGTGGAAAGAATGGTCTACGATGACAGTGCGGGAAATACCGTTTACGTCGATTGTCTCTCGCATATATTCTCCGGCAGGAATGATCCAGGAAAGCACTGCACAGAGTAGAATGACCGAAGAAATGATGGTGTATGTGTGGGGTATCTGTTTGAGCATAGTCGTTTTTCTTGATAAAGCGCAAAGTTATGCAATATATTTGTAATATACACTTGCCAAATCAGGCCTTATAAAAAGAAAAATCAACTAACGATACACTTTTCTTATGTTTTAGAACATATTTTCGAAAACATTTCGTATCTTTGCAGTGTTAATAAAGAAAACAAGATGTAAAACCGCTCTTCAAAACGTGGAGAGCAAAAAAAGAGGACCAAAATTATGAAAAAGAATGCAAATGAAATTATGATGTTGCAGTATCGTATCAAACGTTACCAAGCAATGGGAAATGGAACAATGTGCCAGCTGTTAAATGGCAAACTTCAAAAACTGCTTGCAAAGCAGGTTACCATGTAATTAAACACAATCTATATTATATGAATAAGAAGCGGGGAATCGGATGATTCTCCGCTTTTTTTGTCATTTATCCGTTTATATCCGGAACAATCATTATAAAATATTCGTTAATTAGACAACGAATTCTATTTTTTCTCAAATTTATTGCTACGTTTGCAACTACTATGATAAAGTACATATTCTGCATATTGATAGGTATCTTTTTTGTGTATGGAGCCGGTTATACCGCTTCTATAGAAGAAACTGCAGAACTTCCCGCCGAAGTTACTGCCACCTTTGTATCACAATATGCCGGAGACCATTCTTTATTCAATGATGAGACGGCTGAATCCAAAGTGTGTGATGCTATTCTTCCCCATAGTTCTTTTTCACGGGAACTAAGTTCTTCCAAAATTTTGAAACTCAAATTGCAGACTGCTATCCGGCTGCTCAATGCCTCACTTTTCCATCAATCGGAGAGGGGAGATACTTATCCGGACTTCAATCATAACTTCATTAAATATTCCAGCGGGTATTATGTATACTCGTTAGAGCATATCCTGATTTAGCTTTCCGATTCTACACTTCTGTATTGAAGTGATTGGGTAACCCCATTTATCCATTCCGATAAATGCCGGGAAGGTGCGTCTTGTATTTTCTGGCGGTCGGTATACATTGCATTTTATTTTTCAATCTAAAATCATACTGTGTTATGTTTAGCTTATTGTTATCCACTTTTGCCATGATGGGGCTTACCTTCGTCATTGGTTTTTTCGTTGCCGGGGTGATAAAGTTGATTGCCTCTGCAGCTGATTCGTTGGCTTTTTATAGTTCGCACCAGGAAGAATTGGCCCGGCTGAAGCGTATTCGGAAACTGCATCAGAAAGTAGCTACGTTAATAACTGAAAGTGCTCTGAGTGATGAGGAGTATGGCAGTGATGGGCGTGAAGACTTCAGCAGGGGGGTCACAAAACATCCCGGAGATAATCGTGGGTTTTATCATGGTGTCAGTCCCGGTGAATCGGAGAGAGGTTTAATGGATTATTTTTATCCGGAAGACACAAGAACGATGTTTCTTCGGAAAGAAGAACAGATGTTACAGCATGATAAAAAAAATAATAAGACATCCTCAACCAATAAAAAACAATAAATCTTGATAGTATGGAAAGTATAGACTTTGGAACCCTGTTTCAGGGATTTGGAACAATGATAGCCAGCGGATGGTTTCTGGCCAGTGCCCGTATGTTTTTAATAGCTTTGGGGTTTCTGCTCATTTATTTAGGCTGGAAAGGGGTACTCGAGCCAATGGTGATGATTCCGATGGGCCTGGGAATGGTAGCTATTAATTGTGGAACACTGATTATGCCCGACGGAACATTGGGGAATCTTTTTTTAGATCCGATGCTGTCGGATACCGACGCATTGATGAACACGATGCAGATTGACTTTCTGCAACCGGTATACACATTGACCTTTAGCAACGGATTGATAGCCTGCTTTGTATTTATGGGAATCGGTACATTGCTTGATGTGGGATTCCTATTGCAGAAACCGTTTGCCAGCATTTTTCTTGCTTTATGTGCTGAATTGGGTACATTTTTGACAGTGCCTATTGCTTCCGGTCTGGGACTGTCTTTAAAAGAAAGTGCTTCAGTGGCAATGGTAGGCGGAGCTGATGGTCCGATGGTTTTGTTTACATCGCTTGCTTTGGCCAAACACTTGTTTGTACCTATTACGGTGGTGGCTTATCTTTATCTGGGATTGACTTACGGGGGATATCCTTATTTGGTGAAATTGCTGATTCCTAAACGTCTGCGTGCTATCAAGATGGTAGAAAAGAAAGCTCCTAAAAATTATGATGCGAAAGTGAAGCTGGCTTTTTCTGCAATCCTGTGTGCAGTATTGTGTTTCTTGTTTCCGGTTGCTTCACCATTGTTCTTTTCGCTATTCCTGGGAGTGGCAGTACGTGAATCCGGTATGAAGCATATATATGATTTTGTGAGCGGTCCGTTGCTCTATGGTTCTACTTTTATGTTAGGATTATTATTGGGTGTACTTTGCGACGCACATTTGTTACTCGATCCGAAGATTCTTAAACTGTTAGTATTAGGTATGCTTGCTTTGTTACTGTCGGGTATCGGAGGCATCATGGGAGGGTACATTATGTATTTCATTAAGAAAGGGAACTATAATCCGGTGATCGGCATTGCAGCCGTAAGCTGTGTACCCACTACGGCAAAAGTGGCTCAAAAGTTGGTAAGTAAAGATAATCCGAATTCTTTTATTTTGGGTGATGCATTAGGAGCCAACATTTCAGGAGTAATCACTTCGGCCATCATTACAGGCATTTATATAACGATTATACCTTATTTATAAATCATAGAGTTGGTGACAAGATAATTTTGGGGATGACTATAGAGAATCATTCGGTGGTTATTGGTAACCCGGAAAGATTGAAATCTATAGTCATCCATGTGTTTTATAGTGACTTTGTTTTCGGATTCTTAAGTCTCTGTTTAAATTTTACTTGAGATTGTCTTGAGATTTGTTTTCAAAGATCTTTTCTCGTTTTTTTGAGGAGCATGGTAGGCTATGTAATGAATAAAAACGGAAAGATAGACCGAAAAGAAACTCAAGAACAGACCGATAAAACTCTTATAAAAATTTATTTAAGGAAAATCTAAGCAGGCTTTACTACTTCTTTTAATTTTTCCAGCATTATATCCGGATCGACATCAACTCCTGACCAGTATTTTATGGCAATGACCGCTTGATAGACCAGCATTTTCATTCCGGGCAATACATGACAACAACCGCGGCGGACCGCATCTCTCAACAGTTGGGTGTATACCGGGTTGGGGATGCAGTCGGCTACTACCATATGTGGCAATAAGGTATCTGTGTCTATGTTCAAGCGTTGGTCTACGTTGGGATAAAGCCCTACTGAGGTGGCATTGATGACAATGTCGATATCTGTGGAAAACCGATAAGGATGGTCCCAAAGTACAAATCTGGCAGTTGCAACCGTTTGGCTGTTCAGTAAATCTGCCAATGCCTGGCCTTTGTCTCTGTTTCTGTTCAAGATAGTGATCTCTTTCACTCCCGCCAGAGCCATTTCGACAGCGATGGCACGGGCAGCACCGCCAGCACCTAACAAGGCAATCTTCTTGTCTTGGATGGTGATAATTTCCGAAATGGCTTTTACAAAACCTTTTCCATCTGTGTTTTCTCCGGTAGTCCTCTGATCGTCTCCAATGACAACTGTATTCACTGCACCGATGATTTTTGCCGATTCTCCTAACTCGTCCAAGTATCGGATGATTTCCACCTTGTTAGGCAGAGAGCAGTTGAATCCTCTCCATCCCATGGCTTTTGCACCCTGTATGGCAGCCGCCAGATTTTCGGGACCGACTTCACAGTTGATATATCTGTAGTGCATATAGTGGTGACGGAATGCTGCTTCCATAATGGCAGTAGTCGGATTTTCGGCTGCCGGACAAGAGAAGGAGCCTACCAGCTTGGGAAGGAAGTTGGGGGCTGTCTGATATTCTTTTAAATCATTGATTGTCACTACCGGATATTTGTGTTCTAGCCCGAATTCTATGATTTCGGGTAAGCGCGCCATAGTTCCGTCATCATTGGTCAATTCACAAAGTACAGCACAGGGTGCAAGTCCTGCCAGTTTCATCAGGTCTATGCTGCCTTCGGTGTGACCGCTCCGTTCTTTGATTCCGCCGGAACGGGCTATCAATGGGAATATATGTCCGGGATGATGAAGAGATTCGGGAGTGGCATTGGGGGCAATGGCCGTCCGGATAGTCTGTATGCGGTCGGCTGCTGATACTCCGGTGGTCACTCCCTCTGCTGCTTCGATCGAAATGGTGAATGCGGTACCATATTTACTGGTGTTTTGCTCCACCATTAACGGTAAGTTCAGTTGTCGGGCTTTCTCCTCCGTGATGCACAGACAAACAATGCCACTACAATGCCGTATCATTATGGCCATGTCTGCTTCTGTCATACTTTGGGCAGAGAAGATCAGGTCTCCTTCATTTTCTCGGTTTTCGTCATCTACCAGAAGAATCCCTCTTCCTTCGCAAACGGAGGTAATGGCGCTTTGAACTCTTTGGCGATGATCACCAAATTGGGATAGTAAATCATTTGCTTTCATTGTATCTTATTTTATTGATTTGTTTGAATATATATGATAGTATTTATCAGTCATAAATAATATAGAGATTTATATAGCTCATGGATAGAGGCTTTAGCGATTTATGTTTTTTACGACAAACCTATCAGATGTGGCAAAGTTACACATTGTCTTTCTAATGGGATTCTATTTTATTTGCAGTATATTTCTGTATATTTGCATTCGGAATCCAAATGGATCTTTATGGCTATTTTAGAACGAAAAATTATACATGAGATTGATACCTCATGCAGTCATATTATCTATCCGCAATTTGTGTTACCCCGACACAAGCATGCGGAATACGAAATTATGCTCTTCACTCAAGGGAGTGGAAAACAGTTTGTAGGAGAAGGAGTCGCGGACTTTCAAGAAGGGGATATTGCTTTGATAGGGAGCAATGTGCCTCATCTGCATCTTTGTAATTCAAAACTGAATCCTGTTGCGAACACTGTATGCAGTGCCGGAGAAGCCTTACAGTTTCTTCCGGACATATTTCCTGTACATATAGAAAATTTGCCTGATTATCAAGAGATTTATCGTCTACTGAGAAAAAGTCAATATGGCGTTCGCTTTTATGATAAAGGGTTGTATGATGAGGTCAAAGAATTGTTTCAGGAGATGGATCTCTTAAAACATACTAATCGTTTGATCACTATATTACGTATCTTGGGGAGACTGACTGAATGTCGGAATATTAAATTACTTTCTGATGTAGCCTACAATGGTTCTAATAGGCTTCTGGAAGTGAATGAACCGGTCAATAAAGTGTATACCTATTTATTTAATCATTTTAAAGAGAAAGTTCTCCTGCAAGAAGTGGCTGATTATGTAAAGCAGAATCCTTCTGCACTTTGCCGTTACTTTAAACAACGGACAGACAAAAGTATTTTTCAGTGTCTGGCAGAAATCCGGATAGAACATGCTTGTAAATTACTGTCATATTCAAACTTGTCTGTTTCGCAAATAGCTTTTGAGTCCGGTTTCAACAGCGTACCTTATTTTATTAAGCAGTTTCAGAGTATCACTGAAAAGACTCCCGGTGAGTATAGGGAATTGATAGGCAGATAAAGAACCCTCTATGCAAAGTGGCGGAGCGATGGGAGCAAGCTGACTTTTGACGGTTTTCATTTTTCATCTTAACAGCTAAGATACGGATCTTGCGGTTAAATATGAAGTTTATATGCTGATTTTAAGTGTTTTAATCGGAAATAAGAGTAGGAATGGTCAGGGTGTGAACGGAGTTTTATGCGTTTGTTTAACCGTATCCAAGCAAGTATACATGATATCTATTGGGAAAATCAGTGCACAGACCATCTCATGACAGATGAATTGCGAAGAGAGGAGGGGGAACCTTTACCGCTATCTGTGGCAGATATTATGGAAACTTTAGTTCGGAAAATTTTGAAATAAAGTAACTTGCACCCAATGTCAGAAACTGATTGAAAACAGTGCCTCTACTTGAAATTTGCCATAATCGATCGGCTGTATCAAGCGTATGCCTGTTGTAAGCGGATAACTCATTCGTAGTACATTCCAGTCGAAAATCAGATCGCCTCCGTATGAACTTTGGTTACTCCACCTACTTTTAGAACTGGCTTGATTGCGCGATAGATCATAAAAGAGGTTTGCACGCAACCGACGGATGTAAATAAGTGAGCCGATGCTCCAATCGGGTGACAGCAGGGGTAAAGCATAATCTGTTTTGAAGGCCCATTGTTGGCGGGTTTGATACTGGAAATGGTATCCTCGGGGTTTTTCTAAAAGATGTTTGGGAAGGTATAATGCTTTGTTGTCAAGATCCTGATACTGATAGCCGACACGGATCATCAGCCCATGATTCCTGATGATTCCCGGCCAGTAAGTAGTCAGGCGGGCGGCATACAGGCTTCCGTAATTTTCAGAATTGAATGGAGTCTTCAGGTATTGCAAACGTAATTGATAGCCTGTGCGGGGGAGAATGTCTCGCTGAGCTTTTCGTCTGTAATCATAGAATAGAATTTCCGGTAGGATATATTGGAAGTTATGGAATTTCCGACTGTGATATTCCTGATATTTATTATTGGTAAAATAATAAGTCAGAGCCGGTTGTATGCCTCGTATTCGTTGGTTGTGTGTTAAGTTAAAAGGGAGATAGACACGTGCTTCTGCTTCCACCAGATTTCGTTGGGTATAATGGCCCTGTGTAATGTCTTGCCCTTTGTCATTCTGTGTCCAGTCTACATTGAAAGCTTTATCACCATAGTCTACCGACAGATTGATAACGGGGAACCAGCCTTGATAGATAAATGACAGTTTACCATGATGATAGCCTTTGTCTATATACCATCCGGCCTGCATGATGGCTGTGTTCAGGGTATTTTGGGACATCAGGGTTGCTCCGGGTTTTACTATTGTACTCAGATCGCTGGCACCTGAGTTCATTGCCTCAGCCACATCATAATAGAAAGGGGCCCAGCTGTGAATTTTGAACGTATGTTCTGCTTTTCTATAACGTTTCGGATTGAAATCGACTGATGTCAGACGTGCCGAGTCCAGGTTGAATTGCTCTTGAGCGGCAAGTGTTTCAACAAATGGCATGGAAGCCGACCGGTTGAGATCTGCCTTTTCAAAGAGCATACTGTCAGTCGGGAGTGAGGCAATGCGATACCCGTCGGCTTGGTAATCAGAGAAGAACAAACGTCCGTCTGACGATCCAAAAGAAGGATCGAAAGCTCCGAAGCGGGCAGCTGTCATTCGGCGGACTTGTCCGTCTGCCGGATTGAGGCTGTAGATGTTGTTGGTGCCGTTGGCTCCCGATTCGAAAAAGATTTTTCCATCTTTCCAAACAGGAGAAGTGATATTGGCGGAAGTTGTTTTTAGCAGTTCTTTCCATATTCCGTTTCCGAAGTTGAATTGTAACAGGCGGATACCGGAATCTGCGACAGCTATCGAGATAATTGTGTCGCCTCCTGCAAATGTCAGTTCTTTGATAAATGCATTATCGGGAACGTCGAAAGCAGCGAGTTCATTACCTTTTTCTGCTTGTATCAGCACGAGTTGGTTTTTACCTTCGACTGTAGGACGTGAAACGGCAATGTGCTGTCCTTGCTCGTCAATGGCCGGGGATAAATAACGTTGTCGGGGAGTGAGGGTTTTTATGTTTTTCTTATCCAGATCATAGTACTTTATAATTGAGTAATTCTGGTGTGTCCAACGTAGTCCGGGTACTAGTTCGCTCCAGTAAACCCGGCCGTTTCGATAGCTCAAACGGCTATTGATACTACCTATATAGTCCAGATGTTTTTCTCTGCCATTATTGATGATCACTAAAGAGTTGATATCTTTCAATCCCGACTTTACGGCAATCACTATAGAATCGTTGATGGGTTGTGGGTATCGATAGGAGGTATAAGTCTCTTTTGCAGGTGATAGATATTGCGGGGACTGTGTACAAGTATCCTGTTTCTCCCACTCTGCACGCAGGAAGTCGAACGTATCATGTTGGAGACGCTTAAAACTACTGCCCGTATAATGCTTAAATGAACCTTCGAACAGTAGGTTCCGAATGTATCTACTGGTGCTTTTATCCCAAATATCGGCTCCGTAGCGTTGACGAGCATAAGAGGTCATATCAAACCCCAGTGCATAGTAGGTACCAGTATAGTTTTTGTAAGATCCCATTAGCCACTTGTCGAAGGAATAGTTCTTTTTTCCTCCTAACATTTGGGCACGGTAAACCATGTTAAATTCCGGTAGTCGTCCACGACCACCGTTAGACATGGCAGTCTCCGTACTTACGGCATCTCCTTCAAGAAACCATACCGGCAAGAAAAAAGAGGCTACTCCGGCTGCCTGTTCACCTATTATATAATAGAGCGGTTTGAAAATGCCGTGCATTACCTTTCCTGTCTGGAAAACATGGCGTGACTCGTGCAGTACCAGATGCTTATCCCAACTTTGGTTATTCAGATCCGAAGAAGGCGTTGTAATAAGTTCCATTCGTCGGGGAGCCCAGGATACCATTCCGTTGGATTGCATGTTGCCCGGATGAAGAATGACCGGAAACTTAGCTTTGATCGGTTTTCCAATGGTCTTTGACATGTGTGGATAAACATTCTCGAGAAAGAGGGCATAACGGTAAGCCATGGAATCGTTTCCTTGCGGATAAACCAGATTGTAGTGGGGTAATCTCGCGATATTCCATTTGAATTTAGCAGGATCCGAGCCGTAATCCATAAATTGAGCATGGAGTCGGAACGATGTCAGCAGGCAAATAAGTGAAAGAAACAGATATTTTGATTTTAACATGAGCTGATTTTAAATGGTAATCTATCGCAAAGCTATAAAAAAATCTCAGTTCGTTCTGTTAAATTCGTTTATACATCAAGAAATTAGTCATTTCTATGTCACCAACAGATACTGTTTGTTCTTTTTCGATACTATAGCCGTGTTTCTCAAAAAATGGGCGGGCAGTGATGCTCACTTCCGAATAGACAGATACGCCTTGACGGATACGGACATACCCTTCTGCTTTTAGCAATAGGCGCGAAGCTATTCCCTGGCGTTGATAGTCGGGATGTACGAACATGCTATGCAGATATCCTTTAGAGTTGACAGATGTGAATCCTGCCACTTGAGACTTTCTGCTGTCTTCTGCCAACAGAAAGTATAGGTCGCTTTGAAACAGTTCATGCCAACGTTGTAGAGTTCCCCGTCCGGTCCATGCTTGGATTTGTAACCTGTTATAGTCAGCCGAACAGGTATTCTGCACGCTTTGTGTAAATAGGGCTCTAAGCAGATCTATATCCTCAAGAGTTGCTTTTCGGAGTCGGATGGGAGGAATTTGCAGGTGTAAAATGGGGAATGGCTTACCTGTTGCATCCAATGCATCGCGACCGGTAGTCTCAAATCCCATATGTAAATAGAATCCCAGTGCTGCTGCATTTTGTTCGTTTACGTCTACTTTATAGATTCGTTTTTTCCGAATGGCAAATTCAACCAGCCGACTACCGTAGCCATGTCCATGGGCATTCGGGCGGACAAACAACATTTCTATGCAATCATTACTTAATCCCATGAAGGCTGCAATAGTTCCTGAATCTTCGCGAATGATGTACAATCGGACTGCGGCAAGATATTCATGTCGGATCAGCGGCTTATAAAATTGTATGTCTGCTTCGGTCAGGAAATGGTGTGTGCTTCGGACAGCTTCTTCCCAGATGGAAAGAAGTTCATCATATACTTTTGGGGAAGGTTGTTCTATCATGACTTATCAATTAAAATTCAGCTTTCTTTTCGATGACCATTCTTTGCCCGGATACGGGGTGGATGAATTCCAGATATTCGGCATGCAGATAAAGGCGTTCTGCCTTCTGTCCATAAAGCTCGTCTCCTACGATAGGGCAGTTTAATCCCAACGGATGAGCTGCATGTACACGCAACTGATGTGTCCGTCCCGTCAGCGGGAAGAAAGCAATACGGGTCTGTCCGTTTCTCCGATCCATCACCTGATATCGGGTGATAGCTGTTTTTCCTAGCTCTTCGTTCACCATTTGTCTGGGTCTGTCAAGATAATCCGGACAGATGGGAAGATCGATAACTCCTTCTTCTTCCGGAAGGATACCATCCAATAGGGCTATATATCGTTTTTTGATGCTTCGGTTTTCAAACTGGGCCTGTAGGTGCCGGTGTACTTCTTGGGTCTTGGCAGCCAGTAGTAATCCTGAAGTGGCCATATCCAATCGATGTACAACGAGGGGACCTGTCGCTTCAGGATAGCGGGCTCTAAGCAGACTGTAGATCGATTGTTCTTCTGACTTTCCGGGTACGGAGAGTACTCCTTCGGGTTTATGAAGAACTAAAAGCCATTGGTCTTCGAAAAGAATCTCCGGCATATTTTGTGATAAAGAGTATCTTTCTGAGGGTGCTGGCTCTACATTGAGACCTTGCAACATGTGTCGCAAAATGGGTTCGCATTTTCCTCTGCAAGACGGATAATAATAACCGTGGTGTCTGATCTCTGTCTTAGGAGATTCCCCCCACCAGAATTCGGCCATGGCAATGGGGCTTAATCCGCTTAGATAAGCATATTGCAATAGTTTCGGGGCAGCACATTCACCTGCTCCGGCAGGTGGCGTTTTTTGAACGGTTTCTTCGAAGATAGCACACAAATTTTTAGTTTCCCCTTTGGCATTCAGGAAGTTGAACTGTTGGAATAGCTTTTGTTGCAATGCTGCCGAACGATTTCTGCGTTCGGCTTTGAGAGCCTCTATCTGTGACGAGAAACTTTCCAGTTCTGTCTTTATTTCGGAAATTTGTTCTTTCCAGTATCTTTCCAAACGCTTGAATTCTGCTTTCTGGTATTGGCTTTCGCGAATCATGGCAGCTTGTTCATTTTCGTTCGGTCGATGAAGTCTGCGCTGTTCCCGTTTTTCTTTTGCTGCTTTCAGAACTTTTCTGGCCTCTGACAATGCCTGCTGTGAGGAAGCTGTTTCTCTCTCCATCTTTTGTTGGAGTTCCAGATATCGGTCACAGTTTTGTAACTGTCCGATTTGGTGATTGATAGCCGAGATTTGTTCTTCTTCTATCTTGAAGAAACCATCCGGTTTCAACAGATCGTATACCGGCGGTACAAAGAAAGAGTGTGAATTGCTTCCGCACAAATTACCCGAAAAAGCAGCCAAATATCCCGTTTGTCCGTTAGAAGTACGGACTATCAATACGCCAAACATTTTTCCTTTGTCCAATTCTTCTTTCCATCTTGTCTGCTTATTTATGTAAGCCTGTACTTCTCCTGCTGCCATTACACATAACGGATGAGGAGTGTAATGGAAGGGATAAGTAAACAAGCGGGGCAATTCGATGCCGGCAATGGAGGTCTGGAAGGAATGAAACATGCTACTTTATTGGATTTAAACGGATTCTTGTGTGACGATTTTCAAGAGATCTTCGAAGGAGCTTACTTTATTATATTTAAGCTTCCCACCGTTTGTCTTCGCAAAATGTTTTTTGGCACATTCGATCTTTGCCTCTTCTATTCTCCGATCTTGTAGGGAGGAATCGCTGGCTTTGGTTTCGGCAATAAAATAAGGATACTTCGATAACTTTTGTTTGAAGACGATGGCCCAGTCCGGATGGTATTTTCCCATCGGAGTAGGGATATAGAAATTGCCGGGTAGTTTTACATAAGCTTCTATTTCGTCATTTTCTTCCAGTCTTTCCATGAATGTTTTTTCATTTTGGGAGTCGAATCTCACATGATCGTACAGATGTTTATCTGCTTTTATTGTGTTTACTCCCAAACGCCCCTGAATAGTTGCCCGGGTAAAGACCGATACATCATAGTACTGGTCGATTGGGGTATATTCGATATGTTTTACTATCAGACATGCTTTTTCTTCATTAATCAGTTCCGAAGCCTTGATAATAAAATCCTCGGGATTGTTTTTGAATTGGCCGAATACATTCGGTTTTATCCGGGAGAGAATCTGAGCAACTGCCTGTCGGGTCAGATTGGTGGCGTCTGTGAGTTTACCGAGCAAGTCATATTTTACTTGATCGTTTGCCATGGCATCTATCTTTTCATAGTGCGCCTGATTGGCATCTACCTTAAATGCCTCTCCCGAAATTAAAGCTGCTTTGGACTTGATTTTTTCCATTTGGCCTGTAATGACAGAAAGATAGAGCTGGGATACTCTTAACTTTTCATTTAAACTTTCGATCGCTCTCTCTACCAATTCTTTTTCGTCAAACTTTACGGTGTAGGTTGACTTACTGCATAGCAGTTTTAACAGTTCCTGAAGTTTGCTGTTTTCAAGTTTATCTTTTGACAACCGAAGATTTATCTTACTTTTCCTTGCATCGTTCGGCTGCATCTCCCTTGGATTATAGATAGAGGCCAGGATGGTCATGATAGACGCCTTATAATCGGTGAGCTCGTCGTCGAAAATCACTTCTCCCTGTTTACGGTCTTCATAGAATTTGTCTGTCAGTTCTCCTTTCTTGATGTACTTGTTTTCAAGTAAAGAGTCGTAGATACTTTGTGCTATATCTTCGGTGGCTATGATGGTTTCACCGTTAGCTAATCGGAGCGACTGGTCCTTGAATAATTGGATGGTTACTTTCTGTGGACGGTCGGCTATGGCTTCCGCCATTTCTGTCTGTAAGCCTTTGGCAAACGATTCGTACGATTCACTGGCTATCACGGTCAGTAGGTTGACACGATGCACTTCTTCGCCTAAAACGTTGACGTCCATGCGATCTCCCTGTCCGTTTACACAGAGGCGCAGCCCTCGTCCCACTTCCTGACGCTTGCGTACCTCTGCCGAACTTTGTTTCAGGGTACAGATCTGAAAGACATTCGGGTTGTCCCATCCTTCCCGCAGAGCGGAATGTGAGAAAATAAAGCGGATCGGCTCTTTCCGGTCAAGCAGACGTTCTTTATTCTTCATAATCAAATCGTAAGCATCTTCATCTGCCGATTCTTTGGTTCCCCGCTCGGTTTTACTGTCAATCAGTTTTCCTTTTTTATCTTTGGAGAAGTATCCTTCGTGAGCTTTCGATGCCACAGTCGATTTCAGGTAATCGATATATTCCGGCTGATTGAATAACGCAAGATCCAGGTGCTTTATGATATCGGTATATTCCTGTTCGAAAATCTCGGCATATTCTCCCTTTCCGTCCGGGTTATACCGGCGGTATTTGGCTACTTCATCGATGAAGAAAAGGGAGAGAACTTTGATGTCTTTCTCAAACAGTTCCTGTTCTTTTTCTATGTGTGACAAGATGGTTTCCCGTATCTGGATACGTCGTAGTTGGGTTTCGTTGACGCTACCCGCTACGTCACCTGCATAAAGTTTGATGCCGTTCCGGAAGGTGACGGAGTCTTCAACGCCGTTGATATCTGTAATTACATAGTCGTTCCGGTATTCTTCCAGATGGTTTGATTTAGCATACAAGTCATCATTTATCTTCAGAGCTCGTACTACCTGATTCACTGCTTTGGTTCTTTTTACTTCGAATCCGATATTGGCAGTCGGGTTTTTGTCCGGATACAGGTTCAAACCTTCCAGATAAACGAATCCTTCAGTAGCTGTTGTCCCACTGATAGAGATACCCTTGACAGCGATCTTCTTAACCAGTTGCAGGTTGTAAGCTTCCATTGCGTCCAGGCGATAGACCAGATTATAGAGTTCGCGGTGTGTAGCCGAATAACGCAGTGTGAACAGGGGATTGAATCGTTTCAATCCCTCTTTTGTTTTGACTCCTTCTACTGACTGAGGTTCGTCGATAATCAGTATCGGATTCATCTGCGCAATCACATCGATGGGACAGTTTCCGCCAAAATCATCCAGCTTCATGTAGATGCGGCGGGCATCTTTATTCGTTGCATTGAACTTCTGTGAATTGATGATCATTACATGGATTTTGCTGTCTGTGACAAATGCGTTCAATTCACCCAACTGTTTGGAGTCGTAGATGAAATAAGACAGAGGGGTGCTGTAATCCGAGGCAAAGTGTTCCTTCATAATCTCCAGGCTTTTGTGGACTCCTTCGCGGATGGCAACACTGGGTACGACAATGATGAACTTGCACCAACCGTAGCGTTTGTTCAGTTCAAAGATGGTTTTGATGTAGGTATACGTTTTACCTACACCCGTCTCCATTTCGATGGTGAGATTGTATTTCCCTTCCAGCGCTTCCGACGGTTTGATTTGTTGGGCACGCTGGATATCCCGGATGTGTTTCAGAACGATCTCATCTGTGAGTTGAGGTACGATAGGGTGGTTACGGAATCCTGTAAACTTTTCAAAGCTGGTCTGTCCGTCTTTCTTCCGGGTCTCTACTTGATAGTCGAACGTCTTGTATGGCTGCCCGCCAAAGACATCACATACCGCTTTTGCTGCGTCTTCCTGAAACTTCTGATGTTTGAATTTTAATTTCATTTCTGTATCTTCCTTCTCTGTTTAAAGAATCTCGATCGTAGTACCGGGAGATAATGTTTTGAATATCTCGTCTATATTGATACGATCGGCACTGTCACGGAATGAGGCGTCGCGGAAAACAACCCGGCGTGGTTGCCTGCCGGCTATTTCACGGAAGACTTTTTCGGGAATCTGTTCTGCGAAACATGCCATTAATTCGGTCTTGTCGACAGAATAAACCGTATATCCATGTATATCCTCTTCATCATGTGGTAGAGACAGGGATAGTCCTAGGTTGGTCAGGCAACCATAAAGCAGATCGAGTCCGGTACGGTCTTCTTTGATATTATCAGTGAAATAGAATAAATCACTCTGTGAATATTCCTTTGCACTGTAGTACACGTCCTTCATATTGCTGTCGGCAATCCGAAAAACACGGAAACCGATGTCCGGGAGGTCCTTTAATTTACGCTGGTTGCATTCCGCCTCAATTGTGTCTCCGGCACGTCGAATACGTTCTTTGGACAGTTCGCAGATGTTCAATGCTTTATGGTTTTCCGTAAGGAAGTCGATTGCATTCTGCATAATCTCTTTTTCACTGGGAGTTTTGGCCTTTTTTATTGTTTCAGTCACATCTTCCGGCAGTTGTACGAGGATGTATTTCACCTTGTTTTTACGTGGTTTCATGTTCATCCGCATAACTGCTTCGGCGGTCGTACCGCTTCCTGAGAAAAAATCCATCACGATGCAATCTTTGTTTTTGGTGTCGATAAACTCACATAAATATTGGATCAGGCTGACAGGTTTCGGAAAGTTGAACACTTTCTTATCAAAGAACTGTAGTTGATGGTTACCGGCCTGTTCATTGGTTTCGACTCCTACTTTGTAATTGATCAGGTTGGGCGGAACTTCCGGATCATATTCCAGCTTTTCGTACGAAGGACTTAACTTGAGAGTCGGTATTTTGATTGTTGTTCCTTTTTGTATCTCTTTGTCCAGATTCGCCTGGCTCCATTTGAATTTGGCTTTCAGTTTGACGGGGGCTGTAAACAGTCCGCCACGTACGGTGGTGTCTTCCAGTAATTCCACATCATAAGCATCTGTTCCGTACATGCCTGCTTTGATCACTCCGTCGGGGATGGAAGTGACTACTTTGTTGGCGGGGAAGGTCAGGATACCGACGGAATTCGGTTGATTCAACAAACCGTTCGAACTGACCGATTCCTTCTTCAGACCCTGGAATTTCATGTCGTTTTTCTTCTTCTGATAGCAGACGATGTATTCGATGATTTGCTTACTTTTTTTTGAGAGATTTTCCGGAGTTTCCGTCTTGGCCCAATTAAATACATCGATGAAATTAGAAGCATTGAATACTTCATTTCCTATTTTGATCAGATTTGCCAATTCGTGATCATCAATGGAAATGAAAATGATGCCATTATCATTTAACAGAGTGCGGGCAAGCATCAGTCGGGCATACATCATGCTACACCAATCGGAGTGAAACTTTCCGTTAGCCTCCGTATTCTGAAACAATCGTTGCCCTTCTTCATTATATCTTCCCTGTTTCTCGTCGGACTCTTCCTGTGAAAGAGCGAATGTATCATTGAAGATAAAGTCTTTACCCGTGTTGTAAGGCGGATCGATATAGATAACGTCTACCTTTCCTGCGTAACTCTTTTTCAGGAGTTTCATTGCGTCCAGATTGTCTCCCTCGATGTATAGGTTTTGGGTCTGTTCCCAATTCCTACTCTCTTCCGGGCAGGGACGCAATGTTTTTCGGATAGGATGCGCCACCTCTCTTATCGCCTGCTTCTTGCCCACCCATGTTAATTCGTAACGTTCGTCGTCATCATATACCACTCCCATTTCTGCTTGGTTGGCTGTAAGCAGGAATTTCAGTTTATCAAAGTCGATAGCTTTATGTAGTTGTCCGTCCTTACCCATCGATTCAGTGACTACGTTTGGGAAGAGTTCGGCTATTTTATTCAGGCTGTCCTCTGCGATGCTCACAGATTCCATTTTTAGCTTTTCCATATATGATTTCATTTTTGTTCTGCAAAGTTAAGATTTTCATTCTGATTGGCTAATTTCCTCTATAAATAATGTGTGTTTAAGGAAGTAGTCTACCGATATCACGAACCGGTTGTTAGCTTACGTAACAAGGCAAGTGCTTTATCTTGCTGACCGGATAGTCTTATGTTCTAATGCCACATAGGAAAACATGGGGATGTTTACTATCAAAACATGGGGATGTTTAGGTGGACAACATGGGGATGTTTAGTATAAGAACATCCCCATGTTTTGAGATTGATGATTAGGAGGAAAGAGGCATAAGGTGCGAAAGTACTTCCTGAATTATAGGAAGCAAGCGTATTTACTTGTATTTATTTTCATAAAATATGTCTTTTATGAATACTTTTGCCTATTTTTGCGTATTCAATCTATTGACAGAATGGAGTAATATTTAGTTGAAATTTTATAGTAAAAATCATGAAAAACGCAATTGGTAATTGTAGGCAGCGAAAAGCAGTGCTGTTCGCCCTCGCTTTGCCTCTGATGTTTTCCGGTTCGCCTGCGCAGGCAATGCACAGGTCCGAAATCGTTAGAGAAGTGACACAACAAAACTTGAAGATCGTTAGTGCAAAGAAAATCAATCCGACAACGATTGAAGTATTATTCTCTAATAATCAGAGAATGACATTCGATTTCTACGGGGAAAACATCTTCAGAGTATTTCAGGACAATGCCGGAGGAATCATCCGTGATCCGGAAGCAAAACCTGAAGCACAAATTCTGGTAAACAATCCCAGAAACACAGTTTCTACACTCAACTTGAATGATGGCAGCAATCTCATCTCTATCACTACGGGGAAAATCAAAGTGGAAATCGACAAGAATACTTCTTTGATGAAAGTGATTGACTTGGAAAAGAATACTGTTGCCTTTGAAGAGGTAGAACCCGTACTGTTCGATAAGGGAAAAGTGACTGTAACCCTGAAAGAAAATCCCAATGAATATTTTTATGGTGGCGGTGTGCAGAACGGACGTTTTTCACACAAAGGAAAAGCCATTAATATTGTAAACGAGAATAGTTGGACTGACGGTGGAGTAGCTTCTCCTGCGCCATTCTATTGGTCGACCAATGGCTATGGTATGATGTGGTATACCTTCAAACCGGGTAAATATGATTTCGGTGCAGACGAGAAGGGAAAAGTGAAACTTACACATGATTCTCCATATCTCGATCTCTTTTATATGGTTAGCGACGGAGCTGTGGGCGTGTTGAATGATTTCTATCAGTTGACCGGTAATCCGGTGTTGCTGCCCAAGTTCGGTTTCTATCAGGGACATTTGAATGCTTACAATCGCGACTATTGGAAAGAAGACGAAAAAGGAATCTTGTTCGAAGATGGAAAGCGTTATAAAGAAAGTCAGAAAGATAATGGCGGAATCAAAGAATCATTGAACGGTGAAAAGAATAATTATCAGTTCTCGGCCCGTGCAGTGATTGACCGTTACAAGAATCACGATATGCCGTTGGGCTGGCTCCTGCCGAATGATGGATATGGTGCCGGATACGGACAGACGGAGACACTCGACGGAAACATTCAGAATCTGAAAAGTCTGGGTGACTATGCCCGTAAGAATGGCGTTGAAATTGGATTGTGGACACAATCGGATTTACATCCGAAAGAAGGCGTCAGTGCATTGCTGCAAAGAGATATCGTGAAAGAAGTTAGAGATGCCGGTGTGCGTGTGTTGAAAACAGACGTAGCATGGGTCGGTTGGGGATATTCGTTCGGATTGAATGGAGTGGCAGATGTGGGTCACATTATGCCTTATTACGGTAACGATGCACGTCCGTTCATTATTTCACTTGACGGTTGGGCCGGTACGCAACGATATGCCGGAATCTGGTCGGGTGACCAGACAGGCGGTGTATGGGAGTACATCCGTTTCCATATTCCGACCTATATCGGTTCAGGCCTGTCAGGCCAACCTAATATTTCTTCGGATATGGATGGCATCTTTGGCGGCAAGAATATGATTGTCAACACCAGAGACTTCCAGTGGAAAACTTTCACTCCGATGCAGTTGAATATGGACGGATGGGGATCTAATGAAAAGTATCCTCACGCTCTGGGCGAACCTGCCACTTCTATCAATCGCTGGTATCTGAAACTGAAATCGGAATTACTGCCTTACACTTATAGTTTTGCAAAAGAGGCTGTAACCGGTATGCCGCTTATCCGTGCCATGTTCCTGGAATATCCGAATGCTTACACCTTGGGAACAGCTACGCAGTATCAGTTTATGTATGGTACCGATTTTTTAGTAGCCCCCATTTACAAAGCTACCAAAGCAGATGCTGAAGGCAATGATATCCGTGATGGCATTTATTTGCCCGAAGGAGAGTGGATCGATTATTTTACCGGAGAGAAATATCAGGGTAACTGTGTTCTCAACAATTTTGCCGCTCCTCTCTGGAAGCTTCCGGTATTCGTAAAGAACGGAGCTATCATCCCGATGACCAATCCTAATAATAACGTTGCTGAAATTAATAAGGGACTTCGTATCTACGAAATCTATCCGTATAAGCACATGATGACCGTTGAATATGACGATGACGGTATATCTGAAGCATATAAAGAGGGTAAAGGAACCACTACTTTCATTGAATCGAATGTTGATTCAAAGAATAATGTGAAGATTTCTATTCGTCCTACACAGGGTGATTTCGACGGCTTTGTAAAAGAGAAAGCCACAGAATTCAGAGTAAATGTTACTGCTAAGCCGAAGAAGGTTTCTGCTCAGATAGGTAAAGGCAAAGTGAAGTTGACCGAAGTGTCTTCTATGGATGATTTCCGGAAAGGTGAAAACGTATACTTCTATGACGCTGCTCCTAATTTGAATAAGTTTGCTACAAAGGGCAGTGAATTTGAGAAGAAGGTTATCACTAAGAATCCTCAAGTTCTTGTGAAACTGGCCGCTACCGATATTACTAAAAATCAAGTTGTAATGGATATCGAAGGCTTCCAATATGCACCTGCCGATAATTACAGAGTAACCTCCGGTTCGTTGACCGCTCCTGCTGCCCGAATTGCTGCCGAAGATATTGAGGCTTATACCTTGAAGCCGACATGGAACAAAGTGCCGAATGCTGATTTTTATGAAATAGAATTCAATGGCATGCTGTATACAACAATAAAGGATACTGAGTTGCTGTTTGACGGACTGGCTGCTGAAACAGACTATACATTTAAGATTCGTTCCGTAAACAAGGATGGCTATTCGGATTGGGCTGAATTCGGTGCTAAGACAAAAGCTAATCCGCTGGAATTTGCTCTTCACGGAATCAAGGGTGAAACAACTGCGAAGAATCAGGAAGGATTTGATATCGATCGTTTGTTCGACTTTGCCGAGCTGGGTGATATGTGGCATACGAAGTATGGAGCAAAAGCACTGCCTTATGATATGATTATCGATCTGAGAACAGTGAACCAGCTGGATAAATTCGAATACCTGCCACGTACCGATGGTGGTAACGGAACGATCCTGAAAGGTACTGTATATTATAGTATGGATAAGGAAAACTGGACCGAGGCCGGAGCAATCGACTGGAAACGTAATGGTGATGTGAAAGTATTTACATTTACTGAACGTCCGACTGCACGCTATATCAAACTGGCTGTAACAGAAGGTGTAAACAACTATGGTTCGGGTAGGGAATTGTATGTATTTAAAGTTCCCGGAACCGAGAGCCGTTTGCAGGGTGATATCAATAACGATGGTAAGATCGACAATAACGATTTAACCTCGTATACCAACTATACCGGTCTGAGAAAAGGTGATTCCGACTATGAAGGCTATATCAGTGTAGGCGACATTGATCAGAATGGTTTGATTGACGCTTATGATATTTCTGTAGTGGCAACACAATTGGAAGATGGTGTAAGTGAAGAGCCGATTGAGAAACTGGATGGTACCATTGAAATCAGTACTGCTAAACGGAATTACAGTAAGGGTGATGTTGTTGAAGTGCTTGTAAAAGGTGTCAACCTCCGCTCTGTAAATGCGTTGAGTTTTGCGTTGCCATACAATCAGCAGGATTATGAATTCGTGGGTGTAGAACCTCTGAACCTCAAAGCTATGGAAAATCTGACTTATGACAGACTCCATACCAATGGTACAAAAGCACTCTATCCTACATTTGTTAACCTCGGAGCTAAAGAAGCCCTCGAAGGGACAAACGATCTGTTTATTCTGAAGCTGAAAGCGAAACGCGCTGTGAAGTTTGATCTGAAAGCTATTGATGGCGTTTTGGTCGACAAGAACCTGAACACACGTAAGTTTTAAACTTCTGTAAAAGAATACTCCGTTGTTTGAACGGAGGCAAATAAAAAGCTGCCCGGAAATTTTCCGGGCAGCTTTTTATTTGGAGTATCATTTAAATAGAAACAAGGACTTTAAAGTAAAATGTATCATGGAGTGGAAAAGTGGAGATGGTTTTAGTACGTTATAATACCATATTCCATTTACTTCTGTATGTTTGGTTCGGAACTATATTATTCCGTGTAAATCATCTTTTTAGTCATCCCTCCGTCAATCGTGATGTTTTCACCGTTGATAAAGTCATTTCCTTCTTCACAAAGGAATCTACACATGCGGGCTATATCTTCCGGTTTACCGACTCTTCTTGAAGGGTGTTGCGCATGGTCCTCCGGACGGAGACGATCGTAGTCATGGGTTTGTATCCAGCCCGGCGCAATAGAATTGACTGTGATATGGAATTGGGCAAGTGACAAGGCTAACGCGTGTGTCAGTGAATAGATTCCCCCTTTAGAAGCTGCATATCCCTCGCTGCCGGATTCACTCATTAAATACCTGGTAGAGCAGATATTGATGATTCTTCCGTACGGATTGGATGTTGTTTGCGATTGACGGTGGATAGCTATGAAGCGTGAAGTAATAAATACCGGGCGTAGATTAATGGATAGAATCCTGTCGAAATCTTCTATGCTTGTTTCAGTGATAGGAGAGAAGTCACTGATACCTGCGTTATTGATTAAGATATCAATGTCATCCCATTCCTCAATGATGGATTGCATGCAGTGTTCAAGCATATCCTTGTCGCTTATGTCAACTTGATGAAAAATGGCTCCTGTTTCTTCTGCAGTACGTTTTCCTGCTATTCCGTCTTTGTCGCAAAATGCCACCCGATACCCACTTTTACAGAATATTTCTACAATGGCTTTACCAATTCCATTGGCTCCTCCCGTAACAAATACTCTTTTATAATGATGGGGCTCTGTTGTCGTTTGGCCCGGTTGTTCAGTTCTAGCAGGGTGAGTGATCCCCGTTTTCTTTTTGCCATATTTGCGTGCTTTTTCCCAAGCCGCTTTTCTGGCTTCATATTGCTCGTATTGTCTTTCGATATAATTGTCTGCCATAATATTTAGGTATTCAAATTGGGTATAAGGCAATGATTCTTAGGTTGTTTACTTGCCGATGCAAGCATATTAGACCAGTTGATTACCAATAGTTTGAAACTTAAATGGTAGGAAAGTCTGATTTTGCCCTTTTTTCTGCGCTGAATTTTTGCAAAGATAATGCGTTTTTCCGGTACAAGAAAACAAATGAAAAGACTTTGATAAAAAAGGCGATTTCTGGAGCTAATTTTTCCTTTTTCGATGCAGAAAATGTTTTGTATTATTTTTGACTTGTAATAAATTGATATTTAATATATTATGTTTTTGTGAAATGCTTCGGGGACAAACTGGGGAGAAAAATTTGCTATCCAAAAGATAAAAAGAGCAAATATAAGGTCTATCCCTTGATGTTTTTTAGGCCAATTTTTTTGTCCCTCGGAAAGAAAAACAATCCCGTTCTCATCATATGATGATATTCGAAGCACACTGCAAATATAATAAAGTTTAGTCTGTTTTTTGTATATCTCTTCAAGTTCTAAACTAAATGGCTTTTATAAGCTCCCAAAGCCATACCTATTTTTCTTTTGGCCAGCAAAATTGTTAAAGGAGACATTACTTTGTCCTTTCAGTTCTGTCTCTTTTCACCAGTCGTTGTTTGGGCTATGTGCTTTGGCGGCATATCCTCGGTTTTACCTTTCCCTGTTTTAGCCTTCTTCTTCCTTCCTCCATTATTCCGCATATCCCTTTCGGGCTACCTGATGTGAATTGTGTGGCAAAGGTATTTGTCACGCCTTTCTTGTCTGCAAGGTCATAGCCTTTGAGTTCACAACCAAATCTTCACCTTCTGCTATGCAAAGATATGAAGACTAAAACGGCTGGTAATATAGAATCGCGTAGATGCTTATGTACAACCTCTGTTTTTACAAGTACACAGAATGTAGGGATAAATGCAAGTTGCTGTATCTCATTGTTTTGCATATACGTGTTGTACTGCATCTTTCCAGCCTTTTGCAAAATATCTGCTATCAGATACAACGCACTGAGTGATAGGGCGTTTCCGCATGGATGTTACAGAATGTTTGTTGAATCCAAAGATTGTGGCTTTCTTGGAATTTCTTTGGTATCATTATGTTTTCTGTGCGAAAAGATATGATTCGTTGGAAAAAGTGTGCTATTAAAGGTGGTATTCGCTAGAAAAAATGTGTGTTCTATGGCATATTCGCTGGAAAAAATGTAACTTTACAACCGAAAGAATAAGATTTAATTATGCTTAAGAGAAAAATAGAAACATTTTTAGCCAAGTGGAAGAAGTCTGAAGACAGAAAGCCACTTGTGATAAAAGGCATCCGCCAATGTGGGAAGACATATATTGTCCAAAAATTCGCAAAGGAGAACTACGAGAGTGTGGTTTATATGAACTTCATTCTCGAACCCGACAAGAAGTCTGCTTTTACTGGCAATATAGATGTTGATACTATCATTCTCAACCTCTCTGCTTTGATTCAAGGCAGTCGTTTCATCAATGGGAAAACGTGCATTATCCTTGATGAGATTCAGGAATGTAAGGAGGCAAGGACAGCCTTGAAGTCATTTCATATAGACGGTCGCTTTGATGTCATTGCCACAGGCTCTCTTTTAGGCGTGAAAGGATACGATAAGAGTAAGAAGAAAAAGGAAGAGGAGGAAGGGCAAGATTCTGTTCCCGTAGGATATGAGACCGTGATTGATATGTATCCATTGGACTTTGAGGAATTTTTATGGGCAAACGGAATTAGCGATATGGTTATTGATTCCGTCAAATCCTGTTTTGAGAACGAAAGTACTGTTCCTGATGGGATTCATAAGGCAATGATGGAACTCTTGTACAGATATGTCATTGTCGGCGGTCTCCCGGAAGTAGTGAACTGTTTCCTTGAAACTAAGAATATTGAACTTATATATAAGGTGCAGCGCAACCTTATAGCTGAATACGAAGAGGATATGGTTAAATATGCGGATGATCCAGACAAACCTCGTATCCGCGAATGTTTTGAGTCTATCCCAAAACAATTAGCTAAAGAGAACAAGAAATTCCAGTATTCTGTAGTCAAGAAAGGTGGACGGGCCTCACAATATATAGGTAGCATTCAATGGTTGGAGGATGCAGGAATAGTACGTAGATGCTATAACACGCAGATTACGGAACTGCCATTAGAGGGTAATTCCATCAAAGGCAGTTTCAAGGTGTACACCACAGATATAGGTATCCTTATGGCAATGTTGGATTATGGTACTCAGGCAGATATTTTAAAGGGTAATCTTCTTGGATACAAGGGAGCAATCTTCGAGAATCTCATGGCTGATTTTTTATGTAAGTCCGGGCAAAAGTTATACTATTTTCATAAGGATAGCGGCCTTGAATTGGACTTCTTGGTAAGATTCAAGGGTGAATGCGTTATACTTGAAGTAAAGGCAAAGACCGGTAAGGCAAAAAGCATGACTACGGTTCTTAAGAACAAGGATGTATATTATGTCAACAACGCAATCAAGCTCGGCCAATACAATGTAGGATGTGAGGGGGATATATTGACCATTCCGTTGTACATGGGATTCCTTGTTGAAGACAAACTTGCGGACGTTATCATTCCTGATGTTGATGTGAGTCTATTGACTACTATTTGATTTTATAGATTATGGCAAAACAGATATTAGTTGGAATCAAAAAACAGAGTTTGAATGAGGTGGCTCACTACCTTATGATATACTTCCCATACAATGAGGAGATGTGTAGCTATGCCAATGATTGGCTTGGAGAACTATATGAAAACAAGTATCCTTTGGTTTCTAAAGGGATGTGGTCAGGCATAATTGATTTGAAAACTCATAAACTTCTTGATTGGAAGCCGGAATATGGAGATTTATATTTTCAAGCCAAGGTATGTGATAGCGGAACCTATATCTTGCTTGACAAAGACAAAAAGGTGATATGTAAAATTGCAGATTATGTACCCAATGGTTTAATTCCGGAGGCGGCTGATTGTGGGGATTATATCCGTCTAAGAATCAAGCATGACGGTATGATAGAAAATTGGATCGAGAAGCCGGACTTTTCCGATTTTATAGAAGATTCTGAAACCGTTGAGAAAATTGATACGAGCATTGAAGAAGAAACCATACTTGATATCAAAGTAGAGTTCACTTATAGCCAGCTGATGGCAAATTTGCTTCGTCTTCCTAAATATTTACAGATGGAGATAGGTAAAACGTTGATTGCTAATGCGTCAGAAGGGTTTGAAAAGGATGTAATTGGGCAGAAATAAACATAGGTGAAAATTCCCAATGTGTATGATTATTTGTAAAATAAAACAAAGTAAAGTATAACATCATGATACAAAGCGTTAATAAATATCATATCTACGAGATTCTTTCATCAGATGGTAATTTCTACTATACCATTCCAAAGTATCAACGTGAATACACGTGGAGTTATCGTGAATGGGAAGCTCTTTACGATGACATCAGTGAAAACAACGATGAGTATTTCATAGGGTCTATCATATGCATTCCTTTGGGAGATACCATCAATCCTTATTTGGAGGTGATAGATGGTCAGCAGCGACTGACCACCATAAGCCTATTCCTAACTGCTATCTACACTCGCTTAAAGGAACATCTAGACTATTTGAGCGAAGATGACGGCGACGTGCTGCCGTCATTAAGGAAGTCGCTGAAAAGCAAAAATTCTCCGAACGAAATGAAATTGGTACCACAGGTGCAGAACTTCAATAAGGATGACTATGATTACCTATTGAACGAGGTGGGTTTGCGAAAAGCTACTGCACCAAAGCACGCTTATTACCCCATGAGAAAAATTGCTCGCTGCTACACCTATTTCTTAAAGCGTCTCGATAAAGAGATGGAGGGTATGGATGGTGATAATGCTGTCAATTTCTTGTTGGGCAAGTATAATAAAGTGAAGCAAGCTATGCTGGTTAAGATAGAGGTTTCTACCCATTCTGACGCTTACGTGTTGTTCGAATCACTGAACAACCGAGGAACACCATTGACTGCGATTGATCTGATGAAGAATCTTATTATGGCACGGGCGGAGAGTAACAATCTGACTATTGATGACTGCTTCAACCGTTGGCAGATGTTGCTCGGCAACCTATCCGATGACTATGGGATACAGGAACGTTTTTTTCGTCACTATTATAATGCCTTCAAACATCGTTTGAATGAGCCTTTCCAAAGTGATAACGACCGCAAGAAAGACCCATTGGGTGTCGTGGCCACTCGCTCTAATTTGCTAAATATATTCGAGAACCTTATCAATAAAGATTTACCATCTTTTCTTGATGATATTTTGCATTGTGGACAAATTTATTCTTGGCTCATTCTACAAGATTCTGCAGAAACGACCTATCGTAAAGCTCTGGAAGACCTTGACCATATCCAAGGTGCACCTTCTTATCTTCTTCTCATGTACTTGATGAGGAATAAGAAAGAACTTGCTATTACGGAGAATCAAATCAATCTGTTCACCAGATTACTTTCCAAGTATTTTGTTCGCAGAAATATTACGGACTATCCGAATACACGTGATTTGACGCGGATTTTTATGGATATTATCAGTAAAATAGAAGAGTCGAACTCTGTTGGAAACGATGTAATGACACTGATTATAGATATGCTGAGTACGCCTGCCAATTGTGCTTCAGATGAACAATTTCGCCGCAGTTTGGAGGGCGATGTATATAAAGATAATGTAGGTGCAACGCGCTACATACTTTGTAAACTCGCAGAGTCTGCCATGACACAGGAGACATGGACTGATTTATGGAGGCGCACTGATAAAAAGGTGTTCGTATGGACTATCGAACACATCTTCCCCGAAGGGGAAAATATTCCACAATGTTGGGTGGATATGATTGCTAATGGCGATAAGAATTTGGCCCAAAAGTATCTGGAAGAATACACCCACAAAATTGGAAACCTTACCATTACGGGCTATAATAGTACACTTGGCAACAAGTCATTTGAAGAAAAACGCGACCGAAAGAGTAAGGACGGAAAACGCTTTATAGGTTATAAGAACGGGCTTGAAATAAATCGTGAGATAGCTACTAAAGATATATGGACGATTGAGGATATTAAGGCTCGTACCACTGACTTGGTGAATAAGTTGATAGAAATCTATGAATTTCCAGGGAAATAGACGACTCATAGTTGTAAAATATCATTAAATGTATGGTAGTGTAAAATAAAGCTTGGCGCAGTTTTCAATTAGTATCTACACCCATACTGATATAATGTCATATATTTGTACCAACTTTGTACCCGAAAAGGTACAAAGAGATTCTATGCCATCAAACTGAATAACATTTAAAAGTATAAAATTCTATGGATATATTAAGTCTTACCAAAGTAACATCATTGTTCATCCTAACTTTAATAGAAAGAGACGATGGACAAAAGAAACAAACTTTGGAGACGCCAGCAAATGGCACGTGTGTTTAAGGCTCGCATGATTCTTTACGCCGCTTATGGTCGTTGCATCATTCGTGAGGATGGAAGCTATTATGAACATCCTCATTGGTTTGAATTGGCAAAAGAGAAATGGGCACAAGTTTACAAAACTACAGGTACTCCGTGTAGCTGTTGGATGTGTAGGGGATTTGAATATGACCGCAAGGAGTATAAAAAAGAGACTCTGCGGATTATTCGGGAATCAATGGAGTAGGCTAAATGATCAGAAACTGTCTGTTTTTTATTGCATAGATTCAGTTTTTATTATGTGGGGCATATAGGCGGCTACATGGATTTTCTCGGAAAGTGATGTAGGATATGGAATTTGTTTGCTAATTTTGCACCGATTTTGAAACGATATAAAAACTAACAATGCATGAACATATTATCGAAAGTCACAATTTGGGGTAATAAACGCCCTGAATCTGTGTTGAGTGTTCATGTCTTTGGCATTGAACCTTGTATTGTAAATACTTTCCAACGAAGAACATAGCATGGTGTAGTTTATTCTACCCTGATTGAAAATATAAACTGAATAGTTGGAGAGTCTTTACCAAACTTTCCAACTATTTTGTTTTATACCCATTTGTGATAGTTACCTTACGATGCTTTTCTGTCATTTCCGTCTGATGGGTGATTGGTAAACGATTATTAACGTGCAGTGATGCACATAAATTGAGAAGAGATGAATTATAAATTTGATGGCAGCAAGGTATTTTTTTACATCTGATACCCACTTTTATCACGGAAATATCATTCGTTTCTGCAACAGACCTTTTGAGGATGTGGAAATGATGAATGAAACGATTATCTCCAATTGGAATAATACAGTTGGCTTGGACGATATTGTTTTTCACTTGGGTGATTTCTGTCTTGGCGGTTCAGCCGAATGGACTAAAATACTTGATAGATTGAACGGCAAGATATATCTGATTCTCGGCAACCACGATTTGAAGAACTTGAGACAGGGTTATGTCGATAGATTGGAGCATTTGGCTATGCAGATGCACATAGAGGTGAACAAGCAGAAGATATATTTGAATCACTATCCGTTTCTATGCTTTGATGGCGGATATAAAGATGTATGGCAACTGTTCGGTCATGTGCATACAAGGCATAATAACACCGGAATTGATGCCACACGACTTCAACACCTCTATCCGACACAGTATGATGTCGGGGTTGATAACAACAATTTTATGCCGGTTTCATTTGCACAGGTGAAGACAATCATTGAAAAACAGATTAAACAATCAAAAATGGCAGAGTAATGAAGATACAATATATGAGCGATTTACATCTGGGGTTCGGGGAGAATAGCAGATATTTAAAGCATAATGAATTACCTGTTACCGGTGATATGCTGGTTTTGGGTGGAGATATATTCTATCTTAGGGATAGGATTGCTCCTATGGTGAAATTTTGGAATGGGCTTCAGATAATTACAAGCAGGTTCTGATAGTTCCAGGTAATCACGAATATTACAATTATTCAGACGTGATGGAACGAGGGATGCAATGGAAGTGGATGTTCCGGAAGAATGTAGGGTACTATCAGAATCAAGTAATCTGTATCGATGATACCGACTTTGTTCTGAGTACGCTATGGTCGCGGATTAACCCGAATGACAAGTATTTCGTGTGGAAAGGTATGAACGACTTTCGCCAAATCAAGTTTGACGGAAAATTACTACAGGTGGAGGAGTTCAATCGGATGCACGAAATCTGTATGGATTTTATCCAGAAAAGCGTCGAAGAGAGTACGGCGAGTCATATTGTGGTGGTTACTCATCATTTGCCTACTTTTAAGGTGGTTGCGCCACAACACAAGAACTCCGTACTGAACAGTGCATTTGCCAGCGAATATGGGGATTGGATTGCTCACAGCCGGATAGATGCTTGGATTTATGGACACTCGCATAGCAATATTGACACAGAGATTGGTAGCACTAGGGTAATCTGTAACCAGATGGGATATGTTTTTGCGAATGAGCACCTTGTGAATGGATTTAATCCGGAAAAGTATGTTGAAATTTAATAAACATAAAGCAATGAATGAAAGAATAATAGATAGAAAACTCTTTGTCGATTTGGCGAAGGAGGTTGGCTTGAACGCTTCGCATATAGAAGCAATGGGTGAAATGCGCCATTGTGAGATCACCGTTAGTGGCAATATGCTGAAACGTCTGGTTGAATTTCAGCGTCAGTTCGAGCGACTTGCCGTAATGGGGGATGATGAGCATCGTGGTTTCTACATAGAGGTGCCACGCCCTGCTCCTGAGGAGTGGGGTGATATTGAGAAACTAATTGCTTCGGGAGAGTATCAAAGCAAAGAAGCGTTCCTTGCGGACTGGCTCGCATTCAATCCAACGGAAACGCAGTGGTTTCATGTTGCCTCTTATAGATACGAAGAGTTCCGGTCGATTTGCGTTACAGACCGAAAGCATACGCATTTCGTCATTATGAATCGCTCCTCTTGTGCCGACGGAGAATCAGATAACGCATGGTATTGTGATTCCCTTGCCCGACTCTTCGACTATTTGCAGAGGCTGGTTGATGTTATTGTTGCAAATCCCGATGTGTTCAACGACTATGTGGTGCACAATCTGCCGTACCAGCAACGGACTGGACGGATTGCACGAAAGGAATTCAATCGGATAGCACCGAAGTTCAAAATTGAGGTGGAAGATCGGGAGACTGCTATAAAGACTTTGGAGGATTCAGTGAAGGAACATTTCAGACCTCATCTGAAGACTATGACCATCCGGCAATATTGTATGTATTACCGCATCGCTAACGAGGTGTATGAAGCATACTACCGGAAACGAGGTGTTGGAAATCGTATCTACAAAGAACAGTCGAATGTGCTGGAAGAGCTGCGAGATATAGCCTACTACACGCGAGTAAAGTTCGTAGATGTAGATGGACTATATGACATTGACAGCCCAGAGGATTTTATACGGTTTGCAACAGACCATTATAGCGAACTGGGACTTTCGCGCCTGAATGTCATTGCATCGAAGGTATCGCAGCAGGGTTGGATGATAGTTGTCTCTAATAGCTATTCGTCAAATGTCGGACTGGCCATTGAGGTTGCCACTGCTTTATATAAGACCGGAGTACCGCTGCTGATTCACGATGCCGAAAAACTCTTGAGGATTCTGCGTGAAGAAGGTTATGTGCGGCTGATTCCCAATTCGTATCATAACTATATGGGCTATCAGGAGGAAGATACTGTTTACGAACTGCCGTGGAAATACGAATGTTCGGACGATGGTGAATCGGTGTTGACTTTGGAGCAATACAATTCGATTGTTTCTCTTGCAGAATGGCAGGATGAAAAGTTGGTGAATCCAGTCGCTTGACGCTTAAATTGAGGAGGCTGGCTCTTGCCTTAATCATAGTCATTGACAAAGGCTAAGAGTCGACCTCTTCAAAACTTGGTGGAGAAATCTGTATTTGCATAGCCATGTCTTTTAATCTTGCGATTTTTTATCTGCAATACATCATTAAATAGATAAAAAGTAATATCTTTGTGTATTATATGATGAGTTGAATATGACTAAAAATACAATGGGGACTAAGTTGCCCCGGAAATTAGAACAAAAGATGGCGGTTGTGGGAGAACAGATTAAACTGGCTCGCTTACGCAGGAATTTGAGTGTGGCTCAGGTGGCGGAACGTGCCACCTGTTCTCCGTTGACCGTATCCCGAATAGAAAAAGGTGCACCGACAGTTGCAATCGGAATCTATTTGCGAGTGCTGTATGCTTTACAGCTTGATGATGATATTCTGTGGCTGGCCAAAGAAGATAAATTGGGGAAAACATTGCAGGATTTGAGTCTGAAGACTAGGGAGCGTGCCTCAAAAAAGGAATAAACGATGAAAACATTATATGTATATGCCGATTTTGATTGGCTTAAGGAAACAGAACTTGTTGGCGAGTTAGGCTATGAATCTCTTCGTGGTTCGGACAGTTATTGCTTTACCTTCAGCGATGAATGGTTGAAAAAACACGGAGATTTGTTTTTGAGTGATGACCTGAATAATTATCCGGGACAGCAATATACGCAACCGGAGAAAGATATATTCGGATGTTTCTCGGATTCATTGCCGGATCGTTGGGGACGAACATTGTTGTTGCGACGTGAGCAGATTACTGCGATGGAAGAGAAACGACCGGTACGGAGACTGTCATCTTTCGATTTTTTGACCGGTATCGATGACTTTTCCCGAATGGGTGCTTTCCGTTTCAAGGAGTCAAAAGACGGGGGATTTATAAATGTAAGTAAGTCGTTGAAAATCCCACCTCTGACTGATATAAGGGAGTTGATTGCAGCCAGTGCGGAAATCGAGAAAAGCGAAGAGGGGAATGTCCTGCCTGATAAGAAATGGGTTACCCAACTCGTGCAACCGGGTTCTTCATTAGGTGGAGCAAGACCCAAAGCCAGTGTGATTGACACGGATAAAACGCTTTATGTCGCCAAGTTCCCTTCTCGCAAGGATGATTACGATGCCGGACTTTGGGAGCATTTCAGCCATCTTCTTGCGATAAAAGCCGGTATAAATGCCGCGAAAACCAAAGTGCTGGCAACAGGTGAGAAATATCACACCTTGCTTTCGCAACGCTTTGACAGAACCCAAGAAGGGAAACGGATTCACTTTGCTTCTGCCATGACTTTATTAGGACTCAATGACGGCGACAACGCAACTACGGGACACGGTTATCTGGATATAGTCGATTTCATAATCCAGAACTGTACGAATGTGGAAGATAATCTGCAGGAACTCTATCGCCGTGCAGCTTTCAATATCTGCATCGGCAATAGCGATGACCATTTCCGCAATCACGGTTTTCTTTTGACTGCAAAAGGTTGGACGCTTTCTCCTGCATACGATATGAATCCCACTCTGAATGAATATCAAAGTCTGCTTATTTCATCCACTTCCAACAAAGCTGACTTAAACATTTTGCTTGATGCTTGCGAAGATTATATGCTTAACCGAAAAGCTGCAAAGAAAATTATTTCTGAGGTAATTGGAACCATAAAAGAGTGGCGAGAACTGGCGACAAGATTAGGGATTTCCAAGAGAGATATGGATATGTTTGCCGGAGTGTTGAATAAACGATGTAAGGAATAACTGTTTCTGCGTGCCAAATTACCAAGCAAAAATGCGCTAAATTGCCAATTAGAATGAGGTATAGGGTTGATTTGTATGTGATTGAGTAATAACACAGGATTGAGGTATTATGCTGCACAAACATTATGTTCGTGCAGCATAATATTTTTGATAAGGTGAAATTCATTGATGGAATAGATAAAAACGGTACATGTGTTCTTTTGCATAGCTTTATGACAACTGTAGCCATTCCTTTAAATGATGTTTTTGTTGCTTATATACTTGGCTATATGAAGAATTAGATGTATTTTTGTTTGTAATTTAACGAGGATAATTTAAATACTAATATCGAATAATCAACAAATAATGCTGAATAGAATAAAAGTGGTACTTGCAGAAAAGCAAAGAACCAATAGATGGTTGGTAGAGCAAATGAGTAAGTCTGAAAATACAATTTCAAGATGGTGTTCCAATAAGTCACAACCATCCCTTGATATGTTGGTTAAAGTTGCAGAATTACTTAATGTTGATCCTCGTCAGCTCATAAATGGTGAGACAAAAATCTAGTTATGGCAATAAAGAAGACCCAATTATATAGCATACTCTGGGAGAGTTGCAATATCCTCCGTGGAAGTATGGATGCAAGTCAATACAAAAACTATGTGTTGACTATGCTATTCTTGAAGTACATCAGTGACAAGGTACAATCCGATTCAGACATATTCTTTGACCTTCCTGAAGGATGCTCTTTCAATGACATCGTTGCCCTTAAGGGGAAAAACAATATAGGTGAGGAGATTCAGAAAAAGCTCCATGCCATAGCCCGAGCGAATCCTCGATTGGATCACATTATCAACGAAGCTGATTTTGATGACTCAACTAAACTTGGAACAGGGAAAGCTAAGGTTGATACATTGACAAGCCTCATTTCTGTTTTTCAGCGGGATTTCCTTGATTTTAGTAAGAACCGTGCTGGCGATGACGATCTTATCGGAGATGCGTATGAATATCTGATGAAGAATTTTGCGGCAGAGAGTGGTAAAAAGAAAGGTCAGTTTTATACTCCTGCCGAGGTTTCTCGCTTAATGGCTCGTCTGATAGGTATACATAAAGACAATCGGCCACAGATTTCTATATATGACCCGACTTGCGGCTCGGGATCATTGTTGCTTCGTGCTGCTGCGGAATATACCAAGCATCGTGATGGCGTTTCTATATTTGGCCAAGAACTTGATGGGGCAACACGAGGTATGGCGGTTATGAATATGTATCTTCATGGTTATGACGACCCAGAGTTAGAAGTCGGAGATACTATTGAAAAGCCATTCTTCAAATCAACATCAAATCAACTGGAAACATTCAACTATGTCGTTGCCAATCCTCCATTTTCTCAGAAAGGATGGATAAAGGGAGACATTAAGACTAATGACACCTTTGGTCGATGGGGAAACTCCGACAATCTACCGCCCATTCCACCGGTTGGCTATGAAGATTACGCATTTTTGCTCCACATTATCAAGTCTATCAATTCCCAAGGACGGGGAGCTTGTATATTGCCAAACGGAGTTCTGTTTCGTGGCAATGAAGAGGAGGCTGTTAGGCGGAAAATTATTGAGAAACGGTATATTAGAGGTATCATAAGTCTGCCTACAAACTTGTTTTTTGGTACTGGAATTCCAGCTTGTATTATCATTATTGACAAAGCTAAGACTTCGACATCAAAAGGCATTTTTATGATTGATGCTCGCTCTGGATTCGCAAAAGATGGAGCAAAGAATCGACTTCGTGAACAGGATATTCGTCGTGTATTTGATGCATGGGAAACTCTTGAAAATCTCGAAGCAAATGGTAACCTTGATGATAAAGAGGAAACCATACCTCATTTTGCTCGATTCGTACCTTACACTGAAATTACCAACGAGCGAAATGACTGTAATCTCAATGTGTCACGTTATATAACGCCAGTCGATACTGAAATACAACAAGACCTTTATGCTCACCTCAAACTAAATGGTGGATTGCCTGCTAAGGATGTAGAAGAAGGTTTTTCTTATCTTTGGCGACACTGCCCGACACTTAAAAACGAGCTGTTTGAACCTTTGGAGAAAGGCTATTATAAACTTTGTGTTGGACGTAATGAGATTCCAGACGCTATTACACACAATAAGGAATTCTGTACTTTAAGTGGATTCTTCTCTGATGCAATAGAAGAATGGTATAAACTTGTGTCACAACAGATGTTTGCGCTTGCTCCCGGATGCCAGCCTAAAAAACTTATCGCAGACTGGAGTGAGTCACTACTTAAAATGCTCTCCGAAATTGATGTCCTCGTTGACAAATACACGATATATGACATATTGCTGAACTATTGGAATTCAGCCATGCAAGATGATTGTTATCTGATTTCTCGCTATGGTTGGACGGTGGAATTGTCGTGTGATGTTCTTACGACCGATAAAAAATCTAAAGAGGTAAGGTTCGTTCCTAAAAAGAATCCCACCTTTAGGGATTACAATTGCGATTTGTTGCCGGTTCATATCGTTATCAATCAATATTTCAAAGAAGAGAACGATGCAGTCAATAAAGCTGAAGAGCGTGTATCACAACTCAAAGGTGAGATAGAACAGATGGAAGAGGAATACTCTGAGGAACTTGATGATACTGTTAACGAAATCATAAGCAAATATCTTTACGCTATATGTTCTAAACCTTTGGAGGGAGAAAAAGAAGTTTTAGAGGCGTATCTTGCTATTAACGAAAAAGGAAAGATTGGCAAAGAGAAACGTGAAGCTATTATCGCCGAAAATCGGAATGTATTCGACCGTCTTAGTGATTTGAGTGTAAGTGCAATTAAATATCGGTTGAAGGAAGTTGTCAATTATGCGGCATTGCCAGATGATACCATTAAGTTATATAAACAATATATTGACTTGAATAGAGAGTTGGCTGATGCTAAGACAGATGTTAAACAAAAGATATCTAAGTTGACCAAACTTGTTGTTGCGAAATATCCAACTTTACAAGAATCGGAAATTAAAGGTATGGTGGTCAACGATAAATGGCATACCGCTATAGTTGGTGGAGCCATTAGTGCAGCTTTCGATGTAACTGTGGATATAGAACAACAAGTGACAGCTCTTGTCGATCGTTATGCTCGCCGCCTATCCGATATTGACGCTTCAGTACGGGACCTTGAAGAAAAGGTTAATGCTCATCTCGCTAAAATGGGTTTTGAATTATGATTGAAACTAAATTCAAACAAACTGAGTTAGGTCCTATTCCAGAGGATTGGGATGTCACCCCAATATCAAAATGTTTGTCTTTTGGTAATGGTAGAGACTATAAGCACTTAGATAGTGGAATATATCCGGTTTATGGAACCGGAGGACTTATTACTCATATTAATGATTTTTTATATGAAGGAGAATCTGTATGTATTGGTCGCAAGGGGAGTATAGATAAACCTCAATTTCATAGCGGCCGATTTTGGACGGTTGATACACTATATTATACTCATTCATTCAATGACGTCATACCCAAATATGTATATTACTGTTTTTTATGTATAAATTGGCGTTCATTGAATGAGGCTTCAGGAGTACCATCTCTTTCCCAAAGAATTATAGGTGGACAATATATAAGAGTAGCTTCTTCTGTATATGAACAACGCAAGATTGCAGAAGCATTGAGCGATGTAGATAAGTTAATTCGTGAACTTGATACTCTGATTGAAAAGAAACGGTCTATAATGCAGGGGACTATGCAAGAGCTTCTAACCGCTCATTGCAGATTACCAGGTTTCGTCCATCCGTGGAGGAATACTTTAGTTGAAAAATGTTGTAAAATAACCACAGGAAAGAGTAACACTCAAGATCAAATCGAATCAGGTATATATCCATTTTACATTCGGTCGGCCACAGTCATGAGAAGCAATAGCTATATATTCGATTGTGAAGGTGTTATAACTATTGGGGATGGCCAAATAGGAAAGGTGTTTCATTATGTCAATGGAAAATTTGATTTACATCAACGATGCTATTTAATGTACGACTTTGATGATGTAGATGCAAAATTCTTTTATTTCCTATTTTCATTTTTCTTTTATAATCGAGTTATTGCATTATCAGCAAAAGCAACAGTAGATTCCGTCAGAAGAAATATGATTGCAAAAATGAAAATAAACATACCTTCAACGATGCAAGAACAAAAAGCCATTGCCAATATTCTGTCTGACATGAATGATGGAATTGAAGCAATAGAGGCAAAAAGGGATAAATATATTGCAGTCCGCCAGGGCATGTTGCAGCAATTGTTAACAGGAAAAATTCGTTTGATATGAACACGATACCATTAGTAGATTCGGAACGCATAACTCAAAATCGTGTTGTTAATCTCCTCCACGATTACTGTGGTTATCAGTATCTTGGATATAAACAAGATGCCGACAACCTTCCAATTATTCCTGAAATTCTCGGAAAGTTTATAAAAGATACACAACACGCCTCGAATACGGAGATTGATAAAGTTCTTCGCTTGCTCGACTTGGAAATAAGCCGATGTCATGACAAGGACACGCTGTTTCAGAGCAATCTGAACTTCTATAACTATCTGCGCTATGGCGTAAATATTCAAGGTGATGACGGACATAGTAAAACAGTTAAGATTATTGAATGGTCCGAGGATAATGTGGCCGACAATATATTTTCTTTGGCAGAAGAGGTTACAGTCCATCGTAATATAGAGGAATATCGTACGCGGCGTCCAGACATAGTAGTATATGTCAATGGAATGGCTCTTGGAGTTATTGAATTGAAGAAATCAACTGTTAGCGTAAAGGACGGTGTACGCCAGCAAATTCGCAACAATGGTAAAGATAATGAGATATGTCATTTTTTTGTACCTGCTCAATTTCTTTTTGCCGGAAACGATAGCGAAGGAGTGCATTATGGAACAATACTGACACCAGAAAAGTTTTGGTTACGTTGGAAAGAGCCAACAGGTCAAAGCTATCCTAATGATACACCTACTCCCGAACTAATTCCTGAGTTATTTCCAAGATCAGAATTTCCTAATGAACTTGATCGTTCATTGCTCCAAATGCTTGAACCGAAAAGATTTTTGCATCTTATCCATGACTGCATTGTATATGACGGAGGTATTAAAAAAGTTTGTCGTCCAAACCAATATTTTGCATTTGAGGCAGCTAAACCACGAATCCGAAATAAGCAAAGTGGTATTATCTGGCATTCGCAAGGTGCCGGAAAAAGTTTGATGATGGTATGGCTGGCTCAATGGATATTGGAGAATATGCCAAATGACCCGCGTGTTGTTATTATCACCGACCGTGATGAACTCGACAAACAAATTGAAAATGGATTCAAAGATGCCGGTCATAAACCAATTCGTGCCAAAAGCGGAAATCATCTTCTTTCGATGCTGTCAGAAGTTGAACCTAATTTGATTTGTACCCTTATCCATAAATTCGGTATTGCAGGACAGGAGGAATCTGCTTTTTCTCCAGAGGAGAAGAAACTCCGAGGAAAGCGCTCTCCTGAACAGTATATGGCTGCACTTGCCGAAAAACTGCCCCAAGGTTTCAAGGCTAAAGGCAATATATTTGTCTTTGTTGATGAATGTCATCGTACACAAGGTGGTATACTCAATAAGGCCATGAAAAAAATTATGGGTGATGATGTCATGCTCATCGGTTTTACCGGCACTCCATTGCTGAAACAACAAAAGAGTAAACTTACATCGAGAGAAAACTTTGGCAATTATATTCATACATATAAATTTAATGAGGCGGTTAAGGATCAGGTGATTCTCGACCTACGTTATGAAGCTCGCGAAATAGAGCAGAATCTTGAAAACGAGCAGGCCGTTGACCAACTTTTTGAACACATTACGCGCAATCTTAGTTCGAAAGCAAAAGAGGAGTTAAAAAGCAGATGGGCTGTGATGAAGAATCTTTTTTCGAGTCGTGACCGCGTGCGTAAGATTGTAGCCGACATTGTAAAGGATATGCAACTCATATCATGCCTTCGGGAAGGTTGGGGTAATGCAATGCTGGTTTGCGATAGCATTTATCAGGCTTATCGTTGTTGGGAGGTCTTTCAGGAAACACAACTTAAAGGACATTGTGCAGTCGTTTCAAGTTTTAACGGTAAAGATGCGAGTCCGGAAGAATCATCTTCGGGCGAAACACAAAGCGAGGCTGAATATAAAGCAGAGATGGCTAAAAAGATGTTTAAGGACCGCACTCCCGAAGAATTTGAGGAATGGGCTAAGACTCAATTTGTCGACCATCCAGGTGACATGAAACTACTGATTGTGGTAAGTAAACTACTTACTGGTTTTGATGCTCCATCGGCTACCTATCTCTATCTTGATAAGAAAATGGAGGGGCATGATTTGTTTCAAGCTATCTGTCGCGTAAACCGTACAAACAACGAGCATGAAGAAAAAGAGTTCGGGTATATAGTCGACTACAAACAGCTTTTTAAGAATATTGAAGATGCGGTCAATGATTATACTACTGGAGCATTTTCAGATTACGACAAGGAAGATGTGGAAGGATTGTTAACGGATCGATTTGAGAATGCCAAGCGCGATTTGGACACGGCACTTGAACGTGTAGAGCATCTTTGTGAGCCTGTTGCTCATCCAAAAACGACCAACGAATTTTTTGATTACTTTGTATTCGACCAACGCAGCACGGAGCCTGATGAAGAAGAAGCTGCAACTATCCGAAGTGCCCCCATACGCGAAGCCTTCTATAATGCTGTAAAAATTCTTGTGACCCGTTATTCTGCAATTGCGCTTGAAATGGAGAGAGCTGGTTATACGACTGAAGAGGCGCAGACTATATTTGAGCGTATCAAGAATTTTGATAATATTCGGAATGCCATAATGCGCCGTGCCGGAGATATTGTTGACATGAAACTGTATGATCAGCAGATGAGAAACATACTTGATATGTATATAGATGCTAAGTCCTCAAAGGTACTTGCCATGCTTGAAGACTTTTCATTTCTTGACCTTGTGCTTGACGGTAACTCAGAGGAAGCAGAACATGAGGCTGAGGAAGCACTTGGAGGAAAGGATGGTGTCGCTTCAACGATTACTGCCAATGTTCGTCGTGTAGTTAACCGTAAACGTGAGAGTAATCCAGAAGAATATAGAAAATTCTCAGAACGCATAAATCGACTGCTCGCAGAGTATCGCCAAGGAGTTCTTGACTATAAGGAATATCTCAAAGTAATAGCTGAGTTGGCTCGTGAACTTGGGAATCGTACATTCGACCCTAGACTCGACACCCAAGGCAAACAAGCATTATTTGATAATCTAGGCGAAGATGTGGCATTAACTCTGGAGGTCTATCAACTTATCAAAGTTAATGCTAAGCAAGGATTTAGGACGAATGATGTAAAGAAAGCTAAGCTTCGTAGGGCCTTAGAATCATTCACTGCATCTAAACCATTTGATGTAGATGACATTCTCCGTATTGTAATAAATAATCCTGAGTTTTAATGCATATCATAAAAGTAGCAGATATTGAAATTGAGGTTGAACGCAAATCCATTAAAAATTTGCATTTGGCTGTCTATCCTCCAGATGCGAGGGTACATATCTCTATGCCTGATTATCTGACAGATGATGATGCTAGAAATTTTGTCTTGCAAAAACTGGAATGGCTTCGTACTCAGATAGAGGAAGTGCTTGCCCAACCTCGACAAACGAAACGGCAATTCGTATCGGGCGAGAGCCATTATTTATTTGGTCAACGGTATCAACTAATTGTAGAAGAGTTGCCTCACTATGCAAATAATATGGAACTTAAAGGTAACAAACTTTATATGTTTTTGAAACCTGGCACTTCTATTGAAACAAGAGCAGAACTAATGCGTACCTGGTATAGGTATCATCTTAAAAAGGAATTGGAATCAATGCTCCAATGCTGGGCTAATAAACTTGAAGAGAATCCTTTTAAATGGCAGGTCAAGCAGATGAAGACTGAATGGGGCAGTTGCATTCCCTCAAAGCGTCTGCTTATCTTTAATCTTGAACTTGCCCGAGTACCACGTGAGTGCATTGAGTTTGTGATTGTACATGAGTTTTGTCATTTTAAAGTTGATACTCATAACAAGATTTTTGAGATGTTGATGAACAAACGTCTTCCAAATTGGCGAACTCTGCGTCAAAAACTGAATACATTTGTGGCACTACCATACAAAGAATAATGCAACATATGAATCGAATAATACTAATCGGCAATGGTTTTGACTTGGCACATGGGCTTCCTACTAGATATGAAGATTTTATAAACTGGTATTGGGAGAAACGAGTTGATTCTTTTACAGGAAATCTTACGCCTATATCGGAGGATTGCCTTTGTTCTATCAAAATTACTTCAGACAATTATAATCGTTATTGGAATGTTTTTGCATCTAATCTTCCAAGATATATCAATAAGCCATCAGGTAAAGAGGTTATTGATAGTATTGCCAATGACTCTGAATCTTTTGAGTTTTTGTTGTCTCCGTTTTTTAAGAATATATGCACTTGTATTGAGACCAAAGGGTGGGTTGACATAGAAAAGGAGTATTATGATTTATTGCGAAATGCGATTGTAAATCCGGACAACTGTAATTATACAATTTCAGAAATAAACAAACAGTTACATTATATTCAAGGGCTTTTAGCTCAATATCTTTCTTCTATCAAAACTGAGAATATAACGTGCAATGCGGAGATACAACGTTGTATTTATGGAACTATTTGCAAAGATGATATTAGTATTTCACAATTACAAGTTTACTATGACTACGTAGATTATTTAATCCAACAAGGCAATGTGTACCAACAGCTACTCTGTAAATATGGTTTTGAAAGTTCCGATAGGCACTTTATGGCAGAGAATATCAAACAGCTCAGAAAGAAATTTTCAGACTCGTCAGGGATAGAAGAAATTTACCTAAAGGATTTAATAATTCCCGAGAATATTATGTTACTTAATTTTAATTATACTGGAGTAGCAGACAAATATGGGTATTTGAAAGTTGCATCTATAAATCATATTCATGGAGATTTGAATAATCTTAATAGCATAATATTGGGTTATGGTGATGAGCTTGATGAGGATTATAGAGATTTCCTTAAACAATCAGATAATGAGTGTTTAAGAAACATCAAATCTATAAAGTATTTAGAGTCGGGAAAATATCGTAATTTGCTTCAGTTCATTGAATCTGCTCCATATCAAGTTTATATCATGGGGCATTCTTGTGGCAACTCGGACCGAACTTTGCTAAACACCTTGTTTGAACATAAAAACTGTGTTTCAATAAAGCCATATTATTATCAAAAAGATGATGGCTCAGATAACTATCTGGAAATAGCACAAAATATATGTCGTAATTTTACTGACATGAAGCTAATGCGTGATAGAGTCGTTAACAAAATGTTTTGTGAACCATTACCACAATATATTAAATGATTTTATATGGCAAAAAATATAGAAATACGAAATAGCACAGCAGAGTTCCTGATTTTTCAATTAGAGGGAAAAGAACCTTTCCATTAGTGTCATCAGTGTGTGAACAGGATATAGCTTTCAATTACAAAACAATAAATTATATGGTAGTATTACAAGATTTTAGCGCATCAAGGATAATTTTGCTAGACTCGGAACCATTGATGACAACTTCTGGAAATATTAAAATAATGATGATAATATTTTTCGAATACTCCAATCTGAATATCATTTGCTGTAATTTTATCTATATTAATTTGTATATCAAAATTATATCATGTTCGTATGTATTTGTAAATTAGAGTTTCGAATAACTTTGCAAAATGATAACTTTCTGAAATTTTACCCGGTTGGATAAGTGTATGTGTCCAAAATACTTCGAGGGACAAAATTTTGTCCCTCGAAGCCACTCTGGGGGACAAACGGGGGACAAAAATGCGGAAAAAATAAGCAAACAAGAGAAAATATGACTCTCAAAACAGCTTATTTAATCTCTATTTAAGTGATTTTATATCAATGTATTATGGCTGTTTTTGTGTAATATATTGACAATCAATTGATTGCGCTATTTACCGACGCAGCATATTATATTGGCTGATTATCAGTAGTTTACAGCTTAAAAGATAGACCGCTCAAAAATTTACTTGTTTTTTCGTCAAAAATCGAAGATTTAACACTTTTCTTCGTTGCCAATCTCAAAACAGAGGGAAAATGGGGAAAATTACCCTCTTTTGCCCCGAAACCTCCGGTTCGCAAAGATAAGGCATATCGGGGATAAATTCGCCGATTCGGGCTGCAAAATGAAAGACGGATTCACGGATTTTTGGATTGCCTTTTGTGGCTTGGCAAGGAGTGAATCTTGTTTTGCTTTGAGTTGTATTTTGCTCAATCTACACACTTAGGTTACTCATATTTTGCAGCCAAAAGAGAAAGTCTGTAGGTCTGGTTCGGCTTGGTCTTGGCGAAGCCATTTCTTTTTCTCCCTTTGTTAGCTTTACTTTAATGCACGTATATATGAATACGGAGATAAAGTAAAGTTGGTTTCGGTGATTTATGCTGTGATTCGCTTGAAAAAATGTCGTATAATGGGAGTGATTCGTTGGAAAAGGTGTAACGAATCCGATTTATTCGCTTGAAAAAGTGTAGAGCTGTTATATTGTGCTTGTCTGAGCCTTCATAATTTACAACTCAAAATCTCTGTAAATTATACCTTATCTGATATAATATCGAATATTTGTACCAACTTTATACCCGGAAAGGTATAAAGAGATTCTGCGTCATCAAACTGAATAACATTCAAAGGTATAATTCTATGGATATATTAAGTCTCACCAAAGTAACATCATCGTTCATCCTAACTTTAATAGAAAGAGACGATGGACAAAAGAAACAAATTTTGGAGACGCCAACAAATGGCTCGTGTGTTTAAGGCTCGCATGATTCTTTATGCCGCTTATGGTCATTGCATCATTCGTGAGGATGGAAGCTATTATGAGCATCCCCGTTGGTTTGAATTGGCAAAAGAGAAATGGGCACAAGTTTACAAAACAACAGGTACTCCGTGTAGCTGTTGGATGTGCAGGGGATTCGAATATGACCGCAAGGAGTATAAGAAAGAGACTCGGCGGATTATTCGGGAATCAATGGAGTGAGCTAAATGATAAGGAACTGAATCTGTGTATTAATTGCATAGGTTCAGTTTTTATTATGCGGCATATAGGCAAAAGGTTACGTGGATTTTCTCAGAAAGCGATGTGTGATATGGAATTTATTTGCTAATTTTGCGCTGAGTTTGAAACGATATAAAAACTAACAATGCAAAGAAATAGAATGAACATATTATCGAAGGTCACAATTTGGGGTAACAAACGCCCTGAATCTGTATTGTGTGTTCATGTCTTTGGCATTGAACCTTGTATTATAAATACTTTCCAACGAAGAACATAGCATGGTGTAGTTTATTCTACCCCTGATTGAAAATATAAACTGAATAGTTGGAGAGTCTTTACCGAACTTTCCAACTATTTTGTTTTTATACCCATTTGTGACAGTTATCTTACGATGCTTTTCTGTCATTTCCGTCTGATGGGTGATTGACAAACAGATTATTAACGTGCAGTGATGCACATAAATTGAGAAGAAATGAATTATAAATTTGATGGCAGTAAAGTATTTTTTACATCTGATACCCACTTTTATCACGGAAATATCATTCGTTTCTGCAACAGACCTTTTGAGGATGTGGAAATGATGAATGAAACGATTATCTCCAATTGGAATAATACAGTTGGCTTGGATGATACTGTTTTTCACTTGGGTGATTTCTGTCTGGGCGGTTCAGCTGAATGGACTAAAATTCTTGATAGATTGAATGGCAAGATATATCTGATTCTCGGCAACCATGATTTAAAGAACTTGAGGCAGGGGTATGTCGATAGGTTTGAGCATGTGACCATGCAGATGCATATAGAAGTGGATAAACAGAAGATATATTTGAATCACTATCCGTTTCTGTGCTTTGATGGCGGCTATAAAGATGTATGGCAACTGTTCGGCCATGTGCATACGAGGAAGAATAACACTGGAATTGATGCAGCCCGGCTTCAGTATCTCTATCCTACACAATATGACGTAGGTGTTGATAACAACAACTTTATGCCGGTTTCATTTGCACAGATGAAGATAATTATTGAAAAACAAGTTGAACAATTAAAAATGAAAGAGCAATGAAGATACAATACATGAGCGATTTACATCTGGAGTTCAGGGAGAACAGCAGATATTTAAAGCATAATGAATTACCTGTTACCGGTGACGTGCTGGTTTTGGCTGGAGATATATTCTATCTTAGGGATAGGATAGCTCCTATGATGAAATTCTGGAAATGGGCTTCGGATAATTACAGGCAGGTTCTGATTGTTCCCGGCAATCACGAATACTATAATTATTCGGACGTGATGGAACGAGGGCTGCAATGGAAGTGGATGTTCCGTGAGAATGTAGGGTTCTATCAGAATCAGGTAATCCGTATCGATGATACCGATTTTGTCCTGAGTACGCTATGGTCACGGATTAACCCGAATGACGAGTATTTCGTGTGGAAAGGTATGAATGACTTTCGCCAAATCAAATTTGACGGAAAATTGCTACAGGTAGAGGAATTCAATCGGATGCATGAGACCTGTATTGATTTTATCCGGAAAAGTGTCGAAGAGAGCACGGCTGGTCATATTGTGGTGGTTACTCATCATTTGCCTACTTTGGAGGTGATTGATCCACAGCACAAGAACTCCGTACTGAATAGTGCATTTGCTAGCGAATATGGTGATTGGATTGCCAACAGTCGGATAGATATTTGGATTTATGGACATTCACATACCAATATAGACACAGAGATTGGTAGTACAAAAGTAATCTGTAATCAGATGGGATATATTTTTGCGAATGAGCACATTGTGAATGGGTTTGATCCGAAAAAGCATGTTGAAATTTAATGAGCATTAAGCAATGGATGAAAGAATAATAGATAGAAAACTCTTTATTGATTTGGCAAATGAGGTTGGCTTGAACGCTTCGCATATAGAAGCAATGGGTGAAATGCGTCATTGTGAAATCACAGTTAGCGGCAATATGCTGGAACGTCTAGTTGAAATTCAGCATCAGTTCGAGCGATTTGCCGTAATGGGAGATGATGAGTACCGTGGCTTCTACATTGAGGTGCCACGCCCCACTTCTGAGGAATGGGGTGATGTCGAGGAACTGATTGCTTCGGGAGAGTATCAAAGCAAAGATGCGTTCCTTGCGGACTGGCTCGCATTCAATCCAACGGAAACGCAGTGGTTTCATATCGCCTCTTATAGATACGAAGAGTTCCGGTCGATTCGCATTACAGACCGAAAACATACGCATTTCGTCATAACGAATCGCTCCTCTTGTGCCGAAGGAGAATCAGATAACGGATGGTATCAGGATTCCCTTGCCCGACTTTTCTGCTATTTGCAGAGGCTGGTTGATGTTATTGTTGCAAATCCTGATGGGTTCAACGACTATGTGGCGCACAATCTGCCGTGCCAGCAACGGATTGGGCGGATTGCACGAAAGGAACTCAATAGGATAGCTCCGAGCTTTAAGATTAATGTGGAAGATCGGGAAACAGCGATAAAGGCTTTGGAGGATTCTGCGAAGGAACATTCCGCACTTCATCTGAAGACTATGACCATTCGGCAATATTGCACATATTATCGTATCGCTAACGAGGCTTATGAGGCATACTACCGGAAGCGAAGTATTGGAAATCGTCTCTACGAAGAACAACCGAATATCCCGGAAGAACTGCGAGATGTAGTCTATTACAAACGAGTGAAATTCGTAGATGTAGATAAACTCTATGACATTGACAGCCCGGAGGATTTTATACGGTTTGCAACAGACCACTATGGCGAGTTGGGGTTTTCGCGCTTGAACATCATTGCATCGAAGGTGCCACAGCAGGGTTGGATGATAGTTGTTTCTAATAGCTACTCGGCAAATGTCGAGCTGGCCATTGAGGTTGCCACTGCTCTATATAAGGTCGGAGTGCCATTATTGATTCGTGATGCCGAGAAACTTTTGAGGATTCTGCGCGAAGAAGATTATGTGCGGTTAATTCCTAATACGTACCATAACTATATGGATTATCAGGAAGAAGGTACTGTTTACGAACTGCCGTGGGAATACGAATGCTCAGACGATAGTGAATCGGATTTGACTTTGGAGCAATACAATGCGATTGTTTCTCTTGCGGAATGGCAGGATGAAGAATTGGTGAAACCCATCGAGTGATGCTTAAATTGAAGAAGCTGGCTTTTATCTTGACTATAATCATAGATAAAGGTAGAAGTCTGCTTCTTTGAAATCTCTATTTTGGTAGCAAAATCAGTATTTAATAGTCGTATCTTTTGAATTTGTGATTTTTGCGTCCGCAATATATCATTAAATAGGTAAAAAGTAATATCTTTGCATATTATATGATAAGTTGATTATGGCTAAAAATACAATGGGAACCAAGTTGCCCCGAAAGTTGGAGCAGAAAATGTCAGTTGTGGGAGAGCAGATTAAACTGGCTCGCTTGCGCAGGAATTTGAGCGTAGCTCAGGTGGCAGAACGTGCCACCTGTTCTCCGTTGACTGTGTCCCGAATAGAGAAAGGTGCGCCGACTGTGGCAATCGGAATTTATTTGCGAGTGCTCTATGCTCTGCAACTGGACGATGATATTCTGTGGCTAGCCAAAGAAGATAAATTGGGAAAAGCCTTGCAGGATTTGAGTTTGAAGACAAGGGAACGTGCCTCAAAAAAGGAGTAAACGATGAAGATGTTATATGTTTATGCCGATTTTGACTGGCTCAACGAGACAGAACTCGTTGGCGAGTTAGGCTATGAATCTCTTCGTGGCTCGGACAGCTATTGCTTTACCTTCAGCGATGAATGGCTGAAGAAACACGGAGATTTATTTCTGAGTGATGACCTCAATAATTATCCGGGACAGCAATATACGCAACCGGAGAAAGATATATTCGGATGTTTCTCGGATGCTTTGCCGGATCGTTGGGGACGAACGCTGTTGTTGCGACGTGAGCAGATTGCTGCGATGGAAGAGGGGCGACCGGTACGGAGACTATCTTCTTTCGATTTTTTGACTAGTATCGATGACTTTTCCCGAATGGGTGCTTTCCGTTTCAAGGAGTTAAAAGACGGAGGATTTATAAATGTAAGTGAGTTGTTGAAAATCCCACCTCTGGCGGATATAAGGGAGTTGATTGCGGCCAGTGCGGAAATTGAGAAAAGTGAAGAGGGGAATGTCCTGCCTGACAGGAAATGGGTTGCCCAACTCGTGCAGCCCGGTTCTTCATTGGGAGGTGCAAGACCTAAAGCCAGTGTGATAGACACGGATAAAACGCTTTATATAGCCAAGTTCCCTTCTCGCAAGGATGATTATGATGCCGGACTTTGGGAGCATTTCAGTCACCTTCTTGCTGCAAAAGCCGGTATAAATGCCGCAAAGACCAAAGTGCTGGCAACCGGAAAGAAATATCACACGTTGCTTTCTCAACGCTTCGACAGAACCCAAGAGGGGAAACGGATTCACTTTGCTTCTGCAATGACTTTATTGGGACTCAATGACGGTGACAATGCAACTACAGGGCATGGTTATCTGGATATAGTCGATTTCATAATCCAGAACTGCACGAATGTGGAAGAGAATCTGCAGGAACTCTATCGCCGTGTGGCTTTCAATATCTGCATTGGTAATAGCGATGATCATTTCCGTAATCATGGTTTTCTTTTGACTGCAAAAGGTTGGACGCTTTCTCCTGCATATGACATGAACCCTACTTTGAATGAGTATCAGAGTCTGCTTGTCTCATCAACCTCCAATAAGGCAGAACTGGGTATTTTGCTGGATGCTTGCGAAGACTATATGCTAAACCGTACAACAGCAGAAAAGATTGTTGTTGAGGTAACTGAAGCTATAAAAGGATGGCGAGAATTGGCAACACGATTGGGGATTTCCAAGAGAGAGATGGATATGTTTGCCGGAGTGTTGGATGAGCGATGTAAGATGGAGTAGTTTCAGTTAGATGAGTTTATAATTGTAATAATGATTTTGTATAACAATAATTTAACATTGTAAAAAGATTAAAAAAATGAAACATATATCTGTTCGAGTACCTTGGCACGACAATGGTTGGAATTCGCATGTATGTGCAAATCCTCGTTGTAATACATTCTGTAAACAACTACCTAATATTGTCAACTCAAAAGTAGATTGTGAGCAGTTGTCGTGTGGAATCGACTGGTCTAAATTAACTACAAAAGAACGTCCTGCTTGTGCTGGAGAGAATGGGGGATTCATGAATTACAAGGCTTATGAGCGTGAATTTATTCACATATATGCTTGGAATTCAGACAATCCACATTCTAAGTTATTACCTACAAAAGTAATGATACCAGCTTATTCAGCTCTTGGAATACCATTCCGTTACTTGAATATGGATGCACAGAAAGACCTTAGCAAGGAGCATCCTGAATTTCGCCCTGCCGAAAGTGCACCTTTCGGTTCGGCTTGGGTTTATAATCCTGAGCGATTGTATGATGTGCTTAAATGGTTCAGCTCAGAGATAACCGAGGAATCGATATGCGTCTTTTATTGTAAGAAAGGCAATCCGATTGACGATGAAGGTTTACGAATGATTGTGGGAATGGGGGATATAGTAAAAAATTGTGGTGTTCAAGACTACGAAACAACTGCCGATTATACATATCCCTTATGGGAGATAATGTTCTCTCATTCCATTCGCCCAGACCTGAAAGAATCTCGCGGCTTCATTCTCCCCTATAAAGAATATCTGGAGTTGGATGAGAATATATTCCAAGGGAAGGGTCTGTCAAAGATACAGGCTCTTGATGAGATCAAATTATCGCTGGATAAATTTGACAGTAGCGGAAAGATATTTGATGAACTATCATATGGTTGTGATTTTATAAGCAATCATTCAATGCTATTGATTCTTGAAGCTGCTCGGCGTTCGTTGGAGGCAGTAATTCGACATGGCTTGGCTGGCTCAATCGAGGGATGGCAATGTCAACTCAGGTGGATTGATGCCCGTATTGAGCATGTCAAGAAACAAATCACTCCCTTCCCTTCATTCGCTTCAGCACTTAAAGCGCTGGGAATAGATTATGGCAATCTGATTGAAAGCGACCTGCGAAAAAAAGGATGTGGACCGAAAGACAATCCCTGGGGGCATTTTGAAAAGTTGCTAAATAAGGAAATCAAAGTTGATAGTGCTGTTTACAACTCGTCTCTTCCTACGTATCGAATAAGTTGGGAGGGCCAAACAAGTAATGTACGTGAGCGTCTTATCACTTTATCCAGATTTGAACTTGAATCCGATGTTATTGAGCATTTTATAGATGATGTAGAGTCTGATATACTAAGCAATCCATACCTCATTAGCGAATGGTGCGCTCGGAATTTTATAGAGAAAGTTTCAACGCGTACAATTGATCTTGGAGCCTTCCCCGACCCAACAATTCAGGGTGATAATGTTCCAGTGCCTCCGTTCGCAGCGGAGTCCATTTTGGATACTCGACGCCTTAGATCATTAGTCGTTGAAAGGCTTTATTCCGTTCTAACAGATGGTGATACCCTTGTGTCAATAAAAGAGATGGAGGACTATCTGCGCGACATAATGACGGAAGAAGACAAAGCTCGCCTCCCGAAAAACATACTTCTCACACATCGCCAGTTTTTTGAAGTATCCTTCGATTATGTTCCTGATGAGAACCCTACTGCTATCCAACTCAAGGAATATTATCAAATGGAGGAGTTTCTTCGGAAAGTGCTACGAGAAAGAGCAAAGAGAGATGTTAAGAAGCCTACCGGTGAGGACTGGCTATCCCTCGCTATGTCAGACAAGAATTATGATCCTACAAACGAGCGCAGTCAACAGGCTACTGAACAGCAGGCCAAAGCTCTTGAAATGATGGACAAAAAGCGCCTTTCAGTTCTCACGGGAGGCGCAGGTACCGGTAAGACTACCGTAGTGAGATCCTTTCTCTGTTCTGACAAGATAAAAGCAGAAGGCGTTCTGCTGCTGGCTCCCACTGGAAAGGCGAGAGTAAGGCTCAGTAATATGGCCGAAAATGTGAGTTCAAAAACCGTAGCTCAGTTTCTTGCCAGTCTCGGCGCCTTCGATTTTGAAAACATGAAACCGCGTCTAACTGAAGACTCGCGCAAATACTCACGTGCTAAGAATATAATCATTGATGAATGTTCGATGCTAACTACCGACACGTTTCATGCGCTTATTATGTCGCTTGACCTGAAGTTCATAAACCGAATAATACTTATCGGAGACCCCTATCAGCTACCTCCGATAGGTCCGGGCAGGGCTTTCTCGGATTTATGCCATTATCTTAATTGTGATGACGCGGACGCCAATCTGAAATCTGCCATTACCTATCTCCGCACCGTTGTGCGCACAATAGCCAGTGGAGATTCAGATGTCTTGACTTTGGCCTCTTGGTTCAGTGGAAACAAACCGGAGAAATTTGCCGATGAAATATTTTGGAAAATCGAAAGCAAGAATCTCAAAGGCGATCTTTCAGTTTATTACTGGAACGATGAAAAGGATCTGCCTCAAATCCTTAGGGATGCAATTTGCAAGGAACTCGCTTGTTCCGATGTCGAACTGCCAGAATCCTTGAAGCAAAAAATAGGTATTGACGACTTAAAATCGCTTGAGTCAGATCCGGCAGCGCTCGAAAATCTTCAGATTCTTGCTCCAGTAATAAATCTCGCATGGGGTACATATCAACTGAATTCCTATCTTCAGTCATGGGTTGGAAATAATATCAATCGCAAAGGGGATTATCAGGAAATCGGAACCCAGAAGATATATAAGAATGATAAAGTCATTCAACTTCAAAATATATTACGAGAATCCTATCCATCAAAAGAAAAATATCCTCTCTCCAATGGCCAGATAGGCTTTGTTAAGTCTATAAATAAAGGACATATCAATGTTATGTATGTTGGCATACCTCATGAAACCTTCGGCTTCAGGGGAGATAAAGGGGAAGACCAGGATGCTGCTATTGAGCTTGCATACGCTATTACAATCCATAAAAGCCAGGGCAGCGATTTTGATACGGTTTTTGTGGTATTGCCCAAAACCGGCCGCATTTTAAGTCGTGAGTTGATATATACAGCTCTTACCAGAGCAAAGAAGCGTGTAGTCCTGCTTGTTCAAGATTCTATTGGTTGGTTGAGAGAATTTACTAAACCACAAGCCTCAGTGCTCGCACGACGAAATACCAATCTATTTGACTATTCCGTTCGAGCCGAACGTCTTAATATTCCTTATGTTGAGGGCCTGATTCATGGAACAGCCAAGAAAGGTCTGTTTGTGCGTAGCAAGTCAGAAGTTGTAATTGTAAACCAATTGGTAAATGCTGGGGTGGAATTTGAGTACGAGCAACTACTGGAAGAAAATGGCCACCGATGCATTCCCGACTTTTCCTTTGAAACCCCATGGGGTGATAGAATCATCTGGGAACATCTGGGAATGCTTGTCGTTCCGGAATACAAGGCTTCATGGGAGCGTAAACTAAAATTCTACGAGGAAATAGGTTATACCCTCGGAGAAAATCTTTTCACGACTTGCGATCATGAAAATGGTGCAATAATGACCGAAGAGGTGGAAGACGTCATCAGAAAAATCAAGGAGCAGTTATGAATCAGGAGGAGGAATTATATTTCAAGGTACTCAGTAAACAAGGTCGGGAGGCTTGGACAATCTTCAAGAATCCTATGTATCGTGGAGCATTGGAAATCGCCCAGAATCTTTATAAAGACAAAGCACATTTTGTGTATGAGTTACTTCATAATGCCGATAACCAAGGCGCTACCCATGTCTCAATGAGGACAAGAAGCCGGAACAAGTTGAATTTGATGTGATGGCAGAATCGCTCGATAAAAAGTATCTGCTGGTTGACGAATGCAAATGGACAACCCAAGAGAATGGCAAACAACTGACAGGCGAACTTCTCCGTAAAGCTAATTTGTTACTATTTATCAAGAACTACACCATCGTTCCGGTGCTGTTTCTTAAGAGTGCTCTGAAAGATGATGCTGGGAATGCAATGTTGCCAGAAGATGTTATTGAGTTAATGAAATAAAAGGATATAACAATTCACGACTTAAAGATGCTAGATTTTAGAAAACAATTTCAGGAAATTATAGAGCAATCCTATATTCCGTTCAATATAGATAAAGCTGCAACTTCAGATGTATGGAGTAATATTTACAAATTGATACTTCCTAATATTCCAGAAAAACTTTTTAGATATCGTAAAATAGACGATAAAGGTTATACTATTGAATCATTAAAATCCGGAACTATTTCATTATGCCATGCAGGAATGTTTCCGGATAAGTATGATTCATATTTATATATAGATCAAGACAAAATTCGCGAAGATTTAAAAAAGGCATTAAAGGATGCATTGCGCATAACATTGTCGCATATAACCCAGAAATCCTCTGATATAAGGGCAGAAAAGGCAACGCAAATATGTTACTACAGAGAGTGTGGATATACGGATGAACAAATTATAGATAAAATATTGACAGATGAATATATGGATTTTTGTAACAACATTGGGTCTGCGATAAAAAAGCAAGAGTCGCGTTTTAGAAATCCGAGAAATAGTGCAAAAATAGCATGTTTTACAGAAAGTGTACAGTCAAAATATATGTGGGATAGATATGCTGATGGGTATAAGGGATTTGCATTAGAATACGATCTTAGAAAATGTATTTTTAAATATAACTCATTGGGAATGGATGTAAATCTCTTTCCTGTGATTTATACTGAATTAAGACCTGACGTTACATTGGATGAGGGAAATATTCATACTTACGAGTATTTTAAGCAAGTTGGAGATAAAAATTGGTTGAACTTTTTGTCTTCCATGATATCAGTCAATCAATTATATTGGTATCGATCTTATCTTTATAAGGACCAAAAAGAATACGAACATGAACATGAATGGAGAATGCTGTATTATAACTTAGAGGATGAGAATAATTATGCATCAATTCCAGATGTCGGATGTTTGAATGCAATTTATTATGGTCCAGATATAATCCCAAAGGATAAGGATGAATTACATCTGATTGCAGTTGAAAAAGGACTGAAAGAGTATGATGTTGCTCTTGATGCTGGTAGCCGTAGATATGATTTAAGGATAACAGCAATTAAATAGGAATATTCTTTGCTCAAAAAAAAAATCAATCAACAACCTGAAAGTTGTGTCATCTCGATTATTTATACTACCTTTGCCTACAGAGTAAGGCAAAGGTATTTTTTGATGTATACAATGGCTGAAAAACAGATAGACACGGTTTTAGGATTGGTTGAAGGAACGGAGGAGAATAAAGACGAAAAGTGGATGTGTCATTCGCAAGCTATCGCTGCAACTATGTCAAACCGAATGGAGGAACTTGGTATGACACAACGAGCGTTGGCCGAGAAGATGAATTGCACTCAGCAATATGTCTCCAAGGTGCTGAAAGGTCGCGAGAATCTGTCATTAGAAACCTTGTGCAAGATAGAAAATGCATTAGGCATCAGAATACTGCAAGCCGGAATAGATAAGTAATAACACCATAACAGGGCGCAAGAATATGTCAATACAGAGCGAAGCGGCGTTGGAAGCCGGACTGATAGCCACACTTCGGCAAATGGACTACGAGTATGTTCAGATTACCGAAGAAGATAATCTTTATGCCAATTTCAAGCGGCAGTTGGAAATTCACAACAAGAAACAACTGGCGGAAGTTGGCCGTAACTCATTTACGGATGAAGAGTTCGAGAAGATATTAATCTATCTGGAAGGTGGTACTCGCTTTGAAAAAGCAAAGAAGCTTCGCGACCTATATCCTCTTGATACGGCTAACGGACAGCGCATTTGGGTAGAGTTTCTTAATCGTACCCAATGGTGTCAGAACGAATTTCAGGTTTCGAGCCAAATTACGGTGGAGGGACGAAAGAAGTGTCGCTATGATGTGACGATTCTTATCAATGGTCTCCCTTTAGTTCAGATTGAATTGAAACGTCGGGGAGTAGAACTCAAACAGGCATACAATCAGATTCAACGCTATCATAAGACATCCTTTCATGGGTTGTTCGATTATATTCAGTTGTTTGTCATCTCCAATGGTGTGAACACTCGTTATTTCGCCAATAATCCCAATGGCGGATATAAATTTACATTCAACTGGACGGATGCGGCAAACCTGCCATTCAATGAACTGGATAAGTTTGCTGTGTTTTTCTTGGAAAAGTGTACGCTCGGTAAGATTATCGGAAAGTACATCGTATTACATGAAGGTGATAAATGCTTGATGGTGTTGCGCCCATACCAGTTCTATGCAGTAGAAAAGATATTGGATCGAGTGCAGAACTCCAATGATAACGGTTATATTTGGCATACAACAGGGGCAGGAAAGACTTTGACTTCATTCAAAACTGCGCAACTCGTTTCGGAGTTAGATGATGTAGATAAGGTAATGTTCGTTGTCGACCGCCATGACCTTGATACACAAACACAGTCGGAATATGAAGCCTTTGAACCGGGAGCCGTTGACGGTACGGACAATACGGACGAGTTGGTAAAACGTCTGCATAGCAACTCCAAGATTATCATTACCACTATTCAGAAACTCAATGCAGCCGTAAGCAAGACATGGTATAGCAGCAAAATAGATTCGATACGCCATTCTCGTATCGTGATGATATTCGATGAGTGCCATCGTAGCCATTTCGGGGAGAGTCATAAGAAGATTATGCAATTCTTCGATAATGCCCAGATATTCGGATTTACCGGAACTCCAATATTTACAGAGAATGCAGTTGATGGTCATACGACCAAAGAGGTGTTCGGCAACTGCCTGCATCGCTATCTGATTAAGGATGCCATTGCTGATGAGAATGTTCTCGGTTTTCTTGTGGAATACTATCATGGCAGTGAGGAGGTGCAGAACGGCAGTATCAATCGCATGACGGAAATAGCCCAATTCATCCTTAATAATTTCAATAAGTCAACATTTGACGGAGAGTTCGATGCGCTGTTTGCCGTGCAGTCAGTGCCGATGCTTATCCGTTATTACAAGATATTCAAGGAACTGAATCCTAAGATTCGTATAGGTGCAGTATTTACCTATGCAGCCAATGGAAGTCAGGATGATGAACTGACAGGAATGGGTACAGGTTCTTATCTGAATGACAGTGCAGGCGAAGTCGATGAGCTGCAAGCCATCATGGATGACTATAACGAAATGTTCGGCACATCGTTTACGACTGAGAACTTCCGTGCATATTACGATGACATCAACCTGCGCATGAAAAAGAAGCGAGCCGATATGAAGCCGCTTGATCTTTGCCTTGTTGTCGGAATGTTCCTTACCGGTTTTGACAGCAAGAAACTTAATACGCTCTATGTAGATAAGAACATGGAATACCACGGCTTGTTGCAGGCATTTAGCCGGACGAACCGTGTGCTGAACGAAAAGAAACGCTTCGGAAAGATTGTATGTTTCCGTGATTTGAAGAGCAATGTGGATGCTGCTATCAAATTATTCAGTAACAGCAACAATCCGGAAGAAATAGTGCGACCTCCGTTTGAAGAAATCAAACAGGAATACAAGGAACTTGCATCCGATTTTCTGAAGAAATACCCGGACACAAACTGCATAGACCTTTTGCAGAGCGAAACGGCTAAGAAAGAGTTTGTTTTGGCATTTCGTGATATTATCCGTAAACACGCAGAGATTCAAATATATGAGGATTATAGCGAAGAAGCTGATGATCTCGGCATGACGGAACAGCAGTTTATGGATTTCAGGAGTAAGTATCTTGATATCCATGATACTTTTGCACTCGTTGATCCAGCTCCGTCTTCCAAACCGGATGATAATACAGATACTTCGGATGATGGAGACCTCGGCGATGTGGATTTCTGCCTTGAGCTTTTGCATAGCGACGTTATCAATGTGGCATATATCCTTGAACTCATTGCAGAACTTGACCCATATAGTGCCGATTATGCGGAACGCCGTCAGAATATCATTGACACGATGATTAAGGACGCTGAAATGCGCAGCAAAGCCAAACTTATCGATGGCTTCATTCAAAAGAATGTGGATGACGATAAGGAAAACTTCATGATGCAGCGAGGCAAGGTTGACGGTACAAGCGATTTGGAAGAACGGTTGAACCGCTATATTGCCGTTGAGCGAGAAAATGCCGTCAACTCATTGGCTGAGGAAGAGGATATATCGTCATCGGTATTGAATCACTTCCTTAAAGAATATGATTACCTGCAAAAAGAGCAGCCAGAAATCATACAAAAAGCATTGAAAGAGAAGCATCTCGGCCTGATAAAAACGAGAAAGGCGTTGACAAGGATTTTAGACAGATTGCGTAATATCATACGCACTTTCAGTTGGGATTAAAAGGAATACAGATATGGTAAAGACAAATGAACCAGGATATGTGTATATCTTGACTAATCCAAGTTTTCGTGAGGATTGGGTCAAGATCGGTAAAAGTGCGCGACCTGTTGATATACGTTCCAAGGAACTTGATAATACGGCAGTTCCGTTGCCTTTTGAGATTTATGCAACCATTCAGACTGTCAAATATAACGATGTTGAAAAACATGTACACAAGACCATCGACCGGTTGACGGATTTGCGTATTCGCCAGAATCGGGAGTTTTTCAATGTGCCGCCGCAAATAGCTTTGGATATATTCAATGACATAGCCAAGATGATTGATGATGCGGTTGTCACGGTCTATGTAGATAATAAACCGGTTTGTCATAATGAAAAAGAATCGTTGTCTGTAATGCAGAAACGAACCGTAAAACGAGGACGTTTCAAATTCAGCATGGTCGGTATTAAAATAGGCGAATGCGTTACCTTTATTCCTACGAATACAGAAGTCAAGGTGGCAAGCGATGATTCCGTTGAATATGAAGGGCGTATTTATAAATTGTCCCCTTTTGTCGGTACGTTTATGCCAGAAGAGAAACGGAATACATCAGGTGCATATCAAGGGGCAAAATATTTCTCATATAAAGGGAAAGTGCTGGATGACCTGAGAAGTATAATAGAGAGCAATATACCATTGCCGGAAAGTGATGTAATACAGAATAATATAGAGTAATAAAGATATGAGCGAAGAACTGCAACAGAAACTCCGTGACCAGCTTTGGGAGGTCGCAAACCGTTTGCGCGGCAATATGTCGGCAAGCGATTTCATGTATTTTACCTTGGGCTTCATTTTCTACAAATATCTGTCGGAGAAGATAGAAACGTATGCTAACAGTGCTTTGGAGGATGATGAAGTTACATTCAAGAAATTATGGGAAATGCCCGATTCGGATGCTGCGGAATTGCAGGAAGAGGTCAAGAACCAGTGCTTGGAAAATATAGGCTACTTCATTGAACCGAAATTCTTGTTTTCTTCCGTAATCGAAGCTATCAAGCGGAAAGAAAATATACTTCCGATGCTGGAGCGTTCATTGAAACGCATTGAGGATAGTACGCTCGGACGTGACAGTGAAGAGGATTTCGGTGGTCTGTTTTCGGATATTGACCTTGCTTCCCCTAAGCTCGGAAAGACAGCAGATGACAAGAATACGCTTGTTAGCAATGTTCTGCTTGCACTCGATGACATAAAGTTTGGTGTGGAGGCATCGCAGGAGATTGACATTTTGGGCGATGCTTATGAGTATATGATTAGCCAGTTTGCTGCCGGTGCAGGCAAGAAAGCAGGTGAGTTCTATACTCCGCAAGAGGTCAGCCGTATATTGGCGGAGATTGTTACTCTTGGACATAACCGTTTGCGTAATGTTTACGACCCTACCTGCGGTAGTGGTTCACTGTTGCTCCGTGCTGCAAGTATTGGCAAGGCAGCATATATCTACGGACAGGAGAAGAATCCGACAACCTACAACCTTGCCCGAATGAATATGTTGCTGCATGGCATCCGCTTCAGCAGCTTCAAAATAGAGAATGGCGATACACTTGAATGGGATGCATTCGATGATATGCAGTTTGATGCGGTGGTTGCAAATCCTCCTTTCTCTGCCGAATGGAGTGCCGCCGACAAATTTAACAACGACGACCGTTTCAGTAAAGCAGGACGGCTTGCCCCTAAGAAAACAGCCGACTATGCTTTTATCCTGCACATGGTTCATCATCTCAATGAAGGTGGTACGATGGCTTGCGTTGCTCCGCACGGAGTTCTGTTCCGAGGGAATGCAGAGGGTGTTATACGCCGCTTCCTGATAGAGAAGAAAAACTATATCGATGCTATTATCGGTTTGCCAGCCAATATATTCTATGGTACAAGTATTCCGACCTGTATTCTCGTATTGAAGAAATGCCGTAAGGAAGACGATAATATCTTGTTCATTGATGCCAGCAAAGAGTTTGAAAAGGTCAAGACCCAGAACAAACTCCGGCCTCAGCATATACAGAAGATTGTAGAAACCTACCGTGACCGCAAGGAAATTGAAAAGTACAGTCATCTTGCTACGTTGCAGGAGGTTGCCGAAAATGACTATAATCTGAATATTCCTCGCTATGTCGATACTTTTGAGGAAGAAGAGCCTATCGACATCAAAGCTGTGATGGCTGAAATAAAGGAATTGGAAGCCAAGCGAGCCGAACTGGATAAGGAGATAGAGATCTATTTGAAAGAATTGGGGCTGGTTGAATAATTACACTATGGCAGAGATAGACAACATCCCCGAAATGCGTCCATCATTCGGCAATATACGCCGTCAGGATGAGGGCGGAAACGAATACTGGAGTTCTCGCGACCTGTGCGCTGCTATGGGCTATTCGGCTTATTGGAAATTCCAAAGAGTCATAGACAAGGCTATCAAGGTGGCAGGTGAAAAAGGAATGAATGTAGACGACCATTTCAACCAAGCGGTTGATATGGTAAGGATTGGAAGCGGTTCATTCCGTAAGGTCAATATCTTCCGTCTGTCTCGTATGGCATGTATGATTGTTGCCGAAAATGCCGATGTCAAAAAAGTGTTGGTACAACAAGCTCGCGATTATTTTACTCGAACAATTTCGACAAACGAATTGATGCAAAATTCGTTGAGTTCTAACATTTTGCTGTATAAAACGGCGCAAGGCGAGGCACGAATAGAAGTGATATTCAACAGTGAAACATTTTGGATGTCACAAAAGCGTATGGCCGATTTGTTCGGGGTGGATGTACGGACTGTCAACTATCATCTTGGTCAGATTTACGAAACAGGCGAGCTTACAAAAGAGGCAACTATCCGAAAAATTGGGATAGTTCAATCAGAGGGAAAAAGGGATGTGGAACGTACACCTCTGTTCTATAATTTGGATGCTATTATTGCGGTAGGTTATCGTGTCAATAGCTATCAAGCCACCCAGTTTCGTATCTGGGCTACATCTGTATTGAAGGAGTTTATTATTAAAGGATATGCGCTTGATGATGAACGTTTGAAGCAGGGAAAACACTTTGGCAAAGATTATTTTGACGATTTACTGGAGCGTATTCGTGAGATACGTACCTCAGAGCGCAGATACTACCAAAAGATAACAGACATCTATGCCGAATGCAGTGCGGATTACGACCCGAAGTCGGATTGTACCAAATTGTTCTTCAAGATGGTGCAAAACATGATGCACTTGGCTGTAACTCATCGTACTGCTGCCGAAATAGTATATGAACGTGCCGACTCGGAAATGCCGCACATGGGACTGACCACTTGGAAAAAAGCTCCCAATGGCAGAGTACAGAAATCTGATACGATTGTAGCAAAGAACTACTTGTCTGACAAAGAGGTTTCAGAACTCAACGGCGTAACTAACGCATTTCTTGAATTTGCAGAACAGCGTGCTCAACGCCATATCATTACAACGATGGCAGACTGGAAGCAGCGTCTTGAACAGTTTCTTGCTACAATGGACTATCAAGCACAAGATTCAGCCGGTAAAGTTTCTCAAGAAGAGGCACGAGAGAAGGCGTATTGTGAGTATGAAAAATATAAAGTGATTCAAGACCGTTCGTTTATCTCCGATTTCGACCGGTTTAATGATGGTGACAAATTGTTGCCGTTTGATATCAATCCCGATAAAGAATAATGATTATGGCAGATAATAACGAAAATAAAGTCCTCAATGTTCCCCATTTGAGATTTCCAGAGTTTAGTGGAGAGTGGGAAATGGCATCACTTCAAGATATAGCCGCTATAAATCCAAAATCAGACCAGCTTCAGAACACTTTTATTTATATAGATTTGGAAGCCGTCGAAAAAGGTGAGTTGAGAAAAATACAAGAAATAATGCGAGAAGAAGCACCAAGTAGAGCACAGCGCGTTATAAATAACAATGATATTCTGTTTCAATGTGTGCGTCCCTATCAGAAAAACAACTATATTCATAAAATTTTAAATACGAGTAATCAACAATGGGTTGCTTCTACTGGATATGCTCAAATTAGGACAACAGAATCACCAAACTATATTTATCATCTATTGAATACAGACGGATTCAATAGAAAAGTAATGGTTCGTTGCACAGGCTCAAGTTATCCTGCTATTAATAGTGAGGATTTAGCAACAATTCGTTTTTATTATACGCCTGACAAAAAAGAGCAATTTAAAATATCTCGATTATTAGACTTGATAGACGAGCGCATCGCTACCCAAAACAAAATCATTGAGAAACTTCAATCCTTAATCAAAGGACTTGCAGCACAACTTACACAATCAGGAACTCCCAATATACGCTTGTGTGATTGCCTTGAATGCCATTCATCCACATTGCTAGAAAATTGCGTATCTGTGACTGGTTCATATCCTGTATATGGTGCAACTGGACTTATTGGCTATACCAACAACTATGCTTATAATGGCGAATCAATTTTAATAGTCAAAGATGGTTCCGGTGTTGGTTCTTTGTCGTATGTTAATGACCATTTTTCTGTAATTGGAACACTCAACTATCTAACAGCCAAAGAAAACTACTCAATTCTTTACCTGTATTATGCACTTATGGCGTTCAATTTCACTCCATATATAACAGGAATGGCTATCCCTCACATCTACTTCAAAGATTATGGGAAGGCAAAATTATTCTACCCATCCATTGAAAAGCGAATAAGGATTGCATCATTGCTACATAACATCGAGCAAAAGTTAGTTGTGGAACAAAACCTTGTTATATCACTAAGCACACAAAAATCTTACCTGCTGCGTATGTTGTTTATATAAACATCATGTGCAATAGATATTGTTTCTGTAAATTCAAGAACCTTAAAAGTTCCTGTTCTATAGACAGTTTTTCCTCTATTGAGGATGTTAAGTTTGTTATATTCTTTTGTTGTGCCATAGATGGTAAAGGACATTTGATATGATTGATGTCCTTAAGATATGCAGTTTTCATTGTTCCCTCTGTAATAATTCTGCTTATTTCTTTTGAGAAGTAAGAAGAAGACATCAGCAAATACAAATACTCTACATTGATATTTGTGTTCGGAACAATGCCCAATATACCTTGCTTGGTACAAACTGGATATTCATTTATAGATATTGCACCTATGGTAGCACCATTGGAGTATATAACAGACTTTGATGGAATAAGCCATGCTGATGATTTTTGCATACCCAGTTCTGTTATAAAGTCTTTATTATTTGTCAGATATTTACAAGACAAGTCTTCAATCTTAATAAATGGAATTGTGCCTTCTGTATAATATTCAACTACCGATGTCGTCGGAGTGCCACCTTCACCAGCTTTAATATAGAAAGAAGAAAACGGATAAAGTTTTCCTTTCAAAAGAACTGTCATCAATTCGTCAACAAGTCCTTTGATTAAGGAATTTAATACAGCAATGTCTGCAATTAGGAAAAAGGTGTTTGTATCATTAAAAGAAGAACATACAGAAAGTTGTGAAATCAATCAACTTCTTACTTATGAACAACCTACGGCATATATTGTTACCAATGATGAATACTCCACAGATACGACCTTAATTCCGGTTTTAACTGCGAATAAAGGTTTCGTTTTGGGTTATACAGACGAGGATTTTAGTATATATCAAAAGGGTGAGTGCATAATTTTTGATGATTTTACAATGGATGCAAAATATGTATCATTCCCTTTTAAAGTAAAATCGTCAGCAATAAAGATACTTACAGCAAAACCTAATGTAAATCTTCGGTTTATGTTTGAATATCTATCATATTTAGAACTAAAATCCGAAGAACACAAAAGGCATTATATTTCAGAAATAGCGTCACTTGTGGTTGAATTACCTTCAAAAGAAATGCAAAATAAAATAGCCTCTCTAATGACTTCATTAGATAACAAGTTGGCTCTTGAAGAAAATACAAAGGTAAAATATGAGGATGAAAAGCAGTACCAGCTCTCACAAATGTTTATATGAACATCTGTGAGAGCAAATATTGTTTCTGCTTTATATACTCGGTGAGCAAACTATTATGTACAGTCCATAGTCTTTGTAATACTCTGAAAACGATGGATATTCTTTTTTGCTCTTCTAATTTGGGCAAACATATTTGAATGTTACCCATTGTATTGTTCATAAGTTTTGGGTTAGCTAAGTTTATTGAGACATATTTCTTTGTCGCTTCCGCCAAAACCAATGAAACAAAATGAGTATCAAACCCTTTTATAAGTTTTAACAAGCCACAAACATTTGTGCAATTAAATTTTCCATTACGATAAAATACAGTTCCTGCATTTGCACCGTCAGTGGTCCAACTGATGTATTCACCTTCAAACATATAATCATCAAGGTAGCCCATAATACCATCATTTGATGTTTGAGAGGAATATACTGGATATGTAGGGTTCTTTTGCTGGCTAATTTCTATAGAGCTAATAACTCTACCACGCCCTATTTGGGCTATATCTTTGATTTTGAATTGTTCCCATGTATCGGAATGAAGTACATTCAAACTAATTGCAGACTTTAGTAATTTCAAATCCTCAATGATTTTGTTTTGGGTGGCAATGCGCTCATCAAGAAGTGACAGTAAATGACTTATCTTTTGCTGTTCTTCTTTTCGTGGATAACTCATTTTCAAGTTGCGCAAATCATCATTGTAAATTCTGATTATTGTTGTAGAATTTAATTTTCGCCAATCTACTTTACTCAAAAGATGAAATAAGAATCCATTGCTTATATATTGTGTAGGATTATCAATCCACACAATATTTGAATCTTGGAAATACGCATCTTCCCCATCATAGACGACACATTTTCCTACTGTTCCTGCACAAGTTATCATAACCTCTCCCTTACGAGGATAGTTATACTTCACCTTATAGTCGTCAAATAATTCTTTCGATATATAGGCATCTGGAGTACTACCAATTGTTCCAATCTTATAAAAAGGAACACCATCCTCTGTGTTTGTTTGAGAAACTAAAATACGTTTACACATTAATACATTACACAAATCTCCCAACTTGCATTTCTTCCACTCTCCACTAAACTCCGGAAATCTCAAATGGGGAACATTACCTATTATATTTCTCTAATTATTAGAACCAATTAAATTCAAGATTATGAATCAGAAGACAATTAGAGAAATTTCGGACGCATGGCGAGAGAACAAGCGACCGTATGTGAAACAATCGACATTGGCAGCCTACATGTTGATTCTTGAAAATCACATTTTGCCAAAGTTTGGTGAGAGTAACGAACTTCATGAAAATGATGTACAAGGCTTTGTGCTTGAAAAGTTGGAAGGCGGATTGAGCATGAAATCTGTTAAGGACATTCTTGTTGTCCTAAAGATGGTTATGAAATTCGGGGTGAAAAACGAATGGATGAACTATTACGAATGGGATATTAAGTACCCAACAGACGTTGCTGGTAAAAAGTTGGAGGTCTTGTCCGTGGCAAATCATAAAAAGATTCTGAACTATATTCAGAGCCACTTTTCCTTTCCGGGACTTGGTATCTATATCAGCCTTAGTACCGGTCTGCGTATAGGGGAGATCTGTGCTTTGAAATGGAGCGACATCAATGTATATGACGGGATTCTAACCGTTAACCGGACGATAGAACGCATCTATATCATAGAAGGAGAGAGAAAACATACAGAGCTGGTCATCAACACGCCAAAGACAAAAAACTCTTGCCGTGAAATCCCGATAAACAAAGAATTGCTTACTATGTTAAAGCCTTTGAAAAAAGTAATTAATGACGATTATTACATTCTTACTAATGATGAGCGTCCGACAGAGCCACGCACATATCGCAACTACTATAAAAGGCTTATGGAGAAACTTGATATTCCCAAGCTGAAGTATCATGGACTGCGTCATAGCTTCGCGACTCGCTGTATAGAAGTCGGTTGTGACTATAAGACCGTTAGTGTATTACTGGGACATTCCAACATTTCGACTACACTGGACTTATATGTTCACCCCAATATGGAACAGAAAAAGCGATGCATAGCTAAGGTGTTCAAGTCACTTGGTAAATAGAGTTATATACAGAGCGAGGAAATTTAGTATCGCAATTTCTTCGCTCTATTTAATTATCACATTTTACTTAATCTGTTTCATCTACAGTGTCAAGTTTAGTTGATATTTTACTCAAGGTTTTCGATATTTCTTCAAGAGAAACTTGAACTGTTTTGTGTGGAGAGACAGAATGGGGTTTGACAAGACCTGCGACCAAATCTTGAGCTGCATCTTCCAATGGACTTTGTACGAGTATGTTAATGCGGTTGACAAAAGTTTTGATGGGAATGATGGAGTTTAAACGATATTTGTCATTATAGCTAACTTCCGTAATTATATTGAAATCCTTATCTTTCCATTTTTGATTAATATCTTCACACCATCCAATAAGGCAGTTCCAAGATTTGCCAGAAGAGATATATACAGGGTTCTGTGAAGTATTGGTGTACATGTTGCGGAATTTATCATCAAGATTGTTGATTAGGTCATCTCCAAAGCTTGTTATCACGTTAGATGCGTCAAATTGGCTCGGATTGGATATTTGCAGAATAAAGGCTTTTTTATTTACAATGATTCGGCAGACGAGATGAGGTCGATGTTCCTCCTCCCACTGGCGTTTGATTTCATTTAGTTGGGCTTGATTTTGTTTTAGAGTTAAAAATGTTACAGCAATCATAGCGAATGATGCAATGGCTCCGATGTAAGAAGCCCAAAAGGAAAGCCATGTCTGCGAATCGCCAATAATCGGGAAGTGAGAAGGTATTTGAAGAACAAAATAATAGGGATTATTAGTAGTAATCCTATAAATAATAAGAAGGATAGATATTTCTTGTTGTATAATTTCATTTCATGTCATGTTAGATGTACTCGACAAAGATAAAGAATTATCTTCAATTGTATTCTTACTCATGTAAATTCCTATCTATCAATTAATCTTTTCAGGATTTTCGATAGCAGAATCGTTATTACCATTCCAATCACAGCTGATACTGTACACCATAAAACAGCCTTCCAAATCAATGCCGAGTGCAAAATCTCCGTATTGACCACTATGATGCTAGCGAAAAAAGAAAATAGGACAACCAGTATGATAATCAAGATATAGAATATCGTGTATGGTATGAAAATATGGCTGTCAACCTTACGGATTTTTCGCTCAGTTTCATTACATTTGTCTTGAATTTGGTGAAGGAACTTATCAAGGACAGTTTGCCCGAATTTTTCCGCCTGTTCCTGCGTCCCTTGTGCAATAGCCACTTTGTACTCTCGTAGAAATTCGAGCAGATTGTCCAGATTTGTAATTATATAATGCACGTTGTCATTCAGGCTGGCAAGTTCCTTGATGTTCTCTTTGAGTAGCCGTTTCTCTTCCTCCAGATATTCATTCTTTGGAGTGGCTTTTATGGATTCCGCTTCATTCATTTCAGCGGAAAAATCGAATTTCTTTTTCATGTTCGGCTTCATAGGCTTATCGTTTTAATCCTGTTTTCGTTTTCTTTCCTAACGAACGGTTGGCAACACGAGCGCATCTGCGAGCCCATTGCAAATCGTCTTCGTCCTTGTCTCTCCACGGAAGGTCGCTTTGCGAACCTCCGCCACCACCTCCAGTTACAACATTCTGCGTATCAAGTAGCCCAACAAAAATAGCTACCGCTATATCAGTAAGCTCTTGACAGTTGGCAACAAACCTGTAATCGAACTCGTCATTGAAACAGTCAAGCACTTTTCCCGGAATATAGAATCGGTATTCCTTGCCTTCATGGTTAAGGGTATAGGGAATCATGTCTGAACGGTCTGCGCGATATTGGGTGTAGTCAATAGGGACAGCCTTATGTTCTGCTGGTTGTTGGACGACTTGGGGAGTATTGTTCTTAATGGTTGTGGTCGGCTGGTGGTGCAGTTTCTTCCATGTTGTAGGAAGTTTCGAGATCATAAGATTTCTGCCGACTCCCAATTCTGAAGCCTTGTATTTGGTATTCCCATGCACGAGTGCATAACCACGGAGAATACCTTGCTTGTCCTCTCGTTCATGCACGGTATAGCCTTTCTGTGCAAGGGCATTCTTATACTCATCCCATGACCATGACGGCATCGCTCTCAACACCTCCATACAGTCCTTGTTCACCTGTGGGATGTTGCGATTTCGGATTTGTGCCGCAGTCGTCCAGCCACGTTTCTTTGCCACTCGCTCTGCTGCACGTTGCGCCCGGAGATGAATATTGTGGTCATTGTTGATATTTCCATCTTCATCCAAACGGCAAACCGCAGCATGGAGGTGGGGGACTTCACCTTTGGATTCCGTATGCAACCAAACCGAGTATTTGCTATTAGCCAAATTGGTTTGGCAAGAACGGACTTTTCCGTTCTTACCGGTAATCACTTGTTTGTCGAACTCCTCTGCGAAGTCGTGCCAGAGTTTTTGCCAGTCCTCGATGTCATAGAATCGGGTATGTTCGGGTGATGGACTCAGCTCGATTCTGATAACGGAGTTCTTTATCGGTCGATGCTGGGATAGGGTCAACTGCATGGAGTTCCATATCCCCATAGCATCCGGTTCTGAGGACAACAGATTGTCCAATACCCGATAGATTTTCTCCGGATGCTTCTTATGCTGTGATTCGCCGGTAATGTAACGGAGGTCGTTTATGCCGTGCGATATGGCTTTGGCTTTCGCAATCATTCTTCTTCGGATTTAGGGGTGGACGGAATTTTGTTCTTCTCTTTTACAGCATTCAGGAACTGGCAGATATTTTCAGCCACATTACCTAATTCTTTCAGCCAGCCCACCATAAACGGAACCTGATTGAACATTGCCATGCGCTGCTTTGTGGACATTCCGTGTAGGGCGGAGGTGTATTTTACGAGGTCTGACCGACAATCGTCCAGATTCTGTAACAGTACCGCTTCTTCTTTCGTGAGCCTTGCTTTTGGCTTGAAGTTATACGCACGTGATAATATGTAGTCACTTACAGTCATGCCGCATTGTCCGGCCAGTGATTTTATATGCTCCTTCTGAGTAGGAGTGACTTTTGCTCCGATGAAGACACTTCTGGTTTCTTTCGAGGAGTCCGATGTATTTTCAATATCTTCTTTCATCTGAATCATTTTATAATGGTTGAATAGGTGCGAGCTTGCGAGTACCGCACCAGCAAGGGAACTGAGCAGGCGAGAGCGCCAATGTACAACCGTAACGCAGTGAGGTTATACCTTGGCATATCTCGCAACAGTTACCTGTTGATGCTTCACGGCAAGCCATATCGGATGCGTATAGTGAACTGGCACTCGGATAGGAAACATAGAATGAAATGAGCCTCTAAAAGAGGGGAGAATATGAATATCTCACATGATGTCTTCCTGCCGACTTTACTTTATTCTTATGTATACGCCCCGACAATAAAGTAAAGTTGAACTCAATAATGGTATTCTGGATTGAAGGCATAATCTTTCCCTTCTTTTATAACCATTTGTTTGTCGCTTAGCAATGTTGCGACCTTTACCGCCTTGTTATAACCGAGTTTTATACCCTGCAATCCGTAACCCTCTTTCAAGCGTTCTATATAATCATCGTAATTGCTGATGTTGCCATTGGCAAAAACGGTATCCAATGCTGGACGATGTACATTCTTTGGAATCTCCTTGTCTGGATCGAACGGTCCTTTGGTTGGTCGTCCGGTCTTCTTCTCTTTGGGCAGATAGGACTCTACCGGTTCGGGCATGGCTTCCTCGTTTATGCGGAAGGCGAAAGGCTCAAACTCACGGTCACGGATATGGACGGCTTCGACCACGCTTACAGCTTTGTCCTCTTTGTCCACTTCGACCTGCATGATGGTTTCCGCTTTATTGTTTAGTTCCGTGCCGATGTGACCACGGGCATGTTCATCATTCTTGTTCTGATGCAAGACGGTATGGATATGGATTTGCCTGTCATCCGTCCACTGCATGAATTTGGAGATGATGTCGGTGGATTCGCTGGAGGAGTTGATGTCGTAAAGGAAATCACGAATGCCATCTATGATGACCAATCCCAAATCCGGTATTGTGCCAATGGCCTGTTCAACTATCGCTAGACGTAGTTTAGGGGAAAACTTGCGCAGAGCCAGCATAATCAGATTATCCGGATTCTTGTATTCCGGCAAGTCGGCCAAACGTAATATGCGTTTCAATACTTGTTGGCAATGATACCGCCCCTGCTCTGTGTCTATGTATAGAATCTTCCGCTTGTTCTCAGGGAACATAGACCGGTAATGAAGTACGGTGCTGCCACTCAATGCCGATGCGACAATGGCTGAAACGTTGAAAGTTTTCTTGCTTTTGGCTTTTCCGATGGAAGCACTGAAGTTTCCCAATGTTCCGATAATGGTATCGTCCACCATCAGAACCATCGGGGAGTGTTCGTATGTACTTGTTACGCTTATTGTAGACTCCGCCATGTAAGCGGCCAATTCTTCCGGAGAAAGAATAATAGTGTCTGTCTTTTCCATCGCTACCAGTTTTTAGGGTTCGGTTTACGGCGATGGGAGGCGAGCAAGGACTCATTCTCGTCCTCGAAACTTTGCGGAGCCGGATTCTTCCGGGAAGATTCCAGCCATCTATCCAGTTCGTCACGATAGATGTAGAGATGCTTTCCTTGTTTTATAACCGGAATATCGTCCTTCTTGACCTTGTAATAAAAGGTCGACAACGGCATTTTAAGATAGTTGCAAGCCTCCTGTACGGTCATGGGGACGTGTGTGTTCTCTTTGGTTTCGTACTGCTTTGAAAGTTTCTCCGTAAGCAGGTTTTCCATACTTGCGATTCTGTCGCATAGTTCGCCTACCACAGTCGGCAGGTCGTTGAATGTCAGTTGGTCTTTTTCCATATTATGACTATTTTAATCATTTAACATGCTGCGAACCAAGTCAATGAAACCTTGCAGAACAATACAGACCGGATTAATTATTTCGTCTGCATACTTTTTTTATTGCGAGTCATCATTATCTGCATCTAAATGGAAGCGATAATCGCCTTTATCGGGTACATCAATAGGAATCTGGCTTGGAACATTATCCCGTAAATTGAGCCTGAGATATTCAAGGGTCGCATTTACAAGTTCGTATGGAAATGATTTCTTGATAAAAACTGCTCTTTTCGCTAAGGGCACTCCCAAGCGTTCACCGACATTCCATGCCAAATGGCGAAGTCCCGGCGACCTCAGCGGATTGTCTATATTGGAACGAATCGGTTTATATGACTCAGATTGATCGTAAGCCATATGCTCTATATTGGAAATGAGGGTGGCAATATCCTCTTTGGAGAGATAGGGGGCAGTCTTGACGGTTACATATTCCCGAATCACATCCATGATTTCCGCTTGCCTTTCAATCTCTTTCTTTTTGAGTTCCACCAATATGGAATCATATTTATTCAAATGAGAATCTTGCGGACAATCAGAGTTTACAGTATCTTGATTCGACTGTTGGGACGGAGGACATTTCTGTTCAAGCAAATCCATCGGTTGCTCGATGGGCAGTGTTTCAGTAGCATCCGTAGGTTCTATGGCGTTCTCTGATTTTACAATAGGGGTATATGGTTCGCCCAAAGAGAAGTTGATAGGATTTTTTGTCAGCCATTTATAGAAAAATTTGTGCAGGAGCCCGCACAATATGATAGCTATTACCAGTCCAAGGATGACAGGAGTCGTTATACGCATGATATTGATGTCATGGCAAAGGAAAAGATAAGTATCTATGGCCGCATAAATGATAACGGACAGTGCGAGGATAAAACTTATCTTTTTAGTCTGAATTTGTTTTTTATTCGTCATGGTCTGCAAGTATTTGGAATCGTTTTGCGCTAAAGATATAATCGATATTCCAGATAGTTGCAATAAAGAGACTGATAGTTACCAGGTATCATCCTAAATATCACGGTCAGAGTATGATTTTTCACCTAAAATCATACTCTGACCGCAGAAATCGAGGACGAAACGGCTGTCAGTCTTTCCTTGTCAAAGTAATCTTTTTGCTGGCTTCACGTTTGTTGGCATCCACGACTTTGATATACCTTTGCGTAGTGGTTATACTCTTGTGAGCCATTATGCTTTGTATGGTGCGGATGTCCGTTCCTGCCGCAGCTTGCAGCGTGGCGAATGTTCTCCGATACGAGTGGAAAGTTATGTTTTTAGTAATTTCGGCAGAGCGAATCCACTCTTTCATGGGTGCTTGTGTCCAACTGCGCATAAGTCCCTTGAATACCAAACCTTTCTTTTCAGAACTATAGCCTATCAATCCCAATGCCTCCTCGCTGATGGGAATGATGTCTTCCGCTTTGTTCTTTTGTGTAATGATGTGTACGCATTTCCCTCCGGCTGAATAGTCTACAATATCTTCCCAACATAAGGCAAGAATATCACTGATACGTAAACTGGTCATACATGAAAACAGCGATGCTATTTTCAGAATGGGTTTCTTGCACGGTGTTTCAGCCAGTTTATACAGTTCTTCTACAGACAGATACTCTTTGACCACATCTTCCGTTTCAATCTTATCCAAGAAATCATTGACGTTGGTCTTTATCATTCCATTGCGGTAGAGGATTTTCAGGAAGCCCCTGAAAGTCGACCAATATCCCGATGCGGAGTTCCGTGTGATAGGGCCGTTACGTCTCAGTTTCTTGGCCGTGAGCAGATATTCCCGAAACTTGTTACAGAGGTCGATGTCAATCTCTTCAAAGGTGCATTTACCATGTACGAAGTTACTGAAATGCAGATAGACAAACTCCCATTTCTGGTCATGCTTACGGAGCTGCTTGCGATAATACTCCAGAAAGTCTGCCTTGAGTTTGTACTTGTCAAAGAAGTCATACCGTTCATTGACTACCGACTCGAACCTGCGGCAACGGATGGCTTCGGCTTTCTCGGTCATTACCTCGTTGAAATTCTGTTCACGTTTGTTTCTCGGATTGGCATAGATATAAATACCAAGCGATTCATGACGGATAACTTTCATTGTCTCTTTGTCTCGATACCCCGGATAATAATCCAGATAGAAAGACATCATCCTGCCTTTTAGCGGACGTGTCCTTAATGTCACGGTCTTGCATTCATGCATAATGTTATATTTTTATGGTTATTATTAATTCGTCGGCGAAACTCTATAATGTAATCATGCAGATTACCTACAGCAGGGATTAATTTTTGAATAATTTACGGATAGTCATAAATTAGACTATTTGCGGACACCCATTACCCGGTCAAACTCCACTTTCAGGAATCTGACGAACCGTCCGTTCTTCTCACGGTTGATCTGATGGAATTGCAGAATACCGTAAACCGAATCACGAGAGAGCTTGAATTTCTCCATTGCCTCCTTGACGGTATAGTATTCCGCCTTGCTCTCCTGTTCGGAACTCTTCGAGAGGTCGAAGTGGAGCTTGGAGTAGAATATCTGCCCATGCTCCTTCTTGGATGGAATGTTGTTCCGATACACCTGCGAACGGATGGCGACACGTGTCATGCCGTACTTCTCTTGAATCTCTTCCGGTGTGTACCATTCAGTAAGGTCGGAATCCACCTCGTATTTGGCAAAGGCGGCATTGATATGTTTCTTGCTGTAATAGTTGAACTGGCGGATTCTCACTTTCGGCACTTTATGTTGCCGTGTGTAAGTCCACACCCATTTGGCGTTGACCTTATATTTCTCTGCAATTTCTTCAGCAGTGTAATACTCGGTGATGTCGAAGTCGTTTTTTGCAACCAGTCGTTCGTAAGGTTTGCTTTTGAGCATTAACTCTATGTCTGCACGCCTTACCAAAGCCATTCTTCCGCTAATTCGGGATGCTCTAAGTTTATCCTCTTTGACTAATTTATAAATGTACTGACGGCTCACGCCCATCAATCGAGCAGCCTGCGAGAAAGTGAAATATTCTTGCTTCTCCAAACTGGAGCGCAGCTCCTGCATTTCCTGAATGTGGCGCAGTTCCATTTTGCGCTCCTTGATACGATGTTTGTAACCTCGCTTCGAGCATTGAGGGCTACAATAACAGGTCGTTGTTTTCTGTGCAATGAACGGTTTGCCGCACCATTGACAAATTCTCTTTACTTCCATATTTTCTATATCATTTTCTCTGTTTTTTAATTTCCCTTTTTGTCTACACATGTAAACCATTGTCAACACACGTCAACTAATGCGTTACTGTGACATTCGGGCTAACCGTGAATTTCCGTCGCGGTAGAAATATGATAGAAAAATATGGATAAAAACCGTTACTTCCAAATACGGACTGGAAAGTGTTAAAACAGAAAAGTCGCTGATATACAGCGACTTTGTTCTGAATGATTATGGTTAGTTACGGCTGTTTCCAAGCCATCACTTGCCGATGCAGAAATGCGCAAATATATTTTGCAGCACCATATCATTTGTCACTTCCCCTGCTATATCGGATAAATGGAAAATACATTCGCGTATGTCTTGTGACAGAAAATCTCCGGAGATATTTGCGTCCAATCCTTCTTGTACCCGGTGAATTGCATCCAGCGCACGTGTTAGTGCTTCGTAATGGCGGACGTTTGTTACAATGACATCATTCTGGGTGACTGCTGGTAAATGAGCGGCTGCTACGAGTCTCTGTTGGAGTTCATCCGTGTACAAACGTTGTTTCGCAGAAATAAAAATAGATTCTATTTCCGAACCTATATGCTCAGAAAATTGTGAGGCAAGTTCGTTTTTCTGAGTTTCATTTATCAGTTCTACCTTATTAAAGACTAAAATCAATTGTTTGTGTTCACAACGAGGAAGAATCTTATCGGAGAGCAGTGTTAACTGTGAAATTGCGTCAGCCGAATCAATCATCCACAGTACAATCTCTGCCTGATCGAGTTTTTGAAAAGTCCGTTCGATACCCAGGCTTTCTATCGTATCACTGGTCTCCCGGATACCGGCTGTATCGATAAAACGGAAAGTGATACCACCTATATTCACAGTATCCTCGATGACATCCCGTGTAGTGCCGTGAATATCGCTTACAATAGCCTTGTCTTCATTCAACAGGACATTCAGTAGAGTTGATTTTCCTGCATTGGTTTCTCCGATAATAGCTACCGGTACACCATTTTTTATGACATTCCCTACACTGAACGAATTGGCCAGACGTGCAATGACTTCTTCTATCTCGTCAGCCAGTCGGCGTAGGGCGGAACGGTCCGCAAACTCTACATCTTCTTCACTGAAGTCCAGCTCCAGTTCAATCATTGAAGTGAAGTTCAGCAGTTTCTCACGTAGAGTTGTCAATTCTTTGCTAAAGCCACCTCGCATTTGACTCAAGGCAAGACGGTGGGTAGCAGCAGAGGAAGAGGCAATCAGGTCGGCAACGGCTTCGGCCTGACTTAAATCCATTTTACCATTAAGAAACGCTCGTTGAGTATATTCTCCCGGTTGCGCCATGCGACACCCGTTCTTAATCAGTAGTTGCATCACTTGTTGTAAAATATAAGATGATCCGTGACAGGTGATTTCAGTGCTGTCTTCCCCTGTATAAGAGTGTGGAGCCCGGAAGAGACTGACAAGAACTTCATCTATCATTTCTTCTCCGTTATAAATTCGGCCGAAAGTAAGCGTATAAGGTTTCTGTTCACTCAGTAGCTTTCCGGATTTGGCCGGGGTAAAAATACGGCCGGTGATGGTAATAGCTTCAGGACCGGAAACACGAATGCTTCCGATGGCTCCTCCTTGAGCGGTTGCTATGGCGCAAATTGTGTCTTGATTCATTATCTAATTCATTTTGAGAAGCAAAGATAGAGCTTTCTTGGTAAAAAACAGAGCAAACAGATAGAAGTTATACTTTATTATTTTATCTTTGTTCGCGTACAGCAAGACAAACTTTATGGCTATGGCACACACACTGGATTCATTCCCGGATACCGGAGACCTTGAGAATTTGAAAGATAATTATCAGAAAATCACTTCTGTCCTGGCAGGACATCAGATTGCATTTTGGGAATATGACATTCCTACAGGAGAGTGTAATTTCACAGATGAATATTTCCATATTTTAGGGTTGAAGGAGGCCGGAATCATATTCAGAGATATTAATGACTTTTATCGGTTTGCCCATCCGGAGGATGTTATCTCTTACCAAACGACTTTTGCGCGGATGCTTGAATCGGAAACCAAAATCTCCCAAATTGTGGTACGTTGTGTAGGGAGGCAAGGAGAAACAATTTGGCTTGAAGATAATTTTATTGCTTATAAGAAGAATAAGGAGAATGGCTCTGATAAAATTATAGCATATACTGCCAATATCACTTCACGTTGTGAAAAAGAAGTCCAGATCAGGCAGCTTGAGGAACGAAACCGGAAAATTATTGAAGCACTACCGGAGTTCATATTTATTTTTGATGATAATTTTTTTATTACGGATGTATTGATGGCACCCGATACAGAGTTGTTGCATCCGGTGGAAGTGTTAACAGGAGCAGATGGGCGATCTATTTATTCTTCTGAGGTCAGTGACTTGTTTATTAGCAGTATTCATGAATGCCTAAAAAGTGGGAAGTTAAAAGAAATAGAGTATCCTGTGGATGTCGAAGCCGGCAGACATTTTTTTCAGGCACGCATTGCTCCGTTTGAGGGAAATAAGGTGCTGGCCTTGATTCATGATATTGGTGATCGGATGCGACGTTCGCAAGAGCTACTTGAAGCCAAGCAACGGGCAGAAGAGGCTGATCGGATGAAATCAGTATTTCTGGCCAATATGAGTCATGAGATACGTACTCCTTTAAATGCCATTGTGGGCTTTTCGGAAATTATAGCTTTGACTGAGGATGAAAAGGAGAAAGAAGAGTATTTAGGGATCATTCAGCAGAATAGCAATCTACTGTTACAACTGATTAATGATATTCTCGATTTGTCACGAATCGAGTCGGGTAAGTCGGAAATGCATTGTCAGTTGACGGAAATGAGCGGATTGGTAGATGAAGTGGATAAAGTACATCGTCTTAAAATGAAAAAAGGAGTCAAGCTGAATGTGATTCGTCCATCAGAGGAAATTTGGATTTCGACAGATAGGAATCGGGTGACGCAGGTATTGTTCAATTTCTTGTCGAATGCAATTAAAAATACCATTGAGGGTAGCATTACTTTCGGACTTGTAAAAGAGGAAGAATGGGTTAAACTTTATGTAACAGATACCGGCTGCGGTATTTCCAAAGAGAAATTACCTTTGATATTTACCCGCTTTGAGAAGTTGAATGATTTTGTACAAGGAACAGGGCTGGGATTACCTATCTGTAAGAGTATTGTAGAGCGGTTGGGCGGTCGGATTGAAGTGGAATCCGAGCTTGGGCAGGGGAGTACTTTCATTCTTTATTTGCCCAATAGGCAAGTACAGGAAGTTGTGGTTGGCAAAAGAGAAAACGCAGCGGGTAATATGGGAGTGGAGAACCGGCAGAAGAAGATACTGATTGCGGAAGATGTGGAGTCCAGTTATCTGCAGATTAATGCCTTTCTGAAAAAAGAATATACGATTCTTTGGGTGCCTAATGGAGAAGAAGCTGTGAAGAGTTTCATACGCGAGAAGCCCGACTTGATTTTGATGGATATCCGAATGCCGGTGATGAATGGTATTCAGGCAACAGCAAAAATTCGTGCTATCTCGCAAGAGATACCGATTATAGCAATTACAGCATATGCCTTTTGTCCGGAAGGAGAGCGGGCTCTTGAAGCAGGGTGTAATGAAGTGATTGCAAAACCATATCCTCTGGAGAAGCTGAAAGAAACGATCGAAACTTATTTATAGGAGGGAGGAATAGTCAGTCTTTCAATGCAACAATTTATCATATAGTATGTTCTGTAGTAAATAATGCTATAAAGATAAATTGGATTATGAAGAAAGTAGTACTAATCGGGGCCAGCGGCTTCGTCGGTTCGGCTATTCTGAATGAAGCTTTGAACCGTGGATTCCATGTGACGGCGGTAGTTCGTCATCCTGAAAAGATCAAGATAGAGAATGAAAATCTGGAAGTGAAGAGAGCTGATGTTTCTTCATTGGATGAAGTCTGTAAGGTTTGTAAAGGTGCTGATGCCGTGATCAGTGCTTTCAACCCGGGGTGGAATAATCCCGATATATACAAGGAAACCATTGAGGTTTATCTGACGATTATCGACGGTGTAAAAAAGGCTGGAGTTAATCGTTTTTTGATGGTGGGTGGTGCCGGTTCACTGTTTATTGCTCCCGGCATCCGACTGGTCGATTCGGGAGAAGTTCCCGAAAAGATATTGCCTGGTGTGAGAGCCTTGAGTGATTTTTATCTTGATTTTCTGAAGAAAGAAAAAGAGGTTGACTGGGTTTTCTTCTCGCCGGCGGCAGATATGGCTCCTGGAGTACGTACAGGCAGATATCGCCTGGGGAAAGATGAGATGATTGTGGATATGGTAGGTAACAGTCATATATCTGTGGAAGATTATGCGGCTGCCATGATTGATGAGCTTGAGAAGCCGGAGCATCATCAGGAGCGTTTCACCATAGGGTACTGAGCGGACGGTATTTTTCAAGGAAATTGAGATATAGCTTTGCACATCCCCGGGCATCGGAAAGTGCTTCGTGGTGTTTAAGTTCGATGCCTTCCCGTTCGCAACAGGCGCTTAGGTTGACCGGCTTGTATCCTAAAGAACGATAGATGCGGCAGGTACATTCCCAACGTTCAGGAAGCGATAACTCATCATAATCCAGTCCGTACATCCGCATGGTATTCTTCAGTACATTGCGGTCGAATTGTTCATTGTGCGCAACTACTACTTTGCCTTGTAAGCGTTTTTTGACTTCGGGATAGATGGCATGAAATCCCGGGAGTGACTCTGTCATTCCCGGCGTTATTCCATGTACAAGCATATTTGCACGCCAATATTCATTCTCCGGTGGTTGAATCAGGCTGTAATATTCGTCTGTAATCTCTCCGTCTGTAACGGTAACGATACCTACCGCACAAGCACTTTCCATGTATCCTGTGGCGGTTTCAAAGTCAATGGCGGCAAATGATAAATTCATCAGATTCGATCGAGAACTGTTTTAATTAATGTATCGATGGTATTCTTATAGCCTGTGTTCGCTTCTTTGATTAAGCGGTTAGCTATAACCATACAAACGGTCATGGCTTTGTGTCCCATCAGCTTGCTGAGGCCGGCAAGGGCGGAACTCTCCATTTCGAAGTTGGTTATCTTGTAACCTTTATATTCAAACTTTTCGATTTTATCATTCTGCTTAGGGTCCGCCAAGGGAACACGGAGTTCGCGTCCTTGCGGTCCGAAGAAACCACCGGCTGCAATAGTAACACCGCGCACCATATCTTCTTGGGCAATACGGTCTATTAATTCTGCATTGGCATCAATAACATAAGGTGCGGGAGCACACATGTTACCGGACCAGCCCATGTGATTCAGAAATGCCCGTTCAAAGGGAAGGTCACAAACAGCATTGCGTCCGGCATAGAAGTTCAACAGTCCGTCAAAGCCGATTGACTTTTCAGAACAGACGAATGTGCCGACCGGTGTGTTGGGTTGCAATCCTCCGCATGTACCGATGCGAACTAACTCTAAAGAGCGGAGGTGCTCTTTTTCTTCCCGAGTCTGGAAGTCGATATTTGCCAAAGCATCCAGTTCATTGACCACGATATCGATATTGTCACAACCGATACCGGTAGAAACGACAGTTATCCGTTTGCCTTTGTAAGTTCCGGTAACCGTTTTAAATTCGCGGCTTTCCACTTCACATTCTTTATTTTCGAAGTGAGAAGCTACGAGTGCCACCCGTCCGGGATCACCTACCAATATTACTTTGTCTGCCAACCATTCCGGCTTTACATGCAAATGGAATACCGAACCGTCTTCGTTGATAATTAATTCGGAGGAAGGAAAATACTTTTTCATGTTATTGAAAGGTTTTAGTTTAATAAATATGTTCACCACAAACTACATGGATTAACCGCTTGTTTCCCGAGATTGTTCTCTCCGGCGGTTATACTGCTCTCTGTTGTTTGTGGTGAAATGCTTTCTCTAATCGCTCAACGGTTTACTGGTAGCTCCACCGATAGGTTTAGCTATGTTTTCACGCATTGATGTATCAGCTTGAATATTTTTCATTTTATAATAATCCATAATACCGAGATTTCCACTACGGAAAGCTTCAGCCATGGCCTTTGGAACTTCCGCTTCTGCCTGAATTACATTAGCACGGGCCTCTTCCGCTTTGGCTTTCATTTCTTGTTCGGTAGCCACAGCCATTGCGCGGCGTTCTTCCGCTTTTGCCTGCGCGATATTCTTGTCGGCATTTGCCTGGTCTATTTGCAGGGCAGCACCAATATTCTTACCTATATCAATATCAGCGATATCAATAGAGAGAATTTCAAATGCAGTACCGGCATCGAGTCCTTTGCGCAGCACTAGTTTTGATATGGAATCAGGATTCTCAAGTACTGACTTATGGTTTTCAGAGGAACCGATTGACGAAACGATACCTTCACCTACACGTGCCAGGATTGTATCTTCGCCGGCACCACCCACCAATTGGCGAATATTGGCACGTACCGTCACACGTGCTTTGGCTATCAGCTGGATACCGTCTTTCGCAACAGCTGTTACGGGTGGTGTGTCGATAACTTTAGGATTAACCGACATCTGCACGGCTTCGAAGACATCGCGACCTGCAAGATCAATTGCAGTAGCCATTTGGAATGGAAGTTCGATATTGGCCTTCGATGCAGATACCAATGCATGGACTACCCGTTCTACGTGTCCGCCTGCCAGATAGTGTGCTTCAAGTTCATCACGGGTGATGTTGCTCAGACCTGCTTTATGTGCTTCAATCATACCCGGTACGATGATGTATGGCGGAACATTACGGATACGCATCAGAAAAAGTTGTACCAAAGAGATATTAACTCCTGATACTTTGGCTGATAGCCATAGGAAAAAAGGTACATAATGAAAGAAAAGAACCAGGAAGATAATACCTCCCGCTATCAAGAAGATAGTCAGATACATAGGTTCGACATTCATAATTGTGCTTGATTTTAAGTGAATATTAGGATTTTAATTTTTCGACAAAGATTATTCCATCAGTGATCCGATTGACAACAATCGGAGTTTTTTCATTCAGTAATCCGTCCATTGACTTGACTTCTATGATATTGCCATTGATTTCAGCATTGCCAATTTGAGCCAGTCGGGTAATCGTGATGCCTGTATCGCCAACTTTTACTTTTTCGGCAGCGCTTCGGTCTATTTTGGATGTTATGTCTTTCTTCAATGCTAATTTATCCAAGGTTTTCGACCGCATGAACCAGACAAGCGAACCGATACAGGCAATTCCCGATATAATAAGTGTTATAAACCCTGCACCTGTTCCCAGGTTAGCAAAAGCATAATAGTTTGCATAGATAATGCAGACCAAAGCTGAAATACCGGCGAGGCTGATACCCGGAATTACGAACAGTTCAACTAAAAAGAGTATTACTGCGGCGGCTATCAGTGCAATGATGATCAGTACATCCATAGTTTGTTATTTTAAGTTTTGTTTTTCTGCATTCCGGACTTCAATAGCCTGTTTATCCAGTTCTTCTGACATCTGAAGTACCCTCTTCTCAAGATCGCGGATAGCCGGTGCCATTTTACTTTGTTCGTCTTTATTAGACCGTGCGAATCCTTCACGCTGGCTCTTCAGTTTACCGGTTTGCTGGCGGTAATCTTTTTCCATCTGTTCATATTTCAGGTACAGTTGTTTGGCTTTTGGAGACTTGAAATCCGTTAAGTGATGGTAGGTAGAGTGGTCATCAATGATAAATTCAAAATCAAAGTTTTGTTCTACAGCCGGTTTATGGTTGATAACCGCTTCAAGTCGTTGACGGGCATCATCCACTATTTTAGAGTCTTTCCAAGTGCTCTCTAGAGAATGGAGCTGGGCTAGTTCAATCATTTTTTCCGGTTCCATAGCTTCGTAGTTGTAAGTTCGTTTAGAATCATTGGGTACGAATACGTAGATACAAACTTTATCTTCAGGTTGATACCTATCAGAAGCAAACCATCCTAAATTATTATATTCATCAATGACATACATGTAGTCGTTATAAGGTGAGTTGAAAGGCATACCCACGTTTTCCGGTACCAGATAGGTATCAGTGTTTGTGTTATATCGGGTTACAAAAATGTCATATCCTCCCATGGAGCCATCACCATCCGAGGCATAATAAATGGTCACTCCATCCGACAGGACATACGGATAATTGGCATTTCCGGAGGCGTTGATACTTCCCGGAAGTGGTTTTCCCTGGCTCCACTCGTCCAGCATCTTGGTTTTAGACAGAATATTCAGACTCTCTTCTCCCTGCTCGCTGTAGTAAATACGGTTTCCGATTTCTGCTTCGTAAACTGTTCCCGGATGATAGCCTTTCGTCTTGAAATAGTCATTGTAAGTGAAGAGCTTTCCGGATTCTTCACTGATTTTATAAGCTTTGAGGAAATTGGCTTTGTCTATTACAAAACTGTCAATAACACATACGTCTTCCACCCCTTTCAGCATGCGCAGGTTTCCTTTAGCCTTTTCTAAAAGCTGCTTGGCTTCTTCTATCGGTTTTTTGCGTTTAGACAAGTCTGCAATGTATTCTTCGTAGCAATCTACTGCATCTTGAAAGCGGTATAAATCATTATAAGTCTGAGCCAGATATAGCTGTCCGCTCGGAATGCGTTTCTTTACTGCCGTCTCCAGGTATTTTAGGGCCTCGGCAGCATTACCTGTTTTGAGGCAACACACACCGTACCATAGGTTGTAATTACCGTTTGCCGGTTGCGATTTGACATATTTTTGAAAAACAGGTTTGGCTTCAGCGTATTGCCCTCTGCCATACATGCCTCTTGCTTGTTCCAAAGTTTGTGCCGATAGGCTTGTCAGGAGAAAGCATAATAGAAAGAATAGGATATTTTTTTTCTTCATAAATGGTCTTGGGTTATTATTCAGAAGTTCAAAAATACAAATTAATTGGAAATAAACCTTTTTTCTCTTCTTCTATTATGTTAATTCTTCTTTAAATCATTCTTTTCTCTTACTTTTGCAGCCGATTTTTCAAAAGAGTTATGGCACAGTTTACGGAAGAAGAGAAAACCATTCGGCGTATCGAAAAGCGTTTTAACAAAGGTATGGTTCAATATGGGTTGATTGAAGAGGGTGACAAAGTGCTTGTTGGCCTTTCAGGAGGAAAAGATTCCTTGGCATTAGTCGAATTGCTGGGCAAACGTTCGCATATTTTCAAACCTCGTTTTTCGGTGGTAGCTGTACATGTGGTTATGAAGAATATTCCATACCAGAGTGATTGGGATTACCTCCGTGAACATGCTGAAAAGAATGGTGTTCCTTTAGTTGTTTACGAGACTTCTTTCGACCCTTCTACCGATACGCGTAAATCACCTTGTTTTCTCTGTTCATGGAACCGGAGGAAAGCTCTGTTTACTGTGGCTAAAGAGCAGGGTTGCAATAAAATAGCCCTTGGACACCATATGGACGATATTTTGGAAACTTTATTAATGAACATTACCTATCAGGGTGCATTCAGTACAATGCCACCACGTTTGGTAATGAACAAATTTGATATGACCATTATTCGCCCGATGTGCCTGGTGCATGAAGCGGATTTGTTGGAGTTGGCGCAAATAAGGGGATATCGCAAGCAAGTGAAAAATTGTCCTTATGAATCCCAATCGAGCCGTAGCGATATGAAGGGGATACTCCGACAATTGGAAAAGATGAATCCGGAGGCTCGGTACAGTCTGTGGGGGAGCATGACAAATGTACAGGAAGAATTGTTACCCAAAGAAGTGGAGTTTTAATTTTGAATAAAATATGAAAGGTATTTATGCTATTTCGTTGTTAGTCGTTTCCAACATTTTTATGACATTTGCCTGGTACGGGCATTTGAAGCTACAGGAAACAAAAATAATCAGTAATTGGCCTTTGTATGGCGTGGTTTTGTTTTCATGGGTGATTGCGTTGGCTGAGTATTCTTGTCAGGTTCCTGCCAACCGGCTGGGGTTCAGCGGAAACGGAGGGCCGTTTTCATTGATGCAACTTAAAATTATCCAAGAGGTGATCACACTGATTATATTTACCGTTTTTTCTACCTTATTATTTAAAGGGGAGTCACTGCATTGGAATCATGTGGCAGCTTTTGTCTGCTTGATAGCAGCGGTATATTTCGTGTTTATGAGGTAGGCGGTTTGTGCCGGTATGGGGTGTCAAAAGCATTTGGTTTGATATGCAGATAGATGTATTTGTTATCCTATCCGTTTATACCATTTAAAGCAGTTTGTTTTTCTTAGTATCTTTAGTGAAAATGGTAGGGAGCTTATCTTGAACCACATGCCGGGTATGTAGGTTCGTGAACCTGCGTACCCGAGCTGAGATAAAGATGCTTTAAAAAGAGATAATATGCTTATTGATAATGCGTTATTCTTGCTTCGGAATCAACTTGCTTTCTTAGTAATTTCTGTGCCGGTCATTCTGAATATCTGCTTCCATGGGGCCGGTTATGGGAAGCAATTCACGCTATTTGTCAAGATATTGCTTCATGTTCTTTGTAAAATAGCTTTTCACCTCCCCTTTTTCATCACTATAGATAAAATAAGCACCTATGTTGGGGTGTGATTTTGTAAAAGCTTCCGCTTCATCCAGCCCCATTACCATAAAAGCTGTGGCTAATGCGTCGGCAGTCATACAATCGTCGGCAACTACGGTTGCTGAAAGAATATTATGTTGAACCGGATATCCGGTACGTGGGTCGATGGTGTGGGCATACTTCTTACCATCTTTGTAGTAGAAGTTGCGATAGTTTCCGGAAGTTGCTATACCTACATTGGTCAGTTTTAATGTTGTTTGTATCTCTTGGTTAAGCGACAAGGAATCGTCTACAGGCTTGTTTATGCCGATTCTCCATGCTTCCTCTTTGGGATTCACCCCTTTTACCACCAGTTCGCCACCTATATCTACCATATAGTTTTTGATACCTTTGCTATCCAAATACCGGGCTACTACATCTACGGAATATCCTTTGGCTACAGCACTACAACTTAGCATCACCCGAGGGTCTTCTTTGATCACTTTGCCGTTTTCCAATTTAACTTTTTGGTATCCTGTGATTTGGAGTAGACTATCTATCATGATCGAGTCGGGGAAGGCTCCTTTTTTGAAACCGAATCCCCAGGCATTGGCTAATGGGGCTACTGTGATATCGAAAGCTCCGCGAGTTTCGGCTGAGATCTCCATAGATCGGTTAAAACAGGTTTGGAAGAAAGTGTCTGTGACGATTTCTTCATTACGATTAACACGGGTAATGACAGATGTATCATTGAATGGAGAAAGTGAACCGTCGAATTTTTTTAATTCGGCATCGATCTCCGCTTTCAGATTGCCGTCATATTGATAGGTAATATTATATACTGTGCCGAATACAAGCCCATTGATACTGTTGTAAGGTATTTGTTTATTTCGTTGGGCTAGTATCCAAATTGTTCCCAACAGCAGGATAGCTAGCCAAATGAAGCTTTTTCTTGTTTTCTTTTCCATAATAAGTAAAAAGTAAGTAAGCAACAAATCTGTTTATGATTACACAGCCTTTTGTTGTTTGAGGTTGATAGCTAATTATTAAAAAATAAGTGTTCGATTAATATTTTCGTTCCAATAAGGATCAGTATGATTCCTCCCCATAATTCAGCACGAAGTTTTCTGGCAATGCCGCATCCGAAGCGAATGCCGAAGATTAATCCTATAAGGGACATAAAAAAAGAAACAAATCCGATGATTCCTGCCGGGTAAAGGATAGACGAACAGCTTTTGATACCCAGAAAAGCAAAGGATACTCCTACGGCCAATGCATCAATGCTGGTTGCAACGGCCATTGTTATCACTACTTTTAGGCTTGCAGGGTTAAATCTTTGGCAGCAATCTTCTTCTTTAAAAGATTCTTTGATCATTCGTCCGCCTAGAAAGGCCAGAATAGCAAAGGCAATCCAGTGATCGACCGATTCGATAAGGTGACTGAATGTGCTTGCTCCTAACCACCCCAATAAAGGCATTATAGCCTGGAAAAGTCCGAAAAAAAATGCCATGATGAGCATAGGCCGCCATTGAATACGCCTTAAAATAATACCACTTGCAATAGAGACAGCGAGGCAATCCATCGCTAAACCAATTGCAAGTAGCCAAATCTCTAATCCTGTCATGTCGTTAAAATGGTAATTTATAAATCAGTGTATATGTGATACCTATGTTTGAGGAATCATATTCACCAAAACCCGGTACATACCATGGATTTCCATGTTCGCTGATCGAGCCCGCTGTTTTAAATTTAAAGCGTAAGGTCCATCCCATATAGAAGCTTTTATAGATTTGAACATTGACTCCGGCCACCAGCTCAAGCCATTGCATGTTAGATTTCAGTCCGTTGTAATGATAAGGTACGCTTCCTCCCCAAATGCCGTCTATCAATCCGGGATTAGCCATACTGCCTCCATAAATAGGGTCAGAAAAAGGTGTACTTGAGATGTCGTACTTGAAACTGCTAAATCCATAACGTAGTCCTACATACAAATATTCTTTAACAACATTATAGTCAGCTCCAACGCGAAAATAAGGAGCGGCACTTTTATAATGGATACCGGTATCACTCCAGGTATCTGTTTGTCCGAAACCGATTTCTACTGTAGGAATAAATTTCTTTTTTAAGTTTACTCTCACATTTACCTCAGAACTTAGAAAATCTCCTCCGAGTAGTTTACTGCCCAATCCGAATAAGTCCACACCGACATACGTTCCATTGTAAAAGGGAATCGTATCCGCTTTTATCTCCTCTTTTGCTTTCTGCTTGACAGCAGGACGTGCACCGGGTCTTTGCTGTTGTGCTTGGAGCGGAAGGCTGAATAAGAGGCACAGCAGGCTAACGATTGTAGCGGTAGAATATTTTGAGATTTTCTGTTCCATTAATGTTAGCTGCATTTGATTTGATATATAGAGAGTCTATGCTATGATATTTCTTTTTATTGGTTTCCGTATAATCAATCGGATGAATACTGATGATATTTTGTTTCATACTGTATCCGCAATCCATCGACTGAAAGTAAGGAGTATTGGTTTGCAGGATCACCATTGTATCTCTTAACAACCGGGTGTAATGAAACACAAGAATAGTCGAGTCACTTGTATAGCGTAGTGGGAGAGCGATATCATGTACCTTTTTCTGGTTATTGATGATTATTGAATCAGTTCCGAATGCTGTCACACTCAATGAATCGAGGGTGTCATTCAGTACAGCCTTGGTTTCCGGATTGATGGTATACATTTTGGCGTAGACCATCGGGCGTCCGGTCATGGAGCAATCACTCTCTTCCGAGCAAGCCGAAAGGATAGCACCCGTTAGTGGATAGGCTACCATCAGGAAGAGTACCAGTTTTATTAATTTTTTCATCGTACAGGTTTCATTAATCGTTCGTTATATTATTTTTTCTATCTGATAATTATTGCGTTCCGGGGCGTTGCGTGAAATCAGTTCGCCAAGAAATCCTGCCAAAAAGAGTTGTGTTCCAATAATCATGGCAGTCAACGACAGATAGAAATAGGGAGAATCTGTTACCAGCCGATAAGGCATACCGTGATTCATACTATATAATTTACTGGCTCCGACAATAACCACTGAAATGAATCCCAGTATAAACATCAATGAGCCTAATAAACCGAAAAAGTGCATTGGTTTAATTCCAAACTTTGAGAGGAACCAAAGAGAGATTAAATCGAGATATCCGTTAAAGAAGCGATTCCATCCTCCAAATTTAGTTTTTCCGAATTTACGTGCTTGATGGTGCACCACCTTTTCGCCTATTTTCTGGAATCCGGCATTCTTAGCCAGATACGGGATGTAGCGATGCATCTCTCCGTATACTTCGATGTTTTTTACAACAGCTTTGCGATAAGCTTTCAATCCGCAATTAAAGTCGTGCAGATTATGAATCCCTGAAACTTTACGTGCCGTGGCATTAAATAGTTTGGTAGGTAGAGTTTTCGACAGCGGGTCGTATCTTTTCTGTTTATAGCCTGAAACAAGGTCATATCCGTCTTCAGTAATCATACGGTATAATTCCGGTATTTCATCGGGACTATCCTGTAGGTCGGCATCCATCGTGATCACCACATTTCCTTCGGCACGTTCAAAGCCACAGTACAGAGCCGGGGATTTTCCGTAGTTTCGTCGGAATTTGATCCCTTTCACAGTGGACGACTGTTTCTGAAGCTCTTCGATAATTTCCCAAGAACGGTCGGTACTACCATCATTTACAAAGATAACTTCGTATGAAAAGCCATTGGCTTTCATCACTCTTTCAATCCAGGCAAAAAGCTCCGGAATGGATTCTTCTTCATTGAACAATGGTACGACAACAGATATATCCATTTTACTTATAAATTAGATATTACAAACTATAGAGGTTGCACCTCCGGTGATTTGGGCTTTCTCATCACAAACAAGGCAGTGGGAACAGCCAATATGCTGCCATAGAACACATTCTGTGACATCAGTTGCATAGTAATGTCTATCGGTGTCAATGTACTGATCATTTCCATCACTTCTTTCAGTTGGCTGATGTACCCTTCTATTCCCGGTACTTCTTTATTGGTCAGTTCGTCAAACATTCCCATGTAAGTGTTTACAATGAAACCATGGTCGATGAACCGGAAATAAATGTAGTGGGCCACTGCCGTGAGGAGTGCCGCAAACATATACATAAAAACGATGAATACCCATGCTTGCAGGAAGCGGATCGAGCCGCCACATACTTTGTCACGATAAGTACGTGCATAATAATATCCCATGAACGGAACTCCTAAAGTAAGCCCGAAAAACAGGAATAAAAGAAACGGAATGGACAATCCCAATGGGAATAGAATGAACTTAAGTATCCAGTATACTCCCATATAGGTGCCAAAATGCATGGCATATTTTTGTAAGTTACTTCTGCTTTCTGTCATTTTATTAATAAATAGCGCACAAAGGTACAAATAATATTGTTTGGTATGGAATTTATGCCTGTTAAAGTTAATAAAGCTATCCGGTCAGAAAAAAAACATTTTTTTTTCGATTTTAAATATCTGAAAAGTAGGAGTTTACCGGTAAAGCATGCAAAAAAGTACCGATCCCCTATTGCAGGTTTAATAAAAATACCTACCTTTGCAACCGGGTAAGTCCTATACGGCCAGCTCCCTTCGAATCCTCCAGGGCTTGATCGCAGCAAAGGTAGTTGGTTGTAGCGGCGCGATATAGTAAGCTTACCCACTTGCCTCTTTAGCTCAGTTGGCCAGAGCACGTGATTTGTAATCTCGGGGTCGTTGGTTCGAATCCGACAAGAGGCTCAAAAAAGGAAAAGCATCTCGGCACTGCCGGGGTGCTTTTTTGCGTTTATTCTTCTGATGGTTCATGAAAAAGGAAAGGGATGAACCTGTTTATGATACATCCCTTTTCGCATTTACATTCAATTATTATAAATAACTAACCTTTTATCATGCTATGCTATCATGATTTTGTTTAGCCTTTTACTACAATTCGTTTATATCCGTATACAGCGCGGTCTCCCAACTCTTCTTCAATACGAAGTAGCTGATTGTATTTTGCCATACGGTCCGAACGACTTAGAGAACCGGTCTTGATTTGTCCGCTGTTGGTTGCTACGGCAATATCTGCAATGGTTGCATCTTCTGTTTCGCCTGAGCGGTGTGAAGTGACCGTTGTATATCCATGGCGGTGTGCCATTTCAATAGCGTTCAGTGTTTCTGTCAGTGAACCGATTTGATTAACCTTGATCAGGATAGAGTTAGCGCAACCCTTTTCAATACCTTTTGCCAGGAAGTCAACGTTAGTTACGAATAAATCGTCGCCTACCAACTGACAGCGATCCCCGATGCGTTGAGTCAATTTCTTCCAGCCTTCCCAGTCATTTTCGCTCATACCATCCTCAATGGAATCAATCGGATATTCGTTGATAAGTTTTTCCAAATAGTCAATTTGTTCGTCAGCTGTACGTTTTTTGCCTTTTTCACCTTCAAATTTGGTGTAATCGTAAATACCGTCATGATAGAATTCGGAAGAGGCGCAGTCCATGCCAATCATTACATCTTTGCCCGGTTCGTAGCCTGCAGCTTTGATAGCGGCAAGAATAGAGTTAAGTGCATCTTCTGTTCCTTCCAGGTTGGGAGCAAAACCGCCTTCATCACCAACAGCTGTACTCAGACCACGGTCTTTCAATACTTTTTTCAAAGCATGGAATACTTCGGCACCCATGCGTAACCCTTCTTTAAAAGAACTTGCACCTACCGGACGGATCATAAACTCCTGGAAGGCTATCGGAGCATCACTGTGTGAGCCTCCATTAATGATGTTCATCATTGGTACAGGCAATACATACGTATTCGTACCTCCGATGTATCTGTAAAGAGGAATATCGAGATAGTTGGCAGCAGCTTTAGCTACGGCAAGCGAAACACCCAGAATAGCGTTGGCACCCAGTTTGGCTTTTGTTTTTGTTCCATCCAATGCCAACATGGCATGATCAATGCCTATTTGGTCGAGGGCCGACATACCGATCAGATGCGGAGCAATGACTTTATTGACGTTCTCTACTGCTTTCTGTACACCCTTGCCGCCATAACGATGTTTATCACCGTCGCGGAGTTCAAGCGCTTCGTGTTCACCGGTCGATGCACCCGATGGAACGGATGCACGTCCCATAATGCCTGATTCCAATACTACGTCTACTTCTACTGTAGGGTTACCTCTTGAGTCGAGAATTTCTCGTCCTGTAATTTTTTCTATTTTCATTGTTTCTCTTGTTTTTTAGTCTCTGCAAATTTACTCACTTATGGGAAGCGGAAGAATCACTATTAATAGGTATTCCGTTCGGGTTCTTTCCCTATAAATCAGTATCATTACTTTTATATTATAAAACAAAGAAAAGAGAAGAAAGGTTCAATCGTCTTCTATTTTGACCCCTAGTAGAGGTAACAGATCTATTGCTTGTAACGAACTGACTATGGCTCCTTTCAGATCGGCTATATTGAGTTGAATACCTGCTATTCTAGAGTTTCTCAGGTCGATACCTTTGAGTGAAGTGTGCGAAAAGTCGGCTTCTAACAATTCGCAAGTATCAAAAGCTGCCGGCATCAGTTTGCTGTCATTCAGGCTGCCGTTTCGGAAATTGCAATGGCTGAAACGGGCTGTTCGCATTTTTACCATGGAGAGATTGATGTATTGTCCGTAGCAATGATCCATTAAAACATGATTGAGGGTGGCTTCCGGGAAACCGGTTCCCAGCAATTTGCAAGATATAAATTCTACCCGGTAGAAAGTAGTTCCGGCAAACGAAACGTTGGATAAATCGCAATTTTCAAAACGTACGTCTGTCAGTTGAGCTGATTTAAACTGACATTCGCTGAATATTTGTTGTTTGAAAGTGCAATTATTAATACTTAGATAAGGTTTAGCTATTTGATGTACGGTTCCCTTAAGGAAGTACAAATCGGAAACTTTCTCTTGGTCGGTAAGTGCATCCAGTGGGACCGGACTTTCGGACTGACTGTTAAGGAACGGAGCTACGACTTTGACGGGTTGCACTTTTTTGATTGTTGGCTTCATATATGATTCGTTTGTTATTTAAATTGTTCGCCAAGATATCCTCCGGCCAATACAGCCAAAAGTCCAAGCAATATGCTGATGAATACATAAAAGGTGAATATGCCATAAAAACCTCCTTTCAGCAAACTCAGACTGTCGTTGGCCAAAGTGGAGAATGTGGTAAAACCGCCACAGAAACCAACGGTCAGAAATAGCCTCAGTTCGAAAGATAGATTGAAACGCTCCGAAAATGAATAAAAAAAACCGATTAATAAGCTGCCTATGATATTTACGGCAAATGTTCCCCATGGAAATGGGAAGAGAGCCGGGCTAAGCCGTTCGTTGACGGCGATTTGTGTCAGATAGCGGGTTACACTGCCCATGCCTCCTCCGATAAATATATAAATAATCTCTTTCATCTTTTTTTTGATTTTATCGGCAAAGTTACCACTGTCAACTGTTTATGCAAACGTTTTCTGATAATTCTTCTTTGTTTCGGTTCTATTCATCGAACATGAATCCGCTTCTTGCTTATCTTTGCTGCATGATTACTAATTTTTATTGAACCATATCATGAAGAACATGAAAAAACTGACTTTTAAGTTAGCTTGCTTTTTTCTCTCTCTTTTAGTGAGTAGTGTGGCAATGGCCGAAAGTATTACTTCTCCCAACGGACTCTTGAAACTGAATGTATCTGTGAATGAGAAGGGGGAACCTGTGTATGAACTTTCTTATAAAGGTAAAGAAGTGATTAAACCTTCTAAACTGGGTCTTGAACTGAAAGACGATCCGGGGTTGATGGACGGTTTTACGTTGTCTGATGCCAAAACTTCTTCTTTTGACGAGACTTGGGAGCCTGTTTGGGGCGAGGTTAAGCAAATTCGCAATAATTATAATGAACTTGCGATTACTTTAGACCAGAAAGCTCAGGATCGCAAAATGGTGATTCGTTTTCGTCTGTATAATGATGGACTCGGATTTCGCTACGAATTTCCACAACAAAAGAATCTGAATTATTTTGTAATTAAAGAAGAACATTCTCAATTTGCTATGGCCGGTGATCATACTGCTTTCTGGATACCGGGAGATTATGATACGCAGGAATATGATTATACTCGGTCGAAACTTTCTGAAATACGCGGCTTAATGAAGACGGCTGTCACTCCCAATGCTTCTCAAACTCCTTTTTCTCCTACCGGTGTACAGACTGCTTTGCAGATGAAAACAGACGACGGGTTGTATATCAATCTGCACGAAGCTGCTTTGGTGGATTATTCTTGCATGCATCTCAATCTGGACGATAAGAATTTTGTTTTCGAATCGTGGTTGACTCCTGATGCCCAAGGGACCAAAGGATATATGCAAACTCCTTGCCACTCTCCATGGCGTACGGTTATGGTTAGTGATGATGCGCGTGATATTCTTGCTTCTAAATTAACATTAAATCTGAACGAGCCTTGCAAACTGGAGGATACTTCCTGGATTAAGCCTGTAAAATACGTAGGTGTATGGTGGGAAATGATTACCGGAAAGAGTACTTGGGCTTATACGGATGATGTTTATTCAGTGAAGTTGGGCGAAACCGATTATACTAAAACTAAGCCTAATGGTCGTCATGGTGCCAATAATGAGAACGTGAAACGTTATATTGATTTTGCTGCCGAACACGGTTTTGATCAGGTGCTGGTCGAGGGCTGGAATGAAGGCTGGGAAGATTGGTTCGGCAAGTCAAAAGACTATGTGTTCGACTTCGTTACTCCGTATCCTGATTTTGATGTGAAAATGTTGAATGAGTATGCTAGAAGTAAAGGAGTGAAGCTGATGATGCATCATGAGACTTCTGCATCTGTGCGTAACTATGAACGTCATATGAATGAAGCTTATCAATTTATGGAAGATAACGGTTACAATGCGGTGAAGAGTGGATATGTTGGCAATATCATCCCACGTGGTGAACACCACTACGGTCAATGGCTGAATAATCATTATCTGTATGCGGTGAAGAAAGCTGCGGATCATAAAATTATGGTGAATGCACACGAGGCTGTTCGCCCTACCGGATTGTGCCGTACATATCCGAATCTGATTGGTAATGAATCTGCCCGTGGTACAGAATATGAAGCCTTCGGAGGCAATAAGCCTTTCCATACTACGTTGCTTCCATTTACGCGTCTGATAGGTGGTCCGATGGATTATACTCCGGGTATTTTCGATACTCAACTCTCTTTCCTGAGTGGTGAGCATAGTTTTGTACATACTACTTTGGCCAAACAGTTGGCTTTGTATGTCACTCTTTATAGCCCATTACAGATGGCTGCCGATCTTCCGGAGAGTTATGAACGCTATATGGATGCCTTTCAGTTTATTAAAGATGTAGCAGTAGACTGGGATGGAAGTCAGTATATTGAAGCGGAACCGGGAGAGTACATCACTGTGGCCCGTAAAGCTAAAAACACCAATAATTGGTTCGTTGGAGGAATTACTGGTGAAAATGCACGCACATCTACGTTTGTACTTGATTTCCTGGAACCGGGAAAGCAATATGTAGCTACTTTATATGCCGATGGTAAAGATGCGGATTATGAAAAAAATCCGACTTCTTATCAGATTAAAAAAGGTCTGGTGACTTATAAGACGAAGATTTCCACTGACTTGGCCCGTAGTGGAGGTTTTGCTATTAGTTTGATAGAGGCTACCCCTGCCGATAAGAAAGCACTTAAAAAGTGGAAATAAAGATAGTTGGTGTAAAAAAGGTTAGTTTGGTTATTTTTTGAAATGACAGAGTCCGGATATATTGAGTATATAATCCGGACTCTTTTTAATTTATAGTTGTTGTATTCTTAATAATATATACTGTTTGGAAGCTGGACTTTCTTTTTGTTATAGCTTTGTCTTTAGCTTATATATCTATTATTCAGTTGATTGCTTCTTAACTCTAATTGTTTATAATATTAGCTTTAACATGATGTTAAAACAAGTCTTGTAAATGCAAAGAACAAGTTATTTGTCTGCAAAAGCTTTGTTCTTTGTGCAGGGAAAACCAATAACCTTCTGCCTTTATTAACATTGTTAAATTATTCTTCCCGGATGATATCTTTTTATTGGAAGTTTTTGTTCGCTATATATAATAAGGTATAAGAAGATCTATTTATTAGCCCCTCCATCCAACAGTTCTGCTATTTTCTTTTTCAAATTAAGCTTTATAATTTCATCTTGCTGTAATTCTATCTCTACCATAATTTTGGCATTTCCTAGTTTATATCTGATACCTTCGTTATCAGAATTTCTCTGTTCTTGTTTGATACTATATAAAAGGGAAAAATCATAGTCTAGCGCTATTGAAATATTGTATAATGTATCCGTGTCGATGCTTTTCCTTGTCAGTAAGTAATCTACACTTTGAGGCTTAACATCCAACCGTCTTGCGAGTTCGGCCTTTGTAACCTGTCTCTCAGACATCACATTTTTGATAATTTCACCTATATAAATATTGCTTTTTTTCATTTGCATGAAAGTACAACATAATCTGAAGAGTTAGGTTTATAGGTATAAAAGAATATCTGTCTATTTTTGTATTTTGTTCATAATTTATTTGTTTTATCAGATAAATTAGGATATATTTGCAGCGAATCACCAAGAGGGGTGAAGCAACACTTTCCGGTAGCGGGAGAAAAAACAGAGTGAAACATAACATTTATATTATTACTATTATTCATTTAAATTTTGAGATTATGAAAAAGAAACTCATGATGGTAGCAGTGCTCCTGGGTGCTTTGTCACTGGGAGCTTGCGTTGATAACAACGAATCAGCTTCTGTGGAGGCGGTACGTAATGCGAAAGCTGAACAGTTGATGTCTATTGCTAACCTAAACAATGCGAATGCTGATGCTAAAAAAGCTGTTTCTGCAGCTGAAGTTGCATTGAAAGAGGCTGAAGCTGCTTATAAAAAAGCGCAGGCAGAAGCAGAACAGGCAGAGGCCGATCAACAGAAACTGTTATTAGAGAAGGCTCAGGCTACTTTAGAAATGGAAATTGAAGCATTGAAGTTGCAGGCTGAAGCAAATTTGAATTTTGCAAAAGCACAATTGGAGCAAGCAAAAGCTGATTTGATTGCAGCTTTGGATAGAGTAGACCAAGCTGAAAAAACGAGGATAAAGGATTTGCTTAGTAAAGTTGAGGATTTGTTAGATGATATTAATGCTGATCGTTCGTCTTTGGTTATTGCTAAAAACGATTTAGCAAAACTTAATGCTGGTTTAGTTACTGCTGAAGAAGTACGTAAACAAACAATTGCTGCACAGGAAGAGATAAAGGCAACTGCACAGGCTTTGATCACTGAATATGAAAAGTATAGCCAGGAAGATAAAGCTAACGCTGAAACTGCTGCCAAAGAAGCAAATTCTAAGAAAATAGCTTTAGAAAAAATTCGAGAAGAGAAAAATACTGCATTGAGTATTGCTAATGATGATTATAGCACAGCTTCTAGAAATGCTTTTTACTGCCATTTTGTACAGGCTTTGCAAGCTATGGGAAATGATTATTATATTGTAGAATCTGTAAATAGTGAAGGTGTTTCTTATACTAATGATGATGCTACTACCGGGCAGGTTTGGAAAAGTGGTTATCAAAAGTATGTAGCTAATGTAGATCTCATTCAGGAAGAGGTTAAGTCTTACTCAAGAGGTTTAGCTGTTGCTGAGAAGAAACTGGTAGATGCAAAATCTGAACTTACTAAAGCTAAAGAAGCTGATACTTATAAGAATTATGCAAAAGCTGTAACAGATGCCCAGAAGAAATATGATGAAGCTCAGACTGGTACCGAAAAGGAACAAGCTTTATATGAACTGCAAGCTGCTGAACAGACTTTGAAATCTTATATTCAGCCATATGAGTCGGGTATTACATCAGCTGAAGAAGAGATAGAGAATAAAACTGAATCTTTAGCAAAGTGGAATGAATATATGGATGTTGTTACAGGTGATGATTCAAAAGCCTATGAAACTTTGATTAAGTCTTTGGCTACTGCTATTGATAATCAGCTTGATGCGAATATTGCATATGGCAAAGCCAATCATAATTATACTGTTCAGTCTCAATTGACTTCTGCGTTAGAGAATGTCGCTAATGGCTTATCTGATTATGTAGAATTAATTCAAGCACAGAAGATTGTGATTGCTCGGGCTGATGAGGTAATTGCTGACGCAAGTACAATTGTAACGAAAGAGCAAGCTATTGCTAATAAAGAAAAGGAAATTGCTCAGTTAGAAAATAGCCTGTCTGTAAATGAGCCGATTTATGCTGATTATCTGGCTCAAATCAAAGCTTTAGTTGAAAGTGCTGAATAACACATCTTCAAAAACGGCATAGAATTAAAAATAAACTAAAAGGATTATGAAAATAAAAAGACTTTTAATATTGGCCGTTCTACCCATGATGTGTCTTGCAGCTAATGCACAGAACTGTAGTAAAGACAATACTCCTAAAAAAGGAGACTTTACTGTAGCAGCTACTGTTGGATACAATAGTTACACAAATGTCACAGCCCCTTCGGGGCTGCTGACTGACTATGAAGTCAGAGCGCTCTCTACC
>OWJE01000023.1_pt1 | contig 186324 bp, 143 predicted proteins | sample 1732931 | NCBI WGS metagenome assembly OWJE01 (sample SAMN05065769, study PRJEB22554) | human gut metagenome | biome: ENVO:2100002; feature: ENVO:00000062; material: ENVO:00002003 | host: Homo sapiens | place: USA | reverse complement strand
ACGAGATTAGCGAGTGTCTCGTGGGCTCGGAGATGTGTATAAGAGACAGGGCTTGGGGACATAAAAAAAGGAAACGCCATCGCGCTTCCCTTGCCAATGCAAAGATACAAAACAAATAGGCCGAATGCAAATCCGGCAGGAAATATCCTGACAGAAGAAGTGACCGCACAGACGGATTTCCACGGCCAAACGACCATACAAAATTTTGCTGACAGCCGTCTCGGCACAGCCGGCCCGCCATTTCATGGTCACACGATGCCGTCGAGAGCCCGCTTGAGTTCCTTCAGCTGTTCGCGCACCGACAGAAGCCGCTCAAGCACTTCGCCGCTCTTTTCCGCCCCCGAACGGTTTTCGTTGAGCATCTTGCGGGCTGCGGCAATCTTGAAACCGCGCACCTTGATGAGGTTGTAGATGAGCTTGATGTGCTCGATGTCACCCTCGGTGTACTGCCTCACGTTGTTGCCCGTGGTCTTCGGCCTGAGATGCGGAAACTCCTTTTCCCAAAACCTCAGCGTCGACTCGTTGACCCCAATCTGCGTTGCCACCTCCTTGATGGAATAGTACAACTTCACGTTTTTGTCCTTGCTCAGTGCCATAAAATCACAGCTTTTTATCCAACAATGTCTAATTTATTTGCAAAGATACGAAAAATCTCCTATCTCCCACCCCTCGTATGTTATCTTTTTTGTATCTTTGCACGTGTTTTGGACTAATTCAGAATTAAATAAAACGACATATCTTATATGATGACAGCAAATGAAGTGCGCGAGTCTTACAAGAAATTCTTTGAGACGAAAGGCCACAAAATCGTTGCATCGGCCCCTATGGTGATCAAAGATGACCCCACGCTGATGTTCACCAACGCCGGTATGAACCAGTGGAAAGATATCATTCTCGGCACCAAAGACCCCGGAAAAGACGTGCGCCGGGTGGATTCGCAGAAATGCCTCCGCGTGAGCGGCAAGCACAACGACCTCGAGGAGGTGGGGCACGACACCTACCACCACACCATGTTCGAGATGCTGGGCAACTGGAGCTTCGGCGACTACTTCAAGGAAGGGGCCATCGACTATGCCTGGGAGTATCTCGTGGACGTGCTGCATCTGAATCCCGAAGACCTCTACGTGACGGTCTTTGAAGGTTCGCCGGAAGAAAATCTCAGCCGCGACGACGAGGCTGCCCGGTTCTGGGGCAAGCACGTGCCGGCCGACCACATCATCAACGGCAACAAGCACGACAACTTCTGGGAGATGGGCGACACGGGCCCGTGTGGCCCGTGCTCGGAGATTCATGTGGACTCCCGCACGCCCGAAGAGAAGGCCCAAGTGCCCGGACGGGAGCTGGTGAACAAGGACAACCCACAGGTCATCGAGATATGGAACATTGTCTTCATGCAGTACAACCGCAAGGCCGACGGTTCACTAGAGCCGCTGCCCATGCATGTCATTGATACCGGGATGGGCTTCGAGCGGCTTGTGCGCATGTTGCAGGGCAAACACTCCAACTACGACACCGACATCTTCCAACCCATCATCAAGGAAATAGAGCGGCTCACGGGGCTGAAATATGAAGATGCTCACGGCGACAGCCGCACACAGACAAATATCGACGTGGCCATGCGCGTCGTGGCCGACCATCTGCGCGCCGTGGCCTTCTCCATTGCCGATGGGCAGCTGCCTTCCAATGCCAAGGCCGGCTACGTGATCAGACGCATTTTGCGCCGGGCCGTGCGCTATGCCTACACGTTCCTCAATCGGAAAGAAGCTTTCATGTATAAGCTGGTGCCCGTACTGGTGCAGGAGATGGGTGCTGCCTATCCCGAACTGCCGGCCCAGCAGGAGCTCATTGCCCGTGTGATGAAAGAGGAGGAAGACTCTTTCCTGCGCACACTTGACAAAGGCATCAATCTGCTCAACGGCGACATGGACGAACTCAAGGCGCACGGAAAGACCGAACTTGACGGAGCGGCTGCGTTCCGACTGTTCGATACATACGGCTTCCCACTCGACCTGACAGAACTCATCTGCCGCGAAAACGGCTATACCGTAGACGGCAAAGGCTTCGACGAAGAAATGGAGAAGCAAAAAGCCCGCGCCCGCAATGCAGCCGTCGTGGAAAACGGCGACTGGGAAGTGGTGAAAGAGGGCGAACAGGAATTTGTGGGCTACGACTACACGGAGTATGAGTGCCACATCCTGCGCTACCGCAAGGTGACACAAAAGAAAAATACATTCTTCGAACTGGTGCTCGACCACACGCCTTTCTATGGCGAGATGGGCGGTCAGGTGGGCGACACGGGCGTACTCGTTTCAGCCGACGAGACCGTGGAAGTCATCGACACCAAGCGCGAAAACAACCAAAGTATCCACATCGTGAAGCAGTTGCCCAAAGACATTCGGGCCGACTTCATGGCCTGCGTGGACATCGACAAGCGCGACGGCAGTGCTGCCAACCACACCGCCACCCACCTGCTTGACTACGCGCTGAAGCAGGTTCTGGGCGACCATGTAGAGCAGAAAGGTTCCTATGTGAGTGCCGACACGCTGCGTTTCGACTTCTCCCACTTCCAGAAAGTCACCGATGAGGAACTGCGCCAAGTGGAACGCATCGTCAATGATATGATCCGTCAAGACTTCCCGCTCGACGAACACCGCGACACTCCGCTTGAAGAGGCCAAGGCACTTGGTGCCATCGCCCTCTTCGGAGAGAAGTATGGCGACAAGGTGCGTGTGGTTCGCTTCGGGCCGTCGTGCGAGTTTTGCGGTGGCATCCATGCCAAGTCTACAGGCCGCATCGGCTTTTTCAAGATCATCGGCGAAAGCAGTGTCGCTGCCGGCATACGCCGCATAGAGGCACTTACGGGCAAAGCCTGCGAAGAAGCCATCTATGCCCTGCAAGACACACTGACCGATGTGAGGGCACTTTTCAACAATGCCAAAGATCTGAAGGGTGTTGTAGGCAAGTACATCGAGGAGCATGATGCCATGAAAAAGGACATCGAAAAGTTCCGGGCACAAACCGTTGAGCGTTTGAAAGACGAACTGGTAAAGCGCGTCAAGCTCATGAACGGTGTGCAAGTGGTACGGGCCGTCATCGAGATGGAGCCGTCTGCCGCCAAAGACCTGGTGTTTAAGATACGCGAGGCACTGCCCGAGAATCTGCTGTGTGTCATCGGATCGAAAGCTCATGAGAAGCCGATGCTGAGCGTGATGCTGAGCGACGACATGGTGAAGGGCCACAGTCTCAACGCCGGACAGATGATCCGTGAGGCAGCCAAACTCATACAAGGTGGCGGAGGAGGCCAACCCCACTATGCACAGGCCGGCGGCAAGAACATCGACGGACTCAATGCAGCCGTGGATAAGGTGATAGAATTGGCCGCCCTGTAAGCAAGCAAAACAAGCAAATACACTTATATTTTATTTCACTAAATCAGCAAAGCCGTGCCTCCGTGAGGAAGTGCGGCTTTTTTTCGCGTCTTGAAAGGAAACCTATAACAAGGGGACGAAGCATTAAAAAACATATTGCTTCATCTCGGCTGTTTTCTCCTCATACACATCGACAGACACCCGCCACCCCCGCAGGGAGCGACACCGGGGAAAATCTTTGAAATAGGCATCGTGCGTGATGTACCATCCGTAGTTACCTATCTCGCCGAGCCGGACAAGCTGGCGGTCGATAGTACGCGCAAAGCGGGGGTTGACGGAAGACAGGAAGTGCCGGCCGTCTCTCATGCGGAGAGCTAAGACGAGATAGACAGACGGCGGGCCCACCTTTCGGGGCTTGCCCCCGTCGGCCACCTTCCAGCCTTTCGTGGTGGTCATGGCCTGTATGTGCCAGCCATGCTTGCGGTTGAGCGAGTCGGCCATTCCGCGCCACACAATGCCGTGGGGTGCCGTATCTTTCACACCGGTGTAGGCTATGCTGTAATGAATCATCTCGTGGAGGAGTACATTCTTGGCCTGATCCTCCGTCATATCATAATAGGTGGAGAGCTTGATGGTGAAATCGTAGAGTTTGGTGCGCCCCCATCTCATCGTGCGCTTACAGGCCATCTGTCCGAGTTGGGTGCGTGCATGCGACAAGGCAAAAAGCGGAACGGGCAGTCCGCTGCCAAAATACAGGCGGTTGAACTCCCCAAACCACTGTTCCATCCATGCTGTCGTAACGATCATCGTTTGTCAGGTTTTGAAATTTCCGTTTTACTTTTAAAAGAACCTCCTATCCTCTTTTCGCCGATTCGCTCCTGAGAGAGACAAGAAGAAAGCTCCCTTCCGCGCCCATCAGTCATTGTTGGCGAGCGTCGCCACCAGATATTCCGAGCGAGTGCCGATGCGGAATTTTCCGCCCCAAATGCCGATGCCACTGGTGACGAAATACTGTGTGCGCCCCTTTGTCAGCGGTCCGTAAGCATCTTCATAGATAGCATCTTCTATCCATGATATGGGCCACACCTGCCCGTAGTGGGTGTGCCCGCTCAACTGGAAGTCTATACCGGCCTTCTCAGCCTCCTCCAAGTGGTAGGGCTGGTGGTCGAGCAGGATGGTATATTTCGACTTGTCCATCTTCCCGGCAAGCGTTTGCAACGAGGCTCGCCGGCTGTTGGTGCGGTCGTCCCGCCCCACGATGTTGATGCCGTCGACGGTAATCACGGAGTCGATGAGCAGATGGATGCCTGCTTCACGATAGAACTGCTGCGCCTTGCTGTTGCCGCTATAATACTCGTGGTTGCCCAGACAAGCGTAAACGGGTGCATTGAGCTTGCGAAACTCCGCCGCCATGCCCTGCTCGTTGAGCGCACGTATGCTGCCATCGATGATGTCTCCGCCGATAAGCACAAGGTCGGGATGCTCGTTGTTGATGAGTTTCACCCAACGTCGAAACTCCCCCACGCGGTTGTGATAGCCCAGATGCAAATCGCTCAGCATCACCATCTTCAGTGGCCGCGGGAGCGGTTTCGAGGTGGCGAGGGTGATTTCCTGCCTCACTTTGTCCTGATAGTGGAAATAGCCATAGGTGAACAACACCGCCAAGAGACCCACCACAGCGAGCGACCCTCTCACGCTGCCGGTCACAAACGACGGCGGCACGAGATGAACCAGCCGCCCGAGGTCGAGCAGAAGGTAGATCATCATGAGATAAAGCAGAATGAAAATCGTGGAGTTACCCACCTCATACATGCCGATGGCCACCGGCATGGGCTTGTCGTCGAGTCCCCAAGCGAAGTTGAGGAAGAAACAGACAAAGCACAGCAGCATCACTCCCAGCACCATCCATTTATATATCGGCGCGAGCGGCAGAATGGTCCAAGTGCGCCACAGCGAATATCCCAATCCCGACAGGGGGATAAGGAGAAACAATAACATCCAATATGATCTCATGGGTGCAAAGGTAAGAAGTTTTTGCGAAAGCCTCTCCATCCGCTCAAAAGAAAAATCTACCACTATTACAGAATCTGCCCACAGATGGTGGAAAACGGACGAAGAGTCAAGAGGGAGGGTAGAAGCGTAACAAATTCCGGATATTCCGAAGCACAAAACTTCACACATTCCATTTTTCTTTCCCCGGAATGGCGGTGGCAAAGGACTTCCGCTGCATTTACAAGAAAAAAAACATTGCCACACGACGATGTATAGTAAGAAAATCAATCTTTTTGACATGGGCTTTCGGGCAAGCCCCGACGGAAAGCCGGCAAAAGCCAAGTCGGGTTGCCGAAGGGCCCGGATGACTTTGTCAAAGAGCCACAGTCAGAAGCCCAAAGAGCCACAGTCAGACGGCCAAACGGCCCCTTTCGCAAGGTCGGGAAGCCCCTTTGTCAATAGTGCTTGACCAAAAGGCATGAAAAAAGGAGCACCCTCCGGCACTCCTCCACTACAAAGATACTGCTTTTTTCAGCCGAATCCAAATCGGCACTCAAATAAGTTTACACCGTTCCGTCACCTCCGCTTGACGACGCTTGCGAGTTCCCCGTCCGTCCGCGCCTTCCTCCCGGCCTTTCCACTTTATTCCGCTTCTACGTCACCGTCGGTCTGTGTCTTGGGCCAGTTCACGAGAAAGAGTTTTTCCGAAGCGCGGGTAAAAGCCGTGTAGAGCCAGTGGATGTAGTCGGGCGTGAGCATGTCGTCGGTCATGTAACCTTGGTCGAGATAGATATGCGCCCACTGTCCGCCCTGCGCCTTATGGCAGGTGACGGCATAACCGAACTTCACTTGCAGAGCATTGAAATGGCTGTCGCTGCGCAACTTGTCCATGCGGTCTTTCTTCAGTGGCAGGTCGGCATAGTCTTCCATGATGCCGTTGAAGAGCCGTTCGCTCTGTTCGCGGGTCAGTGCGGGGGCCTCGGAGGTGAGCGTGTCAAGGATGACGGTGGCCCGGAGCTCGTAGTCGTCATAGTCGGGAAACTGCAACCACGTGTCAGCAAAACGGAAGCCGTAGAGTTGGCGCACGTTTCTCACGCGCAACACCTTGGCTCTGTCGCCATTGGCCAAGAACGAGGGAGCCCGGCTGTCGCGCTCCTCGCCGGACCGCGAGGGCGCAGTGAGACTATAGTTGTTCTTCACGATCATCAGCATGTCACCCGTACAGAGCTCATCCTCGCGGTCAAGCACGGCATTGCGGATACCCTGATTGTAGATGTTGGCGCGCTTGTTGCTGCGCGTGATGACCATCGTTTCGTCCTGCCCCACCTCAGTGTAGCTCGTGGCCAGTGCCTCGATGAGTTCCCCACCGGGCACCATGCTGATGTCGGCAAAGCCCCGGAAGCGTATCTTCGGCAACTGCGTGGCCTCGTCATGGGTTATCATCCGGCGAATGACGGTGGCATTGTAGAGGATGCCCGAAGTGCTGCTCTGGCGCAACACCTCGTTGAGGTCGCACTCATACACTTTCAGTCCGTAGCCTTCCAGCACTTCGCCACTCAGTGCCGGAGCCTCCTCCTCTCCCACCGGGGGCAACTGTGCCCGATCGCCGATGAGCAGCAGGCGGTCGTTGCGTCCCGAGTAGACAAAGCCCACCAAGTCGTCGAGCAAATTGCCGCTGCCAAACATGCTGTTCCCGTCCGTGAAACCGGAACCGGCCGACACCATTGAGGCCTCGTCTATTATAAATAAAGTGTCTTGATGGAGGTTGTCGTTGAGGTTGAACCGGCCGCCGATGCCCGAATAGGCCCTTTCGCGATAGATGCGCCGGTGGATGGTGAAGGCGGCATGACCACTGTTGAGCGCAAACACTTTGGCGGCCCTGCCGGTGGGCGCGAGCAGCATCACCTTCTGCCGGAGTGCCACCATCGTTCGCACAATGGCCCCGGCAAGCGAAGTCTTTCCTGTGCCGGCCGACCCGCGCAGAATCATCACCGTCTGCGGATGGCGGTCGGTGAGAAAATGGGCAAAGACCGTGATAGCCGCATCTTGTTCGGCCGTGGGGTCAAAGGCAAACTGCCGGAGTATCTGGTATCGTAGTTCGTCGATGATCATTCTTTTCCGGAGGGGAGGATTTTTTTAAGGAGTTAAGGGAGTTAAGGAGTGAAAGGGAATAAGACAACGGCATAGGTGTTTACATTCCTTGTATTTTAGGAAATAAGGCTATTATCTTGACTCCCTTTCACTCCTTAACTCCCTTAACTCCTTAAAAGAAAACCTTTTCCTCATTTAGTGAATCTGTTTGCAAACATTTTCGTAACTTTGCAAAGTTACGAAATAATGCTAAGATGCAAATGAAAATTAGCAATAATTACATATTGTCCTTCTGTATTGTGGCCCTTGCCGTGGCCGCCTTTGTGAGTGTGAACCGCCCGTTGCGATTCGACCGTGAGCGGAAAGCACGCGAAACGGCCGTCATAGAGCGCATACGGCTCATCGGGCAGGCCGAAAAAGGCTATCTGCAAAAGCATGGGGTCTACACGGCCGACTTTCGGCAGCTCACCGCCGAGAAGTTGCTGGCTGACTCCCTGCAATTCATTCCCTACTCCAACGGTCAACGATTCGTCCTGCAAGCCACAGTAGATGTATCTCCGACAGGACACCGACGGCCCCTTGTGGAATGTTCGGCTCCTTACGAAGCCTATCTGAACGGACTCGACGAAAATCACATTAAACGACTGATAGACGATGCCATGGCGGCAGGAAAGTTTCCGGGAGTGAGCATCGGGGACACCAATGGCACACAATAATCCGGACGGTCCCTAAACAATTTCCACGCACCATGACAGAAAACTAAAATCCTTTCGATTTGGCTATGTTGGGGAAATGTTGTATATTTGTTGTCGAATATCAATAGCGAGCAAAGCATGAAATACGAAACTGTAAAATACCGCAACCGCGACGAAGCGGCGGAAGCCTTGCGCAAAATGATGAAACGCAAACACTAATGGGTGGAAAAGACGGAACGTGAGTTTGAGGAGATGCATAAACAATAACGCTGCTGTTATCGTTCAGAGAAACAATCCGAATATTACTGACGTTATCCGCGACTTTGATGACTTCGTTGACTTCTTCCAAAACAAGCCCGAATAAAACAAAAATAGAAAGCAAGGATAATATCCTCCCTATATAATTGTGCGATCCGTAATGCGGGACTTTGCCACACCATTCTAATAGAAAAAGCCGAATAACCATATATGGATAAAGAACCGACAACCACTAAAAAGCCTCGGCTGACCATTCGCCTCAGCCGCAAGACGATAGCTTTCTCGGCTTTGGACAAAGAGAGCGAGAAGCAGGTGTGCTATGAGCCCTACACCGTGAAAAGCGGTATGTCGCTCGCCGCCAATCTGCGGGAAGCACTGAAAGAGTGTGAGTTGCCACAAAACGACTTCGGCAAAGCACAGGTGATGATAGACACACCGGTGCTCATGGTGCCGACAGACGAGTTTGGCGAAGACAGCATCGCCACACTCTACCGACATTCGTTCATCGGTTATGACAACGACGTGGTGCTCCACACTGTGCTGCCCGACCTCAATGCCGTGGCAGCCTTTTCCATTGGCAAAGACCTGCACATCGTCATTGAAGACAACTTCAGCGATGTGCGCTATCTGCCTCTCATGCTGCCCGTGTGGAACCATCTGCACGTGAGGAGTTTCACCGGAACTTACCGCAAGCTCTATGCGTATTTCCACAACAAACAACTCGACATCTTCAGTTTCGACAAAAACCGCTTCAAGTTTACCAACAGCTTTGAGGCTTCCCATGCCAAAGATGCCATCTATTTCATGCTCTACGTGTGGAAACAGATGGGACTGGACACCCACAAAGACGAGTTGCACCTCGTGGGCGAAATGCCTGCCAAAGATGACATGCTGGCCGACTTGCGCCGCTATCTGCAAAAAGTCTACATCATCAATCCGTCGGCAGAGTTCAACCGGGCACCGATAACACAAATCAAAGGTCTGCCCTTCGACCTGCTCTCGCTCTACGTGAAACGGAACTGATTATCTTAACACACCTATCACCCACCACCTATCACCTGACATGCGCATCATCACAGGAGAATATAAAGGAAGACATTTCGACATTCCTCGTACATTCAAGGCCCGACCCACAACCGACTTTGCCAAAGAGAACATCTTTAATGTGCTGCAAGGCTACCTCGCTCTTGACGGTGCATCGGCACTCGACCTCTTTGCCGGCACGGGCAGCATCTCGCTTGAGCTCATCTCGCGCGGTTGCCGGCAAGTGGTGAGCGTGGAAGCCGATCGCGACCACGCCAACTTCATACGCCGGTGTATGCAAAAATTGGGCACGGAGCGTGACATCCTCGTACGTGGCGATGTATTCCGATTCATGAAATCATGCCACCGGAAATTTGACTTCATTTTCGCCGACCCGCCCTATACCCTAACCGAATTGGCCACAATACCCGACCTCGTGTTCCAATACGACCTGCTGGAACCGGAAGGCTTGCTTGTTTTTGAGCATGGCAAGAGAAACGATTTCTCCAGCCATCCCAACTTTGTGGAACATCGGAGTTATGGCAGTGTGAATTTCTCCCTGTTTCGTGTAGCCCGGACAGAAGAAACCACCGGAGATAGAGAGTGACGGGCACGAGGCATCCACCCGCTTCTATCCGGAAGAGGTAGAAACCATTAAAAGAAAAGGCAATGAAACTAGCAGAAGCACTCAGCATCAGAAAAGACTTGCAAAAGCGTGTAGAGCAAATCAAGGCACGCTTGCTCAACAGTGTAAAAACACAGGAAGGAGACGAACCGGCCGAACAGCCGGCCGAACTGTTTACCGAACTTGACGACAGTCTGGCCCGGTTGGAGACCTTAGTCTTCTACATCAACAAGACCAATATGGAAACCGGCATCGACGGTCGGACGCTCACCGAACTACTGGCCCAACGGGACATGTTCACAACTAAAATCAATGTACTGCGCAGTGTGTTTGACAAAGCCACGGAAACACAGGACAGATATAGCCGCACGGAGATAAAACTGGTGACGAATGTAGATGTCAAACAACTTGGCAAACAAATAGATAAACTGGCAAAAGAATTGCGCGAACTCGACTACAAAATACAATCGGCCAACTTCACAACCGAATTGGCTGAATAAAAACCTTTAGGCCAAGACCCACCCAACGTGGAGCGAGCTAAAAACAAGCATCTCCATGCATTCACAGCCGCACGGAACCAACGGCACGATGCCAACCGGCATCTATTACGATTCAGGTTCAGCACGACTGTACACGCATACACCGGGCAATGCGCACCGAGCACTACCGTCAGCTGACCACACACGGTGAGGTCTTGGCCTTTCTCTTTCTCTCCAACAAACCGGCTACCGGGACTTTTCACTCTCTTCCCCCTTGCAACTTAGCCATGCCTGCGCAACGCGGTATCCACATTCTTCACTTCCTCTAATTCCATTCACAACAACGGACTCAACAAGCGCACGAGCGATTCCCATAAACGGGTGAGAAACGGCCGGTGGCTGATGTCGGTCACCTCTTCAATGAGCTGGCAGTGCTGCTGGTCATCAAGGAAAACAGTCTTCAGGCGCAAAGCCATTTCCTTACCATAGAAGAAGGCGTTGGCTTCAAAATTGTTTTCAAAACTGCGAAAGTCGACATTGGTGCTGCCACAGGTGGCCACCGTGTCGTCGCTTACAAGAAACTTGGAATGGTTGAAGCCCGCTTCGTAAAAGTAGATTTTCACGCCCGCCTCAATCGTTTCGAGCACGTATGACCGGCTGGCCCACTCCACCAGTTTGGCATCGGAGTGGAGGGGAATCATCAGTCGCACATCCACGCCACCCAATGCCGCTGTGCGCATGGCAAAAAGAATAGGCTCGGTGGGCAGGAAATAGGGGGTCTCCATATAGACATAATACTTAGCCTGCAAGAGAATGCGCACGTAGCCCTGCATGATGTCGGGCCAAGGTGTGACCGGACTGCTCGTGACCACCTGCATGAGGCAGTCGTTATTGATGGTGGGCGAGACATCGGGATAATAGAGACGCTTGGTGAGAAGGGTGCGATCGACAAAATACCAGTCTACCAAAAAAGTGCGCTGAATGGCATATACCCCTCCACCCTCTATGCGCAGATGGGTGTCGCGCCAGGCATAACGGCGGGTTCCCTTGACATAGCGCATGGCGATGTTCATGCCACCGATGAATCCTACACGACCGTCGACAACACAGAGTTTGCGGTGGTTGCGGTAGTTCACCTTGCTCGTGAAAGCAGGAAACTTCACAGGCATGAACGAATGGACATCAAGCCCATTGTCACGCAGACGCTCAAAAAAGCTGTCACGCACACGCCAACAGCCCACATCGTCGTAGATGAGCCGAACCTCCACCCCCTCACGAGCCTTGGCGATGAGTGCATCGGCCACAAGATTGCCCAAGGGGTCGTCTTCAATAATGTAGGTGGAGAGATGAATGTGATGAACTGCCCGGGCTATGTCTGCCAACAAGGCGGGGAAAAACTCATAGCCCGAGGTGTAGATTTCCACATTGTTGTCCTTGAACGGCAACGCAAAGTTCTGATTGGCGAAAAGCCTCATCAGCGGAAGCTGGTTTTCGGGAATATGGAGGTTCTGCTGTTCGGCAAATTCGAGCATGGAGCGCTTGGTGAGCTGGTCCATACTGCGCTGACTGATCATGCGCTCTTTGCGTATGTTCTGACCAAAGAAGAAATAGAGCACAATGCCCACCACGGGCAGGAATACGAGCACCATCAGCCAAGCCATGGTCTTCACCGGCTGACGGTTGTCCATCAGCACAGCTGTCATCGTGGCTACAATCACGACGACATAGACGGCGAGAATCATCCAATGCAAGTAAACCATACGCTCAAGTTGCCTTCCTATTTGAAACCAATCAGCTTGTGAGTTTGCAACGACAGCTGCCACTTGGGATGCCGTTTGATGTACTCGGTACAGGCAGCAATGATCTCGGCATTGCGCACAGGGTCGCCCGTGTCGCAAGGCTGGAGATAATAAAAGTCAGCTCTGATGCCGCAATCATCCGCCCTGCCAGACTCATCGAAAAGGCATTTCAGTTCATTGCAGCGGTTGACAAACACCTGTTCTTTGGGAGACACCGTGAGCCAGTCGAGATTGGGAGGAGGTTCCTCCGTCCCGTTCGACTCCATTGCCACTTCCGGAAAACCGGCATGATGCAGGGCATCAATCAAGTCGAAGTCTACTTGTAAAGTGGGCTCTCCCCCGGTCAAGACCACAAGCACGCTACTACGAGCTGTCCCCACGCCCTCTCCCGACCGATTGTCAACAAATGAGGGCAAAATCCCTTTAACGGTATTGACCACTTCATCGGAAGTCATCTCACGGTAGGCCCTGAAATCGGTGTCACAGAAAGAACATGCAAGATTGCATCCGCTGAATCGCACAAACACGGCCGCACGTCCTGTGTTGCGCCCTTCTCCTTGTAGAGAATAGAATATCTCGTTGATGCGATAGCGTTTCATGGCTCTACTCATCTTTTTCGTAGATGGCAATATTGCCTTCACTCTCCTGCACCACGGCCTTATAACACAAAGGTATCTGTTCCGTCACCCACCGTGCGATGTTCTCTGCCGTGGGGTTGAAAGGGAGCACTTCGTTAAGATCGGCATGGTCGAGAGGTTCCATAATCTTCTGCTTGATGAGCGTGAAGTCCACCACCATACCGTCGGCATTCAGTTCACGGGCCTTACAAAAGACTGTGATCTTCCAATTATGGCCATGAATGCGTGTGCATTTACTCTCATAGGAAAGTGAAAGGTGATGACTTGCCGATATCTCCAATGTCTTCTGTACGTAAAACATAAAATTTTGCTTTTATTTTTCCTGTTCTTCTGTTTGTTTTGTATTTTGTCTGCCGGTAGCCTTATCCTCCAGATCGACAGCCCTGATTTTCTGCAGAAGAGCCAATTCATTGAGGGCATAATCGCTACTGTCAGGCTCATTGAGCAAAGCTTTGAGCAACACTTCGGCAGCGGTATAAAGGTGACGGCGGATGAGCAGTGTGGCTTTCCGGCGCAACAGAAAGTTGCGGAAACCTACTGCATAAACTGCTTTCTCAGCCCCTTCTTCCATACCGCGTGTCACCTCGGCGAGCAATGTGTCGATGACAGTCACAGCCCGAAAGTCATTGCTGTTGACAAGGCAGTTGACAAAAGCCTCGGTATAAGTCACCCGATTGAGCCCGAAAACGAGGTTGAGGTAGAAGTAGGCCTTGTCGTATTGCTCCAACTGGCAATAGGCAAAGCCTATGCAATAGCACACCTCATAGAAATGTTCACGCGCTGCGGGCGGCATTTTCTCGTAAGCATTCTGCGTCAGTCGGAAAGCGTTTTCCAGCCACGGAAGTGCTTCGACATAGCGCTCAGACAAGAAAAGTTGCCGACCGCGATAGACGGCGTGGCCCACTTGAGGATTGAGGCATTCGCTGAGAATGCGCTCGTCGGGTGAAAGATTTTCCTCGCTCCCACCCATAAGTTTGGCTCGGGCCTCTTTCCAATGATAACGAAACTCTTGCAGACGCTCGTCGGGCGAAGACAGGTCGTAGGCAGCAAGAGCCGAACGCGTAAGTGGCTGCGCCTGAATATTGCCCTGCGGGTAACGAGGCTGTATGGAAAGGGGGACAAGCGTCGCCGTGATGCGGAAGTAGAGCGTCTGCTGACAGCCGGGCAGTGCCAACAGATGGAGCACCAAAGAACGCTCGCGCGTCAAGTCGGATGCCTGATAGAAAGTATAGGACAACGTGGCCTCGGTCTTGACAAACTTTCTGTCAGCGATGAGCATCTCGGCAAGATTCAGCCGGTCATCGGCTTCAACAGTTTGTCCGTCAACAGTCAATGCCACGGGAACTGTCTCATGCAGCTGCATGGCCACTTCCATCCATAGGTGCAGCGTGAGGGGTGAGTCTTCCCCGGCACGCCAACTGCCGGGCGTCTGCTGATGTGCCATCTCCTGTTCACGGATAAGGAATAATTCACGTTCAAACTGCTGATGTTCCGTCTCAAAGTCGAACATACCTGCTCGCTTGGCATGTTCGACACCCTCTTCCAACTTGCGGACAAAAGCATTCTGCCAAGAAAATGCATCTATCATTACATGCTTGAGCATACTGGCAGCCCTTTGTTCGTCAAGCAACAGTCCGGCATAGAAATGCACATCGACCACATTCTCCTTCTCGTTGAATGTGTAACAGGCCGTGAGACCATCTGCATTGATATTGGTTTGGTTACAAAGTTGTCTCACCAGATCGATGTTCTCCGCCGACGTGTCACAAAAGAAAAGATAGAGCAAGCGCACATAGGGTGTGCCACGTCTCACCCGCAAACGAAAATGTCCACGCTGGAAATCAAACTTTACCACCCGGTCGTTACCATCAGTGACCCATGTTCCTTTACAGTTGAGTTCACGCAGTGCAGCCTTGATGATTCGCTGATTGGCCGTCTGGTCTATCTTGTCGATGTCTTTACGGATACGACTATGTTGGTTCCATATTCTGTAGAGAGGCAGACCATAGAACCAAAAAACCGCAACCAAGATAGTTGCAAGCAGCAGAAACACCAATACGTTTAACAAAATTTCCTCCATGCGTAAAGTCTCAATATTTAAGAGTTAAAGGAGAAGTCACTTGACATAAGCGGAAAAGAGCACAACACTTGTTTCCCGCATCAGAGGTCAAAGACTAAAGCACGATGTTGCTGCCCAAATGGCGGGCCAAGTTGTTGCGGATAATCTGCATATTCTTGTATTCTTCCATCAATGCCATCATCTTATCGTTGTCGTCGGCATGGCGAAGGATATCCCGTTTCAGTTGTTCAAGATGCCCCTCCACATAGTTCATCCGGAAGTCGAGAACCAAGCGGACAACCTCATTGCGCAGCTTGTCTTCGCTCGGTTGTGTCTGCACGTTTTTGGGCATAGGCACTTTGTCCACACTCATCTCAACGGCCAACTTACTGATTTCCGGATCGTGATGACGTAAAAAATAGTTCTCAGCCTTGAAAGTTTCATCATCAAGATGGTCGACACATTCTGTGAGCACACGGTTGTAAGTGTCATTTCTGAACTTCAGGCCGTCGGCCTCCAAGTCATAATAGATGTATTGGGCCACAGGGAGTGTAACTGTTTCAGTCTCCCCCTCACCGCCATTGGCATCTACGCTGATCAGTTCATCCCCATGCCTGAACACCATTTGAATGATCATGCGTTCCACCTCCTTTTCCTGTGTGTTTTTTGCAGCCTCTATTGCCGGACGAGACTCGACCGCTCCCGGTACCGACGGTTCGCCGGGAGCCTGCTGCAAACCCGCCGACCGCATCTCTGCCTTCTGCCGCTCGTCTTTCCCATTGCGGATAAAGCGGTTCATCTGACTGATGAGCGTGGCCTCGTTGATGCCCAACCGCTGTGCGCAGTCATGGATATAGGCGGCCCGGACTATCTGGTCGGTGATGAGTGAAATGCTCTCCACAATAGAGTTGATGGCTTCCGAACGCTTAATGGGGTCGGTGACACCTTTCAGCAACAGATTGGTCTTAAACTGTATGAAGTCGGTCTGGTGTTCCTCAATGTAGCTTTTGAAATCGGCAGCCGTATGATTTCGGGCGAAACTGTCAGGATCGTTACCATCGGGCAAGAGCAAAACCTTAATGTTCATACCTTCAGAAAGCAACATATCCGTACCACGCATAGCTGCATGGATACCGGCCGCATCACCGTCGTAGAGCAACACGATATTGTTGGTGAACCGATGGAGCATGCGTATCTGATAGTTGCTGAGGGCCGTTCCCGAATTGGCCACCACATTCTCGATGCCGCATTGGTGCATCGAAATCACATCCGTGTAGCCCTCCACCATATAAACGCAGTCTTCTTTGGCGATAGCCTTCTTGGCCTGATAGATGCCATAGAGCTCGCGCTCCTTGTGGTAGACCTCCGAGTCGGGCGAATTGACATACTTCTGACTCACACCTTTTGTTCTTGAGTCGAGCACACGCCCACCAAAAGCCACCACCTTTCCACTCACCCCTATCCAAGGGAAAATGGCCCGGCCGGCAAAGCGGTCTACCAAGCCGCCGCCATCGCGCTGATAACAAAGTCCGGTTTTGATCAGGAACTCGGCTTGATAACCATGCTTAACAGCTGCCTGCGAGAGGGCATCACGCTGATTGAGCGCGAAGCCCAACTGAAATTTGCGGATGATATCGTCCCGAAAGCCGCGGCTGCGAAAGTATTGCATACCGATGGCCATGCCGTCGACATCTTCATGGAGAATCTGCTGGAAATACTTGGCGGCCCACTCGTTGACGATGAACATCGACTCCCGTTCGTTTTCGCGTTTCTTTTCTTCATCGGAAAGTTCCCGTTCCCGCACTTCGATATTGTATTTCCGGGCCAGCCAGCGTAGCGCATCAGGATAAGTCATCTGCTCCAACTCCATCAGAAAATTGACGGCGTTGCCTCCTTTTCCGCACGTGAAACAATGGCAAATGCCACGACTCGGCGACACGGAGAAAGAAGGATGGGAGTCGTTGTGGAACGGACAAAGGCCCACATAGTTGACCCCACGTTTCCGCAACGACACATATTCGGACACCACATCTACAATATTGGTGGCATCCATGATTCTATCTATTGTAGCTCTATCTATCATACCTTATTATATATGCAAAGGTACGAAAAAGTTGGATAACGGCAACGGCATTAAAAGTTTTTAATTGAAACGATGCACAATTCACTCCTTTTGTGCGCAAAAACCATCTCGTTGTGCAATTTTAAACCTTTTTATTTGCTCAACAGGTAAAAAAGAAGTATTTTTGCGACCGTATTTTTACTGTTTTACACCGATCTAACCCTTGCAATATTACATATATAATTGATATCGTTTTATGAGTTTAAAAATCGTAGTACTTGCCAAGCAGGTACCAGACACAAGAAACGTGGGCAAAGACGCCATGACAGCCGAAGGGACTGTCAACCGCGCCGCTTTGCCTGCCATTTTCAATCCTGAAGATTTGAACGCATTGGAACAGGCCCTCCGACTGAAAGAGCTGCACCCCGGATCTACTGTCGGAGTGCTCACAATGGGGCCTCCACGTGCGGGCGAAATCATCCGTCAGGGACTTTACCGCGGTGCCGACACCGGCTGGCTGCTCACCGACCGTCTCTTTGCAGGTGCCGACACACTGGCCACTTCCTATGCCTTGGCTATGGCCATCAAGAAAATTGGCGATGTGGATATCGTCATTGGCGGTCGTCAGGCCATCGACGGAGACACGGCACAGGTGGGACCGCAGGTAGCCCAGAAGTTGGGATTGAATCAAGTGACATACGCTGAAGAAATTTTGAAAATCGAAAACGGCATCGCTACGATTCGCCGTCACATCGACGGTGGCGTGGAAACGGTCGAGGCTCCGCTGCCGGTTGTCATCACCGTGAACGGCTCGGCCGCCCCTTGCCGCCCCTGCAACGCCAAGCTCGTGATGAAATATAAGTATGCCACTTGTCCCATGGAGCGCAAGGGCAACGAACCTTGGAGCAACCTCTACGACGAGCGGCCTTACCTCACGCTCAACCAATGGAGTGTGGCCGATGTAAACGGAGATCCGCAGCAGTGTGGTCTGAGCGGTTCGCCCACCAAGGTGAAAGCTGTACAGAATATCGTGTTCCAAGCCAAAGAGAGCAAGACTCTTACCTCGGCTGACGCCGATGTGGAAAGCCTCGTGAAGGAACTTATTGACGAAAAGATTATCGGTTAACTAAAAACGGTGTACTAAGATTTTATGAATAACGTATTTGTATATTGCGAGATCGAAGGCACTTCCGTTGCCGAAGTATCTCAAGAACTGCTCACCAAGGGCCGCAAGCTCGCCAACGAACTGGGTGTGGAACTCCATGCCATTGTTGCCGGAACAGGCATCAAAGGTCAAGTGGAGGAGCAGGTTCTCCCTTACGGTGTGGATAAATTGTTTGTTTTCGATGCAGAAGGGTTGTTCCCATACACTTCCGCTCCCCATACCGACATTCTCGTCAACCTCTTCAAAGAGGAGAAACCACAAATTTGCCTCATGGGGGCAACAGTTATCGGGCGAGATCTCGGCCCGCGTGTGAGTTCGTCACTGACCAGCGGACTCACAGCCGACTGCACACAACTGGAAATAGGAGACTACGACGAAAAGAAAACCGGTAAGCACTATGAAAATCTGCTCTATCAGATTCGTCCGGCTTTCGGGGGCAACATCGTTGCCACTATTGTCAATCCCGACCATCGCCCACAAATGGCTACCGTGCGTTCGGGTGTCATGCAGAAAGCCCTTTACGAGGGTAAAGCCAAAGGAGAAGTGGTTTATGCCGACACAGCCAAATATGTGCCCACAGCTGACTATGTAGTGAAGGTCATCGATCGGCATGTAGAGGCAGCCAAGCACAACCTGAAAGGTGCTCCCATCGTCGTCGCCGGAGGTTACGGCGTGGGCAGTAAGGAAGGATTCGACAAGCTCTTCCAACTGGCAAAGGAACTCCACGGAGAGGTGGGAGCCAGCCGTGCCGCTGTGGATGCGGGCTGGATCGACCACGACCGGCAGATTGGCCAAACGGGTGTAACTGTTCATCCCAAGGTGTATATTGCCTGCGGCATCTCCGGACAGATACAGCACATCGCCGGTATGCAGGACTCAGGCATCATCATTTCCATCAATAGCGATCCTGATGCCCCCATCAACCAAATCGCCGACTATGTGATCAACGGAACTGTAGAAGACGTTGTTCCGAAACTCATTAAGTATTATAAGCAGAATAGTAAGTAAAAAATAAAAAACTCCTCCCCGGCCTTCCCACAAGGCCGTTCACTCCCCTCTCCCCCTCGGAGAGGGGACGGGGATAAGGCTTTTAAAACAACTATGGCAAATTACTATACCGACCATCCGGAGATAGCGTTCCACCTGAACCATCCGTTGATGAAGCGCATCGTTGATCTCAAAGAGCGCAATTATGCAGACAAAGACCAATTTGAAGATGCTCCCGTAAATTATGAGGATGCCATCGAGAACTATAAGCGCATCCTTGACATCACAGGCGATGTGGCAGCCAATATCATTGAACCCAATGCAGAGGCCGTTGATCTGGAAGGCCCGCATCTTGAGAACGGGCGCATGATCTATGCCGGCAAGACCGTTGAGAACATCGATGCCACCCGCAAGGCCGGACTTTGGGGCGTTTCCATGCCGCGCCGCTACGGCGGACTGAACCTGCCCAATGTCACTTTCTCCATGTTGAGTGAAATCATTGCCGCTGCCGACGGTGGATTTCAGAACATCTGGAGTCTTCAGAGTTGTATTGACACCCTCTATGAGTTCGGTTCCGAAGAACAGTGCAAGAAGTACATCCCCCGCATCTGTGCCGGAGAAACCATGTCGATGGACTTGACCGAGCCCGATGCCGGCTCCGACTTGCAGCGCGTGATGCTGAAAGCGACTTTCGACGAGGCAGAAAACTGCTGGCGGCTAAACGGCGTGAAGCGTTTCATCACCAACGGAGACTCCGACATCCACCTCGTTCTGGCCCGCTCCGAAGAAGGAACCAAAGACGGGCGCGGCCTGTCCATGTTCATCTATGACAAACGTGATGGCGGCGTAAACGTGCGCCACATCGAGAACAAGCTCGGCATCCACGGTTCGCCTACCTGTGAACTGGTCTACAAGAATGCCAAGGCCGAACTTTGCGGCAACACACGCATGGGCCTCATCAAGTATGTCATGGCACTGATGAACGGTGCCCGACTGGGCATCGCCGCCCAAAGTGTGGGTGTAGAACAGGAGGCTTACAACGAAGGACTGGCCTATGCCAAAGAGCGTGCGCAGTTCGGACAGAAGATCATCCACTTCCCTGCCGTCTACGATATGCTTTCTCGCATGAAAGCCAAACTTGACGCAGGCCGCTCACTGCTCTACCAGACCGCCCGCTACGTGGACATCTACAAAGCTCTGGAAGACATCTCACGCGACCGCAAGCTCGATGCCGAGGAGCGTACAGAGATGAAAAAATACAATCGTCTGGCCGATGCGTTCACGCCACTGGCAAAGGGTATGAACTCTGAATATGCCAACCAAAACGCCTACGATGCCATCAGCATCCACGGCGGGTCGGGCTTCATCATGGAGTATAAGAGTCAGCGACTGTTCCGCGACGCCCGCATTTTCTCCATCTATGAAGGCACGACACAGCTTCAGGTGGTTGCCGCCATCCGCTACATCACCAATGGCACCTACCTTTCCATCATCAAGGAGATGCTCGAAGCGTCCGTTTGTGACAGTCTGCAACCGCTCCGGAGCCGCGTAGCTAAGTTGGTGGCTCTCTACGAGGAGGCCGTCAACCATGTGAAAGAGGCCGACAACCAAGAGTTGCACGATTTCCTCGGTCGCCGCCTCTACGACATGACGGCCGAAATCATCATGTCGCTGCTCATCATCGACGACGCTTCGCGTGCCCCCGAACTCTTCGGAAAGAGTGCCGAGGTGTACGTCCGCATGGCGGAAGAGAACGTTCTCGGCAAAGCCGCCTACGTGAACAACTTCAAGGCCGAAGACCTTCCGTCTTTCCGTGCCGTAGAGCAAGAAGCCGAAGCAGGCGAATAAGAAACAACTCTCGTGGGCTTTCCTGAATGAAAGCCCACAGGAAACCAACTCCCCCCATTAGGCGTGTCCGCTCTCGGACACGCCTTTTTCTTTGCTCCACACCCACCGGACTTCTCTCCCACCACGCAGCCTCCACCATCGCCGCAAGCAAAAACAAACTCCCACTGTCTCAAAACCGACAGCGGGAGTTCAAAAAAATTGGAACAAACATAAGTGGGAACAGACCTATTCACATAGATCCAGTCCGATCATAATCACTATATACAATATAACTCTCTGAGCAATTTCTTTCCGATGCCGACGCGATAGTGCGCCCCGTCATAGAAGTTGTGATAGTCCGACAGATAGGCATGGGCACTGTCAGAGGCATCCAATACCTTTTTTTCGCCGAATAGACTGCGCAAGATACGCACATCTTCGCGGTTCATCGCCGGGCCGTTGTACATGGGCCCGATGACCAATCTGACATCCGTACGGTGCTTCCGGCAGATGTGGCGGATGCGTTGCAGCGTTGCCAACTGTCCGCTGTATATCGTGCGCGGGCTCTCCGTGCGCACCCCGTGCCGCCGTCTTTCCATGCGCCAATGGTCACTCTGCCAAAACTCCTCGCCCATACGGGCTATCTTCCGTTCGTCGGGCAACACGGCATCGTTGGTGTAGCGCGTGTGCGTTTGTCCGAACGGGTTGATCACACCGTTCATCGAAGGTTCGTAGTGCCTCGTGAGCTGATATTTGAGGTATTTTCCCAAGAACATAGGACTGAAAAAACCTTGCATGAAGATGGCCTGATAGGCCGGCCCGCCCAGTCCAGACACCTCCGGCGGCATCACGTGCATCACATCGTTTTGCACGTCGGCATTGACAAAGAAGCGGTCTTCACACACAATGAGCAGATGGCGGATGGGCTGATGAGGCTGCCGGTCGAGAGCCTCAAGCTTCTGGCAGAGGTCGGCCACCCCTTCGTTGTTGCAAAACATGCGGAACGGACGGCCGTGGATATATTGGTTCCAGTCGGCCGTAGAAAAAGCCTTCGTACACGACGAGCCCATGATAAACGAATCGTAGTGCATACTGTCGCGATAGGCTTTATACTTGAGCCAGCTCACTGTGCCCTCACTCTGGCACACCTTGGGATGGTCATAGTCGGCATAGCGGCGCAACACCATGAAGGGGTCTTCCACCACATAGAGCACTCCCAACAGGAGAAACGGCAGTGCCAACAGAGCGCACCTAAAATAGAATCGGCGTATGGTTTTATGCTGTTTCATGCCTGTTTCAGAATTGAATATAGATAAAATTCTCCACACCGAATAGCCCCGAAAAGGAATATGAGTACTACGGTGCCTACATACATTGACCATCGCAACCATGTCGGCCGGCTGCACGACCACGCTTTGAGATCGAAACGCCCATTGAGTTGCTCCCCTGCAAACATCATCACCACGGCCACGGCAAAGACTATCCAGTAGAAGTCGGTCAGCCCCAAACGCAATTCCTTGATGTTGGTATTGAAACCGTCGAGCAGATGGCGGTATATATAAAAGGTGTCTTCCACCTTCGCCACTCTGAAGAAGAGCAGCGAGAGGGCAAAGAGCAGGTAGGTGCGCAGCTGCATGAGCAGTGCTGACACCCCGTGGGGCAGCCGCCCGAGCATCCGGGTGCGCCACTTCCCTGCCATCGTCTCATAGCACACCACGACACCTTGGAACAGTCCGTAGAGGGCAAAAGTCCATCCGGCCCCGTGCCACACGCCTATCACGACAAATGTGACGAGCAGTGTGGCGTAGACACCCCACCGCCCCCAGTTGCGCAATTCGGCCGAGAGGGGCATGAACACATAGTCGCGCACCCAGAAAGAGAGCGATATGTGCCACCGCCGCCACAGTTCACCGGTGGTCTGCGAGAGAAACGGACGGTTGAAGTTGGGTGACAACCGGAAACCGAACATCTGCCCGAAGCCGATGGCCATGCAGGTGTATCCGGCAAAGTCGGCATAGAGCTGAATGGGATAGAGCATCGTGGCCGTGAGCAACTGCATGCCCGAAGCCACCCGGGGAGCATCGAACACTCCGTCGAGCGAGGGGGCTATGCGGTCGGCAATCACCAGTTTGAGAAAAGCTCCCCACGCCACCACCTTCATGCCGTCTACCACCCTATCGTAGCTGAATGCCTTGCCGGCCTTCAACTGCGGCAGGAGATCGAAACCGCGCTCAATGGGCCCGGAGAGAAATTTCATGAAGAGCAGCATGTAGAGTGTGAAGTCAGGCAAACTGCGTTCGGGTTCTTCGTCCCAGTATATCTCTATCAAATAGGACAGGGCCTGAAAAGTATAGAACGAAATGCCCAGCGGGAAGAGCGGCGACCAGTAGCGGGCCACGAGCCAGATGCCGACGAGCGCACCCACCGAACCGCCGAATATCCACGGAGCCAGACGGGTGTCACGCTTGCGGTGAAGCCACAGACCGGCATAAAAGGTCAGGAGCGTGATACCTAAAGCAAACAGCAGATAGACCAAATGATAGTAGCCTATAAACACACAACTGGCCAAGAGCAACACGCCATGTTGCCAACGGCGGCCGGTGCGCATATAGTAGAGCACAAAGGTGAGCACAAGGCACACCACAAAAGGAATCGAGAGAAACTCCATGCGAGTTGTCCGGTTTCTATTTATTAGTCTTTTCCACTATCAGGTCGCACAGTGCGCCCACATTCTTCATGCGTATAATCTCGCGCAATTTCAATTTCAACCCGAAGTGCTTCTCCACCTCGCTGATGATAATCATGTTCGACACCGAGTCCCATCCCTCCACATCGGCAGCAGTGGTTTCGTCGGTCAGTGTCACTTGTTCTTCCTGCAAGGCCTCAGCAAAGATTTTCTCCAGCTCGGCCATGATTTCTTTTCTTTCCATTTATCTGTTGTTTATTTGTTCTTCTTTTAAGTTTTGTTCTTTGTGTGGTTGAGGGAAATGTCAGTCATTCTCTTAACGCGAGTGTGTGTGGAGGATGTCTTCCACCTCACACCATTTGCGCTATCTTCTTCCGGTCGATTTTGTTGTTCACGTTCAGCGGGAAACGGTCAAGGAAGTGGATGGTCTGTGGCAACATATAGGTGGGCAGCAACGCCTTCATGTGCTTCATCAGGTTGTCACCACAGTCGTGGTCGCGGGTCTCCACGGCCAGACTGATCGAACAGTTCTTGCGGGCATCATACACCGGCAGGGCCACCACGGCAGCCTCGTCGTGGAAGAACTTCCTCGCCACGCACTCTATTTCGCTCAACTCGATGCGGAAACCCTGAATCTTGATTTGCGAATCCTTCCGCCCATAGTAGGCAATGTCACCGTCAGCATCTACGGAGCAGATGTCGCCCGTGCGGTAATATCGTTTGCCGTCGAGCAGAAAGAAGGCTTGGCGGTTTTTCTCCTCGTCATGCCAGTAGCCGGGCGTCAGTTGCGGACCGGCCAAGCAGAGTTCGCCCCGCTCGCCAGTCTCGACAACCTTGCAATCTACATCAACAATCAATGTGTCTACATCTTTCATGGGCCGTCCGATGCTCATGATGCCGTTCACAGCCTTACATTCCTCCTCGCGCTCATAGCGATAGGCGGTGCAGTAGATGGTGTCTTCCGTGGGCCCGTACACGTTCCACACCTCGGCGCAGGGCACACTTCGGCTCCAGCACTCGGTGTCGTCTACGGGCAGTCCCTCGCCGGCAAAAAGCGAATAGCGCATTTCGGGCACGTCTATCTCGTCCATGTAGGGGCGCAGATAGTGTATCACCGATGGCACCATCATGGCAAACGTGAGCCGGTATTCATCCAACAGCTCAAACACGGCCTGATATTTTATGCGGTTGGGGGCCACGGTGTAGGTGCAGGCACCGGCCAAGACGGGAATGAGATAAGACTGCACGGAGAGGTCGAACGTGAGGTCGAACATCTGCAAGCAGCGGTCGTCCGGCCCGATTTCCATGCCCAGTGCCTCAAAGGCTTCCATGAAAGCGGCCACGTTGCCTCGCGTGATGGGCACGCCTTTGGGCCGACCGGTGGTGCCGGAGGTGAAGAGGATATAGGCCGTCTCGCTGTCGGCGCACTCTACGGGCCTGTCGGTCAGCGCATCGCCATCTTCCAGCGTGCGCGTCATCACCACGTGACAGCCCTCATATCGTGTCTCTTCACTCGAGTCGAGAATCGTCTTCATGCCCACCTGCCCCACAATGTCGAGGCAGCGGCCAAGGGGTTGCAGCGGGTGGAGGGGCACGTAGCACTTGCCTTCCATCCAGAGGGCAAAGATGGAGGCGTAAGTCTCCAAGTCGTCATTGGCCACAAGACCGATGTATTTCTCGTCCACCCGGCGCAGTGCCCCTCTGATTCGGGCCACACATGCAGCCAGTTCCCAATAGCTGTAAAACTCGTCTTCTATGCAGAAAGCCGGAGCACCCTCACCCTCGGTGAGTGAGTGTACCAGCTTTTTCATTACTGTTTCATTAAACTTCATACCTCTTTATCTATTTACACCCCATGCACAAGGCATCGGCGTGAGTTCTTCCTTTACTGTCTGACTTTAAAACACGGAAAAGATGAAAAACCCCTATGCCATCCCCGAGTTTAACATTTATTTAGAAAAAGAAAGTGAAAGTGCGTAACAAAGAATCTATAAATAAACCAGCAGAGTAAATGTTATCCTTCACATTCTAAAAAGATAATTCCGAAAATACCTACAAAGCAAGAGTGTACATCCCCCACCTAATATGGAAGCCAGCATGTCAAACATGTCCTGATGGGGATAATTAAAAAATTCATATATGATAAGAAAGAGAACTACTGCTATAATATCTTTTAAAACCCTACTAAAAAATACAGGTCGAAAAGTATATACCAATCCTAAACACGCTGGAACTGCAAAAAAATTAGAATAAGAATCCGCAATATGATAATCAAATAGATGATTGCCATAGATGTAAGGTCGATAAAAGAAATTCATTAATAGGCTGGTACTGCTTGTCACAACGCAAACTATAAGCCAAATGGTATTTATCCTCCCAAATGTCATACTGATAATTTGTTTGATGGGTTCAATTATCAACCATGATTACCTGCCCAATATTCTATAATACTTTCTACTCGCATGCCTACAATTTTTTAGAGAAGACTCTTTGACTTTTTCCCTTTTTCTTTTCACGTGTAATTATTGACTTGATTATGCCTCCTTACAGACTACGTCGCAAAGGTATAATAAAAAGAAATAACATCCAAACATCACAGATGAAAAAGTTAAGTCGTATTTTAAAATATAACATGTTTTAAAATTCCCCATAAGGGAAGGATTAGCCATAAAAACATTCTGTTTTTTGTGTCTTTTTGCTTTTATTCGAAATTCTTTCCTTTCTCTTTCTATCACATAACCCGCTATGCTCTTTCAAAAAGAAAGAAAAACCTGCTCAACTAAAAGACTAAAACCCTACAAAAGTGATTTTTAGAACATGACATATATCAAAGAAGATATGCCGCCTTTCCGATATTTAGTTGTAACTTTGCATCATGCTTATCAAAACTTTCAACGAATGAACACACCACCTATTATAATAGCTAACGCCCGCCCCTCTCAAGCCTCCCGGATAGCGACGCTCATCATGGAGGCCATGAACCACGAGTGTTGCCAATATTTCGCAGGGCCACAACATTCGCTTGCCGACTTCCACCGGATGATGACCCGACTTGTGGGCCGGGAAGACTCGCAGTATTCCTATCTCAACACGCTTGTGGCCGTGGCCGAACAGCCGACCGGGGGCGATGCCGACACAGAAGTGTCCGAGGTGGTAGGCATCTGTGTGAGCTACGACGGTGCACTGCTTCGCCCGTTGCGCCAAGCGTTCGTTGAAGAGGCCTTGACGGAGTTCGGCATCGATCACAGCGGCATGGACGACGAGACGCAGGCGGGCGAACTCTATGTAGACAGTCTGGCCGTAGACAGTCACTATCGCGGACACGGCATCGCTTCAGCCCTGCTCCGAGCCACCTGCGAGAAAGCGGCCCGGCTGTGCCTTCCGGCCGCCGGACTGCTTGTGGACAAGGGCAATCCACAGGCCGAACGGCTCTACAAGCGACTCGGTTTCCGCTTCGTGGAAGACGCGGAATGGGGTAGCCATCCGATGAAACACCTGCAACGAGCAGCGGATAAGCCTTAGGCCACATCTCCAGCAGACCGTCACACCGTAATGTTTTTTCATCGCTGATTTGCAATCGGCCTTAAAATATCGTATCTTTGCATTGGCAAAAGGAGCGCGTATGCGTTCCTTTTTTTTAGGTCTCCAATCCACCACCGGCCCCCACCTCCCCTAAAGGGGGCTTTCCCGGCCCGAATGACGTTGTGAAAGGGCCTCTTTCGCATTCTCATTCGGGCCGGGCGAGCTTCCGGGTGTGGCCGTTTCGCAATGTCGTTTGGGCCGAATGACAAGGCAAAGGTAATGGAAACGGACATTCATCTCCTTTCTTCTAAAACTCCGAAACAACTCCATGTAAATGTATTTGATTTTCCGGATGAGTTTCCTGCTATATGCTTCGGAAGGTCGAAATGTTAAAAATGCGCGCCAAGATGAATTTATTTATAGAATAATTTGGTTTATATTATAAACTTAATTATATTTGCAATGTGATTCATACACAAAAGAGGATTTCTCCCTTCACTTAAAGTGAGGGCACGCCGGTAGCCAAAGGGTCTGCAAAAGAAAGACCTCAAACACCCAAACAAATGTATAACCGATAAAAAAACTGAATCATGGAAGAAAACAAGAACATGACTGCCGAGCGCAGTTTGGAAATCATCACCAAGAGCATCGAGCAAAGCCGCAAAGTCCTCGTCAGCCTTTCGGGCAAGTATTTCCTCCTTTGGGGGACGGCTGTCATCGTGACGGCAATCGCCGTGTGGCTGCTCTGGGCCAACACTTCTTTCGGCTCGAAATGGAACATCGTGTGGTGCCCGGCCATGCTCGCCACGTGGGGCATCAACTATCTCATGTCAAAACGTGAAGAACATCTGCCCGATACGTTCGTCACCAAGACCATGGGGCAGATCTGGGCCGTCTTCGGCATCATGGCCATGGCACTGGGAGTGGCGTGCAGCTTCATGGGAGTGTCGGTCGAGCACATCGGTACGGGCATTATACAGCCAATAGTGATATTCCCGATTACCTCCATCATCATTCTACTCTTCGGCCTTGCCACAGCCATCACGGGCAGGGTGTTGGACAATATGACCATCACCATGAGCGGCTTCGTGGCCGGCTTGGGCGGCAGTGTGGGCAGTCTGTTCTGCTTCGGGCCGTCGCAACACCTCGTTTTGGCCCTGTCGGCATTCGTCGCCTTGGTCGTCCCGGGCATCATCATCAAGTGCAGGAAAGGGTAGGCCTATGTTCACACCATTAGATCCGCTGCTCCACAGCGAACTCCGCTTGGCGGTCATGTCACTGCTCATCAGTGTCGACAAGGCCGAATTTCCCTACATCAAGGAACAGACCGGGGCCACGGCCGGTAACTTGAGCGTACAGATCGACAAACTCGAAAAGGCCGGATACATCGAAGTGGAGAAGACTTTCAAGGGGAAAAAGCCCTGCACCATCTGCCGCATCACGCCTAAAGGCACCGATGCCTTCGCGGCCTACGTGGAAGCACTGAAGGGATATATCGGGAAATGACGGCCCAATCGGCAAGCTACAAAAACGCATCCAGCACAGGGATGCGCTTTCTTTTTTGCTTTCACGGCATAAGGGCAAACTCATCAGAGCGAAGAAAAACGGGCTTTTCTTTTGCTTTCTCATGGGTTTACACTACCTTTGCACGTGCAAAAGATGCTGCAACGCAAGAGATTACAGTAAACGACTATGCCCGAAATTAAGAAAATCGTACTCACAGGAGGCCCGTGCGCCGGAAAGACAACGGCGCTCATCAAGGTGATTGAACACTTCAACAGCCTCGGCTATCAGGTATTCACCATCCCGGAAGTGCCCACCATGTTTGCCCAGGCAGGCATGAACTATCTCACCAAGAACCAAGGACTTTTCTATCAAGGAGAAAAGGCCACGCTCGAAATACAGCTCGGACTGGAAGACAAGTTCATGCGCATGGCCAAGGAGTGCGACAAACCGACACTCATCGTGTGCGACCGGGGGGCTATGGACATCTCGGCCTACATGAAACCTGAGATGTGGGAGGACATCACGCAGGCCGTTGGCACATCGACCCGGGCACTGCGCGACGAACGCTACGATGCTGTGCTGCATCTGGTGTCGGCGGCCGACGGGGCCGAACGGTTCTACACCACCTCCAACAACAAGGAACGCACCGAAGGGTTGGAACTGGCCCGGCTGCTCGACAAGAAGGTCATCAATGCCTGGACGGGGCATCCACGGTTGCGGGTGATCAACAACGACGTGGATTTCGACCGCAAGATAAACCGGGTGGTGAAAGAAATCAGCAACGTGCTCGGACTGCCCCAGCCCATTGCCAACGAACGGAAATACATCGTGGAGGTGACCGGTGATGTGCCGGACGACAATGTGGCCGATATCACACAGACTTATCTGGTCTCGGAACCAAGCAGCGAGGTGCGCTTGCGCAAGCGCGAGTGGCAGGGCAACCGGGTCAACGTACACACCACGACCAAACGCATATCGCCCAAAGAGGAGATTGTAGTGGAACGGCAGGTGAGCAACAATCTCTACGAGTCGCTGCTCCAACAGGCCGATCCCTACCGGCAGACGATCCACAAACTGCGTAAGAGTTTCATCTACAAAGGGCAATTTTTCGAACTCGATACCTATCTTGAACCGGCCAATCATCTCGTAATATTGGAGACCAAAGGCATCGCCCATCACGAGGACATCAACTTCCCACCATTCCTGCGCGTGGTGAAAGACATCACGGGCAACACCTCTTATTATAACTACAATCTGGCCGTGAAGAAATAAGATGCGGCCGGAATCGAAACCTCTCTTATTTTCCTCTGAAAAAGAATGAAAAAGCTGCTGATATTTGCCCTGGTGACGGTGCTCATCACCTTTATACACACTTCCTGCAAGTTTGCCCCAAAAGAGGAATTGGGTGACACCGTGGCTGCAAGCGTGTTTGAACCTTACGACACGACAATGGCCGGCAGACGGAAAGCCGGGCAAGACACGCTGCTCAAAGCAAGAATGAAAAACATCAAAGACAGTGCCGATCTGTTTTTCATCGGTCCGGAATCAAACGCACAGGCCCTCCAACTGCTTTCCTATCCCAGCCGGCGCGACACAGCTTCGTTTAGCAAAGGCCGACACTTGAAAGTGACGGGCAATGCTGACATTGGTCGCGTGGTGCGCGTGAAATTCTACACGTTGCCTTCCGGTGATTCCATCGTCACCCGCATTGAGGAAATCAAGCAATAGGAAAGTCTTTCACCTACAACTCCATCCCAACCCCTTCAGAGAGATTCCAAAAACAGTTGGATGAGGCGCGGAATGCCGTAACCATCCATTTTTTCCTCCCTGATCCAGATATAATCTGAGGGAAGCAAGGGACGTTCATCTGTTTCCAACAGATAGAAGTCGGCATAGATAATGCGGTGGGTGAGCACATGTTTCACACCTTTTTTCACCAAACGGGCTTTTCCCAACAGCAGTTCCAATTCTGGAAAAGCCGAAACATTGGCCGGTTCCCACAACCCTTGCCATATATCTCCGGCACTGCGACGACGAATAGCTGTAAATCCGGCACACCTTATATATACATACACCAGTCTCCGCTCACTCACTTTCACCGTCCGCAACTTGACGGGCAGTTCCCCCACACGGTTTTCCCGATAAGCCACACACGATTCCTGAAGCGGGCAGCCCGCGCAGTCGGCAGCCGGCGTGCACTGCATGGCCCCGAAATCCATCATACCCTGATTGTAAGCCGAGGCCTTGTCGGGCGGCAACAATGCCTGTGCCAATGCGGCAAACTCTTTCTTGCCTTCGGTGGAGTTGATGGGGGTGGATATGCCGAAATGGCGGGCAAGCACCCGATACACATTGCCGTCGACAACGGCCACGGGCAGATCGAAGGCGATGGAACCTACAGCCGCAGCCGTATAGTCGCCCACCCCTTTGAGTCGCTTGATGGTCTCAAACGTGTCGGGGAACCGCCCCAACTCCACGATCTGCCTCGCCGCCTTGTGCAAGTTGCGTGCACGGGAATAATAGCCCAATCCCTGCCACTCGCGCAACACATCGTCCTCACTGGCCGCGGCGAGCTTTTCTACCGACGGCCAACGCTGCATGAACCGTTCCCAATAGGGGCGGCCCTGTTCGATGCGGGTCTGCTGGAGGATGATTTCGCTGAGCCAAATGGCATAAGGATCATGCGTCTGACGCCACGGAAGCACCCGGCCATGAGCATCAAACCAGCGAAGTATCGTCATGGAGAAATAGGGATGAATCATCGGAAACAAGCTGTGAGGTTTTCTATTTGCTTTTGCAAAAATACGAAAAAAAAGCGTAACTTTGCACTATCGGCAAACGAAACGAGAAAAAGAAAAGACTAAACGGCATGGAACAAAATAAGGAAATGCGACTGGCATGGGACTTTGTGGAGCACACGGGAAAGAGTATCTTTCTCACAGGGAAAGCCGGGACGGGCAAGACGACATTCCTCAAGGCACTAAAAGAGCACAGCATGAAACGCATGGTGGTGGTAGCACCCACGGGAGTGGCAGCCATCAATGCGGCCGGCGTGACCATCCATTCGTTTTTCCAACTCCCTCTATCGCCTTTCGTTCCGGGCACCGACATCCGTGACCGCTACGACTTCGGCAAGGAGAAGCGCAAAATCATCCGCACACTCGACATCCTCGTGATCGATGAGATATCGATGGTGAGAAGCGATTTGCTTGATGCCATCGACTGGGTGCTGCGCCGCTATCGTGACAAATACAAGCCTTTCGGCGGCGTGCAACTGCTGATGATAGGCGACCTGCAACAACTCACACCCGTCGTCACGCCCGAAGACGCGGAAATACTCAATCCCTACTATGACACGCCCTACTTTTTCGGATCGAAGGCTTTGCAGCAGATAGACTATGTGACCATCCAGCTCGACCACGTGTACCGGCAGCAGGACTCCTCGTTCATCGAGATACTCAACCACATCCGTGACGGCCGGACATCGGCAGACGACCTGCAACAGCTCAACACACGGTGCAATACTGGGTTCCGTCCCCGTCCTGAGGAGGGCTTTATACGCCTCACCACACACAACTATCTGGCCGACAACTACAACGAGTCGGAACTCCGCAAGTTGCCGAACGCCCCGTTCACCTATCGTGCCGACATCAAGGGCACTTTTCCGGAGTACGCTTATCCCACAGCAGAGACACTCACGCTGAAGGTGGGAGCGCAAGTGATGTTCATCAAGAACGACCCGTCGGCCGACCACCTCTATTATAACGGTCGCATAGGCCACGTGACCTATCTCGACGATTCCACCATTTTCGTACACTGTCCGGGCGACCGGGATGCCATCAAGGTGGAACCACAGGAGTGGGAAAACGCCAAATACGTGCTCAACGAGGAGACCCGGGAGATAGAGTCTGACGTGCAGGGTGTGTTCAGACAGTTCCCGCTGCGACTGGCTTGGGCCATCACCATCCACAAAAGCCAGGGCCTGACCTTCGACCACGCCATCATCGACGCCAAAGCTTCGTTTGCTTCAGGGCAGGTCTACGTGGCCCTAAGCCGCTGCAAGTCGCTCGAAGGGCTCGTTCTCTCGTCGCCCATCGAACCAAGAGCCATCATCAACGATCCGCGTGTAGACTCCTACATCAGCCGACAGGGCGAAGCGGCAAAAGAAAGTTTCGCGGCATTGCCCGACATGAAGGAGGAATACTACCGCCACCAGCTGCTTGAACTGTTCCAGTTTGCCGAGTTGTTGCGACAGGAACAATACGTGGGCAGACTGCTCATGGAGTTTTTCAGCCATTCTCACCCACAACTGACACTGGCACACAAGCAGTTGGCCGCCGGCATGGGCGAAAAGGTGAACAACGTAGCCTACAAATGGAATACTCACATCGCGGGCCTCACTCGGCAGCAACTCCACGACAGGGACTTCCTGGAGCGTGTGAGCCGCAGTGCCTGCTACTTCAGTGACACGCTTGGCGAGCTCTTCGCCCCACTTCTCTCCCCCACCCGCACTGCCACCATAGGCAATAAGGCGGCCATGAAACGCTATGCCAATGCCGTGGCCGAACTCGAACAGGGCTACCACTCCAAGAAGCTGCTGCTCGAAAAGATTGCCGCACAGGGTTTTTCCACTGCCACCTATCTGAAGGCCAAACAACTCTCCATGCTCGAAGCAATGGATATCATGAACCCGGAAGAGGCCAAGAAACGGGCACAAAAAAACAAGAAGGAGCAAAAGAAAAAGGAAAGAAAGGCCGCCGGGCCAAAGGAAGACACCAAGGCCGTGAGCTTCGGAATGTATCAGAAAGGCATGAAACCGAAAGAGATAGCCCGAGAAAGAGACCTGAAAACAAGCACCATCATCACCCATCTGGCCCACTATGTGGCTATTGGGGCATTGCCTGTGGAGCAACTGCTCACGAAAAGCAAACTGCAAACCATACAGCAAGCCATCGCCCATATCGAGAGTCGCAGTCGTTCGGCCATCAAAGAGGCTTGTCCGGACTATATTTCCTACGACGACATCACCGTGGCTTTGGCCGTGACAGCAAGGGAAAGCAAGCCGCACAGGGAGTAAAATTGTTTTAGGCCCGATTTCCCGTCATGCTGTCATTATCGCCACAGTCAGCTGAATGCCAACACATTACGGCTGACAGGAAAAATGACGGCATGACAGGAGATACCGGACCGGTGTCACTGCTCGGGATATTGCTGGTATATCTTCAACCCGAAATCGGCCGACTTGGCATAGAACCATTCCAAGATATCGGCCAACTGATGTTCGTAGGTCTTCCACTCCTTGCTCTTCAAGAAAAAATAAAACTCAACAGGCAGACCGCACTGGGTAGCCTCAAGTTGGCGCACCATAATCATCATCTGGCTGTTCACGGCCTCCAGACCTGCCAGATACTTCTCCGCAGCATAGCGAAACTGTGTGAGGTTGGTTGTCTTCTGCTCCTCGTCAACAAATCGGATGCTGCGAAAATCGTAATAGAGCTTGCGTTGCACGCGGCGACCGGGACTCCGCTGCATACCTATCCAGTTTTGGAAACTGCCGCTGACAAGAGCCGTGGGGCTGACAGTGAGGATGGTGTTGTCGAAGTTTTTCACTTTCACCGTGGTGAGCGAGATGTCCTCCACCACGCCATTGACCTGCGTTCCGGGCACGGTGATCCAATCGCCCTTGTGCAGCATGTCATTGCTCGTGAGGCGGATGCCGGCCACAAGTCCTTCTATCGTGTCTTTGAACACCAACATCAGAATGGCCGAGGTGGCACCCAGACCGGCAAAAAGTCGCATGGGCGACCGCCCCAGAACAATGGCCACCACAATAACCGCGGCGACAAAAAACATCAGAATCTTCAAAACACCGCAGAAAGACTGAAAATACTGACGCGCACTGGAACGGCGGCCGTCGGTCTCGAGCAAGCTGAAAGAATTGATGAACACCGTGCCCGTGCGCACGATCATCACTGTGATGTAGATAGCCGTGAGCCGGGCAAGCAACTCCCTGACCAAGGGAAACTGATAGAACACCATGGGCAGGAGTTCCCAAATGATGACGGCCGGGATGATGTGGCAGGCCGAGACTATCACCTGACGGTTGAAAAGCACGTTGTCCCACTTGGCTTCGGTCTTCCCGGTCAGCTTTCCGATGAGGGGAACCAACACCTTCCGTCCCAAGAAATCGCCCGTCCAAGCCAAGACTATGGCCACGACAATCAAAAGTATGTGGCGGACCACGGGAACGGCTGAGCCGGTGAGCCCTGCCAAACTGATCAATTCTTCTACGAAAATTCTTATTCTGTCCATATCATTATTTCCTTATCCATTTTGTTTTCCAATACACATTGTGCTGCCTCAGCTTCCACTATTGGGGCTGGCAGAGCACAGTACACACCCTGTCTTGAAAGGCACGGGCATTCTTGCCATGCATCACCCCCTGATTGATGATGGCAAAGCAGAGCTTGTGCCCGTTGGAAGCCGTGCAGTAACCGGCCAGGGAGATGATGCCCGTGAGCGTACCGGTCTTGGCATGCACGTTGCCGCTGGTGAACGAACCGTGCATACGCTTCTTCAATGTGCCATCCACGCCCGCTACGGGCAGTGCCTGAGACAGTTGCAGATAGATGTTGTCATTCTTGTAGGCATAGCGCAGCAGGCGCGTGAGCAGTTCGGCGCTCACATAGTTGTAGAGTGACAGGCCCGACCCATCGGCTATCTTGTAGCGCGAGGCCTCCAGTCCGATTTTGTCGATGAGTTGCTTCACCAATGCCCGAGCACTTCCTGCTCCTGCCGGCCGGTTGCCCGTGGAGGCTGCCAGCTGATAGAACATGGACTCGGCATAGAGGTTGTCGCTCTCCTTGAGCATACGCATGAGTATCTGATCGATGGTGTGAAAACGGGTGACGATGCTGTAGGCATCGGCCGGACAACGGCGGTTGGAAGTGGCAAAGGCAGAAAACACCACGCCCGCCTCACGCAGTTTGGAGGTGAAACGATCCATGAACAAGTCTTTGCGCCCGATGAGCAGTGGGGTGAGCGTGGGATTGTCGTCGTCCCAGCACCACCCTTCGCCATACAGGGCATCGTCTTTCATGGTCTTGTCGGCATAGATGGAACCGCGGATGGTGTCTACGCCCATCTCCCGAAGTGATGACACAAAGGCGGTCATGTCGTCGCTGTTGAACCGCGGATCCATGCCCCCCACACAGTAGAGGTCGCCGGTGAGCGTGCCGTTTTCTATCGTTCCGGTATATTTCAACTGCGTCTTAAACTGATAGGAACCTCCCAACCGGTCGATGGCTGTAATGGCCGTGACGAGTTTCATCGTGCTGGCGGGGCGCAGCAACTGCCGGGCGTTGCGGGCATAGATGCAGGAGTCGGCATTGAGATCCCACACCATCATGCCCACTTGCGAGGTCTCAAACAGTTTGCTTTCCAACAGCCGGTCGATCTGCCGCTGCACAGACTGCGGCCACGGCAGGGCCACACTGTCGGCCAGCAGGCTGTCCACCATCTGGGCATCGGCCACGGCCGAATCGTCGTTATCCTCAATGCGCTCGTCTTCGCGCTGCGCCGAGAGGGGCAAAGCCACGAACAGAGCGAGCAGCGCCGTACACAAATACTTCCAATTACGTTTCATCATCTTCTTTTTTCACAGCCATATCGCCGATGGCCTGTCTCTTTTTCAATTCGTTCAGAAAGGCCCCTTCGTTTTCAGGCTCCACACCGGTCATGTTGCCCGCTCCATACTCCAGAAGCAGATAATGCCCCAGACCGAGGGCGGTACGAATGGTCGAGACCTTCACAATTTCATTCACGGGAATGTTGACATTGGTCGAAAGCCGCCCTTTGTCGATAACCAGAAACTCGTGCTCCTCGTCTCTGTCAATGGGTTTGACGCGCCGAAAGGTGTAGGTAGTGTGTATCACACGCTCTATCATGCCCACAACCACAATCAGCAAGAGCAGGCCGATGACGGCGGTCTTCGTCCAAAAAAAGTAGAGGGCCAAAAGAGAAAAGAGGGCTATGCCGCTTTTTGCGCCTACCGTAAACCTCCGGTGAAAAGTCCTGTCCATACGTTGTCATTCTAAGTTTCGCAGGCCCTGCTCCAAGGGGATGAAGAAAATTGGAGAAGCCGGCAAACAATCATTTTATCAACAATCGACTGCAAAATTACAAAAAAAATACGCATCCGGTGTATTTATGTTTTCTTTTTCGTACTTTTGCAACCAAAAGCAAGCGATAGCGCCGGCCCATCCCGCTCAACGCCACCGCTCAACGCACTAAAAATTATGGTTTACAAATACGACTTTTTGATTATCGGCTCGGGAGTGGCCGGCATGAGCTACGCCCTGAAAATAGCCAGAGCGCACAAGGGAACAATCTGCATGATCTGCAAAACGGGGCTTGAAGAGGCCAACACGGCGTTTGCCCAAGGTGGCATAGCATCGGTGACAGACATGGAAGTGGACGACTTCGACAAGCACATCGAGGACACCATGATTGCCGGCGACTTCGTGAGCGACCGGAAGGCCGTGGAGCAGGTGGTGAGGAAAGCGCCGGAACAGATCAAAGAACTCGTGCAGTGGGGGGTGAACTTCGACAAGAAGCAAGACGGACGGTTCGACCTTCACCGCGAGGGCGGACATTCCGAGTTCCGCATTCTGCACCATGCCGACGACACCGGGGCCGAAATTCAGCGCGGACTGATGGCTGCCGTGCGCGCCAATCCCGATATAGACATCAAGGAAAACCACTTCGCCGTGGAAATCATCACGCAGCACCACTTGGGGCAGGAAGTAACCCGCCGCACCCGTAACATCGAGTGCTACGGGGCCTATGTGCTCAATCCCGACACGCAGAAGGTGGACACGTATCTGAGCAAGGTGACGGTGATGTGTACGGGCGGATGCGGTGCCGTCTACCAGACCACCACCAATCCTGTCGTGGCCACAGGCGACGGCGAGGCGATGGTCTACCGGGCCAAGGGCACCGTGGCCGACATGGAGTTTGTGCAGTTCCACCCCACGGCTCTCTTCCATCAGGGCGAAACCCATCCGGCCTTCCTCATCACCGAAGCCATGCGTGGCTATGGCGGCATTTTGCGACTGCCCACGGGCGAGTCGTTCATGGAGAAATATGACAAGCGGCTCTCGCTGGCCCCGCGCGACATCGTGGCACGGGCCATCGACAAGGAGATGAAGATGCACGGAATCGACCATGTGTGCCTCGACGTGACCCACAAAGACGCGGAAGAGACCAAGCGACACTTTCCCAACATCTATCACAAGTGCCTCAGCATCGGCATCGACATCACCAAGGAATATATCCCCGTGCGCCCGGCGGCCCACTATATGTGCGGCGGAATCAAGGTGGATCTCGACGGGCTGTCGAGCATCAACCGCCTCTATGCCATCGGCGAATGTGCCTGTACGGGCCTGCACGGCGGCAACCGATTGGCCAGCAACTCGCTCATCGAGGCGGTGGTCTATGCCGACACGGCTGCCAAACACAGTCTGGCTCATGTGGACGACTATGCGTTCAACACCAATGTGCCCGAATGGAACGACGAGGGCACACTCACCAACGAGGAGAAAATACTCATCACGCAGAGCGTGAAGGAGGTGGGCGAAATCATGTCCAACTATGTGGGCATCGTGCGTTCTGACTTGCGGCTGAAACGGGCGTGGACGCGCCTCGACCTGCTCTACGAGGAGACGGAGGCTCTGTTCAAGCACGTGAAGGCCAGCCGGGACATCTGCGAACTGCGCAACATGATCAACGTGGGCTACCTCATCACCCGTTGGGCCATCGAGCGCAAGGAGTGCCGCGGCCTGCATTTCACGACCGACTATCCCGTACACGCCTATGGGCAGTGAGTGTCAGCCATCCGCTGCGGATGGCTGACGACATTGGAGCTGACAAGCGCGACGGGGGCATCCCATATCCTTGCCGGGCTGTCCGGGCTCTATCGTTTTGTCAAACCAATTACTGCTTTTCGGCCTCCCTGCTTGCGATATTTTCGCGGAGCGACCGGTCGGGGACAAATACGCGAGTTTTGACGAAGTTTCTAAAACATTGGGAATCAGGCGTTTGAATTTTATCAACACCATTTAAAGGCCAAAAATGAGCCTTAAATGGGCCAAACGGGCTTGCAAAAGGGCCACAGTTGCGCTGCAACTGTGGCCCTTTTAGTTTCCAACTGTGGCTCTTTCGCAAGCCCGAGGGGCCCAAATGGCAAATCGGAGGGGCTTTCGCAGGGTTCCAAGTCCCGTTTTCCAATCTGGTTGGAGAGTTTTCGTGGAAGTGTTTTTGTAAAGGTTGTTCGTCGTCAAGAGACACTTCCTGCCGGCTTCTCCGGCACGGTCGGGGCATCAACGGTTTCCCGAACACGGGAAAGGGACGCACTCGGAGCTCTCTCCTCATGCGTCCCATGCTTGTTATTACCGTCTTTTGTTACTTGGATTATTGCTTCATGTCAAACCCTAAACGCACACCGTCGTAGTTTTTGCTGATTTCGCCGATGGAGGCTATCGTGGTGTTGCCGCTCATGGCCGAGAGGGTTTGGATGAGCGTGAGTAGTTTTTTCGATTCAAAAAGTATGCTGATGCCCGAACCGTTGCGCTTGGCATAGCCGGTGAGGTTGAGCAGCAGTCCTTGCAGGCGCAGCTGTGAGGTGGCGGTGTCGAAGGTGTAGGTGCCGCTCCAACTCTTACCGTCGAGTTTGGCCGCGAAAGTTCCGTCGCTTTCAAATTGGATGTAGGTGTTGGAACGAGTGAACCCTAATTTCTTGTATTGCACCTCGAGTTTTTTCTCCACTTCGGTCGCAGCCACTTCGCCACCGGCCTTGGCCAAAGCACTCTGCGAGGTAAAAGCACAACCGGGTCCGTCGTAGCGCCAAATACCCAGGAGTTGTTTGGAGGTCAGCTTGTCCAGTCCGATGACCGAAGAGAGCACGTTGCCGATGGTCTCGCCGTCGGTGGCGGCCCCCAATATGCCTCCGAGCACGCTGCCCGTAGACGAAGTTGTCGATGTGGCTTGAGACGAAGTGTCTCCCATTGTTCCCATTCCTCCACAACCGGACAGCAGCAGGGCCACGCCCGCAATCATCAGTGTTATCTTCTTCATTGTGATGTTTCGTTTAAAGCAAGTTCTCTTTAAGATTGAATTTTCATGCGCAAAGGTCGGCTTTTTCCTCCAATCGTAAAAGGGGAAAATCCTATTTCGCAGGAGGAAATCCCTATCGGGGACATGAAACTGCCTTCTTGGAGACCTCTGACGAGGCCGCGGGATGGGGAGAAAAAGCCCGCATCACACCACAACGGAGTTGACATAGGTCAAAAAACGACCGGCAATGACACCGTTTTTCGCCCGAAAAGATGGCCGAAAGGAGAGAAAAACATACCTTTGCAGCTCAAACCAATATTTAGTAAGGATAACATGATGGATAAAAGTTTGATTCAAGTAAATGCCAAAATCGGCGACCAGACGGCCAGCCGTTGCCGGCAAATGCTGAAAGAACGCCGTGAAGCTTTGGCTTCGAAAGGCAAGAGAAAGTAAAGTTGTTGCCGTCCGAAAGGGCTGACAACATGAGACCGACAGCTGTTTTAAGCACCATACACACATCGGGAGCGTCCTGCAAGGGGTGCTCCCGATGTCTTTATGAAGTAATGAAAGGCAAGAAGACAGGAAGCAAGTAGATAAAACGAAAAAAGAAATAAAAACAACAACGCGTTTACTGTCAAATGAAGATATTTTCCTATCTTTGCAGAAGATAGGATTTTGAGCTAAAACCATCATCAAATATGAAACACTTAGTAATTCGCCATTTTGGTCCAATAAAAGAGGCGGACATGGATTTAAGACGTGTCAATATCATTATTGGGCCACAGAGTTCCGGAAAGAGCACCATACTGAAGATTGCATGTTTCTGCGACTGGATGGAAAGGCAGATAGAACTAACTCAAAATCCTGATAAATACTGCGACTCAAACTTCTTCATCGAAAATCTTATAGGTTTTCACAAGTTGGAAGGCTATCTGCAACAGGAGACTTATATCAGATATGAAAATGATGCCGTTTCCTTTGATTATTCAGAGAAGAACAAGAAATGTACCTTCAAATGGAACGAAGCGAAGCGTTGGAAATACAAGCGGACCAAGATTGCCTATATCCCGGCTGAGAGAAATCTTGTGGCTGCAATACCAAACTGGTATCAAGTGAACATGAATAAGGATAACATTCTTAATTTCATGAAAGAGTGGGAATTTGCCCGCAAGGCATTCCTAAAAGGAGAACAGATACTTGATTTACCTGTCAAATACGAATATAATGCGTATAATCAAGGAGATCGCATAAAGCTGGAAAATGGAAAGGAACTTGATCTGACAGTCGCATCGAGTGGGCTTCAAGCCTTGACTCCTCTATATGTGATGCTTCGCTATCTAACTTCGGAATATTATAAGGAAGCTCACACCAACGTTGAACAAGACATGCTCAGACAAAACTTGCATGAAGTTGTGGCAAAGGAATGTGCCGGTCTGACCAAGGGAGAACAGCAGAATATCATCGACACGATTCTCACCCCTCATCACACAGACTTGTTCGTTGAAGAACCTGAAGCGCACATTTTTCCTTCTACACAGAAAAGTTTTGTGTATTCACTTGTAGAAATGCTTAATGGAAATGTGCAACATACATGTTTCCTCGCAACTCACAGTCCATATATCCTAACGGCATTCAACAATATCATTTTGGCGGGTGAGACGATGGCAATGTCTAAAGAAAAGGCAGATAAAGTTTCTGTGATAATGCCCAAACGCCAAACACTATGCTATGATGAAGTTGCAGCCTTTGAGATGTCGAACGGGAGAAACCATTCTATCATGGACGAAGACTTCCGTTTGATTTCCGCTGACGCCATTGATGCAGCCTCGCAAGAAATAAGTAACGACTTTGACTATCTGTTGAATATATGAGAAACGTGCCGGACAGCTGTGTGAGGAAAACAACAGACTCCATTATAAAGTTTCAGGAACTACGAAGCATTATCAGATTTCACAATTTTCAAAGGAGTTTATACAAAAAGGTAAAAGTAGACGGGGGTGCTTTACATGAGGGTGCAAAGTGTGACAACATGCTTTGCTCTGCCGATGAACATGAAGAAAGATATATAGAACTGAAAGGGTCTGACATTCCACATGCAATCGTACAACTTCGTACAACCATCCTTAAACTTGGAGAACATGATGGCAATCGTCACTCGTATGTTGTATGTACAAAGGTTGCTCCGCGAATTACGACCGCCATACAAAAAGCAAAAGTCGAGTTTCGGAAAAGACTGAAGTCAGACCTTCAAATTAAGGAAACTCCGTTGGATGTACAACTGTAAAAATATGGTGTGCCAACAAGTCTCCGCATAAAACTTCGAGATACACTGCATGGCAAGGAGAGACTAATAATCTTCAGAAACGGCGGGCTTCATTTTCCGGCTTTTTTATCTACCTTTGCAGAACACTATGCATCATCGCGACCAACAAATACTCCGCTTGGCGTTGCCGTCGATTGTTTCCAACATCACGGTGCCGCTATTGGGACTTGTCGATGTGGCCATCGTAGGCCACATAGGCGATGCCCGGTATATCAGTGCCATAGCCGTGGGCACGACGATATTCAACGTGCTCTACTGGGTGTTCGGCTTCCTGCGCATGGGCACCGGGGGCATGACATCGCAAGCCTACGGCCGCCGGGAGCTCGACGAGGTGGTGCGCATCCTCTTGCGCACGCTCTCCATCGGCTTCGGCATCGGGCTGCTATTCGTGCTCTTGCAACGCCCCGTCATCAGCCTGGGGCTGTGGGCCATGCAGCCCGACGACTCCATGCTCGGCCTCTGCCGGCTCTACTGCAATATCTGTATATGGGGGGCTCCCGCCATGCTGAGTCTGTATGGGCTGACGGGATGGTTCGTGGGCATGCAGAACACACGCCTGCCGATGGTGGTTTCCATCTCGCAAAACATCATCAACATCGTGACCAGCCTCACGCTGGTGCTCGGTTTCCGGATGGACATAGCCGGTGTGGCAGCCGGAACGGTCATCGCCCAGTGGGGCGGACTGCTTATAGCCGTCTCACTGCTGTGGCGGCACTACGGCCGGTTGCGCATCCACGCCCGCTTGCAAGGTCTGTTCAATCGCGAAGCGCTTGTCCGTTTCTTCGTTGTCAACCGCGACATCTTCCTGCGCACGCTCTTTCTCGTGGCCGTGTTTCTCTCGTTCACGGCAGCCGGTTCGCGGCAGGGGGTGCTCATTCTGGCCGTCAACACACTGCTCATGCAGCTCTTCACGATATTCTCTTACTTCAGCGACGGGTTTGCCTACGCCGGAGAGGCACTTTGCGGCCGTTACCACGGGGCGGGCAACCGGCAGGCCTTCCACGAGACGGTGAGGAGACTCTTCGTGCTGGGGAGCATCGTCACGGTAGCTTTCACCTTATTGTATATAAGTGGGGGACACGCTTTCCTGCACCTGCTCACGAGCGATGAGACGGTCGTGGAGGCCGCGGGAGCCTACTTCCCGTGGGCAGTGGCCATACCGGCGGCAGGCATGGCCGCCTTCATCTTCGATGGCATCTTCGTGGGCATCACCCACACCAAGGGGCTGCTGCTGTCATCGGTGATGGCTGCTGTGTGTTTCTTCGCCGTCTACATGGGCCTGAAAACAACAATGACCAACCACGCGTTGTGGCTGGCCTTCATCGTTTATCTTTTCGCAAGGGGTGTTGTGGAAGCGGTCATCTACCTTAAACGAGCCTGATGCTCATGGGACTCACCTCGATGAGCCGGCGGCGATAGAGATCGCCCACAGCACGCTTGAACACCTTTTTGCTCACGTGGAAACGCGCATAGATGTCATCGGCCTCGCTCTTGTCGCCAAGGTCGCACGTGCCGTCGTTGTCCTTGAGATACTGATAGAGCGTTTCGGCAAAGTCGGTCGTCTGCTTCCGGCCCGCAGGTTGCAGGGCCACATCAATCTTCCCGTCGGGGCGCACTTGGCTGATGTAGCCTTTCATGCGGTCGCCCGCATGCACATATTGAAATATCTGGTCTTTATAGAGCAGGCCGGCAAAGCGGTTGTCCACAATCACCTTGAAGCCGAGGTCGGTCTTCTTCCACACAAGCAGCTCCACTTCATCACCGGGCCGGTAGGGCGGCCGAGAGGTGTCGAGAAACTTGTCGACCTTGGCCGAAGCCATGATGCGGTAACTCTCCTCGTCGATGTGGACATACACGACATGGCTGTCGCCTATCACCATCTTTCGTTTCATCTCGTGGAAAGGACAAAAGAGGTCTTTCATCAGTCCCCAACCAAGGAAAGCTCCGTATTCATTCACCCATTTCACTTCCAGATAGGCAAAGTCCCCCACCTTGGCCAGCGGTTTCTCGGTGGTGGCGATGGGGCGTTCGTCTTGGTCGAGATAGATGAAACACTCCACCTCGTCGCCCGGCTGCAACCCTTCGGGCACATAGCGCTGGGGCATGAGAATGTCTCCCTCGCGGCCTCCGTCGAGATACATGCCAAACACCTCGCCATAGCCTTCGCGGCGGGCAACTTCTTTCACGCGTAACCGATTGTATTCGCCAAGTCTCGGTTGGCGTGGGTCGTTATACTGATTTTCTTTTTCCATTATCTTCTCTTTGTTTAAATGATTATCCGGCATTTTCCTTTCCTTCTGTTACCGGGCTTTCTTCTGCCGGGGACGGCGTGCTTGGAGCCGGCTCAGCATTGGCAGACCGTTCAGGATGGGCAGCACCCAAGGAGTCTCCAATCACCTGCCCATCTTTCAGATGTATGGTCCGGTCGGTGATGGCAGCAAGTCCCTCGTCGTGGGTCACGATGACAAACGTCTGGCCGAACTTGTCGCGCAGGTCGAAGAAAAGGCGGTGGAGCTCGTCCTTGTTCTTGGAATCGAGACTGCCCGAAGGTTCGTCGGCCAGTATGACGGACGGATTGTTTACCAGCGCACGGGCCACAGCCACACGCTGCTTTTCGCCTCCCGACAGTTGGGCGGGCTTGTGGGAAGCACGGTCGGCAAGCCCCATAAAGTCAAGAAGTTCAGTTGCCCTCCGCTTGGCCTCTCCCCTACTCCGACCCGCGATAAACGCCGGAATCATCACGTTTTCAAGTGCTGAGAACTCGGGCAGGAGCTGATGGAACTGGAAAACAAAACCGAGATGCAGATTGCGGAAGTCACTCAACTTTCCCGTTGACAACTTACCGACATCCACACCGTCTACCACGACCTGCCCACTGTCGGGCCGGTCGAGTGTGCCGATGATTTGCAAAAGTGTGGTTTTACCCGCCCCACTGGGGCCGACGATGCTCACCACCTCTCCTTGGTCTATACGCAAGTCAATGCCTTTGAGCACCTGCAACGAGCCGAAGCTCTTGGTTATACCTTTGATGTCTATCATTTGATGTGATTTTTGTTACTTAATAGAGATGCTCGGACTCTTATTCCTGCCGCTCCTGTTACCGCCAACCGTTTTTTCCGGCGACCTTTGACGCAGATTTCAACGCCGCCAATGGCGCTTTACCCACGAACTGAGCAACTCGTAGGCACTTACTTCCTCCTGATGCTGGGGCTCCGCAAAGGTCATGGAGTCGGGTGCTTCGCCATACTGATCGGGGAAAATGATGAGCAAGTTCATACCCGAAAAGTGGTGTGTCAGCTCATCGGGCAGCCGGTCGAGGGCCGTCTTGTAAGACACCGTACCCTTTCTCGCCGCCACCACCACGAAGAGATGGTCGGAGGCTATGGTGGAAGCCAGGCGCGGAAGTTCGTTCCAATGCTCCATGAGAGCATAGTCGGCTCTCACGACAGGATGCCGGTTTTGCACAAACTCGTTGATAAGGGCCAACGACTCCTTACGTCCATGAAACTGCACACGGCACTCCAGATTGCCGGCCAGACGCGACAGGCGTTCGAGCCAGCGATAGAATCCCGGTTCAAACTCGGCCCGTGAGGGCACAGCCACCTGTATGCGGCGGATGGTATTGAGCGGCTGGCGGAGGCGGGCCATAATTATCTGGCGGCGTAAACCATTAAAAAGGCTTTGATGGAACTCTCCCCAGAACTTGGTTGAGACCTCCTTGTGCATGTGCATACCGATGATGATTTCGGATGCCTGAAACTCGCTGAAAGCATGTTTAATGCCATTGGCGATATTGGCGGCAATGCGCACTTGGGTCTGCATCCTTACGTCAGTACCCGCAGCAAGCTGCATACAATGGTCAAGAAGGCGGCGGCCCTGCTCTTGGTTGTAGCGCATGTCCTTGTCGTCATAGACCACATTGAGCCCTATAAGTCCGCGATTGAGCTTAGGATTGCGCATGAGCATGGCCAGACTCATGAGCAGGTCGGCATATTCGGGATACTTCACCGGCACGAGAATCTTCTCATCGTCGGCCTGCCGGCCGTCATCTGCGGGCAAGGTGTTGTCGCGCAGGATGATTTTACGGGCCGACCAGTCGGTCATCATCGACGAGATGATGCACGTACAGAGTATCATGCACACCACGCCGTTGAGCATGTCATCGTCCACAAGATACCTCCCCGGTGCCACCACCAGCCTCATTCCCACCAGCACCATGGCAATGCTGCCGGCGGCGTGGGCCGAAGTGAGACCGAACATCATGTGTCCCGACGACACGGGCAGACGGAATCCCAAACAAGCCCCGTAGGCGGCAAGGGCCTTGCCGAGCGTGCCGAAGAGCACGATGCAGAACACCACCCACAAGATGTGGCCTCCACTGAAGAGCAGCCCCACATTGATAATCATCCCCACACCGATGAGGAAATAGGGGATGAACAGTGCGTTGCCGATAAACTCAATGCGATTCATCAGTGGCGACACATGCGGAATGTAGCGATTGAGGATGAGGCCGGCGAGGAAGGCACCGAAGATTCCCTCCACACCGGCTATGTCGGAAAGGGCGGCACTCATGAAAAGAATGGCCATGACGAAGATAAACTGCATCACCGCATCGCTGTAGCGGCGCAGAAACCAGCGCGTCAGCCGGGGGATGAGCCATATCATCGCGGCACAATAGAGGACGAAACGCAAAGCAAACCACACCCAAAAAGCAGCCCCACCCGAGTTCTGATGGGAGGCCACAAGGCCTGCCAGCACGAGCAGGGCCATGAGCAGAGAGAGCATACTCGACCCCACACTGAGGGTCACACTGGGCTTGCGCTGCAACCCGTAGCGCGTGACGATGGGGTAGGCAATGAGCGTGTTGGAAGCCATGATGCACCCCAACAGCAGCGAAGCCGAACCGGAATAGCCGAGTAGACAGGTGCCCATGAAATAGGTGAGGATGAAGGGGATGGAGAAAGTCAACAGACCGAAAGCGAGCATACGATACTTATTGCGCTTCACGCCCTGCATGTCCATCTCCAGAGCGGCCAAAAACATGATGTAATAGAGGCCCACACGCCCGAAAAGTTCAAACGAGGAGTCACGCTTGAGTATGTTCAGTCCATACTGCCCCACGAGCACTCCGGCCAGCACCATGCCTATGATGTGGGGGATGCGCAACTTACCCATGATGATCGGCGCAAAGAGGATGATGATCAACACCACAAAAAAGATGAGCGTCGGGTCGGTGATGGGGAAATAATGCGAGATATACAACATAGCGGGCTTGGTGGACGGATCGTTCTATATAGAATATGTGCAAAGTTAATGCAAATCGTCTGAATATCAAAATCTTTTGTCCGCTTTTTGTCACCACACTCGCCATAAAGTCGCCTGCGGAGGCGTCCAAAACACCGATATTGCATCAAAGCAAAAGAAAAAACATCGATTTATTGTCTTTTATAGCGCAAAAAGTTGTAATTTTGCAACCGACATACTTTATTTCATTAAACAAAATCCGATTATGAAAGTAGCGATTGTTGGCGCAAGTGGCGCCGTGGGACAAGAGTTCCTGCGCATTCTCGCCGAGAGAAATTTCCCGATGGACGAACTGGTGTTGTTTGGCAGCGAGCGTAGTGCCGGCCGAAAATACACCTTCAAGGGAAAAGACCATGAAGTGAAACTCTTGCAGCATAACGATGATTTCAAGGATATCGACATTGCATTTGTCTCTGCCGGCGGCGGCACATCCAAAGATTTTGCCGAAACCATCACCAAGCACGGGACTGTGATGATAGACAATTCGAGTGCCTTCCGCATGGATGAAGACGTGCCCTTGGTGGTGCCGGAGGTGAACGCGGCCGATGCACTCAACCGCCCGCGCGGCATCATCGCCAACCCCAACTGCACCACTATCATGATGGTAGTGGTGCTGGAACCCATCAACAAGCTGAGCCCCATCAGAAAAGTGCATGTCTCGTCCTACCAGAGTGCGAGCGGTGCCGGAGCCGTGGCCATGGCCGAACTGCAACAGCAGTATAAAGAGATCGTGGAGACGGGAGAGGTGAAGACCATCAAGAAGTTCCCGCACCAACTGGCCTACAACGTGATACCGCAAATCGACTCGATGACCGAGACCGACTACACAAAGGAGGAGATGAAGATGTTCAACGAGACGCGCAAAATCATGCACAGCGATGTGCGCACAAGTGCCACCTGCGTGCGCGTGTCCTCGCTCCGCAGCCACTCCGAGAGCGTGTGGTTTGAGACCGAGCAGCCGCTCAGCGTGGCCCGGATACGCCAAGCACTGGAGGCAGCTCCCGGGGTGAAACTCGTCGACGACCCGCAAAACTATGTCTACCCCATGCCGTTGGAAAGTGCAGGCCACGACGATGTGTATGTGGGCCGCGTGCGCAAAGACCTTGCCGATGACAATGGCAACACGCTGTGGCTCACGGGCGACCAGATACGCAAAGGCGCAGCACTCAATGCCGTGCAGATAGCCGAATATCTGATCAAGGTGGGCGACATAAAGTAAATGGGCTCCGTTTTTGTCAGCATCTTTTATGCGACATTTGCAAAAAGCCACAAAATATCGTATCTTTGCATAAGCAAGGGAAGCGCATAGGCGTTTCCCTTTTTTTGATTACCCACCTACTTACAGTCCCCCCCCTAAAAGGGGCTATTCAGGCCTGAATGGCCTTGCGAAAGGGGCTCTTCGAGCTTCTCATTCGGCCCGACCGAGCTTCCAAGTGTGGCCGTTTTGCAAGATCGTTTGGGCCGGATGTCAAAGAGAAGTCGCTTTTCCGGGAAAATCGTCTCAGCCGAATGGCAACCTCATCGGAATCCTCCAAAGCGCGGAGTAAAGCTTTTTCACAACCTCACTATACTTTTAACTTAGCGTAAAAAAGTTGATTTAGGGATATGCCTATGCTCAAATAGGCAAAATCCGTAGGTGGTTCACAAACTTTTGCCTAACTTTGCCAGCGTGGAGACTATGCGGAATATGCTTTCCGCCTGTCTGCACATCCGGTATCATCGAGCTCCTCCTGTCCGTCAACCTTCTCCGAAGACGGCGAACGGATGGAGGCCTCATACCCGAAAACAACGTTTCACACTTTAAAAGACAAAAAATATGAAAAAGTTACTATTCCTTTCACTGGCCGTTATCGCCTCCATTCTGCCGGCCTCGGCACAGTATTATCCCGACGGCCGCCCCATTCCGCCCCGCCATCGCCACCACTCCGACAACAATTACACCATGGGTACATATCCCGAACAGGACATCTACTACGGGTTCCGCATAGGACTGGGGGTGAGCACCGTGAGCTCCGACTCGCCGCAACTCGACGGCAACAGTGCCAAGTCGGGCCTCAACGTAGGAGCCATTGTGGGCAAACGGCTCACCACTGCTGCCCCACTCTACTTCGAGACGGGCCTCTTCTACACCGAGAAAGGCGGCAAGAGCAACTACGGTTCGGGTAAGTTCACTTACGGCCTGAACTATCTTGAAGTGCCGTTGGTGGTGAAATACAAGTTCTTTCCTGCCGACAACGTGAGTATCGAGCCCTACGGTGGTGGCTATCTGGCCTGCGGCGTAGGCGGTAAAATCAAGGACTACGGCAAGCGTGCGGCCTTCAGCAGCTTTGAAGACGGCTACTTCAACCGCTTCGACGGTGGTCTGAAAATAGGTTGCGACGTGAGTTTCCAGATGCTCACCATAGGCATTGGCTACGACATAGGTCTCGCCAATGTGGGCCAAGACGTTTTCGACGACACTCGCACGGGCTGCTTCAACCTCAATGTGGGTGTGACATTCTAAGCGGCTATAGGTGCTACTTCTTCATTCATATAGCCACGCCCCTTCCCACACAAACGACTCACCCACCGACACAACATAGAAAGGTGACTGTACCGAAGTTCAATACATCGGTACAGCCACCATCCTTTTGCTTAAAATATGAATGCGAAGATTTGGATTTATGGAATTATTCGTATATTTTTGAGCCAACAACAACTCAACACTCATATCACTCACCTTTTAGTAACTGTTGTGATTTGCTTGAAATTTTGTACCTTTGCGGTAGCAACAACAACCTCTTACGCAGAGGATACCGTTGTAACGGGTTGTGATTTGCTTGAAAATTTGTACCTTTGCGGTAGCAACAACAACCTGTTATCGTTACCATATATTCAATAATCTGTTGTGATTTGCTTGAAAATTTGTACCTTTGCGGTAGCAACAACAACCGTTCCGTAGTCAGGCCGGCATCATATTATGTTGTGATTTGCTTGAAAATTTGTACCTTTGCGGTAGCAACAACAACAAGCACCAGCAGGATAAGCGACTTCACCCAGTTGTGATTTGCTTGAAAATTTGTACCTTTGCGGTAGCAACAACAACGACAAATCAAAAGCATTGCGCGGACGTGTGTTGTGATTTGCTTGAAAATTTGTACCTTTGCGGTAGCAACAACAACTCGTCATTCTGTTTATCAATATTCTTGTATGTTGTGATTTGCTTGAAAATTTGTACCTTTGCGGTAGCAACAACAACATTAAAATTATTTACTTAAAAGAATGAACGTTGTGATTTGCTTGAAAATTTGTACCTTTGCGGTAGCAACAACAACGCGTGGTCTACGGGGACGAGTGTCCGGAGTGTTGTGATTTGCTTGAAAATTTGTACCTTTGCGGTAGCAACAACAACTACATGAATGGAGAAATCTTTTCTTTGCGGTTGTGATTTGCTTGAAAATTTGTACCTTTGCGGTAGCAACAACAACTGCTTGGGAGTTACGAAGAAGATTCCGTTCGTTGTGATTTGCTTGAAAATTTGTACCTTTGCGGTAGCAACAACAACTCGATATCTATAATTCACTGAATTACAAATAGATACTTTGTTATTGCAAGAAAAATAAAATGACACCGCAAAGCAAAATCCCATTCGCAACGAATGGGATTTTCGCTTTCTATACAATACGTTCAGAATAGTTCCAGCTGTTGGAAAGGAGCATTAGGAAGGGTAGGCCTTTCCCCATAAAATAACTGTATGTTGGCAAATTGCTTGTCTGTAATACACAAAATTCCGACCTTTCCAAACTTCGGAAGATTATTGCGGATACGCTTGATATGCACTTCAGCATTCTCCATACTAGCGCAATGGCGCACGTAAATGGAAAACTGGAACATCGTGAATCCATCTTTAATCAGCACCTTACGGAAATCGATATAGGCCTTTTTCTCTTTCTTTGTATCCGTAGGCAAGTCAAAGAATACAAGAATCCACATAATTCTATATTCACTAAATCTGCCAAAACCAGACATAACAGGTTACATTTCGGGATAGCTAATATGCCGCACCTCTCCTGAAAAGCATTTAGCAAGTGAGGATGTTGTCTGCTGAGCAGCTACCATCAACGGACTACGCTTGCCATTCACGACCACATCCAACATCGGGATACCCAAAAGTTGTATTTTCTGTTCTTTGGTTATTTCGGATATATCAGATGTACGATGCATAATACCAATTACCAACTGATCAACATACGGTCTGTATGGTTCCATAATATCATCAGCAAGACAATAAGCATTGTAGCGGTTATGATGGTGGATCCCTAAAGTCGGCAACAAACCACTCCCCACCAATGATCTTGCTATGACAGCACGCAAAATGGCATAACCGTAATTTAACAAGTTGTTGGGTGGCATTCCTTCCCGTTCACGCACAAATGAGGGAAGTGCGGGAAAGAGATTACGCCAATAATAAGCCGCGGCTCTTGCCTCCAAATTGTCAGGATCACCGCTACGCACTTCATTGGCCCAAACTTTCATGCAATTAGTTTCTTTGCCAGTGCTGGTTCTGAGTACATGCGCTTGATTAAGTATTTTCTGTTTTATGGTCTGTTGCCAGAGTTGTTTACGCAAAGGGAGGGAAGCATCCAACTGTAAACGAAACCGCTCATTTTGCGTTTTATTACCACATAAAGGGAGAAGCAAGCCAATAGGCATACCATTCTGTCCACAAGTGATAACGGCACAATTATTTTCCAACAAAGCCTCTAAGACACCTGATGTGACGGTGATACGTCGGTTGTCAAGTACGACCACCCCGATGTCTTCTATCGGGATGGTGCGCTCGGCATCTCTTTTCATCAGATCTGGTAAAGCTTCGTCTTTTTCCACTTCGGGCAAATGCAACACTAATTGAGCATCTCGCAAGCTCAGATAAATTGGATTGCTAAAGCAAAGTGTCTTTTTGATCATGGTGTAGAATTATTTTATAACTTTTAGAATATTCCCCAGACGGTCTATTTCAAGTTTCCAACAGACAGCTTTAATCATTTCACCCGTAAGAGCCCTTCCTATTTTATTCTTTGCCTCAAATTCCACCTTGTTATAAATCACATTCGCGACATAATAAGGTATAAAATGACATTCGTTTCCTGTCGAGCTAACCATCTTGTATATCCTATCTTTATTCAACTTGCACTCACGTAGCTGCAACTCTTCTTCAGTAGGCACATACACTAAATCATTAGGCGACAGGTAGAACTTTAATGGCACATCGTTTTCATCTTTCTCCGGAACCGGCGAAAGTCTCTGCTTCAGACGCTCCGCCACCTCATCCAATGGAACTGTGGTATAACTGCGTTTACCTTCGCTATCTTCATAGATAGCAAAATAGAGATTTATTCCCGATTGAGCCTTGACATATTTAGCCATTTTATTTCCTGTTTGCCCTACTCGATACTTAGCTCCCATCGGCTCCGTTATTCTCACTTTCAAAATTGGCTGATGCGGTTTGCCATCATTATACTTTGAGATATTCTGATTCATTTCCGCAATCCCTTCAGGCGTAAAAGCCAAGGTCGCATTGCCACCTTTTGCTTCAAGATAATTACGAAGTATCTTCTGGATACCGGTATCGGTAATAGTGCCTATTCGTTTGGCATCGAATGAAGTGTCAAGCAATTTTCTTGTAGCCACCAAAGGCTTTATATCATCACTAAAAGTCCACACATACACCTTATTTACATATTGCTTCTGCCAATAATAATCCGTACTCTTGAAATGGGCAAGCATCTGTCGCTTATTGAAGTGCTTTTCAACCAACGCACTGATATAGTCTCTCAACTTCTTGTCACAAATGGACGGAATATCATCGAGAGCCTTCTGAAGTGTGACAAGTTCTTTACGACGCAGATTGACATGACCATAGTAAGTCTCCTTGTGCATTGGTTTCCTAATGGCCCACAACTCACTTCCCTTCTGTTGCACAAACCTCTTTTTACCATTCTCATCATAGTGCTCATAACGATTGGTCGCCTTATTGATAACTCTTACGTAGTTTTTAAAGCTGACCACCACATTTCTCAATGCATTATAGGCATCCTGCGTGAATGTTTCCCAAGGCTTGCGAATAACTCTGTTTTTGTCGCACAGCTGACGACGCAAATCTTCCCGCTTTTTCGGGTTATTGGCAGACTCATTGTTCAGATAGTTGACGATGTTACGAGAGGCACAAGCAATTACAAGGGCGTCCATCGCATGATGGCGGTGATCTATACGCTTTTTCCTAAAACCACGCTGCAATTCCAAGGGCATAGAAGTCTGGAACACCCGCTTACCGTCCTTATTTTCCCAATGTCCGAAAGCCTCCGTCCCGGTAAGTCTGTTGAGTCGCTCAAAGCGTGAATAGACAATACTGTTCCATACATCATTCAGTCCCCAATCTTTTTTGAGGCGGTCTGTTACACCTCCGGCACATACAATCACAGACTTGGAAGTAGCTTCCGACTCATCTGCCATTCGCACAATATTGGAAAGCAGCGTCTTTACCACCTTGCTAATATACCTACTATCGTTCATCTGCCGATTCAAGAATTCCTGTGGAATATCCTCCATCAGCAATTTATCTTTTTTCGACTTGTTGTTGGCATAATGCTCTGTTACAAAAGCCTTATATTCACTCTCACTAAAGATTCTTACATCGCCCAACGTGGTACAATGAATAATCTCACCACCATGCTTCTTAATAAACTCATAACCAAGAAGGTTAGACTTCAGTGTGTTTACCTCTGCCTCACATATCACCTTATTCGTAAACGAGTCGTCAAAGTAGCGGCTCTGCGGAATAACATGTTCTATTTGATAGGCCGGTGTAAAAAGTTTAGCAAGCGAGATAGCTTTTCCCGTATAAGGCGAACGATATTTCTGCTCAAGCCACAGCTTATATCTGTTCAACTCCTTTCCCGAAGGTTGAGACATTTGCGAAATCTTGGAAATTTCCTCAAAATCCTCGTCTTCCCTATTCAATTCTTGTAGTGCCCCCTCTTCATAGATGCGCAATATCTCTTGCTGCATCGGCGAATAGGGATGTACATTACATATATCCGTATCGTTCTTAAGTTCTATCAGCAAGCTCTTAATACGCAGATTGGTATTTTCATTCCTAAGAACATTCTGTGTCCGACGAGCACGCTCTTCAGAGGTACTTTTCATTTCACGTCCCAATTCTACATGAATCTCATCTATCTGCCCGGTTTCTTTCCATATATCATGTACTGTCCGTAATGTTTCAAGAATACATTGTTCTACAATCGGATTACGCAACGAATACTGTTTGAAATTATTAATATAGGCCATGAGCCTTTCGGGTGAATCCCAACGTTGAATATCCATCGCTTCGGAATGTCTGCCATACACGACATAACAAGCCAGCCACTCAGGCAGTCCTTGAAAATCGGAAACTCGGTCAAACGAATATGCCGCATGCCCCATCCGTTCTTTGACTTTCTCATCAACATCTCCTTTTATAATGATTTCAATACGCTTGCGCGTTTCATCACAGATGTCTTGCTCGTTCCATAAAAAGCCTTTACGCATGACGGCCAACAGCCTTTTGATTGCTTTTTCCGAATAGGCTCCATACTCCTTTTTGAACGGTTTCACCTTCAAAAACGAATTAACAAAGGCATCATCATTTTTCAACTTGCGTAGTGCTGTCTCCGATTCACTCTTCACTTCCACAGAATAGAGCAGATGCCATAACCGATATTCCAAATTATTGTCATCTAACCATTTGTGTTCGATACCGGCTCTAACTAAAGCCATCAGCAACTCGTAACGGGTTTCGTTGCAGGGGTATTTCTTTTCTTTGTCCTCTATATAATTCCACCGAATAGGGTATTCCTTCTCATTACCAATTTTCACCTTCTTCAATTTGAAGTAATCTTTGAGTAAGGTTTCTTGGTTTATTTCCTTTCGGTCATTCAGATAAGTAAACAATCGGGCATGGTCATCCGCGGTTGGCAGATAATTTGCCGTCACCTCCTTATCTTCCACACGATCGAATAGACGAAGATTAAGTACAAATTGCCACAAACGAAACTCTTGAAAGTATGGATTAGACTTGGCTATACATTTAATGTTTTGCCGTTTTATCTCGCCCGTCTCTTTATCTACATATTCATAATATTCGTATGGACAGTTGGCTATTAGCGTTTTCTTACTTTTCAAAGGGCGTTGATAGAAAATCAAGTCGTACAAAAGCAAATAAGTCATGTCCTTCTTCATCAGGCTCTGCTGATGGGGAAGGTTATTCAGATAAAGCTCTCGGGCACAGGCTTCCAACATCTCTTTATCCCTCAACTCTATGTGATACTTGCATTGTTCCGCCAAAATGGCTTCAAGTTCAGCCTTATAGTAGTGGCGTTCGATTGTGCGGATGAAGTTTCCTCGTATTTTGTCTGCAGGTTCTTGCAGCAAATGGTCATAGATGAAAGCACCTACCGTTTTACCCGACATTTCCAACAGGGTTTCCGTACGTTTCTTCCGCAGTCCCCAGTCATTTTCGTTCGGGGCACGGAACGAACGTTTCACATTGCCTTCTTTATCAGTCTTCAAAGTCGTACCATCTTTCTCATATTCAGTTGTCACGATAAACTGTTTCACTTTCCCCACCCAATCATCAAGCGAGATTTTACTACTACGGCGATAAATCCATCCATTCTCCAAATGAACATTATACCACGTGTCATTGCCTTTCCGACTATCAGTGGCTTCTACACTTACAACCTTTAATTCGTAATACTCTTCTTGTTTAGTCGGATTTTCCTCTTCTTCTTCGCCACGCAATTGGTAGTAGCCGCGCTTTTGGTTGAAATTAAGCAATATCCAAGCCAATTCTTCTTTCGTAATAGCTTGTGTAAGAGCCTTCTTGCGAAGGTAATAGATAGTCCAATCAAGCGGAATTTTCTTTCCATCTGCCACCAATGCCGGTTGACAACGTGCAAAATCAGCTACCATTTCGTGGAATGAATCCATAAACAGAAATCTTCTTTTCCCATTTCCAAGTTCCTCCCATGCCAATTTGGGTTCAGCATGATTAAGAAACTTTCCGTAAGTTACAGCCTCTGTCCTATCCCAGCCTATGGCTGCATCATAATGAGCAGGCAAAAAGTCCAGCACGTGTAACACTCTATGCAACCTTTCACGACGTTGCAGATTGCGCTGTACCAACCTGCGTTTACTACGAAACTCCGTTCGTTGGGCCGTCTGAGATACCGTCACCCCACTGTCGAAGTTGCCAAGTACATCCTGACTCATCGGAATAATTCTGCTTCCCAACTTAATGTCATGCAGGTAATTTCCATAGTCATCCACAGAGACTTTAGCCCAACCAATGCTCCGATGTTCAAGTTAGAAGTACAATTTGTTAAAAGTGTTAATTGCGCGTTTAGACAATAGACTTTAAAACATTGATAATCAGTAGGTATTGAAGTCCTGGAACTTCAAGAAAAACACAACTGTTGATGCACAAAAAATAGAGGGAAAGAAGAGATTCTGACCCGTTTAACACTTTTTGCATCAACAATATGGGAAAGCAATTAGATTCCAAACAGCGGCAAGAAATTGCCAAGCTCCTTCAAGAGGGGAAGAATTTCAGGGAAATTGCTGAAGTTCTAAAGGTTGACCGTACCACGATATTGCGAGAGATTAACCGCAATGTCGGAGACAACGGTGTGTATGATCCTGAATTAGCCGAAACCAAGAGACGAAGGCGTAAAAAACTCCAATCCGTATCTCCCGGTGCCGTCGCGCAACTTCCTCCCAATGTCCGGGAGGAGGTTGAGAAGGTTTTGGCTTTTGAGACTCCAACTGTAAAGCGAAGGCAATTAATCGTGGATAAATACATAAATGAATATGGCCCGGTAATAGAGAAAAAACTTATTTCTCCAATGGCAGCCATGCGTGCGCTTGCAAACGAGTTCTACATGAGTGTAAGTACTGTATACTATCTTTTGAAAAGGGAGGGCATCTACCGAGATAGAACCAACCCTGTCTGTATGCCTTCTCCTAAAGGATAACCTTTAAAAGCGGATTTTCATGTATTACATCGTAAAAGAAGTTCATGTGCGCAAGAAACCACTATGGTTGGTTGACTTGCTCTTTCAGATAACCCCATCCTTGTATCGGGAGAAGGGGTCAAAGGAAACGGTTGTTGGTAAGTTCAACACCATTCTCTCTCTCATCTTAGATGCCCGGGTAAGGTGGCATCATGGTAAATCCTTGTTATCATCTATTCAAACCATCACCCACGATGAGACATGTATTTGGATCAAAGGAAACCGAGGCTCAAAGTTTCTTTCCTTTCGAATAGAATCAGACAATTGACTTTTAAAAGAACAGCAGTATGGAAATAGATAACAGCAGAAAGACAATTACAACATTTGTCCTCGTAGATCCAACCGGTAAGATCTTTGACGATTTCGAGAACATCAATGAGAATACAGAAGTAAGGGCGATAGCCATTGAACCCCAAAATAGCTGACCTATGGGAGATTACAAATGGATTTGTCTTATCAGAAAGTTCTATAATTGTTCTTTCTATAATGACAGCAACGCCGTGCAAATGTTCCTGCACATTTTTTTGAATGCTCAAAGGGAGGATAAGCCTTACTTTGACAAAATTACGATGAGGGGGCAGTTTCGCACCTCAATTAAAGACATCATGGGTTTTTTGGAGATAAGCCGTAAATCCGCCCGGCGTTCTTTAGATAAGCTGAAGGCGGCAGGCATTATCCACGTTGCCTCTCTAAGACGTAACGGTGTTCTCATCACCGTTCGTGAATTTTCAAAGTTTCTGGCTTTGGAAAATGTGAGAGGTGGCTGGGTGAAGCTGTATTACGATCTTGACTTCCAAGATTTCTTTGTGAACGCACAGGTTCTTCATATTTACCTTCATTTACTTCTTCATACTTACTCGGAGAGTGAAAACTATGAGGATCCGCTATGGTTTGACATGAAGAAGATCAGTGCTTCAACCGGCATTCCTGTAGAAGGCATTAAAGAGGCCCTCCAGAAGCTACGCAAGCTGGGCATCCTGAATATTGGTTATAACGGTCAGAAGAAACTTTCTTCCGTTCGTTTGATAGAGTTCTCCGATTATGTCAAGGACACCTGTCCGGTAACATCAATAGGTCCCTCTGCCAGTCATGTCACATCGGTCGAAAGTTTCTCTGATTTGGAAAACTCCTCATCTAATGGAGCTGCCATTATAAGTTTCGAAGACGGGGGGATAAAAACTGAACAAAAGGAGCCAAAAGAAGGGCCAAAAGATGCCCAACAAAATTCTGTACGAAACAGTTACGAAAAGTCTATCAAGTCTTTTGTAAATGACGGAAATACAGCTACTTACAAACCTAAAGGTCAAAAAGAGGGCCAAAAGAGGGAACAAAACCGTCCAAAAGTTGGAGCCACCAAAATGCTACCAAACAGTCATGGGGGCGGCTACGCGCGTGATCCTATTATAAAAGAGAATAGAGATAAGAGAATAGAGAATCTTCATTATTATAATTATTCGCCCGCGCGAAAATTTTCGTCAATTGAAGAATTGGTCTGTGATGACGAATGGGTGCGCTCGATGCAGCTGCTTTATGGCTTCCCGGATAAGGAAACGCTCTATAATGCCCTGACTTTGTTCTTGGCGAACTTGAAGTGTCGCAAAGAAGAAGTTCCAAAAGGACTGGAGGGGTTCCTTGACTATTTCTGCAACTGGTATAAACGAAATGAAAAGAAGCTGCTGCATAAACTGAAGGCGCAAACACCGTCTAAAGACTATGCAAAAGTTCTTTGGGACAAGTGTATGTCTGCCTTTGCCAAGATTGTAAGCGAACGTGCTTTTGCATCGGTTTTCCAACAAGTCTCTTTTGAGTCCTTCGACAATGTGGCCAAGACGCTGACACTTGTTCTTCCGAATAAGCGAATATTTGAGATATTGGAAGCTGATTACCTTGATACTATTAGAACGGTGTTACACAAGTTTTTCGGTGTAGGGTTACGGCTTCAATACCGCATTGCATAGGGTCAGAACTACAAACCATTTAAGATTGAATTACGCTTATGAATGAAGCTCAAAGAATATTACAGATGACCGATGGGGGCTTGGCAGTGTTCATTCACTACCTTGGTGAAAAGTGCCTTGCCCGGACTTTCCGTAACCCTTTCAGGGAGGACAGCCGCCCGTCATGCCATCTGTATGCCAACAGAGGCGGATATGGCAACGGCCAATACTATCTCCAAGACTTCGGCGACAGCAGCTTCTGTGGCAACTGCTTTACGATAGTGGGAAGGCTGTGTAATATCAACCCCAAAACCAACTTTCGTGAAGTACTTCAAGTGATAGACAGAGACCTTGGACTTGGCATTTTTGACGAACAACGAAGTGAGCATCATGTGTTGATGAAAAGAAAAGCCACACCCTCACAGAAGTACAAATGTTCTTCCATAGCGAGTTTTGAGGTCGTGACACAGCCTTTCATGCCATGGGAGGAAGAGTATTGGGGGCAATATGGCATTGGGCTTTCAACGCTGGAACGTTACAACGTAAAGAGCATCAGCAGTTGTACATTCAAGAAATCGTCCGGTGGAAACTTTGCCGTTTACGGTTCAAAGGCCATTCCGACCTACGGATATTTCTTCGATGACGGACGTAGGCTGAAGATTTACAGGCCTAAGGCAAAGACACGTTTCATGTATGCCGGTCACTTCCCAAAGCCCTATATCTTCGGGCGTGAGCAACTGCCTGAAGAAGGAGCACTCGTTTTCGTCACAGGTGGCGAAAAGGATGTCATGTCGCTGTCGGCGCATGGATTTCCGGCCTTGACATTTAACAGCGAGACGGCCAACATTCCCGAAGATGTAATGGATGAACTTTCCCAACGATTCCGTCGAATCATTTTTCTCTATGATACGGATGAAACCGGCCAAAGGGAATCTGCTTTGCGGATACAACAGTACGGCGAGAAATACAACGTTCAGAAACTTGACCTACCGCTGTCCGGAGAGAAATCGGAAAAGGACATCAGTGATTTCTTCTGTCTGGGGCACACCGCAGAAGAACTGCAAGCAATGATAGAAAAGCTATAATTATCGAAAAATGAAATTAGAAAAAATGAGTAAACCTATATTCAGGCACACAGGAGGAAGCTCCGATAATATTCGGATCAGGGCCTTGACAGATGCTGCCACGCCAAGTATAATGGGCATTGATGTTAAGGAGTTTCCGGAGGTTCATTCGGTCTCCTACCGTTTTCTCTCCAAGACCTATCACGGGGTGGGTGTCATAAACCAGAACAACGGGATAGAATTTGTTGGCCAAGACCTGACGGACTCCCCCATGACGTTGAACAGTTCCGGCGTGACTTTTCTTCCCATGGAGAAAGAGCACAGGAGCGACAAGTTGTGTATGTTCGCAGACATGATGGATTATTTGGCCTACCAGACCTTGCAGAAGAATGGCTTTGTCAGGCTGCCTTCAGACTGTGATTTCATGATTATGTCGGATGTAAGGAACTTCATCCATATCTCGGTCGAAGGAGATGACTATGATATGGTTTATCTCTACTTTCCCAATGATGTCATGGGCTGCACCATAACCAAGACGTTAAAGGATCGGTATGGCAAGCATGCCATTGAGTGTAATCCCCTGTACAAAGGTTATAACAACCTGTTGCAGTTCGTAAAAGCCATTGAGATCACCACAAACAGCAAATAGAGCAGTATGGTATATGTCATAATCATCCTTGTCTTGCTGATAGCTTTGGGAGCAGCTTTCTATTATGAAATCACCCATAGCTACGACGACGACAAGTTCAGGAAATGAAAGATAAAGGGATTGATGTAAGTGCATCCTTTCCAAGTATAAAACGCTAACAAGTAAAAGTATGATTAATTATGTTTTAAATATTGAAACCGGAGTTACGGATCTCGTCCGTACCCCCGAGTACTATCAGACAGCCACTTTTGTGCAAAAGAAAGAAGAGCTCTTGGCTCTGATTTATCAAAAGAAGAAACTCAAGCCTTTTGCCAGCATGAAGCTCATAAGGAGTATCAGTTTCTTTATCAAACGCTCCATCAGCCTTTGGCAGTTACAGGGTCTTGCAAACAAGATAGAGACGATGTTCGGTCCATCTTGTTTCCAAATCTCCATCGACAGAGAAAACAATACCGTTCACATGCTCTGTGGCTGGATAGATAAAGAGACAGGTGAGTGCATCGTGCTGAACCGTACAGAACAAAAGAGACTTTCCGTCCTGATCCTGGATTATTTGGCCTTGCCACGTCCCCGGTGCGCCGACATGTGGTTGAGATACTTTCTGCTGAACAAATTTGACAATGACAATTCTGTCTTCAGCAGACAGATAGAGTTTCTTGAAAGGTCTGAATATGAGAGTCTAAGCTATCCGGTATTGAGAGACAGTCTCAAATACGTGGAGATGGTATGTAAAGGATTACTGAAATAAAAAATATACTTATGAGATTTTTAAAGATTTATTTGGCCAGCAGCTGGCGGAACAAGCATTTCGAGAATTTATTGAACGCCCTACGGATTCAGGGTTACTATACCTATGACTTCAAGCATCCCGAGGACAATGAACTAAGCGGATTCAGTTGGGAGAAAGTCGATAAGGATTTCGAGAAGTGGACTTGTAGGGATTTCAAGGAAGGGCTTCACCATCCCGAGGCTGTTAAGGCATTTGAAAAAGACTTTCACGCCATGCAGGAAGCGGACTATTGTGTCCTCCTCTTACCGTGTGGCCGCTCTGCCCATTCTGAAGCCGGTTGGATGAAAGGGCAAGGCAAGAAAGTGTTTGTCCTTGATATGTCCGAGAAACCAACGCCCGAGCTGATGTACCAGATGTTTGATGCGTATGTGACGAGACCGATTGATTTGGTAGAACACATTGAAGCTGCATTCCATAAGGACAATATGCTACTTAAAGAAAATTTCAGCACACATGGATAGAGTGACAAAGAGACGGACTAATCTCTTGTACAATTTGCGCAAGAAAGGTGTAAGGTGTTTGACCAAGGAGCGTATGATTTTCTTTCCCTATGGAGAGGATCCCAATGCAGTCAGACAAATTGTCTGCTTATGCAATGAGTATCACTTCCATGTACAAATGGAACTTCCATAGCACATTTAATATTAAAAGTATACACAGAATGAAAAAGATAAAGGATTTAACCGTAACGGTAACCTATACTGTTGGTTTGCATGACGTAGAAGTCAGCGAAAAGGTTTATGATGATCTAAACGCCTTGGCGGATAAAGGGCGTGTAAACTGTGATCTTATGAATTTGGACGAGCAAGTATGTACTGGTTTCGAGTGGCTTTCTGATCATATTCACGAAAGTGACGCTTGTGATTGGAATTATGAAGTTGATATGGAATAATCTTAAATGTGGCCAATAGAAAATGAAACATATATATCTTTTTATAGGTGCTGCCATTATTACCTACCTCTTAATATCGCTGGCATCATTGGATTTGATGTGGTGTGTGCACAACACTCCTTGGATATGGATAGCAGTAATACCTTTTTTCCTCTTTTTGTATGTTCTCGTATTCATGTTCTACCAAGAAAATTTGGGATATGAGATACAAACGCCAGATGCCAACACCGGCAGTCTGATAGAGGCTCTTCAGGAGCAACTTCCCGATATGGTTCAAGGCTTGGTAGACAAGTCGATGGCAGAGATTAGAGAAGGCATTAAAACGGTGAATGAGGAGCAAAAACGCAACCTCGCCATCCTTTCAAATGATATTTGGCGCGTAATGAAAAGACGTCAAGAACTTCTTGATCTTGAACGTAAGGTCAAGCAACATAAAGGACAGCCTATGCTTTTGACAAAAAGCGAAACAGCCTCCCTGTTACTTGTTGATTATTCTACCCTTAGAAAATGGGCAAGGGAAGGATTTCTTGTCCCCACAAGGATTACTCCCCACCGTGAGTTATATCGTTATAGCGATGTTCTAAAAATATTGGAGGGTAAGGAATGAAACATTTGCTTTATTTCATACTCGCTGTACTCATTGTATATTTGATAGGCTCACTGCTAATGGCAGATTTCTCGTGGATATTACATACAGGTTTCTTAGGATGGATAGGTGCTATTTTTATTATTCTGTGGTTTTTCCTGCAAATTGAGAAAGAGTATGGGGGATGGAATATAGAAGAGGAAGAAAGCGATGACCAATACATTTCCAAGAAAGAAGCCCGGAAAATTGCAGAGGATGTCTGTAAAGAAATGCTTAACGACATAAAAGAAAACAAATATGATAAATAGCCCAATCCTTGATGCCTGTTGCGGAGGTAAGATGTTTTACTTCGATAAGCATGATGACAGGGTTCTGTTTCAGGACATAAGAAAGATGGAGACAACATTATGTGACGGAAGGCACTTCGAGGTAAACCCCGATGTTCAGGCCGACTTCACAAACATGCCATACCCAGCCAATAGCTTCCGCATGGTCGTTTTTGACCCTCCACACTTATTAAGAAGTATTGAGAACTGTAAGACATGCGATATATATAATGAACCAAGTCCAAAGAACAAGGTAACAGGCTACCAAATGATCAAGTATGGTGCTCTTGGCAATGCAGACTGGAAAGAAGTCTTGCGAAAAGGCTTTGCAGAATGTTTTCGAGTATTAATGCCTGGAGGATTCCTAATATTCAAATGGAATGAAACAGACATCAAGGTATCAGAAATTTTGAAACTTACCTCGGAGACGCCTATTTTTGGGCATCCATCGGGTAAACGTTCCAATACTCATTGGATTTGTTTCATGAAAGAGGTGTCACAAATATAATAGAAAACACAATGGAAAATAGAGAAAAAATATTAGATAAAATAAAGAAATTGCTGAAACTTCAGGATTCCGCAGAATCATTGGGCAATGAAGGCGAGGCGTATGCCGCTGCTAATGCAGTTCACAGATTGCTTACAGCCTATAATCTAACCCTTGGGGATATATCTGATGACGCGGATGATAAACTTAATATCAATAAGTCTGACGAGATAAGTTATCGTAGTATATATGGCAGCCAATGGAAGAGATACTTGCTTTCATTGGTCGCCAACAACAATTACTGTCAGGTTCTTGTAAAACCATCCAAACAGCACATGTTAATAGTAGGACAGCAAGACAATGTCGTAGTTGTGGAAAATCTCTATTACTACCTTGTTTCTTCATTTACCTGCCTGGCACCAAGAAGGAGAGCCGAGTTTGCGTATCGTCTTCTTCAAGAAGGACGAAGACTCACGGACAATGGCAAGAAAAAGTTTCTCCATTCCTATTTTATCGGTGCGGTTGCCGGGTTGCAAGAAAATTTCAACAGCCGTAAACCTGCATCAGATGAAACCGGTCTTATGGTCTGCCATACTGCAGCGATTGAAGAATTTCTCGGCAAGGATTCTTTTTATACCAACAGGGATTTTAAGGGAAGAAAAACAAAGGAGGATTTGATGCCAGAGGGAGTACTATATGGACAGAAAGATGGTCAGAATATCAATTTGAACAGACAAATCCAAGGATAGGAATGAACAGAGAAATTAAATTTAGAGGAAAATTTATTGGTACAGGCGAGTGGCTGTACGGACATCTATTTAAATGGGGACTCCAACCGCCGAGCAATGTACCTTGTATCTGCGTATGCGTGCCGGAATCATGGAAAGAGGCGTATAATCTTTATGCTGTAGCCCCCGACACCGTCGGTCAGTATACGGGACTGAACGATAAGAACGGAAAGGAAATCTACGAGGGGGATATAGTTGAATTCACGAATTTGGATTTACCAAATATGGTTGTTCGGTTTGACAACGGTTCATTCATGCTTTGTGAGGACGAATACAGCACTTATGAAGAGTTAAGAATGAATTATGCAGTAGAGGTGGTGGGTAACATTTATGAACACCCCGAACTAATCAAATAATATTTGAATCATGAAAGCAAAACTTAGAAAGACAGGTGAGGTGGTAGAGCTAAGGCAATACTACTGCGATGGTACGGCAATGGGTATTAACGGGAAGTGGTATCATCAAGGTGATATATCTGAATTGTTTGAAGACACCGATTCTAAAGGATTGGAATACGAATTTGGGCAATTAGGCAGGACAAAGAAATGCGAGTTCATATCGCAGCATGTAGACTTGGCTTCTCCTGAAGCTATTGCCAAGTATGTAAAAGGTTATCTTTTTGACGTACTTAAAGATGTTGGTGATGATGAGTATATCGCCACATATCTTCGGAATAAAGGTTACAAGGTAGAGGGTAATAAAGAATAGCAAATGGAAAACATCAAATTACTCTATATAGACTTGTTCTGCGGAGCCGGTGGAACTTCCACCGGTGTTGAACATGCAAAGTTAGATGGAACAAAGTGTGCGAGGGTGGTCGCCTGTGTCAACCATGATGCGAATGCAATCGCTTCGCATCAGGCAAACCACCCCGACACATTACATTTCACCGAGGATATCCGCACACTTGACCTTACTGCCCTTACAGCTCACTTGAACCGAATGAGGATGAAATACCCATCGGCTTTAGTTGTCCTATGGGCTTCGCTCGAATGCACCAATTTTAGTAAGGCCAAAGGCGGCCAACCACGCGATGCAGACAGCCGGACGCTTGCAGAGCACCTCTTTCGTTATATCGAGCAGCTGGCCCCAGACTATATACAGATTGAGAATGTGGAAGAGTTCATGAGCTGGGGTGATATGGACGATAAAGGACATCCTATTTCAAAGTTAAAAGGATGTAGCTATGTTCGTTGGACAAATAAAGTTATCTCTTACGGCTATCATTATGACTGGCGTTTGCTGAATGCCGCCGATTTTGGTGCATATACCTCACGCAAGAGGTTTTTCGGTCAATTCGCGAAGAAAGGACTGCCCATAGTTTTTCCTGTTCCAACATTCTCGAAGAATGGTGACAGTGGCATGTTTCATGCCTACAAGAAATGGAAGCCTGTTCGTGAAGTGCTTGACATGGATGATACCGGTCAAAGTATCTTTGACCGGAAGAAGCCACTATGCGAGAAAACCTTAAAGCGAATTTACGCAGGGCTAATCAAATTTGTCGCCGGTGGAAGGGAAACCTTTCTTGTTAAGTATAATTCAATGAACCAGACAGGAAAATACACAGCTCCTGGAATTGATGAGCCTTGCCCAACTGTTGCTTGCCAAAACCGTCTGGGTATTGCCAATGTCAGCTTCATGTCCAAGGCATTCAGTGGAGATCCGTATTCCAAGAACCAATCGATAGACATTCCTGCCGGAACTGTCACCACTAAGGATCACCATTTCTTTGTTACTGCTTACTATGGCAATGGAGGGAACCATTCTGTTGAATCGCCATGCCCTACGCTTACCACAAAAGACAGGCAGGGATTGGTTTCAAGTCGTTTCTTGGCAAATGAATACTCCGCTGGTGGTCAACTTTCCAGTATTGATGCACCTTGCCCTGCAGTATTGACAACACCGAAGCAAAAAGTAGTTGACTGCTTCTTGATGAACCCACAGTTCAACTCTGCAGGTGGAGATGTCAATAAGCCGTGCTTCACTTTGATTGCCCGGATGGATAAGATGCCCCCTTATCTTATCTCCACAGAAAAAGGTATCGGTATAAGGATATTTGAAACGGACAGTGAAATGACTTGCAAGATAAAGGAGTTCATGGCCATGTACGGAATCATAGATATCAAGATGCGCATGTTGAATATAAATGAGCTGAAACGCATCATGGGTTTCCCTGACAATTATATCCTTGTAGGGACACAGGCCGAACAGAAGAAGTATATCGGCAATGCCGTTGAAGTGAACATGAGCAGGGTACTCTGCGAGTCGCTTTGCGCAGCTCTTATTTCCAAGGCAATAGCAATATAGAAATCAATATTAAATTCACAAGACGATGACAAAAGTTGAAATAACAGAATGGGGTGAACTTGCTATTGTTGAGAAACTTTTATCGGACTATACTCAACATACATCTGATAGGAAAGACCCACGTGTCGAACACGCAAGAAATTTATTGGAGCGTATCCGTCCGGCACTGGTTGAAGCAACAGAACAATTATAAAAATGAAGCTTATGAATTCAAACAATAAAGCAACAGTCCCGAAAGTTAATGACTCTTCCCATGGTACAGCTTTCTATTATCTTGCCACATGTTTATTGTTGCTGCTGATTTTAGATAAGCCATGCGAAAATCCTGCAAAAGGCTTCCGCCTGTATCTATGTAAAGCGAAAAGGGTATGCAAGTTCTTCCTTGCCAACCTGCTTCCCTGGATTTTCAAGTATATAGATAAATATTATAAGAATAAAGAAGAATTTTAGAAATTAACCGTATCAATACGCGAAACAAATAAAATTCTGTTTTATAAAATAATTATGCCAAAAAGTTTTGTAAGATAAAATATTATACTTATATTTGCAGCTGTATAGCTGTATATACAACTATACAGATATAAGTAAATACAATAATATGACAATACGTATAGTCGGACATACAAACATAAATTGACAGATATGACAAAGCAAGCAAAAATCATCTCGTTTGCCAACCACAAAGGAGGGGTTGGCAAGACTACCACTACTGCCAGTGTTGGATCTATCCTTGCATCTATGGGAAACAAGGTTTTGGTGGTGGACATGGATGCACAAAGTAATCTCACGACCTCCCTGTTAAAAGATAATCAAGTAGACCAGACTATCTATGATGCTCTTTCCGCCTCTTGTAGGGGAGCTGCTTACAATCTGGCAGTCTATCCGATAGCAGAAAATCTCGACATCGTTCCATCTTCATTGCGTTTAGCATCTGCTGATCTTGAACTCTCTTCAGTCATGGCAAGAGAACACATCCTCGCAGACATATTAAAAGATAAGAAGGCGGACTATGACTATATTCTGATAGATTGTCCACCATCTTTGGGTCTTCTTACTCTTAACGCAGTTACGGCATCAGATTTGGTTGTAATACCTCTGCTTGCAGAAGTACTGCCTTTCCAGGGTCTTACTATGATCAGCGATTTTGTTAGAATGGTAAAGCAGAAGCTAAATCCAAAAATTGAGATTACCGGTATTCTCCTCACTCGCTGGGAAAAATCCAATTTGAGCAGACAGATCGAGGATGGTCTTAGGGCCAAGCTTGGCGATAAAGTGTTCCAAACCAAGATCCGAAAGAACATCAAGATTGCCGAAGCTCCTCTGGAAGCCGTCAATATTGTTGACTATGATCCGAAGAGCAACGGAGCTGCTGATTATAAGGCTTTCGTAGGAGAACTTTTAGACAGGACAAAGAACCTATAAATTTACATTTATGAGTAAAGGTATTAACAAAAACTCCATGAGCAGTCTTTTGGAAGGACTTACTTCTGTCAGGAGTACAACTCCGGAAGATAATCACCAGCCAAATCCAAGCTCCAATTCAAAGGAGAAAGTAACATCCATCCCAGGGGATAAACCGATATCTAAAGGTGGTTCAAAGGAAAGAATATGTACCTCCGTTGATAAGAACGTCATGAATAAGATACGTACCATATCAGAAACAGAGGGTATTCAAATCAATGAACTTATTACCTTAGGTCTTGACATGGTTATATCTAAATATGAAGAGACGCATGGGGCGGTGCGACCTAAAAAGATTAACAAAGGCAATATAGACAATATCTTTCGTTAAGGCAGGAAGTCCATACTACCATCTTTAGTACACATAAGAAGGACGAGCAATCAGTAATGGTCACTCGTCCTTGTATGTTTATGCAAGCAGAAATACCGGAATACATAATATGGAATTTATAGTCTTTCACTATTCAGGATAGTAGCTAATTGTTCTGCGGTGTGCCCCAGACAGAAGAAATCACTGATGTCCTTTTCCGATTTTTCACCTGAAAGAGGAAGCAGGACTCTTCTTATATTATATTTTCCAGTATATTCCTGTACTCGCTTTTTCGACTCACTTTGTCCTGTTGCATCCATATCATAAAGGATAACAATTGTCCGAAACCTTCCGGCAAGTTGTTGCATAAGACTGTCAGGGAGCTTGGCAGTCTCGCTATTCAGGCATATCGCATGGAACCCATGTGCTGCCAGCGACATGACATCTTTCTCGCCACCTGTGATAAAGACATATTCGCCTTGTGGCGGTAGCTGTTCCCAACCGAAAATGTATGGTCTCGGAAGAACACCAGCATAGAGAAATCTGTTTTTGGAGCAAGGAGAATAAATCTTGATACCATCATTGTTATTAAAGAGGTATCCAAAAGCCGGATACTTTGCTGTTCCATAAACAGTAAATTTCTTTCCATTCTCTTTTGACATTCTGCATGCCGAAAGGCTTGCAACATGATAGTGTTCCAGTGTATCCTGACCAATTCCATAACGCTGCCAAAAACACAGTTCCTCCATGGTAAAAGGCTTTTCCTTGTATTGGAATGAAAGTGCGGAGGAAGTTTCCGGTTTCTGTCTCTTTATAAGTCGTTTATAGATGGTTTCTGTTTGTGGAAATGGATTATTGAACAATCCCAGGCAAAGCTCTTTGTCTATCACCTTCAGGATTTCCTTAAATGCAGTCTTTACATTCATATTGCACAGTCTGGCCACAATGGCAAAGCAGTTGCCACAGAAGCTGCTGTCGCCAAAATCCTGTAAATAATACTCCAATTGTCCGTATGTGTTTTTATTCGCATACAGATGGCATGAAGGCCGGCTGTCTTCCCTGAAGGGATTTTTAAAGATTCTCTTCAGGCATACATCGCCTAAGTAATGTGTAAACACATCCAGTCCACCACCAGTCAGATAAAGTATTTGTTGTCTTTCGTTCATTTTTTCTTGTTGGAATGTTAGTTGATCATATTGCCCGTCAAGCCGATAGCACAGCTAAAAATGTAATACAGTGAATGAGATTGTAGTCTACGGTGAGCTGTTAATCCTCATTGTCCCAGTCAATCAGTCCGATAGCATAATGATGCGTATCAAAGTAGTAGCTCATGGAATGCAGTTTTATTTCCTCATACAAGCTACCCTGATATGTCACCACGGCTTCGTCTTCTCCAAGAGCGCAAATAGCGTCATACACCTCTCGACGTTCTTTCAGAAAATTCTCTACATCATCGAAGTTGTCGAAATCTGATATGATTTCCTGCACTTCGTTCTCGTAATAATTATTGGCATCATCGGCTGTAAACAACAGATAGTCGTCACCATAGTCCTCGGCTGTGCGAGTAAAAGGATCGTATGCCCGATTACCTGTTCTATACCAAAGACTCCAACCATCGCGTTTGTGGAAGATCTCAATACAGAGATTATGCTGTTCTGCATATTCACGTGCTTCTTCCATAGAGTCAAAGCCGATGATGGCCTTTTTCAGACAGCGTGGATAACCATTACGCTCCGATGTCGTTTCAATCAACTCAAGGCCAGCTTTTGCCGCCAAATCAATAAAATCAAACTGTGTCATATCATTTCCCCGTCATGCCGGTAGGTCAGCTTTAATTGTTTATGATTTAATATTTTATTCTGGGCATCCTGATTCTCAACCTTTTTAGGTTTTTTGTTTCTTCGACCCGAACTTTTTTTTATCATTCCGGTGTAACCGTCATCTCGAACCTTTTATGTGCAAGGTTAAATCGCAGGCGTTAAGGGAACCTAAGGCAAAGAATTGGCCGGTAAAAGTTTTCAGGAAACCGCAATCTATGATTTCGGAGGGTCATGAAAACTTTTCCGCCAATAGGACTTGTTCCGGTGTTTGCCGTGTTCCCTGCCTGCGATACCTTTGCAGAATAAAAGTCGATGGATGACTACAAGCGGATGAAAAGTGAGGTCGAAATCAGAAACAGAAATGAAAAGATAGATAAAAGTGAGTGTAAAATAAACACCGAAGGTGCAGCGTGTGTAGCCGTATGTCCGTATAGTTGTATATACGCCTATATGTATATACAGCTACATGTGTTGTCAGTAAAAGGTTGGGTGTATAGATAGCCGGGCATAAAGGAACGGCACTTGCCTTCAGGCGTGTGCCGGTTCCGTTGCCGGGTGTGGGGCGGCAGGCTCCACAAGAAGTATAGTCCTCTCTCCCGAAGCAGCTCTGACGGCAAGTCTGTGCTGTCTTGTGTCTGATGGAGTTCCGGCACGGCACGGAAGAAGACACAAGAGGGTTTAAGAAGTAGGCCTGCTTGCATGAAAGATAGGTATGGACACCGCCGTATGGCGTGATAGCAGATGCGATTGCAACAGACATGAAAAAAGGAGACCCTTTTAAAGAGTCTCCCGTCTTTCGAAGTAAGGCTTTTACTTGGCCTTCTTGTTCTTCGTTTTAGGAGCGTCCTGCTTTTCTTCCCTGACAAAGGCGGTAACCTTTGTGGCGATGTTCTTCAGAACCGTGACGTTCTTACCGTCCTTGGTGTAGTTCTCCGGCTTGAAGAATCCCTCTACCGTAATCTCCTTGCCCTTCTTCAGCAGCTCCAAGGTAGCCGTATCGTCGTTCTTTACCCAAGTTTCAAGGCCTATGATCGAAGAGACCGTAGTGGTCTCGTTGCCTTTGCGTTCTGTGTGTTTGATGATGATACCGAAGCGTGCGATGGCAGCCTTCTCAAAGTTTTTAACTTCTGCATCCTTGCAAACATAACCCGTAACTGTGAAATTGTTCATTGCGTTCATAATTGTAATTTTTTAAGTTGATATTTATTTTACGTGCATAAAGGAGCAGGCAAGAGGAAGGTGTGCAAAGGCAAGGGATGACCGTTATTTTTTTCATCTCCGACCACAGAGTTTTTGGATCAGGAGCAACCGCACCCCAAAAACTTGAAAAAAATCACGAGGCAAGCCCCGGAGGGCGACCCTTGCGGAACACCGCTTGCGCTAACTTTGCAAAGGAAAATGGATGTCGGACTTATCTGAAAAATGAAAAGAACGCCATGAATGATTTGAAGTGAAGGGTAGCTGAAAGGATGAAACCAAGGCCAAGAAGCTGTCAACGCTACCGGTACCAAGAAAAACACACCGAGTGCATGGAAAAGAAAATGACAGTACCGCTGTCAGGCCCTGAAACCTGGGAGGATGAAGTTGTGCCAGCAAAGCTGCCGCTGCCGAAAAAGGGCGGATAAGTAAAGGGGGTAAGCCGTCAGAGAACGTCCATGGACAGTAAGAGATACCATGATACAGTCTCGCTACTTGGCTCCACCGTCAGGGAGGAAGAGCGGAAGTCCCAAAGACAATGGTCGAAGAAGGCTGCAAGCCGTGCCATGGTAGGAGACGGAAAAGGGATGTACCACTATAAGGTCTGCAAGGCAATCCGCATAGATGTATGTTCGTATAGCCATATATACGTATATACAGCTATACAAGAATGCACCTATATGACAATATGGAAATATAGGAATACGGCAATAAAGATATGCCGCTATGTAGAAAAGGGGCAAGTACCCTATATCCAACAATGTGGGCAGTGTCTGCAAGTCTCTGCCCTTCCGCTTTTGGGAGCTTTTTCCTGTGGCATGCCGGAAGGTGAAAGCGACCCCGGCGGACAGGAACCGGCAATGTCTTGATATTTAGTCCCGAAGGGAGCCGGTTCATAATCAGGGTGTGGGGCGGTAAGCCCCACCGAAAAACACACACTCCCATACAATTAGATGTATAGGAGCGTGAAACTTCATAAAACAAATTTCAGTAAATCAATCAGTACAGACTTGAATACGGCTTTATCATATCCTTCCTTTTTCAGAAGAGCCAACATACGCTTTGAATAAGCATTGGCTTGTGTCTTGCTCATACCAAATTTGCTTTGCATCGGTCGGTTAGGGCGCATAGTCTGCACTTCGTAACTTTCTCGATAAATCGGAACATAAATTATCCGCTTAATGACTTCTATTCTTGGATACCTAAGCATAGTGTGTTATTTATAAATTAAAACAATTCTAATTGGCAGGGATTGAATGCCTCTTTGTAAGACTTAATCTTATTCATGGTCTCCTTAAGTTTTGGAAGAGCAGACGAACCTCTTGTTTCGAGTTCGCTGCCATCACCATCATTCGGGGCACCACCTTTGAATAGAATTTCGTCAATGACCCGTTGACAATTTTCCTCTATACGGTTTAAGGCTTCGGAAACAGCTTTTTTCTCGGTATTATAACCGCTTTTTAGCGTATCAACATAAGCTGCACCACTGCAACCGCCTTGCGTCCAAAAATTATAATGAAGTCCAAAATCCCATCGTCCGTTGTCTGATTGCGCTGTTGTAACTTTGAAGAAACAGACTTTGTTAGCCCAATCAATTTTAACATGCGGTGTCAAACACACATCGCAAATGTTGAAACAAAATTCTTTATATGTATGTACAACCTTTGGTGGATTCCCTTTCAAATAGTTACACCATTCCTTAAATGTAAATCTCTGACCTGTACACCGGCATTTATAGTGAATTTCTTTATTCATTTGTTTGATATTCATTTTATGAAACACATCCATTACCTTGTTTTATAGGGGATAAGCTGTTCAGCAATCTTGAAAATCCTACTTTTGAGTTGTTTTTATGCTGCGTTTACAAGTTCCAAAAGTTCCTCTTCAGACTTGACTTCTGTCCCGTTGTAATAAAAATGGGTATCAAGCGATCCGTTGATATAGCTGTCGAACATTTCTCGGCTGCAATCCATTGTGTCAACAAAGTAATAAACGACTTTAAGCCAAAGTATCTCCATGAGGCAATTTCTCACATTTGAGGTGTTGTAACCGGCCACCTCTATCGCTTCGTCCAAGTCTTCACCTGTCCAATCATAACCGAAGTTAGTTTTGAACTCATCTAACTGACTGTCCCAATTAGAAAAACCTAATGCTGCTAAAATCATTTCGTTGTTTGACATAATCTATTATTTTGAAGTTGTTATTTATTCTGGGCATCCCGATTCTCAACCTTTTTAGGTTTTTTCGTTTCTTCGACCCGAACTTTTTTTTATCATTCCGGTGTAACCGTCATCTCGAACCTTTTATGTGCAAGGTTAAATCGCAGGCGTTAAGGGAACCTAAGGCAAAGAATTGGCCGGTAAAAGTTTTCAGGAAACCGCAATCTATGATTTCGGAGGGTCATGAAAACTTTTCCGCCAATAGGGAGCATTCCGGTGTTTGCCGTGTTCCCTGCCTGCGATACTTTTGCAGAATAAAAGTCGATGGATGACTACAAGCGGACGAAAAGTGAGGTCGAAACCAGAAACGGAAATGGAAAGATAGATATACATCAAATAAATAACACAGGAAGAGACTTTTTGCAGTAGCCTATTGAATAAAAAAGACTACAAAGCGTAAGTATTAAAAAATCATAAACATAGGCACCATAAGCCCCGTGTTAAAATTATTTAATTAAAATAATAAGATCAATTATCTCATTAAGTAACAGATTATACATTTATGTACAACCATTTAACTTCACAGCAAAGATACGCAATTTCAACTTTTATTCAAAACGGATGGAGCAGGGCAAAGATAGCAGATTCGATAGGAGTTAATCATTCTACCGTTACTCGTGAAATCAACCGCAACAGCGGAGTCCGTGGAACTTATAATTGGGAGACTGCCCAGAAAAATGCCGACTATAGAAAGATACGAAGACCAGGCAACCGCGCCATTTCCCAAGAGATAAAGGATGAAGCAGTGCGGCTATTAGTGGAAGAACAGTGGTCTCCGGAACAGATTTCGGCAGTTTTAAAGGAACGGGGTATGTCAATATCTCATGAGACTATATACAAGATCATCCGCACAGACAAGAAGAATGGAGGGTCTTTGTATCTTTACTGTCGTCATAAACTTAAACACCGGGCACGTCCAGTAAGTGGCAGTGGATCAATTATTTGTAATAAGGTAAATATAAGCGCAAGACCGGAAGAAGCAGATGGTAGACGCTTTGGTGATTTCGAGATGGACACCATTGTAGGCAAAGGGAACCATGGAGCCATACTGACCCTTACTGAAAAAAGTACAGGCATGTTGTTTATGAGAAAGTTGAACAAAGGAAAAGAAGCCAAAGAATTGGCAAAGACGGTTGTTCGAATACTAATGCCATATAAAGCTTTCCTTAAATCAATAACGACTGATAACGGTTTGGAGTTTGCCTGTCATGAATACATTACAAAAAAATTGGGTGTTACGGTCTACTTCACCGATCCGTATTCATCATGGCAAAAAGGTTCGATTGAAAATCAGAACGGTCTTATCAGGCAATATATCCCCAAATCATCCACTTTTGAAAATATCAGTCATCAGTTTGTTACCAAAGTTGCTGACAAAATAAACCGTCGCCCAAGAGAAAAATTAAATTTTCGTACCCCTTTTGAGTGTTTTTACGAAAATATTCTTTAACTTTGCGAGCGGTGCATTTGCATGTTGAAACCGCCGCTATTGGTTCCCAAGTCTAATCCTAAAATTGTTTTCATTTTTTCTACTTTTTATTTGGATATCAATTATTAAGTTGCTATATTTGCATCAGAAATTTTCAAGCAAGTCACAATAAGGATTATTCCGTTGTGACAACAAAACAGAGCGGGGCAACTCGCTCTGTTTTGTTGTTTGCCCAAAATTACGAATTATGATTTGTTTTACAAAAGCTTTGGTCAACATTTTATAAAAATATATGTTTACAGGTACATATCATTCTCCTTTTGTCCAAGGAGAACCATACGTACCTGTAAACAAGTTATTATGTCCTCTATCCCCTATTTCGGCACGTTATTTGGCGGCCAGCACTTCCACTTCCACGAGCGCACCTTTGGGCAACTTCTTCACGGCTACGGCCGAACGGGCCGGGAATGGATGCGAGAAAAACTCGGCATACACTTCGTTCATGGCGGCGAAATCGTCCATGCTGTCGAGATAGACAGTGGTTTTCACTACGTGGGCAAGGTCGGTTCCGGCAGCTTTCAGAATGCTGGAAGCGTTGGTGAGAGCCTGCCGGGTCTGCTCTTTGACGCCTCCTTCAACAAAAGTCCCGGTCTTAGGATCCAATGGAATCTGCCCCGAGGCAAATACAAAACCATTTACTTCGATGGCCTGGCTATACGGTCCGATAGCTGCAGGCGCGTTGTCTGTGTGAATTGCTTGCATAAGTCTAATGTTCTATTTTAAGGATTGAATTGTTCAGTATCGTGATTCCTTTCTCTTCGAGTGCCCGGCGTATCTGGTCGATATGCTCCTGATTGCGGGTCTCCATCATCACCCGCAAGATGCAGGCATCCACTTTCTTGCGGTTGGCCGAGCGGTCGTGATGCACGCTGGTGATATTGCCGCCCAACTGGGCTATCACCGTGCATACCTCAACGAGTTTGCCGGGCTTGTCGTCGAGTTCCATTTCGAGGGCGCAAAGGCGACCTGTTTTGGCCAGTCCACGGTTGATCACGCGGTTGAGGATAGTCACATCGATATTGCCTCCGCTCACGACGCACACGGTTTTCTTGCCCTTCACGGGCAATTTATCAAACATCACGGCTGCCACACCGGCTGCTCCGGCTCCTTCGGCCACCATCTTCTCAGTTTCGATCAACCGCAGGATAGCTGCACTGATTTCGTCTTCACTCACAGTGACAAAGCCATCCACATATTTTGAACAAGCCTCGAAGGTCAACTGTCCGGGCTCTTTCACGGCGATGCCGTCGGCAATAGTCGACACGGAAGCCAGTTTTTCCAACCGATGTTGGTGGATGCTCTCCACCATACCGGCTGCTCCGGCTGCCTGCACACCATAGACCTTCACCCGCGGATTGAGGCTCTTGAGGGCAAAGGCCACCCCGGAGATGAGCCCGCCGCCCCCGACAGGGATGACGACCGCCTCCACATCGGGCAGCTGGTCGAGCAGTTCGAGCCCGATGGTGCCCTGTCCGGCTATCACATTCTCGTCGTCAAAGGGATGGACAAAGGTGTAACCGCACTCATCGCGCAGCCGGATGGCCTCGGCGTAGGCATCGTCGTAGACACCGGGCACGAGCTTCACCTCTGCTCCCAGGCGCTTCGTGGCTTCCACCTTGCTGATGGGAGCCCCCTCGGGCAGACAAATGAGACTCTTCACGCCCATTGCCGTGGCGGCAAGAGCCACCCCCTGAGCGTGGTTGCCGGCCGAACAGGCTATCACGCCCTTCTGCTTTTCGGCCTCCGAGAGTTGTGAAATCTTGTAGTAGGCACCGCGTATCTTGAACGACCCGGTCTTTTGCAGGCATTCGGGTTTAAGGTACACGTCAACATCGTCGTTGATTTTGCCTGCATGGATAAGCTCCGTCTTGCGCAAAACCTTGCCCAACACGTAGCGTGCTTTATAAAAATTGTCTAATTGCAACATGCTATCCGTTGTGTTACTGATGTTGCAAAAGTACAAATAAAAAACGAGCCCATGGTTTATTTGCCCAAGAATTTCGTCTCAAGATACTTAGCAAAAGTATCCCGATAGAGGTCACCAATGGGCAGATAGGCATCCTCGCCGAGTATCACCCGGTTTTTGTTCACCTCGGCTATCTTCTTCAGATTGATGATATAGGAACGGTGTATGCGCATGAACATGGCGGGCAGCCGCTCCTCCATCTTCTTCATCGAGAGCAGCACCACCAGAGGTTTCTGCCCTTCAAGATAGATTTTGAGATATTCGCTCATGCCCTCAATATAGCGTATGTCGCCGATATTCACCTTCAACACACGGTGTTCGGTTTTGAGAAAGAGCACATCATCGGCCTGTCCGTCGGGTATTGATGCTACGGGCCGGGTGCTGTTTTCCAGTTCATACTGCCGTTTCACCTTGTTGGCAGCCCGACGGAAGTCGTCGAGCGAAAAAGGTTTGAGCAGATAGTCCACAGCATCTACCTTGTAGCCCTCCACGGCATACTCGCTGTAGGCCGTGGTGAAAACCACCATCGGGGGCGCAGCAAGCGACTTCACGAAGTCCATGCCGTTGAGGTCGGGCATGTTGATGTCGCAGAAAATGGCGTCCACGGAGTCTTTTTCGAGCAGCTTGCGGGCCTCCAGCGCACTCTGGCACGCGCCCGCAAGTTCCAAAAAGCTCACCTTGCCGATGTAGGCAGTCAACTGCTGCAAAGCCAGCGGTTCGTCGTCGATGGCTAAAACTCTGATCATAAGCATAGCGGTCTTGGTGTTAGAAATGTGATCATGTGGCAATCGGGAGCTCCAACTTCACCGTGTAAGTATCTGTCCCGTCGTCGATGTCAAGGCGGTAGGTGTCGCCATAGATGAGGTCGAGCCGACGGCGCACATTGGTCAACCCCACCCCACCATGCTCGGCCGTACTCTCACGATGCTTGCTGTTGACGCACTCGAAGTGGAAACGGTCGCCATCCACCCTCATGCCGATAGTGATAAAACTCGGTTCCCGATAGCTCACCCCATGCTTGAAGGCATTTTCCACAAACGTGATGAGCAGCAGTGGCGGCAGCCCCCTGTCGGGCAATGAGACAGGAATGTCGGTATCTATCTTCACCTTGTCGGTGTAGCGCAGCTTCATCAGCGTGATGTAGTTGCGCAAGAATTCCACTTCCCGATGCAGCGGAATGAACGAATTGTTGCCTTCATAGAGCAGGTAGCGCATCATTTTCGACAGTTCCACGATAGTGGTCTTGGCCTTTTCCGGGTCGATGTCCACAAGGGCATGGATGTTGTTGAGCGTGTTCATGAAAAAGTGGGGGTTGATTTGATACTTCAGATACTCCAACTGTTGGTTGAGGTTTTCTTTCTCGAGCAGCCTCATCTCGGCACTTTCCTGCTCCGATCGGAAATAGAGTTTGATGCCGAGGTTCATGCCCAACAGCAGCACCAGCGTGATGGTGCTCACCAAGTCGCCCTCGCCGAAGAAGAGCGGAGGCCCCATGCGGTGGTCTTTCATCCTGTCACGCCCCGGTTCATGCAGTCTGTCCCCTTCGGGCATAGGTCTGTGGCGCATTCGTCCTTCCATCTCCATAGGGTGCATGGGACGACGGGGACGGTTGCTGCACTGATAGAAGGCGAACATCATCACCAGACAAAGTGTGGTGGCAAAATACATCGTCTTCCGATGCTTGTAGAGCAACAGGGGGGCAAGGACAAAGTTGTGGACAAGGAACATGACGAGATAGACGACGAAGAATTTCCATACATGAAACACCTCCATCCAACTGAATGCCTTGACCAATCCCGACTCCGCCTTGATGCACATGCTCAACAGCGGAGACAGAAAGAGAAGAAGCCAAAGTCCCAAATAGGTGATGTTTTCTCTGTTCAGGCGTAAAAATCTCTTCATAGGCCCATGATTTTCTTTTAAACGTTTGATTCGTGGAAATATTATACAAGCCAAGTGGGTTTGGCCGACTCTGCCCCCGGAGACCATTCCAAGAGAGATGGAGGAGCCGAAAGAGTGGAGGGGAAACGATATCTGCCTCGCTCAACAGAAGGGGCATCGTGCGGTGTGGCGGGAAAAAGGCAATGGTTTTATTTCTTGGGCACACCTGTCGGGCTCAAGCGATAAAACCATTGTCCTCATATTCCTTAGCTTCTCCATCTTCTCTTAAATCCAAGAGGTGGCTTTGCCCGTCTTTGCTATCTCCCGCCCGGGCGACCGCCTCCTCCGAAGCCTCCCATGCCCGTGGTGCTACCGGCCGAGGAATAAGGCGACGAGAGTGAGGAGATGGTGGCTGCCGATGTGCCGGTGCTGCTCACGGTGGCCCCGACGTAGAGTCCGTGCCAGTCGGTTCCGTTCACACTCGCTCCGGTGTAGACGGTGTAGCTGCCGCCTTTCGACAAACTGGGAGAAGTGAAGAGGATGCAGACATTGCCGTTATAGCTGCGCCCCATCGTCAAGGCGAGAAAGTTTGTCGAACCACTGTTCAGTGCCACCGTAGAGCCATTGGAGACACTTCCGCCATAGACAATGCTTGGTTGGGTGGACTGGCTCGACGGATAGGACGTGCCACCGCCGATGCCCACGAGCGTACCGCCGGTGACTATCACGCTGTAGCCCTCCTCCTCGTTGGCATCAATGCCACACTCGGGGCTGCTTGTGCCGTAGGCCACAGTCGTCCCGCCTTGTATGTAGAGGTTGCCATTGGCGTCGATACCGTCGTTGCCGAGGGCGTATGCGTAGATGTAGCCGCCTTTGATGTATAGATGGCTGGCCGAATTGAGCGCATCGTCGTAGGAATATACCTCAACGGAACCGCCCGTAACCGTCAGCGTGCTCTTGCTCTCGATGCCCTCGCTGCCCTCTCCGCCGGTGGCGCGCACCATCACGCTGCCGCCGTTGATGGCCAAAGCCCCGTCGGCCTTGATGCCTTTGGCTTTCGAGTCGAGGCTGCTGCTATAGGTATAGGTGGCCCCGGTGGTGATCACTTTCACCTCACCGTCGTTGATGGTCAGCGACTGGTCGGTGCTGATGCCCTTGCCTCCGGCTCCCGTACTCTTGCAGTAGAGGGCCCCACCATTCATCGTGAAGGTGGAGTCGGCTTTCACTCCGGCTGCCGCACTCACGTCGCTGTCGTCGCTGTCATATTCGCCTCCGCCTGTAGTGATGGCCGTCACGCGACCGCCATCCATCTGGAAATAGCCGTCGGTGGACAGTCCTTTGGCTGCCGTACCGGAGGTTTCGACATTCACCACACCGCCCTTGATGAGCAATCCGTCTTTGCTCTTGATGCCATTGCCCTTCGTGGCCTTAACATAGATGTTGGTGTTGGGCCTTATCATCACGTAGTCGTCGCTGGCGATGCCGGCCTTGGTGTTGGCACTCACCTTGATGTGCCCTTTGCCACTGAACAGCAATTCGCCTTCACTGAAGATAGTTCCCTTTTGGTCTTCGGTGCTCAAAGCGTATGAAGTACCGTCGGTGAATGAATTGTAGGTGCCGTCAGCGGCCACCACATAGCAGCGTTTGCCCACTTGTATGTTGATGGCCGGGCCATCGCTGTTGTTGATGCTCACACCGTTGAGTGTGAGTCGAAACTTCTTGTCACTGTCACCGGCGGCCATTTTGAACGACCCTTCGCTCGCCGTGCCACTGAGCACGTAGTTCACCCCCTTGGCCGTAGAAGTCACCGTGACATCGGCACCACTTACCGAGATGCTCACCCCATCTACACTTCCGCTCACCGTGGCCGTCGTTCCGCTATACACGATATTGATGGTGCTGGTGAAAGAGTTGTTCTCCACATAGTCTTCATTGTCGGAGGGAATCGTTTCGGTCTCCGACAAGGCTGTCGAATCCACCGCTATCGTGAAAGTGGTCAGGTCGCCGGCCGTGGTGGGCGTCGTGGTGGAGGAAGAACTGCCTCCGCCGGTCGGTGTGGTTGTGGTGGTAGAACCGTTCACATAGTCGTCTAAATCGCTCGTATCAGAGCAGGACACGGCCAAAAGGGCGGCCGATGCCCAAAAGAATGATTGCAAATAGATTTTCATATCGTGTCGTTTTAAATGCGTTAGACATCTTTATCATACGAATACAAAATTAACATTTGCAGCCATAACGGTCAAAAACATTCAACCAACGGCACGATATTTTCAACCAACCGGACCTGTCGTCACTCCTCTACCGGCTCCCAGCGCAGCACGGCCCCGTTTCTCCTTCCGGGGTCGGCCCCCTTGAAGTCGAGCGAATAGGGACTGCCAGTAGTGGGACTCTTACCTATATAAAAATGTGTACGGACGGACAAGAGCATAAACTCACGGTCGAGGAAATCCTGATACATGAACACCTCGGCTTTGTCGGCATCGGTCGTCATGCGCACATCGCCGGGAAGTCCCCAACCGGCCGACATCACGTAGCGGCCGTCGGCACACTGCAAGACCACCTTGCCTTGTCCCTTGTCCACCAACCGGAAACGGGTGAACAAGCCTTGGTTGTCGGCTCCGGTGTCGTAGAGCACGCCATGCTTCGTTGCCTCCATGGGTTTGTCCGTGGCCAGATTGACAATACGAATAGTCTTTCCGTAGGGGATGTTGCGGCTACGGTCGGCCTTCGGTTCGTCCACACGGAAGTTGTCAAACTCGGCATATCCGCCCTTCCTTCCCTTGTGGTTGAACGCAAAAAGTCCCATGCGGCTGCCCTGAAAGGTAACCAGTTGATAGCTGAGCGTCATCTCCCGGCCAAGGTCGGTGAAGGTCTTGCCGTCGAGCGAATAGGCATAGCGGCCGCGGTCGTTGTCGAAATCGCCGTTGAAGCGCAGCCAAATCCGGTCGCCCTTCAACTGCACGGGCATGTCGAGTGTGTCGTTGTCCACCTGTTGGAAGCATCTGAGCATGAGCCGTTTCCCGTCTTTCACGACACCCGCCCACGAACAAGGCACATTGATGTTGCCCAATCCGGCCACATCGCCGTCTTTCAAACGGCCCACGCGCAATTCCACCGTGGTCGTCGACTCGGGGCCTATGACACGCTGCGTGAGCGTGTTACGGGCCCACATCAGTTGCGTGGCGGGTAGGGCGTGGAGCCGCAACCGCCCTCCCGTGAGCTGCCATTCGCTGTCGTCGGGGTTATGGTTCCACTGCCAGATGCGCCCCAACCGCGGCCCGTTGAAATCTTCGTTGCGCTCGTATGGGGCGCGCAGGGGCTGTCCCTGCACGGGCTTCGTCCACGTGCGGGGTGCCCGTCCGAGGTTGCCCTCCAGCCCTACCATCGGCCACCCGTCTTTCCACGTCACGGGCATGAGATCCACCGTGCGACCGATGGAGTGGAAATCCTGCATGAGCAGGGCCCACCACTGTCCGTCGGGCGTGGAGACGATGCCCCCCTGATGGGCGTTGCTGCAGCCGGTGGCATCGGTCAGTGCCGGCTCTATGCGGAAGGGGTGGCCGTCGTTGACGATGCGCCCCTGCCAGCGGGTCATGGGCGCAGGATGATAACCATAGGTTTCGTCGGCTGTTATCGTGATGGTCTCGTAAGGCCCCCAAATGCTTCGCGAGCGACTGCAAAGCGTCCGGCCATTCGGAGCGTAGTCGGTGGAAATCAGATAGTACCACCCATCGATCTTATACACATGATGGCCCTCGCCCACCCCTGTGCCCTCGGGAATGATGGTGCGCTCAGTTTCGTATATCGGTTCGGAGAGGTCGTCTTTCAACTGCACGCACTTCACCTCACCATAACCATGGATCGCATAGATTTTGTCATCGTCGTCGAAGAGCACGCCGAGGTCGTAGATGCGGCCTTTCATGTTGATGTGCTTCCAAGGACCGCGCGCATCGTCGGCCACATACACCTGAAGTCCCTTGCCGTTGATGTTGCTGAACACATAAAACTTGCCTTTGTGCCAACGTATGCAGGGTGCCCAAATACCCTGTCCGTAGACTTCCTTGCCGTCGCTGAGGGAGAAAGCGGGGTCGGGAAAGTCGAAACGATCGAAGCAATAGCTCCACTGTTCCCAGTTCACAAGGTCTTTAGAGTGGAGTATATTCACGCCCGGCACGGTGTGCATCGTGGTTCCGGCCATATAATAGTCGTCGCCTACGCGCAGGATGTCGGGGTCAGAGAATTCATCGTAGAAAAGCGGATTGGTGAAGGTGCCGTTGCCGTTATCGGCTGTCCACGACCGTTGTGGGGACAAAGACTGTGCTTTCGCATGGACTGGAGAAGCCACAAGCAACAACGTGGCAATCAAAAGTTTACAGGTGTTCTTGTTCATTGTTTTGTTGATATTAGGTCTGCTGCACTCGCAGCATTAAATGGCGAGATTACGATATGTCGGCAAAGATAGTGTAAATTCTACACACTACCAAATAAAAGACGGGGAAAGACAAGGAAAATCAGGCGTGTCTACCTTCCCTAAGACAGACGAGGGGACAGTCGGTGCTTGGCGGGGAGAAATCCGGACGACAACTGTCAAACTATTTGTTCGTTTTCGGCTTCTCATATTGCGATATTTGCAACCAACAACCTGCTCGGTGCAAATAAGCGATTTTGAAGATGTTTTCAATATGCTGATAATCAGCCGTTTGAATTTTACTGACACATATTAATGGCCGGAAACGAGCCTGAAAGGGCCAGAACGGGCTTGAAAAAGGGCCACAGTTGCGCTGCAACTGTGGCCCTTTCAGCGTTCAAGTGTGGCTCTTTCGCAAGTTCGGAAAGCCGGAATGAGAGAAGAAGAGGACTTTTCCGATAGTTTAAGACCGGCCTCCCACCCTGGTTGGAGAATTTCTGCGGATGCGTTTTTGTTGATATTATTCGCCACCATCCGACAACTAGCAAAGACTGTTTTTAGGGATATGTGAGTATTTACTTCTCCCCTTTTTACCATTACCGCGTGAGACTGAACTTCACACTGAGCCCGAAGTCTTGTGTGGTGGTGGGATAGCTGCTGGAGGAGAGAAGCGGCGTGTTGGTCTGACGGTCGTAGTAGAAGCTCATCGTGAGCAAGCGCGAGAGCGTGTAGTCGGCCATGAAACTCAGTTTGAAGGCCGTGTTACCGCTGCTGGCAGCACTGGTGAGCGAGGCAATGTCGCGGGTGATGGCCGCTTGTCGGCGATAGCTCAGGTCGAGACGCATGTTGAGATTGTGGTTGGAGGTGCCCGAAGCGTTGCGTGAGTTGTTCTGCGCCCCGTTACGGTTGTCGGCATTTCGCGACTTGGCATTGCTCTTGGCCCGTCGCGGACGGGGGCCCCAGCCCAGCAGATTGGCCAGACTGAAGTCGTTGATGCGATAGCCCATGCCCACTACCCAGTCGTTGCTGAAGGCCTCATTGACCTGTATGCTCGTCATGCTCAGACTGAGCACGCGTGTCTGCCGATACTCCAACTTGGCCGTGAGATTGTTCTCAAATGTCATATCCACACCGAGCAAGGGAGAGAAAGCCTCGTTGACACTCACCTGAGAGATGTTGTACATGCTGCTCGGAATGGGCGTTCCCTCCGTATTGTTCACGAAGCCGAGTCCGTTCATCACTTCTTGGAAAGTGCTGTAACTGTTGTAGGAGCCCACGGCATAGATGCTCCTGTAGGCATGGTTGATGTTGAAGCTCTTGAACACATCGCGGAACCACGGGAGTTTTCCGAATCCGCTGTAGCGCAGCGACCAGTTGGGCAGCAGGCGCGTCAGCGCAGGGAAGATGCTCAGGCCGTTGCCACCGCTGCTCGTGTAGGCAGAAAGGAATGCCGGAATCATCACGTCGCCCGAGTAGGTATTCACTCCACCATTGGCGGCATCGAACTCCTGACCGGCGTAGGCCGTGCCTTGCGGATAGCGCAAACCTCGGTATTGGTCTTCCACCCGGTCTCGGAAAGAGGGCAACGAAGCTACAAACTCCTCAAAGTTCTTACTGCGATAGCCGTTGCCGGCATTGCCAATACTCTCGAAAGCCCCCTTGAGTGAGATAGTGGTCATGGTGAAAGTGCCGCTCTGCGTGGTGGGCACTCCCTCGTACATATATTGTATGCTTTTGGCACGGCTCTCGGTGCGGCTGGCGTTGAGGTCTATCTTAAGATTTTTGATGGGTTCGAGCGTCATGCGCAGTTGCAGGTCTACGGTCTTGTTGGTCGTAGCCGGTGTGGCAACAGAGTCGTTGAGGAGCAGCCAGTTGTGCTCCCGCGCCTTACCGATGTAGTCATCGCCCGTCAGTCCGAAAGCAAAGTCGAGGCCCGGTGATAGCACAGAACCCTTTCTCTGGCCGAACACGTTGCCCACTTCGGGCAGGAATCCGGGCAGCGACATGGCATATTGGTTGCGATAGGCGACACTCACGTTGCGCACCATCATCAGTACCCGGGCTACCGACTGGGCCGTCTTGTACCATGTCTTGTTCTCGAGCGGCTCTTTCGGCGTGACAGTGAGTTTCACATGCGTGGCCGAATCCACCTTGGAGCGGATACGGATGCGGTTGCGGTCGAGCTTGCGGTAGTTCAACTGGTAGGCCTTACCGTCTTGCGTCTTGGCCGAAAGGATGAACCGGCGGGTGTTCTTGCCGTGGCTGATGATAAATGTTGTGTCGGGCATGAGGGTGATTTCCCGCTCATAACTGCGCTGGTTTTTGGGCAGTTCCTTCTTCTGTTCGGCAGCCTTCCGGTCTTGGGCCATCGGTCTGCCGTCGGCCCCCGTGCCTCCTTCCTTAGCTTTCATCGCCTGTTCGCGCAGTTCCTCCTCCCGCCTTTTGCGTTCCTCGGCCCGTTTGCGTTCGCGCTCCTGCTTCTCGCGTTGCAGTTGCGAGCGGCTCTTCTCTCGGTTGAAACGGTCGTTGGCCGCCTTGAGGAAGGGAATGTGATTGTAGAGCTTCTCCATGTTGAACGTGCCGTTGATGCTCAACTCGCGGTTGTTCATGATGGTGTTGCCCAACGAGGTGCCATTGTCCAGCGAAGTGCCCCGGTTCCAGTTGTAGGTGGCATTGTAGTTGGCATCGGCGTTCATCCAGTCGAAAATGGGGATGAGATTGAGCGGCGACTGGTAGGAAAGCGTGAAAGTCTGGTTGTAGGTGAGCGGTCGGCCCATGTGCCTGATGCTCTGCGTCACCGAATCTTTCCAAGCCGAATAGCGGTCGGGGTAAAGGTCTTTATTCACCGGCGTATAGGGTTCTTCTATCTCGGCATTGGTAGCACTTTGAAAACTTGTATGCAGGTTGCGAGTGAAATCCCATCGCAAGGCAAACTGCCGGTTCCACAAGAAACTCTGATCCCATGTCAGAGGAAGTCCTGCGCTTTCTATCGCCTCCATGTCACGTTCCTGCAATTCGTGGTAGTGGCGGGTCATCTCGGTGTTGAACGACAGGTTTTGAGGCAACCAGTTGAGACCGAAACGCTTGAGTATGTCGAGCCACTTCGACTTGTTCTTGATGCCCTTGAAAGGCTCCCAAGGTTTGTAGACGGGTGTCCAGTTGTAGTCAAGTGCCCCCCGCCAGTTGTCTTCTTTCTCGTAGACGGTGGTCTGTCCGGTAGTGTACTCGTGTGAATGACTGTAAGAGAAGGAGAAATTGGCGGGGTCGTAGGGCATGGGATGACGCTTGGTGGCGATGCCCACGCGAGCGTTGGACACGGCGAAATTGGTGATCGTGTGTTTGGTCACGGCTATGCTCTCGATGGAGTCGCGTTCCTGTCGCGACGATGCGGCGTCGAGCGCATCCTTCAGTTCCAAGTCGGTGTCGAGCGGATTGTATTTGGGCGAAATCTTGTCTTTCGTCACACTGTAGTACAGGGGGATGGTCACCTTGGCCTTGTCGGGGAAGAACTTGCCCATCTCGAAACTGGACGTGACAGAACAGCTGCCTGAGTTGTCGGTCGTGCGCTCGCCCACGCTCTGTTCCAATCCGCCGAATCCTTCGGTGACATAGCGTCCCAAGACATTCACAGTGCCGAAGTCAGAGAGCTGCACATTGAGGTTTCCGTTGGCCGCCCAGCCACCGTTGTTGTTGAATTCGAGCAGACGCAGCTCGTTCACCCACACCTCGCCGCTCTTGGCCTCACTGCTGTTGTTGCGTATTCCGATGACCATCGTCTTCACCTCGCCCAGTGTCGGGTTGCCCATGATGGTCACCTTGTTGGCCGGTTTGTCAGCATCGTAGGTGCTGTAAGCATAGTTGTAGGAGGCTTGCCCCAGTCCTTTGGCTCGGTTGCGGGCCTTCTTCAACGAGGTGAAAACGGTCAGTGGGACATTGAGCATATTCTCTTCGGGCCACACCAATTCCCTCTCCGCACGACTGTACTTGTCGTATTTTCTGGGGGCGGTGAGCTTCAATGGCACCTCGTATTCGTAGTAGTTGCTCTTGTAGTCGCTGCCCAAACGGATGAACACACTCAACTGGTTGTCCTGCAAGTCGGTCGTGTTTGGCTCCATGGCGTTGGCATGCACGAACATTTGCAGACGCTTGTAGCGGCGCAAGTCGAGCGTGGTGTTCTTGTAAGCAGCCTTGGCCTCGCCCGTTGCCAGATTCTTCACCACCATGTTCAGAGCCTGTTCGTTAGCCTCTGTGAGCTGGGGTTGGGTCGGATCTTGCTCGCGGCTGATACCCGGAGGCAGCACATAGTTGACCGGTGTCTTGTCGCTGTTTTCCTCTATATTCACCGCACTCATTTCCAGTGTTCCCGCACCTTGGGTGCCCCCGATGTTCTGCTGGTATTGCCGCCATTCCCCTCTCACAAGGTCGAGGTTGGCAAAGCGCATCACGATGGGCTTTTTGAAACCCGTGAGGAACATGCGCATGAAGCGGATGGAGGTGAAGTCGCTGATGCCGCCCACGCGCTTCTCGTATTCAGAGAGGGGTATGCGGAACTGATACCAAGTGGCATGACCGGGCGTTCCGTTGCGCAGGGTGCGGTTCACTTCACGCTTGTCCACGATGTAGTTGTGCCCCACCACGAGGTCTTCGGGGCGTATGCTAATCTTATACTGGTAGTATTTTTCGTATTCGTTGAGCGTGTAGTCTTGGTTGATGTCTTCCACATCAGGCGTCGTCTTATACGATGTATCGTAGCCCTCAGTGCGCGATTCTGTGTCCGGAGAGTTGCCCTGCGGGTTGTTGATGTACTTGTAGCGTTGCAGGATGGAAGCCTGTATGCGATCCCAGTCAGTGCCGCGGTAGTAGTGGTAGTTGTCGTTGGCGGGGTCGGCAAAGATGCTGTCGTAAACGGCTTGGTTTACTTTGCCTTGTATCTGCGAAAGGAAATTCTGGTAGGGGGCAAAGGTTCGCTCCTGCTCGTCGGTGAGTCCGTTGAATCCAACGTCCTGCAAGGCCCGGCTTCCCTTGGTGGTAGCGAAGGCATAGGTGACTGTCGACGAATTGGGAATGCGCCCCCATTGCGTGGTGGTCCAGTTCTCCGAACCGTCTACGGGCATCCCACTCTCATAGAACTTCTTGCCGTCGCGCAAGATGTCTTCGCTCACTTCGCCCAGATTGATGTAAAAGTCACCGCCATATTGGTTGGCATCGGCCTTGCTGTTGGAGTAGATAAAAGGGTCGAGCATCCAAAACTCGATATACTCGATGTTGGCTGCTTCAAAGTCGTTAGTGTCCAGTTTGCGCATCATGCCTCCCCAGTGCCGGGCCGGATTACGCAAGGTGCCGTCGGCGTTGAGGTCGGGATTGAAGTTGTAGGGGCCCCGCTCGTCAGGGTAGTAAGCCAAGTCGAGCACTTGCAGGGTGCTGGTTGCCCCGGTGTAGTTGCTTTGGTTGCGTGTGGGATAGAGGTCGTGTACATACCATTCCCTCACATAGTAGTTGCTCAGCTGGTCCAAGTCGCTCTTGATGTGCCCCGGGGTGAGCGAACTGCTGCGACGGGTGAACAGCGGATCGACATTATACCAAGCCAGCCGACTGCGGTTGAAGCCGCTCGTGAGCCCGGTCTTGTCGCTGTATTCGGCAAAAGTGGAAGGCACACCCGAAATGATCCACGAAGTGGGTGACGACACATCGATGGTGTTTTTGGTGCCCTCAAAGTCATCAATGTAGGAAGCCTTGTCCTGCGTTCCGGCAGCCTGACCGGCCAGCAGTTGTGCAAACTCGCCCGTGAATGATATTTGCGAGGGCTGTGTGAGATGGAGGAAAGGAATCTTGTCGAGCACATTGGTGAGCCATTGACTCTCCTTTTTCCAGTTGATATTCACGCCCCAAAGGGTGTTGTTGAGCGGTTCCGCCCCCATTGCCACCTTGGTGGTGAGTGCCTGTTCGGAGAGGTGCTGTACCGTTCCGCTCAACTGTAGGTTTTTGGAGAAGTCGTATGCCCAGTTGAGACCGAACATCGTCTTACGCATCTGCCCATAGTCGGTGTTCGATTCGAGCGACACGTTGACCGCCGTCCCGGCATCAATGATGCTTTGGTTGAGGATTGTCACCTCGCCGGCCGAATAGTCTACGCTGTAGTCGGAGCCTTCCGTGAGCGTCATGCCGCCCGCCGTAACGCGCACCGAACCTTGTGGCACGTTGTAGGCTCCCAGCGAGATGACATTGGCCGAGGTGCCTTTGAACTGTCCCATGAGCATATACTTGTCCTTTTCGGCCATCTGCTTGGCTACGGTCTTGGTGGAATCATAGAGTTCGGTGAACGCATACTTCCGCGCATTGGCCTCCGGCACACCCTTACTCCGCAGGAAGTCGTACATGTAGCGGCCGAAGGGTTCGGCTTCGGGAAAGAATACACGGCCATTACTCACGGTGTATCCCTCCACGAAATCGAAGTAGCCGTTGGGGTGGGCCTTGTTGTTATTGTCAAGCCGGTCGGCCCCCAAGTCTTTGATAATGGACTGGTTTTTCACCTGTGGCTCGGGAATGTAGGTGAGATAGACGCCCGTGGTGTCGCTCTGATATTTCACATCGAGGCGGAATTTGGTCTTCTCCACCGTCGAAGCAAGGTAATACACGTTTTTCATCATGAGCCTCCAGTTGCCTTGCCGGGGATTGCTGCTCGTGTTCTTGAGCGACTTCACGATGAGTGTCTGGTCGGCATTGGTATTGTCACCGGCAAACTCGCCCACTTGGTAGGAGCGTCCGCCGTAGGTGTATTCGTAGGCTATGGCCAGCACCTGGTCGGTCTGGAGGGTGGAACGGAGCGACACGTAGCCCAATGCCGTGTTGACGGTGTACTCGGAAGGTTCAAGTTTGCGTGCGCTTTCAAGTTTTTCAAAGTCGGTCCCGCCCACAAGTCCTATCCCTTCGAGCGTGGTTGAAACCTGATCGATGTCTCGCACCCCTGCCCCCAAGCCGCTCACAGTAGCATATTCCGAGTTGGCGGCATTCGACGGCACGGGGGTTGCCCCGCCGCCCCACATCGGATTGCTCACGTCACGGTTTTCTCCGAGGTCGGTCAAGGCGACGATGCTACGCGTGTTGCTCGTGATTCCGGTCTTGTTGGTCACCCAAATCTCCACCCGGTTGATGGTGATGCCGGTGGTGATGTTGGGCAGTGTCTTCATCGCCCCGTCGTAGATGGAGCGGAAGTGCTGCGAAAGGAAGAAGTGACGGTTTTCCTCATAGTCGGCCGCATCAATCTCAAAAGGCGTGAGCTGCACTCCTCCCTTCGACGAGACACTCTTCGACGAGCTCTTTTTCTGCGAAGCCACCATCTGTAGTTTGAGACGACCGAACTGCATGTCGGTGCGGAGGCCAAAGAGCGAGGAAGCCCCATTGACGAGTGACGAGTTGGAAGGAAACGACACATTGCCCGCTTCCACGAGCTTGATGATTTCGTCTTCCTTTCCTTCATATTTCAGTTTGAGATTTTGTGCGTCGAAATCAAAAGTGGCATCGGTGTTGTAATTGAGGTTCATGTTCACCTTGTCGCCCACCTTTCCGTTCACGTTGAGATTGAATTTCTCATCGAAATCAACAGTTGTCGTCTTACGGCTGCGCACGGGAAGCGACGGGTTGTCAATGTTCTTCAGTGTGGCTCCAAACTTCAGTTCGGCTGTTCCCTGCGTGCGTACACGCACACCGCCGGGGCCGAATATCTTCTCAGCCGGCCCGAGATCGAAGTGCATGTCGGTGAAGTCAAACTTCTCCTTGCCTTTTTTTTCAAAAATAGATGAGTTTTGTTCGCGGAAGTAGGCATTCCACTCGTTACGTCCGCTCCACGCCCGATACTCTTCCGGTGTCATCATGATAGGGGCCGACACCCACGTGTCGCCTATCTTGTTACCAATGATGTAGCGGTTGGTGGTGTCGTTGTATTCCACCGTCTGCTTCATGTTGTCGGGCCGTTGCAGGTCAAGGGCATTCCGATGCAAGTCACCGAAGATGACGGGAGTGGTGCGCTGTATTTTCCAGCGCGTGTTGAGCAGCGAGTCGGGGATGGTGTCTTCGTCTACAAGGATAGGCTGCACGGCTGGCGATGGTTTCCGGTCGTCGGGTGTCTGCCGGGCAGATGCGGGCGGCGACAGTCTGCGCTGCGCATTGCCGAGCGGCAGCCCGCGCCTGCCTCTGTTGTCCTGAAGATAAGGCACGGCAAGCGTATAGCCGGCGGCCGAAGCCAGCAGCAATCCCATCAAGAGCGTATGCAGCGAGTCTTTTATCTTCATCTTGCCTATTCCGAAAGCAGCTCTTTGTCGCTATTTGATTCTCTTCAAAGCCTCTTTCACCACCATTTCCACAGCCATGTCGGGCTGTTCCTGCAAGATGGCCACCACCACTTTCTGTGATGGGGCAGGAGAAAAGCCCAGCATGGTGAGCGCACTCACCGCCTCGTCGCGTGTGGCATTGTCCACCGGCATGGAAGGCAGTCCTCCGCTTGCCGGCAGTTCGTCAGCTATACCGAGCGAAATAATTTTGTCTTTCAAGTCAACGATGATGCGCTGGGCCGTTTTCAGTCCTATGCCTTTCACACTTTTGAGCATCTTGTCGTTGCCCGTGGAGATGACTCCACATAGTTCCTTGGCACTCATGGCCGAGAGTATCATGCGTGCCGTGTTGGCACCCACGCCCGACACGGTGATGAGCAGACGGTAGAGTGAGCGTTCCTGCTTGGAGAAAAAGCCATAGAGTGTGAACGCATCGTCGCGCCCGCCGGTGGTGAGAGCCTCGTGCACATAGAGTTTTGTCTCTTTCTTTCCTTGTATGGCGGTATAGGTGTTGAGCGAGATGTTGAGCGCATAGCCCACTCCTGCCGCCTCAATCACAGCCAAGGCAGGCGTCAACTCGGTCAGTTCGCCTTTGATATATTCAATCATTCGTTTTCTGTCATTTGTATTTATACCTTAATTATAACGCGACTTTGGGTGGGATATTGTATCGGCGAGGAGTTAAGGAGTGAAAGGGAGTCCTCCCTCAACATCTAAATCTCTCCCTCCTTCTTTTTGCTACCGAAGTGTGATAAAAAGTATTAAATAGCCATGTTTTTCGTGGAAAAACCGTACATTTGCGGCCAACAGATTGTTACGATTGGAACTATACAAGATAAGCTTATGAAGAAAATTAGAGCAGCCGTAGTCGGTTACGGCAACATCGGACAGTACACGGTCGAGGCTCTTGAAGCCGCCCCCGATTTTGAAATTGCAGGCATCGTGCGCCGCCGGGGCGCACAGGACAAGCCCGCCCGGCTCGCCGCGTATGAAGTGGTAGACGACATTGCCCGGCTGAAAGATGTGGATGTGGCCATTCTTGCCGCCCCCACGCGCAGTTGTCCCGAATATGCAGAGAAGATAACGGCCCTCGGCATCAACACCGTTGACAGCTATGACATCCATACCGGCATCCTCGACTATCGGGCCAAGCAGATGGAAAACAACCGGAAGACCCACACCGTGAGTGTCATTTCGGCCGGATGGGATCCGGGGTCCGACTCCGTGGTGCGTGTGCTCATGGAGAGTCTGGCACCCAAAGGACTCAGCTACACCAACTTCGGTCCCGGTATGTCGATGGGACACAGCGTGTGCGTGCGCAGCAAGGAGGGGGTGAAAAACGCCCTCTCGGTCACTATCCCGTTGGGTGAGGGCATCCATCGCCGCATGGTCTATGTGGAGTTGGAAGACGGTGCCAAACTCGAAGACGTGACAGCTGCCATCAAGGCCGACCCCTACTTTGCCCACGACGAGACTCATGTGTTTGCCGTGGCATCGGTCGATGACGTGCGCGACATGGGCCATGGGGTGCATCTCGTGCGCAAGGGTGTGAGCGGAAAGACGCAGAACCAGCGTTTCGAGTTCAATATGAGCATCAACAATCCCGCCCTCACGGCCCAAGTGCTGGTCAATGTGGCCCGCGCCTCGATGCGCTTGCAACCGGGGTGCTACACCATGCCGGAAATTCCGGTCATCGACCTGTTGCCCGGCACGCGCGAAGAGGTGGTCGCCACACTCGTATAAGCGTTTATGGAAGGCCTTGCAAAGGCTGTAAAAAATACAAAAAAGAATTAAAATAGGGGAAGCGTCGCAGGATGTTTCCCCTATTTTGTCTACATTTGCATCTTGATTTGACAAGTGATTTTCAATTTTAACAGATATAACCAAATGAAAGGTATCAAGTATTTGGCCGCTGCAAGCATGGTGGCCGCAGCCGTGGTTTTCATGAGTGCAAGCGACAGCAGCATCTCTCAAAGTGGCGACACCACCGTGGTCAACACCACGCTTATAGGCAAGAACATTCGCGGATTTAAGGGACAAACTCCCGTGAAGATATTCATCAAGGACAACAAGGTGATGAAAGTGGAGGCTCTTGACAACAAGGAGACTCCGAAATTCTTCAACCGCGCCAAGGCCGTTCTTGCCGAGTTCAACGGCAAGAGCGTGAGCAAGGCCGGCAATATGAAAGTAGACGGCGTGAGCGGAGCCACCTACTCGTCGAAAGCCCTCATCGAAAACGTGCAGACGGGCTTGAAGTATTATAAAGAGCAAGCTAAGAAATAAAGATTATAAAGCAAGGAAGTAAAGAGGTAAAGGGGTAGAGATACAAAATCCATACGGCCTTTTACCTCTTCTTTTTTACCTTTTCTCGTGCTATAGTACGAACTATTAGAGATTTCGAAAAAGGCTTACATGCCGTTTTTCCGTGCCCGTTTTCCCGGCCCATCTCATTCCTCTCTTTTGCCCAATCCGCCTCATCAATTTTCTCTCTTGGCCCAAACGACATTGCAAAATGGCCACACTTAGAAGCTCATTCGGCCCCTTCCGCAATGTCATTTGGGCCGAATGACAACTCCTCAGTAGGGTGGAAAAGCCCCCTTTCGGGGGTTGGGGGTCTTCTCAGGGGAGTTTGGGGCTGTCAGAGTGGGGAAGTTTTAAAAAAAGGGAAACACCGAAGTGCTTCCCTTGCCAATGCAAAGATACGCATTTTTAGAACCAAATGCAAATGCGCAGTTAATATTGTTGACAAATATTTATGGTTAGGTTGACTTTCCGGCCGACCGTCAGTCGTCTGTCCCGAAGAGTGGGTCTTCGGGCATCACCATCACCGGCTTCTGCTCATATTCCTTGAGCAGCCGGGCAGGCACATACTTATTGTCTACCACCAACCGGAACATGTATTCGTTGAACCAGTTATCGGTCATCACCAAGTAGCCGTTCTGCCCGTAGGTGGGCCCCCAACTGTTTTCCACCTTCCACTTCAGCGGCTTTCCCTGTTCGTCGAGATCAACAGCCGTGAGCGTCATGGCGTGGGTGGAACCACTGTCGAAAGTGCTGATGCGATCGGCCTTGTTCATGGGGAATGTGGTCGCAAACAGACTGCCGTAGTCGTAGTTGTCGAGAGCCATATAGCCACGCTTGCGGTCGAGCTGTTTGCCCACATCGTAGGAACTGTACATCTTGCGCCCGTCCTTGAGGCTGGCGATGGCCATGGCGGCAATCTCCTCCATGGGCAGATTGAGATATTTCCAGTTGTGGCCATCGTAGGTGTGCCGGTCGAAATCCACCTCATAGGTTTTGTGATAGGCCCTCCGTGGGTCGTTCATCACCATAATGAACGTGCCGTTGAGCCGTCCGCCCACCGTCTCGCGGTAGAAGTCGAGCGGCGTGTAGGTCTTCGCCGGTCCCACGGGCTTACCGTCCTTGCCTGTGAAAGCATACTTGAACTCCTTCACAGGCTCGCCCAATGTGAGGGCGAGGATATGATAGATGGTGCCCAGCATCTCCGTCTTGCGGGCCTGCACGGCCTTAGTCCCTTTGCCGGCCGCCACCATGCGGCGCAGTTCGAGTCCGTATTCACGCAACTTCGACGCCAGCAAAGCCCGTACACGCGCAGTGTTTTCGCTCGAGTAGGTCTCGGGCATCACACTCATGGGCACCAATCCGTATTTCTCGACAAGGTCGGCCACGCCGCAGAAGGTGCCCCCGTCGCCAATGGGGTTTTTGAAGAAAAACTGCACGCGCGTATCATCCATGGGCTTCGCCGCACAGTCGATGACTCCCTGCAACATCAAGTTGGCCTTTTCCAGTTGGTCGTAGAAGAAAAGATAGGCTTGCGAAAACTCCACCTTCAGCGAGTCGCCGTGCTCCCGGGCGAAGTTGGCCCGCAGCACGTTGAATCCCGAAAACATCCAGCAGCGGCCCGAACTCTGCTGGTCGTGGATGCTCTGCTTGGGTGTCTCCACGCTGAAGTAGGTGTCCGCGGGTCCCGGCTTGGCATAGTTGCGGGCCAAGTCGTCTATCTTGTTGGCCGCGATGGCGTTGAAGAGAGCCTTGTCGGCAGCCGCAGACGGTTGCAGTCGGGCGATGCGTTGCAGCATGTCGGCAGACAGACCGCCTCCGGAGGTTTGCGAAAGGGCCGGCATAGCCGTCAGAAGCGACATGCCGAGGAGGATTGCTTTTGTGTTCATGAGTTTAATATTAGTTTTGATTTGCTTGCAAAGATAAGAAATTTAATGTACCTTTGCAAAGTTATTCATTACTAAAAATAATGGAAAAAAAGAATTTGGGACTGCTTAAGGAAATCAGATTTCCGGCCGATTTGCGGCAACTTGCCGTCGGCCAACTGCCCGAGGTGTGCAAGGAATTGCGCGAAGACATCATCGATGAGGTGTCGGTCAATCCCGGCCATTTTGCCTCTTCGCTCGGTGTGGTGGAAATCACCGTAGCCCTACATTATGTATATAATACCCCCGACGACCGCATCGTGTGGGACGTGGGCCATCAGGCCTACGGGCACAAGATACTCACCGGGCGGCGCGAGCAGTTCTGCACCAACCGCAAGCTGCATGGCATCTGCCCCTTTCCCACGCCCATGGAAAGCGAATACGACACGTTCACCTGCGGCCATGCCTCCAACTCCATTTCGGCGGCTTTGGGCATGGCCGTTGCTGCACAGCGCGAAGGGCGGGCAGGCGACCGCCCGGCAGCATCCGGAAGCAGCGGGCCGAGGCATGTGGTGGCCGTGATAGGCGACGGGGCCATGAGTGGCGGGCTCGCCTTTGAGGGGCTCAACAACGTGTCATCCACACCCAACGACCTGCTCATCATCCTCAACGACAACGACATGTCCATCGACAGGGCTGTGGGGGGGATGGAAAAATATCTGCTCAACCTCGACACCAACGAAACCTACAACCGCCTGCGCTTCAAAGCCTCACGGTGGTTATACGCCAAGGGGTATCTCAATGAGGAGCGCCGTAAAGGCATCCTACGACTGAACAACGCCCTGAAGTCGGCCATCAGCCACCAGCAGAACATCTTCGAGGGCATGAACATACGCTATTTCGGACCGTTCGACGGCCACGATGTGAAGAACATTGTGCGTGTGCTTCGCCAGCTCAAAGACATGAAAGGCCCCAAACTTCTGCACCTGCACACCAAGAAAGGTAAGGGTTACAAGCCTGCTGAGGCTGCAGCCACCATCTGGCATGCACCGGGCAAGTTCGACCCCGAGACCGGCGAGCGTATCGTGGACGACACCAGCAACCGGCCGCCCAAATACCAAGATGTGTTTGGGGAAACGCTGCTCGAACTGGCTCGCAGCAATCCGAAAATCGTGGGGGTGACGCCTGCCATGCCCACGGGATGCTCGATGAACATACTGGCCAAGGAGATGCCCGACCGCATGTTTGATGTGGGCATCGCTGAAGGCCATGCCGTGACCTTTTCGGGAGGCATGGCCAAAGACGGATTGCAGCCTTTCTGCAACATCTACAGTGCCTTCTCGCAACGCGCCTACGACAACATCATCCACGACTTGGCCATCCTCAACCTGCCCGTTGTGCTCTGTCTCGACCGTGCCGGCATCGTGGGCGAAGACGGCCCCACCCATCACGGGGCCTTCGACATGGCTGCCTTGCGCCCTATCCCCAATCTGACCATTGCCTCGCCTATGGATGAGCACGAGCTGCGACGGCTCATGTACACAGCCCAGCTGCCCGACAAGGGCACTTTCGTGATACGCTATCCGCGCGGCCGCGGAGTGCTCACCGACTGGCGTTGCAAGCTGGAGGAAGTGCAGGTGGGCACCGGTCGCCGGCTGCACGAGGGGCGCGATGTGGCCGTGTTGACCATCGGGCCCATAGGCAACGACGTGAAAAAAATAATCGAAGAGCTGGAAAGCATCCCCGACACATCATTATCACCTACCAGCCAACACCTATCATCCTCCATCGCCCATTATGACATGCGCTTCCTCAAGCCGCTCGACGACCTGCTGCTGAGTGAGGTGGCCGCCAATTTCAACCGCATCGTCACCATCGAAGACGGCACGCGCAAAGGCGGACTCGGTTCGGCGGTGCTCGAATGGATGAACGACAACGGCTTCCACCCTGAAATCACGCGTCTGGGAATGCCCGACGAGTTTGTCGAGCACGGCACTGTGGAACAGCTCAAGCAGCTGTGCGGACTGGACAGGGAGTCGATCAAGCGGGCCATCTTGAAAGCGATACACTAAAAAGCACTGCCCAAAAGGCGGAGCGGAAAGACTAAGAAGTTCTTTTGAATATGAAAATCATCATTGCCGGCGCCTACGCCATAGGAACCCATTTGGCCAAATTGCTCTCGCGCAACAACGAGAACATCACTCTCATTGACGAAAATGCCGAGCGTCTCGCCAAGATAAGCACCGACTTCGACCTGCTTACGCTCGAAGCTTCACCGGGCAGCATCAAGGCCCTGAAGGAAGCCGGGGCGGAGAGTGCCGACCTCTACATATCGGTGACTCCCGACGAGGCTCTCAACCTCAACAGCTGTATGCTGGCCAAAGCCATCGGCACCAAGAAGACTGTGGCCAAGATAGACAGTCCTGAATACATAGCCCCTGACGCGCAGAAGTTTTTCTCCGACTTGGGGGTGAGTTCGCTCATCTATCCCGAGATGCTGGCAGCCGTGGACATTAACAACGGTCTGAAGATGTCGTGGGTGCGCCAGCGATGGGATGTGCACGACGGGGCACTCGTGATGCTGGGCATCAAACTGCGTGAGAGTTGCGAGATTCTCAACCAGCCGTTGAAGACCATCAGCGGGCCCGACGACCCCTACCACATTGTGGCCATCAAGCGGGGCGACGACACGATCATCCCCGGTGGTAACGACGAACTCAAACTCTACGACCTGGCCTACTTCATGACCACCCGCAACTACATCCCCTACATTCGCAAGATCGTAGGGAAAGAACACTATGTGGACGTGAAAAACGTGATGATCATGGGGGGCGGAAAGACGGCCGTGAGGGCAGTGAAGACCATGCCTGAGTACATGGACGTGAAAATCATCGAACAGGACGAGCACCGATGTGAGGAACTCAACAACATATTGGAAGACAATGTGCTCGTGATCAACGGCGACGGACGTGACATACCCCTTCTCACGGAGGAGGGCATACGCAGCACACAGGCCTTTGTGGCACTCACAGGCAATGCCGAAACCAACATTCTGGCCTGTCTTACGGCCAAGCGGATGGGGGTGCGCAAAACCGTGGCGATGGTGGAAAACCTTGATTATGTGGCCATGGCCGAGAGTCTTGACATCGGCACCATCATCAACAAGAAAGCCATTGCCGCCGGTCACATCTACCAGATGATGCTCGATGCCGATGTGATGAACGTGAAATTCCTCAACTCGGCCAATGCCGATGTGGCCGAGTTTGTCGTGGGTGAGGGGGCTAAAGTCACCCGTAAGCCCGTGAAAGACCTCGGATTGCCTCCCGGAGTGACCATCGGCGGACTCGTGAGGGAGGGTGAGGGAATGCTCGTTAATGGTAATACGCAGATAGAACCGGGCGACTCTGTGATGATATTCTGCCACAATGTGAACATGAAGAAGATAGAAAAGTTCTTCTGAAAGCCATGATAAATAAAGAACTTCTATACAAGATACTCGGTCAACTGCTCTTCTTGGAAGCCATGTTGATGGGCTGTTGTTTCGTGATAGCTTTCTTCTTTCACGAAGATGACACGCTGGCTTTTCTCGAATCAACGATTATCAGCATTTTTGCCGGGGTGGTGCTGAAGCTCTTTGGCCGCCATGCCGACAACTCCATGTCGCGGCGTGACGCCTATCTGGTGGTCACACTGTGTTGGGTTATCTTCAGTCTCTTCGGCACACTGCCTTTCCTGATCAGTGGCTACATCACCCATTTCACAGATGCTTACTTCGAAACGATGTCAGGATTCACCACCACCGGGGCTACCATCATCGACGATGTGGAGGCACTGCCCCACGGACTGCTCTTCTGGCGGTCGCTCACACAGTGGATAGGCGGACTGGGTATCGTGTTCTTCACCATCGCCCTGCTGCCCTCAATGGTGGGGGGAAGCGTCAAAGTGTTTGCCGCCGAGGCTACCGGGCCCATCAAGACCAAACTGCACCCGCGGCTCTCCACCAACGCCAAGTGGATATGGGTTATCTATCTGGTCATCACCATGGCCTGCACAGCAAGCTATTGGTTGGGGGGAATGGGCGTGTTCGACAGCATCAACTATGCCATGACCACCACGGCCACGGGCGGTTTCTCCACACACAACACAAGCACCGAGTTTTTCCACTCGCCCACCTTGGAGTATGTCTGCACGTTTTTCACCTTTCTCTCAGGTGTCAATTTCACGTTGCTTTATCTCACGGTCATCAAGGGTAAGGTGAGTTTGCTGTGCAAGAACACCGAGTTTAAATTCTATCTGTTTCTGGTTGGCATCTTCACGCTCATCATTACCATCGAACTGATGGCACGCAACGGTTATGATGTGGAGCATGCTTTCCGTTGCGGTATCTTCCAGGTGGTGTCGTTTATCACCACCACGGGACTTTTCAACGATGATGCCGGCACATGGCCCCATGTCACATGGGTGGTACTGGCCGTGTGCATGTTCTTCGGAGCCTGTTCGGGCAGCACGAGCGGAGGCTTCAAGTGCATTCGTGGCGTGATGGTGCTGCATGTCATCAAGAACGAGTTCCGGCAGATTCTTCATCCCAATGCCGTGCTGCCCATCAAGATAGACGGCAGCAACGTGCCCAACCAGAAGCGCGTCACACTACTGGCTTTCCTCACGGTGTATCTCATCCTGTGTCTCATCACTTCGTTTACCATGATAGCGATGGGGATAGACAACACCAACGCCATCACCATCACGCTGAGCAGCATAGGCAATGTTGGGCCGTCATTGGGCCTCAACATCGGGCCCACCATGTCGTGGAGTTCCCTGCCGGATGTATGCAAATGGATGTGTGCAGTGATGATGCTCGTGGGCCGTCTGGAGATTTTCAGTGTGCTTGTCATCTTCACGCCCGAGTTCTGGAAAGAGCGGTAGAAGGAATGAGCGTGCTGTCTCAAGCCGATGTGGAAGTGGAATATTCATTTACTCACTACAACATAAAAAACAACAGCATGAAACCGGTTAAATTTGAGACACTTCTGAAGTTTACCATCTGGGGAGGCGAGAAGATCATCCCCTTCAAGCAGCTTGCCATCAAGCAGGAAAAGGTGGGCGAGAGCTGGGAAATATCGGGTGTGAAAGACAATGAGACCATCGTAGCTGACGGCCCTTATCGGGGCTACAGGCTCAACGAATTGGTTGCCGAACTGAAAGATGCGCTTGTGGGAACGGAAAACTACAAGCGTTTTGGTGACGAATTTCCGTTGCTCATCAAGTTTATCGATGCTCGCGACCAACTGTCCATACAGGTGCATCCCGACGACGAAACGGCTCGCAGACAGGGCAAGAACCGTGGAAAAACGGAGATGTGGTATATCATGGAGTCGGACAAGGAAGCCCGCTTGAGGGTAGGGCTCAAGAAGCCCATCACCCCACAACAATATAAGGAAATGGTGGAGACGGATACCATCACCGATGCCATAGCCGAATATGAGGTGAAGGAGGGGGATGTGTTCTTCCTGCCTGCCGGGCGCATCCACAGCATCGGGACGGGATGCTTCTTGGCCGAAATACAGCAGACAAGCGATGTCACCTACCGCATCTACGACTTCAAGCGGAAGGATGCCGAGGGGCATGAGCGTCAGCTGCACACCCGCGAAGCTGCCGAATGTATCGACTATCGGGTGCAGAGCAACTACCGCACGGAGTATGTACCGGTGAAAAACGAGGGTGTGATGCTGGTGCAGTGCCCGTATTTCTCTACCGTGGTCTATGACATCGACGAACCTCTGACGCTTGACTTTGAGGAGCTGGACAGCTTTGTCATCCTTATCGGACTGAAAGGGGAGGCCCGTCTCACTGACAATGAGGGCAACGAAACTGCATTCCGGGCCGGTGAAACGCTGCTCATACCGGCCACCACACGCAGGGTGAAGGTGGAAGGAGAGATGAAGTTTTTGGAAACCTACGTATAAAACACTTGCCAATAGACGCAAAAAGGAGAAGTCTCGTGCAGAGGCTTCTCCTTTTTGTATAGGTGTAATGCGGTGTCCTGCTATTTCGCCTTAAACTTCTCAGCCTGCTGACGTATCAGTTCGGCATCGTTGAAATAGTCTATTCGCATGGCTTTGCGCACCTCATCCATGGTGGCAGCACCCACTTCGCGAGCAGCCTCAGAACCTTTTTTCAGGATGTTGTAAATCTCGGGGATATCCTGTTCCAACTCATGACGACGCACGCGCATGGGCTCCAGCATCTTGTTGATGACATTGTTGAGCAGCTTTTTGCACTTCATGTCACCTATGCCGCCGGCCGTGTAGGCCGCTTTCAGTTCGTCGAGATTCTTAAACTCGGGCCAGAACTCGGCAAAGTCGTCGTCGGTGGAGAAGGCATCAAGATAGGTGAACACGGCATTGCCCTCCACATGGCCCGGATCGGAAACGTTGAGATGGGTGGGATCGGTGTACATCGAGCGCACCTTCTGCCACACCTCTTCGGCCGAATCGCTCAAATAGATGCAGTTGCCAAGGCTCTTGCTCATCTTCTCCTTGCCGTCGGTGCCGGGCAGTCGGCGGGCTGTGGCATTCTCGGGCAGCATGATGGCAGGCTCGACAAGCACCTCACCGTAGGTCTGGTTGAAGCGGCGCACCAGTTCGCGGGTCACCTCCAACATCGGTTCCTGATCTTCGCCGGCCGGTACGGTGGTAGCCTTGAAAAGGGCGATGTCGGCAGCCTGACTCACGGGGTAGCAGAAGAAGCCAAGCGGGATGTTGGCCTCGAAGTTGCGCATCTTGATTTCCGTCTTCACAGTGGGGTTGCGCTGTACGCGGCTCACGGTGATAAGGTTCATCAGATAGGTGGTGAGTTCGGCCAGTTCCGGAATCTGGCTTTGCACGAAAAGAGTGCATTTCTCCGGATCGAGACCGGCAGCAAGGTAGTCGAGGGCTACCTCCATCATGTTTTGGCGAATCTTCTCAGGATTGTCGGCATTGTCGGTGAGCGCCTGCACATCGGCCATGAAAACAAACATGCGTTCGTAGTCGCCGGCATTCTGCAACTGCACACGGCGACGCAGAGAACCTACATAATGGCCCAAATGGAGCTTACCGGTCGGGCGGTCACCCGTCAATATAATCTTTCCCATTCTATGTTGGATTTCTTTTGGTGTTGTCTTTTGAATTGCAAAGGTAGTGATTTTCAGCATATCAGGCAACTTTTTTGAGGGCAAAATGGGGAACGGCAACCATTTGATGCAGGGATGAATAGCTGCATGGGGTACACACCAACACAAAAAGCGATGAAAGCTGTCTCCGCAAGATGTCGGATGATGGCGAATAATATCAACAAAAACGCATCCGCAGAAACTCTCCAACCAGAACGGAAAACCGACTTGAGACTACCGTAAACGCCCACCGATTTTCTCATTCGGGCTCTTCAAACTTGCGAAAGAGCCACACTTGAGAGCTGAAAAGGCCACAGTTGCGCGCCAACTGTGGCCTTTTTGCAAGCCCGTTCGGGCCCTTTCAAGTTCATTTTCAGCCCCAAATTCTTGTCAACAAAATTCAAGCTATTGATTGTCACCACTTTGGAAGCATCGCCAAAAATCGCTCATTTGCGCCTAAGTGCTCGTTCGTTGCAAATATCGCAATCTGGGAGGCCGAAAACGGACAAATTGTTTAACAATCCACACTGCCCGAAGCTCTCCCCTACCGCACACCGGCTGACTTCAAAACGGGACAGCCCGTGAAAATAGGTAAAAACGAAATCAGGCAGCCTGTCCCTTGGTGGAACGGGCTGCCTGATGGTATGTTGTGTGATGGGATGTCGGAACTTGCAAACTTCAAATGCCCGCGTCATCAAATGGCGCATGGCCTGTTTCTTACCAGTCTTACCGGTCTACTTCTTCGTTTTCTTGCTTGACGAGGTCGTCTTGCGGTAGAAACTGTTGAGCGTGATGTCGAAAACAAGAGTGGAATAAGCCGGAATACCGGTCTTGGTGACAGAGCCGTAACCCAATGCGGCAGGGACATAGATGCGCCATGTGTCTCCGATGTGCATTTTGAGAAGTGCCGTAGTCCATCCGTCTATCACTTGGTTGGCATAGAAACCTTTAGGGAGTGCGGTCTTAGTATCGAGCGTCCCCTTGTAGCTTTGGTCGAAAACATAGCCTTCCGAGTGGCTTGTGGTAGGGATGAGCCGACCGCGATAGTGGACGCGAACGGAGTCGGTGATGAGCGGACTCTCCGTTCCCGTACCGCTCTTGAGCACCTGCACAGCAATGTAGTCGGTGGACTGATAGGTGATGGAGCCCTTTCCGGAAGGGTAAGGCTGCTGCCCGTCGAGCGTCCAGTTGAGGTAGGTGCGCCACGTTCCGTCGCTGTTGGCCTTGGCGGTGGCATACCTTTCTGCAAAGAAAGTCTCATTGCGGCTCTGCCAGTCGGCGTATTCATCGGTGGTTCCGTCGTCTTCGCTGCAAGAGGTCAGGAGCAGGAAGGCTGACAGGAAGAATGGTATGGCCTTCAGCCATCCCTTCACCCGATAGGCGTCTTTATTGGATATGTGCATAGATTTTTCTTTTTATGCTTTTCGCTTGTGTCGTTTCAGGAAGGCTTAGGCCTCTCCGAAACCTTTTATTTCCTTGCCCAACTTCTTCAGCAGACCGGTGATGCTCACGCGGTCTTCGATGATGGAGCGCAGCTGGCTGATGTCCACACGCTCCTGTTCCATAGTGTCGCGGAAGCGCAAAGTCACCTTATGGTCGTTGGGTGTGTCATGGTCCACCGTCACACAGAACGGTGTGCCCACGGCATCCTGACGGCGATAACGCTTGCCGATGGAGTCTTTCGGGTCGCCATAGTGCGTGTTGAAGTGGAATTTGAGGTCGTCTACAATCTCTTGTGCAAGCTCGGGCAGACCGTCTTTCTTGTCGAGCGGGAACACGGCACACTTCACCGGGGCCAGTGCCTCGGGCAGTTTCAGCACCACGCGGGTCTCGCCATTCTCCAGCTGCTCTTCCTCGTATGAGTGGCAGAGCACGCTCAGGAACATGCGGTCCACACCGATGGAAGTCTCCACATCGTAGGGCGTGTAGCTCTCGTTCTTGTCCGGGTCGAAGTATTTGATGCTGCGACCGCTGTATTTCTCGTGCTGCGAGAGGTCGAAATCGGTGCGCGAGTGGATGCCCTCCACCTCCTTGAAGCCGAAAGGCATCTTAAACTCGATGTCGGTGGCGGCATTGGCGTAGTGGGCCAGCTTCTCGTGGTCGTGGAACCGGTAGTTCTCCTTGCCCATGCCGAGTGTCTCGTGCCAGGCAAGACGCACTTTTTTCCAATATTCAAACCACTTCATTTCCGTGCCGGGCTGGCAGAAGAACTGCATCTCCATCTGCTCGAACTCACGCATACGGAACACAAACTGGCGGGCCACAATCTCGTTGCGGAAGGCCTTGCCTATCTGTGCGATGCCGAAGGGCAGCTTCATGCGGCCCGTCTTCTGCACATTGAGATAGTTCACAAAGATGCCTTGGGCGGTCTCCGGACGCAGGTATATCTTGTTGGTGGCATCGGAAAGCGAGCCCATCTCGGTGGAGAACATCAGGTTGAACTGGCGCACGTCAGTCCAGTTTTTGGTTCCGGAGATGGGATCCACAATGCCCTCATCGAGGATAATCTGCTTCAGGGCCTCGAGATCCGGGCCCTGCATGGCCTCCGTGTAGCGGGCGTGGAGTTCGTCGCGCTTCTTGGCATTCTCCAGAACGCGCGGATTCGTCTCGCGGAACTTCTGCTCGTCGAAAGCCTCCCCGAAGCGTTTGCGGGCCTTGGCCACCTCCTTTTCTATCTTCTCTTCGTATTTTCCTATCTGGTCTTCTATCAGATTGTCGGCACGATAGCGTTTCTTTGAGTCGCGGTTGTCAATGAGCGGGTCGTTGAAAGCATCCACATGGCCGCTGGCTTTCCACACGGTGGGGTGCATGAAGATGGCGGCGTCGATGCCCACGATGTTGCTGTGCAGCAGCACCATGCTTTGCCACCAATATTGCTTGATGTTATTTTTCAGTTCCACGCCGTTCTGGCCATAGTCGTAGACGGCGGCCAGGCCGTCGTAGATGTCACTGCTGGGGAAAACGAAACCATATTCCTTACAGTGACTCACTATCTTTTTGAAAACATCTTCTTGTGCCATAATAATCTTTAAATTTCGAAATTTGGTTGCAAAGGTACACCTTTTTCTCGGATATTCTTTGTATTTTTGCGTAAAATTAGAGTAATTAAGGAATTTAATAACTAGAATGGACGACGAGATAAAAGACAACGAACACTTGACCGGCACAGGCGAAGAAAACAACGAAGAAGTCACGGAGGACACGCATTCAGACTACAACCCCGTGAACAGATTCGACGCCTCGGCTGTGCATCACCTGAGTGGCATGTATCAGAACTGGTTTCTCGATTATGCCTCCTACGTGATCTTGGAGCGCGCCGTTCCACATATCGAAGACGGACTGAAGCCCGTGCAGCGTCGCATCCTGCACTCCATGAAGCGGATGGACGACGGGCGATATAACAAGGTGGCCAACATCGTGGGCCACACGATGCAGTTCCACCCCCACGGCGATGCCTCCATAGGTGATGCCCTGGTGCAGATGGGACAGAAAGACCTACTCATCGACTGTCAGGGCAACTGGGGAAACATCCTCACGGGCGACCGTGCGGCAGCCCCCCGATACATCGAAGCCCGCCTCTCCAAGTTCGCTCTCGATGTGGTGTTCAATCCCAAGACAACCGACTGGCAACTTTCCTACGACGGACGCAACAAGGAACCGATCACGCTTCCGGCCAAGTTTCCGCTGCTGCTGGCGCAAGGGGCGGAAGGCATTGCTGTGGGGCTGAGCAGCAAACTCTTGCCCCACAACCTTAATGAAATATGCGATGCCGCCATCAAATATCTGCATGGAGAGGAGTTCCGCATTTATCCCGATTTCCCCACGGGCGGCGCCATCGATGTGTCGAAGTATAACGACGGACAGCGGGGCGGCGCCTTGAAGGTGCGTGCGAAGATAGAGAAGGTGGACAACAAGACGCTCGCCGTGCGTGAAATCCCCTACTCGAAGACCACGGCCACGCTCATCGACTCCATCACCAAAGCCGTGGAAAAGGGGAAAATCAAGGCCCGAAAAATCGAAGACAATACGGCGGCAGAGGTGGAAATCCTTATCCATCTGGCTCCGGGGGTGTCGTCGGACAAGACGATGGATGCCCTTTACGCTTTCTCCGATTGCGAAATCAACATCTCGCCCAACTGTTGCGTCATCGAAGACAACAAGCCGGGCTTCCTCACCGTGAGCGATGTGCTGCGCCACAGCGTGGACCGCACGATGGGCCTGCTGCGCAAGGAGCTCCAGATACGCCGCAACGAGCTGCTCGAACAGCTTTTCTTCGCTTCGCTCGAACGCATATTCATTGAGGAACGCATCTATAAGGAGCGCAAGTTTGAGACAGCCAAAACGATGGACGAGGCCATCGCGTTTGTCGATGAGAAACTCACACCATTCAAGCCCGACTTCATCCGCGAGGTGACACGCGACGACATCTTACGCCTGATGGAGATTAAGATGCAGCGCATCTTGAAGTTCAACAAGGACAAGGCCGACGAACTCATAGCCAAAATCAAGGCCGAGGTGGCCGAAATAGACAAAGACTTGGCCCACATGACGGATGTCACGGTCAACTGGTTTGAGTTTATCAAGAACAAATACGGAAAGGAACATCCGCGCCGCACGGAGATTCGCAACTTCGACACCATCGAGGCAACGACCGTGGTGGAGGCCAACCAAAAGCTCTACATCAACCGACAGGAGGGCTTTGTGGGCACGGGACTGAAAAAAGACGAGTTCGTGTGCAACTGCTCCGACCTCGATGATATCATCATTTTCTATAAAGACGGAAAGTTCAAGGTCGTCCGTGTGGCTGACAAGATATTCGTCGGGAAGAACATTCTGTGGGTGCAAGTGTTCAAGAAAAACGACAAGCGCACCATCTACAACTGTGTCTACCGCGACGGGCGGCAAGGGGCCTATTACATCAAACGCTTCAACATGACGGCCATGACCCGCGACCGCGAATACGACCTCACACAGGGCACTCCGGGGTCGCGCGTGATGTACTTCACAGCCAATCCCAACGGCGAGGCTGAGGTGATCAAGGTGACGCTCGATCCAGACCCCAAAAAGAAGCGGCAGAACATCTTCCTCGAAAAGGATTTCTCAGAAATAGCCATCAAGGGACGTGGAGCCAAGGGCAACCTGCTGACCAAACGAAGCATCCACCGCATAGGCCTGAAGAGCCACGGGCACTCCACACTCGGCGGCCGGAAAGTGTGGTTCGACCCCGATGTCAACCGCATCAACTATGAGGAGCACGGCCGCTTTCTCGGTGAGTTTTCCGATGACGATGCCATACTTGTCATCCTCGACAACTGTGACTTCTACATCACCAACTTCGATGCCAACAATCACTACGAAGACAATATCCTGCGCATCGAGAAATGGGACGAACACAAGGTGTGGACAGCCGTACTTTTCGATGCCGACAACGACGGTTATCCCTACATCAAACGCTTTACGATGGATGCCACGCGCCGTCATCAGAACTTCTTGGGTGAGAATCCAAACTCCAAGTTGGTCTTCTTGACCGATGTGCCCTATCCGCGTGTGAGGCTGACCTACGGCGGGGTGGATGCCGTGCGGCCTGCGGAAGAAATAGACGCCGAGCAGTTTATCGGTCAGAAAAGCTTCAAGGCCAAAGGCAAACGGCTGACCACGTGGAAGGTGGAGAAGATAGAAGAACTTGAACCGACGCGTTTCCCCGAGCCTGCGGACACTCCCAATGAGGAGAGTACAGATCGGGCAGAGGGTGATGCCGCTGTTGGCAGAGAGGAGGAAAACCTCGACCCCGACAAGGGAAAAAGCCAACAGCAGGTGATTGACGAGATAACGGGGCAACTGAGTCTGTTCCCCGAAGAAGAATAAAAACTGCCGGACATCCGCTTGGGGGATGCCCGGCAGTTTCCGTTATGCGCATTGGCGATGGGTCATTCGTACAGGTCGCGGGAAAAGTTTTCCAGTGATTGGCGCAGCCGTGAGCGAATGCGCTCCACAAAAGGCATGGCTTTGGTCACGTGGCTTTGAGGTTCTCGTCGAGTCTCTACCGCAGCCGGACGGGTAGGTTGTGGGGATTCCGCTTCAATGGGTGCTGCCTCTGTTATCACCGTTTCCTCCCGATGGGAAAACGGATTGCCCGTTGCCCCCGCCGATGAATTGCCTTCTTCCAGTCCAGAGGCGGTGAATCGGGAAAGCGACTTCGGTAGTTCTGATGTGCCGGTCGGGGCCGGCATCACTTCCGGGAAAGCCGTTTCCTGCTGCGGGGAGGCTTGTTGTTGTTCCGATCCGGATATTTTTGTGTGTAGGAGACTTTCCCTGTACAGTTTTTCTATCACCTTATTATAATATGTCTCCGTCTCGTTTTCGGGCAGTTGCTCTTTGGGCAGAAACTCGTTGTCAAGTCCCGTGGCAAGGATAATCACTTTGGCATCATCCCCCAGCGTGTTGTCATCGGAGGTGCCCCATATCACATCGATATTCGGATCCAGTTCATACATGAAAGCGTCTATCTCCTGCATCTCCCTCACAAAGAGCGGTGCCTTCTCGCTGGTGTAGATGTTGAACAGTATGTTCTTGGCCTTCGAGATGTCACTCCCATAGAGTAGCGGAGAGTCAAGGGCGTTGAGGATGGCTTTTTCCACGCGCCTTTCCCCCTTCGCCCGTCCGATGGCCATCAGTGCTCCACCCCCTCCTTGCATAGTCGTCTCCACATCGCGGAAGTCGAGGTTGATGTTCCCCTCCACTGTGATGAGCTCAGAGATGCTTTTAGTGGCATCGCTCAAAATGCGGTCGGCCGTCTTAAAAGCGTCTTTCACGGTGATTTGCGCGTCCGAGTAGATGTCGCACAAGCGTTCATTGTTCACGATGAGCAGCGAGTCCACATTCCTGCGCATTTCCTCCACACCCTTGAGAGCCTTGATGATTTTATTGCGCTTCTCGAAAAAGAAAGGAATTGTCACGATGCCTATGGTTAGTATGCCCTTGCTCTTGGCTATGGAAGCGATAACCGGTGCGGCCCCCGTACCCGTGCCTCCCCCCATGCCGGCCGTGATGAAGCACAAGTGGGTATTGTCATCGAACAGCGAACTGATTTGCTCTTTCGTGTTTTCAGCTTCCCTGCGTCCCAACTCGGGATTGGCTCCGGCTCCCAGTCCGCTCTGTCCCAGCAATATTTTCACCGGCACGGGCGAGTTGGCCAGACTCTGACTATCGGTGTTACACACGACGAAAGCCACGTTTTCGATTCCCTCCCGATACATGTTGTTCACAGCGTTGCAGCCTCCTCCGCCCACGCCTATCACCTTGATGATTTCCTTTGACAGGTCTTCCACCGGGCCAAAATCCAATATATCTGTCATCATAAGCAGTTTTCTTTTGGTGGCAAAATTACTCATTTTTCTCTGTATCTCAATGGTTCTGCAAGCCTTGTGAACGAAAAAATGCCGGCCGGATTGTTGCCGAAGCCCAACTTTTTTGTTATTTTTGTATCGTCTATGGAATCATACGAAGACGATAGTCCCGAACTGTTGGCCCACCAACTGCGCATCCTTGTGCGCCGCTTGCAAGCACTCGACCGCAACGACCTGCTGTTGAGTGCTATCGGTGTGCCCACACTCGAAGCCTTGCGCATCGAAGCCGCCAAAGGCACGTTGAGTCCACTCGTCATCACTTCCAACTATCGCCTCATCCTTGAAGCCACTCATACCGAAGTGGTATTGTCACCTGTCCACAAGGCTGTGTATCTTCTGTTCCTTAACCATCCTGAAGGCATCGAATTCAAGCACCTCACTTCCTATCGTAGCGAACTGCTCTCGCTCTACCGTCGCCTTGCCCCCTATATGGAGGTGGAGCGAATGGAGGAAACCGTTGACCGCCTTACCAACCCACTCGACAACGCCATCAATGAGAAATGTTCGCGCATCAAGGCCGCCTTCTCTGCCCTCATGGACGAATATTCCGCCAGCTACTACATCATCGGCAGCCACACCACCCGCCATGTCGAAGGTTCCTCGCGCATCTGGTTCCGACGGTTAAAAATCATCACGCTGCCCCGGCGGCTGGTGAAATGGCAAGAACGATAACCAACTTTTGCCGACTGTTCACCATTGTGTGAGGGAGCCGGATCAGCGTTTCAGCTTCTTTTTTCGACAACAATTTCTCCATTTCGATTATTCTTCGTATCTTTGCACTCACATTTATGCGCTCGTGGCGGAATTGGTAGACGCGCCAGACTTAGGATCTGGTAGTTCACGCTGTGAAGGTTCGAGTCCTTTCGGGCGCACAGACAAGAAGATAGACAAAGTGCCAAAAGATTGTTTCGATCTTTTGGCACTTTCTTTTTAAGGCTGGAGTTGGAGACGGGCACGTATAGATTGGTTGCCATTAAATGCCACTTGGAGGAACACTGTCAGGCAAGGGAGTAGTGTATGGCTGGTTAAGACAAGCAGCAGCCAGATATCCTATCGCCCGAATACGAAACCTAAACGCAGCTTATACATCCATTTGGCTATGTAGATGCAGAGGTAGGAAATGACAATGGCCAGAAGGGGACTGACGAAGAATTCCATCCAATAGCACTGGTGTACTTCCATAAAGTCGCCCACAAAGTGTAGGTCTAAAACATGGATGAAAAAGCTGTGCAAGGTATAAATCTGCAATGTTTGTGTTCCGATATTCGTTCCCATGCTTTTGAGTACACGCTTTCCGGTGAAAGACACACCTTTCAGTTTCTCTTCTGCTTTGTGGAAGACAACAAACAGCATGATACAGATGGGAAAGGATATCAAAAAGTTGAGCGCTTTGAAGATGGAGACACTGTGATTGAAATAGATGGCTGTTCCCAAAACAACGATAAGCAGTAGACATAGACCGATTGTGAACCATGCCCGTTGTTCCATCCAGCAAAAAAGTCCGCGGCGCAAGACGATGCCAAGAGCAAAGGAGGGCCATAGAAACCACAAGTGATCTGTTGAAAATGTGGTTCCAATTTCCGTCCCCCGGAATGCGGCATGCAGTGCTACAAATATCAACTCAACGCCAATAATGCCTATTGGAAGCCTGATACCTAATTTCCTTATTATATACAACAAGGTGAAAAAGATGGCTATGGCCCATAGAAACCAATAGCCATATTTGGCCTCTTGTATGAGAAATCCAGAGAGTGGAAGTCCACAAAATGCGGCATATAATGTTCCTAAGAGAAAGAAGGGAATCAGGAGTTTGAGACGCCCTTTCAGTAGAAAATACTCATAATTGGTCACATATCCGCTAATCATCATGAACAATGGCATGTGATATAGACTTACGAAAGTGGCCAACACAGCATGTTCGCCATCGTTTCTCCAAAAGCTGTAGAGAGCCAGATGACCAATAACAACAGATAGGATGGCAAATGCTTTCAGTGCATCTGCAAAGAAAAGTCTTTGTTTACCCATGTTACCATTAAATTAAGTATAGAACATGAATAAACAGATTTTTTGTTTGATTTTTCATCTTGGTCGGACATTTAAAATCGTTGGTAAAATCTGATAAAAAAGCGTACCCCTGTCACTTCCGTTTTCGCATAAGGCTGTCCGACCAAAGATGACCTCACAATGAAACGAAAGGAAAGGGTACGCCTATGCTATATAGGCGTATCCGCATTTCCCGAGGTTCATTGTGTATGTCTGGTCGGACTATTTTATGCGAAACCTCTAAAGAAACTGATACATTCTAAAATGCGACCCAAGTGCCCCAAAGGACATACGGTCGGTGCAAAGGTACGAAAAAAAGATTGATTGTCCATCCTTTGTCAGTCAAAAAAATGATGGTGATCTAAAGAGTCAACAATAGGCCAAGAGAATAATGAGCTTTCTACACCCAAACAAGCACTCTACAAGAACTTATCATAAATTTTGCACCTGCCCATTGAATTCGCCAACTACAAAAGATAAACCTAATTCAATAATCAACTACAAAAGTAAGAGACACACCTTTCTATCCCCAAAAACAAATATGATATAAAAGGATATGACAAAGCCGAAGCACGGAACAACCATGCTTCGGCTTTTGTTTTAAGGTTAAGGCCATAGCCTTTCGGCTGTCAGGAACGGACGCTGATACATGGAATCATCCCACTACCTTCGCCATCCGATCAATTCGAATCATTCGCCAAAAAAGCAAAAGAGGACAGGGTTATCTTACTGCCTCCACTGTATATCCGGCCTTCCTGAGCTGTTGCAACAAGCCGTTCTCTCCTCCGAGATAGGCCGCTTCAAGCACCACAAAGGTGGGAGCAGCCTGCATGATGGCCGGCAGGGCTTTAGTCCAACGGGCTATCTTCTTGCCACACACGTGCGAGGTGGCCTTGGTCACGGCATCAATATCCTGTGCCGTGAAGGCATCTGCAGTCTTGTTGAGTTCGGCAAGATGCACCTGCTCGTTCTCCAAAAAGTTCACAAGACTCTTCACCTGCTTATCGAGTGGAGCTTCATAGCCGCACGCCGTAAACTCCTCACAGGTAGAGAGACCATAGACCGGTTCGTGGTTTTTCTTGGCCTGCGCCTCAAAATACTGGTCAAAGGTGTGCGTGGGGTCATATTCACTCATGTGGTTGGCTACGAAGAGCAACTTCTCCAGTTCCTCCTCCATGCCCGCCGGAGTGATGTCGGCATAGCGGCGCTGCGAGTAGGGACTGTTGAACCCCACCTCAGTGTACTTCTTCAGGAACTTGTCAAGCAGCGCGAGCTGCGAGGGCGTGAGCAGATTTTTCAGCATTTGACCGCCTTTCAGCTTGCGTGCATCGGCCAGCGTATTGGTATAGGCACTCTTGTTCACCTCGAAATACATCTGTTCAGTGTTGTTGAGTGCATCCCGCAAACCAGCCACCCGTTCCACAGTGCCCACTGGGTTGATGAGCCGATAGGTGGCAAAAACATAAGAAGGCTTCCGGAGACTGTCCCCGGAAACCTTGTAAAGCAACTGGGCATGGGTCGCAAGCACTGAAGCCGCGAACACAAATGCCGATAAAACCATTTTCTTCATAACTTTTGAGTTGATGTTATTATTTCTCGGGTGACATCATCACCTCGAGTTTGTTACCGCTCTTGATAACGACATTTTTGATAAACGCTGCAACTTTTTCGGGTGTGAGGCCACTCACCACCTTCTTGTAGTCGGTATGGAAGTCAAGTCCATACTCGTCATAGTCTTCGATGATGCTTAGCCAGTGGCCGTTTTTCTTGGCATCGTCGTCGGCTTGTTTGAGCATGAACTCCTTCACTTTCTGAAGGTCGGCTGCATCGACGGCATTTTCAGCCTCGGCCATGCCCTTCATCATCAGGTCGTAGGCCTGCTGTGCCTTGGCGGGATCCATGGGACAACCGGCAAGCAGCGAGTAGTAGGCTTGGTTGTCGACAGTTCGCTGGCTATACCCGTTGGCCCCTACAGAATAGGCGGCACTGGCCTCCTCACGAATGGTGCGGAGATACTTCATGCTCAGAATCTGTCCGGCAGCATCGGCAAGCACGTTGTTTTCAAGCGTGAGCGGAAGCTTGTCGGAACTCCAAATGGCATAGAGGATGGACTTCGGAGTCTCCATCTTGCGGCTGAAGTGGCATTTCACATCGCCCTTAGCCAGAGTCAGCACCTCCTTGTCAGCCACCTTGGTCTTCTTGGCAGGCAGCGAAGCGATGTACTGCTCGATGAGCGGACGCAGTGTGGCCTCGTCGAAATTACCGGCAAAGGTAAAAGTGTATTGCCCGGCATCGGCCGTCATTTCTTTGGCCATTTGGAGCACACGGTCGGCATTGATATTCTTCAGGTCTGCCATCTCCAATGGGGCGAAGAACGGGTTGTGAGCATAGCGGGCATTCTGCAAAGAGTCGGAGAACACAGCCTCGGGCTGCAGATTCTTGTTTTTGAGCATCAGCTCGAGTTGCTGCATGGTCGAACTGAGGGCTTTCTCGTCTTTGGCCAGTGCCGTGAAGTTGAGGTAGACGAGCTGCATCATAGTCTCAATGTCCTTCGGGGTAGACGAGGCATCGGCCCCTTTATGATAGAGCCCGAGACTGAGACCGGCACTCGCCTGCTTGCCGGCAAGGGCCTTCTGGAGCTCGGTGCTGGAGAAATTGCCCAGTCCGCAGGAGTTGATGACAAAATCGAACGCCTTGAGATTGGTGTAGTCAGCGGCTCCATACAGGTCTTTCCCGCCCTTGGCTTTGGCCGACATCACGATTTCATCGTCCTTGAAGTCGGTCTTTTTCAGTATCACTTTGGCCCCATTGGAGAGGATGAGTTTCTTGAAACCGAGTTTCTTGTCTTCCGTCTCCTTGGTAATTTTGCCTTTCTTGGGCAACTGCGAGATGAGCGGCTCGTTCTTCACGTTGTCCACGTAGGCTGCGATCTGCTCCGCACGCACCTTTGCGATGGTGCTCTTCAGGTCGGCCACGGTGTTGTAGGTCTTGCCTTCCTTCTCCTGCACCTGTGCTGTGATCACAAGGTTGGAGTCGCTCTCCGTGATGAGCTCCTTCGCAGCCTCGTTGACAGCCTCCAAGGGAATGTTGGGCACGAGCTGGTTCATGATCTGATATTCGTCCTCTATGGAGGGCATGGGCTCGTTGCCGAGATAGTTGCCCACATACGACTGGTAGTAGACCTCGTTCTTGGTCTTGTCCTTGTTGGTGAAACGCTTCTCGATACGGCTGAGATATTCCTCCTTGGCGCGGGCATACTCGGTGGCCGTGAAGCCGTGGCGACGGGCGCGCAACAGCTCGCGCTCCAGAGTGGCAAGGGCTTCAAGGTCTTTGCCCTCCTTGGGAACAACCACACCCATGAAGCAGTCCTTGGTCTTCGAGATGTCCAGATACTCACCATAGTTGGTGGCTGCGTAGGCGTAGGGGCAGTCGGGCTGATTGGCATACTCGTTGAGACGATTGGTGAGCATCATGTCGATGACGTCGATGACATAGAGGTTGGCCAGATAGTCGAGGCCCACCTTGGCCGAATCAGGGGTGGGGTCGGTCTTCATCATCAGGCTGATAAGCGAATACTTCTGCTCCTTGTCCGGATAGTAAACGTAGATGGCTTCCTTGTTGTCGGGCACCGGTTCAGCCACCACTTTGGCTGCGTTGGCAGGCACCTTCACGCCATTCCAGAGCTTCTTTATTTCCGCTTCAACATGGTCAACATCCACGTTTCCCACCACGATGATGGCCTGATTGTCGGGACGATACCACTTCTTATAATAGTCGCGCAGCACCTGCGGCTTGAAGTTGTCAACGATGCTCATCAGGCCGATGGGCAGGCGGTTGCCGTATTTGCTGCCGGGGAAGAGGTCGGGCAAGTGCTTCTCGTAGAACCGCTGATCGGCATCGGCACCCATCTGCCACTCTTGATGCACCACGCCGCGCTCCTTGTCAATCTCCTTAGCATCAAGCGTGAGACCGCCCGACCAGTCTTTCAGCACCAGCAGACAAGAGTCGAGGGCCGACTGGCGGTAGGTGGGCACGTCGCAGATGCGATACACCGTCTGATCAATAGAGGTATAGGCATTGAGATTGCTACCAAATTCCACTCCCAGTGTACGGGTGAAGTCGATGATACCGTTGCCCGGAAAATGCTCCGACCCATTGAAAGCCATGTGCTCCAAGAAGTGGGCTAACCCGCGCTGGTCGTCGTTCTCGTTGATGGAACCCACCCGCTGGGCGATGTAGAAGTTGGCCGTGTTGGCCGGGAACTCGTTGTGACGGATATAGTACACCAGTCCATTGTCGAGCTTGCCCACCCTCACATTCTTGTCCACCGGGATGGGAGGCATCTGAAACTGCGCCGCAACCTGTGCCGCATTAAGCAGCAACAAGGCTGCCACAAAAAGTTTTTGAATCTTCATAAATTATAATTTGAAGTTGGATTTGATGCTAATTTACATTCTTGCCCACAAATGTACCGTTTTTATTTTAAACAAACAAGAAACAATCTGTAAAATAATCTACTTGCAATCAACTATCATCATCCAAGCCGGAATATCCTTTCAATGCTTCAAGCTCATTCCTCCCACAACACAAACACCCCCACAGCGAGCTGCGAGGGTGACAATGGGCAGGAGTATTCTTATATATAATAAGGTGGAAAAGGGCATCAAACCGTGGCCGGTTCGGACTTGGGCTTGAGCCCCTTGAGCCATTTTCCGCGAAAAAGGCGGTAGAGGAAGAGCGCACCGCGGAACGTCAACTCCACGGCCATGGCAAACCACACGCCTTTCAACCCATAGCGGGGAGCGAGCAGGGCAGCCATCGTAAGGCGCACGCACCATATAGAAAAAAGGTTGAGCAGGGCCGGTTTGAGAGTGTCTCCCGCCCCCACGCACACACTGTAGGCCACGATGCTGGCTGCAAAGAAGGGCTCGGCAAAGGCTTCGATGCGCAATACGGTGGTGCCCAATTCGCGAATGGCTTCCACGGGCGACAACACACCGATCATCTCCGGCGCGAAAACGAACATGACAACTCCCATGAGGGCCATCACGCCCATGCCCAATGCTACCGACATATAGGCAAAATTCTTGCAGAGATTGCGCCTGCCTGCCCCGAAAGTCTGCCCCACGAGTGTGGTGGCGGCCTCACCGATACCGTAGCCGGGCATGTAGCACAGACTCTCGGCCGTGATGGCAAAGGAGTTGGCGGCTATGGCGATGTTGCCCAACGGTGCCACGATAAGGGTACTCACTATCTGCGCACCACTCATCAGAACCGACTGCACGGCCATCGGCAAGCTGATTTTCAAGGCGTTGCGCACATAGTCCCAAATCCACTGGAAACGTTCATGGTCGAGGTTCAGGGCCAATATCTTGCTCTTGACGGCCGTGAGCCATACCGCGGGCATAGAGGTGCAGACATAGGCGCAGCAGGTGCCGAGCGCCGCGCCCATCACGCCCAACTTACAGATGTAAATGAAGAAGTAGTTGAACATCACATCAAGCACACACAACACCACGCTCATCACGCTTGGTGTCTGCATGTTGCCCGAGCTCTTCAGCATGTCGCACGACAGGTGGAAGAGCAACATGAAAGGCAACGTGAGTGAGATGAGGAGGAAATAGAGCGAGGAGTCGCCTGCTATGTCGGCCCCTCCTCCGAGCCAATAGGGCAACGGCCTGTGGATGGCCACGCCGACAACCGCGAGCAACAGACTGAACACCAGACCACAAATGAGTGAATGGCGGAACACCTGCCGGGCCTTCACAAAGTCGTTGGCCCCGATAAAGTGAGCCACTTGCACCGAGAAGCCCATAGCGGCCGCCCCCATCACACTGCCCATCAGCCACGTGGTGGACTCGACCAGACCGATGGCAGCCGAGGCTTCCGCTCCCAGATGGCCCACCATCGACGCATCGATAAAAAACATCATCACGTTGGTGATCTGTGCCAGAATGGAAGGGATACTCAATCCAACGATCAGATTGAGTTTTTCGCCACGCGTCATGGGTCGTCCCTCGCGTATGGATGCAAGCAAAGATTCTGTTTTCTTGTTGTTCAGCATATCCGTTGTCTATAGCCCCGGGGAGTGTTCCTTCTCCCATTTGCTTGTCTGGCAGCAGGCCAAGGGCCGTTTTTGACGGCTGCAAAGTTAGCGAGAAAAGCCCGAATTACAAAATTATTCAGGTGGGATTTCCACGCTTCGGCCATCGCAAAAGAATAAGTGTGACAACTCGCACATATTCCCCATACGTTTTGCAAAATTCGACAACTGAAGCCAAAACATCATTGGTCATGTCAGCTTTTTTCGACATCGATTTGCATTCCGGCCGTTTTTGTTATACCTTTGCACCAGCAAGGGGAGCGCGCAAGCGTTTCCCTTTTTTGATAACCAATCCACTAAAGGGGGCTTCTTCCCTGCTCTGGGTGATAATTCGGCCCAAACAGCGTTGCAAAACGGGCCAAACGACCTTTCAAGTGTGGCCCTTTTGCAAAGTCGGTCGGGCCGAATGGGAAAAGTGGTGGGATGGATGAAGAAAATGGGACGGGTGAAAACGGGCGGCCGGATGGGCATGGAAAAATTGCGTGTAAGGCTTTTTCTCAATCTTAGTAAGTTTCGCAATATATCTTTTTGGGGCTACTACCACCTGCTGAAAGGCAGCTCATCTCCCTGCGGAGAAAGGAACGCAGAAAAAATTCGCTTCATTCGGAACATTCGCTGACGCAAAATATTCTTCGGCAAATGTTCCGAACAAAGCGAATGTCGGCTGTGAAAAGGAATTCGTTTAAGGCAGCTCAGTCTTCTCCCCCATCCTCTTCCGGTGTTTCCGTCTTCCCGGCTTTTGTCTCCTTCAAATATCGCTCCACATCGGCAAGCACACGCTTGAAGGGAGCCGAATCCATATAGCCAAGATTTTTGCGCAGCAGGGTGGAGATGTCGCCCAGACTGTTGGAGTAGCTGGACAGTTCGTTGCGGCGCTGTGTGCCATGTACGCTCTGGCGCGAAATCTCGTTTTCGCGCTCGCGGATGAGCCGGTCGCACACCTTGTTGAGCATGGGCAACACGACATTATTGAACAGATGGTGGCCCTGTATATACAGATAGGTGGTGTCGGCAGTGACTCCGAGACGCTTCAGGTCGTCTTTCACACGCAGATAACTCTCCTTGGCCTCGGGATGGCGGTGGCGCAGATATTCCACCTTGCGCCCCACCTTGCTGCGCAACCGGGCGAGCGACTCCTCCCAAGTGCGGAAACCGAAGTTGCCAAACTCGACGATGTGGTTAAAATCGGAGATGGTAAACTGGCCGTAATGGGGTGTGCGGTAGAACCAGATGCTCCACACAAAAAGGGGGAAAATGGCTTGGGAGTAGAGCCGGAGAAACTCGGCAAAGTCGAAGATGGCATGGTCGTTGAGTGTCACGGCCACGCACACGTCGTGGAGCGACGGGCCATAGCACTGGTAGTTCTCGATGGAGTAGACATAGCTGTGGAACACGTAGGGATTGGCTATCACCTCGTGCGAAGTGGTCGTGGCTCCTTGCATGAGATAGTCGTAGTCGGCATCTACACAGGCTATCAGGTGGTCGCCGGTCTTGCCTTCGAGCAGATTCATCAGCACCGCTTTCTTGCCGCGCTCGAGTTTGCTCGAACGCGTGGGCAGCATCACCTCAAAATAGCGTGTGTCGTCTTCAAAACGACTGAGCACCGTGCGCCAGAAGAACACGTCGTCATAGCTCTCCACGTAGGCGATGATTTTACTGCGCGCCCGCTTCGAGTTCAGTTTGTTGGCCGCCTCGAAATAGCCGGAAGTGATATTGTCTCTCAGTCTTTTACCCATATCCGTTCTCCCCCAAGTGCTAAAAACTCCGTTTGTGTGGCTACTCGTTGTCGGTGATGTCGGTCACCTCGGTCACATGCTCCATCCACCCGTTCATGATGACCGCCGGACTGTGGGTGGTGAGGATGATCTGCACGTTGGGATTGAGTTGCAGGATGAGGTCGATGAGTTCCTTCTGCCAGTCCACATGCAGGCTCACCTCGGGCTCGTCCATGAACAACACGTAGGGACGGCAGTCTTCCACGAGCACCGTGAGCAGGATGGCCAGCATCTGTTTCTCGCCGCTTGAGAGCTGGTAGGGCAACAGTGTTTCGCCTATCTGCGAGAAGCGTATTTCGTTTTCGGTGCGTATGATTTTCTTGCCCGTTTCGGCAAACAGACGGTCCAGCATGTCCTGAAACAGCTTCTTGGGTGCCGAGATGCGCTGGGCGGCATCGGCCGCCTCGCCATTGCCGCTCTGCAAGGCATCAATGATGCGGTTGCCGATGTTCACCTGATAGTCGAGATATTTGCGCTGCAACTGGAACAACTGCCAGTCGAGTTCGGTAGCCAGCGACAGGTCGAGCTTGGTCACCGTCTCGGCATTCATCAGCGGCCGGTCAAAAGAGCGGATGATATCGTAGCGTATCCACTTGGCATCTGCGGGAAACACGCGCAGACGCACACCTTTCTGCAAGTGGCTGGGAAACTCTCCACCGACGGACAATTCCTTCACCACCTTATTTAATATGGTGCTCTTGCCCACGCCGTTGATGCCACTCAGGATGTTCACCCTACGGTCGAGATTCCACACCACATGGCGGCGGCCGCTCCACAGGGCGTCGATTTCAATCTGTTCGATATAGTCTGCGTATTTCTGCATGATATTCCTTCGCTTGATTAGTTATCGCAAATATACTAAATTATCACGAATGGAGCATGGCTCGTTATGATTTATTTACTAACTTTGCATCGAATTAGACCATTCAACCGACAATGGATAACAAACGACCGCTCATCGCCCACCTCAGCATGTTTGCCGCATGTGCTTTTTGGGGACTGATGGCCCCTGTGGGCAAAGATGCCATGAACCACGGCATCGACGGCATCTCGATGGTGAGTTTCCGTGTGCTCGGCGGGGCCATACTCTTTTGGCTCACCTCGTTCTTCGCCCCCAAGGAGCATGTCCCTCCGAGAGACCGACTGCGCTTTGCCGGGGCCGCCCTCTTCGGACTGGTGTGCAACCAGTGCTGCTACACCATCGGACTGAGCATCACCTCGCCGAGCAATGCCAGCATCATGACCACCTCCATGCCCATCTTTGCCATGATACTCTCGTTTGTCATTCTCAAAGAGCCCATCACATTAAAAAAAGCCGGAGGTGTGGCGCTGGGATGTGCAGGCGCACTGATACTGATTCTGACAAGCGCCTCGGCCCTCAATGCCAAAGTGGGCGACCTGCGGGGCGACTTGCTCTGTCTGGGCGCACAGTTTTCCTTTGCTCTCTATCTGTCGCTCTTCAATCCGCTCATCCGCCGCTATTCGGTGTTCACCATCAACAAGTGGATGTTTCTTTGGGCTTCCGTCCTCCTTCTCCCCCTCACCTCCTCCCACGTGGCAGCCATCGACTGGCCCCACGTGCCCGTCTCCGCATGGATGGAGACCGGCTATGTAGTGCTCTTCGGCACCTACATCAGCTACCTGCTCACCATGATAGGCCAGCGGGTGCTGCGCCCCACGGTGGTGTCTATTTACAATTATGTGCAACCCATGGTGTCGGTCACAGTGAGTGTGCTCACGGGCATCGGCGTGTTCAAATGGAGCCAAGGGCTGGCCGTGATACTCGTCTTCAGCGGCGTGTGGCTGGTAACGAAGTCCCGATCGCGCCGGGACGGACAGCCTCACAAGCCCTGAACAGGCATCGGGAAACCAATATACCACAAACATGGTAGGTCAAATGCCCCAAGTGTGCGATTTCACAGCCAAGATTTTCACCGTACCTTTGCACCGTCCAAAGGAAACTGCGGACGCTTTAATATCAATAAATGTATTACCCCGGCCTACTCCGACCTCTCATTAGGGTCCACGGACGAAGCCTCAACGCAAGAAAGGGCATTGAAAATGAGCAACGAAAAGAAACTTCACTTCGAGACACTTCAACTACATGTGGGACAGGAACAGGCCGACCCGACAACCGACTCGCGCGCCGTGCCCATCTATCAGACCACTTCCTACGTGTTCCACAACGCCCAACATGCTGCCGACCGCTTCGGACTGCGCGATGCGGGCAACATCTACGGACGGCTGACCAACTCGACACAAGCTGTCTTTGAACAGCGCGTGGCGGCTCTCGAAGGTGGAGTGGCCGGACTAGCTGTGGCCTCCGGTGCGGCCGCCATCACATACGCCCTGCAAAACGTTGCCCAAAACGGCGACCATATACTCGCGGCCAACAACCTCTACGGCGGTACGACCAACCTCCTCGCTCACACACTCACCACGCAGGGCATAGAGGTCAGCTTCGTCAATCCGTCCGACTTCGAACAGGTGGAGGCCGGTTTCCGGCATAACACAAAGGCTGTCATCATCGAGACTTTCGGCAACCCGAACGCCAGCGTGACCGACATCGACAAGATCAGTGAAATCGCCCACAGGCACCATGTACCGGTCATCGTGGACAACACGTTCGGTACACCCTATCTTCTACGCCCCATCGAGCATGGAGCCGATGTGGTGGTACACTCTGCCACCAAGTTTATCGGAGGCCACGGATCATCGCTTGGAGGTGTCATCGTCGACTCCGGAAAGTTCGACTGGAAAGCCGATGCCGACAAATATCCCACACTGGCCAAGCCCGACCCATCCTATCACGGGGCTGTGTTTGCCGATGTGGCCGGTCCGGCAGCCTTCGCCACCCGCATCAGGGCCGTACTCCTGCGCGACACCGGTGCCGCCATCAGCCCTTTCAACGCCTGGATATTGCTCCAAGGACTCGAAACGCTCAGTCTGCGTGTGGAGCGTCATGCCTACAACACGCGGAAGATTGTAGACTATCTGGCCCACCACCCGAAGGTGGAGAGGGTGAACCACCCCTCCCTTGACAGCCATCCCGACCACGCGCTCTATACCCGCCTCTTCCCCAATGGCGGAGGCTCCATCTTCACTTTCGAGATTAAGGGCGGTCAGGAAGCGGCCTGGACCTTCATCGATCACCTGCGCATCTTCTCTCTGCTGGCCAACGTGGCCGACGTGAAGTCGCTCGTGATTCATCCGGCGACCACCACCCACTCACAACTCAGCCCGGAAGAGCTGCGCGAACAGCACATCTATCCCTCCACCATCCGCCTGAGCATAGGCACAGAACATGTGGAAGACCTAATCGATGCGCTTGACGAGGCTTTCACCTACGTGGATTGAGAGGCCTATCGCAGGCGAATATAAAAAGACAAAAACAACATAAAAAGAAGAAAGGAATACGTTATGGCAAAGATTGCAAAACAAATCACCGACCTCATCGGTCACACACCGCTGGTCGAACTCGGCAAATACTCGGCTGCGCGTGGTGTGGAGACACCCGTCATCGGCAAAGTGGAATACTTCAATCCGGGAGGAAGCGTGAAAGACCGCATCGCTCTGGCCATGATCGAAGCAGCCGAAAAAGAAGGCAAACTAAAGCCCGGAGCCACCATCATCGAACCCACCAGCGGCAACACCGGTGTGGGGCTGGCTCTTGTGTCGGCCGTCAAAGGCTACCACCTCATCCTCACCATGCCCGAAACCATGAGCGTGGAACGTCGGAATCTGGTGAAAGCATACGGTGCGGAGGTGCGCCTCACGAGCGGCAAAGACGGTATGCCGGGGGCCATCAAGGCAGCCGAAGAACTGCGCGACACCATTCCGGGAGCCGTGATCCTCGAACAGTTTGAGAATCCCGCCAATCCTCAAAAGCACTACGAGACCACCGGCAACGAGATATGGGAAGACACCGACGGACAAGTAGACATCTTCGTGGCCGGCGTGGGGACCGGAGGCACCGTCTCGGGCATCGGCAAACGGCTGAAAGAGAAGAATCCCAACGTGAAAATCATAGCCGTGGAGCCGTCTTCTTCGCCTGTGTTGAGTGGCGGGAAGGGTGGGCCACACAAGATTCAGGGCATCGGGGCGGGCTTCATCCCCAAGACCTACGATGGCGAATATGTCGACGAGGTGTTCCAAGTGGAGAACGACGAAGCCATCCTCGCCGGCCGACAGCTGGCACAGCTTGACGGCTTGCTCGTGGGCATCTCGTCCGGCGCGGCAGCCTACGCAGCTACGGAAATAGCCAAACGCCCCGAAAACAAAGGCAAGAGAATCGTGGCCCTGCTGCCCGACACCGGCGAACGCTATCTCTCCACTGTGCTCTACGCATTTGAAGAATATCCGCTGTAAAAAGCGAAAAACAAAATAGAAGCCTCGCCCCCGGCCCCTCTCCGAGGGGTCGAGAGAAGCTATTTTTAGGCGTAAGAAAAATTACACACAAACGTGAAGTCTATAAAGGAAACGACTATTTAAAACACAATATCGTATGGCAGCAAGTCACAATGGTCAAGCTGCCATAGTAAAAGTTAAAACAAACGGCTATCATTAAAATTATAACCTGAAATCACCTGTATACTTATATTTTTCATTAACTTTGCATCATGATGTAATAAATCATATTAATCTAAATGTTATGCAAACAACAAAGTTATTAAATCTATCGCTTGTAGTAGTAATGTTGACAGGATTCTGTGCTTGTCAGAGTCCAGATGAGGAAGTAACCACTGTTTCTTCTTCAGAAACATCAAATTATTCCCATGCCATCCCTGTGGAGGAGGCACTATCATCTCTTAATGATTTCTTGAAAGACAATCCAACGCGAGCTAATGGTTCACTTCCTAAAGTAACAGATGTAATATCGATGAAATTGGAACAAGTTGCTACACGTGCTACTACTATAAAAGATGCTGATAATGTGATGTATGTAGCTAATTTCCCTGATGGAAAAGGCTTTGCGATTTTGTCTGCAGATGACAGAATCGAAGCAAAAGTTATCGCTGTAACAGACAAAGGAAATCTGACAAAAGCGGATGTAGACGCTGTTGCTTCCTTCTTTAAAAACGAAGAAAGTTATATAGATCCCAGTTACCCAACAACGGGAGAAGGGCTATTTACAGTAAAGGATTATCCTAGTGAGGTTCTTCTAAATCCAAATACATTTTCCACCTATGATGAAAGTCAAAATGACAATTGGGTAGGCAACTTCTCTGACAATGATAGTGCATTAAATACAAGGGAAGAACAAAATGTGGAACCAATATGTGCTTGTCACTTTGTGTGAATTATATTGACGACCAAATGGGACGTGCAGGCGGTGGTGGTAGTGGTGGTGGCACATGTAGTACCAATAAGATTAATACCACTTATTCAGACTGGAAAAATATTCTGCGCACCAACAACCTACTTGGTACGTATGCTGACTGGCATCAGAACACGCCATTCAATGATCTATACCCTAAGAAAAGAAGATACATATTTTTTGGATGTAGGAGAAAAGCACCTGCCGGATGTTTCCCGTTAGCTTTGGCTAAGATATTGACTAATTTCAGAGAGCCTCAAAGATTTTCATGTAATGGGACTACTGTTGACTGGAATGCCCTTGATAACATATATTCGTCTCAAGGTAAGACTGCAGCTGCAATATTGCTCAAAGGTATTGCTGAATGGTGTGGATCCATGTATTTCTATCAGGGAACCTTTACTTTTCCTTCAAAGGCTTCTTCTTTCCTAAAAGACATGGGGTTTAACAATGTAAAGAGATTCAACTATGATTATAACAGGGTGACTTCCATGATATATAATGGCTGTCCCGTAATTATTTATGCGATTCCCGGTATAAAGGTTTGGAATAGTCATGCTTGGATTATCGATGGTTATAAAATAAAAGCAAGACAGGAAATTACTAAATACTACAGAAATGGTGTTTTGATGAGTACAAGTACAAAACCTGATACATGCAGAATGGTACATTGCGATTTTGGGTGGAGTGGACGCTGCAATGGATACTATGTTGATGGTGTCTTCAAACTCAATAGCAACGACAATGACTACGATTACCCTTGGATGGATAGGGAGAAAACAAAATACAACCATCATATACGAATAATAACATATACAAAACCTATATGATAAAGAGAATAAAAAAGAATAAACTTAACATGACTGTATTTTTGTTTATTCTGTCCCTATTTGCTTCCTGTGGCCCAAGTGACAATTTCGGCTATCCTTCCAAAATCGTGTTTGGAAGAGAGGGAGGAACCAGAATTTGCTCCGGAACAAGTAGCTGTTATGTTGTAGAAATTACCAACTACAATGGTGATGGCAAAACCTCCCAAGCATTAACCTTGGACTCCTTGGAAGTCACTTATGATTGGTTGACAATAAAAAGCAAAAGACCCAATAGGATGCAATTGGAAATGACAGCGGCTCCGAATCACACAGGGAAAAGACATACACTCTATGTACATGGTATGGTGAATAACGATGCTGCGGAGATTAAAGTGGTACAGTATTAGAATTTAATTTAAGAACAAGAAATCTATGAGACGAAAAAATATAATTGTACTTTTGTTCATTCTGTCCCTATTTGCTTCCTGCGGATCAAATGACAATTTCGGCTATCCTTCCAAAATCGTATTTGGACGAGAGGGAGGAACCAAGCTTTGTTCTGGAACAGACTACTGTTATGTTATAGAAATTACCAATTACAATGGTGATGGCGAAACCTCACAAGCGCGTCCTCAGGATGACTCTTTAGAAGTCACTTATGATTGGTTGACAATAAAAAGCAAGAGACCTAATGTAACACAATTGATAATGACAGCGGCCCCGAATCATACCGGAAAAAGACGCACACTCTATGTGCATGGTGCGGTTGACGACTATTCTGCGGAGATTAAAGTGGTGCAGTATTAGAACTTTATTTCCGATTCTACTGATTTTTTGTAGAATAAAAATATGAAATAAGTTCCCTCCTATGGGATGTCTCGAAGCTATAACAAAGAAGCTCACGTCCCCTCTCCCCTCGGAGAGGGGACGGGGGCGAGGCTTCTTTTGTCCCCATTCTTTTCTCCCACTCAGTTTGGCGGTTTCCTGTTTTTTTTATAATTTTGTCACCAAACTCGAAACCTATGCAAACCAGCAAATATCTTGTTGCCAATATGCGCGATGCACAGTGGGGACTCACCGTGAGCACAGTGGGGCATGAAGAGATTCAGGCCGGAGACCCCTACCCTACACAAGGGCATGCCGACGGCTACTACTTCGACACACGGAAAGGGCGCGAACTGAATGAGTATCAGTTGCTCTATCAGCCCGAAGGCGAAGGCGTGTTCCGCTCGGCCCACAAGGAGGAGACCGTCATCAAGGCCGGCGACATCTTCATGCTGTTTCCCGGCGAATGGCACACCTATCACCCGTCGCCCGAACGAGGATGGAAAAGCTACTGGATAGGATTCAAGGGCAAGAACATCGACGACCGCGTGAGGGCGGGCTTCCTCTCGCCCGAGAAGCCCATCTACCACGTGGGCTACAGCAGCGACATCATACGCCTGTATGAAGAGGCCTACAAGACAGCCTACGAGGAGGCGGCCTACTCGCAGCAGACGCTGGCGGGCATCGTGAACCACCTCATCGGCCTGATGTATTCTCTGGAGCGGAACATCATCCTCAACAGGGAGCAAAACTATGTAGACATGGTGAACCGCGCCCGTCTGCGCATACGCAACGGGCTGGAGGAGGAACTCACCATACAGCAGATAGCCGAGGAGATGGGCGTGAGCTATTCCAATTTCCGCAAACTATTCAAGGAATTTACGGGCATTTCGCCGGCTCTTTACCAGCAAGACCTGAGGCTGCAACGGGCCAAGGAACTGCTTTCCACCACCGACATCAGCATCAAGGAAATAGCCTACAGACTGAATTTCGAGTCGCCCGATTACTTCTCTTCGAAATTTAAAATCAAGACGGGCAGCCGTCCCAGCGAGTTCCGCCACAAGATGAGATAAGAAAAAGAAGTGCCCGGAACAGTCGCTCCTTATGGGAAATGAATCTATGCCACCGGCCACACGCCAGAAAACCGATAAAAGGTATCTCTACAAGATGCCGGATGGAGACGAATAATATTAACAAAAACACTTCCGACAAAACTCTCCATCCGGAACGGAAAACCGGTTTCAAGCCATCGAAAAAGCTCGCCGAATTTCTCATTCGCCCTCTTCAAACTTGCAAAAGAGCCACACTTGAAAGCCGAAAGGGCCACAGTTGCATCGCAACCGTGGCCCTTTTGCAAGCCCGTTTGGGTCCTTTCAGGCCAGTTTTCGCCCCCCAATATGTGTCAGTAAAATTCAAACGACTGATTATCAGAACTTTGGAAATATCGCAAAAATCGCTTATTTGCACCCGAGTGATAGTGCGTTGCAAATATCGCAAGCAGAGAAGCCGAAAATGAACAAATAGTTTGACAAGATTCTGTCCGGCAGTCTCTTTCTCTCAAAAGACCCACCCCGGCCCTCCCTGTAGGGAGGGAGTGAAGGACAAGGGCTGATTGAGGAAGACCTACCCCAAAAAATTCTCCGACCCTCCCTACAGGTGAGGGTCGGGGTGGGGGCTCCCTCAAACTCTTCGGAACCCGAGAAAAAACAAAAAGAGCACCATATTCTCCCGAACACGGCGCTCCAATTTTCTTTTTGCTACTCTCACGAGTAACTTCAAGACGACTAATAACAACCCACCAAAAGGGTGGGTCAACTCAAAGTTTATATAAAATATAAAATGTTCTTAAGAGCTTAATTTGCGTCTACAAAGTTATCAAATAGTATTGAGCGAGCCAAATATTTTAATGCTTTTTTGCATAAAATCTCCATTTTATTGACTCAACTCCTCTCGCGGCTCCGGAATCCGGCGGTTGGGATTCTCTTTTGCGCCGAGGCTGACCAGTTCGCGGCCTTTCTTTACGACACTCTGATTACCCGTCACCAGCTTGTTGCCGGCATCATCGAAAGCCTTGTTCACCCGCTGTATCCGCTCGCCCAACTCGTTGTAACGCTTGATGAAATCGCCCAGGCGGTCGAGCAGTTGCTCGGCCAGTCCGAACACCCGCTGCTGATTTTCGGCCTGCCGGTTTTGCACCCATGCCACATGAATAATATGGAGAATGGCCACAAGATTTTGCTCGCTGGTGACAAACACCTTCTTCTCGAAAGCCTCACGCCAGAGCGTGGCATCATTGGCTAAGGCCACCTGCAACGACGACTCGAAAGGCATGAACAGAATCACGAAGTCGACCGCCTCGCGGGGAGCCTTGACATACCTGCTGTAGTCTTTGCGGGCCAGTTCGTTCACATGGCGGCGCACGCTGGCGATGTGTTCCTGCAAGTATCGGGTCCGCTCCTCGTCGGTCTCGGCATTCACATACCGTTCGTAGGCCACAAGCGACACTTTGGAGTCGATGATGGCATCCTGTCCCTGCGGATAGTGCAATATCACATCGGGCTGCATCTCTGCCCCGGTCTCATCGTTCTTGATGGGTCGTCCGTTCTCGTCGCGCAAGCGGGTCTGCACTTCGTAGTGTACGCCCTCGGTGAGTCCCTGTCCGGCCAACAGGTCGCCGAGAATGATCTCACCCATGTTGCCCGTCACCTTGTTGTCGCGACGCAACACATTGGTGAGCGACTCCGCCTTCTCGCCAATCTCGCGGCTGCTGTCCATCATCTGTCGAATCACTTCGCGAAACGACGCATTCTCCCGCGCTGCATCCTTCGAATTGGTGTCGAGTGCCTTGCGCATCTCACTGATAGCCTCTTTGAGCGGAGTGGTGATATGTCCCACGTTCTCGGCATTGGCCTCCTTGAGTTTTTCGGAGCTGTGCTCCAATATCTTTTGTGCTGCCAAGGTCATGCCCTGCTGCGCAGCCTTCAACTGTTCGGCAAACTGCTCACGCTGTTGCGACATCTGCGTTTCGAGCAGTGTACGCTGGTGAGCCGTCTGCCGCTCATACTGCTCACGCTGTTCCTGCAACCGGCGGTTAAACGACTCGGCCTCACGATCAATCTGTTGTCGCATCAAGTCAATCTCGGCCTGCCGCTTACCGGCCTCCACCTTGAGGCCGGCATTCTCGCGACCGAAATAAAGATAGATGGCAATGGCTCCGAGAAGCAATCCGAGGAAAAAACTGACCGCAACCATCATCATGACACGACCAAGATATATTGACGAATCACCCAATAGCAGAAGATGCCCACCAGATAGCCCACCAAAGCTATCCAACTCACATTCTTCATATACCAACCGAAAGTAATCTTCTCCAAGCCCATGACCACTACACCGGCCGCACTGCCGATGATGAGGATAGAACCACCCACACCGGCACAATAGGCCAACAGTTGCCAGAAGATGCCGTCGACAGCCATGTCGCCCGCTGCCTGAATGGGATACATGCCCATGCAACCGGCCACCAAGGGCACATTGTCGACTATGCTTGAAAGTACACCGATGATGCCCGTCACGAGATAGTGATTGCCATTGAAAGTCGTGTTGAGCGAACCGCCCAAAGCAGTGAGCACGCCCACTTCCTCAAGACAAGCCACGGCCATAAGGATGCCGAGGAAAAAGAGGATGGTGCTCATATCAATGTGAGAGAGCAGTGAGGTGACACGCTTATGGAAGGTCTCGCGACCGGTCTGCCGGTGCAACTGGCGGTAGAAGACCTCTGTCACTGTCCATAACACGCCGAGCACAAGCAGGATGCCCACAAACGGGGGCAAATGGGTGATGGACTTGAAGACGGGAACAAACATCAAGCCTCCCACGCCTACACAGAAAATAGTCTTGCGCTGGCGGCCCGAAAACTCCAACACCTCTCCGTCGCGGGGATCGTTGGCCATACCGTCGCTCCCATTTTCGAGTTCCCCTTTCAGTCGGGTCTGCATGATGAAAGCCGGGATAATCATCGACACCAGCGAGGGAATGAAAATTTCCTCTATCACTCCGGCAGCTGTAATCATACCGGCATTCCAGAGCATAATGGTCGTCACGTCGCCTATGGGCGAGAAAGCACCGCCGGAGTTGGCGGCTATGATGACGAGCGAAGCATAGATGATGCGGTCTTGACGATTGTGTACGAGTTTACGCAATATCATGATCATCACGATGCTCGTTGTGAGATTGTCAAGAATGGCTGACAGGAAGAAGGTCATAAAGGCGATGCGCCAGAGCAGCGAACGCTTGCTACGAGACTTCATCACCTTGCGCACCCAGTCGAAACCGCCGTTCTGATCGACAATCTCGACAATGGTCATGGCTCCCATAAGGAAGAAAAGTGTGGTGGAGGTACTGCCCAGATGTTCTTCTATCACGGTGCTCACCTGATGGATGAGGGCTTCACCTGTAAAACCAGTAAGATAACTTCCCGGATCGACCATGAAGAGGGTCCAGCAGAACACAAACATCAGCAGCGCCACGGCAGCTTTGTTCACTTTCGTCACACTCTCCAAGGCGATGCACAAATAGCCGGCCACGAATACGACGATGATAGCAATAGTTAAAGTTGACATTATTATAATTTACTTGAGGTTTCTTCAGTTTGCAAAGATAAAGTAAAAAAACGGTAATCTCAAAAGTTGAGGATTAAAAATCAAATTATGCTGTTAGACAAGGAAAAATCATCCTACTTTTGCACACAGACAACTAAAAACCCCATCATGGAAAATAAGAAATGCTTTTTTGCCGTAGATCTCGGAGCCACCAGTGGCCGCACAGTGGTAGGTTCGTTGGCCGACGGCCGTGTGGAACTGAAAGAACTCACCCGTTTCGACAATGCCTTGATCGAGACCGGCGGACACATCTATTGGGACATCTTCGCGCTGTACAATGAGGTGGTCAAAGGATTGAAGCTCGCCGCCCGGCACCGATTGAACATCCGGAGCATAGGCATCGACACTTGGGGGTGCGACTTTGTGTGCGTGGGGACCGACGGTGCCATCCTCCGCAACCCCACGGCCTATCGCGATCCACACACTTTCGGCAAAATGGAGGAATACTTCGAGCAGGTGATGGATAAGAATAAGGTGTACGCCAAGACCGGCATACAGTTTATGAACTTCAACTCGCTTTTCCAACTCTATGCCATGCGCCGGGCCGGCAACACGGCTTTGGAACATGCCGACAAGATACTCTTCATCCCCGATGCCTTGAGCTATATGCTCACGGGCCGGACCGTGTGTGAATATACCGTGGCTTCAACCTCACAGATGCTGAACCCGCAGACGGGGGAACTCGATACGGAACTGGTGGAGAGCGTAGGACTGCACCGCGGCCAATTCGGCACTATGCTCCACCCGGGCACCGTCATCGGCACACTCACCGGGGAGGTGCAACGCCTGACGGGGCTCGGAGCCGTCCCGGTGGTGGCCGTGGCAGGCCACGACACGGCCAGTGCCGTGGCCGCCGTGCCGGCAAGCGACCGCGAGTTTGCCTATCTGAGCAGCGGCACATGGAGCCTGATGGGCATCGAAACGCCCCAAGCTATCATCAACGACCGCTCACAGGCCCTCAATTTCACCAACGAGGGCGGCATCGAAGGCACCACACGCTTTCTGAAAAACATCTGCGGCATGTGGCTCTACGAACGTTGCCGCAAGGAATGGACAGACGCTCCGCAGTCGCACACCGAACTGCAAGCCGAGGCTATGAGGCAACCGGCTTTCCGGAGTCTCATCAATCCCGACGACAAGATGTTCGCCAATCCATCGTCAATGATAGAAGCCATCCGCGACTATTGCCGGAAAACGGGGCAGCACGTGCCCGACGACTATGCCGGGATATGCCGCTGCATCTTCGACTCGCTGGCTTTGCGCTACCGGCAGGTGTTCACTTGGCTCAAGGAGTTTGCCGACTTTGACATCAAGGTGCTCCACATCATCGGCGGCGGCTCGCTCAACAACCACCTCAACCGGTTTACGGCCAACTCCTGCGGGGTCACGGTGCTGGCCGGACCACAAGAAGGCACGGCTCTGGGCAACATCATGTTGCAGGCCAAAGCCTGTGGAGAGGTGGACAACGTGTGGCAGATGCGCAAGCTCATTGCCGACAGCATAGAACTGAAACGCTTCGAACCGGAAGATCGCGAGGTGTGGGATGCTGCCTACGAGCACTATCTGCGCATCACCGGCGAATAGTTGCAAAGGGAGCGGAACTCCCCCCCGAGAAAGAATATCCATATCAAACAAACTAAAAATAAAAAATTATGAAGACTGACTTAATCGAAAAAAATTACGCGATTGCAAAAGAACGCTATGCCGCTTTAGGCGTTGATACCGACAAAGCTATCGAAACTTTGGAGAAGACTCCTATCTCCCTGCACTGCTGGCAGGCCGACGACGTGGTAGGCTTCGAGCGCGATGAGGCTGCCTCGGGCGGCATACAGACCACCGGCAACTACCCCGGAAAGGCCCGCAACATAGACGAATTGCGACAGGACATCGACAAGGTGACATCGCTGCTGGGCGGCCGCTTTCGCCTGAATCTGCACGAGACCTACGGCGAATTCGGCAACGACTTTGTCGACCGCGACCAAGTGGAGGCCAAACATTTTGAAGGATGGATGCAGTGGGCAAAGGAGCACAACCTGAAACTCGACTTCAACTCCACTTCATTCTCCCACCCCAAAAGCGGTTATCTGACGCTCTCCAATCCCGACAAGGGCATCCGTGACTTCTGGATTGAACATACCAAGCGTTGCCGGCGCATTGCCGATGCCATGGGCAAGGCTCAAGGCGACCCTTGCATCATGAACATCTGGGTGCACGACGGCATGAAAGACTACACCGTGGAGAAGATGCGCTATCGCGAGATACTGAAAAACTCGCTCGACGAGATACTGGCCGAGAAACTGCCCGACATGAAGTCGTGCCTCGAAGCTAAACTTTTCGGCATCGGAATGGAGGCCTACACCGTGGGCTCTCACGACTTCTACGCCGGCTACTGCTCCAAAAACGACGTGATCTACACGCTCGACACGGGCCACTACGAGCCCACGGAAAATGTCAGTGATGCCGTTTCATCGCTGCTGCTGTTCGTCCCCGAGCTCATGCTCCACGTAAGTCGCCCCATGCACTGGGACTCCGACCACGTGACACTGTTCGACGACAACACGCGTAACCTCTTCCACGAGCTTGTCAGGGCCAACGCCCTCGACCGCGCCCATGTGGGTCTCGACTACTTCGATGCCTCCATCAATCGCATCGGCGCTTACATCATCGGTACGCGTGCCGCCCAAAAGAGTCTGTTGCAGGCCTTCCTCGAACCGCTCGACATCCTGCGCCGGTATGAGGATGAAGGCAAGTGGTTTGAACGTCTGGCACTCCTTGAAGAGGAGAAGACCCTCCCGTTCGGTGCCGTCTACGACTATTTCAACATGAAGAACAACGTGCCCGTGGGTGAGGAATACATCGCCGACGTGCAGCGTTACGAACAGGAAGTGTTGGCAAAGAGGGGATAACCACTCTCCCCTCTCCTCTCGAAGAGGGCTGGAGTGAGGCTTCCTTTACATTTAAAATGCCAATCCAAGCCATAACATCCTCTACTTTTTACTCCCCCCTCTCCCTCGAAGAGGGGCCGGGGGAGGGCTTTCATTACATTCCATCCAACCATGCAAATTATCATCGGACTACTCATCATCGCGATAGGAGCTTTCTGCCAGTCGAGCAGCTACGTGCCTATCAATAAAGTGAAAGACTGGAGCTGGGAGAGTTTCTGGCTCACGCAGGGCGTGTTTGCCTACGTGCTGTTCCCACTCTTAGGCGCATTGCTCACAGCCCCTGCCGGCAGTTCGCTCCTCGCCCTCTACGGAGCACACCCGTCAGAAAGCCTGATGGCCATGTTTTTCGGTATGCTCTGGGGCATCGGCGGACTCACTTTCGGTCTTTCCATGCGCTATCTGGGCGTGGCGTTGGGCCAAAGCCTGGCCCTCGGCACCTGCGCCGGACTGGGCACACTGCTCGGCCCGGTGTTCACCGGACACTTCGAGAAGCTCACTTCTGCTGTCATCATCGGAGTCATCGTGACACTCGCCGGCATCGCCATCATCGGTTTTGCCGGAGCCATGAAGAGTGCCTCACTCTCGGAAGAGGAGAAAAAGAAAGCCGTAAAAGACTTCAATTTCACCCGCGGCATTCTCGTGGCTCTGCTCTCCGGCTTCATGAGTGCTTGTTTCGCCATCGGTCTCGACTTCGGAGCACCTGTGGCTTTCGAGGGCTCGCAGCCCATTTTCGCTTCCCTTCCGGCCACCCTGCTGGTCACTTTCGGCGGTTTCATCATCAATGCAGGCTACTGCCTCTTTCAAAACCGGAAAAACCACACTTGGGGCGACTATGGAAAGACTTCACTCTATGCCAACAACCTCATTTTCTGCGCTTTGGCCGGAGTACTCTGGTACAGCCAGTTCTTCGGTCTGGCATTGGGCAAAGGCTTTCTGGCCGGTTCCGCCACCCTGCTGGCTTTCTCTTGGTGCATCCTCATGGCACTCAATGTAACCTTCTCCAACGTGTGGGGCATCATTCTCAAAGAGTGGAAAGGTTGCAATGCCCGCACCATCTGGGTGCTCGTTGTGGGACTGGCCGTACTGGTGTTCTCCACTTTCCTGCCCCAGTTACTGGAAAAATAAAGAAAGAGTTTATTAGGATAATAGAAATAGAACAGGCGATGAGAATCGCCCGAGTCCGATTCCAACGACACGTTGGACGGACATAGGCATTTGCCTTAATAGATTGGTAATAAGAGAATCGGCAGCCAAGCGGGCAAGCCGATTCTCTTTTTTGTTTCATCAGACAGACCGATCCGCGGCACTGCATCCACGCTACCGGTACACCATCACCCTATCTCGGCAGATTGAAAGCGACGGTCATCTCTTTCATCTGTTCTTCCGACATGCCATCGGGGGTGAAGCCCATGCACTTGGCGTCAATATAAATCTTGGCACTTTTGGAAAGCACATCGATCTGGTCGAAGGCATCCATCACATCAAGCCCTTTGGCAAACACCCCATGTTTCTCCCACATCACCACGTCGTATTCCTCCAGTGCATTGAGCGTAGCATTGGCCAGTTCTACACTGCCGGGCAGTTCGTAGGGCACCATACCCAATCCCAGCGGACAGAAAGCCTTGGTCTCAGGAATCATGCTCCAAAGAATGTTCGTCAGCACATCCTTTTTCATAAACTTCTTGTTGTGCGACATGGCAATGAGTTCGATGGGATGGGTATGCACCGTGGCCTTATAGGGACTGCCCTTCTCAATGAGACGGGCATGCACACTCAGGTGGCTGGGCAATTCGGAGGTGGGCAACACCTCCTTGTCGGCTATGATGGCATAGCTCTCGCAGTCGTCGAGCACCCTGATGATGCTGCCATTGTCCATCGGCCGGCGTGCAAGGTCGCGCATACGTTTGCCCGTGCCCTTGCAATAGAAGTAAGTGCCTTTGAGCGCAGGCAGTGTGGCTCCGATGCGTTTCACCTCGCCGATGGCCGGCAAGGCTTTGATTCCATTGTCCACCAAGTCGGTAATGTTGACGGTGATGTTGCCACCATTGCGCTCGGCCCAACCGTTCTGCCAGAGATAACCGGCTACTTCCGCTATCTTGTCGATTTCTTCTTTCAGGGCAGGACGGCCCTCTAAAACACTTTTCATATTAGTTTGCTTTGTATTAAATCATTCTTTCACAGGCCACTCTCAACCCTGCCATTAATATGAAGACAAGGCAAGCGGACACCATCTATATTTTGCAAAGGTAGAAAGGATATGTTCCAGCCACCACCAAGTTTTGATTTTTTTGCAGAAATATTTGATAAATCTATTATTTTATCTACCTTTGTTCCGATGAAACAAGCGTTGTTATATGCCTTTCTGTGCTGCCTTATGGGTGCTTGCCAAGCGCCGGAGAGGCCACGACAAAAACCTTTTAAACGGTCTGCCTACTACTGGAGCACGACCTTTGAGACCGACTCCGCCAACACCGACCGGTTGCTCGACAAGACAGACCGGCTCTATCTGCGCTACTTTGATGTCGTGCTTGACGAGCAGGGCGAGCCGATGCCCAATGCCACGGTGCGGTTTCGCAGCCGGGTGCCGGACTCGCTGGAAGTGGTGCCGGTGGTATTCATCGTAAACGACGTGATGAAGCAAGACACTAAAGGACTGGCCGGAAAAATTCTCCGTCGCACGATGCAGATCAGCGAGACCAACGGTGTGGAGGGCGTGAAGGAACTGCAAATAGACTGCGACTGGACGATAACCACCCGAAAGGCCTATTTCGACTTTCTGCGGGAGCTCCGGTCGCTGGCCATGAAACGGGGACTGGCCCTCAGCACCACCATCCGCCTGCACCAACTGTCACAACCCACACCGCCCGTAGACCGTGGGGTGCTCATGCTTTACAACACGGGCGATTTCACCGACCTGCGCCAAGAGAAGCCCATACTCGACATGGCCGATGTGGCCCCCTACCTGCACCGGTTGGCCGACTACAAGCTCGGCTTAAGCACCGCCTACCCGATGTTCGGCTACCGCCTGCTCTTCCGCCGGGGCCACTACGTGGGCGTGCTGCACGAAGACAACCGGCTGGTGAAACTCCCGGGCGACAGCATCGTGGAGCGGCGGACCGATCCGGCCGACGTGCTGCAGGCCATGACCGCCATCGACGGCATCAGGGAAGATGCCAACCGGGAAATCATCATCTACGACATCAGCAACCGACATTCAAAAGAATATAAAACAAGCGATTATGAAAAAATCTATCGTCACCATTAGCCTGCTCCTGACGGCTTTCTTGCCGGGTAAGGCTTGCGGTCCCTATACCCCTACGCACAACTTCTACATGATGAATGTCTTCGGTTACGAGGGGCCGAGGAGCCTGTTCTATGACCAAGTGGACGACTTCTGGAAAGCCTACACGGGACGGGAACCCGAGCAATATTCCGATTATTTCAGCAACAACTCGGAGATGCTGCTGGCCGCAGCCCGACAAAAAGGTGACCGGGAGATGACGACCTACCTCAACTTTCTGAACCAATATACGGCCATTTGCGAGAAAATCAAGGAGACTTGGGAATACCCCACCAAAGAGGAACTGGAGCAGCACGCAGCCACACTCACCTCAATGCACATTGCCGCCAAAGCCTATAAGGGCAAGCGGTTGAAGCCTCAATATGTGTTGCTGGAAATGCGCACCAACCTGCTGCTTGGCCAAGCGGAACAAAACCTGACCGTATGGAAGAAGCGCGCCTCGAGGCTGCCGGCCGGCGTGTTCCGCGAGATGTGCCGCAATCTCTATGCCAATGCCCTGCTCAAGGCGGGCCGCCGGCAGGAGGCCGCAGCCATCTATGCCGGGCAGGGAGACTGGGAGAGCATCAGTTGGCTGGCCTCGGGGGCCACCTCGGTGGAGGGCATCAAGGCTATGTACGACGAGGATGCCGACTCTCCCGTGCTGCCCTATCTGGTGGAACATTTCGTCAACAGCGCACAGGAGGAGTTCGACTTGCAGGAACAATACGACTTCACATCCGACCAGACTTTCAAACCGCATGTGGACAAGTTCATCGCGCTCGCCCAAAACATCATCAGGGAGGGGAAAACCAAGAGTCCGGCCCTCTGGCAAACGGCCATAGCCATGCTGCACTACACGCAGGGAAAATTCTCCACAGCTCTGGAAGAAGCCGCAGAGGCCATGAAGATGGAAGGCCCCCAGCGCGTGAAAGACAACGCCCGCTGCGCCCGTCTGCTGGCTTTCACCCGGTGCAACAAGCCCGAGGGGAAGGCGGGGGCGTTCATTGCCGGCGAATTGGACTGGCTGTGGGGCCGCTCCTCGGTCAATAGTGCCTACGAGAAGAACTACTACGGGAGGATGCTCGACAGGACCATGATTCAGAATCTGTATAAACGCTATGCGGAGGCTGGCAATGCCAACATGCAGATGGCCCTCTATGCACTCAGCGGACAGGTGCCCGGAGGAGAGGCCGACAACACCCCCGGTCACAGCAACTTCGGAGAATATTTCGCCGAAATGGACAGTCACAAGGCCGAAGACCTCATCGCCTATTGGGCTTTCTTGCAAAGCACACCGACGGATGCGGTGGGCCGGTTTGCCGTGAAGCACATCGTCTTCAAGGACAAAGACTATTTCAACGACCTCATCGGCACCAAGTTCATCGCCGAAGGCCGCTTTGCCGACGCGTTGTCCTATCTTTCGAAAGTGCCGCTGAGCACCGTCAACGGGCAGGGCATCAGCTTCTACATGGCCGGGCGCGACTTCACCAAAGACCGTTGGTTGCAGCGGCAGCGGCTGGACGACAGCGAACTGTGGGGAGACACCCCAAGGCCCGATATGAAGAGCAATCAGAAAATAGCCTTCTGCCAAGACATGATACAGCTCACAAGTGCCTACAATCTGGCCAACGCCAAGAGCCGCCCGCAGGCTGCTTACACCTTGGCCAGCCGCTACTTCCAGTCGTCCTGCTACGGTGACTGCTGGTATCTGACCCACTACGCTTGGACATGCACTGACAGTGCCCGCACTCAAGAGAAAGATTTCGCCCAACAGGCCTTGCAACTTCTCGGCGAATCAGCCCTCAGCAAGGATGCCCGCTTGCGGGGTAAGAGCCTCTTTGCCAAGGCTTTCGTGGCAAGGAGCGTGGGCAGCAGTGGCCAATGGTATGACCTACAGCCTGAAGGCGTGTTGCTAAACGGCGAGGCGGAAATCAAAGCCTACGACGAACTGGCTCTCTTCTGCCGCCGGAAACCGAAGGTGATGGCCCCCTACGTGTCCCGTTGTGACGTGCTGCGCCGATATATGGCCAGCAAGTAAGCAGACGGACTGACCGGGAAAGACTGTCAAACTATTTGGTGCTTTTAGGGCCTCTCATTCTGCGATATTTTCGCCGAGCGTCCGCTCGGATGAAAATACACGAGTTTTAACGACATTTCTAAAACGCTGACAATCAACCGTTTGAATTTTATCAACATCTTCCTACGCTCGTTTTTAGCCCTAAAAAGGCCCAAACGAGCTTGCAAAAGGGCCACAGTCGCGTTGCGACTGTGGCCCTTTCGGCTTTCAAGTGTGGCCCTTTCGCATCGTCGAAGGGCCCAAACGGGAAAACGGAAGCGACTTTATGGTGTCTTTAGGCCGCCTTTTCCACATAATCGGCAGACTACATCGGGAGTTTCAAAGCTAAATGCAAGAATCTCAATGACACAAAAATGTCGTGTTTATTCTTACCTTCTTCCCATCACACAGCTTTTAATCTCTTGCCTCATTCAAGTGAGTTTTTCGAGTGTTTGCCTTATCCATAGCGCGGCGCACGGCTCAAAACGCAAGACGTGAAAATACATCCATGGCGTGAGAAATGCTACCATAAGAAACGATTCTCTCAGATTTTATTGCTACCTTTGTCATGTCAGATGTTTTGCCCGTTTTGCTAATATGTATGCGTATAGGCTACATTTGCTGAGACGGACTTGCAAAAAAGACATTGATGCAAACGCAAGAAACAGGGCAAATACTTTCCAGTCCCATTAAACGTCTACATCCAACAAACTATGGAAGAAAAGAATAAAATGATCATCTACACCGATGAAAGCGGCTTGACCAAGATAGATGTGAAGCTCGAGGATGACACCTTATGGCTTACGCGGGCTCAGATGTGTGAATTGTATCAGACCTCAAGAACAAATGTAGTGGAACACATTAAGCATATCTATGAAGAAGGTGAATTGCAGGAGGAAGCAACCTGTCGGAAATTCCGACAGGTTCGACAGGAGGGTAGCAGAATGGATACTTAGACTTTGCGGAACGACAGGCAGAACGAGAGCATCCCATGACAATGGAGGACTGGGCAAACTATTTGGACAGAATCCTCACGATGTCGGGAGAACAGCTCCTGCAAGATGCCGGTAAAGTGTCGCACGCCGAAGCTATGGATCATGCAACGAATGAATATCGGAAGTACAAACAACACACTATCAGCGATGTGGAACAAGATTACCTTAACGCTATCAAGCGGTTGGGCGAGTTGTAGCGGTTGGGGGAATTAAAATAAGACACCCGTTGACGGAATTAATTTAGTGCGTACTTAATTCCGCCAACGGTCTAGAGCGTGCCCACAAAAGAAAAACACGCTTTTCTTTTGCAGTTCCGTTGGTTTGCACTACCTTTGCATCTATGAACGCATTAGATGCCAACAATATCAAATGGAGCGAAAATGTCATCATTGCCGATGCCGACTATCTTGACAGCGTGGCTTTCAACCTGACGGTGAACTTCGAACGCATGATAGGCCGCCGCATACCGCCTGCCGACATGGCGCAATGGATTGTCTGCACGGCACTTGACGGCGGGTTGCGAGAGGGAAAACACGACACACAGGTGGTCTTCATACACAACAGGAGGAACTCACGGATGGAGAACTTCAAACCGGCTGACTATGAAAAGGAACTCAACGGACAGGCGTTCACGGACGAGCGGTTGGGCGAATTTGCGCTAAGTGCGTTTCCCGTGGAGGAAGACATGGTTGGGAAAGCCGACTTCCTGCTCGACATTGCCCGCATCGTATGCGACCAGAAAGGCGTCAGGCGTGTGATGATTGTGCCCGACAGCGAGACTGGCGACCTCTACGACCGCCTGCGCGACATGCTGAAAAAAGTGGATGATGACGACAAGCGCGTCACGCTCTTTGCCATGAGCCCCATGCCGGGTGGTAATTTCCGGCAGGAGATTCTCGGCTACTCGCTGATGAGCGCACTGGGCATCAAGGCAGACGAAATAAAATAAAAAACAACATAACTGAAAGATGAGTAGAATACTGATGATTGGTGCCGGTGGCGTGGCTACCGTGGCGGCATTTAAAATAGTGCAGAATGCCGATGTGTTTACAGAGCTGATGATAGCCAGCCGCCGCAAGGAAAAATGCGATGCACTGGTGAAGTCTATCCACGACAAGGGTTACAAAATGGATATCAAGACGGCCCAAGTGGATGCCGACGACGTGGAGCAGCTGAAGGCACTTTTCAATGACTTCAAGCCCGAACTGGTGGTCAATCTGGCTCTGCCCTATCAAGACCTCACCATCATGGATGCCTGCTTGGCCTGTGGAGTAAACTATCTCGACACGGCCAACTACGAGCCCAAAGACGAGGCACACTTCGAGTACAGTTGGCAATGGGCCTACAAAGAAAAGTTTGAGAAGGCCGGTCTTACGGCCATTCTCGGTTGCGGCTTCGACCCGGGGGTGAGTGGTATCTACACGGCCTATGCTGCCAAGCACCACTTCGACGAGATACAATACCTCGACATTGTGGACTGCAATGCGGGCAACCACCACAAGGCTTTCGCCACCAACTTCAACCCGGAAATCAACATCCGCGAAATCACGCAAAAGGGGCTATACTACAAGGATGGCGAATGGATTGAGACCGAGCCACTGGCCGTGCATCAAGACATCACCTACCCCAACATCGGCCCCCGAGACAGCTATCTGATGCACCACGAGGAACTCGAATCGCTCGTAAAGAACTATCCCACCATCAAGCAAGCCCGCTTCTGGATGACCTTCGGACAACAATATCTGAACTATCTTGACGTGATCCAAAATCTCGGTATGTCGCGCATTGACGAGATAGAATACGAGGCTCCACTGGCCGACGGCTCGGGCAAGACGGCACGGGTGAAGATTGTGCCATTGCAATTCCTCAAGGCCGTGCTGCCCAACCCGCAGGATCTCGGTGCCAACTATGAGGGGGAAACTTCCATCGGCTGCCGCATACGCGGACTCAAGGACGGCAAGGAACACACCTATTATATATACAACAACTGCAAACATCAGGAGGCTTATCAGGAAACGGGGATGCAGGGGGTGAGCTACACCACCGGTGTGCCGGCCATGATCGGTGCCATGATGTTCTGCAAGGGGCTGTGGCGCAAGCCGGGGGTGTGGAACGTGGAAGAGTTCGATCCCGATCCGTTCATGGAACAGCTGAACAAGCAAGGGTTGCCTTGGCACGAGGAGTTTGACGGAGACTTGGAACTCTAAGCTTCACCGACATCTCCGAAGAGAAAAGACACTCACAAAACAAACATACAAACCATTAAACAAAGAAGTCCCGAGTCGCAGTAAGAGTTCAAGCAGCTCTTTCTGAGAGTATGGGAGACACTGAATATGGCAAAAGAAGAAACGACTGCACAAAACGCCAACGAGGGCAAGCTGAAAGCCCTTCAGGCGGCAATGGCCAAGATAGAAAAAGACTTTGGCAAGGGTTCCATCATGCGCATGGGCGACGAACAGATAGAGAATGTAGAGGTGATACACACCGGCAGCATCGCCCTCGATGTGGCACTGGGGGTAGGCGGCTATCCGCGGGGGCGCATCATCGAGATATACGGTCCGGAGTCATCGGGTAAAACGACACTCGCCATCCATGCCATCGCCGAAGCACAAAAGGCAGGAGGCATTGCGGCGTTTATCGATGCCGAACATGCTTTCGACCGCTTCTATGCTGCCAAACTCGGGGTGGATGTGGACAATCTGTGGATTTCGCAACCCGACAACGGCGAACAGGCACTTGAGATAGCCGACCAGCTCATCCGCTCCAGTGCCATCGACATTCTGGTCATCGACTCCGTGGCTGCCCTCACGCCTAAAAAAGAAATCGAAGGTGACATGGGCGACTCGGCCGTGGGCCTTCAGGCGCGCCTCATGAGTCAGGCCTTGCGCAAACTGACCTCCACCATCTCAAAGACCAACACCACTTGCATCTTCATCAACCAGCTGCGCGAGAAGATCGGCGTGATGTTCGGCAACCCGGAAACCACCACCGGTGGAAACGCCTTGAAGTTCTACGCCAGCGTGCGTCTTGACATACGCAAGACCACCAGCATTAAGGATGGCGATCAGATCATCGGCAATCAGGTGCGCGTGAAAGTCATCAAAAACAAGGTGGCCCCGCCTTTCCGCAAGGCCGAGTTTGAAATCACTTTCGGAGAAGGCATCTCCAAGGTGGGCGAAATTCTTGACTTGGGCGTGGAATATGACATCGTGAAGAAGAGCGGCAGCTGGTTCAGCTACAACGGTTCCAAACTGGGACAGGGGCGCGATGCCACGAAAAACCTACTCAAGGACAATCCCGAACTCTGTGAAGAGCTCGAAGCTAAAATCAAAGAGGCTATTGCCGCGAAACAGGCATAAACCGTCAGCCCCCCACGTGGGAAACTGACAAACCAGTATAACAACATCCAAAAACAAAACATTATGAAAGAACTTAAAGGAACAAAGACAGAGAAGAATCTGATGGAAGCCTTTGCCGGTGAAAGTCAGGCACGCACCAAGTACACTTTCTATGCCTCCAAGGCCAAGAAAGAAGGTTATGAACAGATCGCAGCCCTCTTCATGGAGACCGCCGAAAACGAGAAAGAACATGCCAAGCTGTGGTTTAAGTATCTGCATGGCAACGACATGCCCGACACGATGGCCAATCTGGCCGATGCCGCTGCCGGTGAAAACTACGAGTGGACCGACATGTACGAACGCATGGCCAAGGAAGCCGAGGAGGAAGGATTCACGGAAATCGCTTTCAAGTTTCGCGGTGTGGGAGCCATCGAGAAGCACCATGAGGAACGCTACCGTAAGCTGTTGAAGAACATCGAAGACGGTATCGTGTTCAGCCGCGATGGAGACACCATCTGGCAATGCCGCAACTGTGGACACATCGTCATCGGCAAGAAGGCTCCCGGTGTATGCCCCGTTTGCCTGCATCCGCAAAGCTTCTTCCAGATTGAGGCTTTAAACTACTAATGACCACTTTTCTTTAAGGTGCGACTTGTACCGACAAAGGGAGAATCTTCACTACACACAAACTGCCAAGTTGTCACCGCGACTTGGCAGTTTCTTTTGTTGGCACACCATTTGTTATTTCTTAGGCGAACGCAAGTTCCAAGGATGCGGATTCAAAAAGAAGTATCCCGGTTTTCATTAAAGTAAAATAACAAAAATAAAATATACGATTATGGGAAAGATTATTGGTATCGACTTAGGAACCACCAACAGTTGTGTTGCTGTATTTGAAGGCAACGAGCCGGTGGTCATTGCAAACAGCGAAGGCAAGCGCACAACTCCTTCCGTTGTAGGTTTTGTGAAAGATGGTGAGCGTAAGGTGGGCGATCCTGCCAAGCGTCAGGCTATCACCAACCCTACCAACACGGTTTACTCCATCAAGCGTTTCATGGGTGAAACATACGAGCAGAGCCGCAAGGAGGCAGAGAGCATGCCTTACAAGGTGGTCAACGAGGGTGGATTCCCCCGGGTGGACATCGAAGGACGTAAATATACACCGCAGGAGATTTCGGCCATGATTCTCCAGAAGATGAAGAAGACTGCCGAAGACTATCTTGGTCAGGAGGTGACCGATGCCGTGATCACGGTTCCGGCCTACTTCTCCGACTCACAGCGTCAGGCTACCAAGGAGGCCGGACAGATTGCGGGACTGAACGTACAGCGTATCGTCAACGAGCCGACAGCCGCAGCTTTGGCCTACGGTGTGGACAAGGCTAACAAAGACATGAAGATTGCCGTGTTTGACCTCGGTGGTGGTACGTTTGATATTTCCATCCTTGAGTTCGGTGGCGGTGTGTTTGAAGTGCTGTCTACCAACGGTGACACCCACCTCGGCGGTGACGACTTCGACCAGGTGATCATCAACTGGCTGGCTGACGGTTTCAAGGCTGACGAGGGCATCGACCTCCGCAAGGATCCGATGGCTATGCAGCGTTTGAAGGAAGCTGCCGAGAAAGCTAAGATAGAATTGAGCTCTTCGACCTCTACGGAGATCAACCTGCCTTATATCACAGCTGACGGTGGTGTTCCCAAACACTTGGTGAAGACGCTCACCCGCGCTCAGTTCGAGCAGTTGGCTCACGATCTCATACAGGCTTGTCTGGTTCCTTGCCAGAACGCCATCCGCGACGCCAAGCTCTCTACCAGTGATATAGACGAAGTGATTCTCGTAGGTGGTAGTTCTCGTATTCCCGCCGTACAGACACTCGTGAAGAACTACTTCGGCAAAGAGCCTTCAAAGGGTGTGAACCCCGATGAGGTGGTGGCCGTAGGTGCTTCCATTCAGGGTGCCATCCTCAACAAGGAAGGTGGCGTGGGCGACATCGTGTTGCTCGATGTGACTCCGCTTACTCTCGGTATCGAGACAATGGGCGGCGTGATGACCAAGCTCATCGACTCCAACACGACCATTCCTTGCAAGAAGAGCGAAGTGTTCTCTACTGCTGCCGACAATCAGACCGAAGTGACCATCCACGTGCTTCAAGGTGAGCGTCCGATGGCTGCACAGAATAAGAGCATCGGCCAGTTCAATCTCACAGGCATAGCCCCAGCCCGCCGTGGTGTTCCTCAGATTGAGGTTACGTTTGACATCGATGCCAACGGTATCCTCAACGTGAGTGCCAAGGATAAGGCTACCGGCAAAGAGCAGAGCATCCGTATCGAGGCTTCAAGCGGCTTGAGCGAGGATGAAATCAACCGCATGAAGGCCGAAGCCGAACAGAATGCTGCTGCCGATAAGGCTGAGCGTGAGCGCATCGACAAGCTCAATCAGGCCGACTCGATGATCTTCACCACCGAAAACTTCATTAAGGATAACGGTGACAAGATTCCGGCCGACCAGAAGTCCGGCATCGAGAGTGCCCTCCAGCAGCTCCGTGATGCTCACAAGGCTGGCGACATTGCTGCCATCGACACAGCCATCAACAACCTCAACACCGTGATGCAGGCTGCCAGTCAGCAAATGTATCAAGGTGCCGGTGCACAAGCCGGCCCTCAGCCGGGCGCAGATGCCGGTCAGCAGGAGCAGCCAAAGCAGGATGACACCATCCAAGATGCCGACTTCGAGGAAGTGAAGTAAAAGTGCTAACAAACGCTAATTAAAAATAAGTAAATCCCAGTAACATAATAAGTTGCTGGGATTTTTATTTCTTAATAATGATTAAATCTTATCGTTCTTAATCGTTTTTGTGCTTATATTTGTACCATATTTGTGCCGCGACTTAATGGGAGATAAAGTGCGACTTAATTTAAAAAATAAATTGATTGTCAAATTATTGCTGTTCGGTAAAATTAGAAAAGCAACAAAAGACACGCAAAGGCTATGGGAAAAGCAAAATTAAGACAAAAACTTGAATCATTGCCGAAAGAGAATATTGTCAGAGTCGTGATGTCGCTCTATGATGCCAGCAAAGAAGCCAGACAATATTTAGACTTTTATGCCGAGCCGAATAGCAAAGACGAATGCGAACGCTTCAAGCAGGTCATCCGTAAGGAGTTCTTTCCCTCACGGGGATTCTCTGAAAGGCCATCATTTGCTACTTGCCGGAAGGCTATTTCTGACTTCAAGAAGATGAAGCCACAACCCTATTACCTGGCTGACCTCATGCTGTTTTATATTGAAAATGGTTGTGAATACACGATGACTTATGGCGATATGTGGGAACAATATTACACAACACTCGAAAACAATTTCAACAAAGCCATGGAGTATATTACCAAGAACGGGCTTCTACCTATTTTTCAAGTACGTATCGAGCAGATGCTCAATGCTACCGATTGTGGCTGGGGATTCTCTGATACATTGTGGGACATCTACCGCGAATATAAAAGTTGATTGCCCTTTTCCATTACAAGCTCCCCCTGTTCTGCCTACACTCGACGAAATGGTCAGAGTGGTGTTCCGCCCCTATTAAAAAACGCCCGTGGATGCCCTGTATATAGGATTTTTTACTAACTTTGCAGGAGTTATCCCATACTGGTGAGAAAAGCAACTGAAAACCCTGTTTATGGCAGAAAAGACAGAACAACATAAAAAATCTATCCGCTTCTTCAACGACCGCGAAGTGAGAGCTGTGTGGGACGAGAAACAAAACTGTTGGTGGTTTTCAGCAACAGATATTGTTCGTGCCATTAACAATGAACCGGACTATACTAAAGCAGGTAACTATTGGCGATGGCTTAAAAAGAAGTTGAAGCAAAAAGATGTTGAACTCGTGAGTGCCACTCACGGCTTCAAGTTTGAAGCTCCTGATGGGAAGTTACGCGTGGCAGATGTTCTTAATAGTGAGAATGTTGTATTGTTGGCAAAGAACTACCCCAATAATCGTGCTAATGACTTTCTCGATTGGTTTACCTACAGCGACAACACCATTGACGGGCAGAGTAAGAAAAAAGCCTATCAGCTTTTTGAGAGTGGACTTTTGAACACGGCAGAGCCTGGTAGTGTAAAGTGTTTGCAACAGATACACGCTTATCTCTTTGGAGGACTGTACGATTTTGCAGGGCAAATCCGCACGAAGAATATTTCAAAAGGTGGTTTTACCTTTGCTAATTGTATGCACTTCCCCGAAACACTGCAAACAATAGAGCGTATGCCCGGAACAACCTTTGATGAGATTATGGACAAATATGTGGAAATGAAAATTCGTGCAAACGAGTACTATGTGAACTTGTTCACAAATGGTCGAGTGCAGCCAAATTTATGCAACGTAGCCCCATCCATTTATGGAAGGTAATGGTCGCAGCACTCGCATTTGGCTCGACCTCATGCTGAAGCATTCTCTCAAGCAGTGTGTGGATTGGAGCCAAATGGATAAGAACGAATATCTGGCTACTATGCGCGAAAGTGTAACTGATAGCACACATATTAAAGCTTTAGTACTGCCTGCGCTCACTACAAAGATTGACCGACCGAGAAATGTTTATGAAAGGCATTGATTATTCATAACATTATGAATAATCATAATTAAAATTGCATGATGTAAAGATACAAATGAAAAATAAAAGAGAGAGAATATCAATGATTTTAAAATAATTAGTAATTTATTATGGATCTACAAGTTATAGACATTGTTAAAGGCGTACCTAATATATTAGGTATGATTTATCAAGATGTGGCGCAACCAAGTGTTAAGGCTGTTGGAGATGCATTAGGAACAGTTTTTGAATTTAGCACCTCTATTCTATTGCCGTTGAAGTTGCGCAACGAAAAGGTTAAGTTGAATTTTACTAAAAGACTGAATGAATATAAAGATAAACTTGAAGCCATACCAGAAGAAAAGCGTTGTGAAGTTCATCCTCAAATAGGGACACCTATTATTGAGAAGTTATCTTATACAACGAGTGATGAAATTGCAGATTTGTTTACGACCTTATTGGCAGATGCTTCTAATGTAGATTTATCTTATATTGTACACCCTGCATTTATCACAATGATAGAAAGAATGTCTCCTGACGAAGCAAAAATTATCAAATATATTGATGATAAGACTGAGATCTTATTTTGTAGATTTAATGGCATTGCAAAAATGGAAGATACGACTAAAAGAGGATTTGTAACTTTAGAAAAATGCGTTACTTTATTACCGTATAAAATTCAGTTTATACATCCACAAAATTTGGAAGTGTATCTTTCTAATCTTGTTAGTTTAGGTATTTTGAGTGAGAAATATGGACAATATAAAGACGATGAAAATACCTATAATTCCATTGTGCAGAAAAGTGATTATGACAAACTTGAGACAGAGTATGTACCAAATGAATTCCTGACAATTGAAATAGAAAAAGGATTTTATGAAGTAACAGAATTCGGTAGATTATTCATTAAGGCTTGTTTAGGCAAGAAATAGCTTGTGTGTCACCTTTTAAAAGCATAATAGCAATTATTATAAAGTTATCAATTTCAATATGGTTATAAAGACGATAACATCCAAGATGTTTTCTAATCAATACTACTCAAATTAAGGAAACATTTTTGTACCATACAAATATAAATCACTGATAATCAGTGTAGGATATATTTGAGGAAAAAAAACGAACAATAGCAGCTAAAGGAAAATTAGCTGCTATTACTTGTTATCTTAGTTTCCTGTTTTTCCTGTCATGCTGTCACTATCTCCACAAGAGAATGATTATCAAGGCATTACGGATGAAGGGAAATATGACAGCATGAAAGGAAAAGTGACAGGACGAGAGGAAAGGGGGATAGAGAAGAGAGAGGAAGGTGGGCTGGAAAAGGAGGTCAGCGAACCGCTACCAGATATTCCGTGCCACGGGTGGTGTGCTTGCTTTTCAGACCGTCGATATTGGCGAGGACCCGGCCAAAATGGGAAAGGGCGGAGAGGCGGAGTTGGGAACCTACTTGCTGCTTGAGCCGGGCGAAGATGGCAGCGGCCGTCATGTAGGTGCCGGCAGACTCGGTGGGCGGAATGGCAAAGGAGTCGAAGAAGAAAGCTTCAACAGGAGTGCGTTGCCGGTAGCGGCGGTTGTTGGCAATGATGACCTGCGTGTCGGCCTCATCAAACCAATAGCGGCGACCGGTTTCCAGTTCGTCAACAGCCTGGGCATAGATGCCGGTATAGTCGAGACGGGAGGGCAAGGAGATAGGGGCCGTCAGCGTCACGGCTATAAACCGGCGGCAACCGCTTGGGTCGGTCAGCACATCATCCATGTTGGCTGTGGCGATGAACGAAGCCGTGCGGGGCAGTGTCTCACAGCGCAAGGCGTAGGGCCGCTTGATTTTGACATTGGCCAACTGCAATACGTTTTTCAGGAAACCGGCTTGCACGTTCGGGGCCACGGCATTGAACTCGTCGATGTTGATGAGCAGATATTGCGACATGGCCAAAAGTAGGTTACGCTTCTCGCTGATGATGAGGTTGTCATTGTAGCCCCACTGTAGCGCATCAGGCAAGAGCCGTTTGCAAAAAGTGGACTTGCAAAAGCCTTGTTTGGAGATGAGCAGGGGTGCAACGCTATTGCCGTGAGTGGCATCGAGCCCCATCCATTGCGCCACCATACCCAGCATCCATGTGTGAAACCACTCACGCCAAAAGGGCACATCAACGGGCACGCAGTCGGCCAAGTCGCCTATGTGATCGTGCCCGTCCCAACGCCCGCGCACACTGTCGAGGTAATCGCGAATGGGATTGAAAGGCTTCACCATATTCGACTCGGTGTATCGCCTGATGTCCTTGTCCCACACATCGATGCCGTCCAGACGGGCTTGGATGGCAATGGTGTTGCGCATACGCTCGTCTGCCGGCAGGAAGTCGGACTGCGCTCCCAACGGACGGAGTTCGGTATATCCCTGCACCGTGTTGTAGCGCATCTCATAGTGGCTCCGCAGATAGTCAATCAAACGGCGGGTGATGTCGTTTCTGACACGTTTTGGGGTGTGTTCGCTCAGTGGTTTTCCTTGATAGAATTTTACGATTTTAGTCTCGGTCTTAATGTTTTTTCTCTTTTTCATATTCAGTTTTTTAGCAAGTAAACAAGTTGACGAGTGAACAAGTAAACGAGTTGAGTGTTTTTCTCGGTGAAAACTACTTGTGGACGCTCTTGCATATACCTGTCTACTCGTCCACTTGTTAACTCGTGTACTTGTTCATCTGTCTACTCACACCAGCCCTGCACGGCCGGTGCGAAGGGTAGGAACCATCGGTACAGAGCCCATGCACAAAATGTGCGGAGCCTGCGCACCGATGGCATGAGGGGACTATGAGAAGATGGCGGCGGTCTCCGCGTGATCAAACACGGGCTCCTGCGTGTAGCCGTACCGGCAGAACAGGCGGGCAATCTCACGCTGCTGACATTCACGCAACTTGCGAACGCCCTTGTGGTAACGGTAATACTCGTATCGGCTTCCGAGAAAATCCGCTATCTCATGCCGCAGCGGTGCATAGTCTTTATGGCTAACGGCATCAAAAAGATGTGTGAATCCCCAGACGAGCCGTTCGGTCTTCAACGGGCAGCGCTCACGGCATCCGCTTTCTGTCAGTGCCTGCGGCAAAACGCTCGGGGCCACGGTTTGTCCGGCCGGCAGCGACTCTCCGGCCAAATAGCGGAGACAATCGCCCCGCCAAACACATTGGTGCATGAAACACAGTGCCCAACCGGTGGGCACATCTTTAAAATCAATTTTGTTCATCGTTTTTGGTTAAATTAGTTATAGCAATATAAGTTGACGAGTTTGCAAGTTGACAAGTCAACGGGTCGTGTGTCTTTCTTCGGGTATGGCCTAATCTAAAAATGGGGCAAAGTGTCCCCACAATGCTTTTCGGCTGCAAAGATACAACATCGGAGGGCCCTTGTCAAGAGTTTGGGGCAATTATTTTTTCGGCTGACATCATTCGAAATGTTTCCTGTCATAGTGCAACATATTAACATACTGACAGTTACAGTGAAAAATGACAGCATGACAAGAAAAACAGAAAAAATCAAAAAAGGGGGAATAATGAGGCGTGAAAAGGTAGAAAAATAAAGACTCAAAAAGGGAGCACGCTCATCGGACCTAACATTTCTGCACACGGATGCCGAAAATGATCACCGGACAAAAGTTGTCCTAATCGTACCGACAAGTATAAAATACGCCCCCTTTTTGAATCTCTAAATATTTGATTTTTTAAATGCGTGAATCTTTGAATCTTTCAATACTTGAAATTCCGGATGCTCAAATGCTTGAATTTTTGATTTTTTGAATCTTTATCACTACTTCCGTTTCTTCCAATCATCTTTCACATAGCTTGTAGGATAGGTGGTCTCATAAAGCACACGACCGCTACGCTCACGAATCCAAGTGTCGAACTCGCGACGGCCCTCTTTGAGCACAATGACACGGGCACCGTTGGACAGGTGGTTATACTCCGTGTTGCCACCCGAGAAACGGCCGTGAGCCAGCATCACCTGATAGAACATGAGGGAATAGTCGTTGTCGTGGTCATGACCACAGAACACGCCCATCACGTCACCACACTCCTTGAAAGCGGCAAACATGCCCGAATTGAGCTTGGGCGCGTATGCCCTCTCCATGCGTGTGCCGTAGAGCACCACCTGCGTGTTGGCCACGGCCTCGTTGTATTCTGGCAGCGGATAGTGCATGAAGGCCAGTGCCGGCACCGTCTTGCCACCATTGGTGGCTTTGGCCTCGGCACACTTACGCCGATACCATGCCTGCTGGCTCTGCGTGATCCAGGCATAGCCCCCTACCCCTCTCATGGCCGACTTGCCATGCGTGTCGAAGCCGTAGAGCTGTGCCCTCAACGTTTTGCCGTCAGTCGCATACACGGGCAGCACATAGTCGAGCAATTTGCCACGCCGAGGGGGCATCACACAGCCCGGTGCCTTCTGCATCAGGTCGTAGAGTGCCGTCGCCGACACACCCTGTTCGGGGTCGTGGTTGCCCAACACGAGGCAGTAGGGTGTCTGCTGTTGGGAGAGCACATTGAGCACAGCTTGCATGGCAAAGTCACCGGGCTTGGAATAGACGATGTCACCCGTAACAATGATGAGGTCGGGCTGTTCGGCTTTCACCACCTCCTGTATGCACTCCACGGCCGCCCGCGAGGCAGGGTCGCCAAGTTTATAGTGAAGATCGGTGAACTGCACGATTTTGAATTGTCCGTCGTGGAAACAGAGTCCCTGCGCGCTCATGGAGAGTGTAGAGAACAAAGCAAGAAGCAGACAGATAAATGGACGATGGTTCATATACTGACAATAATTTGGTTTATACACGTGCTGCAAATGTAGTGAAAAACTGCGAAACAACCAAAAAAAGGATGCACCGACCATCACGGCCGATGCATCCACACAGAGTGTATTACTCTTCCCCACAACCGGAGAAATTATATAATAATAATGTAAACATAAACAAACCTCCGGTTGCCGGGGAATCACTCCTCTGCATCACAGTGCCATCGCGGCACACAATTCCACTAATATGTGGAAAGGACACAGTGAGTTAAGCAGAGTCACATGAATGAATTAAGTTTTGTCAATCATGAGTCTAAAACGTAACGAAAGACATGTGAAGCGAGAAGATAAGCCACTTTCGGAGGCACACTCCCCACCGTCTACTCGTCACTTAGAAAGTAGCCTCCACGTATCTCAAGTTCCACCGGCTCTTTCGAGGCGTTGGTGAATATCCTGCACGACTTCCGGAACAATCCCTGCGTGAAGCCGTTGCCGTCGTAGACTACTTTGATGTACGCCCGCTGTCCGGGGGCCACCACCCCACGGGTGAAAAACACACCGGTGCATCCGCACGATGTCTCCGCCTTGTGGAACACAAGCGGAGCCTTGCCGGTGTTCTTGACAATGAACACTACGGCTTTGGAGACTCTCTCATGATAGATGCCGAAGTCGTGTGACCGGACTGTGAGAAAAGTCAGTGACGGACGCGCTGTCTGCGCCGGAAGCACCGACGCTGCAGTCCAGAGCAGGACCATGACCGGCAGGCGCCATATTTCGTTCATCAGTTCTCGATTTGAGTTCCGCCTTTGCCGCTCGTGTCGGTAATGTTGTCTGGAGTGGTAAGATACCAACGCCCATTGCGGCGGATGGGTTTGAGGTAGAGGGAGATGGTGTTGGGGCGAGTGTCGCCGGGTTTCTTGTCAAACAGCACCACGTCTACCTTCACGATATTGTCTTTTTCTTCATTAAACACCATGCGGTCGATGGTGTAACGCACACCTTGGATATTTTTCAGCGCATTGGCCTGCCGCCTCATCAAGTCGGCCGGCAACGGCACAATCGTGTCGCCGTCGAGAAATGACAGCATGCCCACTGCCGAGCGGATGTCTTTCTGGTTGAGTTTATACACAAACTCCTTAGCCAGTGCCGCCACTTCGGCCGTATCAGTACCGGTGAACGAGTCTACGGGCTGGGCAATATACTCCTGCTGCAGCTCCTGCACGGTTTTCGAGCGCTTGCCACAAGACACTGCCATCATGACGAATGAAAGCAGAAAGAGATATAAATAAGTTTTTCTCATAGACCGAAATTGTTTTTTAGAAAGAGAGGGGTGCCAACGAGTTGACACCCCTCTGATGGTTAGTTGTTGAATTGATGTTTCAATTATTTGCCTTTGGCCTGACCACTGTGGTTAACAGTCTTGTTGATAGTGATGCAAACCCAAACCTTCTGCGTGTAGTCGAGGTTCTTCTGCACGCCGCTGGTGTTCTTGTCAGTCTCCTTATACTGTACGTTACCCCAGTTGTATCTTACTGCAACAGGCACGTAGATGTGGAAGATCTGAGAGGTAGAACCGTTGTTCACATACTCAACGCGACCGAAGCTCTTGTGGTCACCCTTACCATTGGTCCAGATACCGCCGGGGCCGTGGCCGAGTTTAACACTGTTGTGAACCTCCTTGTCGTTACCGTTGTAGAGCTTGAAGTAAGTGGCCGTTGTGATACCGTCATCCTTCTTGTAAGCTGTGAGCGACGGAATCTCATCAAGATTCTGGAGCTTCATGATGTCAGCAGGATTGGTCAGAGGTGCACCCTCACGAACGTCGATACCATAGTATGCATCGGTGCGGATTTCTTCACGAATCACTGCGAGATCGCTGATACCATAATACTTGTAAGGAATCTGGCCTTCGCTGAAGTTGGCATTCACCTTAACTTCATAGTTACGCCAGTCGACAATCTTAACCATGTCTTCGAGGTTCTTCTTCTCAATCTGGTTGAGAGCGTCCGTCCATGTCACATGTACCGGCCATACGCTGATCGGACGGAGGAAGCGAACGTTGAAGAGGTTGTTGCCAATGCGCGGAGCATAGCAAGGTTCCTTCGAGAAGACAACTTTCAGATAGGCCGTGAAGGTCTTGTCGATGTTGTCGTCGAGATAAGTGCTCTCAATCACCTTACCGGTGTTGTCGCGATAGCCCATGAGGTTGAGCAGGTCGGTAGCGGCATTGGTGTTGATGCCTTCCTCGCCGAAGTAGTGTACGATAGAGTAGCTGGTGTTGTCAGGATTCATGCGGAGCTCAGCCACCTTCTCAGGATTAGCCAAGAGCTTACCATTCTGTTGCGTAGCCCAGATGATGTGCTTGTTGTCAGAGAGCTTCAATGTCCATACAGAGCCGGAAGCACCCTTCACATTCCAAGAACCATTGGTAGCAGACACATTCTTACTGTTGACACCCTTAACCGGAGTTGTGAACTCGAAGTCAACTGTGGTGAGAACATTCTTGTTTGCATCATAGAACTTGGTGAACTTGGAAGCATCGCCTTCAAGAGTCGGAATCAAACCTTCCTTGAGCCAGAGTTCGCGGAGATCCTTATCAAACTTGTTAGCGGGCAGCTCGGTGGTGATGGTAGACTCACTCGGAGTCGGCAGGTTGGCGTGAACGTCAAATGCCTCGTCGCGCTTAGCCTCAGGAATAGCGTTGTGAGAGTTGAAGAAGTACCAGTGTCTCAGCACCTTGTTACCAATCTTACCATATTCGAAGTGGAGCTTGTCCACAGGAATCGTCAGGTGTACCCAAACGCTGGTCTTGTTCTCCTTGTTGATGAAGCGTACCCAAGTGTCAACAGCCTTCTTGTTGAGACCCTTAGAAGCGTAAGTAACATTAGCTGCCTTCATGAGCTGCTCATACTTGTCTGCATTCATGTTACCCTCGTGAGTAGCACTTGCGGGCTGGAGGTTCCAGAGCAGCACGTTAGTCTGGTTGTCCCAAGCATGGGTGTCGGTGTTGTTATCATGCGGAGTGTACCATACGCGACCGAATGTATCGGCATCGGACACCTTGGTAGTAACGTCGGCCTTAGTGTAGCGCACGCCATACCACAGGTCGGTATAGAGTTTGCCGTCAGCCTCAGTAGGCATAACCATCTTACCGTTCACAGCTTCGAAGTAGTACTGCTTCTCGAAGTCTTGCTTGCTAATACCACCGAGTTTGCGGAGAATACCAGCCTCAACCTGTGACCAAGTGAGAGCACCTTCGTCACCGCAGTTCATCCAGTAGTCGGAGAGGTTGAACTCAACGATGGTATCCTTCAACGGGCTCTTCACGATGCGAATCTTGATGTAGCCGTAGAGGATGATGTTACCCTTAGCGTCAACGAGGTCAACACGCACGAGGGGTTCGCGGTCTACCACTTCACCGGTAGCCTGCTTGTCCTTAATCTGCACACCGTCTTCCGTTACGGAACGGGGAGCGAACTTACCGGACTTCTTGTCGCCAATCTGCTGGATGTGAACAGTCTCACTGGTCTTGTTCTTACCCTTCACCCAGTCAATCGGAGTGAACTCGTAGTGCAGACCGAGCACTGCCATCTGCTGCTTGCTCATGATCTGGTCATGGTGAGCCTTGCCGTACTGAGCCCATGTCTGATAGTCGAAGTGGGTCTCGATGAACGGCTCGAGGTCGATGGTGTCGGTGTAAACCACGGCGTGGGTAGCGGGCATGGTGATCACACCATGAGTCTCGGCATCGGCCAAAGTCTTGCCAAACTGCTCACCATTAACACCATAGAGGGCGGTGTAGAGGTGGTTCTGGCCAACCTTACCGTTGTCTTGCTTGATGAATGTACCCTGGTCAAGGATTTCATCGGGCTCATTGTCAGCAAGAGCTACGAAGGTGTACTTGGCAGGTGTGAGCGCAGCATAGTCGGAAGTAACCGTGGTGTCGCCTACATGAGTCTGGAGAGCGATAAACGGCAGCTTCTCGCCATAAGAGGTGTTGTCTTCATCATCATCCCACATGTTGTTGTTTTCCACGGGATCGGTGCTGTTTTTCTTCCACCAGCTCTTGTACATACCCATGAGCTTATCCACGTCATTCACCTTAAACGGTACACTCAGAATACCATTCTCAACCTTGTTAAGACCACCGGCCTTAAACTTCGGCTCCATAGGAGCAACGAAAGCTTCACCTGCACGGGTGTAAACGTTAGCCTCATTGGTGAAGAAGCTGAACTGGGCACCTTCGAGGTTGGCAGTGGTGGGATTCATGTGGTAGCGGGCAATGGCACCATTGGAGATGATCACGCGCTTTTGGGAAAGCTTCAAATGCTCAGCCACAGTAGCGGTAACAGTCTCCCAACCTTGAGAGGCAGGAATCTTGTAAGAGAAAGTGCGCTTTCCGTCTTTCACATACACGAGAGGATCAGCCCAAGGCATTTCGATGCCTGCAAGACCTTCCCAATAGAAGTCGGGCTTCAGCATGATTGAAGTGAGGCGCTTGCTGAGAAGCACGGTGAGCATGTTGATGTCACCACCGAAAGTGGCCACCTTCTCATCGAGTTTCTTCATAGCCTTCTTCAGATCGCTGATAGAAGCCACATCACCAACGCTTGTACCGGTAAGTTCGGCTTTCAGCTTGGCAATTTCAGCCAACACGAAGTCTTGGTCGGCTTTGCCCTGAAGGTTCTTGATAGCATCACCCAACTTGTCGAAAGCAAGTCCCTGGGCAGCGAGGTTGGCCTCGGCTGCCTTCACGGCTGTTTCGAGCGAATTGAGGGTGGTACCCAACTTGTTCAGCGTGCCGTCAATACCGTCTACCTTGGTAGCGAGTGCGGTCAGCTGCTCAGTGGTAACATACTTTTTGGCTATTGCCTCTTCACAATCGGCAATGGCCTTTGAGAGCTGATCAGCTTTCACCAAGCTCTTCATCTCAGCCTGCAAAGCCTTGTAGGCTTCCGAGTTGGCCAAAGCAGTAGAAAGTTCCTGCTTTTCCACGAATTTAGCGTGTGCAGCAGTAGCGTCTTTCTGTGCTTGATCCAACGCACTCTTTAAAGTGGTTACCTGCTCTTGTAACTTGGTAATGGCATTAGTATTGGTACTAATGTCATCATCATAGTCTTTACAAGAGGTCAACATGCCTATGGACGTAACAAAAAAATACGCCCAACAGCAACGAACTCAAAAAACTTTTTTTCATACGATAAACTTTGGTTAATAATATTAATCTAAAAACTCTGAGTATCTCTATTTTACATGGTACAGCCTCTTTTGGAGGAGCATACCTTTGAGTTGTCGATTATATTTATTATAATGCCTCTACACAAGAGGACTTTGAGTCTATTTTATGCCGTTAACCTCATCATGTGACAGGTTTTCAAGTGCAAATATATAATTAATTCTTAAAACTCGCAAATAAAAACGAACTTTTTTTTATTGTTTCAGATTTAAGGCGAAGCAACAAGGTGGCGGACAAGGGAACAAAAGACGCTATTACAAGTTTTTAACACGTTATACCTTATTTATATAAGAGAACCGGAAGACAATGTAACGGGATTTTATTTAAGACAAAGTAATAGAGAGAACATAAGTTTAGAGACAAGGACTGCTGTTTTTAAAACAAAAGGAACAAAAGACAACGCAACAAGGTTCTTATGAAGTGGCTCTGAAAAAAAGCAGACCGCCTCTTTATGGGCAGTCTGCAAGATTATTCTGTTGACTCTGTTACTTTGTCTTTAAAACCTTATGTTCCTTCTGTTACTCTGTCTTAAAGCCTTTGTTACTCTGTCTTAAAAGTTCTCGTTACCTTGTCTTAGCCGGCTCCGGCCTAAAACTCGGCGTTTTTCGGCGTACGGGGGAAAGGTATCACGTCGCGGATGTTTTGCATACCGGTGACGAAGAGGATGAGACGCTCAAAGCCCAGACCGAAACCGGCATGAGGGCACGTACCATATTTGCGAGTGTCGAGATACCACCACATGTCTTTCATCGGAACATTGCGGCGCTCTACCTCGCCCATGAGCTTGTCGTAGTTTTCTTCACGCACCGAACCACCGATGATTTCACCGATTTGCGGGAAGAGCACATCCGTACCCTGAACGGTGCGGCCGTCCTCATTGATCTTCATGTAGAAAGCCTTGATGTCTTTCGGATAGTCGGTCATGATGACAGGCTTCCGGAAGTGGTGTTCCACCAGATAACGTTCATGCTCGCTGGCCAAGTCGACACCCCACGACACGGGATTCTCAAACTTCTGTCCGGCTTTGACTGCTTCCTCAAGTATGCGAATGCCCTCGGTGTAGGTGAGACGCACGAAATCCTCCTTGAGCACTCCTTCGAGACGGGCGATGAGACTCTTGTCTATCATCTTGTTGAGGAACTCGAGGTCGTCCTTGCAGTTGTCGAGGGCCCATTTCACACAATACTTGATGAAGTCTTCCTCCAGATCCATCAGTCCCTGCTGCTCGAGGAAAGCCACTTCGGGCTCTATCATCCAAAACTCGGCCAGATGGCGGGGCGTGTTGGAGTTCTCGGCACGGAATGTGGGGCCGAAAGTATAGATGGCACCAAGTGCCGTGGCACCAAGTTCGCCTTCGAGCTGTCCGCTCACTGTGAGCGAAGTGGTCTTGCCAAAGAAGTCGTCATCATACTTGATGCGCCCTTCCTCGTCTTTCTCAAGGTTGTAGAGATTCTTCGTGGTCACCTGAAACATCTCGCCGGCTCCCTCACAGTCGCTGGCTGTGATGATGGGTGTGTGGAAATAGAAGAACCCATGCTCGTGGAAATAGCGGTGGATGGCCATAGCCATGTGATGGCGAATGCGGAATACGGCTCCAAAGGTGTTGGTGCGGAGACGCAAGTGGGCATACTTGCGCATATATTCGAAGCTCTGCCCTTTCTTCTGCATAGGATAGTCACCCGGGCAAAGACCGTAGACCTCTATCTCTTTGCATTGGATTTCGGAAGCCTGTCCGGCACCCTGACTCTCCACCAGCGTGCCCACAACGCTCAGGCAAGCACCGGTGGTGATGCTCTTGAGCAAGTCGGCATCCACCAAGGAGGGATCGACAACTATCTGTATATTCTTGATTGTAGAACCGTCGTTGAGAGCAATGAAATCAACGGCTTTACTACTGCGATGGGAACGCACCCATCCTTTCACATTGATATCTTTTCCAAAATCGGTGCTGACAAGAGCATCAACAACTTTTGTTCTTTTCATCTTCAAACTGTTTATTTTCCGAGAAGTTAGAGGAGTTAAAGACAATGTCTCAAGCGACGGGAGCAACCACCCTGAGGCAGTAGCCACCCATCATCTTACGACTCGGAACATGTGGAATGAGAGTGCCAAAGAATCAACCTCTTCCCCCCTGCTTCCTTCAAGTCTTTAACTTCCCGCTCCTAACTATTCAAACGCTCCCATGCGCAACATGTTGACTTCCTTCTCGGTGAGGAAACGCCAGTCGCCACGACGGAGATTTTTCTTGGTGAGACCGGCAAACTGCACACGGTCGAGTTTGGTCACACGATAGCCGAGACTTTCGAAAATGCGGCGCACGATGCGATTCTTCCCACTGTGAATCTCAATACCCACCTGGCTCTTATCGTGCTCGTCGGCATACTCCACGGCATCGGCATGTATCTCACCGTCTTCAAGCGTCACGCCCTGAGCTATCTGTTCGAGGTCGTGAGCAGTGACATTCTTGTCAAGATGCACATGATACACCTTCTTCTTCAAGAACTTGGGATGGGTGAGTTTGCTGGCCATATCGCCATCGTTGGTGAGCAGGAGCACACCGGTGGTGTTGCGGTCAAGACGGCCCACGGGATAGATGCGCTCGGGACAAGCATCCTTCACGAGATCCATTACGGTCTTGCGCTGCTGCGGATCGTCACTGGTGGTGACGTAATCTTTAGGCTTGTTGAGAAGCACATAGACTTTCTTTTCAAGGCTTACGGGATTGTCGTGGAACTTCACCTCATCGGTGCGGAGCACTTTGGTGCCCAGCTCGGTAACCACCTCACCATTGACCGTGACTACACCTGCCTGGATGAACTCATCAGCCTCCCGACGAGAGCACACTCCGGCATTGGCCAAATATTTATTCAAACGAATAGGCTCATTGGGATCGATGTTTTCCTCGCTATACTCAATGCGCTTTTTCATGCTGTACTTGGCATTGGGGTCGTAGTCGGCCGTGCGGGGACGGAAACCGCCGGGACGATTGTTGCCATAACCGCCGCGGTTGTTGTAGCCACCACGGTTGTTATAGCCGCCACGATTGTTGTAGCCGCCTTGCTGACCGTAGCCACCCTGCTGACGGCCATAGCCGCCACGGTTGTTGTAGTTACCCTGCTGACGACCGTAACCACCCTGCTGACCGTAATTGTTGCGGGGCTGGTAACCACCCTCCTCGGCATTGCGGGGCTGATAGCCGCCCTCTTCATTATTGTAGCGGGGGCGATAGCCACCCTGCGGGCGCTGCTGGCCGTAACCGCCATCCTCGTTGTTGTAACGGGGGCGATAGCCGCCTTGCGGGCGCTGCTGGCCATAGCCGCCACGGTTGTTATAGCCGCCCTGCTGCCTGTTGTTGTAGCCTCCACGGTTGCCATAACCACCTTGAGGACGATTATAACCGCCACGCTGCTCCCGGTCGCCTCCGCCAACGGAGAGGCCGGCCCCGAAGCCTTCGGGGCGGAAACCGCCTTCCTCTCTATTGCTCCGGTCTGTGCTGTAGGCACGGGTATTGTGAATACGTGGACGCTGCGGGCGTCCGGTGCTTCTGTACTCTCTCGAATAATTGTCTGCCGGCTTGTAACCTTCGCGGTTGCTCTCGTTCTCGGCCGGCTGTTCCGGTGTTCTGTTCTCGAATTCTGAATCCATTTTCTTTCTTTTGTTATTTTAGCCTCACGGCTTGGTTAATATTTTTGAGGAGTTAAACATTGTCTGATGTCAAAAGGGCAGAACCTTCTTCGTCTGCCAAGGCGAACGCCCTACTTTAGTTTTCTCACCTCACGCTTCCTTATACTCCCGTATAGTTGGCCGGAGTGATGGCTCGCAACTCTGCTTTCACACCGTCGCCGACCTGCAAACCATCGATAAACTCACGAATAGTGGTTTCGGTCATCTTGCCGTTGGTGCGGGTGAGGGCTTTCAGCGCCTCGTAGGGATGGGGATAAGCCTCGCGACGGAGAATGGTCTGTATAGCTTCAGCCACCACGGCCCATGTGTCATCAAGATCGCGACGCAACTTCTCTTCGTTAAGAATGAGTTTACGCAGTCCTTTCAGCGTGCTCTGTATGGCGATGATGCTGTGACCGAGGGGTACACCCACATTGCGGAGCACAGTGCTGTCGGTGAGGTCGCGCTGCAAGCGGCTTACGGGCAACTTCTGCGCCAGAAATTGCAGGATGGCATTGGCCATACCGAGATTCCCCTCGCTATTTTCATAGTCAATGGGGTTCACTTTATGGGGCATGGCACTGGAGCCTACCTCGCCGGCCTTGATCTTCTGCTTGAAGTAGTCCATGGAGATATACATCCAAAAATCGCGGTCGAGGTCGATGATGACCGTGTTGATGCGACGTACTGCGTCGAAGATGGCACCCAAATGGTCGTAGTTGCTTATCTGAGTGGTGTACTGCTCACGCTGCAAACCGAGCTTCTCGCTGACGAACTTGTCGCCAAAAGCGCGCCAGTCTATCAAGGGATAGGCCACATGATGGGCATTGTAGTTGCCGGTGGCTCCGCCAAACTTGGCCGTAAACTTGCAAGACTTCAGCGTGGCGAGCTGTTCGTTGAGACGATAGACAAACACCATGATCTCCTTACCCAATCTCGTGGGAGAGGCCGGCTGCCCGTGGGTCTTGGCGAGCATGGGCACATCGCGCCACTCGTCGGCATACTGCTGCAACTGGGCGATGAGTTCTTCCAACTGCGGACAGAACACCTCTTCAAGAGCCTCCTTGATGGAGAGTGGCACGCTGGTGTTGTTGATGTCCTGTGAAGTAAGTCCAAAATGGATGAACTCCTTGTAGGCTTCAAGTCCGCCTATCTTGTCAAATTCTTCCTTGATGAAGTATTCAACAGCCTTCACATCGTGGTTGGTGACTTTCTCTATATCCTTCACGCGTTGCGCACCTTGCTCGTCGAAGAGACGGTAGATGTCACGCAAACGGCTGAAGAGGGCATGGTCAAAACCGGACAACTGCGGCAAGGGTGTCTCGCAAAGCGTAATAAAATACTCTATCTCCACACGCACCCGATAGCGGATGAGCGCATATTCGGAGAAATAGGCTGCCAAAGGTTCCGTTTTGCCACGATAGCGCCCGTCAATGGGCGAAATGGCTGTCAACAAATCAAGCTCCATAACCAATACGTATCATTTGAGTTGCAAAGATAACCATTTAAAACGATATACTAACGAGGACAAATGATAAATTAAATTAAAAGTTATCAACCGGTCAAAGTGGCCGATGATTGAAAGAATGCCATATATAGCATGAAACTTACTCAGATTATGAAAAAGCCTTACACGGCATTTTTCTGAGTCCTTTTTTCCGTCCCGCTCCATCCGGCTCATTAAATCCATCCGCTCCATCCATTTTCTTACTCGGCCCAAACAACATCGCAAAAGGGGCACACTTGGAAGCCCACTCGGCCCTTTTTGCAAAGCCATCCGGGCCGAATGACAGCCTATTTTCGGATGGAAAAGCCTCTTTTGGGGAGCTGGGGACTGGTGGATAAAAAAAAAGAGGAGCACCAGAATGCTCCTCTTGCCAATGCAAAGATATACAGAAAAACGGCCAAATGCAAATCGGCAACAAAAAACATTGACAACCTCCCCACCCTATCTCCAACCGAACAAATCTTCCGCTACCTGCTGAAATGCGAGAGCTCCCCCTGCGGGCTCAATGCCATAGCTTTTCCCGCTTACGAAAGTCCTGCACCTTCCGACAGACCTTTTATGGCATAAACAGGCACAAAAAAAAGTACTTCACAAAATATTTTCAGAAAAAAACGACAAAACATTTGGTAGTTTCATTTAAAAGTGATACCTTTGCAATCGCTTTTAAGAAGCAAGGGCGTTTAGCTCAGCTGGTTTAGAGCATCTGCCTTACAAGCAGAGGGTCGGCGGTTCGAATCCGTCAACGCCCACTAAGGGGTGTTTTCCCTGTGATCCTTCGGGATTGCAGGGATTTTTTATGCCCCCTCCCCAACCCCTTCCTTGCAGGGAGGTAGAAAAGATACACCCCGGACGAAACCGGCTATCACGCATCCTCCCCTCCCCCCACAACCGAGGCGATGAAACATAAAAAAGAGTGCCAACCCGAAGGCTGGCACTCTTAATTTGGTATATAATCTGTGTATATTATTCAGTAACCTGAACAGTAGCACGACGGTTGAAGGAGATCGGAGAGAGCTCATCTACACCACCATTACCCTTGGTAGTGATGTTGCTGCTGTTGATACCCATCTTCTGAAGTTCACCGGCAACAGTCTTGGCACGCTCTTCAGACAACCACTGGTTGTGTGCGGGCTTACCCGTAGCACTGTCGGCATAGCCGTTAACGAGGAGTTTGGAGTTGTTCTCCTTTGCATACTTAGCAAGAGCCTGTACGTTTACGAGGTCCTTCTGAGAAGCAATGTTGGTCTTGTTGAGGTTGAAGAATACAGAGATCGGAGTCTGAACGAATTCCTTAACAGCTGCGGGAGTTTCAGCCTTGGGCTGGTTGGCAAGCATGTTGCGGAGACGATCGTTCTCTGCATTAGCATCGTTGAGCTGGTTGCGGAGACCGTCGATTTCGTTCTGATACTGAGCCTTCAAAGCGTCAACATCGGGAACCTTGTTCCAAGTAGCCTTGCCAAGGTTGAAGATCAGACCTACCTCAGCATAGAGGTTGTTGTCGTGACAATCCCAACCACGGTTTGTACGAGTTACAAGCTCGTTACCATCGATGTCACCCTCAAAGCGGTTCCAACCACCTTCAAGATAGATGTTGAGAAGCTTGCTCACCTTCCATGTAGACTGGATACCTGCACTGAGGTTCATGGCATAGAGGTTGTGAGTCATGGTACGGCCAATGCCACCACCAACGAAAGGAACTACATTCCACACACGATCCTCGTTGTAACCCATGAGCAGGTTGCTCAGGTTGAACATGATGTGCTCGTCGAGAACCCAGTACTTGTTACCATTACCGGCATTGTTATCGTCGGTTACAGTCTTACCCCAAATACCCTGCACCTTGGTACGAAGACCGAGACCGGGAGTGAACCACTTACCGATGGCAAAAGCAGCACCGGGATTGGAACGGAACTTCTCAACAGGGCTTGAAGCAAGGTTCTTACCATGCTCTTCACCGGAATACCAAGCATTCCAGTTGCCACCAACCTGAATGAACCAATTGCTCCAGAAAGAGTTGGTTGCCACACTGTACTTCTGTACAGGATCTGCATCCTGAGCCATGGAGCTCATAGAAATACCGGCAAATGCCAGTACAATCATTAATTTTTTCATAACCTTTTTTTATTTTAATAATCGAAAAAATACATCTTTTTTAACTCTCTGTCACATTTATATTTCGGTGCAAAGGTAATAATTATTTTTAAATATAGCCACTTTTTCTAAAGAAAATGTCATTTCCGGCTCAAAAAAACAGCATTTCTCTGCCGGAGCTGGCTTTTCAGTCGAGCAAATGGTCTATTTCCTGCTGTCTGAGGATAGCCAGTACCTTGCGCCCGTCGGGTGCGTAATTGACATTGGAGCAGGCAAAAAGCGAGTTGACCACATTCTCCATTTCGGCATTGCCAAGCACCTGGCCATAAGGAATAGCCATGCTGCGGGCCAGACTCAGTGCCAGCGAGCGACGGATGGCTTCGGACGAATCGGACGACTTGTCGGCGGCATCATCGAGCATCTCTGTGACAAGCCGTACATAGTCGACACCATCGACACCGGCGGGCACAGCGTTGATGGCATAGCTGTTGCCTCCCATAGGAGTAAGTTCGAAACCAAGAGCTTCCAGTTCGGGCATCATTTTCTGCATCAGCACACCTCCGGCGGCGGAAAGTTCAACGACTTCGGGGAACAGCACCTTTTGAGACTCACATTTGTGAGCTTGTAGACGGTCGAGATATTGTTCATATAATATACGTACATGCGCGCGATGCTGGTCTATAATCATCAATCCCGACTTGACGGCGGTCATGATGTATTTGCCTTTATACTGATAATGTGCAGGCGATTTTTCGGAGATGACACTGTGAGCATCGGCACCGGAGGCGGCGGAGCGTACTTCTTCATCGGCAAAAATGACAGTCTCTCTGCTTTGGGATGAGCGGCCAAGCCCTTCGTAAAGTTCCTGCCAACGGTCGGGCACAGAGGATTCACGTTGCCACGAACCAGGTGAAGCAGACAAAGAGGTAGCCGGAGAGGGCTGACTGAAAGGATTATAACCCGGATTGTAGGCTACCCGTGGAGCCGAGACTTCAGCATCACTGCCACCGAAAACGGGAATATCGGGCTTGCCCACCGTGTCAAAATCGATGGCAGGAACATCATTGAACATACCAACAGCCTCTCGCACGGCAGCAGAGAGTATCTGCCAGATGGCCTGCTCGTTCTCAAACTTGATTTCTGTCTTGGTGGGATGGATATTGACATCGATGTTTTCGGGAGCCACCTCAAAATAGAGAAAAAACGGCACTTGCTCGCCTTGGGGCACCAGACGCTCGAAAGCCGACATGACGGCCTTGGCGAAATAGGGATGCTTCATGTAACGGCCATTGACAAAGAAATATTGATGGGCACCCTTCTTGCGAGCTGATTCGGGCTTGCCCACAAAGCCATGAATGCTACAAAGAGTGGTATCCACATTCACGGAAAGGAGGTCTTGATTCAGCCGCTTGCCAAAAACGTCGACGATGCGCTGGCGAAGATTGCCGGCACGGAGATTGATGAGTTCGGTATCATTGCTATGGAGGGTAAACGAGAGGGCGGGATAGACAAGGACGATACGCTGAAAAGCAGCAATGATGTTGTTGAGTTCGGTGGTGTTGGACTTGAGAAACTTGCGCCGGGCGGGCACATTGAAAAAGAGATTCTCCACTTTGAAATTGCTTCCCACAGGACATGAGCAAGGCTCCTGTCCTAAAAATCGGGAACCGGCGATGGTGAGCTGAGTGCCCACCTCATCGCTCTGCCGCCGAGTTTTCAGTTCCACTTGGGCCACAGCAGCTATGGAGGCGAGGGCTTCGCCACGGAAACCCATAGTGTGCAGGGCAAAGAGATCGTCGGCCTGCCTAATCTTGGAAGTGGCATGGCGCTCAAAAGAGAGACGGGCATCGGTATCGGACATGCCCTTGCCGTTGTCAGTCACTTGAATGGAAGTGCGCCCGGCATCAACCACCAGCACATTGATGACTGTAGCACCGGCATCGACGGAGTTTTCGACCAACTCCTTGATGACGGAAGCAGGACGCTGAATGACTTCGCCGGCCGCTATCTGATTGGCCACGGAATCGGGAAGTAGCTGTATGATGTCGCTCATATTTTATATAAATTAAAGGTTCCTCCACACTTTATCTCATCGCCCCCAACAGCTTCCAGAACACTTTCTCACGCGAGTGGGTGAGAACACCATCAATGGGAAGAACAAGAAAAAAAACGGTATGTTTGCTCCTATCGTGCCGGCCGACTTCCACCGAGAGAGTCTTTGTCAGCCCAGCCAATAGCAGAAGGCAAGCAGCAAAAAGAGCATGACTATCAGCACCACAACATGCTGAGGACGGGCAGAGGAGTGGCTGCCGGACATAAACCTGATGGGGCGACGCCGGGAATAGACCTCCTGATGGCGAAAGCCCCGTGGCCGACGGACAGAAAAGGACTTCATGGCGCAGTCGACTTATGTTTGCCTCCGCCCAACTGCTGGAGGGGAGCCTCATGGCGGGGGATATTCTTCAGTTCCTGACCAGTCCCTTTGCCACGCCACACAAAGATATCATCCTTGCTCTTGGGACGGATGTCATCAAACCAAGCAAAATTGGACAACTTGAGCTTGGACGGTGGAATCTGCGTAAGAGGATAAAGAGTGCCGGTGGCTTTGGGCATCCAAATTTTCTCGAGTTCACGCTTGGGCGACATGAACATGCGCATGGTGTCGGTCTCGGTGTAGTTGAGTCCGATAATGGCACTGTCTTTATCGGATATGGGGAAATAGACAGCCTGCACATTGCCTATCGCCTCCGTGCGTCTCACGTCACCATCAACAAAAAAGGCCTTCATTTCTTTAGACGACACTTGATTGTAGTGTACAGAGTCACCCATCAGCTCGACTGACAAAGCCTGTCCTATGACATCGGCCCGGCGAACGGTGGAATCATTCATATAGACTTTGATTTGCTCGCCCAGCAACTGGCGGTTGCCGTTCCACACAATGGGGTCGCGATACATTGTCATACAAGAATCTTGGGAGTCGAAGACCATCGAATCGCACACGGCCTGCATGTCCGTGCGATAGGCACGCACTTTATGAAAAGCATGCACCTTGCGATAGACTGAGTCGGTGTTGATATTGAAGGTATAAATCTTCATTGAATCGGAATGCACGTAGAGCGTATCTTTCTGTGAAAACTCCTTGGCAACCGGATCGCGGGTGGCAAAGCCCATACCGGTCTTCTCATTGTAGCGCAGATAACCACAAGTGAGGGCGTTTTTGTGGTCGCGATCCACATAAATCACATTACCGTAGCCGCGGCTCTCACCGTCTTTCACATAATAAAGACTGTCGCCAGTAATGGTGCGGTTTTTGTCGACAACAGTCGAACGGCTGAAGAGTTGCGCCTTGTCGGTGTGTGTATCATAATAGGCATCTTGTGTATCAATGACACTCTGGCCCGAAGTGATACGGGAATTGGGGCCGACAACATGGGCCACCGAAGTCTTCACATCATAATATAAGGTATCGGTGGAAATGAGACGGGAGGCACTTTTGAGCTTCACATTATAGTAGAATACAGCCTGCCGCGTATCAGTGTTATACTCTCCCCAATCGGAAATCAACCGGTCTTTACCGTCGATGAGCGTTCCGCCCTCAAAGAAATATGCATTGTTGTAGAGCCTGTCGAAGTTGAGACTGTCGGTGCGGAGCACCTGCCGGCGGTGGTGGAGCACCACATTCTGGCGGGCTTCCATCATCTGGGCCTGGCCGTCGTAAAGGGCTCGTTCGCAGGCTAAGGAAAGCGTGTCGCCCTGCTTGAGGAACACATGCCCAAAGGCTTTCACCGAGTTGGACTCCTGAAAGAAGTAGGCACTGTCACAGGTCAGGCGGGCTCCCTGATGCCGGAAAGCCACATGACCTTTGACTATCTGGGCCATGGGATTATTGCCAAACTGGTCATAGAACATCTCGTCGGCATGAATGAGATAGACACGCTCATCCGACTTCTTGCGCGGGCCTTTCTTACGGGGCGAAGCCACAGCCTGCAGCAGGCATAAGCCAAAAAGGCATAAAACCACAATGGTTGTGGTTCTATGCCCGATAAGATATTTATTTATCGTTTGTCGAAATGTCATTTAATCCATCCTTGATATTCGAACTTACAGCCTTTGTAGCGGTCGTTCATCCACACGTAGGTGTGCTTGATCTTGTCCATCACCCAGTCATGAATGAGTTCCTCACGCTCCTTATTGGTCACCAGATTTTTCATCACTTGAAAATCTTCCGTAATGGTAGCGCGATGCCCGTCAACACGGCTCTTCAGCCGCACAATGGCACAAACAGTTTTTCCCTTGGAATTGATCATGCGAAAGGCTTTGGATACCTGTCCCACTTTCAAGGTGTCGACCACGCGCGCTACCTCGGAGGGAAGGTCTTTCATCTGGAACTTTGAAGTGCGGCTGCCTTCCTCTGTCATATTGGACATCAATCCATGATTGTTTTTAGTGTCCTTATCGTCGGAGAGATAGGAAGCGGCTGCTTCAAAAGAAAACTTACCTGCACGGATATCGTCACCAATGGAGTCCAAACGATGGATGGAAGCATCTAAAGCCTCGGAAGAAACAACCGGTTTACGGAGAATATGGCGCACCTTGATTTTATCACCACGCTTGTCGATGAGCTGGATGATGTGGTAGCCGAACTCACTCTCGACAATCTTGGAAATCTTCTTTGGGTCGGTGAGGTTGAAAGCCACATTGGCAAAAGCCGGGTCGAGCATGCCACGACCGGTATAGTCAAGCTCGCCTCCCATGCGCGCTGTACCGGGATCTTCCGAATAGAGTCGAGCCAGCGTGGAGAATGTCGTCTCCCCCTTGTTCACACGATCGGTATAATTGCGCAGTTCATCTTTCACCCGATTGATTTCTTCCTGCGAAATCTTGGGTTGGCTGGTAAGGATTTCCACCTCCACCTCGGTGGGGACGAAAGGCAGACTGTCAGCCGGCATATCGCGGAAATAGGCACGCACTTGGGCGGGAGACACCTTGACATCTTCTACCAGTTTCATCCGCATCTTCTGAATCAGCAAGCGATTGCGGTAGTCATCATGCATCTGCTGACGCATCTGCGTGATGCTCTGCTTGCGATACTCCTCCAATTTTTCACGCGAACCGGTCATCTGTATCCAACTGTTGATTTGTCCCTCAATACCTTGGGCCACTTCCGACTCAGACACTTCTATACTGTCAATGGCTGCCTGATGCAAGAACAGTTTCTGCACAGCTATCTGTTCGGGAATGGAACAATCGGGATCACCACTGAAAGTGATGCCTTCGGCCAGCCCTTGCAAGCGCATGACTTCAACATCCGACTTCAAGATGGGCTCATCGCCAACCACCCACACGACCTCATCAACCACACTGGCCGGATTAACAGCCAGCCCGGTTTGTCCGGAAGCCATCCGCTGCATGGAAGCTGTGTCATCAACGAACGTTGAGTCGGTCACAATCGATGAACGAAAAACGGCTCTGTTGGCATGGACACTCAGACCAGCCAAAAGGGAAAGGGCGGTAAAGCCCAACAGTATCTTATTGTTTATTCTCATCTATCCGGTTATTGGTGTTTATTCACTGTAGCCAGCACTTCCTTATTGATGACAACAGTATATTTTTTGCGGAGGCTTTCCACCCACTGCTTCTCAAGTGCATCCTGATAGTCGGCCACGACAAGGGCGCGCACATCCTGATAGTCTTCAGGTTTGTTTTTAAGCACCTTACCAAACGTGGCATCGATGGGATAACCTTCAACGGGTTTCACCGTTACGGGAACTTTGAACACTTCTTTGTCAACCACCGCATTGTCACCTTTCTTGAAGATACCTTTCTCTACACGGATACGAAGCACAGAATCGTTGTTAAACGTGGTACGCAGAATATCGGCCCATTCGGCAAACGGCTTTCCTTTGATGCTGCGCTTCACGGCATCCACATCAGAAGCGGTCTTCACATGGTAGGCAATTCCTTTGAAATGAGGTTCCTCCCAGCGATATTTTTTCTTGTTTTTAGCGAAATAGGCAGAAAGACCGGCCTCATCTTTAGCTGCCTTATCCCACACCGTGCGATTGCTAATCTCATAAAGCAACAGTCCGTCATGGTATTCTTTTATCAGATATTTCAGCGCATCGTCTTTGGCTGTCAGTTCTTCCGTCTTGGCATCAAGCAGCTGTTCAGGGGTGGTGTTACCCACCTTAGCTTCCTCGTGCAACCGATCGGTCACGATGGCATCGCGCAAACCACGACTTTCAATGAACTGATAGATGGAAGTTTTCACCGAATCGTATGGGAAGAACGGCTGCTTGTCATCCAGTTTCACAATATGATAACCGTATTCGGAGAGGAATGGCTTGCTGATTTCTCCTTTCTTCAAGGCATAAGCCACATCCTCATAAGCCTTAACCAACTGGTTACGCTCAATCCAAGGCAACTGCCCGCCATTGACAGCCGAGCTCTTGTCATCGGACAACCGACGCGCCAAATCGGCGAAATCGGCACCTTTTTTCAATGCGTTGTAAACAGAGTCGATGCGCGCCTTGGCTGCGTCCTGCTGTGTCTTGGTAGCATTCTGGTCAAGAAGCAACAAGATGTGTGATGTCTTTAACAATCCACCGCCACCATCCACACGCTGTTGTGTTTCGCGGTAAATATCCCGTGCCTTAGCCTCAACATCGGCATCAGTCACCAGCGTGGGGCGCACTTGCTGGTCACGATATTCACGAAACTCTTTCTTAAAAGAACTCATCGTGTCGAGACAGGCGTCAAGGGCGGCCTGTACTTTCAACTTGTAATTGACAAACAAGTCGACATATTCGCCAACGGTCTTCTTGTCAATGACACCCTCTGAGTTGTTCTTATTGTAAGAATACTCAAATTCAGACCGGCTCACGGGAGCTCCGTTGACCGTCATTACCACGGGATCATTCTGCGCATAAGCCATGCTCCCACAAAGGAGCATGGCCACCAACAATGTTGCTGTTTTCATTGTCTGTTATTCATTCTTCATTATGTCCGGCATCAGAAACTGGTTCTGACCGGGCAAGTGACTACTCCGGACGACTATAATTCGGGGCCTCACTCGTGATGGAGATGTCATGCGGGTGGCTCTCCATGACACCAGCGTTGGTGATGCGGGTAAACTTAGCCTCATGAAGCATGTTAATGTCGGCTGCCCCACAGTAGCCCATACCTGACCGAAGACCGCCAACGAGCTGATAAATCACCTCTTGCACCGTTCCTTTATACGGCACACGACCTGCGATACCTTCCGGTACGAGTTTTTTCACATCTTTGGTATCCCCCTGGAAATAGCGGTCTTTCGAACCGTTTTTCTGTTCCATGGCTTCCAATGATCCCATACCTCGATAGCTCTTGAACTTACGCCCATTGAAAATGATGGTATCACCGGGACTTTCCTCAGTGCCCGCAACGAGCGAACCAATCATGACGCTTGCCCCACCGGCAGCCAACGCTTTCACGACATCACCAGAATAACGAAGTCCACCATCGGCAATGAGCGGCACACCAGTACCTTTGAGAGCCGAATAAACATCATAGACGGCACTCAGCTGGGGAACACCGACACCGGCTACGACACGCGTTGTACAAATGGATCCGGGACCAATGCCCACCTTAACGGCATCGGCACCATTTTCAACAAGCAGTTTGGCTGCTGCCCCAGTAGCCACATTGCCCACAACAACGTCAATGTGGGGAAAAGCAGCCTTCACTTCACGAAGCTTCTCAATCACACCTTTAGAGTGTCCATGAGCCGTATCAATGACAATAGCATCGGCACCAGCCTCAACGAGCGCACGGGCACGGTCGAGCGTATCAGTCGTAACACCGACACCTGCAGCCACCCGCAACCGGCCTTTCTCGTCCTTACAAGCCATCGGTTTGTCCTTGGCTTTGGTAATATCTTTATAAGTGATAAGGCCCACGAGATGGTTTTCATTATCCACAACGGGCAATTTTTCGATTTTGTTTTCCTGAAGAATCTGTGCTGCTGCCGCCAAGTCGGTCTGCAAATGCGTGGTCACGAGATTCTTGCTTGTCATCACTTCGTCTATTTTCTTGTCGAGATGGAGTTCAAACCGCAGGTCACGATTGGTCACAATGCCCACCAAATGGTTGTCTTCATCCACCACAGGGATACCACCAATATGATATTCGGCCATCATACCGAGTGCGTCTTTCACCGTGCTGCCGCGACGGATGGTCACAGGATCGTAAATCATCCCGTTCTCAGCACGCTTCACGATAGCCACCTGACGGGCCTGCTCTTCAATAGTCATATTCTTGTGGACCACACCGATTCCCCCTTCCCGCGCAATGGCAATAGCCATGGCAGCCTCGGTAACGGTATCCATAGCCGCAGTCACGAAAGGCACATTCAACTCGATATTGCGAGAGAACTTGGTTTTCAACTCCACCGTTTTAGGTAGCACCTCTGAATAAGCAGGAATTAGAAGAACGTCGTCAAAAGTCAGACCGTCCATTACAATTTTATCAGCAACAAATGATGACATAACGTATTAAAAAATTTATTGCGTGCAAATATACCATTATTTTTCCACATAGCATTTGCTTTTCGCCTTTTTCTAACCGATATTAAAGCAATTTAACGGGTATTTCACGGGCTGTCCGTCAGTTGGCCATTTCAGAGAAGAACTTGATACGCACCAGTCTGATCTCGTCTTCTGAATAGTCTTCGCCCAGTTCCTCCATAGCCGTTTCGAGATCATCGGTTTCGCTTTCCCGGAAATAGTCGTAAATATCGTCCACATGGTCCTCATCCATCACCTCGTCGAGGAAATAGTCGATGTTGAGCTTGGTGCCGCTATACACAATAGCCTCCACCTCGTCGAGCAATTCGCCAAAATCAAGTCCCTTGGCATCGGCGATGTCATCGAGTGCCATCTGGCGGTCGATGCTCTGGATGATATACACTTTGAGCATGGATTTCTTGGCCACCGTTCTGACCCTTAATTCCTCCGGACGCTCTATGTCGTTCTCTTCGCAGTGCCGTTTGATCAAGTCGCAGAATTCCTTACCATAACGCTTGGCCTTACCGCTGCCCACGCCCTGTATCTGCTGCAACTCCTGCAATGAAACGGGATACACCGTTGCCATCTGTTCAAGCGATGAGTCTTGAAAAATCACATACTGGGGAACTTTTTTCTTGCGTGAGATTTCCTTACGCAAACTCTTCAGCATCGCGAAGAGAGTCTCATCGAGTGCAGCACCTCCGCCCATGCCACCGGCGGCCTCATCGTCATAGTCGTCATTAAACTCAACATCTTCGACCACCATAAACGATTCCGGACTCTTGATAAACTTCTTGCCGAGAGCCGTAAGTTTAAGCAGTCCGTAATTTTCCACGTCTTTCTTGAGATAGCCTGCGATGAGTGCCTGACGGATAACGGGGTTCCACACTTTGGGGTCTTCATCTTCGCCGGAGCCGAACTCTTCCAGTTGGTCGTGCTTGTGCGACACAATATCGTCAGTGCCACGCCCTTTCACAAAATCGACCACATAGTCTTGCCGGAAGTCTTCTTTCAGGGCTTTTACGGCCTTGAGTACTATGAGTAGGGCCTCCTTGGCTTCAAATTTGGTCTTGGGATGCAGACAGTTGTCACACATGCCACAGTTGTCCTTGGTATATTCCTCACCGAAATAGTGCAGCAGCATCTTTCTGCGACACACGGACGACTCGGCATAGGCTTTCGTCTCTTGCAACAGCTGACGTCCGATGTCCTGTTCGGCCACGGCCTTTCCTTCCATGAACTTCTCCAACTTTTTCAAGTCTTTAGGAGAATAGAACACCAGACAATAGCCCTCTCCCCCATCCCGGCCGGCACGCCCGGTCTCCTGATAGTAGCCTTCAAGACTTTTAGGGATGTCATAATGGATGACAAAACGCACATCGGGCTTGTCAATGCCCATGCCAAAGGCAATAGTGGCCACAATCACGTCGATGCGCTCCATAAGGAAATCATCCTGTGTCTGCGAACGCGTGGCCGAATCGAGACCGGCATGATAGGGAGCCGCCTTGATCTCGTTGACTTTCAATACAGCCGCCAACTCTTCCACCTTCTTTCGGGAAAGACAGTAAATGATACCACTCTTGCCGGCATGTTGCTTGACAAACTTGACAATCTGTGTGTCGATATCGGCCGATTTCTGACGCACCTCATAGTAGAGGTTACTGCGATTGAAAGAACTTTTAAATTCCTTGGCATCAGAGATGCCCAATGTCTTTTTGATGTCGGTGCGCACCTTGTCGGTGGCTGTCGCCGTGAGGGCAATGATGGGGGCACGGCCTAATATGTCGATAGCCTTGCGGATATTGCGGTATTCCGGACGGAAATCATGTCCCCACTCCGAAATACAATGCGCTTCATCGACGGCATAAAAAGAAATCTTCACCTCTTCCAAGAAAGAAAACTTGACCTTTTTGGCTCCTTGCCCGCCCCCTTCGCAGGCCTCGTCATCTTTGAGCAGTGACTCAGGGGCCACATAGAGCAGTTTGGTGCGACCACTGAGCACATCGGTCTTGACACGCTCTATCTCGGCTTTGTTGAGCGAGGAGTTCAGATAATGGGCTACGCCTTCCTCTTCGCTCATGCCGTTGATGACATCCACCTGATTTTTCATCAACGCTATCAGCGGCGACACAACAATGGCTATGCCGTCCATGATGAGTGAAGGGAGCTGGTAGCACAGGCTCTTTCCCCCGCCGGTGGGCATCAGCACAAACGTATCATTTCCCTTGAGCAGATTGCGGATAATAGCTTCCTGATCGCCTTTGAAAGCATCAAAGCCGAAATAGTGTTTCAGTTGTTGTGTAAGATTAACTTCTTTCGCCATATAACAAGCAGTCTACAGGCCACTGCTCCCATTTATGTTGTTTTCAGGTAAGCCCTGCCCGGAGCCCCGAAAGGCCCGGACAAGGGATATGATTAAGCTGTCAGCAGATTGTTCAGATGAGCTTTTTCGAGTTGCTCCTTTGCATAGTCTGCGGTGATTTCAAATTTCTTGATACGTTTCGACGGTATGTCAAACATGGCATCCATCACGACCGTCTCCACGATGGAACGCAGTCCGCGTGCACCGAGTTTATACTCCACAGCCTTGTCTACAATGTAGTCGAGTGCTCCCTCGGCAAAAGTCAGCGTCACCCCATCCATCTCAAACAACTTGATATATTGCCGGATTATCGAGTTTTTAGGTTCGGTGAGAATGCGGCGTAACGCCTCCCTGCCCAACGGATTGAGATAGGTGAGCACCGGCAGGCGGCCCACCAGTTCGGGAATAAGTCCGAACGACTTCAAGTCTTGTGGCTGGATGTACTGCATGATGTCCTCCTTGTCTATCTTGCGCACATGCTGAACAGAATTATACCCCACCACGTGGGTGTTCAGACGCTGCGCAATCTTGCGCTCAATGCCGTCGAAAGCCCCGCCGCAGATAAAGAGGATATTCCGCGTGTCCACATGAATATAATCTTGGTCGGGATGCTTGCGTCCTCCCTTGGGCGGCACATTAACCATCGTCCCTTCCAGCAACTTGAGCATGGCCTGCTGCACCCCTTCACCGCTCACGTCGCGCGTGATGCTGGGATTATCGCTCTTGCGGGCTATCTTGTCGATTTCGTCAATGAAGACGATGCCGCGCTGGGCCGCCTCCACATTGTAGTCGGCCACTTGGAGCAAGCGGCTAAGGATACTCTCCACATCTTCTCCCACATAGCCGGCCTCGGTAAACACCGTGGCGTCGACAATGGTGAAAGGCACTTTGAGCAATTTGGCGATGGTGCGGGCCAGCAGGGTCTTGCCCGTACCGGTGCTCCCCACCATAATGATATTACTTTTCTCTATCTCCACACCTTCGTCACTCGCCGGTTGCTGAAGTCGCTTGTAATGGTTGTAGACAGCCACGGCCAAATGGCGCTTGGCATCGTCTTGTCCGATGATGTATTCATCAAGATATTGCTTAATTTCGCGGGGCTTCGGCAGTTTTTTCAAATCAAACTGCTCTTGTTCTTCCCCCGCCTGCCCTGTTTCTCCAAGCACACCCGAGGTGGTCAATATCTCGTAAGCCTGCTGCACGCAGTTGTCGCAGATATAACCGCTCAATCCGGATATCAGCAGCTTCACATCTTTTTCACTTCTTCCACAGAAGCTACAAATCTTCTTTGTCATCAATCCCTTTCCTTACGCCTTGTTTTTAAGCACCATGTCGATCATCCCATATTCTTTAGCTTCGTCGGCCGTCATCCAATAGTTACGGTCACTATCCTGCCACACCTTGTCAAACGGCGTGTGGGAATGCTCGGAAATGATGTTATAGAGTTCTTTCTTGAATTTCTGAATCTCCTTAGCCTCGATTTCGATATCGGAAGCCTGTCCTTGCACGCCGCCGAGCGGCTGATGGATCATCACACGGCTGTGGGGCAATGCCTGCCGCTTGCCTTCTTTACCGGCTACGAGCAGCACGGCAGCCATAGATGCAGCCATACCCGTGCAGATAGTGGCCACATCACTGGACACAAACTGCATGGTGTCGTAGATGCCCAAGCCGGCGGTCACGCTGCCACCGGGACTGTTGAGATAGATGGAAATGTCCTTACCCGGGTCAGTGGAATCCAAGTAGAGAAGCTGGGCCTGCAAAGTGTTGGCCGTATAGTCGTCAATCTCCGTACCCAAGAAAATGATGCGGTCCATCATCAGCCGGGAGAACACATCCATCTGGGTGACGTTCAGCTGACGCTCTTCAAGAATATACGGATTAAGATAACGCGCCTGCGCCTTCACAACATCGTCGATCATCATTCCACTCATGCCCAAGTGGCGAGTGGCATATTTTCTAAAATCGCTATTCATATTTTCTAATAACCTTAAAATTATTAAGACGAAAAGAGAGGTTGTCGGCCCTCTTTTTTCTTGTTTGTGGAACAAAGATAAGAAAAAAAGTCGACAACCTCCTTATATCAAGAAGTTTTTTTCTTAAAAAAGCTTATTCGCTCATCAGCTTGTTGAAGTCTTCGAGTGACACCTCTTTCTCGTTGAGCTTCACGACGGTCTTCAACACAGCCGTGAGTTTGCGGTCGATAGCCCGGTCTACGAGAGCATCGTTACTGTCGCCTTTCTTCAACACCTCATTGGCATAATTCTCGATATAATCTTCAGGAACATTGTTCATGCCATACTGGGCAAACTGTGCACGGGCGGCTTCCTTGGCAGCCTCCTTCACGTCGGCATCCTCTATCTTGATGTTTTGGGCCTTCACAAGCTGCTCCTTGATGAGGTGCCAAGTGAGTTCCTTGATGCTTTGTGCATAGTTTTTCTCCACATAGTCCTCGCCTTTGTCCTTGTTGTTACTGAGCATGATGCGCTTCAGCAGGGCATCGGGATAGGTGAGTTCGCCCACTTTCTTCTCACAATGGGCGCGCACGTCTTGGATGAATTTGAAGTCGGAGTCGGTGGCGAGTTGCCTTTTCAGGCCTTCGGCTATCTTCTCACGGAACTCTTTCTCGTCTTTCACGACACCCTCGCCGAAAGTCTGGTCGAAAAGTTCCTGATCAACAGCATGCTTGGCGAAACGCTGAATTTCGGTAATCTGGAAACTGAAGTCGGAAGTCATGTCCTTCACCGTATCACGCTCTATTTTCAACAAGGAAGATACCTCAGTATCGTTGTCGGGATAGGCCTTGCGGGGATTGAAGGTGATGATGTCGCCGAGCTTGGCTCCGTCAAAGAGTTTCTTCTGGTCGTCCACCTTGATGTAGGTCGGCATGAGCACGGCTGCCTCAACGGTGATACCGCCCTCCTTGGTATTGCCGGCCTCGTCAAGTTCGCGCAAGTCGCCTTTCAACATGTCGTTGTCCTTATAGGTTCTTGCCTTCTCGTAGCTGCCGGCACGGGAGGCGAACATATCCACCTGTTGGTCGACGAGCTTGTCGTCCACGATGATGTTATAGTAGTCCACCTTGTCGCGGCCGGTGAGTGACACCTTCATTTCGGGAGCCACGGCAATGTCGAAATAAAAAGTGAATTCAGTTCCGTTCTCCAAATCCTGGGGCTCCTGCTTCTCGGAAGGCAGAGGTTCGCCAAGCATCTGGATATTGTTGTCTTGCACATACTTGTAGATTTCCTTGCCTACAAGTTTGTTGATTTCATCCATGCGGGCAGCGGCACCATACTGGCGCTTGATCAGGCCCATCGGCGCCTGTCCCGGACGGAAACCTGGCATATTGGCTTTTTTGCGATAATCCTTCAATGTCTTCTCGACATTCTCTTTGTAGTCAGCTTCTTCAACGGTGATGGTCATCAGACCGTTCACCTTGTCGGGATTCTCAAATGAAATTTTCATCTCTGATGTTTTTGTTATATTTATTATTGTTTTTATTTTCAGCTTTGCCGGTTAGGGGTGCAAAAGTAATGATTATTGGTGTAAACACCTAATCTATAAAAGAAAAATTTGTTTTTTTAACGCAACGAGGCTACAAAGTCCAAGTCTTCTTCATTGGGCTTGAACTTGCGATAAACGAAGTTCTCACTCAAGTAGTGCTTGCGCACCGTGGGATCGGCGGCAATTTCTTCAGGGATGCCTTTGAAAAGTATCTTTCCTTCGAAAAGCAGGTAGGCGCGATCGGTGATGGACAGGGTTTCCTGCACGTTGTGGTCGGTGATAAGGATGCCGATGTTGCGGTATTTCAGCCGCCACACGATGTGCTGGATATCTTCCACAGCGATAGGATCGACACCGGCAAAAGGCTCGTCGAGCATGATGAACTTGGGGTCGATGGCCAGACATCGGGCTATCTCCGTGCGGCGTCGCTCACCGCCGGAGAGCTGGTCGCCCTTGTTCTTGCGCACCTTGTTGAGCCGGAATTCGCTGATCAGGCTCTCCAGCTTGTCGAGCTGGTAGCGATGCGGCCTGCCGGTCATTTCAAGCACCGACATGATATTGTCTTCCACGCTCATTTTGCGAAACACGCTGGCCTCCTGCGGCAGATAGCCTATGCCGGCACGGGCACGTTTGTAGACGGGATAGTCGGTGATTTCTTCATCGTTGATGTAGACGTGTCCCTCGTTAGGCACCACCAGTCCGGTAGTCATATAGAACGAGGTGGTCTTGCCGGCTCCGTTGGGGCCGAGCAGCCCCACGATTTCTCCTTGCTTCACATTGATGGTCACGCCGTTGGCCACCGTGCGGGCCCCGTAGCGTTTCACCAGTCCTTCTGTGCGCAGCACGGCCCGCTCACCGCCCGGCTGTGCTACACTCATGTTATTTTCGTCCATAATGATGAATTTGGATGCAAAATTACTAAAAAACAACCGATTATCCCTTATAAAATCAAAAACTATTCCACAAAATGCAGTTTTTAAGTAGATTTTGGTTACTTTTGCAACCATAAAACAGAATTAAACCTACATGCTGATTTTGAAATGGCTTACCACCTTTGGTAAATATCTGATATTGATGGGGCGTTCGTTCTCCCGGCCCGAGCGCATGCGCATGTTCATGAAACGCTATGTCAAGGAGATGTCGCAGTTGGGGGTGGACTCCATCGGCATCGTGTTGCTGATATCGTTTTTTATCGGGGCAGTGATATGCATCCAAATGAAGCTGAACATCCAGAGCCCGTGGATGCCACGGTGGGTGTCTGGCTACACCACGAGAGAGATTATGCTGCTCGAATTCTCCTCCAGCATCATGTGTCTGATTCTTGCAGGAAAGGTGGGCTCGAACATTGCTTCGGAACTCGGCACCATGCGCGTCACCCAACAGATAGACGCGCTCGACATCATGGGTGTCAATTCTGCCGGCTATCTCATTCTGCCGAAAATCCTCGGACTGGTCACCATCATGCCGTTTCTCGTCATCTTCTCGTCGGCTATGGGCATCATTGGTGCCTACGCCACGGCATACGTGGGGCATATTCTCTCTCCCGACGACCTGACGCTGGGTCTGCAACATTCGTTCAACGCGTGGTTTGTGTGGATGAGTATCATCAAAAGTCTTTTCTTTGCTTTCATCATCGCCTCGGTGTCGTCCTATTTCGGCTACACCGTGGAAGGCGGTTCGGTGGAAGTGGGCGAATCTTCAACCGACGCCGTGGTATGCTCAAGCGTACTCATCCTCTTTTCGGATGTGTTCCTGACGCAGGTGCTGAGCTGACGGCCCCCTGTCTTGGGAGTTAAAGGGAGTTAAGACATCAGCTTCGAAGATGAAAAAGGGGTGTCTGTCTAAGCATGAGAATCTTTACACATTAACATAGTTGCAGGCACATGAATTCGAAAGATTATACTTTCTGCTTTGAAAGCATTATTGCATGGCAAAAAGCTCATGCTTTTGTCTTGCTTGTATATCAAATAACCAAATTGTTTCCTGATGAAGAAAGATTTGGCCTCACTTCACAGTTTCGCAGAGCAGCTGTATCCATTGAAGCTAATATAGCCGAAGGATACAAGAAGGTCGGAAGACAAGACAAATTGCGATTCATGAACATTGCACAAGGAAGTTTGGAGGAATGCAGAGATTATATCATCTTATCCAGAGACCTGAATTATATAAATCGCGATCAATTTCATCTGTTATATGACAGCATAACAGAAGCAAGCAAATTACTGAATGCTTATTGCAATGGCATCATCAACAATAGGGCTTTAGAACAAAAAATATAAATACAAACATCTCTACATCCACAATAAACGAAAAACAAAGAAAATGGAGTACGGACAAGCAGCCCCTTTCACTCCAAGACTGTTGTCTTAACTCCCTTTAACTCCTTAACTCCCTTTAACTCCCCGAGAAATATGATCGAAGTAAAACATCTTACAAAATCCTTTGGTGACAAAACGGTGTTGAACGACATCAATGTCAAGTTTGAAACCGGCAAGACCAATCTGATTATCGGCCAGAGCGGTTCGGGAAAAACCGTGCTGATGAAGAATCTTGTGGGCCTGCTTGACCCCACAGAGGGCGAAGTGCTCTATGATGGGCGTAACTTCGTGCAGATGAGCAAGAAAGAGAAAGTCAGAATGCGACGCGAAATGGGTATGATTTTTCAGAATGCAGCCCTATTCGACTCGCAGACTGTACTCGAAAACGTGATGTTCCCGCTCGATATGTTCTCCACGATGAATCTGCGCGAACGCACAAAGCGGGCGCAGGAATGCCTTGACCGGGTGAACCTCATTGACGCACAGCAGAAGTTTCCGGGCGAAATATCGGGTGGTATGCAGAAACGTGTGGCCATAGCACGGGCCATCGTGATGAATCCCAAGTATCTCTTTTGCGACGAGCCCAACTCCGGACTCGACCCGAAGACTTCGCTCGTGATTGACGATCTGCTATCGGGCATCACCAAAGAGTTTGGCATGACGACCATCATCAACACCCACGACATGAACTCGGTGATGGGCATCGGGGAGAACATCTGCTTCATCTATAAAGGACGGAAAGAGTGGCAGGGTACGAAAGACGATGTGATGAACTCCACCAATGAGAAGCTCAACGACCTGGTGTTTGCCAGCGACCTGTTCAGAAAAGTGAAAGAAGTGGAGATGGAAGAAGAGAAAAAAGAAGGCTGACCATAGGAAGGAAAGAAAAGCGGCGACATAGCTGTGGATAGGTGATTCGGCCTGACCGCTGAAGCTGACACCATATATCCCTCCGATACGATGTCAAACAAATTCGCTACGCATTTGCATTCGGGCTTTTTTAGGGTTATCTTTGCATAAGCAAGAGAAGTACGCAGGTGCTTCTCTTTTTTTGTTTCCGGGTTTTCCAATATCTCGCAACAGCCATTCGAGGAGCTAAAAGGGCCTCTTTCAGTTTCTCACTACGGCCATTTCGAACTTTCAGTGTGGCTCTTTCACCTTATCAAAGGGCTACACTGGGAATACTTTTCCGATATTTTTGGCATTTTGGACGGTCGTTTTCATCTTACGCACCGGGTGTCCATGTTTTTCATGTCATGCTTTTTCATTTCTTTTAATACTTCCCACTATACGCCCGTCTACTCCGGAAACGTGCAGCATACGGGAATAAACGAGTGGGTCATTTCATCTTCCAAACTCCCCGATGCTCCACCATAGGCACCATGACCTCCTCACTCGTGCTGTCACCGTATGAGAACACCAGAAACACTTGGGCCGTGTGGCGTGCCGTATCGGCCTTGGCATTGACGATTCTCACCTCTTTGATGCCACGATGCTCGTCCTGCTGCTGGCCGGCAAACATCTTGGCATTGGTGACGAGCTGTTCACGATAGCTGTCGGGAATGGAGTCGGGGGTGTACCGGCCGGCCACATAGTCGTCGTATTTGCCTTCAATCAACAGGTCGTAACAACCCTTGGCAGCCACAGCGGCCAACTCTCCGGCATCGGGAGCGGACGTGCATGCCAAGGCAAGTATAAGTACCGGAAAATATAAAAGTCTTCTCATCGCCTTCTCTTTTTACATAAGGTGTCGCAAAGATACGGATTTTATCCCGGAAAAAGCAACTTTTGGCCGACAGTAATGCCGGTTGTGTCATTTTTTGTTAGCTTTCCGCTTCTTGCCTCCTCCCTTTTCCAATGCTCTAAAAGTGGCGGCAACTAAAGCAGAGACATAGTCGCGGTCGTCAAGATCGGGAATATAGAAACAGGGCTTGGCACCATCGTAGGGCGGTTCCAGGAGCTTCTCTTTCAGCAAGGGTGCAGCCTCCTCCGTCACTTTCAGAAAGAGTTTGTCATCACAAATCACTCCCACGAAAACGGAGTTACAATACATTCCGTAGCCACCGAACATCTTCCGGCAGAAGATTTCTCCCGCTGCAGAAGCCTGTTCTGCCACAAAATCTACAAATTCTTGTCTACAAGCCATAGGGACATGTTGTTTATTGGTTTTGTTATCACAAATGAGTGGGGGGCCTCCCTTCATCTCACACCGACAGGCATAAAAACTGGAAGCAAATCACCCAAAACACGGCAAATATACTTTTTTTTCCTGAATCTCGCAACAAACTGGCCACAGAAAAGCGAAATGCGGCATAAGTGACAAAAAGAGACCTAAAATCTCTTGTAATCCCTTTATTTACTATA